>Ga0160440_100031_pt1 | contig 222224 bp, 217 predicted proteins | sample HID1971I_E1MG_FD_108277 | JGI IMG/M metagenome (GOLD analysis project Ga0160440, IMG submission 108277) | Enriched millipede-associated microbial communities from UW Madison campus, WI, USA - HID1971I_E1 MG | ecosystem: Host-associated > Arthropoda: Insects > Digestive system > Unclassified ... | reverse complement strand
GAGGCCGGCGACCCCCACGAGAAGGGTCGCGACGGCGCGTCGGAAGGCTGCACGGCGGTGAGGCATGGCCGCGAACCTACTCGAATCGGGCATCCGGGAACGAGGGTCGACCCAACCTGTGGATGACGGGTGCAGGACGAGGACCCGCACACGCCGGGGGACAATGGACGCCGACCGCTCCCCGCCGCCGCACGGCCACGGCCACGACCGCGACCTCGGCGGCGCCCCGACGCGAACAGGACTCCGCATGACCCCGACCCCTGACACGACCGTCACCGACGAGGACCTCGTGGTCCTGGCCGAGCAGCTCGGTCGCCCGCCGCGTGGTGTGGTCGGCGTCGCGGCGAGGTGCGTCTGCGGCCGTCCCCTCGTGGTGCGCACGGCGCCGCGGCTGGACGACGGGACGCCCTTCCCGACGACGTACTACTTGACGTGCCCGCCCGCGGTGGCGGCGGTGAGCACGCTGGAGGCGTCGGGCGTGATGAAGGAGCTGACGGCGCGGCTCGCGGAGGACGACGAGCTGGCGGCGGGTCACCGGCGGGCGCACGAGGCGTACCTGGCGGACCGGGAGGCGCTCGGGCACGTCGAGGAGATCGCGGGCATCTCGGCCGGGGGGATGCCGACGCGCGTCAAGTGCCTGCACGTCCTGGTGGGGCATGCGCTCGCGGCGGGCCCGGGTGTGAACCCGGTGGGCGACGAGGCGCTGGCGCTGATCCGTGACGAGTGGCGGCCGGACCGGTGCACGTGCTGACCGGTGCGAGGATGGCCGGCGTGACGCGCGTGGCAGCAATCGACTGCGGGACCAACTCGATCCGTCTGCTCGTGGCGGACGTCGACCGGGAGGCGGGCACGCTCGTCGACCTGGACCGTCGCATGGAGGTGGTGCGGCTCGGTCAGGGGGTGGACCGGACGGGCCGGATCGCGCCGGAGGCGATGGCGCGGACGCTCGACGCGGCGCAGCGGTACGGCCGGATCTGCGACGACCTGGGCGTGGAGGCGGTGCGGTTCGTCGCGACGTCGGCGTCGCGCGACGCGGAGAACCGCGACGAGTTCGTGGCAGGTGTGCGGGACGCGCTCGGGGTCGAGCCGGAGGTCGTCGAGGGGACGGAGGAGGCCGCGCTGTCGTTCCGCGGGGCCACGGGCGTGCTCGCCGCACGCCACCCGGGTCCGTACCTCGTGGTGGACCTGGGCGGCGGCTCGACGGAGCTGGTGCTCGGCACGGACGCGCCCGAGGCGGCGTTCTCGATGGACGTCGGGTGCGTGCGGATCACCGAGCGTCACCTGCTGGGCGACCCGCCGACGGCCCTCGAGGTCGCGACGGCCCGGGCGGACGTGCGTGCCGCGCTCGACGTGGCGGCCGGCGTGGTGCCGCTCGGCAAGGCGGTGACGCTCGTCGGGCTCGCCGGGTCGGTGACGACGGTCACGGCGCACGCGCTGGGCCTGCCGAGCTACCAGCCGGCACGCATTGACGGCGCTGTGCTGCCGATCGAGACGGTCCTCGCAGCGTGCGACGACCTGCTCGGCCGCTCGCACGAGCAGCGCGCGGAGCTCGGGTTCATGCACCCGGGCCGGGTCGACGTGATCGGCGCGGGTGCGCTCGTCTGGCACGAGGTGGTGAGCCGCGTCCGCGACGAGGTCGCGGCGACCGGCGGCAGCCTCACGGAGGTGGTGACGTCCGAGCACGACATCCTCGACGGCATCGCGTGGAGCGCGGCCGAGCGCTGAGAGCAGTCGCGTCTCCCGGTTCGCATCCCTCGTCCGCGCTGTGCTTCACACGGGCCGTGCCCTACGCACGCTGTGCTTCACACGGCCCGTGCCTTACGCGGGCCGCGCCCTACGCGGGCCGTGCTCGCTGGCAGTGCCTCGCGCGGGCCGAGCCGCACCGGGCCCCGCCTGACGCAGGCCCTGCCTCACGCGGGCTGCCCAGACCGCGCTGCGCTCCGGGCTCATCGCGCCTCCCGCCTTGCCGCTCTGGCCGCCGAGCCGCCGGCTCGCTGCGCCGACCGACCAGCCGCGCCCGCGTCGTCCGATGCCCAAGACACCCGTGTCGTCATCGGACGCACCTGAGAGGAGCGCCCGTCAGAACCGGGCGGAGCGCAGCTCAGAATGGCGGCGGTTCGTCGAGGTCGGGCGGGCGCGCGGTGGCGCGGACCGGTGGTGGCTCGGCCGGGCGGATCGGGTGGGGGCTCAGCAGGAGCGGGTCGGCGACGACGCGGGCTGCCGGGCGGACCGTGGTGATGCCGATCGGGCTGGTCCACCACGTGGAGCCTGTCGTCGGGTCGCGGCCGACGGACCAACCGCCGTGGGTCTTGGCCTGGTGGTGCCGCCGGCAGAGCGCGTGCACGTTGGCGGGTGTCGACTGTGGATCGGTGGGGCGGTCGGGGTCGAACGGAGCGACGTGGTCGAGGTCGCAGCGGGCGGCGGGCTGGCGGCACCCGAAGAACGTGCACGTCACGTCGCGGGCGATGACCGTGCGGGTCAGGTCGGCGCCGGGGCGGTACGTCGTCGCGCCGGCGTCGAGCGCGACGCCGGTGGCCGGGTCGGTGAGGATCCGGCGCCAGGTGGCGTCCTGAGCGAGGTCACGTGCCATCCCGGCGGGGATCGGGCCGTAGGAGCCGAGCTCGGCGGGGGAGTCGTCGAGCCCGAGCAGGGTGGTCGCCGCGACCGTGACCGAGACGGACGTGCGGCGGCCGTGCCGACGCGGCAGGGAACCGACCCCCGGGGCCTCCTGCCTGTCGAGGACGTGCGTGAAGACGTCCGCGAACGCGTCGGCCCGCCGCTGGTCCACGGAGCGGTTGTCGCCCGCCTCGGAGGAGGTACCCGCCAGGACGTCGACGACCGTGTACACCGCGACCGCCGCCGGCGCAGGGAGGTACGCGCTGACCCACGCCATGGCGTCGTCGCCCCAGTCGAGCCGGACGTGACGGTCGCCCCGGGCGCGTACCGCCCGCGACTCGGCTTCCGCCGGGCATGCGTGGAGCACCGAGCGACGCACGTGCCGCCGCAGCTGCGGGGCGGTCAGCCCGGACCCGCGGGCGGTCGCGTCCTCCACGACCCGGCGACGGGCCTCGTCGCTCAGCGTGGCGGGAAGCTCGTCGAGGACCACGGCGACCTTCCGTGCGTCGAGCCGTCCGTCGACGAGTGCGTCTTGCAGGGGCGGGTGCGTGCCGAGGGCGACCGCCTGGTGGACGAGGCTCTCGGCCGAGTGCCGCGTCGTGGCCAGCACGCACGCGATCTCCTCGGGGAGGTAGCGGTCGCCCGCCGGACGGGCCTGGCCGCTCCGGGCGACGAGCTCCCGAATCACCTCGCCCTGGCGGGCCAGGCACGCGGACATCGCCTGCTGCCAGAGCGCGACCGCCTCGACGAGCTCGACATCGCGTGCGTCGGCGAGGTCGAGCGACTCGAGCGTGGCGACGAGGTCGGCGGTCGAGGTGAACGCGCGCCGAGCGTCGACGCCCGGCGCGCCCCGATCTGCCACCACGCTCACGACCGTCACTCCTCACGTCGCGTCGAGCTCGCTCCGGGCTCCGCCACGGGGACGGTCCGATCCAGCCGACTCGAACAAGTGTACGAAGATCGGGTCACCGCGGCCGCCGTTGTCCACAGGAGGCGGGACCCCCGGTGCTGCAGGGTGTTGGCCGGCCCTGCGCCCGACCCGGGCCGCGTCGATGTGCCGGCCGGGGTCGCGTGGAGGTCGGCCGCGGACACGCGCCCCCCGCCGGTGCGGCGTGCTGGACGGTAGTGCGTAGTGTGCACTACCGTCCGAGGTGCGGGGACCGGAGGGGGTCCCCGCACCAGACATCGCGGCCCCTGCACGGGCGGCCCGCGCGGCGAGACGAAGGGAGGTCGCATGGACACCACCCAGCTCCTCAAGGGCGTGCTCGACCTGGCCGTGCTGGCCGTGGTCGCGGACGAGGACGGGTACGGGTACGACGTCGTCCGGCGGCTGCGCAACGCGGGCATCGAGGAGGTCGGCGACGCGTCGGTGTACGGCACGCTGCGCAGGCTCTACTCGTCGGGCGCGCTGACGTCCTACGTGGTGCCCAGCGACGAGGGCCCGCACCGCAAGTACTACGGCATCAACGCCCAGGGCCGGGCGATGCTCGAGGCCCAGCGCAAGGACTGGCAGGAGTTCGCGGGCACCATGGCCCGGCTGCTCGGGACGGAGACCGTGCGATGAGCGTGCTCGTGGACATGACGGAGCTGGACGTCGCGGGCTACGCGGCAGCCGTGCGTCGCGGCCTCGTCGGACTGCCCCAGGAGCAGGTCGACGACCTGACGGACGACCTCGAGGCGGATCTCGCCGACGCCCTCGCCGACGAGCGCCGCGCTGCCCATGGTCGCGGGCTCGTCGAGCAGTTCGGCACGCCCGAGGCCTATGCCGCAGAGCTGCGCGCCGCGGCCGGTCTGCCGCCCGCGGACGCCGGGCGGTCGCGGTGGGAACGGCTCTTCCCCGACCCGGTGGAGCAGACCACGCGGCTCGGCCGTCGTCTGCTCGTCCGCCTGCGGGCGCAGGCGTGGTGGCCGCCCACCGAGTCGTTCCTCGTGGTGCTCCGGCCGGTGTGGTGGGTGCTGCGCGCGTGGATGGTGCTGCAGATCGCCACGGCGTGGGTGTTCGGCTCGCACCGCATGACCTGGCTCCCGACCGCGTTCGCCGAGTGGCTGGTGCTGGGCGGGCTCGTGGTGCTCAGCGTGCAGTGGGGACGGGGCGCGTGGTTCCAGTCCCGCAGCACCCGGTGGGTGCCCGTGCTCGCGAACGTCGTCGTCGTCATCGGGCTCCTGCCGGTGCTCGGGACGATGCAGAGCCACTCCCGCCAGGTCGACAGTGTGTACCAGGCGTGGGAGGCGGGGTCGTTCAACGGCGGCTCGCAGACGGTCTACCAGGACAAGCCCGTGGACGGCGTGGTGGTCGACGGGATCCAGGTGAGCAACCTGTTCGTCTACGACGCGCAGGGCAACCCGCTCCAGGACGTGCAGGTCTACGACGACCGGGGCCGTCCCGTCCGCACCACGTTCGACAACGGGTACGACCAGTTCTGGTTCCCGGAGTCCGACGAGCCGTGGTCGTTCGTCCCGGCGGCGGACGCCGACGGCCGGTCCCGCTGGAACGTGTACCCCCTGCGCGGGGCGCCGACGTCGCAGTTCGAGTACGACGCCGACGGCGCACCGGTGCTGCAGGTGGGCTCGACGGCCGGCACGCCGCCGTGGCCGTTCGCCAAGGCCCCGGCGCTCGCGGGACGCGGCGAGCTGCCGGCGTCGGTGACGGACGGCACGGTGAGCGCGTCGGGCGGTCCCGGCGCGACGCCGACGGCTCCCGCGGACGTGCTGCCCAGCCCGACGAGCACCCCCTGACGGGAACGTCCACCCCGGGGCGGGACCCGCAACGGCCCCCGCCCCGGGGTCTTCCGTGCGCGTCCGTGCAGGTGGGAGGATAGGGGCAACTCGTGAGAGCGCTCCCAGGGATGCTCTCCGCCCCGCTCGACGAGGAGCAGCGCATGCCCGACCGCCCGTGGGACCTCCCGATGGACCGCCGCACCGTGCTGCGGCTCGGCGGGGGGCTCGTGGCGCTCGGCGCCCTCGCGGCCTGCACGCCCGACGACCGCGGCACCCGTACGCCGACCGGCACGCCGACACCCACCGCGTGGGCGGCACCGTCCGAGCCGATGACGTTCCCCGCCGCGTTCGTCTTCGGCGCGGCGACGTCCGCGTTCCAGGTGGAGGGCTCCACGACGGCGGACGGTCGCGGCCCGTCGATCTGGGACACGTTCGCGGCGACCCCGGGCAAGATCGCCGGCGGCGCGACCGGCGACCCCGCGGCCGACCACTACCGGCGGTGGGAGCAGGACCTCGACCTCATGTCGGACCTCGGCCTGCAGGCGTACCGGTTCTCGGTGGCGTGGCCGCGGATCCAGCCGACCGGCTCCGGGCCGGTGAACCAGCCGGGCGTCGACTTCTACCGGCGGCTCGTGGACGGGCTCGTCGACCGGGGCATCGCACCCGCCATCACGCTGTACCACTGGGACCTGCCTCAGCCGCTGCAGGACGCCGGCGGGTGGGCGGTCCGGGACACGGCGGAGCGCTTCGCGGAGTACGCCGCGATCATGTTCGACGCACTCGGCGACGTCGACGCGACGTGGCTGACGATCAACGAGCCCAAGACGACGGCCTCCGTCGGCTACGGCACGCCGGTCCATGCCCCCGGGGCCGCGGACGTCGACCAGTACGTCGCCGCCGTGCACCACCAGCTCCTCGCGCACGGGCTCGCCGTGCGACGGTTCCGGGAGAGCGGGGCGCAGGGCGGCATCGGCATCGCGCTCAACCTGCTGCCCGTCTACCCGGCCGGCATGGGCGCGGAGGCGCCGACGACGAGGGCGGACGCCGTCGAGAACCGGCTGTACCTCGACCCGGTACTCGTCGGCAGGTACCCGGAGGACGCCATCGGCGAGAAGGCCGGCCAGATCCACGCGGACGCGGCCGCGTTCCAGGCGCTCGTCCGTCCGGGCGACCTCGACGTGATCAGCGAGCCGCTCGACGTGCTCGCGGTCCAGTACTACGGCGTGGCCGGCATCGACCGGACCGGGAACGTCGTCACGATCGCGCCGCAGTCCGACGCGCCCTGGCAGCAGGTCCAGCCGGAGGGCCTGCACGACGTGCTCACCCGGGTCACCCGCGACTACCCCGACGCGCCGCCGCTGATCATCACCGAGAACGGCATCCCCGACCCGACGGCCGCAGGGAGCACGCAGGACGACGAGCGCACCGAGTTCCTCCGCACCCACTTCCAGCAGGCCGCCCGGTCGATCCAGGACGGCGTGGACCTGCGGGCGTACTACGTGTGGTCGCTGCTCGACAACTTCGAGTGGGCCGAGGGGCTGACGCAGCGGTGGGGCCTCGTGCACGTCGACTTCGACACCCAGGAGCGGACCCCGAAGGCCAGCGCGCTCTGGTACCGCGACGTGATCGCGGCCGGGGCGGTGCCGCCGACGGGATGACGCCTTCGTGTCGGCGGACGCACAGCGGGCGTCCAGACGGTGTGCGCAGCGTCACCGTCCCGCGATGAGGCGGCGAAAGTCGGGCGGCGATACCGTAAACGTATGCCTCAGACTGTCCCGGCCCCCGCCGACGCGTCACCCGCCGGCACCTCCGCGGCGCCCCGTCAGGCGAAGCCGCGCAAGGTGCCCCGTGTCGTCGTGCTCGGCGGCGGGACCGTGGGTCTGTACACGGCGCGCCGGCTGCGCAAGCGGCTCGGCAAGCGCGAGGCGGCCATCGTGGTCGTCGACCCGCGCCCGTACATGACGTACGCGCCGTTCCTCCCGGAGACGGCCGCCGGCTCGATCGACGCCCGCAACGTCGTCGCCCCGCACCGCCGCGCCCTCAAGGGCGTCGACGTGCTGCAGGGCAAGGTGTCGCAGATCCACCACGCCGAGCGCAAGGTGGAGATCACGCCCGAGGAGGGCGACGCGTACTGGATCACGTACGACCACCTGGTCGTCGGCCTCGGCTCGGTCGCCCGCACGCTGCCCATCCCGGGCCTCGCGGAGAACGGCATCGGCTTCAAGAACGTCGAAGAGGCCATCGCCCTGCGCAACCACGTGCTCAACCGGATCGACGTCGCGTCGAGCACCTGGGACCCCGAGCTGCGCAGGCGCATGCTGACGTTCGTGTTCGTCGGCGGCGGCTTCGCCGGCATCGAGGCGCTCGCCGAGGTCGAGGACATGGCGCGCGTCACGGTCAAGTACTACAAGGCCATCGAGCAGGACGAGCTCCGGTTCGTGCTCGTCGAGGGCTCGCCGCGCATCCTCCCCGAGGTCAGCGAGGAGCTCGGCGGCTACACGCTCGAGCAGCTCCGCAAGCGCAACATCGAGATCTTCCTGTCGACGTTCCTCAGCTCGTGCGTCGACGGCCACGTGGTCCTGTCGAACAAGACCGAGTTCGACGCCGAGACCATCGTGTGGACCGCGGGCGTCAAGGCCAACCCGGTGCTGCAGAACTCGGACCTCCCGCTCGACCAGATGGGCCGCGTCACGACGAACGCGAAGCTCCAGGTCGTCGACGCGGACGGCACCGTCGTCGCCGACGCGTACGCCGCCGGCGACTGCGCGGCCGTGCCCGACCTCTACAACCCCGGCAAGTTCTGCCCGCCGAACGCCCAGCACGCGCTGCGCGAGGGCAACCACCTCGGCGACAACCTCGCCCGGGTGCTCCGCTCCGCCGAGCCGACCGAGTACAAGCACAAGAACATCGGCGCCGTCGCGTCCCTCGGCATGTACAAGGGCGTCGCGCAGATGTTCGGCCGGATCAAGGTCCGCGGCTTCCTCGCGTGGGTGCTGCACCGCTCGTACCACGTGGCGGCCATGCCGACCTTCAACCGCAAGATCCGCATCGCGGCCGGCTGGACGGGTTCCATCCTGCTGCGCCGCGAGGTCGTCGCGCTCGGTGCGCTGCACGACCCGCGTGCGGAGTTCCGGGAGGCGTCCGTGCCGCCCAAGCCGCGTGCCGTGGAGCCCGGCGAGAAGGACCCCGCCGTCAAGGCCGCGCCGGCCACGCCCGCCCAGAGCCGGCCGGCGAAGAGCGCCAGCTGACCGTCGGGCACCGACGATCGAGCCCCCGACCCGCCCGGGTCGGGGGCTCGCGTCGTCCCGGGACCTCGACGCCGCCACGGCTGGCAGGATGAGGCCGCCGGTGGAGCCCCCGTAGCCCAATCGGCAGAGGCAGCCGGCTTAAACCCGGCACAGTCTGGGTTCGAGTCCCAGCGGGGGCACGGGAGACGCCCCGGGCGGGTGGATCGGACCGGCCCGGACCGGCCCGGACCGGCCCGGATGGGTCCGGCCCGGATCGGTCCGGCCCGGTCGGCCGCGCAGGTCAGACGAGCCCGGCGGCGAGCTCGGACTCCTCGATGCCGGCCAGCCAGGTCCGCTTGGTGGCGCGCCAGCCTTCGTCGTCCGCGCCGAGCCGCCAGTAGCCGGAGACGGACAGCTGCTCGCGCGTGATGCCCCGGTCGAGGCGCAGGTGGCGGCGCAGGTCGCGCACGGCGCCCGCCTCGCCGTGGACGAACGCGCTCACCGGTCCGGGCAGCTCCGGCAGCGCGTTGACGCGCTCGACGAGGGCCGGGCCGGGGGAGCCGTCGCCGAGGTGCACCCAGTGGACGTGCACGTCCGTGGGGGCGTCGAGCGGGATCTCGTCCTCGGGGCCGTGGACCTCGACGACCACGTGGCCGACGGCGTCGGCGGGCAGCCGCTCCAGGGCGACGGCGATCGCCGGGAGGGCGCTGAGGTCGCCGACGAGCAGGTGCGACGCGGCCGACCCGTCGGGGGACCAGGCGCCGCCGGGGCCGACGAGGAGCACCTCGTCACCGGGTGCCGCGCGGTCGGCCCAGGGTCCGGCCAGGCCCGCGTCGCCGTGCACGACGAGGTCGAGGGTGAGCTCCCCGTCGGCGAACCCGCGGACCGTGTACGACCGCTGGCGCGGCTGCTGGTCGGGCGGGAGGGTGGCGCGGACGGCGTCGAGGTCGAGCCGGCCGTCGGCGCGCAGCGGGCGGTCGGTGCCGGCGGCCGGGGGCAGGAAGACGAGCTTGACGTACGAGTCGGCGTGCGGCGACGGCTCGAACGCGGCGAGCCCGGGGCCGCCGACGACGACCCGCACGAGCGAGGCGGAGAGGCGTTCGACGCGCAGGACCTCGCCGACGAAGGGGGCCGGACGGGGGCGGGCGGGTGCGTCGGTCACCGGGTCACGGTAACCGCGTCCCCTGGGCGCCCGATGCCGGCGTCCAGGTCGGCGTTGAGCCGGGTGAGCAGGTCGGCCAGCAGGCGGCGGTCGTCCTGCGTCCAGCCGCCGAGCAGGTCGAGGTACACCTCGGCCCTGGCCTCGCGCGTGCTCTCCAGCGCGGCGGCGCCGGCGGCGGTCATGGTCACGACGGCGCGGCGGCCGTCGCGGTCGTCGCGCTCGCGGGTGACGTGCCCGGCGGCCTCCATCGCGAGCACCTGGCGCGTGACGGTCGAGGCGTCGAGGCGCAGGTGCTCGGCGATCTCGTTGATGCCGCACGGGCCGTGGGCGGCGAGCTGGCGCAGCGCGAGGTACGCGGACCGTTCGAGCGTGCCGTCGAGGCGCGCGGTGCGCCGCCGGTTGCGGTCGGCGAGGCGCAGGAGGAGGGCGATCTGCAGCTCGACGTCCTGGACGGGGTCGTCCACGTGGTCACCTCCGTTTGAGCGTCCGAGATCTAGGTGTAGCATACAGGTAAATTACCTGCCCCCTACAGATACCAAGGATCCACCTGTGGCTTCCGCACGGAACGAACCGAACAAGACCGCGATCTTCGCGACCACCCTCACCGCCTTCTTCGCGATCGCCGGGATCGCGATCGTCGACCCCATCCTGCCTGCCATCGGCGCCGACCTCGGCGCCACCACGTGGCAGATCGAGCTGCTCTTCACCGCGTACATCGCGGTGATGGCGATCGGGATGATCCCTGCCGTGATGCTCACGGGCAAGTTCGGCTACAAGAAGATCCTCGCCGCCGGTGTCAGCGTGGTGGCCGTCGCCGCCATCGCGGCCTCGCTCACCGGCACCATCGGCCAGCTCGCCGCGCTGCGCGGCCTGTGGGGCCTCGGCAACGCGATGTTCTTCGCGACCGCCATGGTGCTGCTCGTCTCGCTCGCCAACGACCGGGCCTGGGCCGTGGAGCTGTTCGAGACGTGCGTGGGCCTCGGGTTCGCGATCGGCCCGCTCATCGGCGGCCTGCTCGGCAAGATCAGCTGGCGCGTGCCGTTCCTGCTGTGCGGCGTGTTCATGATCGTCGCGCTCACCGTCTCGGTGACCCGTCTCAAGGACCCGGCCGAGAAGCCCGCACCCCTCACGCTCGGCCAGGTGTTCACGCCGTTCAGGAAGCCGGCGTTCCTCATCCTCAGCGTCATCACCGCGACCTACAACTTCGTGTTCTTCGTCGTGCTCGGGTTCACGCCCGTGTTCCTGGGGCTGGACGTGGTGCCGCTCGGGTTCGTGTTCACCGCCTGGGGCCTGGGCCTCGCGCTCGGCATCCTGCTGGTCGGGCACCGGATGGCGCACCGCATCGGCGCCGTGCAGACGGTCGGCATCGCGATCATCGTGCTGCTCGGGTCGCTGTTCGGGCTCGCCACCTCGCACAGCACCACGCAGTCCGTGCTCGTGCTCGTCGTCGCCGGTATCTGCATGGGCATCTGCAACGCCAACCTCACCGACCTGGCGCTCGCGGCCGGCTCGCCCGACCGCCGCGTCACCACCGGCTCGTTCAACCTGGTCCGCTGGGGCTTCGCCGCCCCCGCCCCGGTCGTCGCCGGACTGCTCGCCGAGCACGTCAGCCTCACGTCGCCGTACTGGGTCGCCATCGGCGTGCTCGCCGTCGGGGTCCTCACGTTCCTCGTCGCAGGCCACGTGCTCGCCCGCGGCGTCGGCGAGCGGGTGTTCTGGTCCCGGCTGAACGCGGACGCCGCGACCGTCGAGGGCACCCCCGCGGAGGCGGTCTCCGAGCTCGTCTGAGAGCTCGTCTGACGAGCTCGACGAACGACGGCAGAACGACGACGCCCGGCCGGACCGTGAGGTCCGACCGGGCGTCGTGCGCGTGCGGGGCGACCCGTCAGGCGTCGCGCTTCTTGAGCAGCACCGCCGCCGCACCGAGCAGGACGACGACGTAGGCGCTGAGCACCCCGAAGCCCTCCCACGCGCTGAGGACGACGTCGTCGTTGCCCTGCCGCATCAGCTCGATCTGCTCGTCGGTCTGCGTGATCTGCGCACCGGCCACGTTCGGCAGGAACGGCATGATGTCGTGCAGCGGCTCCCACGGGATGGCGCTGAACAGGATCGGCAGGATGAGCAGGACGCCGAGCACGGTCGCGATCGCCGCGGCGGAGTGCCGCATGAGGGCGCCGAGCGCGAACGACAGCAGGCCGATCATCGCGATGTACAGCGCGTAGCCCGCCAGGGCCCGGAGCGTGTCGGTGTCGGTGGCGTCGACGGTCATGCCGTCGCCCCCGAAGATCGCGGCCTGCAGGAGCGCCGCGACCGCGATGGACGCCGCCGCGACGACGAACACCACGACGAGGACCACGAGCGCCTTGGCCCACAGCACCGGCGTGCGGCGCGGCTCGGCCGTGAGGCTCGACCGGATCATGCCGGTGGTGTACTCGCCGGTGATCGACAGGGCGCCCAGCACGGCGACCGCGAGCGGGCCGAGGTAGACGTTGAGGCCGAACGCGTCGAGCGGGTTCGTCGGCGCCCCCGCGTCCGCCGGCGCGTTGACCATGGCCAGCGTGAGCAGCAGCGTCATGCCGATGAGCGCCACGGCGGTGATGGACAGCGTCCAGACGGTCGAGCGGACCGACCAGAACTTGATCCACTCGGACTTGAGCAGGTGGCCGAACGACAGCTTGTGCTTGCTCGTCGGGCGCGACACCTCGGCCCGCGTGGGGGCGACGGTGGTGGTGCTCATCGGGCGTTCTCCTCGTGGGTCGGGGCGGCGGCCTCCGCGTGGGGTGCGTCCGGCACCGCGGCCGAGTGGTACTCGACGGCGTCCTGCGTGAGGCTCATGTACGCCTCCTCGAGCGACCCCGTGACGGGCGTGAGCTCGTGCAGCACGATCCGGCCGGCGGCCGCGACCTCGCCGACGGCCTCCGCCGTCGCGCCGTGGACCTGGAGCAGACCGGGCTCGTCGGACGTGATGGTGACGTCCGGCGCGGCGAGCAGCTGCGCGAGCTGTGTGGCCTGCGGCGAGCGCACCTTGACCGTGGCCCGCGTGGCGGCCGAGATGACCTGGTCCACCGGGCCGTCCGTGATGATCCGGCCGCGGCCGATGACCACCAGGTGGTCGGCGGTGAGGGCCATCTCGCTCATGAGGTGCGACGACAGGAAGACCGTGCGGCCCTCCGACGCCAGGTACTTCACGAGGTTGCGGACCCACAGCACACCCTCGGGGTCGAGGCCGTTGACCGGCTCGTCGAGGATGAGCGTGCGCGGGTCGCCGAGCAGCGCCACGGCGATGCCGAGCCGCTGGCCCATGCCGAGCGAGAAGCCGCCGACGCGCCGCTTGGCCACGTCGTGCAGGCCGGTCATGTCGATGACCTCGTTGACGCGCTTGTCGCCGATGCCGTGCGTCGCGGCGAGCGCGCGCAGGTGGTTCTTGGCGCTGCGGCCCGTGTGGACCGCCTTCGCCTCCAGCAGGGCCCCGACCTCGGTCAGGGGCGAGCGGTGCTGGGCGTAGGGGCGGCCGTTGACGGTCACCGAGCCGGCGGTCGGGCGGTCGAGCCCGACGATCATGCGCATGGTGGTGGACTTGCCGGCGCCGTTCGGGCCCAGGAAGCCCGTCACCTTGCCGGGCTGCACCGTGAACGAGATGCCGTCCACGGCGGTCTTGGTGCCGTACCTCTTGGTCAGGCCTTGGGCCTCGATCATCATCGGTCCTCGTCTGGGGAAACTGTGACTGTTCGACCCTAGGGTCTGAGCACCGCGGTTGTATCCGTCATTGGGTGGATATCCGGGACGGTTCAGGGTGGTCCCTGAGTCGTTCTCAGGAACGATCCAGGGTCCGTCCACGTTCGGTACGGTGAACGCGCTTCATGCGTGCCGACGAGCCGTCCAGGAGGACGACGTGACCAACCCCGTCTTCGACAACAGTCCCGTGTTCTCGGACCCTGCCGACCGGCGGGCCCGCGCCTCCGCGCAGCAGGGCACAGCCGGCGCGACCACGACGTCCGGCCAGGGCAACGCCCGCACGCTCGACGTCAAGCAGCTCGACGAGATGTACGCCCTGCCGTCCGCCGGTCCGCGCGAGACGGGCCGGATGACGTACGACGACGTGATCGTGCGCACGGGTGGCCTGCTGGCCCTCCTCGTGGTCACCGCCGCGGCGACCTGGACCCTGGCCCCTGGCCTGTGGGTCGTCGGTGCGATCGCCGGCCTGGTGCTCGGCCTCGTCAACGCGTTCAAGCGCAAGCCGAGCCCGGCGCTGATCATGCTCTACGCAGTCGCCCAGGGCATGTTCCTCGGCGGGGTCAGCAAGTTCTACGAGGAGATGTGGAACGGCATCGTCGGGCAGGCCGTCCTGGCCACGCTCGCCGTGTTCGCGACGTCCCTGTTCCTGTTCCGCTCCGGCAAGGTCCGGGTCACCCCCAAGTTCCAGCGCATGGTGCTGCTCGGGCTCGTCGGGTACCTCGTGTTCTCGCTGCTCAACGTGGTCCTCATGCTGTTCGGCGTCGGCGGCGGCGAGTTCGGCCCGCTGCGCAGCGGCTGGCTCGGCGTGGCGGTCGGCCTGGTCGCCGTGGGCCTCGCGGCCGCGAGCCTGGTCATCGACTTCGACTCGATCAAGCGCGGCGTGGAGCAGGGCGTCCCGTCGCAGTACGCCTGGTACGCCGCGTTCGGGCTCGTCGTCACGCTCGTCTGGCTGTACCTCGAGCTGCTCCGCCTGCTCGCGATCCTGCGCAACTGACGCGTGCCTCGGCGCGTCATCCGTGGCGCGCCGAGGCAGACTCAGCAACGTGAAGTACGCACACCACATCTCGGAGCTCGTCGGCGGCACCCCGCTCGTCCAGCTCTCGTCCGTGACCGGCGGCCTGACGGCGACGATCCTCGCCAAGGTCGAGTACCTGAACCCCGGCGGGTCCGTGAAGGACCGCATCGCCCTCAAGATGATCGAGGCGGCCGAGGCGAGCGGGGCGTTGCGTCCCGGCGGGACGATCGTCGAGCCGACCAGCGGCAACACCGGCGTCGGCCTCGCGCTCGTCGCGCAGCGCAAGGGGTACCGCTGCGTGTTCGTCTGCCCCGACAAGGTCAGCCAGGACAAGCGTGACGTCCTGCGCGCCTACGGGGCCGAGGTCGTCGTGACGCCCACGGCGGTGCCGCCGGACCACCCCGACTCGTACTACTCGGTCTCCGACCGGCTGGTGCTCGAGATCGACGGCGCCTGGAAGCCGAACCAGTACGCCAACCCGAACGGCCCCGCGAGCCACTACGAGAGCACCGGGCCCGAGATCTGGGCCGACACCGACGGGCGCGTGACGCACCTCGTCGCGGGCGTCGGTACCGGGGGGACCATCACCGGCACCGGCCGGTACCTGCACGACGCGTCGGCGGCACGCAGCGAGGCCGACGGTGGCCGCGTGGTCGTCATCGGCGCCGACCCGGCCGGGTCGGTGTACTCGGGCGGCGACGGGCGGCCGTACCTCGTCGAGGGCGTCGGCGAGGACTTCTGGCCGACCGCGTACGACCCGACCGTGCCCGACGAGATCATCGCCGTCTCCGACGCCGACTCGTTCGCGATGACCCGCCGCCTGGCCCGCGAGGAGGGGTTGCTCGTGGGCGGGTCCTGCGGGATGGCCGTCGAGGCGGCCCTCCGGTACGCGCGCCGGCTGCAGGACACCGACCCCGAGGCGGCCGCCCGGGCCGTGATCGTCGTGATCCTTCCCGACGGCGGGCGCGGGTACCTGTCGAAGATCTTCAACGACTCGTGGATGCGGTCGTACGGGTTCCTCGCCGCCGACGAGGGCGCGACCGTCGCGGACGTTCTCAAGACGAAGACGGGTGCGCTGCCCGACCTCGTGCACACGCACCCGAACGAGACCGTGCGGGACGCGATCGAGATCCTGCACGAGTACGGCGTCTCGCAGATGCCCGTCGTCGGCGCGGAGCCGCCTGTGAAGATCGGCGAGGTCGCCGGGGCGGTGAGCGAGCGGGCGCTGCTCGACGCGGTGTTCGCGGGCGACGCGGCGCTCTCGGACCGGGTGGACCGGCACATGTCCCCGGCCCTGCCGCTCATCGGGATGGGTGAGGGCGTCCAGGCGGCGCGGGCGGCCCTGCAGCAGGCGGACGCGCTCATGGTGGTCGACGACGGGGCGCCCGTCGGCGTGCTCACGCGGCACGACCTGCTGGGTTTCCTGGCCCGTTAGCGAGCCCGTTAGCGAGCCCGTTGGCAAGCCCGCTGACCTGCCGGGTAGCCTCCGGCTGAGCGGCCCGGGAACGGGCTGCCGCACGTCCCCGCACACCGCCGTCCGAGGGAGCACGATGGCCCTGTTCGACCTGCCCCTGCCCGAGCTGCAGCGCTACCTGCCGGAGCTCGACGAGCCCGCCGACTTCGACGCGTTCTGGACCGCGACCCTCGTCGAGGCCCGGACGCACGACCTCGCGCTGAGCGCGGTGCGGACGGACACCGGCCTGCGGCTCGTCGACACGGACGACGTGACGTTCGCGGGGTTCGGCGGGCACCCGATCAAGGCGTGGGTGACGCGGCCGGCGGGGAGCGCCGAGTCGGGCGAGCTGCTGCCGGCGGTCGTCGAGCTCATCGGGTACGGCGGCGGGCGCGGCTTCCCGCACGAGCGGCTCGCGTGGGCGACCGCGGGGTACGTGCACCTCGTGATGGACACGCGGGGCCAGGGGTCGACGTGGGGGAGCGGCGGGCACACCGCCGATCCGGTCGGTACCGGCCCGGCGTTCCCCGGCGTGATGACCCGGGGGATCGAGGACCCGGCCGACCACTACTACCGCCGGCTCATCACCGATGCCGTCCGCGCCGTCGACGCCGTGCGTGCGCTGCCGGGCGTCGACCCCGACCGGGTCGCCGTGACCGGGATCAGCCAGGGCGGCGGGCTCGCGCTCGCGGTCGGCGGGCTGGCGGACGGGCTCGTCGCGGTCATGCCGGACGTGCCGTTCATGTGCCACTACCGCAGGGCCGTCGACATCAGTGACGCGAAGCCGCACGGCGAGCTCGTGGACTACCTCGCGGTGCACCGCGACCGCGAGGAGCTGGTGTTCCGCACCATGTCGTACCTCGACGGCGTGCACTTCGCCCGGCGGGCCGACGCCCCGGCCCTGTTCTCCGTCGCGCTGCGGGACGTCACCTGCCCGCCCTCGACGGTGTTCGCCGCGTACAACCACTACGCGGGCCTGGCCGGCGAGCGGCCCGCCACGGAGATCGAGGTCTACGCCTACAACAACCACGAGGGTGGCCAGGCGTTCCAGGTGGACCGGCAGATCCGGTGGCTGGGTGCGCTGCTCGGCGACCGCGGCGCGCCCGTGCCCGTGGCCGTCGCCGAGCGGTGACCGGGACGTCGCACGCGACCCTCGCGCCCCCGCCCGCGTTCACCGCGGTCCTGCTCGACTGGCGCGGGACGCTCGTGGTCGCCCCGACGTTTCCGTGGTGGGTCCGGACCGCACTGGGACGGCTCGGCCGCGACAGCGGAACCGCGGCGGTCGACGCGGTCCTCGGGCGCCTGCGCCGCGCCGACCACGCGCAGGTGGACTCGTCGCAGATCGACACCGACGCGGCCGCGCACCACGACGCCTACGCGCAGTGGTGCCGCGACGCCGGGCTCGACGACGAGCTGTCCAGGGAGCTCTACGCCGTCGAGTGCGACGTGCGGCTCAACGAGTTCGCGCACGACGTCGGCCCGGTGCTGCTGGCGCTGCACGAGGCGGGGGTGACGGTCGGTGTGGTCAGCGACATCCACGTCGACATCCGCCCGCACTTCGCGGACCAGCGGCTGCCGGACGGCCGCAGGTGGGCCGACCTCGTCGACGTGTGGGCGCTGTCCTTCGAGCTGGGGGTCGCCAAGCCGGATCCGGCGATCTTCCTGGCTGCGCTGGAGCGGCTGGGCGTGCCGGCCTCCGAGGTCCTCATGGTCGGTGACCGAGGCGCGTGGGACGGAGCCGCGGCGGACGTCGGCATCACGACGCTGATCGTGCCCGCGCTGACGGCCGTGACGGAGCTGCGGCTCTCGCGGGTGCTCGACCTGGTGCTGCCCGGACGTGCGGGAGGCCGGCGCCTGTGACTGGCGCCGGCCTCCCGGGTCGGACCTGCGGCGGGGTGGCCGCCGTGCGGGTCAGACCGCGGCCGCCAGCGGCCGCTCCGCGTCCACCGTGGTCACGGCGGCGGCGGGGGTGCCGGCCGAGCGGATCGCCCAGCCGATGAGGCCGAACGTGACGCCCAGGCCCATCGCGAGGAACGCGACACCGAACGCGATCACCGAGGTGAACAGCGAGGCGCGCAGGAACGAGCCGTTCATCACGACGGTGCGCAGCGCGGTCAGCTTGGCGTAGTCGGCGTCCTTGGCGAGCTCCTCCTTCGAGGCGTCCGGGTTGGCGGCCTCGATCTCGTGCAGCTCGTTGCCGAGCTCGGCGTACGTCTTGTCGCCCGTCGCCGTCAGCGCGTGGTGGTTGATGATGTCCGCCTGGGCGAACGCCTCCCACGGGGTGTCGACGAGCGCGCCGCCGAAGTGGGCCGCGTCGGGCGACACGGTGATCTCCTCGGCCTTGAGGTTGCTCGACACCGCCCCCCAGGTGACCGCGCCGGCGACGAGGAACACCCCGCCCAGGATCATGACGATCAGGCCGTACAGACGCGTGTGCGATGCGGGACGAGCGGTTGTGGTGCTCATGTCTCGTGGACTCCTTCGAGTACCCCCGGTGTGCGGGCCTCTCGTGGCCCGATGAGCCGGTCGGGCTCATGTGGAGATCGTTGCGTGCCGTCACGGGCCCGGTGCAGGACTCAAGTCCCACGTGTGAAGATCGTGTGACGTCGCAGGTCAGGCGGTATGTACCGATCGCGGGCGCGCAGAGGAGGGCGTGTCCGCACCGGGGGGTCGGACACGCCCTCCTCCTCGCCGGTGACGCATCCCCACGTCCCGGCGGCAGCCCCCTGCCTCCCCGGCCGGCCGCACCCGCCGGCTCCGGGGCCTTCACGGTCATCCGACCGCACCGCCGGGGCCCCGACCCGGGACCTAGGTCACTGCCACCCGCTGCAGGCCGCCGACGAGACCGTCGACGAGGAACGCGAACGACTCGTCGACGTCGTCGGGCATGCCGAAGCCGCCGTCGAGCTCGAGGGCGACGAAGCCGTGCACCGCGGCCCGCACGGCGCGCACGGCGTCGATGCGCCGCGCGGCCGGGACGCCGAGCTCGGCGACGGCGGCGGCCAGCTCGTCGACCACGGCGGCTCCCGCGGCCCGGACTTCGTCCGCGTCGGGGTCGTGGACCCAGAGACCGCCCTGCACGGCCTGGTAGCGGCCGGGGGAGCGGCGCGCCAGGTCGCGCACCGCGTGGGCCATCGCGGGGAGCCGGTCGGCGCCGTCGTGCTCGGTGCGGACGGCCGCGAGTCTGTCGCCGAGCTCGCTCACGCAGACGAGCGCGACCTCGCGGCGCAGGGCGGGCAGGCCCGCGACGTGCTTGTAGAGGCTGGGCACCGCGACTCCGGCCCGGGCCGCGACGGCGGCGAGCGTGAGGTCGGCGAAGCCCGTGGGGCCGCCGTCGTCGACCACCGCGAGCGCGATCGTGACGACGGCGGACCGGTCGAGCCCTGCCCTAGGCACGGGTGGTCGCCCGCACCTGGAACCGGCCGCCGTCGCGGGGGAGGTCTGCGAGGAAGGCGAGCGTGGCCGGGACCACGACGTCGGGTGCCTGGTTCTGCGGGTAGTGGCCGACGTCGGGGACGAGCGTGACGTCGGCGGCGATCGCGTCGCGGAGCCACTGCGCCTCGGCGGCGGGGTCCTTGAAGTCGGGGTCGACGGCACCGACGAACGCGACGGCGGGCGCGGCGATCTCGGGCACCCGCGCCTCGACGGGCGCGTGCGTGAGCTGCACGGTGAGGTGCCGGAACGAGCGTAGGTGGGCGGGGTCCTGCATCGCGGCCCGCAGGTCGGCGACGTGCTCGTCGAGCCACGGTGCCTTCCGGCCGCGGTTGAGGTACCCGCGGTAGTAGGCCGCCCACACGGCGGCGCCCCACGGGCGGGCGAACAGCACCCGCATGAGGCCGTGCATGGTGGCGGTGACCGCTGCGGACATCGCCGGCTCGCGCAGGAACGGGCCGGTGAGCACGAGGCCGGCGACGAGGTCGGGGCGCTCGGCCGCGGCCCACGCGACCGCGCCGGCGCCCATCGAGTTGCCGCCGAGGACGGCCGGGCCGCCGAGGTGCTCGACGAGCGCGAGCGCGTCCTGGCCGGTGACGACGTCGCCGTGGGTGGTGAACGTGGTGTCGGAGTCGCCGTGGCCGCGCAGGTCCATGACGGCGACGCGGTGGCCGGCCTCGACGAGCGGGCCGACGAGCTCGCGCCAGGTGCTGCGGAGGTCGCCCATGCCCGGGACCAGGACGACGAGGGGAGCGTGCTCCGGGCCGTCGACCGTGTACGCGACGCGGCCCTCGGGCCGCTGCAGGTGGTGCACCGTGGTGGTCATGAGACAAAAGCTAATGGCATTAGCCAAGCGGGTCAAGAGGTCCGTGTCGGCCGCTGTTGGCAAGATGGTCCGGCACTGTCATCCATCGAAGGAGTACGTCATGTCCGCAACGCTTCCCGAGGCGTCCGGGTCGTTCGGCGAGAAGCCCACGCTCACCTTCCCCGACGCGCAGGCACCCGCCGAGCTCGAGGTCCAGGTCCTCTCCCGCGGCGACGGCGCGCTCGTCGAGGCCGGCGACGACATCGAGGTGCACTACCTCGGCCAGACGTGGGGCGGCCACGTGTTCGACAACTCCTACGACCGCCGCGAGTCCATCAGCTTCCCGATCGGCGTCGGCGCCGTCATCGGCGGCTGGGACGAGGGCCTCGTCGGCCAGCAGGTCGGCTCCCGCCTGCTCCTGTCGATCCCGTCGCACCTCGGCTACGGCGACCGCGGCGCGCCGCAGGCCGGCATCCGCGGCGGCGACACGCTCGTGTTCGTCGTGGACATCGTCAACACCAGCAACTGACGTCCCGCGACCCCGCCGCCCGCGATGCCGGGCGGCGGGGTCGTGCCACGTCCGGGACCGGTCCCGACGGCCCCGCACCGCGGCCGCCGCGTGCGTATCGTCGGGGCCGTGCGCTCGGACGACGACCTCACGATCGGGGAGCTCGCCCGCAGGTCGGGGCTGTCCCTGAAGGCCCTGCGCCTGTACGACGCGCGGGGCATCCTCCCGCCGGCCCGGGTCGACCCGGGCAACGGCTACCGGTACTACTCCGCCGACCAGCTCGAGCAGGCGCGCACGATCGCGCTGCTCCGACGGCTCGACATGCCACTGGCGCTCGTCGCCGACGTGCTCGAGAAGCCGGGCGACGAGCTCGCCGGCACGGTCCGCGCCTGGTGGGCCGACCGGCGCCGTGCCCTCGACGACCGGGGACCCGCGGTCGACCTGGTGGTCCGGACCCTCGCCGCCGCACCCGGCCCCGCCGACCTGGCGGAGACGGGTTTCCGCACGGCCGACGTCGTCGTCGAGGACGTCCCGGCCCGGCGCGTCGCGACGATCCGGCGGCACGTCGGCCAGCCCGAGCTCGTGGCGTCGTTCACCGCCGACGTGCTGACGCTGCGCGCCCACCTGGCCGGGTCCGGCGCCTCCTCGGGCGCCGAGTTCTGGGTGCTGTTCCACGGCGCGGTGGGCCCCGACGGCGACGGGCCCGTCGAGACGTGCGTGCCCTACGAAGGTCGCGCCGACCCCGCCGGGCAGGTGGTGCTGCGCGAGGAGCCCGCGCACCGGCTCGCGTCGGTGCCGGTGACGGCGGCCGACTGCCGCTACCCGCAGATCATCGGCGCGTACCTCGCGCTGGAGGGGTGGATGGTCGAGCACGGGCTCGAGGGGGCCGGGCCGGTCCGCGAGCTCTACCCGGTGCCGTGGGCCGACGAGGGGGTCGTCGCGCACGTCGCCCAGCCGCTGCCCGGCCGGGCCTCGTGACCACCCCTTGACCCTGCCCCAGGGGCAGACCCGAGGCTGACGTCATGCCCGACCTCACCGCGTACGCCCGGCACAGCCGCTACTCCGACCCTGGCCCGCACGGCGCGGTCCTCGCCGCCGTCGAGCCGACGCCCGAGGCGCTGCACCACGCCGCGTGCGCGACGCTCGTCCACTACCGCGGCCAGGCGTCGGAGCTCGCCGCCGGGCAGGACGCCGACATCGACCTGCGCTGGCTCGCCGACGTCCTCGACGTCGCGACGACGCGGGTCGCCGGGCCCCTCGACACCGACCGGCCCGTGCCCGACCGGGTCGCCGGGTGCTGCCGCGACTTCACGCTGCTCGCCGTCGGCGCGCTGCGGGAGCACGGGATCCCCGCGCGCAGCCGGATCGGGTTCGCCGGGTACTTCGAGGGCGGTTTCCACCACGACCACGTGGTCGCCGAGCGGTGGGACGGCCGTCGGTGGGTGCGGTTCGACGCGATGCTGGACCCCGCGAACGGCCCCCGGCCGGACCCGCGTCCTGACCGGTCGCCGCACCTGCAGGCGTGGGGGTTCGACGTGCACGACATGCCCACCGGCCCGCGCTCGCCGTTCGAGACCGCCGCTGAGGTGTGGCAGCAGGTCCGGGCGGGGACCGTCGACCCGGCCACCTACGGTGTCGACGCCTCGCTGCCGGACCTGTGCGGCCCCGAGTTCGTCCGGGGCTACGTCATCGAGGAGCTCGCGCACCGGCAGTGCGACGAGCTGCTCCTGTGGGACGTGTGGGGCGACACCCTCCCGCCGGGGTTCCAGCCGGAGCCTCGTCCCGACGACGAGTACGACGCGCTCGCGGACGAGGTCGCCGACCTGCTCGTCCGGGCCGACGCGGGCGACACCACTGCCGAGGCGGAGCTCGACGCGAGGTACGCGACCGACGAGCGGCTCAACCCGCGGGCCACCGTCGTCACGCTGTCGCCCACGGGGCGCGTCGGGGACACCGACCTCGTCGGGCGGTCGACGCGCTGGCGGTCCTGACCCGTCAGCCCCCGAGCACGTGCCGGTCGAGGAAGTCGTTGCGGAACACGCCCTCGGGGTCCACCCGCGCGACGAGGGCCCGGAAGTCGGCCCACCGCGGGTACAGCCGGCCGAGGTCCCGGTCGACGTCGGCGAACAGCTTCCCCCAGTGCGGCCGCGCCGCGAACGGGGCCAGTGCGGCCTCGATCGTCGGGAGCAGCGCCTCGACCTCGGGCTGCCGGGGCAGCCACGTGAGGTGCAGCCCGACGACGTCCTCGCCGTACGCGCTCGACAGCCAGAGGTCGTCGGCGGCGACCGTGCGGATCTCGCCGACCTGCAGCAGCGGCGCGATCCGGCCGCCCAGCTCCCGGAGCGCGGCGAAGGCCCCGACGGCGTGCCGGCGCGGCACGAGGTACTCGGACTGCAGCTCGTCGCCGTTGCTCGGCGTGAACGCGAGCTTGAAGTGCGGCAGCCGCTCGTGCCACGGACCGGGGACGCCGAGCTGCTGGGTCGCATTGACGGGGTCGATGCCCGGCAGCATGTGCTGCTGGCCGTCGGCGGGGGTCCCCCCGAACAGCTCCGTGCGCGGGGCGTACGACGAGGTCACGCGGGTCTTGCGCCACACCTGCCGCAGCGTCGGCCCGGTCCAGTCGGTGAAGACGCTCACCGAGTCCGCGCTCGACGTGAGCTCGTCGTAGTGCTCCAGGACCGCGTCCCACGGCAGGTCGACGTGCACCTCCTGCGCGACGTCGAACGTCGGCTCCACGTCGAGCGTCACGCGGGCCGCGACTCCGAGCGCGCCGAGCGCGACGACCGAGCCGGCGAAGTCGTCGTCCCCGCGGACCACGGTCCGCAGCGCGCCACCCGGACCCACGTACGTGATCCCTGCGACCGCAGCGGCGAGGTTCCGCGACCGGTCGCCCGACCCGTGCGTCGCCGTCGCCACCGCCCCGGCGACGCTGATGTGCGGCAGCGACGCGAGGTTGTGCACCGCCCACCCGGCCGCGTGCAGGTGCTCGGCCAGGGCCCCGTACCGCACACCGCCCGAGACGGAGACCGTGCGCGCGTCCGTGTCGAGCACGACGTCGGGATCGATCCCGTCGAGCGCGACGAGGGAGCCGGGTCCGTCGGCGATGTCGTTGAAGCAGTGCCGCGTCCCGAGGGCCCGGACGTGCCGGGCACCCGCGACGACCTCCTGCAGCTCGTCCAGCGTGCCGGGCCGGTGCACCTGCTGCGCGCCGTAGGTGTAGTTGCCGGCCCACGTGGTCAGCGCCATGCGCGGTCTCCCCTCCGATGGTCGGCCCTCGTCGGGACCTTGCCGACCAACGTACGTCAGGCCGCTGACCTGGACCTCGGTCCTGCGCCGCGTGGACGGGCATGGACCAGCAGAACCGGTGTCATTACCGTTCCTGACAAGCCACTCCGACGGTTGCGCACAAGCCACTACCGGAGGCGGCAGGTGACGGGTCACGGGGGCCCCGGCCTGCTGCACGGCGGGCGGGTGGTCGACGAGGGGCGCGTGGGCCACCCGCCCGACGAACTCCGGCCGGCTCCCCTCAGGAGAGCCGGCCGGAGGTCGGATCAGGCGCCCGTCGGACGCGGGCAGGACACGCCGGTGCCGCCCAGGCCGCAGTACCCGTTCGGGTTCTTGTCGAGGTACTGCTGGTGGTAGCCCTCGGCGTAGAAGAACGTCCCGGCCTCGGACGCCGGCCGGATCTCCGTCGTGATGGCGCCGAAGCCCGAGCGGGTCAGCCGCGGCTGGTACTCGTCGCGGGTGCGCTTCGCCGCCTCCGCCTGCTCCGGTGTCGTCGTGTAGACCGCCGACCGGTACTGCGTGCCGCGGTCGTTCCCCTGCCGGAAGCCCTGCGTCGGGTCGTGCGACTCCCAGAACTTGCGGAGCACGTCCTCGTCGGAGATCACGGCCGGGTCGTAGGCCACGAGGACGGCCTCGGTGTGCCCGGTCAGGCCGGTGCAGGTCTCCTCGTAGGTGGGATAGGGCGTGTAGCCGCCCTGGTAGCCGACGGCCGTGGTGACGACGCCGGGGGTCTGCCAGAAGGCGCGCTCGGCGCCCCAGAAGCAGCCCATCGCGACGTAGAGCACCCGGGTGCCGTCCGGCCACGGTCCGTGCAGCGGGGTCCCCAGGACGGTGTGCGTCGTGGGCACCGCGTAGGCGTAGTCCTCGCGACCGGCGAGCGCACGCTCGGGCTCGACCATGGTGGAGGAGAGTGCGGATCCGAACAGCCAGTTCATGGTGCGGGGTCCTTTCCCGGGAGGCCTCGGGGCGGCTGGGTCGCCGCCTGATCCTTCCCGGCGTGTGCAACCGTCCTACCCCTGCCGGTGTTCCCGCCACCGCCTAGCCTGAGGTCGTGACCACCGACCCCCTCGCACCCGGGTACGACTGGACCGCCGCCGGCTTCTCGACCCGCGCCATCCATGCAGGTCAGGAAGCCGACGCGACGACCGGAGCCGTCGTGCCGCCCATCTACCAGGTCTCCACCTACAAGCAGGACGGGGTGGGCGGCCTGCGCGGCGGCTACGAGTACTCCCGTTCGGCGAACCCGACCCGCACCGCCCTGGAGGAGGCGCTCGCCGCGGCCGAGGGCGGGGCGGCAGGCTTCGCGTTCGCGTCGGGCCTCGCCGCGGAGGACACCCTGCTGCGCGCGGTCCTGCGGCCCGGTGACCACGTCGTCGTGCCGAACGACGCCTACGGCGGGACGTACCGCCTGGTGGCCAGGGTGTTCGGGCCGTGGGGGATCGAGCACACGCCCGTGGACCTGTCCGACCCGGGTGCGGTGCTCGGCGCGATCCAGCCCGGCCGCACCAAGGTCGTGTGGGTCGAGACGCCGACGAACCCCCTGCTCGGGATCGCGGACATCGCCGAGCTCGCCGCGCACGCCCGGTCCGCGGGCGCGCTGCTCGTCGTCGACAACACGTTCGCGACGCCGTACCTGCAGAACCCGCTCGCGCTCGGCGCGGACGTCGTCGTGCACTCGACGACCAAGTACGTCGGCGGGCACTCGGACGTGGTGGGGGGCGCGCTCGTGGTCGGGGACGGCGCCCAGCTGCCCGTGGGCCTGGAGGGGCCGACGGGGACGACGAACGTCGCGGACGCGGTGCGGTTCCACCAGAACGCGTCGGGTGCCGTCGCCGGGCCGTTCGACGCGTGGCTCACGCTGCGCGGCCTGCGCACGCTCGCCGTGCGGATGGACCGGCACGTGGCGAACGCGACCCGCGTCGCGGAGTTCCTGGTCGCGCACGACGCGGTCACCCACGTCATCTACCCGGGCCTGGAGAGCCACCCCGGGCACGAGGTCGCCGCCCGGCAGATGCGCGCGTTCGGCGGCATGGTGTCGTTCCGCACCGGCAGCGAGGCGTCGGCGCTGGCCGTGTGCGGCGCCACGCAGGTGTTCACGCTCGCCGAGTCGCTCGGCGGCGTGGAGTCGCTGATCGAGCACCCGCACCGGATGACCCACGGGTCCGTCGCGGGCACCGCGCTCGAGGTGCCCGACGACCTGGTGCGCCTGTCCGTCGGCATCGAGGACGTCGACGACCTCCTCGCCGACCTCGAGCAGGCGCTCGCCGCCGGGCGGGCCGCGTGAGCGCGGCCGGAGCACCGCCGGCCGCCCCCGGCGAGCAGGCGGTCGACCCCGCCCGGCCCGTGCCGCAGTCGGTGCGGACCGCGGCGTCCTGGTCCTGGCGGCTGCTGCTCATCGGGGCTGCGCTCGCCGTCCTGCTGTGGCTGCTGTCGGTGCTCAAGGTCGTCGTCGTGCCGGTCGCGGTCGCCCTGCTCGTCACGGTCCTGCTCGCCCCGCTCGTCCACTGGCTGCACGTCAGGGCGCGGCTGCCGCGGGTCGCCGCGTGCGCGATCGCGCTCCTCGGGCTCGTCGTGCTCGTCGGCGGCCTCCTGACGCTCGCCGGCCGCTCGATCGTCAAGGGCATCGGCGAGATCTGGGACCAGGCCGCCGAGGGCATCGACAAGGTCACCGACTGGCTCTCGACCGGCCCCCTCGGGCTGTCGAGCGCCGACCTCACGTCGCTCACGGACCGGCTGCGCGACGCCACGGGCGGCGGGGGCAGCTCGGAGCTCGTCTCCGGCGCGCTGCACGCCACGACGACGGTCGGCCACGTGCTCGCCGGCACCCTCATCGCGCTGTTCTGCACGTTCTTCTTCCTGCTCGACGGCCGGACCATCTGGGCCTGGGTCGTCGGCCTGCTGCCCCGTGGCTCGCGCGAGCACGTGCACCAGGCGGGGCGGCGCGGAGTGGTGACGCTCGGCGCCTACACCCGCACGCAGATCCTCGTGGCGGCGGTGGACGCGGTCGGCATCGGGCTCGGCGCCGCGATCCTGCAGGTGCCGCTCGCGCTGCCGCTGGCGATCCTCGTGTTCCTCGGCTCGTTCGTGCCGATCGTCGGCGCGGTGGTCACCGGGTCGATCGCGATCCTCGTCGCCCTCGTCGCGCAGGGTCCGGGAGCGGCTCTGATCATGCTCGCGGTCGTCGTCGCCGTGCAGCAGATCGAGGGCCACGTGCTGCAGCCGTTCCTCATGGGCCACGCGGTCTCGCTGCACCCGGTCGCCGTGCTGCTGGCGGTCGCCGCGGGGTCGTTCACCGCCGGGATCATCGGCGCCCTGTTCGCGGTGCCGATCGCCGCCGTGCTCAACACGATGATCTTGTACCTGCACGGGCACGACAAGTTCCCGCAGCTCGGCCGGGACGACCACGTGCCCGTCCGCGGTCGGGGGCACCCGGTGCTCGACCGGGCCATCGCCCAGGTCGTCGAGCGCGAGTCCGAGCGGCTCGCGGAGGCCGACGAGCCGACGCCCGAGCCGGGTGCCGTCGCGGGTCCCGAGCGGGACCGGCCGTGATCGGCCTCGCGGACGTCCAGAAGGCCGCCGAGCTGCTCGAGGGCGTCGCGGACCGTACGCCGGTGCAGGTCAGCCGGGCCCTGTCCCAGCTGGTCGGCGGCGACGTGTGGCTCAAGTGCGAGAACCTGCAGCGGGCCGGCTCGTTCAAGATCCGTGGCGCGTACGTGCGGATGGCACGGCTCTCGGACGACGAGCGCGCCCGGGGCGTCGTCGCGGCGAGCGCGGGCAACCACGCGCAGGGCGTCGCGCTCGCGGCCCGCATGCTCGGCATCGACGCGGTCGTGTTCATGCCCGTCGACGCCGCGCTGCCCAAGGTCGCCGCGACCCGCGACTACGGCGCCCGGGTGGAGCTCGCGGGCCGGAGCGTCGACGAGGCGCTCGAGCACGCGCACGAGCACGCGGCCCGGACGGGCGCCGTGCTCATCCACCCGTTCGACCACGTCGACGTGGTCGCGGGCCAGGGCACCATCGCGCTCGAGATCCTCGAGCAGGTGCCGGACGTCGCGACCGTCCTCGTCCCCGTCGGCGGCGGCGGTCTCGCTGCCGGGGTGGTTGCCGCGCTCGCCGAGGCGCGGCCCGGCGTGCGGGTCGTCGGTGTGCAGGCCTCGGGCGCGGCGGCCTACCCCGCCTCGCTGGCGGCGCACCGTCCCGTGCGGGCGCCCGAGCTGCGGACCATGGCCGACGGGATCGCGGTCGGCGTCCCGGGCACCGTGCCGTTCGAGGTGCTCGACACCCGGCACATCGACGTGCGCACCGTCTCCGAGGAGGACATCTCGCGCGCGCTGCTGCTCGTCGCGGAGCGGGCCAAGCTGCTCGTCGAGCCGGCCGGGGCCGTGGCGGTCGCCGCGCTCATGGCGGCGCCGCGCGACTTCGAGGGTCCCGTGGTGGCGATCCTGTCCGGCGGGAACATGGACCCGCAGGTGCTCCTGCGGGTCGTCCGGCACGGGCTCGCGTCCGCCGGGCGGTTCCTGCAGGTCCGGGTCCGGATCGACGACACCCCGGGGGCGCTCGCCCGGCTGCTGCAGGACCTCGCGTCGTCGGGCGGCAACGTCATGGACGTGTCGCACGTGCGCACGGGAGGCGACCTGGCGCTCGACGAGGTCGGTGTCGAGGTCCAGGTGGAGACGAAGGGGCCCGACCACTGCGCGCAGGTCCTGCAGCACCTGCGGGTGGAGGGGTACCGGCTGCAGGACGCGTGACGTCGTCCGGGCCGTGGACGACGGACGCGGTGCCGCCCCGGTGAGAGGTGGCACCGCGTCCGGTGAGGCCGAGGTCAGGCGTCGAAGGGCTTGGCCGCGACGACCTGGACCGGGATCTCGCGCCCGTTGGGCGCCGTGTACGCGGTGGAGTCGCCGACGGACTTGCCGAGGATCGCCGCACCGAGCGGCGACGTGGGGGAGAACACCTCGATGTCCGCGCCGCCCGCGATCTCCCGCGAGCCGAGCAGGAACACCATCTCGTCGCCCGCGACCACGGCCGTCACGACCATGCCGGGCTCGACGATGCCGTCGTCCGGCGGCGTGCCGATCTGGACGTTGCGGAGCTTGGCCTCGAGCTCGCGGATGCGGGCCTCCTGCTTGGCCTGCTCCTCGCGGGCCGCGTGGTAGCCGCCGTTCTCCTTGAGGTCGCCCTCGTCGCGCGCGGCCGCGATGCGCTGCGTGATCTCGGTGCGTCCCTCACCCTTGAGGCGCTCGAGCTCCGTGCTGAGCCGGTCGTAAGCCTCCTGCGTGAGCCAGGTGGCCGCAGTCGTGTCGGTCACGATCGCTCCTTCCAATGCGTGAGTGCCGGACGGTGCCGGCGGGTCGTCCCCGGTTGGCGCCGCTGCTCGACGCGCACGGAGGAAAGCCTCTGGCGGGGTGCTCGCCGTGCCTTCTCGGTCGCGTCGACCTCGGGGTCACGCCGGACCGGGGCGGCGTGTGAAACGACCAGGATAGCAACCGAGGCGGGCACCGGGGCCCGGACGGGTGTCCGGCCGGGGCCGCGTCGCGGGGCGACGGCCGCGTCGAGCACCCCCGACATCAGTAGCCGTGGACACCGGATCTCAGATGTCAAGACGATCCACGGCGCCCCTTGGCATCAGGTGGCGGCTCCCTACTCTGCGGCGCACCAGTCGCCCACCGGAGAGCCACCATGTCCCTCGCCCAGGTCCTCGCGGACGCCCACCCCGACATCGAGGTCCTCGCACCGTCCCCGGCCACGGGTCCGTACCTGCACGACACCGGGACCCGCCGGGCCGCTGTGGACGGCGCCGTCGGCCCGACCGTGGCGTACCCGCGCACCGTCGAGCAGGTCCAGGACCTGGTCCGCACCGCGGCCGCGCTCGGTGTCCCCGTGGTGCCCCGCGGCGCCGGGACAGGGCTGTCCGGGGGTGCCGTCGCGGACGCCGACCACCTGGTCGTCTCCACCGACCGGCTCGACCGGGTCCTCGAGGTCTCGCCGCTCGACGAGGTCGCGGTCGTCGAGCCGGGCGTGGTGAACGCCGACCTCAACGTGCACCTCGAGCCGTACGGGCTGTTCTACGCGCCCGACCCCGCGAGCCACGACATCTCGACGATCGGCGGCAACGTCGCGACCAACGCCGGCGGGCTGCGCTGCGCCAAGTACGGCGTGACCCGCGAGTCGGTGCTCGCGCTCGACGTCGTGCTCGCCGACGGCAGCCTGATCTCGGTCGGCCGGCGCACGCTCAAGGGCGTCACGGGGCTCGACCTCGCCTCCCTGTTCGTCGGCTCGGAGGGGATCCTCGGCATCGTCGTCCGCGCCACGCTCCGGCTACGACCGGTCCCCGTCGCGCGCCGCACGCTCACGGCGTTCTTCGGGAGCACGGCCGCCGGCGCGCAGGCGCTCGCCGCGATCACGCGGTCCCCGGTGCGCCCTGCCGTCGTCGAGTTCCTCGACGAGCCCACGCTGCGCGACATCGACGAGACGAACGGGACCGGCCTGCGCGAGCGCGGGGCGTCGCTCGTGCTCGTCGAGCTCGACGGCTACGGCATCGACGAGCAGGACCGCGACCTCACGGCGGCGCTGACCGCGGTCGGCGGCACGGTGCGCGCCGAGCCTCCCGCGGAGGCCGAGCACCTGTGGCACCTGCGCCGCCACGGCCGAGGGTTCGGGCAGGGGACCCCGCGCTGGACGATCGGCGAGGACATCGCCGTGCCGCGCTCGGTGCTCCCCGACGTGTACGCCTACTTCGCCGAGCTCGAGCAGCGCTACGACGTGCGCGTCTCGGCCGTCGCGCACGCGGGCGACGGGAACCTGCACCCGGTCCTGAGCCGGGACCTCGGCCCCGGCGACGACCCGGCCGTGCTGCCCGACGACCTCACGGAGGCGGCGACCGCACTCGTGCGGTTCGCGCTCGCGCACGGCGGCACCGTCTCGGGGGAGCACGGCATCGGCTCCGTGAAGCTCGACTGGGCCGCGCTCGAGCTCGACGAGCGCAACCTCGTCGTCCAGCGCGCCGTCAAGGACGCCCTCGACCCGCACCACCTCCTCAACCCCGGCAAGGCGATCCCGCACGCCCTCGTGGCGACCGCCTGACCACCCCACCCGCCCGCGCCGTCCACCCCGGCCTCGTCGTCACCAGGAGAACCCCATGCACCGCATCACCCCGCCCCGACGCCTCCGACGCCATGCCGGCGCCGCGGCGGCTCTCGTCACCGTCGCCCTGCTCGCCGCGTGCTCCGCGGGACCGGCCGCGACCAGCTCCCCGACGGCCTCGTCGACGCCGCACGACGGCGGCGACCTCACGGTCCTCATCAGCAACTTCGACGCCGGCTGGGCGCCGAGCAAGAGCTCGATCTCGAGCTACGAGGGCAACGTCTGGGGGCACATCACCGACAAGCTCGTGTACGTCGACCCGGAGGGGACCATCACCCCGTGGATCGCGGAGAGCTGGGACCAGAACGCCGAGGCGACCGAGTACACGCTGCACCTCAAGGACGGCGTGACGTTCTCCGACGGCACCCCGCTCGACGCGGCCGCGGTCGTCGCGAACATCGACTCGTGGGCCAAGGGCGACACCGCGCGAGGGATCACCCGCATCGCGCTGTTCCCGTCCGCGTCCTACGACCACGCGGAGGCCGTCGACGCCACGACCGTCAAGGTCGTCTTCACCGCACCGACGCTCGGCTTCATCCCGACGCTCGGCTACCACGGCTCGATCCTGGTCTCGCCGAAGAGCATCGCCCTCCCGCTCGACCAGCAGGGCGACCTGCGCAACGAGATCGGCAGCGGTCCGTTCGTCGTCGAGGAGTGGTCCGAGGGCGACAAGGTGGTGCTGAAGAAGCGCGCCGACTACGACTGGGGTCCCGAGGCCATCGGGAACACGGGCGCCGCCCACCTCGACTCGCTGACGTACAAGATCGTCAAGGAGGACACGCTGCGGTCGTCGGCCGTGCAGTCCGGCCAGGCCGACGTGGCGTTCAACGTGTCCCCGCAGGAGATCGACGCCCTGCGCTCCGGCGGCTTCACCGTCGAGACCCCGCGGTACCTCGGCTTCGCCCACGGCTTCAAGGTCAGCACGAAGGCCCCGCCCTTCGACGACATCAAGGTGCGCCAGGCCGTGCAGCACGGCATCGACCGCGAGGAGATCATCCAGACCGTCTACACCGAGGACTGGCTGCCCGCCGAGACGTTCATCCAGAGCAGCGTGCCCGAGGCCACCGACCACTCGGCCTCCTTCGCGTACGACCCCGACGAGTCCGAGCAGCTCCTCGACGACGCCGGCTGGGTCAAGGGTGCCGACGGCGTCCGCACCAAGGACGGCCAGCCCCTGACCCTGACGCTCTACCCGACGCCGTACCTGTCGACGTCGCAGCCGGTCGACGAGCTCGTCGCGCAGCAGCTCACCGACATCGGGTTCAAGGTCGACCTGCAGAAGCTCGACGTGCCGAGCTATCTCGAGCGCATGCAGAGCAACCCGTCGATCGCCCTGTCGGACGTGACGCGCTCGTTCATCGACGTCGGCACCGTCGGCGGCGTGCTCACCAGCAAGAACAAGGGCGAGAACTGGTTCTTCGTCGACGAGTCCGACACCACGCTCAACGACCTCGGCGCGGGCATCGCGAACGCGTCCGACCGGGACGCGCGGGCGAAGCTCGTCGACGAGCTCCAGGCGTACGTGCTCGACCAGGGGTACTTCGTGCCGATCACGCAGATCAACCAGCGCCTGTACCTGCAGTCGCCGAAGATCCACGGCACGACGTTCAACGGCCTCGCGTACGCGAACTACACCGCCGCGTGGCTGGACTGACCGGTGCGCGCGCTGTCCTGGGCCTTCGTGGCCCGCCGCACCGGCCAGGCCGCCGTCGTGGTCCTGCTCGCGTACGTGTTCACGTTCCTCGTGATCAGCGTGCTGCCGGGCGACCCGGTCTCGTCGACGCTGCGCGACCCGCAGAACGGGTTCAGCGAGGAGGAGATCGACCGGATCGTCGGGTACTACCACCTGAACGACCCGCTGCCCGCGCAGCTGTGGCTCTCGTTGACCCGGTTCCTCACGGGTGACCTCGGCATGTCGATGCGGGCGAACGTCGACGTCTCGACGCTGATCGGCGACGCGCTGCCGTCGACGCTCCAGCTCGCGGGTGCGGCGCTCGTCGTCTCGCTGGTCCTCGCGCTGGCCGTCGCGTACGCGACGCAGGTCCTGCCGCCGCGGTACGGCCAGGGGATCGTCCGGGCGCTGCCGTCGCTGTCGCTGTCCGTGCCGACGTTCGTCATCGGCATCCTGCTCGTGCGGGTGTGCGCGTTCCAGCTCGGCTGGTTCACCATCATGGAGCCCGACGCCCCGGTCGCCACGCTCGTGGCGGCCGTGGCGCTCGGCATCCCGGTGTCCGCGCAGATCGCGGAGGTGCTCGTCACCAACGTCGACCACGAGCGGGCGCAGGACTACGCCGCGGTCGCCCGGTCCCGTGGGCTCACCACGTCGGGGCTGTTCTGGCGGCACCTGCTCAAGCCGTCGTCGCTGCCGGTGCTGACGGTCCTCGCGCTCGCGGTCGGCGAGCTCGTCGGAGGGTCGCTCATCACCGAGTCGATCTTCGGTCGCAACGGGGTCGGCAGCCTCGTGCAGAAGGCGGTCACGAGCCAGGACCTGCCCGTGCTGCAGGCGGTCGTGTCGCTCGCGGCCGTGGTGTTCGTCGTGGTCAACCTCGTCACCGACCTGCTCTACCCGGTGCTCGACGCGCGGCTGCGGCGCCCGTCGCGGGTGCGGCCGGCCGAGCCCGTGCCGTCGTCGACGCCCGCCGTCGAGCTGGTGGGTGCCCGATGACCGCCGCCACGCTCGTCGCGCCTGGAGGTCCCCGGGTGCGCCCGACGAGGTCGACCCGCTGGTCGGCGCTGTCCTCGCCGACGCTCGTCGCGTCGTTCCTCGTCGTCGCCGTCGTGGTCGTCTGGGCGCTCGTGCCGGACCTCGTGACGTCGCAGGACCCCGTCGACGGCGTCCCCGCCGACAAGTTCCTCGCGCCGGGTGCCGCGCACTGGTTCGGTACGGACCACCTCGGCCGGGACCTGTTCTCGCGGGTGGTGCACGGCACGGCGTCGTCGGTGCTCAGCGCGCTCGTCGCGGTGGCGATCGGGGTGGTCGTGGGCGGGCTCGTCGGCCTGCTCAGCGGGTTCGTCGGCGGGTGGTTCGACAGCACGCTGGGCCGGCTCGTCGACGTGCTGCTCGCCGTCCCGGGCTTCCTGCTCGCGGTGGTCATCGTGAGCTCGCTCGGCTTCCGCACGATCAACGCGGCGATCGCCACCGGGGTCTCGGCCGTGGCGGTGTTCGCCCGCGTCATGCGCTCCCAGGTCCTCACGGTCACCCGCACGCCGTTCGTCGAGGCCGCCGCGCTCCAGGGCGGCTCCCGGCTGCACATCCTGTTCCGGCACGTCCTGCCGAACGCCTACCGGTCGGTGCTCGCGCTGTCCGTCCTGCAGTTCGGCGTCGCGATCCTCGTCATCGCCGGCCTCGCGTTCCTCGGGTACGGGGACCCGCCACCCGCCTCCGACTGGGGGCTGCTCGTGTCCGCGGGCAAGGAGTACGTGCTCGCGCCGTGGCTCGTGCTCGCCCCGGCGACGGTCATCGTCGTCGTAGTCCTGGCCGTCAACCGCATCAGCCGCTGGCTGCGCCGGTAGCCCCGCCGAAGGAGCACCATGTCGACCCAGACCCCGCTCGCCCCCGTCGTCGTCCCGTCGCCCGCCGCCGCGGCGCCGCTGCTGCGCGTCTCCGGGCTCACCGTCGCGTACGGGCGCGACGCCGTGGTGCACGACGTCGACCTCACCGTGCCGCAGGGCCGCAGCGTCGCCCTGATCGGCGAGTCCGGCTCCGGCAAGTCGACGATCGCGAAGGCCGTGCTCCGGCTGCTGCCGCGCGGCGCCACCGCGCACGGGCTCGTCGAGCTCGCCGGGCAGGACGTGTCGGCGCTGTCGGACGCCCGCTTCCGGGCGCTGCGCGGCCGGGCCGTCGGGTTCGTGCCGCAGGACCCGGCGAACGCCCTCAACCCGGTGCGGACCATCGGGGCGCAGGCGCTCGAGGCCGCGGCGCTCACGGGCGTGCGCGACCCGGCGGGCAACCGGGAGGCGATCCTGCGCGCGTTCGCCCGGGTCGGCCTGACGGACCCCGAGCGCGTGCACGACTCCTACCCGCACCAGCTCTCCGGCGGGATGCTGCAGCGCGTGCTCATCGGCCTCGCCGTGCTGCCCGAGCCGCGGCTGCTCGTGGCCGACGAGCCGACCTCCGCGCTCGACGTGACGATCCAGAAGCGCATCCTCGACCTGCTCTCGGAGCTGCGCGACGAGCTCGACGTGAGCGTGCTCCTCATCACGCACGACCTCGCGATCGCCGCCGAGCGGTCCGACGAGGTCGTCGTGCTGCGCGGTGGACGGGTGCAGGAGAGCGGCCCTGCCCGGTCCGTGCTGCGGGCGCCCACCTCGGAGTACGCGCGGACGCTGCACGCGGACGTGCCGTCGCTGCACCCGCACCGGTTCGCCGCGTCGCTCGCGAGCCGCCCGGAGGTCGTCGAGGGGCCGCCGCGCGTCGAGTTCCGGGGTGTCGACCGGGCGTTCACCACCGGGAGCGGGCCGGTCGTGGCGGCCCGGGGCCTGTCGTTCTCGGTGCCGCAGGGCCGCACGCACGCGCTCGTCGGCGAGTCGGGCTCCGGCAAGACGACGGCGGTGCGCATGCTCCTCGGCCTGGAGCAGCCCGACGGCGGCGACGTGCTCGTCGACGGCCGTTCGGTGCTCGGCCGCTCACGGGCCGACGTGCGGGCGCTGCGCCGGCACCTCCAGCTCGTCTACCAGAACCCGTTCACGTCGCTCGACCCCACGTGGAAGGTCTCCCGGCTGGTCCGCGAGCCGCTCGACCGGTTCGGCGTCGGGCGCCGCTCCGAGCGTGCCGCGCGGGTCGACGACGCGCTGGCGGACGTGGGGCTCGCCCGCGAGCTGCTGGACCGGCGGCCGGGCGCCCTCTCCGGGGGGCAGCGCCAGCGTGTCGCGATCGCCCGGGCGCTGGTGCTGCGGCCCGACGTCGTGGTGCTCGACGAGCCGACCTCGGCCCTCGACGTGACCGTGCAGGCCGACATCCTCGAGGTGCTCGTGCGGCTGCAGGCCGAGCACGGGCTCACGTACCTGTTCGTGTCGCACGACCTCGGCGTGGTGCGCCAGGTCGCCGACACGGTGTCGGTGCTGGAGCGCGGGCGCGTCGTCGAGGAGGGGTCCGTGGAGGAGGTGTTCGCCCACCCGCGCGAGGAGTACACCCGCACGCTGCTGGCGTCGATCCCGCAGGCCGGGTGAGGGTGCTCTCAGTACCCGTCGACGGCCGGGCCGCCGCCGGGCTCGACGGTGTCGCAGGAGGCGACGGTGCCGCTCACCGCGAGCTCCGCGGTCGGCACGGTCACGGTGACCCGCTGCGTCGCGACGTCCGCGGGACCGACCTCGACCGTCCGCACCCCGACCTCGGCGAACGACTGCGAGAGCGCCTGGACGCGGCACGACACGGTGTCGTCGCGCGGCTTGGTCACCTCGAACGTGACGTCCACCGACGTCGCGTCGTCCACGTGGTAGCCGACGTCCTTCCAGGACACCGGCTGGTCGACGACCCCGATGCCGACCCACACGAGCAGGCCGGCGACGACGACGCCGAGCGCGGCCCAGCCGATCCATCGGCGTGCCCCGGTGTGCGGGGTCGCGGCGGGACCGTAGCGGCCCTCGGGCGGCTGCAGGGCGGGGGTGGAAGTCACAGAGCTCCTCGGACCGGCTCTTCCGATCGACGTGCGCGAGCACCTCGGGGCGTGCGCGATCATTGTCTCTCGTCCCACCGCTGGTCCGGACCGTGGGGTCCGGCGCGCGTGGGCGCGCGACGGGAGGGCTCGAAGGTGACCGAAGAGCGGCTGCGACTGATGGCGGTGCACGCCCACCCCGACGACGAGTCGAGCAAGGGTGCCGCGACGACCGCGATGTACGCCGCCCAGGGCGTCGACGTGCTCGTGGTGACCTGCACCGGGGGAGAGCGCGGCGACGTGCTGAACCCGAGCTACGGCACCGTCGAGGGTGGCATCGAGGGCATGCGGGCCGTGCGCCTGCTGGAGATGGCCGCGGCGGCCGACGCGCTCGGCGTGCGGCAGCACTGGCTGGGCTTCGTCGACTCCGGGCTGCCCGAGGGGGACCCGCTGCCCCCGCTGCCGGACGGCTGCTTCGCGCTCGTGCCCCTGGAGGACGCGGCCGCGCCGCTCGTCGAGGTGGTCCGCGACTTCAAGCCGCACGTCATCACCACGTACGACCCGTCGGGCGGCTACCCGCACCCCGACCACGTGATGTGCCACCGGGTGTCCGCCGAGGCGTTCGAGGCCGCCGGCGACCCTGAGCGCTACCGCGACCGGGGCGAGCCGTGGACGCCGCTCAAGCTGTACTACAACCACGGGTTCTCCCTCGCGCGGATGCGGGCGGTGCACGACGCGCTGGTCGCCGCCGGCCGGGAGTCCCCGTTCGGCGACTGGATCGACTCGCGCGAGGCCCGCGAGGTCCCGGAGCGGCAGGTCACCACGCACGTCCCGTGCAGCGAGTTCTTCCCGGCCCGCGACGCCGCGCTGCGGGCCCACGCCACGCAGATCGACCCGGACGGCTTCTTCTTCGCGATCCCGCGCGAGGTCGAGCTCGCGCAGTGGCCCACCGAGGAGTACGAGCTGGCCGAGTCGCGCGTGCCGGTGACGCTGCCGGAGACCGACCTGTTCGCGGGGATCCGGACCGAGGTCGGAGCTCGATGAGCCGGGTGCTGCTGGCGGGGCTCGCCCTGGTCGAGCCCAGCCCGTCGCCGTCCGGCGTCGACATCTCGGACGCGGGCAAGGGATCGCCCGGGTTCATCGGCTTCGTCGTGACGTTCCTGCTCGCGCTCGCGGCGGTGGGGCTGTTCCTGTCGCTGACCAAGCAGCTGCGGGTCGTCGACCGGCGCGCCAAGCAGCTTGGGCTCGACGACGACGACGCGCCCCACCAGGACCGCGGCGTCATCGACGCGGGGGCGGCCGGCCCGGACCTCGAGGTGGACGCCGACGTGGACACGACGCTGCGCCACCCCCCGCACGACCCGGACGAGCACCCGCCGACGGGTCCGCAGCGATGAGCCGTCCCGAGGCGCCCGTGCGTCCCGCGGTCCGCATCACCGTCGGCCAGGTCGAGGTGAGCGACGACCGGGCCGCCAACCGGCAGCTCGTCGCCGAGGCGTTCGCCGTCGCGGCGCACCGCCGCTCGGACCTTCTCGTGCTGCCGGAGTACGCCTCGGCGTTCGACCCGCGCGGCGTCGGGGCGGCGTGGGCGGAGCCGCTGTCCGGGCCGTTCGTCTCGCTGCTGCGCGACCGGGCGCTCGCCACGGGGGTCGCCGTGATCGCCGGCACGGTGCTGCCCGGCACCGACGGACTGGCCGTCAACGCGGTCGTCGCGGTAGACGGCACGGGCGGGCTCGTCGGGGTGTACCGCAAGGTGCACCTGTACGACGCGTTCGGACACCGCGAGTCGGACCGGCTGGAGGCCGGCCCTGCCGACGCGCCGCCGCTCGTGATGGACGTCGGCGGCGTGCGGTTCGGCGTGCTCACCTGCTACGACCTGCGGTTCCCCGAGTCCGCGCGGCGCGTGGTCGACGCCGGTGCCGACGCGCTCGTCGTGCCCGCCGCGTGGGCCGACGGCGAGCTCAAGGCGATGCACTGGCGGACGCTCGCGATCGCGCGGGCGATCGAGAACACCGCCGCCGTGGTCGCGGTCGGGCAGGCAGGGAAGGGCGTCGTCGGGCGCTCGATCGTCGTCGGGCCCGACGGCGTGGTGGGCCTCGAGCTCGACGACGCCGCGGGGATCCGGACCGTGGACCTGGACGCCGACGCGCTCGCCGCCGTCCGGGAGCGCAACCCGTCGCTGGTGAACCGCCGCTACCGGGTGGTCCCGAAGGACTGACCCGGCCGGCCGCCGCCGGACGTCGTCAGGCGGAGCCGTACGAGGCCATCGACACCGCGATGTAGTGGCACGCGAACGCCAGCACCGTGAGCGCGTGGAACACCTCGTGGAACCCGAACCAGCGAGGGCTCGGGTTGGGGCGCTTCAGGCCGTAGACGACGGCGCCGAGCGTGTAGAAGAGTCCGCCCGCGGCGATGAGCGTGACGATCGCGACGCCGCCGCCGCGGTAGAACGCCGGGAAGAACCACACGGCGACCCAGCCGAGCGCCAGGTACACGGGCACGTACACCCAGCGCGGGGCGCCGAGCCAGAAGATGCGGGACAGCAGGCCGAGCAGCGCTCCCGACCAGACGACGACGAGCAGCACCTTCGCGGTCTGCTCGGGCAGCAGCAGCACCGCGAGCGGCGTGTAGGTGCCGGCGATGATGAGGAAGATGTTCGTGTGGTCGAGCCGGCGGAGCACACCGCTGACCCGCGGCGACCAGCGGCCCCGGTGGTAGACGGCGCTCGTGCCGAACAGCATCACGGCGCTGAGCCCGAACACGGCCGTCGACCACTTCGCCGCCGGCGTGGGGGACAGCACCACGAGCACGATCGACGCGACGAGGACCAGGGGCGCGACGCCCGCGTGGATCCAGCCGCGGAGCCGGGGCTTGACGGAGTCGGCCACCTGCTCGACCGCGCGCGAGACGCTCACGGTGACATCCTCGCGCAGCGACGGAGGTCCGGACGAGGACGACCCGGGACGGGGCGCGGAGGTGGCACTCACAGAGGGGCTCGTCTCGTTCGGGGAGATAACTTACGAGACCGTAGGTTACGGCACCGTAACCTCGGGTGTCGACCGCCCGGCGCGTCCGCGCTGCGGCGTGTCGTGCGGTCGACGACGAGTGCCGGACCCGTCCACGGCGGCCCGTGACGGCCGGTACCGTGAACCTGGTCGGGCCCCGCCGACCACCCCGGCGCCGCCCCCACCAGCGCCCCGACGACCTCCAGGAGACCTGCGTGCGTCTGCCCCATCCGCTGTACGGGCTGTACGAGCGCCGCCTGGCGGCCTCGCTCCCGGCGGACCGGGTACCCCGCCACGTCGGCGTCATCCTCGACGGCAACCGCCGGTGGGCCCGCAGCATCGGCGAGTCCACCGCCCGAGGGCACCAGGCCGGTGCCGACAAGATCGCCGACGTGCTCGAGTGGAGCGACGACATCGGCGTCGAGGTCGTCACGCTGTGGATGCTCTCCACGGACAACCTCGAGCGTGCACCCGAGGAGCTGGCGCCGCTGCTCGCGATCATCGAGTCCGCGGTCCGCGACCTCGCCGCGACCCGGCGGTGGCGGCTGCAGCCGATGGGGGCGCTCGAGCTCCTGCCCGAGCACACCGCGACGGCCCTGCGCGCCGCCGAGGACGCCACCCGGGACGTCGTCGGCCTGCACGTCAACGTCGCCGTCGGCTACGGCGGCCGTCGCGAGATCGCCGACGCCGTCCGCTCCTTCCTGCGGGAGCATGCGGAGGCCGGCACCGACCTCGACGAGCTCGCCGAGCAGTTCGACATGGAGCACATCGCCGAGCGGCTCTACACGAAGGGCCAGCCCGACCCCGACCTCGTGATCCGCACGTCCGGCGAGCAGCGGCTCGGCGGGTTCCTGCTGTGGCAGAGCGCGCACTCCGAGTTCTACTTCTGCGAGGCCTACTGGCCCGACTTCCGGCGCGTCGACTTCCTGCGGGCCTGCCGCGCGTACGCGGCCCGGGAGCGTCGCCTCGGTCGCTGAGCGCGACCCGCGCACGACACACCGACGACACGCCGAGAGCCGCCGGCTCTCCTCCCGTATCACCCAGGTGAACGTCGTGTGACAAGTGCGCGTGTCTGCATGGGCATGTCCGAGGCCCGGCGTACGTTCCGCGTAGAGGACGGCGCCCGCCGTCCCCGGGAGGCCAGCCCATGGAGCATCCGCTCCGGGAGGAGGGTCGGACCCGGCCCTCCCTCACCGGAGGGGCCGACCACCCCCGTCCCGTCGCCGAACGTCGGCTCCCCGGTCCGCGTGCGCGGACTGCCGGCGCGAGGCGCCCTGAACGGCGCACCTAGCGCCGGAGGGAGCCTGCCGTGGTCAGCAAGGCACAGCACGTCACGGACGCCGCCACCCCCAGCGACACCCCCAGCGACACCGCCGACGGACGCATCACCTACGTCCTCGACACGTCCGTGCTCCTGTCCGACCCCAAGGCCATCCTGCGGTTCGCGGAGCACGACGTGGTCCTGCCCGTCGTCGTGATCACCGAGCTCGAGGGCAAGCGGCACCACGCCGAGCTGGGGTACTTCGCCCGGTCGGCGCTGCGGATGCTCGACGACCTGCGCATCCAGCACGGCCGCCTCGACGCCCCCATCCCGATCGGGGACCTGGGCGGCACGCTCCGGGTCGAGCTCAACCACACCGACCCGTCGGTGCTGCCCGCCGGGTTCCGCCTCGGTGACAACGACACGCGCATCCTGTCCGTCGCGGCCAACTTCGCCGCCGAGGGGCGCGACGTGACGGTCGTGTCCAAGGACCTGCCGATGCGCGTCAAGGCGTCCGCGGTGGGGCTGCGGGCCGAGGAGTACCGCGCCGAGCTCGCCGTCGACTCCGGCTGGACCGGGATGGACGCCCTCGACCTCACCGAGCAGCAGATGGCCGACCTGTGGGAGCACGAGTCCGTCGCGCTCGCGGACGTCGACGCCGGGTTCCAGTCCGCCGGCGGCTCGACGGCGCCCACCGACCTGCCGTGCCACACCGGCCTCGTGCTGCACAGCCCGCGCGGGTCCGCGCTGGGCCGCGTCACGGCCGACAAGCACATCCAGCTCGTCCGGGGCGACCAGGACGTCTTCGGCGTCCACGGCCGCAGCGCCGAGCAGCGGATCGCGATCGACCTGCTGCTCGACGAGGAGGTCGGGATCGTCTCGCTGGGTGGCCGCGCCGGCACCGGCAAGTCCGCCCTCGCCCTGTGCGCCGGGCTGGAGGCCGTCCTGGAGCGCCGGCAGCACCGCAAGGTCATGGTGTTCCGGCCGCTGTACGCCGTCGGCGGGCAAGACCTCGGGTACCTGCCGGGCAGCGAGGCCGAGAAGATGAACCCCTGGGCGCAGGCCGTGTTCGACACGCTGGGCGCGCTCGTCAGCAAGGAGGTCGTCGAGGAGGTGCTCGACCGGGACATCCTCGAGGTGCTCCCGCTCACGCACATCCGCGGGCGCTCGCTGCACGACGCGTTCGTCATCGTCGACGAGGCCCAGTCCCTCGAGCGGAACGTGCTCCTCACGGTGCTGTCCCGGATCGGGCAGTCGTCGCGCGTGGTCCTCACGCACGACGTGGCGCAGCGCGACAACCTGCGGGTCGGCCGGCACGACGGCGTCGCCGCGGTCATCGAGGCGCTCAAGGGGCACCCGCTGTTCGCGCACGTCACGCTGACCCGCTCGGAGCGGTCGCCCGTCGCCGCGCTGGTCACCGAGCTGCTGGAGGGCATCGAGGTCTGATCACCCACCCCGGCCCGAGCACCCCCCGCACCCTTGCGGTGCGGGGGGTGCTCGGCTGTCTCAGCCCTCGACGAGGCGCCCGTCCGCCAGCCGGATCACGCGGTCCGCCAGCGAGAGCATCAGGGGGTCGTGGGTCGAGACGATCGCCGTCATCCCCTCGGCCTCGACGACCGCGCGCAGCAGGGCCATCACCGCGGTGCCGGTCTCCGTGTCGAGCTGGCCGGTCGGCTCGTCCGCGACGAGCAGGCGGGGCGAGTTCGCCAGGGACCGGGCGATCGCGACGCGCTGCTGCTGGCCGCCGGACATCTCGCCGGGCCGCTGACGGGCGTGGTCGCGCAGCCCGACGAGGTCGAGCAGCAGGGCCACCCGGGCCTCGCGGTCGGCCGTCGGCAGGCGACGCAGCCGCAGCGGCACGCCGACGTTCTCGGCGGCGGACAGCACGGGCACCAGGCCGAACGTCTGGAACACGAACGAGACGACGTCGCGCCGGAGCTCCACGAGACCGCGCTCGTCGAGCGAGGAGACCTCGCGCCCGTCCACCACCGCCCGGCCCTCGTCGGGCTTGTCGAGGCCGCCGATGATGTTGAGCAGCGTCGTCTTGCCGGACCCGGAGCGCCCCACGAGCGCGACGAGCTCGCCGGGCGCGATCGTGAAGGACACGTCCCGGAGCGCGTGCACGGCCGTCGCGCCGCTGCCGTACGTGCGGCTCACGTGCTCCACGCGGACGAGGGCGTCGCCGGAGGCGGCCGGGACGGTCGCGGTCGCGGTCGTGGGACTCGTCATCGGGGATCCCCCTGGTCGTCGGACGCGGCCGGGTCCGGGACCGCGGCGTGCCGGCCGGTCCGGGTCGGCGGCTCGTCGTGAGCACGTGCCGGCGGCGCGTGCGGAGCCCGTGGCGGGGGCGCGGGTCGGTCGGGCCACACGGACACGTGCGACGACTCCAGCGCGAGCCGGACCTTCCCGACGAGGTCCAGCGTCTGCCGGTACTCACGCGGCAGCTGGACGCGCCCGGCGCGGTCGAGCACCGCGTACTCCTCGGCGACGACGCTCTCGGTGCCGTCCTCGGCGGTGTGCGTGCGACGCAGCACCTCGGAGCTGGTGCGGCCGTCGCGGATGGCCACGGTGCGCTGCACGTGCTCGCTGACCCCGGCGTCGTGCGTGACGACGACGACGGTCGTGCCGAGCTCGCGGTTCACGGTGCGCAGCCCCTCGAGCACGTCGTGCGAGGTCGCGGTGTCCAGCTCGCCCGTGGGCTCGTCGGCGAACAGGACCGCGGGGGAGTTCGCCAGGGCGACCGCGATCGCGACCCGCTGCTGCTCGCCGCCCGACATCTGCGCCGGCCGGCGGTCGGCGCAGTACCCGACGCCGAGCACGTCGAGCAGCTCGGCCGCGCGCTTCTCCCGTGCGCGTCGCCGCACACCGGCCAGCGCGAGGGGGAAGGCGACGTTCTCGGTCGACGAGAGGTACGGCACGATGTTGCGCGCGGTCTGCTGCCACACGAACCCGACCATCGACCGGCGGTAGTCGACGCGCTGCTTCGCGGACATCGACATGAGGTCCCACGGTCCGACGCGGACCCGACCGGCCGTCGGCACGTCGAGCCCGGACAGGACCGACAGCAGGGTCGACTTGCCCGACCCGGACGCGCCCACGATCGCGACGAGCTCGCCCGCCTCGACGAGCAGGTCCAGACCCTGCAGCGCCTGCACCTCGACGCCCTCGGACTGGTAGATCCGCACCAGCGAGTCGCACACGATGAGTGCGCCCTCGCCGAACTCGCCGGTCTGCCGGCGCGCGCGCTCCTCGAGCGCGCCCAGGCTCTCGACGGCCTCGGTCGCGGTCATGGCGTCCTCCCTCTCATCGTTCGCCCACCCGGAGCACCTCACCCAGCCGGTCCCTGCGCCGCACCGCGGACTCCACGAGGACCGCGACGACGAGCGCGAGCAGCACCACGAGGGCCGCGCCCGCGACCGGTCGCCAGTCCACCCGGAGCGTGGCGGCGCCGTCCGCACCTGCGAGCAGGTCGAGTCCCAGAGCCCCGGTGAGCAGCCACGGCACGCCCATGCCGATGACGCTGCCGACGAGGACCGCGGTCACCGCGAGCGGGGTCAGCTCGCCGAACGTCAGCGCGCGTGCGGTGCGGGCGTCGAGCCCCTGGGTCCGCAGCGCCGACACGGTGCGCGCCCGGTCGCGGGCCGTCCCGACGACCGTGAGGACGAGGGCGACGACCGCGAAGCCGGCCAGGGTGAGACCGGTCGAGACCAGCAGGGCGAGCAGGCCGGCGTTGAACGAGGACTCCTGCCACTCCTGGAGCCAGGAGTCGCGCCCCGTGACGGTCACGCCCTCGTCCTCGCCGAACCCTGCGGCCTCGACGGCCGCCACGGCCCCCGGGCCGTCGACCCAGATCGTGTGCACCTCGAGCTCCGCGCCCGAGACGGTCGCGAGGCGTGACCAGTCCGCGAGGACCGTGGGGACCTCCGCGTCACGGCCCGTCGCGGCCCTGTCGGCCGGGGCGGCCGCCGCCAGCCCGGCACCGGGCAGCACCGCGACCTGCTCCACGGTGCCGACCACCTCCACCTGGACGGTGCTGTCGACCACGCGGACCTGCGGCGACAGGAGGGTCGCGGCCGTGGCGACGCGAGGGGTGGCCAGCACCCGGACCGCGTCGCCCGTGCCGCCGCCCAGCGTGGCGAGCCCGTCGGGGACCGGCAGGTCGTGCGCCGCCCAGATCCGGGCCAGGTCGGACGCGTCGACCGCGACCAGGCGGACGGCGTAGGCGGCGTCCTCGCCGAACGTCCGCTGGCCCATCTCGACCGCACCCGCGACCGCCGTCACACCGGGGGCCGACCGCAGGGCGGTCACGTCGGTGCCGTGCAGGTCGCCGTCGAGCCGCACCTGCGCGCCGACGGTGAGGTCGGCGGCCCGGTCCTGGCCGGTGCGGACGGTGACGGCCGTGGTCGCGCAGAACACGACGAGCGCGACGGCGACCGTGAGCGTCAGCAGGGGCACGGCCGTCCCGGCGGTCCGCGCCGCGCGGGCCAGGGCGACCACCGGGACCAGGCCCCGGCGCCGGGCCGCCGCGCGCGACAGGCCGCGCAGGAGCGGGGGGAGCAGGCGGACCGCGAGGACCGTCGCCGCGGCGGCGAGGAGCACGGGCGTCGCGGCGAGCAGGGGGTCGACGTCGCCCGTGCGCGTCTGGGTGAGGCCGCGACCGCGCACCGACACGAGCGCCGCCCCGGCCACTGCGACGAGCACCAGCTCGACGACCACCCGCCGCGCGCGCCGGCGGCCGAGGAGCCGCTCGCGGTCGGCGCGGTTCGCGGGGAGCCGCTGCCCGGTCCACGCCCGCGACACGAGGATCGCGGACCAGACGGCCGGGGCGAGCACGGCCGCGGCGACCACGAGCGCGGCGACCAGCCACGACCCTCGGCCGCCGGGGACCAGGAGCTGGGCGCCCGCGGCGCCGACCGCCGCGGCGAGGAGCGCGAGGGGCACGCTCTCGGCGAGCGCGCGCACGGCGACCGACGCGACGGACGCGCCACGGGCCCGCTCGGCCAGCAGCAGCGGCTCGCGCCGCAGGACGAGGAGCCGGGCGGCGAGCACCAGGGCGAGCGCCCCGGTGGTGCCGAGGCCGACCAGCAGGAGCGAGGCCTGCGCGCGGGACGCGTCGAGCCGCCCGTCGACCGCGTGCAGCACCGTGTCGAGCGTCGTGCGCAGCGTCGGGGTGCGGCCGTCGTTGCCGGTCAGCGGGGTCGCGTCGGCGGACAGCCGCGCCACCGCCAGCTCGACGGCCCCGGTGTCGGGTGCCGTGAGCCGCTCGGGGGCCACCGGGAAGCGGTAGGTCGTGACGACGTTGCGGCCGGGCACGCCGAGGAGGTCGGGGAGCGACGCGTCGCTCACCAGCAGCGCGACCCTCGCCGCCTCGTCGGCGCCGGGCGCCGCGGGCCGGGGGGCGAGGACGTCGCCCTGCCCGGTCCACACGTCCGCAGCGGGGTCGGCCGGCACGAACACGCCGGTCACGAGCACCTCGAGCTTGCTGGACACCGCGAACCTGGCGCCCGTGGCGAGGCCCGTCCGGGCCGCGACGGCGTCGGACACCCCGACCTCCAGGACGTGCGGGCGCGGCGCGGCCTCGGTGTCCGCAGCTGCGCCCGCCTCTGTGCCCGCCTCTCTGCCGGCCTCTGTGCCCGCCTCTGTGCCGGCCGCTGTGCCCGCCTCTGCGTCTTCCTCCGGCACCGGCTGCCGCGCGGGTGCGGTGCCGTCGAGCCACGTCACGAGACCGTCGTCGCCGGACCGTGCGGTCCCCACGTGCACCAGCCGGAGCCCGTACGCGGCGTCGGGGAGCTCGACCGTCGCGGACCGGCTCGCGACCGACGTCACCGGGTCCCGGGTGACGTCTCGCAGCACCGCCGGCAGCGCGTCGTGCATGTCCGCAGCGGCGTTCGCGTCGAGCTGGGCGACGTCGTCCTCCACGTCGGCCCGGGCGCGCGGGCCGGGGTCCGCGACCAGGTCCGCCGTCGGTCCGCCGAGGGCCACGGCCTCCTGCACGCCGCGGTCCGCGGCGAGCGACACGAGCCGCGGCACGACCAGGGAGAGCAGGACCGTCACGGCGAGCAGCGCCGCGGTGAGGACGAGCATCCCGGCGTCGGCCCGGGCGCGGCGCCGCGCGACGAGGACGGCGTCGCCGCCGGTCGCGCGTGCGGCGGTCCGGACGTCCGTGAGCGTCATCGTTCGTCTCCCAGTCGCAGCAGGGCGCCGGACGCACGACGCAGGAGCGCCGCGGTGGTGGCCGCGACGGCGGCGCCCGCGAGCACGAGCAGCGCCGCGACGAGCGCCAGCTGGGTGGGCCACGGCCACTGCACGACGACGGACGGCACGGGCCTCGTGCCCGCGGCCGAGACCGTGACCAGGGGCCCCACGACGCTCGCGAGCAGCGCGCCGAGGGCCAGGCCTGCGACGAGGCCGAGCACCCCGAGGATGCCGTGCTCGACGAGCACCGCACGGACGAGTCCCGAGCGGGAGGCGCCGAGGGCCTGCAGGCGCGCGAGCTCGAGACGCCGGGTCCGGACCGAGACCGTCGCGCTCATCGCGAACCCGGCGACGGCCATCGCGAGCGCAGCCACGGTGACGATCCCGAGGGCGGCCTGCACACCGACCCGGAGCGGACCCTCGGTCGCGGCCTCGCGCGCCTGCACACGGCTCGTCGCCTCACCGAGGTCCTGCTCGGTCGCGGTGGCGACGACCGTCGCGGCCTGGTCGTCGGGCACCTGCAGCCACCAGCCGTCGAGCAGCGGGTCGGCGCGTGACGCGAGGATCGTCGCGCGCGTCAGCATGTCCCGGTCGGCGAGGATGCCCTCCCCGGTGGGCTGGCCTGGCAGGTACGGCACCTCGCGCTCGACGACGACGGGCACCACGGCGCCGGCGACGCCGACGCTGAGCTCGTCGCCGACCTTCAGGTCGAAGTTGCGCAGCAGCGTGTCCGTCGCGACCACGGGCACGGCGGCGGGCTCGAACGTGGCGGCCGTGAAGGCGATCTGGCCGTAGAGCAGCTGCAGCGTGTCCGCGGTGGTGCCGATCTGCAGGCCGTCGCCGGCTTGCTTGACCGTCGTGGTGGCAGGGCTCGACCTGTCGTCGGTCAGGGCCTGCCCGGTCCAGGTGGGGCCGGTGAGGCGGACGGCCACCGGTGCGGGCTCCGCGTCGGAACCGGGCGTCGCCGGGGGGAAGACGCGCAGGTCGTCGAGCGTGAGCCGGAGCCGGCCGGTCGGAGCCTCGGGCATCGGGGCCCCGTCGGGCGTGCTGGTGGTGGCGCCGGTCGACACCACGGCGACGAGCTGCAGGCCGGTCGCGGGCTCCGGCAGCTCGACCCGGACCACCTGGTCGGCGTCGCGGAGCACGGTGCGAGGCAGGTCGAGCGGTGTCCGGGTGCCGTGCGCGTCCTGCAGCACGAGCGTGACCTGCAGCGGCCCGTCGATCGCGACGGTGGAGAAGGTCGTCAGGTGCACCTCGATCGCGCCGACGGTGCCGGGCAGCGGGACGCCGGTCGCGGGCGCCGCGGGCGCGAGCCCGGACGTCCACGCGTCCCAGCCGGCCCCGGCGCGGCCCCGCAGGAGCTCGCCCGCGTGCGTGGTGTCGACCGCGAGGAGGTTCACCGTCGAGTTGCCCGAGAGGCCGCCCTCCGACGACGACGAGCCGAGCCCGACGCTCTGGTTCGTGACGGCCGACACCGCACCCGCGCCCGGGAGGGCGGACACGGCGAGCGCCTGCTCGTACGGCGTGCTCTCGAGGTGCTCCAGCCGCACGTCGGTGCCGACCTGCAGGTCCGCCTGGTCCTCCTGCGACGTCCGCCAGGTGCTGAGGAACGCCTGCGAGAACGAGCCGACCGCCACCGCGAGCGTGAGGAGCAGCACGGCGCCCGAAGCGCGGCCAGGTCGACGCCCGACCTCCCACGCCGCGAGCGGCGCCACGAGCGACCGGCTGCGGCTCGCCGCACGCTCACCGAGGCCGGACACGACCGGGAGCAGGCGCAGCGCGAGGACGGCGCCGGCGAGCAGGAGCAGCGCGGGGGCGGTGACGAGCACCAGGTCCACGCGGCCCAGCTGCTCCGGGTCGGTGCTCGACAGCACCGGCGAGCGGTAGCTGCGCAGCTGCCACACGCCGAGCGCCGCCAGTACGACGACCGCGACGTCCGCACCGGACCGGGCGAGCATGCCGCGACGGTCCTGCCGGACGAGCTGCTGCTCGGCGTCGACGACGCTGCCTCGACGGCGCAGCAGGGGCGCGACGAGAACGCCGGCCAGCAGCACGGAGGCGACGGCGCACGTCACCCACAGGTTCGCGGGGAGGCCCATGTCGTCGTGCAGCCCGGCCTGGCGCAGCGCGTCGGACCGGGTCACGGCCCGGTACGTCGCCACGGCGAGCCACGGCGAGAGCAGTGCCGTCACGAGCGCGACGCCGAAGGCCTCGAGCGCCGCCAGACGGAGCACCTGCGCGGCGGTGGCGCCGCGGGAGGCCATGAGCGTCTGCTCGGCGGCCCGCCGTTCCGCGAGGAGCCGGGCGGCGAGCAGGAGGACGGTGACGGCGAGGACCACGAGCATGAGCCCGACGATCACGAGACTGATGCGCGTGACGGCCAGGCCACCGTTGGCGGCGTCGACCGTGGCGCTCAGGGAGCTCGTGAACCGGGAACCCGTCGCCGTGTCGTCCATGTCCGCGATGAGCCGCGGCTGGGCGTCGTCGAGCCGGGCGCGGAGGCCGGCGAGGGCGCCGTCGGGTGCGTCGCTGAGTCGTGGGCTCGCGACGACGTGCGCGCTGCCGAGCCCGCCGGGGCGCAGGAGCACGTCGGGCACCACGACCATCGGGCCCCACGCGTCGGTCCGGACGAACCCGAAGCTGCCGGGGACGGGGTAGCCGGGGTCGTGCTCCGCGCCCTGGAGGACGTCGCGGTACCAGGTGCTCGCGGGTCCGGTGAGGGTGTGGATGCCGACGACGACGGCTGTCGTCGGTGCGCCCGCGCCGACCGCCGTGAGCGGGACGACGCTCCCGACCGACCAGCCGTACCGCGTGGCCGCGACCTGCGGGACGGCGACCTCGGTCCGGCCCCGGTCGTCGACCGCCCGGTCGGGCCAGCGCCCGGCGAGCAGGTCGGCGTGGGCCGGGATCTCGGGGTTCGAGGCCAGGTACGCGAGCGGCGGGATGTCGCCGGGCGCGCCGGGCAGCCGGTACATCGGGGACGCGAGCCACCGCGTGCGGTCCGAGGGGACCTGGCCGAGCAGGTCGTCGAGGAAGGCGTCCGCGGCGCCGACCGCCGCGGCGGGATTCTGCCCGTCCAGCACGAGGAGCACGTCGACGTCGGTGCGGGACGCGGGCGCCTGGTCGAGCGCCGCGTCGAGGGCGCGGTGGTCGCTCGCGTGCAGGAGCAGGGCGAACGTGCCGAGCAGCGTCGCGCCGACGAGGGCGACCGCGAGCACGGCGACGAGCAGCGTGCTCTGGGCGGCGGCCCGGTGCCGGAGCAGGCGCAGCGTCCAGCCCATGCGTCCTCCTCGGCGTCGTCGTCTCGGTGGCCGCGCGGGTGCGGGCGCCGGGCCGCGAGCAGGGGGACGTTCGGGGGGCGGCGAGCCGGGCGCACGACGGGGTCGCGGCTCCGCCGATGCTAGAGGAGGTGGCCGGTGGTGTGGGAGCGATTCCGCCAACCATGACTGAATCGATATCTGGGGCGTCCGGGCCGGTCGACAGCATCCCGTGCCGTGGCGTATATTCCAGCCGGAATAATTTGACCGGAGGTGAGAGATCGTGGCCGTGGGTGAGCTGTCCGCCGTCGCCGTCCTCGTCCTCGGACTCCTGCACGAGCAGCCGATGCACCCGTACCAGATGCACCAGAACCTGGTGGAGCGCGGGGACGCCCGGCTGGTGCGGATCAGCCTCGGCGCCGTCTACCACGGGGTCGAGCGCCTCGAGCGGGACGGGCTGGTCGACGTGGTCGGCACCGACCGCACCGGCAACCGGCCCGAGCGCACCACGTACCGGCTCACCGAGCCGGGCCGGGTCGCGTTCGCCCGCCGGCTGACGAGCTTCCTGGGGGACGACCACCCCACCTACCCGCTGTTCTCGGTGGGCCTCGCCGAGGCCACCGACCTGCCCCGGGACGTCGTCGTCGCACAGCTCGAGCGGCGCCGGTCCCGGGAGGCCGGCCGGCTGACCGACCTCGAGAGCTCCTACGAGCAGCTCCGCGTGGAGGGGCTGCCCCGGCGCTACCTCCTCGACGTCGAGCACGACCTGCACGTCCTGCGCGCCGAGGTCGCCTGGCTCGACGGGGCGCTCGCCGAGATCCGTGACGGCTCGTTCGCGTGGGACGAGCCCATCCCCGTCGCGTTCGTCGAGGCCCGCCGCGCGGCCCGGCGTCACGCCCCGCAGGCTGAGGGCGACGCCCTCACCGCCGCTCTCTGACCACCCGCACCCGCATCCGCACCCGCATCCCGCACGTGCACCGCACCGTCCCCGGAGGACCCATGACCACCGTCGAGCCGCCCCGCGCGCTCGTGGACCTGCACGGGCGCAGCCCGTGGAGCATCCTGCCGCCGCTCTGCCTCGGCTTCTTCATGATCATGCTCGACACCACGATCGTGAACGTCGCCGTCCCGACCCTCATGAAGGACCTCGACGCCGACGTCACCGCGGTCGGCTGGGTCAACAGCGCCTACCTGCTCACGTTCGCCGTCCTGCTGCTCGTCACCGGCCGCATGGGTGACAAGTTCGGCCCGCGGCCGGTCTTCATCACCGGCCTCGTGGTGTTCACGCTCGCGTCGCTGTGGTGCGGGCTGTCCGGCTCGGTCGAGATGCTCATCGTCGCGCGGGCCGTGCAGGGCGTCGGCGGTGCGCTCATGACGCCGCAGACCATGTCGATGATCACGCGGGTGTTCCCGCCGCAGAAGCGCGGCGCCGCGATGGGCATCTGGGGTGCCGTCGCCGGTGTCGCGACGATCACGGGGCCCGTGCTCGGCGGTCTGCTCGTGCCCGTCGGCTGGGAGTGGATCTTCTACGTCAACATCCCCGTCGGCGTGGTCGCGCTGGTCTTCGCGCTGCGCAACCTGCCGTCGCTCCCCACGACGGACCGCCGCTTCGACGGGATCGGCGTCGTCCTGTCGATCGTCGGCATGTTCCTGTTCGTGTTCGGCCTGCAGGAAGGCTCGACGTACGACTGGGGCACCATCCGCGGCCCCGTCACCGTGTGGGCCGTCATCGCTGCGGGCGTCGTGATCCTCGTCGGGTTCGTGCTCTGGCAGCGCCACCTCGGCGACGAGGCGCTCATGCCGTTGAGGCTGTTCCACAGCAGGAACTTCTCGCTCTCGAACGTGGCCGGCGCGGCCGTGACGTTCGCGATGACCGGGATCTTCTTCCCGTTCACGATCTTCCTGCAGATCGGCCTCGGCATGACCCCGCTGCACTCGGCGCTCGTGGGCCTGGGCGGCTCGCTGCTGTCGGGCGTCGTCGCGCCGTTCGCCGGGCGCATGTCCGACCGGGTGCCCGGCAAGTGGATCGTCGGTCTCGGCTTCGCGATCCTCGTCGGCGTCGTCTGGGCGCTCGCGGTGCTCGTCGCCCCGGACGTGCAGGTGTGGAAGCTCGTCGTGACGATGTGCTTCTTCGGCATCGGCACCGGCTGCCTGTTCTCGCCGCTGGCCAACCTCGCGACGTCGGGGCTCGACCACCGCAACGCCGGTGCGGGCGCCGGCGCGTTCAACACGAACCGGCAGATCGGCGGCGTCATCGGCTCGGCCGCGATCGTCGCGCTGTTCACGTCGCGGCTCGGGATCGAGATCCCGCAGGCGGCGCAGGCCGCGGCGACGCAGCTGCCCGACCAGGCCCGGCAGCCGTTCCTCGACGCGTTCGCGCACGTCGACCAGTCCGCCCTCGCCGGCGGGCAGAACGCGTTCCCGACGCCCGACGGCGTGCCCGCCGACGTGGCCGCGCAGATCCAGCAGGCGGCGCTCGACGCGGTACACACCGGGCTGTCGACCGCTGTCAGCCAGACGCTGCTGCTCACCGTGGCCGTGCTCGTGGTGGGACTGGTCTCGGCGCTCGCGATGAAGGGCACCCGGCCGCACCACCACGCCGCACCGACGGCCGAGCAGGCCGCGGCCGCCCTGGGGCACTGACCCGGCGGTCACGACGAGAGCCCCCGCACCCCGGTCGACGGGTGCGGGGGCTCTCGCGCGCGGTCAGGCCTGCGGCGGACGCGTCATCGACAGCACGTCCAGGGCGGCGTCCAGCTGCTCCTCGGTGACCTCTCCGCGCTCCACGTACCCGAGGTCGACGACGGCCTGGCGGATCGTCTGCCCGTGCTTGACGGCGTGCTTCGCGATCCGGGCGGCGGCCTCGTAGCCGATGACCCGGTTGAGCGGCGTGACGATCGACGGCGACGACTCGGCGAACGCGCGGGCCCGCTCCTCGTTCGCGACGAGCCCGGCGACGGTCTTGTCGGCGAGCAGCCGGCTCGCGTTCGCGAGCAGCCGCACGGACTCGAGCACGCCGGCGGCGATCACGGGGATCTGCACGTTGAGCTCGAAGCTGCCCGACGCCCCCGCCCAGGCCACCGTCGCGTCGTTGCCGACCACCCGCGCGGCGACCATGAGCACGGCCTCCGGGATCACCGGGTTGACCTTGCCGGGCATGATCGACGACCCGGGCTGCAGGTCGGGGATCGCGATCTCGCCGAGGCCGGTGTTCGGGCCGGAGCCCATCCAGCGCAGGTCGTTGCAGATCTTCGTCAGGCTCACCGCGATGGTCCGCAGCGCACCGGACAGCTCCACGAGCCCGTCGCGCGAGCTCTGCGCCTCGAAGTGGTCGCGCGCCTCGGTCAGCGGCAGACCGGTGTCCTCGCGGAGCAGCTCGATGACCCGCTGCGGGAACCCGGCGGGCGTGTTGATGCCGGTGCCGACGGCCGTGCCGCCCAGCGGGACCTCGGCGGCGCGGGGGAGGGCGGCCTGCAGGCGCTCGACGCCGTAGCGGATCGCCGCGGCGTAGCCGCCGAACTCCTGGCCGAGGGTGACGGGCGTCGCGTCCATGAGGTGGGTGCGGCCCGACTTCACGACGGTCCGCCACGCGTCCGCCTTGACCTCGAGCGTCGTGGCGAGGTGCTCGAGCGCGGGGACCAGGTCGCGCACCACCCCCGCCGTCGCGGCGACGTGCACCGACGTCGGGAACACGTCGTTCGACGACTGGGACGCGTTCACGTGGTCGTTCGGGTGCACGTCCCGGCCGAGCCGGCGGGACGCCAGCGTCGCGACGACCTCGTTGGTGTTCATGTTCGAGCTCGTGCCCGAGCCCGTCTGGTAGACGTCGATCGGGAAGTCGCCGTCGTGCGCGCCCGCGGCCACCTCGTCGGCGGCCGCGACGATCGCGTCCGCGACCTCCTGGTCCAGCACGCCCAGCTCGGCGTTGGCCTGGGCCGCGGCCTTCTTGATGCGGGCGAGGGCCTCGATGTGGCTGCGCTCGAGGCGGGTGCCGGAGATCGGGAAGTTCTCGACGGCCCGCTGCGTCTGCGCCCGGTAGAGGGCGTCGACGGGGACGCGGACCTCGCCCATGGTGTCGTGCTCGATGCGGAAGCCGGCGTCGGTGCCGGCGTCGGTGGAGGCTCCAGAGGTCATGACACCCATCCTGCCCCACCCGTCGGGGCCCTCCGGGTGCGATCCGCGTCACGTCCGCCGCAGGATGACCCGATGGACGACGACGACCTCTGTCCCGCCGAGCGGTTCCTCGTGCACGGGCGGCTGGTGCGGACGCCGCGGCGTGGCGACGACCGCACGCTGGTCCTCGAGCACCTGGCCGCGCAGGTCCTGGCTCCCGGCGAGGAGGCCTCCGAGCCGGAGGTGACCGAGCGTGTCGCCGCCCTCGCCGACGACCCCGTCCGGCTGCGCCGCGACCTCGTCGAGGCCGGGCTGGTCGGCCGGCGGCAGGACGGCTCGCGGTACTGGCGGGAGCGCGGCACGCGGCACGACGACGAGCCGGGCGCCCGCCCGCGGCCGCCGGACGCGTGGGACTGATCAGACGTCGCCGACGGACTCCGTGAGCGTCACGCGCCCGTCCGCGAGCGTGTACTCCAGGCCGACGATCGCGCACCGCCCCTCGGCGACGGCCTCGGCGAGCGACACCGAGTAGCCCTGCAGCATCTGGACGGTGTGCCGCACGTGCTCGTGCCCGAGGGCCGCCGGGTCGATGGGCTCGTCCGTCGACCGCGTGAGGTTGACGATGCTCGGGATGACCCGGTCGACGACCGCGCGCACGAAGCCGCGGGGCAGGTCGCCGTTGTTGAGCGCCGCCGTGGCGGCGGCGACCGCACCGCAGCTGTCGTGCCCGAGGACCACGACGAGCGGTGCGCCGAGGACCTCCACGCCGTACTCGATCGACCCGATGACGGTCGTGTCGAGGACGTGCCCCGCGGTCCTGACCACGAACAGGTCCCCGAGGCCCTGGTCGAAGATGATCTCGGCCGCGACCCGCGAGTCGGAGCACCCGAACAGCACCGCGAACGGGTGCTGCGACAGGGACAGCTCGGCGCGACGGTCGATGCTCTGCGACGGGTGCTGCATCTCGCCGCGGACGAAGCGGTCGTTGCCCTCACGCAGGGCGGCCCAGGCCTCGGGCGGGGTGGTGGGGCGCACGCTCTGACTCGACACGGGCAGCATCGTCGCAGGTCCGTCGCGGGGGCGCGCGAGACGACCAGCAGTCGGTCGGACGTCCGTTCCGTTGGCGCGCGTCGCCGGACGGGAGTAGTCCTAGGGGTGGCTCACAACGCACTGCTGCGAGTGGGAGGGGACGTGCGACGACGCACCCGGGGGCTGGTCCTGCTCGCAGGGTTGGGCCTGGTACTGCCGCTGGCGGCCTGCGCCGCCGAGTCGGGACCGCCGGTCCTCACCTGGTACATCAACCCCGACGACGGCGGGCAGGCGAAGATCGCCTCGCAGTGCACGGACGCCGCGGACGGGGCCTACCGGCTCGAGACGTCGGTCCTGCCGCGCGACGCCAGCGCGCAGCGCGAGCAGCTCGCCCGACGCCTCGCGGCGAAGGACGACTCGATCGACATCATGAGCCTGGACCCGCCGTTCATCCCCGAGCTGTCCGAGCCGGGGTTCCTCGCGCCGATGCCCGAGGACGTCGCGGCGAAGGTCAGCGAGAACGTGGTCCAGGGCGCCCTCGCCGGGGCCACGTGGAACGGCAAGCTCGTCACCGTGCCGTTCTGGGCCAACACGCAGCTGCTCTGGTACCGCAAGTCGGTCGCCGCGGCCGGCGGGCTCGACCCCGCCGCCGCACCGGTGACGTGGGAGCAGATCATGAAGGCGTCCAAGGACCAGGACAAGTACCTGGCGGTCCAGGGCGCCAAGGCCGAGTCGCTCACGGTCTGGATCAACGCGCTCGTCGCGTCGGCGGGCGGGCAGATCCTCGAGAACCCCGAGGCGAGCGCTGACGAGCTGACGCTGGGCCTGGAGTCGCCGGCCGGCGAGGCCGCCGCCACCATCATCGGGACGATCGGCAAGGAGAACCTCGCAGGCCCCGGGCTGCCGACCGAGGACGAGAACGCGTCGCTGTCCGTGTTCCAGGGGGACAAGGGCTCGTTCATGGTGAACTGGCCGTTCGTGTGGTCCGCGACCAACGCGGCCGTCGAGGACGGCACCCTCGACAAGGCGATCCTCGACGACATCGGGTGGGCCCTGTACCCGCAGGTCACCGCAGACATGCCGTCGAAGCCGCCCTACGGCGGGATCAACCTCGGCATCGGGGCGTTCAGCAACCACGTCGACCTCGCGTACGAGGCCGCGGAGTGCATCGTCACCCCCGAGCACCAGGCCCAGTACTTCGCGACGAACGGCAACCCGCCCTCGAACTCGACGGCGTTCGACGACCCCGCCGTCAAGGAGGCGTTCCCGATGGCGGACGTCATCCGCCAGTCGCTCGAGCAGGCCGCGCCCCGGCCGCAGACGCCGTACTACAACGAGGTGTCCGTCGGGCTGCAGGAGACGTGGCACCCACCGTCGGCCGTGACCCCGGAGAAGACGCCGAAGGAGTCGACCGACTTCATCACCGCGGTGCTGCGAGGGGAGCAGCTCCTGTGAACGCTCCGGAGGGCGCGCGCGCCCGCAGGTTCGTGAACTTGGAGGCATCGTGACGACGACCGCTCCTCCCGCCACGGGTACCCGCGACGCGAAGGCGACCCAAGAACGCAGCGACCGCACGAAGGCGGAGGCACGGCTCGGCTGGTACCTCGCCGGCCCGGCGTTCGTCGTGATGCTCGCCGTCACGCTCTACCCGATCATCCAGGCGTTCTTCGACTCGCTGTACCGGTACCGGCTGACCGCACCCGACGACAAGGCCTTCGTCGGGCTCGACAACTACGTCACGGTCCTGACCGACCAGGTGTTCTGGGAGGCGCTCGCGGTCACCGTGTTCATCACGATCGTCACCGTGCTCGTCGAACTCGCGCTCGGGTTCGCGCTCGCGCTCGTCATGCACCGGGCCATCAAGTCGCTGCGGGGGCTCCTGCGCACCGCGATCCTCGTGCCCTACGGGATCATCACGGTCGTCTCGGCGTTCGCGTGGTTCTACGCGTTCGACATCAACTCCGGGTACGTCAACCACTGGTTCGACTGGGTCCCCGGCATCAGCCCCGACCTCAACTGGTTCGCCCACCAGGGCACCAGCCTGTTCGTCATCATCGCGTCCGAGATCTGGAAGACCACGCCGTTCATCTCGCTGCTGCTGCTGGCGGGGCTCGCGCAGGTGCCGACCGAGCTCGAGGAGGCCGCCGAGGTCGACGGCGCCACGTGGGCGCAGCGGCTGCAGCGTGTGGTCCTGCCGAACATGAAGGCCGCGATCATGGTCGCGGTGCTGTTCCGGGCGCTCGACGCGTTCCGGATCTTCGACAACGTGTTCATCATGACCAACGGCGCGAACGGCACCACGGTGCTGTCGCTGCTGGCCTACCGGACCTCGATCGGACGCCTGGAGATCGGGCTCGGGTCCGCCATCTCCGTGCTGCTGTTCCTCTGCGTGATCTTGATCTGCTGGGTCGCGATCAAGCTGTTCAAGGTCGATCTCGCCGGCGCGAGGGGAGGCAGCTGATGCGCCAGATGTCGACGCGGCTCAAGATCGGCTGGGCCCTCATCACGATCTTCGTGCTGCTCTACGCGCTGTTCCCGGTGGTCTCGATCTTCGCGACGTCGTTCAAGCTGCCCAGCCAGCTCAACCTGGGACTGTTCTGGCCCAAGACGTGGACCTGGGACAACTACGCCGAGATCCTCGGGCCCGACGGGTCCGCCCAGGAGCTGTTCCTGTCGTCGCTGCGCAACTCCATCGGCATCTCGCTCATCGCCACGTTCATCGCGGTGGTGCTCGCGACCCTCGCCGCGTACGCGATCGCCCGGCTCAACTTCCCCGGCAAGCGGCTGATCCTGACCACCGCGCTCGGGGTGTCGATCTTCCCGGTGATCTCACTGGTCACGCCGCTGTTCAACCTGTGGCGCAACATCGGCCTCTACGACACGTGGCTCGGCCTGATCATCCCGTACCTGTCGCTCACGCTGCCGATCTCCATCTGGACCCTCGCCGCGTTCTTCCGGCAGATCCCGTGGGAGCTCGAGCAGGCCGCCCAGGTGGACGGCGCCACCGCGTGGCAGGCGTTCCGCAAGGCGATCGTCCCGCTCGCGGCTCCCGGAGTGTTCACCACGGCGCTGATCGCGTTCTTCATCGCGTGGAACGACTTCGTCTACGGCATCTCGCTGACGTCCACGTCCCGCGCTCGTCCGGTCCCCGCGGCCCTCGCGTTCTTCACCGGCGCCTCCCAGTTCGAGGAGCCCACCGGCTCGATCTCCGCTGCCGCGGTCGTCGTGACCATCCCTGTCGTCATCCTCGTCCTGCTGTTCCAGCGTCAGATCGTCGCCGGCCTCACCCAGGGCGCCGTCAAGGGCTGACCCTGCCAGGAGTTCACCGTCAGGAGTTCACATGGCTTCCATCACCCTCACGGACATCGTCAAGCGGTACGGCGACGGCTTCCTCGCCGTAAAGGGCGTGAGCCTCGACATCGCCGACGGGGAGTTCGTCATCCTCGTGGGGCCGTCCGGCTGCGGGAAGTCGACGCTGCTGCGGATGATCGTCGGCCTGGAGGACATCACGTCCGGCGAGCTCACGATCGACGGCACGCGCGTCAACGACCGGGCGCCCCGGGACCGGCACCTCGCCATGGTGTTCCAGAACTACGCCCTCTACCCGCACCTCACGGTGTTCGAGAACATCGCGTTCCCGCTGCGCCTGCAGAAGGGCGTGTTCACCGAGGAGCAGGTCCGCGAGAAGGTCGAGTTCGCCGCGAAGACGCTCGAGCTGCAGGACCACCTGGAGCGCAAGCCCGCCAACCTGTCCGGCGGGCAGCGGCAGCGCGTCGCGATGGGCCGCGCGATCGTGCGCGAGGCGAACGCGTTCCTGTTCGACGAGCCGCTGTCCAACCTCGACGCGAAGCTGCGCGGCCAGATGCGGACCGAGATCGCCCGCATGCAGCGCCGGCTCGGCACCACCACCGTGTACGTCACGCACGACCAGACCGAGGCCATGACGCTCGGCGACCGGGTCGCCGTCCTGCGCAAGGGCGAGCTCCAGCAGGTGTCCAGCCCGCGCGGCCTGTACGACCAGCCCGTCAACCTCTTCGTCGCGGGGTTCATCGGCTCGCCGCCCATGAACTTCCTGCCCGGAGAGGTGCGCGACGGCAGGCTGCACCTGCCGTTCGTCGACGTGCCGATCTCGCCGGAGCTGTCGGCACGGCTCGGCGACCGCGGGCTCGTCATCGTCGGCATCCGGCCCGAGCACTTCGAGGACGCCTCCCTGCTCGAGGAGGGCAAGCGCGGCTCCGGCGTGACGTTCAGCCAGACCGTCGACGTCACGGAGTGGCTCGGCTCCGAGCTGTACGCCTACATCCCGTTCGACACGAACCCCGACGTCGCCGGCAAGCTCGAGGAGCTCGACCGCGACCTCGACGGCGAGGGGATGCGGACCCAGCTCGTCGTCGCGCTCGACTCCGAGTCGTTCATCCGCGACGGCGACGAGGCCGAGCTGTGGTTCGACCCCGCGAAGATCCTGGTGTTCGACCCGGAGTCCGGCGAGAACCTCACGTTCGACCCGGACCTGGCGCGCAAGATCGACGAGGCGAACGAGAAGAACCGCAAGGCGTCGCTCGAGCGGGCGCAGGCCCGGGCGAAGGCGACCGCCTGACGGTCCTGCAGCCGTGCCTCAGCCCAGCTCGGCCGACGTGGGCGGGTTGGCGCCCGGCCGGGACACCGTGATCGCCGCGATGCGCACGCACCGGGCCAGCACCTGCTCGACGGTCGCGGTGTCGATGTCGGCGAGCGCCGCACGACGGTCACCGCCGAGCAGGCCGGCCGACCACAGCCCGTCGATGAGCCCACCCATGAACGAGTCGCCCGCACCGACGGTGTCCGCGACCGTCACCACCTGCGCCGGCACGTGCATCCGGGCCCCCGACGACGTGCTCGCGAACGCGCCCTCCCCGCCGTGCGTCACGACGACGAGCGACGGGCCCGACCGGCTCCACTCCTCGGCGATCTCCGCCGGGGCGACCCCGGGGTGCAGCCACGCGAGGTCCTCGTCGCTGACCTTGACGACGTCGGCCAGGCGCACGAGCGCCTCGACGGCCGGCTGGGCGTGCGCGGGGGAGCCCATGAGGGCGGGACGCAGGTTCGGGTCGTACGTGATCGTCGACGTCGGACGCCGACGCGCGAGCAGGCGCGCGACCGCGGCACCGCCCGGCTGCAGGACGGCCGCGATGGAGCCGGTGTGCACCACCAGCGGGTCGCCCGGCTCCTCGTCCCACGTGTCCGGCAGGTCCCACTCGAGGTCGAACTCGTAGGTGGCCGTCCCCGCGGCGTCGACGTGCGCCGTGGCCGACGGGGTCCGCGTCGCGGTCCGGTTCCCGACCAGCACGTGCACGCCCGACGCCTCGAGGTGCCGGCGGATGGTGTCGCCCTCGACGTCCTGCCCGAGCCACGTGAGCAGGTCCGCGCGGCGGCCGAGCCGTCCCAGGCCCAGCGCCACGTTCGCCGGGCTCCCGCCCGGGTGCTCGGCGCGGGAGCCGTCAGCCCGCTCGACGACGTCGATCAGCGCCTCGCCGACCACCAGTGCGCGTGCGTCCGTGCTCATCGGATGTCCCCCTCGTCCTGCGCAGCCACGTCCCGGACCGGCTCCCGGACGGCAGCCAGCCGCTCCCGAGCGCCGTCGAGCCACTCCTGGCACCGCGCGGCGAGCGCCTCACCACGCTCCCAGAGGGCGAGCGAGTCCTCCAGCGACTCGGCCCCCGCCTCGAGGCGGGCCACCACGCTCACGAGCTCGTCGCGCGCCTGCTCGTACGTCAGGCCGCTCACCTCGGCGCGGGCCGGTCCGGCGGCGTTCTCGTCGAGGGAGGGGGCGGAGCGCGGGTCCGTCGTCGTCTTCGGCACAGGGTCAGTCAACCAGTCGCCGACCACACGGTCCTCGCGGCCCGGCCGTCGGGCACGTTCCCGCGAGCGCCCGCGCCGCGTCAGCCCTTCGCTGCGGGTGCGGTGCCCACCGTCGCGGCGAGCTCGCCGGCCGCCACCCGGATGCGGAGCGGGTCGCCCGCCCCGACGTCCGCGGGGTCGCGCACCACGTGCCCGTCGGCCCGCTGCACCACCGCGTACCCGCGCTCCAGCGTCGCGGCGGGGGACAGGGCCCGGACCTGCGCCCGCAGGCCGGCGATCTCCGCGAAGCCGTGCACCAGCCCGGTGTGCAGCGCGCGCCGGGCGGTGTCCCGCAGGGTGTGCAGCCGGGACTCGTGCGCGTCGACGAGGGTCGCGGGCTGCGCGAGCGCCGGCCGGGAGCGCCAGTGGTCGAGCCCGGCCTGCTCGCGGGCGAGCCGGTGGGTGACCGCTGCGCGGGCCCGGGTGCGGGCCTGGACCAGCCGCGCGCGCTCCTCCGACACGTCCGGGACCACGCGCTTGGCGGCATCCGTCGGCGTCGAGGCGCGCAGGTCCGCCACGAGGTCCAGCAGCGGGCTGTCGAGGTGGTGCCCGATCGCGCTGACGAGCGGGGTGCGGCACGCGGCGGCCGCCCGCACGAGCGTCTCGTTGCTGAACGGCAGCAGGTCCTCGAACGACCCGCCGCCGCGCGCCACGACGATCACCTCGACCCGGGGGTCGGCGTCGAGCTCGGCGATCGCCGCCCGGACCTCCGGCACGGCCCGGGGGCCCTGCACGGTGACCCGGCGGATCTCGAACTGCACCGCGGGCCACCGCGCCCGGGCGTTGGAGACGACGTCGTGCTCGGCGTCGCCCTGCTGCGCGCACACGAGCCCGACGACCGCGGGCAGGAACGGCAGCGGCCGCTTCCGGTCCGCGTCGAACAGTCCCTCCGCGCCGAGGACCCCCTTGAGGTGCTCGATCCGGGCGAGCAGCTCCCCGAGGCCCACCAGCCGCACGTCGTCCGCCGCGAACGTGAGGTCGCCCTTCTTCGCGTGGAACCGCGGGCGGGCGTGCACCACCAGGTGCGACCCGTCCGCCAGACGGTCCGCGATGGGCGCGATCGCCCCCGCCGGCGCCGTCACGGACAGGGACATGTCGAGGTCCGTGTCCCGCAGCGTGAGGAAGTACAGCGTGTTCCACCGTTTGAGGTTGAGCACCTGCCCCTCGACCCACACGGGCGGCATGCGCGAGATGTAGTCCGCGATCTTGGGTGCGAGGTGCCGCACGGGCCACGGACGGTCGGGGGTGGTGTCGCCCGCCTTGAGCGGCAGCGGACCGGCAGACGCCCGCACGGGGACGTCGAGGACGTCCGGACGGTCGACGGCGGGGTCGGTGCTCACCGGACCAGCCTGCCGCATGACACCCACAGCACCCCGCCACCGGCCCGGTGGGGCACGGGTGTGCCGGTGGTGCAGGTGACGTGCAGGACGACGCCACCAGGGTCTGCGCGCCCCGGACCGCGTCCGCGGCGAACGTAGACTCGTCGACGTGACGTCCTCGAACACCGGTGCGGTCCCCGCGCCCACCGACGCCCCCGTCAAGCGCGTGCTGCTCGCCGCCCCCCGCGGCTACTGCGCGGGCGTCGACCGGGCCGTCGTCGCCGTGGAGAAGGCGCTCGAGCACTACGGCGCCCCCGTGTACGTGCGCAAGGAGATCGTGCACAACAAGTACGTCGTGGAGACGCTCGCCGGTCGTGGTGCCGTGTTCGTCGACGACACCGACGAGGTGCCCGAGGGCGCCCGCGTTGTCTTCTCCGCGCACGGTGTCTCGCCCGCCGTCCACGCCGCCGCCGCGGCCCGGTCGCTGCAGACGATCGACGCCACGTGCCCGCTCGTCACCAAGGTGCACAAGGAGGCCGTGCGGTTCGCGGCCGACGACTACGACATCCTCCTCATCGGTCACGACGGCCACGAGGAGGTCGAGGGCACGCAGGGTGAGGCGCCCGAGCACATCCAGGTCGTGAACTCGCCCGCGGCCGTCGAGCACATCGAGGTCCGCGACCCCGAGCGGGTCGTGTGGATCTCGCAGACGACGCTGTCCGTCGACGAGACCATGGAGACGGTGCGCCGCCTGCGGGAGAAGTTCCCGCACCTGCAGGACCCGCCCAGCGACGACATCTGCTACGCCACGCAGAACCGGCAGGTCGCCGTGAAGAAGCTCGCGCCGGGCTGCGACGTCGTCATCACCGTCGGCTCCGCGAACTCGTCGAACTCGGTCCGGCTCGTCGAGGTGGCCCTCGAGGCCGGAGCGCGCTCGTCGTACCGGATCGACACCGCCCAGGAGATCGACCCGGCGTGGCTCGTCGGCGCGACGACCGTCGGCCTGACGTCCGGTGCCTCGGTCCCGGAGATCCTGGTCCGCGACGTGCTGGCCGTGCTCGCCGAGCACGGGTTCGGTGAGGTCGAGGAGGTCCGCACGGCGACCGAGGACCTGATGTTCTCGCTGCCGCGCGAGCTCCGGGCCGACCTCAAGGCCGCGGGTACCCCGGCGACGACCCCGCGCCGCGAGGGCCGCCGCTCCCTGGACGTCCAGCCCGCCTGACAGTTCCAGCCTGACCAGGTCGGCCTGGCCGGTTCAGCCCGACCTGCCCGTTCAGGCCGTCGTCGCGGCCGTGCCTCCCTCGTCCGCCGGGGTTGCGGGCCGCAGGGCGTCCCGCAGCGACTGCTCGTCCCTGTCGGCCCCCTCGGGCCCGAGCGCGAGCCGGTCCAGGGCGACGAACTGCTCCTCGGCCGAGGCGACGAGCTCGGGGGCGGTCACGACGGACAGCTGCGGGTTGACGGGCGCCGGCGTGGGGAGGTCGCCGTCGACCACCTCGAGCGTCGCGAACCGGCGTGCGCTGACCAGCACGCGCGTCTCGAGCGACGACACGGTCTGGTTGTAGGCGCCCGCGGCGGAGTCGATGGCGCGGCCGAGCCGGGCGAGGTGCGCCCCCATCGTCGCGAGCCGTCCGTGCAGCTCCTTGCCGAGCGACAGGACCGCCTGGGCGTTCTCGGCCAGCGCGTCCTGCCGCCATGCGTAGGCGACGGTGCGCAGCAGGGTCAGCAGCGTGACGGGGGTCGCGATGACGACGTTGCGCTCGAAGGCGTACTCGATCAGCGTCGGGTCCTGCTCGGCCGCGGCGTGCAGGAACGACTCGGCGGGCACGAACATCACGACGAACTCCGGTGCGGGGGCGAACTGGTCCCAGTACCGCTTCCCGGCGAGGTCGTCGACGTGCTTGCGGACGTGCCGGGCGTGCGCGGCGAGCCGGTCGGCGCGCACGTGCTCGTCGGACGCCTGGGCCGCGTCGAGGAACCCGAGGAAAGCGACCTTCGCGTCCACCACGATCCGCTTGCCGCCCGCGAGGCGCACGACCATGTCCGGCCGCAGCAGCCCGTCGTCCGTGCGCACCTGCTCCTGCTCGACGAAGTCGACGTTCGCGAGCATCCCGGCGGCCTCGACGACCCGGCGCAGCTGCACCTCGCCCCACCGGCCGCGCACCTGCGACGACCGCAGCGCGGTGACGAGCTGCGACGTCTCGCCGCGGAGCTGGTCGGACGCGGCGCGCATCGCCTGCACCTGCTCGCCGAGGGCGGCCTGGCCCTCGACACGGGCCTTCTCGGCGGTCGAGAGCTCGGCCCGGACGTGCTCGAGGGTCCGTGCGAGCGGCTCGACCATCGCCCGCACGGCCTGCTCGCGCTGCGTGAGCTCGCCGACCTGGGTCTGGTGGTCGGCGGCGAACCGCTGGTGCGCGAGCGCGAGGAACTGGTCGGTGCTCGTCGCGAGCGCGTCGGCCGCGAGGGCGCGGAACTGCTCGGCGAGCCGCTCGGAGTCCGCCCGCGCGGCGTCCAGGCGGTCGGCGGTCGCGACTCGCTCCGCGTCGAGCGAGGCACGGGCGCGCGCGGCGTCCACCTCGGCGGCCCGCAGCCTGTCGGCGGTCCGGCCGGCGAGGCGCGCGGACGCGAGCAGCCACGCGACCACACCACCCACGACGAGGCCGACGGCGAGCCCGGCGAGCATCCCTGTGTCCATGTCGGCACCCTCTCAGGGACCACCGACACGGCGCGCGCACCCCACCGGACAGCGCCTGACCAGCCGCGGAGCGTCCCCCTATGCTGACCGGATGCCGCCCGAGGACGTCCGCGCAGCCGTGCCGGACCAGCCCCACCTGCCCGACCAGCCGCCGCCCGCCCTCCTGCTCCAGGGCCTGTGGCGGCGGTTCGGCGAGAAGATCGCGGTCGCCGGCATCGACCTGACCGTGCCGGCCGGGTCGTTCTACGGCCTCGTCGGCCCGAACGGCGCAGGAAAGACGACGACGCTCTCCATGGCGACGGGCCTGCTGCAGCCCGACTTCGGCACCGTCCTGGTCCACGGCCGGAACCTCTGGGCGGACCCGGTCGGCGTCAAGGCCACGCTCGGCGTGCTGCCGGACGGCGTCCGGCTCTTCGACCGGCTCACGGGCGCGCAGCTCATCACGTACGCGGGCCTGCTGCACGGCCTGGACCGGGACACCGTGGCCGCCCGCACGGCCGACCTGCTCGGGGCCCTCGACCTCGCCGCCGACGCCGACAAGCTCGTCGTGGACTACTCCGCGGGCATGACGAAGAAGGCCGCCCTCGCGTGCGCGCTGGTGCACGCTCCGCGTCTGCTGGTGCTCGACGAGCCGTTCGAGGCCGTCGACCCGGTCTCGGCGGCGAACATCCGCGACATCCTCGCCTCGTACGTCGCGAGCGGCGGGACCGTGATCGTCTCGTCGCACGTCATGGACCTCGTCCAGCGCATGTGCGACCACGTCGCGGTCATCGCGGGCGGCCACGTGCTCGCGGCGGGCACGGTCGACGACGTGCGCGGCGACGCGAGCCTGGAGGACCGGTTCGTCGAGCTCGTGGGCGGCCGCGTCGGCGGGGAGGGGCTGGCGTGGTTGCGCACCTCGTCCGACTGAAGCTGACGCTCCTGCGCAACGGTCTGCGGCGCAGCGTGTGGCAGATCGTCGGCCTCGTCGTCGCCGCGATCTACGGGCTCGGTGTGCTGGTCCTGGCGGTCGCCGGGCTCGTCACGGCGAGCGCCACGCGACCGGACCTGCTGCCCACCATCACGGTGCTCCTGGGGTCGGGGGTGGTCCTCGCGTGGTGGGTGGTCCCGCTCATCGCGTTCGGCGTGGACGCCACCGTCGACCCGTTGCGCTTCGTCCTGTACCCGATCCCGCGGCGTGCCCTCGTGACCGGGCTCGCGATCGGCGCCCTCGTCGGCGTGCCGGGGCTCGTGACGGCCGTCGTCGCCGTCGCGATGGCCGGCGTGTGGTGGCGGGAGCCGCTCGCTCTGCTGGCCGGCGTCGTCGGGTCCGCCCTGGGCGTGCTGACCTGCATCGTCGGCAGCCGGGCCACCACCAGCCTCATGTCGTCGCTGCTCGGCAAGCGACGCTTCCGGGAGGTCCTGGCGGCCGTCGTCGTGCTGCCGTTCGTCCTGCTCGGGCCTCTGCTCAGCCAGGCGAAGCGGCTCGACGTCGGGGAGGACACGCTCGACCGCGCCGTCGCCGTGCTGGGGTGGACGCCGCTCGGTGCGTCGTGGGCGGCCCCCGCCGCAGCGACCGACGGCGACCCGCTCGGCGCCCTCGCGCGGCTCGCGGTGGCGCTCGTGACGGTGCTCGTGCTCGCCGTCGTGTGGGACCGGGCCCTCGCGCACACCGCCGTGAACCCGCCGCACGAGCAGTCGTCGACGAAGGTGCGCGGCATCGGCTGGTTCGGCCGGCTCCCCGCCACGCCGCTCGGTGCGGTGACGGCACGGTGCCTGACGTACTGGGTCCGCGACCCCCGGTACGCGATGTCGATCGTGTTCATCCCGGTGTTCCCGCTGATCCTGTGGGTCGTGGCGCCGGACAGCGAGCTGCTCCTGTTCGTCGGGCCGGTCACGGCGTTCTTCCTGGGCTGGAGCATCTCGTCGGACGTGTCGTTCGACGGCACCGCGTTCTGGACGCACGTCGCCGCACCGCTGCGAGGCCGCACCGACCGGCTCGGCCGCGTGCTCGCCGTCAGCGCGCTCGGGCTGCCGGTCACGCTGGTGTTCGCGGTCGTGCCCGCGGTCGCCACCGGTCACGCCGCGGACCTGCCGGCGGTCCTCGGGCTGACGATCGGCTCGTTCCTCACCGCGCTGGGTGTGGCGAGCGTCGCCTCCGCGCTCGTCGTGATGCCCGTGCAGAAGGCCGGCGAGAACCCGTTCCAGACCCGGCAGGGCTCGTCCACCGCGGCCGTGACGTCGCAGCTCGCAGGGTGGTCGGTGACGCTGGGGCTGACGTTGCCGTCGATCGTGCTGGCGCTCCTGGCCGTCCGGCAGCACTCGGCGCCGCTCGGCTGGCTCACGGTGCTCGTCGGGCTCGGTCTCGGAGCGACGCTGCTGGTCCTGGGCGTGCGCATCGGCGGGAAGGCCCTGGAGCGCAACCAGACCCAGCTGCTGGCCAAGCTGGTGTCGTTCCCGTAGCACCTACACTTCCCACCCGTGACCCCTACCGACGACGCGAGCGCCACGGACGCGCCCACCGTCGGCGCGCCGACCCTGACCGACGACGAGCGCCCGACCCCGCCGACCGACGGCTCGGCAGCCGCTGACGCGCGGGCCTCGCGGACACGGGCGCGGCGCACCTGGGAGCTCGTGAGCGTCGCCCTGCTCACCGTCGCGCTCGCGGGCTGGCGGCTCGGGCTCGCGCTGCAGGCGGGCGGCCCGACGGTCTTCACCGACGAGACGCTCTACTTCCGCAACGCCCGCAGCATCGCGACGCTGTCGCTCTACTACGACGGCCACTACCCGCCGTTCTACTCCGCCCTCCTCGCGCCGGCGTTCTGGGTCGGTGCGGACGACCCGTGGCGGGTGACGCTCCTGCTCAGCGCGGTCGTCGGGGCAGCGATCGTCCCGGCGGCGTACGTCCTCGCGAGGTCGGCCGGCGCACGGCTGCCCGTCGCGGCGGCGGCGTTCGTCGCCGTGCTGATGGGCACGTCGGCGTACTCGCAGCAGCTCATGTCCGAGGCCGTCGGCGTGCCGCTCGTGCTCCTCGGTGCCGCGCTCGCGCTGCGCGGTCGTCGTACGCCGCCGCTCCTCATGGGTGTCGTCACGGTGCTGCTGTGCCTCACGAAGTACCTCTACCTCCCGCTCGCCGCGGTGCTGCTGGTCACGTGGTGGTGGATGCGCAGCCGCGGCGCGGCCGACGGCGACGCCGCGACCCGGCCGGCCGGGCGGCCGGCGCGCGCGCTGGTGCTCGTCGCGCTGCCGTTCGTCGTCGCGATGCCGCTCTGGCTGACGTACGCCACCGCGAGCGGGTCGTCGATCGCACGGGCGACCGGCGCGGACATCGTGGACCGCACGGCCAAGTCGGGTGACGTGGCCAGCCTCGCGGGCCCGGTGACGCTGTGGCTCGGGCTCTACGTCGGGTACCTCGTGGTGGCGTGCGTGCCGCCCGTGCTCGTCCTGTCGTGGCTCACGCTGTCGCGCGGAGCCGGAAGCCGGCTCGTCGGCGCGCTGCGGTCGCGGCTCATGTCCCGGCGCGCGGCGTTCCTCCTGCTCGCGACGGTGCTGACCGCGGGCTACCTGGTGCTCGCCACCCGGCACTCGCTCGGTGCGCGCTACAACCAGCCCGACCCGCACCACTACATGGGCCGCTACCTCACCCATCTCGTGCCGTTGCTCGCCGTCGCGGCGGTCGTGGGGCTCGACATGGTGCTGGAGCGGCGGGCCGCGATGCGCACCTGGCGCCCGTGGGCCGGCGGGGTCGTCACCGCGGCCGTCGTCTACGCCGGGTACGCGATGCTGTTCGGGCCGGTCTTCGACCGGTACGACGAGCTGTGGGGCGCGACGTTCCGCACGCTGAGCCCCGACGTGTACGAGCTCGGGACGACGAAGGTGCTGTACACGCTGCTCGCGCTCGTCGCCGTGTCCACCGTGCTCGTCGCCCTGCGCCTGCGGCTGCCGACGGTCCTGGTGTGGATCGCCGTCGCCGCGCTGGGGACGGTCGGCTCGCTCGGGACGTTCCTCGAGGCTCGCGGATCGAATGCGCACAAGATCGCCGACGCCGCGCACTCGCAGGACGCGACGTCCGGCCGTGTCGTCGTGTGCGTCGGCCCCGGCTTCAAGGTCCCGAACGTCGGCGCCGTGGCGTTCTGGGACCTGAAGAAGGCCGACGTCGTCGCACCGCCTCCCGACGCGGCACCGGCTGACTCCGCGGCACTCTTCGAGCTGTGCCGCACCGCCGCCGACGCGGGCGACGACGACACCGTGCTGTACGTGACCACCGAGCCGATCGAGGGCGACCCCGTCCGGGTCGACGACCGGTGGGGCACGACGATGTACGTCTACAGGGACTGACCCCCGAGGCCCTCGGACCGCCGGGGACGTGGGCCCCCGTAGACTTTCCGCCCGTGGCACTCACCATCGGCATCGTCGGCCTGCCCAACGTCGGCAAGTCCACCCTCTTCAACGCCCTGACCCGCGCGCAGGTCCTCGCGGCGAACTACCCGTTCGCGACGATCGAGCCCAACGTCGGCGTCGTCCCGCTGCCCGACCCGCGCCTGCAGGTGCTCGCCGACCTGTTCGGCTCCGAGCGGATCCTGCCCGCGACCGTGTCGTTCGTCGACATCGCGGGCATCGTCAAGGGCGCGAGCGAGGGGGAGGGGCTGGGCAATAAGTTCCTCGCCAACATCCGCGAGGCCGACGCGATCTGCCAGGTCACGCGCGTGTTCGCCGACCCGGACGTCGTGCACGTCTCCGGCGCGGTGAACCCGAAGGACGACATCGAGATCATCGCCACCGAGCTGATCCTCGCCGACCTGCAGACCCTCGAGAAGGCGGTCCCGCGCCTCGAGAAGGAGGTCAAGGGCAAGAAGGCCGACCCGGCACTCCTCGCCGCCGCCCAGGGCGCCCAGGCGCTCCTCGAGAAGGGCCAGACGCTCTTCGCCGGCGCGGCCGCCGCGGGCCTGGACCCCGAGTACGTGAACCAGCTCCAGCTCATGACGAGCAAGCCGTTCATCTACGTGTTCAACACCGACGACGCGGGCCTCGCCGACACGGCCATGCAGGACGAGCTGCGCGCCCTCGTCGCCCCCGCCGACGCGATCTTCCTCGACGCCAAGTTCGAGTCCGAGCTCGTCGAGCTGGAGCCCGACGAGGCGCGCGAGATGCTCGCCGACAACGGCCAGGACGAGGCAGGCCTCGACCAGCTCGCCCGCGTCGGCTTCCACACCCTCGGCCTGCAGTCGTACCTGACCGCCGGGCCGAAGGAGGCCCGCGCCTGGACGATCCACCAGGGCTGGACCGCTCCCCAGGCCGCCGGCGTGATCCACACGGACTTCCAGAAGGGCTTCATCAAGGCCGAGGTCATCTCGTTCGACGACCTGGTCGCCGCCGGCTCCGTCGCCGCCGCCCGCGCCGCCGGGAAGGCCCGCATCGAGGGCAAGGACTACGTGATGGCAGACGGCGACGTGGTGGAGTTCCGCTTCAACGTGTGACGCCGACGGCCGGCCCGGCATCGAGGTCCTGGGCCGGTCGTCGCAGGCGTCAGCTGGTGACCGAGCGGCGGCCGCCGACGCGGATCCAGATCAGCAGCACGATGATCGCGCCGATGATCGAGCCGAGGAGCCCGGCGGGCTGCAGGAAGCCGTCGTCGGCGTCCTTGTGGAACAGCAGGTAGCCGAGGAACCCGCCGACGAACGAGCCGATGATCCCGATGATGATCGTCATCGGGATCGAGAGGTTCTGCTTGCCGGGGACGACGAGGCGCGCGAGCAGCCCGGCGACGAGCCCGACGACGATGATCGTGATGATGAGTCCCAGCATGGTGGTGCCTCCCGAGGTGTGTGGGTACGTCCTCTGACTGCACCACCCTTAGGGCTGGTGCAGTACACCCCTAAGGGGGGCTAGTTTCGACGCGTGCCCCCGCCCCGACGCCCGATCACGGTCGCTCTCGTGGACGACTACGACGTCGTCGTCATGGGCGTGGCGAACATCCTCGACCAGTACCGGGACCGCGTGGTGGTGGCCGAGATCGACACGAACAGCCCGGTCGAGGACGTCGTCGACATCGTGCTGTACGACTCGTTCGCGCAGCCGGAGTCCGACCAGCACGAGATCGGTGTGCTGGTGCGCAACCCCAGCGCCCGACGGGTGGTCGTCTTCACCTGGAGCTTCCACCCCGATCTCGTCGCGAGTGCCCGTGCGCAGGGAGTGAGCGGGTACCTGTCGAAGGCGCTGCCGGCGCGCGAGCTGGTCGCCGCGCTCGAGGCCGTCCACGCCGGTGAGATCGTGATCAGCGACGTGCCGGGCCGTGCCCGACCGGCGAACGGTCTGGACTGGCCTGGACGCCAGGAGGGCCTGACCGACCGCGAGTCGGAGATCCTGGCGCTCATCACGCAGGGTCTGAGCAACGCCGACGTCGCCGCGCACACCTACCTCAGCCCGAACACGGTGAAGTCCTACATCCGGTCCGCGTACGCGAAGATCGGCGCGACCAGCCGCACGCAGGCGGTGCTGTGGGGCGTCGAGCACGGCTTCGTCCCGGACCACCGCCGGATCGACCACTGGCGCGGCGGGCCCTGAGGCCGTGGCGGGCGGCGTCGCTGCCCGACCGGGTTCAGTCCTGCGGGCTGTCCCCGTAGACGAGCCGACGGTGGGCGGTGAACTGTCGGCGCCCGACGAGCCTCCACAGCACCCGGGCCGGCGCGGGCAGGTTGGTGCGCAGCCAGCCTGCGCGTTCGTCGGCGGGGACGACCTCGAGGATCCAGCCGAGCTGGAGGAACATGCGGTTGCGGGGGATGGCGGCCATGCCGTGCTCGTGGAGCAGCCCCCACTCGGCCTGCGACACGACGGTCGACGCGGTCGGCAGGATCTGTGTCTCCTCGTCGCCGAGATGCTGCAGCAGGGTGTCGCGGATGCCGTCGAGGAGCCCTGCCAGGGCCTCGCGCGCCGCCGCGGACGCGCCCTGCTCCCAGGTGGGGAGCGCGGCCTGCAGGTCGGCCAGCCCCGCGGCGGTCGTGGCGTGCTGGGCGCGCATGAGCCCGACGTGCAGCGCGCACGCGGGAGCCCGCTTCTCGAGCGTGTCCCACAGGAGCTCGTCCTCGCCCTGGTGGTGGTGGTGCAGCGCACCGGCGAGCTCCCGGACGTGCGCCGCCACCACGGCGGCCCGGCCGACGTCACCGTCGGCGACGCCGCGCACCAGCAGGGGGGCATCCGTGAAGGCGCGTCGGAACAGCGCGTGGATGGTGAGCATGTCCGAGGTGTCGCACCCGAGCTTCGCCCCGGGTGTGGTGGTGGTCGACATGGGTCTCTCTCTCCTGGTCGAGGATCCGACGAGCGTCACCGGCTATTCGAGAACGCTGGTGACGACTATCGTGGAGCCGATCGCCGGCCGTCAAGAACCGGCGCCCGACCGAGGAGCCCACCGTCCAGCAGCCCTCCGCCGCGCACGCCGTCGCCGACCCGCTCGCCCCGTGGGTGGAGCTCGGAGTCGAGCCCGGTGTCGCGCCGACGTCCGTCGAGCGCGTCCGCGCGCTGCTGAACACCGACGACCGGTTCCACGGCACGGACCGCCTGGCGGGCGTCGCACCCGCACCGCTGGTGACCCTGCGCGACGCGATCCGCGCCTACCTGTCGACGGGGGACGCCGCCGCGCTGGACACGCTCGCGACCGAGCACCCGTTCGTCGTCGCGTTCGACGGCGGTGCGGCCAGGCTCGTCCCGACGACCGACGACGGCCTCGTGGGCGACCTGCTCGCCGAGGTGCACCGCGCCCACCAGGCCGGCGAGTGGGTCCGGCTCAAGCAGTGCGCCAACCCCGACTGCCAGTGGGTGTTCTTCGACTCCTCGCGGAACCGGTCCGGCCGCTGGTGCTCGATGGGGGAGTGCGGCGACGTGATGAAGGCCCGCGCCTACCGCCGCCGCGCGCGCGGCTGACGACCGCTGACGGGTGATCGAAGGGGGAAACCCCTGCGCGTGCTGCCGCGGTCCTCGGACGACCCCACGGCCCTCGAGCATCCGCGCGGCTACGACCATGTCGGCGCGACGAGGGACCTGCGGCGCCTGGCACAACCGCTCTCGCTCGACTTCGGGCCCGGCTGCGTCCGTTACGACCGGGTCGAGGACGCGAGCTCTCTCGGTCGCGTCGACATCCCGGGGTCGGCGACGTCGACGGGCGGTCCGCTCGTGATCGTCGTCAGATCGGCAGGGTGAGCCAGGTGCCGTCGGCGAGTCCCTGGAGTCTGTGTCGCGGAGCCGCCACGCTCAGCGGATGACCAACGAGTCGGCCAAGGGGTTGTGGGTCGCCGGGCTGCCGAACGGGGAGCCGAGCAAGGTCTCCTTGGCACGCCTGGTCGACGCGGACGGCGGCCGGGACGACGCCGAGAACGAGTACTACGAGCTGGCGGCCGACCCGACGGCCGACCGGATCGAGACTGCGCGCCGGCGTTTTCGGGCTCAGTTCCGTCGCCGTCAACGCCACCGCCGGTCACGAGCGCGAGAGTGACGCCGACAATGGCCGTACGTGCGGCAGGTGCCAGGTGAGCCGGCCCGTGTGGCACCGGCGCTGGGTTGGCCGTCTCAATTCAGAGCCGGGCCTGTTCTGGCGATTCGGACAGGGGTGTGTGGAGTTCCGCTCGCCGTCTAGCGGACCCGGTGTGTGACGGGCGGCGGGCACGAGACCCGCACACGCCCCCTCCTCGCCGCGCGCAATAACACGGGCATAGATCGGTATCGTTGAAGCAAAGCCAGAGCAAAGACTCCGGCTGGCCGCCTCGGAGCGGGGGTGATCCCCGGCCGCAGCGCGGTCGGACCTCGCGGGCCCCGGCAGAGGCGGGCGCGACGTCCTGCGACTGGGTCGCCCGCGTCGCGCTCACCTATCGAGGGGAAAGCTCTTGCATGCCACCACCCGGCTCCGGCCGGCTCTCCGACGCCGACACGCCCTCGTCGCCGGCGGCTCGCTCGTCCTGTCCGCCACCGTCATGAGCGTGGGCACCTCGCCCGCGCAGGCGGCCGACATCGCGGCGTCGGACGACACCAGCGTGACCGGCTCCGGCATCCCGGTCACGGTCGACGTGCTGGCGAACGACGTCGTGGCGGGTGAGGTGTCCGACGTCCGCGTCGGGAACGTGACCGGGGGAGACGCCAGCACCGTCACCGTCGGGGACGACTTCCGCATCACCTTCGCCAACGCGAACCCCGACTACCCGAACTCCTCGACCCAGCGCCTGTTCAAGACGGCCGACTTCACCGTGCCGTACACGGTCACGGACGCGGACGGCCACACCGCGAGCGCGACGCTCACGGTCACCGTCGCCGGCAAACCCGTGAGCCCACCGGTGAACTCGTGGATCCTCAACGACCCGAGCACCGGCACGAAGGCGATCAAGACCCTCACCCAGCTCGACCTGCGCACCTACCCGCAGACCATCGCGTCGTACAAGAGCGTCGTCCCCGGCCACGGGGTCACCGTGACCGGACTGGTCGCCGCCGAGCACGCGAGCGCCGCGCCGGTCGTCGGGGGGATCGAGCTGCGGGCCGAGCCGCGGGACTACGTCGGCAACGACGTCGTGACCCTGCAGCTCACGGACACCTGGGGTCGCACGGTGGAGCACAAGGCGGGCGTGAGCTGGGTGGACCGGGCGGCCGTCACCAAGCTCCGCACCAAGGTGGGTGTCGGCCAGAGCGCCCACGTCGACCTGCAGCAGGTCGTCGCCGGCAGCGGCCTCTCGAGCTTCGCGGGCGGGGCCTTCACGTCCACGCGCGACGTGTGGAACGGCACGATCACCACCGGCACCCACGCCCAGGACGTCGTCGTCACGCCCAGGGCGGGCTTCGTCGGCACGTCGACCGACTCCGTCGGGACCCGGTTCACCTGGGCGTACCGGCTCTCGAACCCGTGGCAGCCCGCAGGCTGGACGGGTCCGGCCACCGACGCCAAGACCAACACCGTCTACGTCGACGTGCAGGCCCCGCCGCAGGCCGCGGACGTGACCGCGTCGACGACCGCCGGCCGGGCCGCCGACCTCGACCTGCGCACCCCGGCCACGCTGCCCTGGTCCGCCTCGACGATGCAGCTGCGGGAGGCTCCTGAGCACGGCACGGTCGAGGTCACGGGCGACGGCCAGGTCCGCTACACGCCTGGCGCCGGCTTCCCGGCCGCCGCGACCCTCGCGGCGACCGACTCCTTCGCCTTCGCGTGGACCGACGACCTCGGCCAGGAGTCGGTGGGCCGCGCCACGGTCGCGGTCCGCAACGTGCCGTCGCTGGCGGACCACGAGGCGACCACGCCCGCGGGCGTCCCCGTCAGCGTCGACCTGCTGACGGACGCGTTCGGCGACGCCATGACGATCACGGCGGTGGGCTCGGCGCAGGCGGGCGCCGCGGACCTGGACGGCACGACGGCCGTCTACCAGCCGCAGGACGGCTTCGTGGGGGAGGACTCGTTCACCTACCACGGTGTCGACGCCCACGGGCAGGCCGCCGAGGCGACGGTGCGCATCGACGTGCTCGCCGCACCGGCGGAGGTCGACCCGAGCACGCCCCCGGCCGTCGTCGACCCGAGCGCGCCCCCGGCCGTCGTCGACCCGGCCCTCGCGCTCGTCGAGCCGGACCTGACGCCCGCGCTCGCGGTCGCCCCGGCCCCCGTGTCCGAGGTCCTGAGTGCCACGGCCCTCCGGTCGGACGCGCAGTCCACGAGACTGGCGTCCACGGGTGTGTCGGCCGCGGCGCTGGTCGGCGCGGCGATCCTGGCCCTCGGTGCCGGGGCGGCGGGCGTGCTCGTGCGGAACAGGGCGCGCTCGTTCTGACGGCCTCGCGACGCCCCTGCCCGGTCCCGGTGCAGGGGCGTCGCCGTGCCCGCCACCGGAGATTCGCCTTGCCGCCGCTCGTAGCCTGCGGTCATGGCGGATCGCGGTTTCGAGGACCCCCGGCTGGTCGCGACGTACGACGACCTCGACCCGGACCGCAGCGACCTCGACCTCTACGTCCAGGTGCTCGACGAGGTGGGTGCGCGGAGCGTGCTCGACGTGGGCTGCGGCACCGGGACGTTCGCGTCCCTGCTGGTGTCACGAGGGTTCGACGTGGTCGGGGTGGACCCGGCGGCGGCGTCGCTGGACGTGGCGCGCGGCAAGCCGGGTGCGGAGGCGGTCACGTGGGTGCTCGGCGACGCGACGACGTTGCCGCCGCTCCGGCTGGACGCGGCGACGATGACGGGCAACGTGGCGCAGGTGTTCGTCGGGGACGACGACTGGGCGGCGACGCTCGGCGGTGTCCGGGCCGCCCTGCGGGACGGCGGCCACCTGGTGCTCGAGACGCGGGTGCCGGAGCGGGAGGCGTGGCGCGGGTGGACCCGCGAGCGGACCTACGCGCGGTCGGTCCTGCCGGGGGTGGGCGCGGTCGAGACCTGGCACGACCTCACCGACGTCTCGGGCGACCGGGTGTCGTTCCGCTCGACGTGGGTGTTCGAGTCCGACGGCGCGGTGCTCACGTCGGACTCGACGCTCCGGTTCCGGAGCCTCGACGAGGTGACGGCGTCGCTGCACGCCGCAGGGTTCGAGGTGCAGGACGTCCGTGACGCCCCGGACCGGCCCGGACGGGAGTGGGTGTTCGTCGCCCGCGCGGTCTGACGGCTCAGGCGACGGGCGTCAGCACGAACACGCGCAGCTCGCGGTCGGTCCGGGCGGCGTAGTCGTCGTAGCCGGGCCAGATGGCGAGGAGCTCGTCGAGCAGTCGCTCGCGCTCGGGACCGTCGGCGAGGTGCGCGCGGACGTCGGCTCGTCGCCCGTCGACGGTCACGGCGGCGCGGGGATCGGCGAGCAGGTTGCCGGACCAGGCCGGGTGGTGCTGCTGACCCCAGTTCGACCCGATGACCACCCAGCGCTCGCCGTCGCGGGCGTAGACGAGCGTGGCGTCGCGCGGCTCGCCGGAGCGGCGTCCGGTGGTGGTGAGGATGAGGTGGGGGAGCGTGGGCCGGCCGAGGATGCTCCAGCGGCCGTCGGTGGCCTTCTGGATCCGTCGGTCGAGCCGTGAGACGGCGCGGCCGAGGCGGGCGAACCAGCGGGTGCGGCCGGCTCGGCGCAGTGCGGCGGTGATGTCCACGGCATCGAGTGTGGGGCACGTCCGCGGTGGGTCGAGACGCGCGAGCAGGCGTCCATAGCAGACTCACAGCCATCGCGCATAGCACATAGGGGATGCGTCTGGGGTGCGAATGTCCGATCTTCCTGCTCGGAGGCCAGATCCGGCACGTTTCAGGGATGTTTCCGCAGGCCGATGTCTCGTATGGTGGACAGTACCGGCCAGTATCAATCAGATAACGATCCGCGGTCTGCCGCCACCGTGCCCGATATGTCCGACCCTGCTTGACTAGCGTGTGCGCAACTCACGGCGGACGTGTATCTACGTGACATACCGGCGAACAGTGATCCTGCTCTCGGACCGGAGATCACCGTCCACCCCTTCCCAGGAGGAACATTGAAGATCAGGCGAATCAGCGCCGCGGCCGCGGTGGTCGCGGCCGGCGCGCTCGTGCTGGGCGCGTGCTCCGGTCCCGCGGGCTCCACCATCGAGGAAGACACTGCGGTCAACGTCGGCTGGAACGAGCCGTTCCGCTCGACGAACAACCTCACGTCGAACGGCAACGCGACGACGAACGCGAACATCCTTTACCTGATGAACTCGTTCTTCAACTACTACGACGGCGACCTGAAGCTCGCGAAGAACGAGGACTTCGGGAAGTACGAGGTCGTCAGCGAAGACCCGTTCAAGGTGAAGTACACGATCAACGACGGCGTGAAGTGGTCCGACGGCGTCGCTGTCGACGCGGCCGACCTGATCCTCTACTGGGGCGCGCAGAACGACCAGTTCGACACCGTCACCGGTGACGACGTCGAGTACGCCGAGGACGGCTCGATCGACGCGAAGGACGCCTCCGCGGTGTACTTCGACGGCTCGTCGCCGGCCATGAACCTCATCACGGAGTTCCCGGAGATCGGCGACGACGGCCGTTCCGTCACGCTGAGCTACTCCGAGCCGCGCTCCGACTGGGAGGTCTCCTTCCAGGCGTCGCCCATCGCCGCGCACGCGCTCGGCAAGCTGGCGCTCGGGATCGACGACCCCGAGGAGGCCAAGAAGGCCGTCGAGGACGCGTTCAAGAACGACGACAAGGAGGCGCTGGCGAAGCTCTCGAAGTCCTTCAACAACGACTTCAACTTCACCAAGCTCCCCGCCGAGAAGGAGAAGTACCTCTCCTACGGCGCGTACGTCATCACGGACTACGTCGAGAACCAGTACCTGACGCTCTCCGCGAACAAGGACTACACCTGGGGCCCGAAGCCCAAGGTCGAGTCGGTCACCATCCGCTACACGGAGGACCCGCTCGCGTCCGTCACCGCCCTGCAGAACGGCGAGGTCGACCTGATCGCCCCGCAGTCCTCGGTCGACGTCCTCAAGACGCTCGACGGCGTGGACGGCGTCACCTACACGACCGGTGACGAGGGCACGTTCGAGCACGTCGACCTGGTCTTCAACAACGGCGGCCCGTTCGACCCGGCCACCTACGGCGGCGACGCCGAGAAGGCCAAGGCCGTGCGCCAGGCGTTCCTCAAGACGATCCCCCGCCAGGAGATCATCGACAAGCTCATCAAGCCGCTCAAGGACGACGCCACCACGCGTGACTCCTTCACGGTGGTCCCGGGCGCGGAGAACTACGACGAGGTCGTCAAGGCCAACGGCTCGGACGCCTGGACCGACGTCGACATCGACGGCGCCAAGGCGCTGCTCGCGCAGGCCGGTGTCACCACGCCGGTCGACGTCCGCTTCCTCTACGGCAAGTCGAACGTCCGTCGTGCCAACGAGTACCAGCTGATCGCGGCCTCGGCTGCGCAGGCCGGCTTCAACGTCGTCGACAACGGCGACGACGCCTGGGGCTCCAAGCTCGGCAACGGCACGTACGACGCGTCGCTGTTCGGCTGGCAGTCGACGAACACGTACGCCCTGAACTCCGAGGCGAACTACATCACCGACGGCCTGAACAACTACGGCGGCTACTCGAACGAGAAGGTCGACGGCTGGTACAAGGACATGTCGACCAACACGGACTCCGCCAAGGAGACCGAGCTGGTCATCGACATCGAGAAGCAGCTCAACGACGACGCCTTCGGTGTCAACATCTTCCAGTTCCCGGGCGTCGTCGCACACCGCGACGTGCTGAAGGGCGTCTCGACGATCACCCTGTCGCCGACGATCTTCTGGAACTACTGGGACTGGGAGATCAGCGCGGACGACACGCTCGAGGGCCCGACGGAGACGCCGGCAGCCACCGAGGAGTGACGTCGGTCGGCAGCTGATCGGCATCACGACCAGCAGCTGATCAACACCGTGTGACACCCACGCTCAGCGGGGGCACCGCGGCGGTCATCCCGACCGTGGTGCCCCCGCTGGCGTGGCCCGGAAAGCCCGTCGCAGACGGGTGCCGACCGGCCGCGCCCACCTCGCGCGCGTAGAATCCTTCGGCACGAGCCCGTCTCCAGGTCAAGGACCCCTGATGGCCACCACCACCACTTCCGGCAGCGCAGCAGCCGAGACCGACGCGCGATCCGCGTCGGGTGTCGCTCCCGCTCCGGTCAGACGACAGCGCCGCGGCGCGCCCATGGCGACGTTCCTCGGGCGCCGGTTCCTGTCGTCCCTCATCGTCCTCGTCGGCGCGACGTTCATCGTGTACATGCTGCTGGCGTACGCGATCGACCCGCTCGAGGACCTGCGGACCAGCACGGCGCCGAACAAGGCGCAGCTCATCGAGGCCCGCATCAACGCGCTCAACCTCGACACGCCGCCCGCGCTGCGGTGGCTCCAGTGGCTGCGGGGTGCCGCCGGCTGCCTCGTGGGCAACTGCGACCTCGGCAACAGCTGGGTCACCGGCCAGCCCGTGACGGGGATGCTCAACGGCGCGATCCAGTCGACCGTGCAGCTCGTCGCCTCCGCGACGTTCCTCGCGATCGGCCTCGGCGTCGTCGTGGGCATCGTCTCCGCGCTCCGCCAGTACACCGGCTTCGACTACACCGTGACGTTCGGCTCGTTCGTCCTGTACTCGCTCCCCAGCTTCTGGGTCGCCGTGCTGCTGAAGCAGTGGGGTGCCATCGGCTTCAACGACTTCCTCGCCGACCCGGTCGTCGGGACGGGCGTCACCGTCGTCCTCGCGCTGATCGCCGGGCTCGTCTGGTCGGCCATCATCGGCGGACCGCTCCGAAGGCGGCTGATCACGTTCGCCGTCGCAGGGCTCGCGACGGCCGCCGTGCTCGTGTTCATCTCCGCGACGGAGTGGCTCCTCGACCCCGGCTTCGGGCCGGTCGTGATCGGTGCCCTCGGTGTCGGGATCGCCTACGCGGTCGTCGCCCTGGGTGCGGGTCTGAAGAACCGGCGCGCGCTGTACTCCGCGCTGGCCACGGTCGCGGTCGGCGTCGCGCTGTACTACCCGCTGCAGTACGCGTTCGTGAACGCGAGCTGGCCGCTCATCATCGGGCTGGCCGTCGCGGCGGTCGCCAGCGGCATCCTCATCGGCTACCTGTTCGGCGGACCGGACCGCAAGGTGTCCGCGCGCGGTGCCGCGATCACGGCCGTCGGGATCGGCGCGCTGATCTTCATCGACCGCGTCATGCAGGTCTGGCAGACGTACTCGAACTCGACCCGCATCAACGGGCGGCCGATCGCGACCATCGGGTCGCAGACGCCGGGCCTGCAGGGCGACTTCTGGGTCGAGGTGCTCGACAAGTTCACGCACCTGCTGCTGCCGACGATCGCCCTGATTCTCATCTCGTTCGCGGCGTACACGCGCTACTCGCGCGCGAGCCTCCTCGAGGTCATGAACCACGACTACATCCGGACCGCGCGCGCCAAGGGCCTGCCCGAGCGCGTGGTCACGGTGCGGCACGGCTTCCGCAACTCCCTCATCCCGCTGGCGACCGTCGTCCCGCTCGACATCGCGGCCCTCTTCGGTGGCGCGATCATCACCGAGCGCATCTTCGCGTGGAGCGGCATGGGCACCATGTTCATCAAGGGTCTGCAGACCGCTGATGCCGACGTGGTCATGGGGTACTTCATCGTGACGGCCACGCTGCTCGTCATCGCCAACATCGTCGTGGACTTCGTGTACGCGGCCCTCGACCCCCGGATTCGGGTGAACGCATGACGCTCCAGCCCCCTCTGCAGCCCGCCGAGGCGCACCACGACCCGGCCGAGGCCGTGGAGCAGAACGAGAACGCCATCGAGCTCAAGGAGGTCGAGGGCCTCTCGCAGGGCCGCATCGTCCTGCGGCGGTTCGTGCGTCACCGCGGCGCGATGGTGTCCGCGTTCGTCCTGCTCTTCGTGATCGTGCTCGTCTCGACGTCCATCGGCTGGGGTCCCATCCCCGGGTGGTGGAAGTACTCGTACAAGGAGCTCAACCCGATCGTCAACGCGGGCGGCGCCCCGACGATGGGCTTCCACGACGGCGGCTTCTCGTTCGGCGACCACCCGTTCGGCCAGGACAACATCGGCAAGGACGGCTTCGCGGTCGTCATGCGCGGCACGCAGCAGTCGCTCACCGTGATGTTCGTGCTCGGCATCGTCTCGACGTTCATCGGCATCGTCATCGGCGCGACGGCGGGGTTCTTCCGCGGTCGCACCGACAACGTGCTGATGCGGTTCACGGACATGTTCATCACGATCCCCGTGATCATGATCGGCGCGATCCTCGGCAAGTGGGTCGGCGGCGCGAGCCCGTGGGCACTGGCGTTCGCCCTGGCGATCGTGTCGTGGACCGGCATGGCCCGCCTCGTGCGCGGCGAGTTCCTGTCGCTGCGCGAGCGCGAGTTCGTCGACGCCGCGCGGGTGGCCGGCGCGAGCAACGGCCGGATCATGTTCAAGCACATCCTGCCGAACGCGATCGGCGTGATCATCGTCAACGCGACGCTGCTCATGGCCGCCGCCATCCTGCTGGAGACCGCGCTCAGCTACCTCGGCTTCGGCATCCAGTCGCCCGAGGTCTCGCTGGGTCAGCTCATCAGCGAGTACCAGACCGCGTTCGCGACGCGTCCGTGGCTGTTCTGGTGGCCGGGCCTGTTCATCGTGACGATCGCGCTGACCATCAACTTCATCGGCGACGGTCTGCGTGACGCGTTCGACCCGCGGCAGCGGCGCATCCCGACGCGTCGGGCGCTCGCCCGTGCCGACCGCCGGCGTGAGAACGCCGCGGCGCGCGCGACGGCGAAGGCCTGACCCGTGCGGGGCTCGGGGCGTCGGCCAGACGCCTGGGAGCGCACGCGCTCAGAGCGCGAGCGTCAGCACGGACAGCGCGGCGAGGAACAGCACGGTCGCGATGAGCGCGACGTGCACGCGGACGACCGGCCGGCTGCGCTCCAGGCGGGCGTCGTCGAGCAGCCCGGCGTCGCGCACCTCCTCCCAGCGGGAGCGGACGAGCGCGGCGGCCTGGCCGGAGTCGGACGACATGAGGTCGCCCGGCCGGACGGTGCCGCCGGAGCCGTAGCTGCTCTCGGGCAGGTTCGCCATGTCGCTCGGTCCGGACGCCCGGGCACGCGTCCGGCTCGGTGCGGGCGCGGCCCAGGCGGCGTAGGAGCCCCAGGCCGTCTCGAGCGTCAGGGCGTACTTTACGTCCACCAGCCTGATGGTGGGCCACGGCAGCTCGACGGTGCGCAGCACGTTGCGCAGCTCGACGCCCGCCGGGGTCACGATCACCGCGGGGTTCCAGTAGGCGCCCCACACCACCGTCGCGACGAGCGCGGTCAGCGGGAGCCACTTCCAGGCCGTCCCGGGCGACTGCACCATGCTGCTCACCGCGACGAACGCGCAGGCCAGCCACACCACGATCGACAGCCCGCGGCCGAAACCCGGCCGGAACACCACGACGTCCGACGACATGCGGCCATCGTCGCAGACCCGCTCGGACGACCCGGTACCGGGGTCAGCACCCCGGCACGGACGGAAGGAACCCCTCAGCCGTGAGCACGCAGACGCTGGAGCCGGCAGACGCCGAGCCGCAGACGAAGGCCCCCATCCTCGAGGTGCGCGACCTGACGGTCGAGTTCTTCGTCGACGGCGCCTGGTACCCCGCCGCGATCGACATGACGTACGACGTCCGTGCCGGCGAGGTCCTCGCGATCGTCGGCGAGTCGGGGTCCGGCAAGACGCAGTCGTCGATGTCGCTCATCGGCCTGCTGCCGCCGAACGGCCGCTCGTCCGGCTCGGCGAAGCTCGGCGGCAAGGAGCTGCTCGGGCTGACGCACAAGCAGCTCAGCACCGTGCGCGGCAAGGAGGTCGCGGTCATCTTCCAGGAGCCGATGACCGCCCTGAACCCCGTCTACACGGTCGGCTTCCAGATCATCGAGACGCTGCGCGTCCACTTCGACATCGGCCCGAAGGAGGCGCGCGCCCGGGCGATCGAGCTGCTGCGCCTCGTCGACCTGCCGAACCCGGAGGCGGCGGTCGACAAGTACCCGCACCAGCTCTCGGGCGGCCAGCGGCAGCGCGCGATGATCGCCCAGGCGCTCGCGTGCGACCCGAAGCTGCTCATCGCCGACGAGCCGACCACGGCCCTCGACGTCACGGTGCAGGCCGAGATCCTCAAGCTCATGCGTGACCTGCGCAGCCGCATCGACTCGGGCATCGTCCTCATCACCCACGACATGGGCGTCGTCGCCGACCTGGCCGACCGCGTCATGGTGATGAAGAACGGCAAGGTCGTCGAGCACGGGTCCGCGGACGAGATCTTCAACCACCCGAAGCACCCGTACACGATCCAGCTCCTCGACGCGGTGCCCCACCTCGGCTCGGCGACGCAGGCCGTCGAGGACGCCCCGGCCGGCACGACGACCGACGCGCCCGTGGACCGTCCCGCCACGACGACCGCCCCCGTCAAGGCGCCGGTGCGCGAGCCCGGCACGGGCGACGCGCTCGTGGCGAAGGACCTGGTCATCGAGTACCCGTCGCGCGGCCGCGTGCCCGCGTTCCGGGCGATCGACGGCGTCGACCTGTCGATCGCGCGCGGCGAGGTCGTCGGCCTGGTCGGTGAGTCCGGCTCGGGCAAGACGACGGTCGGGCGTGCCGCCGTCGGTCTCCTGCCGGTGGCCGGCGGCTCGCTGTCGGTGAACGGCGTCGAGCTCGCCCGCATCAAGCCCAAGGACCTGCGGGCCGTCCGGCAGGACGTGTCGATCGTGTTCCAGGACCCGGGCTCGTCGCTGAACCCGCGCCTCCCGATCGGCGAGTCGATCGGTGAGCCGCTCAAGCTGCACAAGGTCGCGCAGGGTGCCGAGCTGAGCCACAAGGTCGAGGACCTGCTCGACCAGGTGCACCTGTCCCGCAGCATGCGCAACCGGTACCCGCACGAGCTCTCGGGCGGCCAGCGCCAGCGCGTCGGCATCGCCCGCGCCCTGGCCCTGAGCCCGAAGCTGCTCATCGCCGACGAGCCGACGTCCGCGCTCGACGTGTCGGTGCAGGCCCGCGTGCTGGACCTGTTCCAGGAGCTGCAGCGCGAGTACGGCTTCGCGTGCCTGTTCATCAGTCACGACCTCGCGGTCGTCGAGATCCTGTCCAGCCGCATCGCGGTGATGAACAAGGGCAAGCTCGTCGAGGTGGGGGAGCGCGACGCGATCCTGCGCAACCCGCAGCAGGACTACACCAAGCGGCTCCTCGCCGCGGTGCCGGTGCCGAACCCGGCCGAGCAGAAGCTCCGCCGGGAGGTGCGCGACCGCCTGCTCGAGGAGGCCGCGGCCGAGCTGGCCGCGCGCGACTCCGAGCTCGGGCACCAGGACGCCGTCGTCGAGAGCGACGCGGCCGAGGAGCAGGTCAAGGACTACGACGTGCGCAGCACGCCGCGGTCCGGCAACTGATCGACCGGTCCGTGCCCGCGTGGCACGGACCCGCGCACCCGATTCGTCCGGCAGAGTTCAGTTCCGGGCGGCGATGACCGATACACCCCGCAACGGGGCAGGTCGCGGCCGCCCGGAACCATGTCCGCCGGCGTCGTCGCCGGTCACGGCGATGATCGGGAGGCGCGGTGCGCAGGGCGTTGAGGCAGGGGGCGACCGGGTTCGCGGTGCTGGGACTGGTCGTGGCACTCACGGCGTGCACCGGTCCGGAGCCTGACCCGGAGCGCGCCGGCACGGTGGTCGTGGCGGTGAGCGCACCGTTCCTGTCGCTCAACGGCGGCACGGTCGAGGGGCGCAGCCCGGGCAGCACGCTCGTGCGCGGCCTCGCGCAGGCCGGGTTCGTCACGCTCGACGAGGACGGCGAGGCCGTGCCGGACCCCGCGTTCGGCACCGTCGAGAAGACGTCCGACTCGCCGCTGACCGTGCGCTACACGATCGCCGACGCGGCGACGTGGTCCGACGGCACGCCCGTCACGCCCGCCGACCTGCTGCTGGAGTGGGCGGCCCGCAGCGGCCAGCTCGACACCGTGGTCCCCGAGCTCGACGACGAGGGTGCGATCACGAACGAGGACCAGCTCGACGCCGGCGTCGCGTTCGCGGCCACGTCGCCCGCGCTCGTGCACGTCGAGCAGGTGCCCGTCGTGGAGGGGGCGACGGTCACGCTCACGTACGCCGCCCCGGTGGCCGACTGGCAGACCGCGCTCGACGTCGGCGTCCCCGCTCACGTGGTCGGTGCGACGGCCCTCGACGTCGAGGACCCGACCGAGGCGGCCGCCGCGGTCACGACCGCGATCACGTCCGCGGACACGGTCGCGCTGCAGAAGGTGTCCCGCGCCTGGCGCACGTCCTTCGACGCCGTCGTGCTCGCCGACGACCCGACGCAGGCCGTCTCGACGGGCCCCTACAAGATCAGCGACGTGGTGCCCGACGGCCGCGTCGAGCTCGTCCGCAACGACGAGTACACCGGGCCGCGGCCGGCGGCGTTCGACACGGTCGAGGTCCGCAGCGACCTGCACCCGCTCGACGCGGTCGACGCGCTCGACGACGGCGAGGCCGATGTCGTCGCCCCGCTGGACACCCCGGACGTCCTCGACGCGCTCGCGAAGGTCGACGACGCGGTCGTGACGACGGGCGGCGACAGCACCCTCCAGCTGCAGCTCCAGGTCGCGGGCGGGGGAGCGTTCGACCCCGCGACGTACGACGGCGACGCCGCCGTCGCGAGCGCCGTGCGGCGCGCGTTCCTGCTGGCCGTGCCGCGCGACGCCGTCGTCGCGGACGCGGTGACGCCGCTGTGGCCGGACGCCGAGCCGTCCGACGCGATGCTGCCGTCCGTCGGGCCCGCGGCCGGTGAGGTCACGTCGTCGGCCGAGGCTGACCCGGACGCCGCCGCGCAGCTCCTCGACGACGCGGGCGTGGCGACCCCGGTCACCGTGCGGGTGCTCACCAACGCCGACGACCCGGTGCGCCACCAGGCCCTCGACGCCCTCACGACGGCCGCCGCGGACGCGGGGTTCACCGTCGAGCCGTACGACCCCGACCTCGGCGTGGCCGCGGACCTGCTGGGCGCCCCCGACGCGTGGGACGCGGCGCTCGTGCCCGTGCCGCAAGGTGACCTGCCCGTCGCGTCGGTCGTCGACCGGTGGCGGACGGGCGGCGCCACCAACGTCACCGGGTGGAGCGACCCGGCACTGGACACCGCGCTCGACGCGCTCGCGGCGACGCTCGACCCGGCCCAGGTCGCGTCCGGCGAGCAGACGGTCGCGAAGGCCCTCGCGGACGGCGGCGCCGCCCTGTCGGTGGTCCGCACCCCCGTCGTGGTCGCGACCCGGAAGGCCGACCCGGAGACCGCCGACCGGCTGCCCACGGTCCCGTCCGTGCCGCCCCTGACGCTCGGCCGCGCGGACCTCACGTCGTGGTGGGACTGGGCGCGCACCGCCACATCGTGACGGACAGGTAGAATCGGCTGGCGCCCCACGACGCGGCGCGCTCCCCCACCTCCTGAGATGAGTTTCCCCATGCCTGAGCCCACGTCTGTGGTGACCACGACCGGCGTGCGTTCCGACCTGCGCAACGTCGCCATCGTCGCGCACGTCGACCACGGCAAGACGACCCTCGTCGACGCCATGCTGTGGCAGTCCGGCGCGTTCGGGTCCCACGCCCACGTGGACGAGCGCGCGATGGACTCGGGGGACCTGGAGCGTGAGAAGGGCATCACGATCCTCGCCAAGAACACGGCGGTCCGGTACGCCGGCCCCGCGGCGGCGGAGTTCGGCCAGCCCGACGGCATCACCATCAACGTCATCGACACCCCCGGCCACGCCGACTTCGGCGGCGAGGTCGAGCGCGGCCTGTCGATGGTGGACGGCGTCGTCCTGCTCGTCGACGCGTCGGAGGGCCCGCTGCCGCAGACGCGGTTCGTGCTCCGCAAGGCGCTCGTCGCCAAGCTCCCCGTCATCCTCGTGGTGAACAAGACCGACCGCCCCGACGCCCGCATCGACGAGGTCGTGCACGAGGCGACGGACCTGCTGCTCGGCCTCGCGTCCGACCTGCACGAGGACGTGCCGGACCTGGACCTCGACGCGATCCTCGACGTCCCCGTCGTGTACGCCGCCGCCAAGGCCGGCCGCGCGTCGATGAACCAGCCCGCCGACGGCGGCCTGCCGGACTCGGAGAACCTCGAGCCGCTGTTCCGCACGATCCTCGAGAAGATCCCGGCCCCCACGTACACCGAGGGCGCACCGCTGCAGGCGCACGTCACCAACCTCGACGCGTCGCCGTTCCTCGGACGTCTCGCGCTGCTGCGCATCTTCAACGGCGAGCTGCGCAAGGGCCAGACGGTCGCGTGGGCCCGCCAGGACGGCACCCTGCAGAACGTCAAGGTCACCGAGCTGCTGGAGACGAAGGCCCTCGAGCGCGTCACCACGGAGTCGGCCGGCCCCGGCGACATCGTCGCCGTCGCGGGGATCGAGAACATCACCATCGGCGAGACGCTGACGGACCCGGACGACCCGCGTCCGCTGCCGCTCATCACGGTCGACGACCCGGCGATCTCGATGACCATCGGCATCAACACGTCCCCGCTGGCCGGCAAGGGCGGCAAGGGCCACAAGGTCACCGCCCGCCAGGTCAAGGACCGCCTCGACAAGGAGCTCGTCGGCAACGTCTCGCTCCGCGTCGTGCCCACCGAGCGCCCCGACGCGTGGGAGGTCCAGGGACGCGGCGAGCTCGCGCTGGCGATCCTCGTCGAGCAGATGCGCCGCGAGGGCTTCGAGCTCACCGTCGGCAAGCCCCAGGTCGTCACGAAGAAGGTCGACGGCAAGGTGCTCGAGCCCGTCGAGCGCATGACGATCGACGTCCCCGAGGAGTACCTCGGCGCCGTCACGCAGCTGCTCGCGCAGCGCAAGGGCCGCATGGAGACCATGTCGAACCACGGCACCGGCTGGGTCCGCATGGAGTTCCTGGTCCCCGCGCGCGGCCTCATCGGCTTCCGCACGCGGTTCCTCACGGACACCCGCGGCACCGGCATCGCGTCGTCGATCGCCGAGGGCTACGAGCCGTGGGCCGGCCCCATCGAGACCCGGATCAACGGCTCGCTCGTCGCGGACCGCCCGGGCCCGGTGACGCCGTTCGCCATGATCAACCTGCAGGAGCGCGGCTCGTTCTTCGTCGACCCCACGCAGGAGGTCTACGAGGGCATGATCGTCGGCGAGAACTCCCGCAACGAGGACATGGACGTCAACATCACCAAGGAGAAGAAGCTCACCAACATGCGCTCCTCCACGGCGGACAACTTCGAGAACCTCGTGCCGCCGCGCAAGCTGACGCTCGAGGAGTCCCTCGAGTTCGCCCGCGAGGACGAGTGCTGCGAGGTCACGCCCGAGGTGGTCCGCATCCGCAAGGTCATCCTCGACCAGACGGAGCGCGCGCGGATCACGGCGCGCAACAAGAAGTCCTGACCTCCTGAGCAGGAGTTGACCCTGGTGGCCGGCGGTCTCGTCGCGGTGCACGCGCACCCGGACGACGAGTCGCTGGCCACCGGTGCGTTGCTGGCCACGTGGGCGGCGGCCGGCCGGCCGGTCACGGTCGTCACGTGCACCCGTGGGGAGCGCGGCGAGGTGATCGGCGACGCGCTCGCCCACCTGGAGGGCGACGGGCCCGCGCTGGCCGCGCACCGGGAGACCGAGCTGGACGACGCCCTGACCGCCCTCGGGGTCGCCGACCACCTCTTCCTGGACCAGGTCGGCCCGCCGACCGGCGCGCGCTACGAGGACTCGGGCATGGCCTGGCTGGGCGCGGGCCGGGCCGGGAGCGCCGACGACGTCCCGGCGCGCGCGTTCGTCGCCGTCCCGCTCGACGAGGCGGCCGCACGCCTCGCCCACGTGCTGCGCGCGCGCCGGCCCGACGTCGTCGTGACGTACGAGCCCGCCGGCGGCTACGGCCACCCCGACCACGTCCGCGCCCACCAGGTGACCGTCCGCGCGCTCGAGCTCGCCGCGCTCCCCGACGCCGGCCTGCCTCCCGCACCGCCGCCGGTGGTCCTGTGGGCCGCCCAGCGCGCGGGTGCGCTGCGGCGTGGGTGGTCCGCGACGGACGACGACGCGGTGGTGGCCGCCCTGGGTGGGAGCCGCGCCGGGCTCGCGGCGCCCTCCGGCGACCTGCCGTCCGTCGCGGTGCCTGACGACGAGGTGGACCTCGCCGTCGACGTGCGTCCGGTCCGCGACCGGCTGCTCGCAGCCCTCCGCGCGCACGCCACTCAGGTGCACGCGGTCCGGGCCGTCGACGGCGTCGACGCCCTCGTCGCCTGCTACGCGCTCAGCAACGACGTCCTCGCACCCGTCCTGCCCACCGAGGACTACCGCGTCGCGGCCGGAGCTGTCGCCGGCGTCGTCTGGCCCACGGGCATCCGGCCGGTAGCCTGACGCGCGTGCGCACCGTCACCGCCGGCACCGTCGGCAAGGCCCTCGTCGCCCTCGTGCTGGGCGTCGCCGTCGGCACGGCAGGCACCCTCATGCACCGCAGCGTCCAGCCGTGGGGCGTCGCCGTGTGCCTCACTCTGGTCGCCGCCGCCGGTCTCGTCACCCGAGCCTGGGACGGCTGGCCGACGTTCGGCGCCTACGGCGTCGGCGTCCTCGGCTCCACGCAGATCCTGGCCCGCGAGGGTCCCGGTGGCGACGTGCTGATGCCCGCCGACCAGGCGATCGGCTGGGTGTGGATCCTCGGTGCCGTCGCGGTGCTGCTCGTCGTCGCCGGTCTGCCCCGCCGGCTGTTCCTCGACGTGCCGGTCGACCGCCCGGCGGTCACGTCGACCGTGCCGGCACCGACGTCGGCCTCCGCGCCACAGGACGCGTCGGCAGGCGCCCCCACCGAGCCCGCGCGGGCCCTCGAGCCCACGGACGACCCCGCACCGTGACGACGGACGAAGGCGCACCGCCGGCCGAGTTCCGGGCGGCCGTCGGACGCCTGCCCGCCGGCGTCGCCGTCGTCACGCTCGCGTGGCGCGGGACGGTGCACGCCACGACGGTCAGCTCGTTCACCTCGGTGTCGCTCGAGCCGCCGCTGGTCCTGTTCTGCGTGCACGCCGACGCCCGGCTGCGCGACGCCCTCGACGACGTCGACACCTGGGCCGTCAGCGTCCTCGCCGACGACCAGGCCGCGACCGCCGACTGGTTCGCCTCCTACGGCCGCCCGACGATCGACCAGCTCGCCCAGGTCCCGCACCGCACCGCACCCGTGTCCGGCGGCGCCTGGATCGACGGCGCCGCCGCCTGGTTCGACTGCCGGACGCAGGCCGTGCACCGTGCCGGCGACCACGACGTCGTGGTGGGGCTCGTCGAGGCCGTCGAGCAGGGCAGACCCGCCGCAGGAGGGCTCGTGCACCTCAAGGGTCGCGTCCGACCCGTGCCCTGATCGCGCGCCTGGCCGGGTGCGTGGTCGTCCGAGGGCCGGGATCGCCCGCTCTGCGTGCGCGGGCCGGGCGGGTCGTGTGACGGCGAGGTGAGAACGTCGCCGCACCGCGTGCGAACACCCTGGTGGCCGAGGTACGGCCCGTAGAATCGCCCGGGCGCGGGGCACGCGCACATGGACGCAGCAGGGGAGCACGATGACCGACGGCACCGACCTCCACGACGCCGAGAAGGCCGTCCGGCCGGGAACCGGCACCACGGACCCGGTGCAGAAGGCCACCACCGACACCCACGGGACGATGCCGCACCCGCACGGGCCGACGCCGGACGCCGGTGCGACGGACGAGCGCGCGGGCGACGAGGCCGCGACGGACGACGCCGAGCCGACGGTCGCCGCGAACCAGGGGGACGACGACCAGGGCGACGAGGACCAGGCAGCCGGGACGGACGTCGCTGACGCGGCCGACACGCCGGCGGGCGAGGGGACCGACGCGGTCGCGACGGAGGTCGAGCAGGCCGACGGGACCGACGCGGTCGCGGCAGACGTCGAGCAGGCCGACGGCGACGCCCCCGAGGACGAGGCGTCGCCCCTCGGAGACGACGTCACCGAGACCGAGGCGTCGACCGCGCGCGCCGACGCCACCGAGGAGCCCGCAGAGGCGGCCCGCGGCGCCGTCTGGCCCGTCTGGGGCGGCGCTGCCGCCGTGGCCGGGCCTGTGAGCCCCGCCGGCACCGACGAGGTCCCCGAGCCGGACGCGATCGACGCCGAGGTGGGCGTGGCCTCCGAGCAGGAGACCGCCGAGCGGGCCGCGTCGGTCGACACCGAGGTCGAGACGGCCGACGAGGTCGCCCCGTCCGACCTCCTGGCGGTCGACGACACCGCCGAGACCGTCGACGTGGCCGAGGACGCGGACACGGTGGCCGGCCCCGACGTCGCCGCGACTGACGACGCCGACCCCGACGTCGCCGACCCCGACCTCGCCGCGACCGACGTCGCCGCGACTGACGACGCTGGAACGGACTCGGTCGACGCGATCGACACGGACGCGGCAGCCGCCGTCGTCGTCGAGGCCGAGGAGCCCGAGGCTGCCGACGAGGTCGCCGAGGCTCCCGACGAGGCCGCCGAGGTTGCCGAGGGTGCCGACAAGGTCGCCGAGCGTGCCGACGAGATGGCCGAGCCTGCCGACGACGTGGCTGCCGCGACCGACGTCGCGGACGACACGGATGCCGCCGAGGCGCAGCCTGCCGCGGCCGCCGCCGAGATCGCCGACCCCACGACGCCTTCGGCGAGGGTGGACGACGAGCGGACGGCGCCCGACGTCGCCGAGCCCGCTGATGCCGACGCCGCCGAGGCCGCCGAGGCGCGGCCCGCCGCGTCGGCGGTGTCTTCGCCTGCCCCGGCCGAGTCGGTCGTCGCACCGGCAGCCGCGACCGTCGCGCCGTCGACCGCCGCGGCCCCGCCCGCGAGCACCGCCACGCCGACGCCGTCCCCGGCGACCTCGTCCGCCGCGCCGGTGGTGGCTGCGGCGGCTGCCGCAGCGGGGGCCCCGCAGGCGCCGCCGAACGCGGTGGCGCCCGCTGCGCCCGCGACCCCGCCGGCCACGCCCGCCGCCCCCGCACCCGCTGCGCCGGCCGCGCCGACGGCCGCCGCAGCCGCACCGGTGCAGCGGCCGACGACCGCACCGTGGTCCGCCGCTCCGGCGTCCCCGGCCCCGGTCGTCCCGCCCGCACCGGTCGCACCTGCCCCGGCGCAGAGCCCTGCGGCGCAGACCCCTGCGGCCCCGGCCCCCGCGGCTCCGCCCCGGACGACCCCGCCGGTGCCCGCCCAGGCGGCTCCTCGCGGGCCGTTCGCGCCGGTCGGCAGCGGTGCGCCGTCGGCCGCCTCGCCGATCCCGTCGGGCCCGGTGCCGCAGGGCCCGGAGTCGGACGGCCCGGAGCGCCCCGCGTCGCCGCTCGACGAGTTCGAGCCCGAGGACGGCCGGCGTCGCTGGCCCCGGCGCCTGCTGGTCACGGCGGGTGTGGTGGTCGTGCTGGGTGCCGCGTACGTCGGCGCGTCGTACGCGCTCGCGGACCACGTGGCGCGCGGCGCGACGGTCGCCGGCGTCGACATCGGCGGGCTGTCGTCGGCGGAGGCGGTGCAGCGGCTCGAGACCGAGCTGGCCGACGCCACCACCCAGCCGATCCCGGTCGTCGCGAACGACGTGCAGGCGACGATCGACCCGACGGCGGCCGGGCTCGCGCTCGACGCCGAGGCGACCGTGGCGACGTTCACGGGTCCGCACCTCGCCGACCCGGTGCACCTGTGGCGCCAGATCATCGGCGAGGGCGAGCACCCCGCGACGTCGAGCGTGGACGAGAACAAGCTCGCCGCGGCGGTGGAGGACCTCACGTCGTCGCTGGCGCTCGCGCCGGTCGACGGTGCGGTCGTGTTCGTCGACGCCGTGCCTCAGGCGACGGCGGCGGTGGACGGCTGGGAGCTGGACACCGACGGTGCCGTGCAGGTCCTCACCGACGGCTGGATCAGTGCCGAGCGGCCCGTCGTGCTCCCGACGGCGGTCGTCGAGCCGTCGGTCACCCAGGAGGAGACGGACGCGGTCATGACGGGCGCAGCCCGTCAGCTCACGTCCGGCCCCGTGTCCGTGGTGGTCGCGGACCGGCTGGCGGTGCTGACGCCGGCGACGCTCGCGGCCAACGCGTCGTTCGCGCCGACGGACGGCGACCTCGTGCTCACGCTCAACGGCGAGGGCCTCGCGCAGGACGTGCTGACGCAGCTCCCCGACCTGCTGACCGAGTCCTCGGACGCGCACTTCGAGTTCCAGGGCGACGCCCCGGTCATCGTCCCCGGCACGCCGGGCACGTCGCTCGACCCGGCCGCGCTGGCCACGGCCGTCACGACGGCGTCCGGCGCGGGCGAGCGGACGGCGCACGTCGACCTGGTGCAGGCCGACCCGAGCGAGTCGACCGCGGAGCTGGAGGCGCTGGGCGTCAAGGAGATCGTCGCGGAGTTCTCGACGCCCCTGACCGCGGAGCCCCGCCGGACGACGAACATCGCGAACGGTGCGGCGAAGATCTCGGGCACGCTCATCAAGCCCGGCGAGACGTTCAGCCTCACCGAGGCGCTCGGTCCGGTGGACGGGGCCCACGGGTTCGTCGAGGCCGGCGCGATCATCAGCGGCGAGCACACCGACGCGTGGGGCGGCGGTCTGTCGCAGCTGTCGACGACCACGTTCAACGCCGCGTACCTCGCGGGCATGGAGGACGTGGCGCACACGCCGCACAGCGAGTGGTTCGCGCGCTACCCCGAGGGTCGTGAGGCGACGATCTTCACGGGCTCGATCGACATGAAGTGGAAGAACAACACCCCGTACGGCGCGCTGGTGCAGGCGTGGACCGCCGACGGCCGCACGTACGTGCGCCTGTGGGGGACCAAGTACTGGACCGTCGAGTCGAGCACGAGCGCCCGGTCGGGCGTGGTCGCACCGACGACCGTGTACTCGCAGTCGCCGACGTGCGCGCCGTCGTCGGCCGGCAACCCGGGGTTCAGCGTGACGGTGACGCGCAAGACGTACCTGGGCGCCGAGCTCAAGGACACGGAGTCGCGGACCACGCGGTACAAGCCGCAGAACAAGGTGATCTGCGGCGCACCGCCGGCCGCACCCACGCCGTAGGCCGGGGCCACCAGGCTCGGCAGTGCGTCAGCCGCCGGCTCGGCCCCTGCGGGGCGGGGCCGGCGGCACCGTCTTGGCGAGCGTGATCGACGAGGCGGGGACGTGGACGTCGCCGTGCCGGGTGCGGACCACCAGCCCGTCGTCGTCGACGGCCACGACGTCGCCGAGCACGTCGGTGAAGCGTGGCTCCCCGCCGGCGCGCGCGGGCGGCGCGTCGTCCGGCACGTCGTCGCGACGCCGGCGCACCACGACGCGGACGCCCGGCGCCCAGGTGCGCCAGACGGGTGTGGGGCTGGTCACACCGTCCGCCCGGTCGCCGAGGTGACCGTCGGCGACGGCGCCCGGGTGGCCGTCCACGGTCGTGGACACGGCGTTACGGCGGCGAGCATGTGAGGGATAATAGGAGCCCCCTGGCCAGTGGAGGACTTGCCGTGACCTATGTGATCGCCGAACCCTGCGTGGACGTCAAGGACAAGGCGTGCATCGAGGAGTGTCCGGTCGACTGCATCTACGAAGGCAAGCGGTCGCTGTACATCCACCCGGACGAGTGCGTCGACTGCGGCGCCTGCGAGCCGGTGTGCCCGGTCGAGGCCATCTACTACGAGGACGACGTCCCGGAGCAGTGGACCGAGTACTACAAGGCGAACGTCGAGTTCTTCGACGACCTCGGGTCGCCCGGTGGTGCCGCGAAGATGGGGGAGATCGACAAGGACCACCCCATCATCGCGACCCTGCCGCTCCGCGTGCACGACGCCTGACCGCGCCCGGATGGGCCTGCTGACCGGCACGCTGCCGGACTTCCCGTGGGACACCCTCGTCCCGTACGCGGAACGTGCGCGCGCCCACGAGCGGGGTGTCGTCGACCTGTCGGTCGGCACGCCGGTCGACCCGACGCCCGCCGTCGTGCGCGACGCGCTCGTCGCGGCCGCTGACTCGCCGGGCTACCCGCTCACGCACGGCACGCCCGTGCTGCGGGAGGCCGTGGTGGGGTGGTTCGCCCGACGACGCGGCGTGCCCGGTCTCGACCCGGCCGCGGTGCTGCCGACGGTGGGCTCCAAGGAGCTCGTCGCGCTGCTGCCGTCGCTGCTGGGGCTGGGAGCCGGTGACGTGGTGCTGCACCCGGCCGCCGCCTACCCGACGTACGACGTGGGAGCCCGGCTCGCCGGTGCGACGCCGGAGCCGACGTCCGACCCGGTCGCGCGTCTCGCCGAGGGAGGGGTCCGGCTCGTCTGGCTCAACTCCCCGGGCAACCCGGACGGCCGGGTGCTGGGCGTCGACGAGCTCCGGGCGGTGGTCGACGCGGCCCGTGCGGCCGCCGAGCGCGACGGCCGGCCCGTCGTGGTCGCGTCGGACGAGTGCTACGCGGAGCTGGCCTGGGACGAGCCGTGGGCGTCGTCGGGCGTGCCGAGCGTGCTCGACCCGCGCGTCACGGGCGGCGACCTGACGGGGCTGCTCGCGGTCTACTCCCTGTCCAAGCAGTCCAACCTCGCCGGCTACCGCGCGGCGTTCGCCGCGGGCGACCCGGCGCTCGTCGCCCGGCTGCTCGAGACGCGCAAGCACGCCGGGATGATCGTCCCCGGACCGGTGCAGGCGGCGACCGCCGCGGCGCTCGCGGACGACGAGCACGTCGCCGAGCAGCGGGAACGGTACCGACGCCGACGGCAGACGCTGCGGGCGGCGTTCGAGGGGGCCGGGTACGCGGTGGACGGCTCGCATGCCGGCCTGTACCTGTGGCTGCGGCCCGAGCAGGGCGCGCAGGACTGCTGGGTGACGGTCGGGGACCTGGCCGATCTCGGGATCCTCGTGGCGCCCGGCGCGTTCTACGGTGCGCGTGCCGCGGGGCACGTCCGGGTGGCGCTCACGGCGACCGACGACCGCGTCGCGGAAGCCGCCGCGCGACTGACCGGCGCGTGATGTGATCGTCGTCACACCCGGCCCGGGGTCCGTTCGAGGATTCGTCACGGCACGCTAGCCGCAGGTACCGTCGAGGCTGGCCAACGAGGGCCGAGAGCCGCCGGCCACCGGCCGCCGTCATCGACCACCGGCTCGTGCGGTATCCCCGCAGGACGGTCGTCGCAGGAAGGAACACCATGTCGGACGTCGTCACCGCGCCGGTGCAGCTGATTGTGGACGGACAGTCCCGTGACCTTCCGATCGTGCCGGCGACCGAAGGCAACGACGGGATCGTCGTCTCCTCGCTGCTGCGCGACACCGGCCTGGTCACCGTCGACCCGGGGTTCATGAACACCGCGTCGTGCGAGTCGAAGATCACGTACATCGACGGCGACGCGGGCATCCTGCGGTACCGCGGCTACCCCATCGAGCAGCTCGCCGAGCAGGCGACGTTCCTCGAGGTGGCCTATCTGCTGATCCACGGCGCGCTGCCCACGCCGACCGAGCTCGACGCGTTCACGGAGCGGGTCAACCGCCACACGCTCGTGCACGAGGACTTCCGCACGTTCATGGGCACGTTCCCGCGCAACGCGCACCCGATGGCCGTGATGTCGTCGGCGATCAACGCGCTGTCCACGTTCTACCCCGAGTCGCTGGACCCGCAGGACCCCGAGACGGTCGAGCTCGCGACCGTCCTGATCCTCGCCAAGACGCGGACCATCACGTCGTACGTGCACCGCGCCTCCAAGGGTGAGCCGCTGCTCTACCCGGACTACTCGCGCGGCTACGTCGAGGACTTCCTGCGCATGACGTTCGCGGTGCCCTACCAGCAGTGGGACCCGGACCCGGTGGTCGTGCAGGCGCTCGACAAGCTGCTCATCCTGCACGCGGACCACGAGCAGAACTGCTCGACGTCGACGGTCCGGATCGTCGGCTCGTCGCAGGCCAACCTGTACGCGTCGGTGGCCGCCGGGATCAACGCGCTGTCCGGCCCGCTGCACGGCGGCGCCAACGAGGCCGTGCTGAAGATGCTCACGGAGATCCAGTCGAACGGCGGCGACGCCACCGACTTCATGCGCCGCGTCAAGGACAAGGAGCCGGGCGTCCGGCTCATGGGCTTCGGTCACCGCGTCTACAAGAACTACGACCCGCGGGCGGCGATCGTGAAGAAGAGCGCCGACGCGGTGCTCGCGGCGCTCGGCAAGGACGACGAGCTGCTCGACCTCGCGCGCGGCCTCGAGGAGATCGCGCTCAGCGACGACTACTTCATCTCCCGCAAGCTCTACCCGAACGTCGACTTCTACACCGGCCTCATCTACAAGGCCATGGGCTTCGACGAGCGGATGTTCACGCCGCTGTTCGCGCTCGGCCGGATGCCCGGCTGGATCGCCCAGTGGCGCGAGATGATGCTCGACCCGCAGACGAAGATCGGCCGCCCGCGGCAGATCTACACGGGGGAGACAGCTCGGGACTACGTCGAGGTCGACGCCCGCTGAGACGTCAGCCCGCGAGGGTGACGACGACGCTGCCCGGGCTCACCGGGTCGGCGTCGGCGACCGTCGACCAGGCGCCGCCGTCGGTGCGGTCCCACACCTGGTCGGCGACCTCGACCCGGGTCACGGCGAGGGGCTGCGCGACGGCGACGGCCCACTGCGCGACGGCCCAGCCGAGGCGGGACCGGTCGGACTCGGGGCCGAGGGGCGTGGTGTCGAGCGCGACGTCGATCTCGCCGTCGGTGCTGGGCTGCACCTGGGCGGGCAGGTCGCCGAGGTCGCGCTGCACGCGGGCGACGAGGGCCTGCGCGGACCCGGTGCCGGGCTCGGCGTCGTGCAGCGAGCAGCTCAGCGCGCCGGTGGACCACCCGGTGAGCGCGGAGGCGTAGGCGCGGGCCTGGCCCTCGTGCTGGGCGTACGCGTCGGGGAAGCCGGAGCGCTGGACGGCCTGGGCGGCCTCGGTGATGGGCAGGTCCTCGTAGCCGTCGACCTTGGCGAGGCCGTCGTAGAACCGGCCGGTCGAGTAGACGGGGTCGAGGATCTCCTCCGGAGTGCCCCAGCCCTGCGAGGGTCGCTGCTGGAAGATGCCGAGCGAGTCGCGGTCGCCGCCCTCGAGGTTGCGCAGCTTCGACTCCTGCAGCGCGGTGGCGAGGGCGATGGTCACCGCGCGGGCGGGCAGCGTGCGTCGGACGCCGACGGCCGCGACGAGTGCGGCGTTGTCGGACTGGTCGGGGTCGAGGAACCAGGCGGTCCCGTCGACGGTGGCCGCGCACCGCTCGGCGACGGGTGCGGCGTCGTGCTGGCGCAGCGCGACCACGACGACGGTCACCGCCGTCGCGAGCGTGGCGACGGTGACGACGAGCGCGCACCCGGCGCGGGCGGCACGGCGGCGGCGTGCCCCTCGACGAGCCACGCGTCAGTTGGCGTGCAGGGCGGCGTTGAGCTCGACGCCCGAGCCCTGACGTGCGACGACCTCGACCCCGCCGGTGAGCGAGTTGCGGCGGAACAGGATCCCGTCGACGCCCGCGAGCTCCCGGGCCTTGACCACGCGCGGCTCGTCGCCGGTGCCGACGAGCGACACCTTGGTGCCGGCGGTGACGTACAGGCCGGCCTCGACCACGCAGTCGTCGCCGAGCGGGATGCCGACGCCCGCGTTGGCGCCAAGCAGGCTGCGGCGGCCGATGGAGACGACCTCGCGCCCGCCCCCCGACAGCGTCCCCATGATGGACGCGCCACCGCCGATGTCGGACCCGTCGCCGACGACGACCCCGGCGGAGATCCGCCCCTCGACCATGGACGTGCCGAGCGTGCCGGCGTTGTAGTTGACGAAGCCCTCGTGCATGACGGTGGTCCCGGGGGCGAGGTGGGCGCCGAGCCGGACCCGGTCGGCGTCGGCGATCCGCACGCCCGACGGGACGACGTAGTCGACCATCCGCGGGAACTTGTCGACGCCGAGCACGCTCACGGGCACGCCGGTCGCGGCCCGCAGGCGCGCACGGGTGGTCTCGAAGCCCTCGACCGCGCAGGGCCCGCGGTCGGTCCAGACCACGTTGGGCAGGACGGCGAAGATGCCGTCGAGGTTCTGGCCGTGCGGGGCGACGAGCCGGTGCGAGAGCAGGTGCAGCCGCAGGTAGGCGTCCGCGGTGTCGGCCGGCGGGGTGTCGAGGTCCACGACGGTGCGGACCACGACGACGCGCACCCCGCGCGTCTCGTCGGTGCGCTCGGCGGCGCGGAGGTCGGCCGGCGCGGCGTCGTCCGTCGGCGAGCCGAGCTCCGGGGCGGGGTACCAGACGTCGAGGGTGGTGCCGTCGTCGGTCACCGTGGCGAGGCCGAAGCCCCACGCCGTGCGCGCAGTCATGCCGACAACCCTAGGACAACGGCGACCGCTTCCCGTGCCTCTCGACGGCCCGGGACGGCGCAGGTCCGGGCCGCGTCCGACGCGCTCGTCCGGGCTAGGGTCGCCGTGTGACCGAGCCCGACGCGCCCAGCAGCCCCGACCTCGACCCGACGACCGACGCGACCTCCGCGCCGACCGCCGTGCTGGACCTGGACGGTGACCTCGTCGAGCTGACGCGGGCGCTCTGCGACATCGAGTCGGTGAGCGGCGACGAGCGGCGGATCGCGGACGCCGTCGAGCAGGCGCTGCGCGCGTACCCGCACCTGGAGGTCCTCCGCGACGGCGACGCGGTCGTGGCCCGCACGTCGACGGGACGTCCCACGCGCGTGGTGGTCGCCGGGCACCTGGACACCGTGCCGATCGCCGACAACCTCCCGACGCGGGTGGTCGGCGAGGGCATGCACGCCGAGATCTGGGGGCGTGGCACGGTCGACATGAAGGCCGGCGTCGCCGTCCAGCTCGCGCTCGCTGCCGAGCTGTCCGCCCCGGCGCACGACGTCACGTGGGTGTTCTACGACCACGAGGAGGTCGCCGCGGACCTCAACGGCCTCGGCCGGCTGGCGCGGGACCACCCCGACTGGCTCGCGGCCGACTTCGCGGTGCTGGGCGAGCCCACGGCGGGCGGACTGGAGGGTGGCTGCAACGGGACGATGCGGCTGGAGGTGCGGCTCGAGGGCGTGGCCGCCCACTCGGCGCGCGCGTGGGTGGGCCGCAACGCGGTGCACGCCGCGGGCGAGGTGCTGCGGCGACTCGAGGCGTACGAGCCGAGGTCGGTCGAGGTCGACGGGCTCGTGTACCGCGAGAGCCTCAACGCCGTGCTCATCGCGGGCGGCACCGCGACGAACGTGATCCCGGACGCGTGCGTCGTCACCGTCAACTACCGGTTCGCCCCGGCCTCGTCCGTCGAGGAGGCGGAGGCGCACGTGCGTGAGCTGCTCGACGGCTACGACGTCGTGGTCGTCGACGCCGCGCCGGGCGCCCGGCCGGGGCTCGACGACCCCGCGGCGCAGGACTTCGCGGCGGCCGTCCTCGCCGTCACGGGCGGTGCCCCTGCCCCGAAGTACGGCTGGACGGACGTCGCCCGGTTCTCGGCGATGGGCATCCCGGCGGTCAACTTCGGGCCGGGCGACCCGCTGCTCGCCCACAAGGCGGACGAGCGCTGCCCGGTGGCGCAGATCGCGGTGACGCACCTGGCGCTGAAGGCCTGGCTGACGGCCGGACGATGACGAGCCGGTGACGGCTGTGCGACGAACGGGCGACAGCCGCGCGCCTCGGCCCCGCCACGGTGAACGGGTGGCCCCGGCGCGCCTAGAGTCGAACGCATGAGCGACGACGGTCAGCCCGCACCGGGCCACGGCTACCGCAAGGGTCCGGTGCTGCTGCGCGGGCAGCAGATACCGACCACGACGTCCGACCAGCGGCTGCTGAGCCGGACCGACCCGGCGAGCTGGCTGCACGACGACCCGTGGCGGGTCATGCGGATCCAGAGCGAGTTCGTCGAGGGCTTCGGCGCCCTCGCGGAGGTCGGTCCCGCCGTGAGCGTGTTCGGCTCTGCACGGGTGCCTGCCGACCACCCCGACTACGCGCTCGGCGTCGAGGTCGGCCGGCGGCTCGCCGAGGCCGGGTACGCGGTCATCACCGGAGGCGGCCCGGGGATCATGGAGGCCGCGAACTGCGGCGCCAAGAAGGCCGGCGGCCTGTCGGTGGGCCTCGGCATCGAGCTGCCGTTCGAGCAGGGCATGAACGACTACGTCGACCTGGGCGTGAACTTCCGCTACTTCTTCGCCCGCAAGACGATGTTCGTCAAGTACTCCGAGGGCTTCGTGGTGCTGCCGGGCGGGTTCGGCACGTTCGACGAGCTGTTCGAGGCGCTCACGCTCGTGCAGACGCACAAGGTCATCAGCTTCCCGATCGTCCTGGTCGGCTCGGACTATTGGAAGGGTCTCATCGAGTGGGCCTCCGGCCCGGTGCTCGCACGCGGCATGATCTCCCGCGTGGACCTGGACCTCATCAAGCTCGTCGACACGGCCGAGGAGGCCGTCGACATCGTCCTCGAGCGCGGTGCGGAGCTGCGCGCCGAGGAGCTGCGTGCCGCCGAGGCGACCGCGCGCGCCCAGCAGGCGGCCGAGAGCCCCATCCGGTGACGGCCGGGCTGCCGGCGCACGACGAGGGCCCCGCGCAGGTCGTGGGCCACGTCCCCTCCGCCGGCGCCCCGCTGCGGCTGCGCGACCGGGTGATCGGTCCGGACCGCCCGGTCGTGATGGCCGTCGTCAACCGCACGCCGGACTCGTTCTACGCGCCCGCCCGGCACGACGACGCGTCGGCCGACGCCGCGGTCGCGCGCGCCGAGGAGGAGGGTGCCGACATCGTCGACCTCGGCGGGGTCCGGGCGGGCCGGGGACCGCGGGTCGAGCCCGACGAGGAGATCGCCCGCGTCATCCCCCTGGTCGCGCGCGTCCGGCGCCGTCATCCGGGGCTTCTGGTGAGCATCGACACGTGGCGGGCGGACGTGGCCCGGGCCGCGGCGGACGAGGGCGTCGACCTCGTGAACGACACCTGGGCCGGCCACGACCCCGCCCTCGTCGAGGTCGCGGCGGAACGCCGGCTGGGCGTGGTCTGCTCGCACACGGGCGGCGCGCGGCCCCGCACGGACCCGTTCCGCGTCACGTACCCGCGGGCGTCACCAGGTGCAGGGGACGCTTTCGACGAGGTGGACGGCGTGCTCGACGACGTCGTCGCGACCGTGTCGGCCGCCGCCCGCCGGGCCGTCGCCCTCGGGATCCACCCCGAGAGCGTGCTCGTCGACCCCACGCACGACTTCGGCAAGAACACCTGGCACTCGCTGCACCTCGTGCGCAGGACGCAGACCCTGGTCGCGCTAGGGCACCCTGTCCTCATGGCGTTCTCGCGCAAGGACTTCGTGGGGGAGTCGCTCGACCTGCCCGCCGAGGAGCGGCTGGAGGGCACCCTCGCGGCGACGTCGGTCGCGGCCTGGCTCGGCGCGCGCGTGTTCCGCGCGCACGACGTCGCGGCCACGCGGCGGACCCTCGACATGGTGGCGACGATCCGCGGCGACCGCCCGCCCGCCCGTGCCGTGCGAGGGCTGGCGTGACCGCCCCGATCGGCGAGACGGCGACGCAGGACGACGAGGAGCCGTCGCCCGCGCCGTCACGCTGGGACCCGCGCACGTGGCCGTGGTGGTGCCAGGCGCTCGCCGTCTACGCGGCGGCCCGGCTGTTCAGCGCGATCGCGCTGGTCGTGACCGCGCAGCACCAGGTGGAGAGCTACTTCGGTCCGGCGGCGCCGTCGTACCTGCGGTTCACGGGCGGCTGGTGGGACGCGCTCTGGTACCAGCAGATCGCCGAGGGCGGCTACCCGGCGGAGCTGCCGCGCGACGAGCAGGGCGTCGTCCAGCAGAACCCGTGGGCGTTCTTCCCGCTGTTCCCGTTCCTCGTCCGGGCCCTCATGACGGTCACGACGGCCCCCTGGCACGTCGTCGCCCCGATCCTCGCGCTGCTGCTCGGTGGTGCCGCGGTGGTGGTGATCCACCGGCTCGTCGAGCGGGGCGCCCCGCGCGCGGTCGCCGCCCGGCCGGGCCTGCCGCTGGCCACGGTGCTGCTCGTGAGCGTGTTCCCGACGGCCGTGGTGCTGCAGGTCGGCTACACCGAGTCGCTCGCCCTGCTCCTGATCGCCGGCGCGCTGCTGCTGCTCGTCGAGCGCCGCTACCTGCCGACGGCCCTCGTGGTGCTCGCGCTCGGGTTCACCCGGGCGGTCGCGCTGCCGATGGCCGCGGTCATCGTCGTGCACGCCGTCGTGCGCTGGCGGGGGAGCCGCCGGGGCACGGACCACCTGGGCCTGCGGGACGCGGGTGGCCTCGTGGCGCTCGCGGCGTCGGCGGCGGTCTCGGGCGTCGCGTGGCCGCTGATCTGCGGCTGGGTGACCGGGGAACGGGACGGGTACCTGCTGACCCAGGAGTCCTGGCGGGGCGTCCACGAGGTCGTGCCGTTCGGCGCCTGGGGCTACGTGTCGCACTTCTGGTTCGGCGAGTGGGCGTGGTGGGTGGTCGGCGCCGGTGCGCTGCTCGTGCTCGCGGTGCTGGTGGTGCCCGCGGCCTGGCGGCTGGGCAACGAGCTGCACGCGTGGCCGGCGGCGTACGTCCTGTACATCGCCGCGGCGATCGAGCCCGGCAGCAGCCTCGCCCGGTTCCTGCTGCTCGCGTTCCCGCTCGGCGCGGTGACCGCGGGCGTCGTGACCCGGCCGGTGGTCGCGCGACGGATCTGGCTCGGGGCCGTCGTCGCCGTGATGCTCGGTCTGCAGCTCGTCTGGATCTGGAACACCTGGCGACTGACGCCGCCGTACGGCTGGCCACCCTGACGGGCCCTCCTGCGGACTGGACACGTGTCCGGTCGTACGCCCGGTCGGGGGTCCCGACATGCGTCGACCGAGGTCGGGGCCCTCGTCGTGAACTAGGATGAGCGCGGACAACCGGGAACTCGGGCCACGAGCCCGTGCGCGTCAGCGCGCGGCGAGGCCCGACCGGACGCACGAGGCGAAGGAGAGGCCCGCATGGCCGCGATGAAGCCGAGGACCGGTGACGGACCGCTCGAGGTGACCAAGGAGGGACGAGGCATCGTGATGCGCGTCCCGCTCGAGGGCGGTGGACGGCTGGTGGTCGAGCTCAACGCGACCGAGGCCGCCGAGCTGGGCGAGGCACTGACGTCCGTCGTCTCCTGACGGCGGACCGGATCGCATGGCACGGACGGCAGACTCGCGACCTCGGTCGGCACCGGACGCCCTGATCGGCCGGACCCCGCCGGTCGTCACGCTCGACGGCGGCGCGCTGGTCACCTCGACCCTTCTGACCGACGGCTCCACGGACGCCGTCGCCGTCCCGGTCGCCCCCGCGGGGCCGGGCGACGACGGCGTCCAGCCGCGCGTGGGCACGGCGCAGGCCGCGGCCCGTTACGGCGTCGATCTCGCGGAGGTCGCCGAGCGGGTCCACCTGACGGGTGCCGCGGGCGAGTCGTACGTGCTGCAGCTGCCGCGGCCCGTGGGGTCGTCGGTCGCGCTGCCGTGGTCCGACCTGCCGCCGCGCCTGGTACTCGTCGGCGTGGGCGACGGCTCGCCCGCCGACCTGCGCCGTGCGGGCGCCGCCCTCGCACGGGCCACCCGCGGCCTCGGTCGCGTCGTCACGACGCTCGGGGCCGACCGGGGCCAGTCGGCCTCCGACCAGGCGCTGGCCGCACGCGCGCTCACCGAGGGCTACCTCCTCGCCGCGTACACGCCGCCGAGCGCGGCCGCGCGGGCCACGTCCGCGAACGGACCCGCCGAGCTGGTCCTGCTGGGCCGGGACGGCGGCCGAGCCGCAGCAGCGGTGGCCGCCGGGCGCACGGCCGCGCAGGCCACGTGGCTGGTGCGTGACCTCGCGACCACGCCGTCGAGCACCAAGACCCCCGCCTGGATGGCCGACCAGGCCGTGCGGCTCGCCGGCGCGGCCGGGCTCGAGGTCCACGTGCGCGGTCCGCGCGAGCTGGAGGCCGACGGGTTCGGCGGGATCCTCGCGGTCGGTGCCGGGTCGGCGTCCCCGCCCCGGCTCGTCACGGTCTCGTACACGCCGTCCACGGTCGGCGGTGGCGCGTCCGGCGTCCGGCACGTGGTCGTCGTCGGCAAGGGCATCACCTTCGACACGGGCGGGCTGTCCATCAAGCCGCGCGAGGCGATGGTGCCCATGAAGACGGACATGACCGGTGCCGCCGTCGCGCTGGCGACCGTGCTCGGCGCCGCCGAGGCCGGGGTGGCGCACCGCGTGACCGCCGTCCTGCCGCTCGCCGAGAACCACTTCGGCGGCGCGTCGTACCGCCCCGGTGACGTCCTGCGGGTGTTCGGCGGCACCACCGTCGAGATCGCGAACACCGACGCCGAGGGACGCCTGGTGCTCGCGGACGCCCTCGCGTGGGCCGACGCGACCCTCGACCCGGACGTGCTCGTGGACGTCGCCACCCTCACCGGCGCCGCGACGCTCGGCCTGGGCAAGCAGCACGCCGCGCTCTACGGCACGGACGACGACCTCGTCGGGGCGCTCGTCACCGCGGGCGAGTCCTCGGGCGAGCTGGCGTGGCACATGCCGCTGGTCGACGAGTACGAGGAGGCCGTCCGCTCGGACGTCGCCGACCTGCGGCACGTCCCGTCGGACAAGCGGATCGGCGGCGGGTCGATCACCGCGGCGCTCTTCCTGCGGCACTTCGTGGGGAGCCGCCGGTGGGCGCACCTCGACATCGCCGGACCCGCACGGGCCACCGCGGACCGCCACGAGGTGACGGAGGGCGCGACCGGGTTCGGGGCCCGGCTGCTGCTGCGGTACCTGGACGACCTGACCTGATCTCGTCGGCGAGCGGCGCCGGGCGACCGGCGTGCGTGGTCGGCGCCGCGACCCGGTGTGCGGTCAGCGCCGCACGGCCACCAGAAGCCCGTCGCCCGACGGGAGCAGGGCGGGCAGCAGGCGGTCGTCGCCACGCACGGTCCGGCCGACCTCACGGATGATCGTCGTCAGCTCGTCGCGCCGTGCGGGGTCGGCCACCCGGTCGTGCCACAGGGCGTTGTCGACCGCGAGGACGCCACCGGGGCGCAGCAGGCGCACGGCCTGCTCGACGTAGCCCGGGTACGACTCCTTGTCGGCGTCGACGAACACCATGTCGTACCCGCCGTCGGTGAGGCGCGGGAGCACGTCGAGCGCGCGGCCGGAGATGGTGCGCGTCCGGGTGGGCCGGACCCCCTCCTCGGTGAACGCCTCCTTCGCGGCGCGCTGGTGCTCGACCTCGAGGTCGATCGTCGTGAGCACGCCGTCCGTGGGCATGCCCCGCAGCAGGTAGAGCGAGCCGACACCCGTCCCGGTGCCGATCTCGACGACGGCACGTGCGCCGGCTGCCGCGGCGAGCACCGACAGGACCGCCCCGGAGCCGGGCAGGACCGGCGCGCAGCCGAGCTGCGCCGCGCGCTCGCGGGCCCGCATCAGGACGTCGTCCTCCGGGAGGAACTCCTCGCTGTAGACCCAGCTCTGGGCCTTGTCGGTGGAGATGGCAGCCTCCCGGCGGTGCTGGTGGTGCGTGGTGGGACTCGTCTGGCGACGGTGCGGCGTGCGTGCCGCGAAAGCGCTGGTGGGCGCTGGTCCGGGCCAGCCTATCGGCCGTCCCACGGGCAGGACGGCAGGCGGGTCCGTGGGCTGCACCGCGGGCGCCGTCTCGGGGAGCATCTCGGGCGGCGCGACCCTCACGGGCCCCGCGCGGAACTTCTGGGGCCGCGGCGGCGTTGCTCCGGTTCGTACAGGTCCGCACGACCTGGGACACTGAGGACCCGCGCCGACGTGGTACGGGCCCGTTCGACGGACGAGACGCACCGAAGGAGCGCCGACGACATGACCGCGCAGCCGGCTGCCTGGCAGCCGCCGACGTGGGAGCAGATCGTGCGCGAGCACTCCGCGCGCGTCTACCGGCTGGCGTACCGCCTCACAGGCAACCAGCACGACGCCGAGGACCTCACGCAGGAGACGTTCGTGCGGGTGTTCCGCTCGCTGAGCACGTACACGCCCGGCACGTTCGAGGGCTGGCTGCACCGCATCACCACGAACCTCTTCCTCGACCAGGCGCGCCGCAAGCAGCGGGTCCGGATGGACGCCATGGGCGAGGACCAGGAGCGGTACCCGTCGACCGACCAGCTCGCCACACCCGAGCGCGCCTTCGAGCACGCCCACCTCGACCACGACGTGCAGCGCGCGCTCGACGAGCTGCCGCCGGAGTACCGCGCGGCCGTCGTGCTGTGCGACATCGAGGGCCTGTCGTACGAGGAGATCGCGGTCACGCTCGGGATCAAGCTCGGGACGGTCCGCTCGCGCATCCACCGTGCGCGGGCCCGGCTGCGCGTGTCGCTCGGCCACCGCGCACCCGGTGCGGACGCGCCGGCGTCGGAGCCCGCACCCGCACCGGCACCCGCCCAGGCGCTGCGATGACGCACCTCGGGTCGTGGATCAGCGCACTGGTCGACGGCCAGCTGTCGGTCGCGGCCACCGAGCGGGCGCTCGCGCACGTCGCCCTGTGCCCGCAGTGCGCAGCCGACCTGGCGGCCGCGCGCGCCGCACGCACCGCACTGTCGTCGTCGGCGGACGACGTGCTGCCGACCCCCGACCTGACCGCCCGGCTGCTCTCGCTGGCACCGTCGTCGGAGGCGCCGGGCCGGTTCGGCGCCGACCCGTTCGCGCCCCCGGCTCGCCGCAGCCGGCCGGAGCTCGCGTCGTACGGGCTCACCGGCGGCGTGGCCGCGCGTGCGTGGGCCGGGCGCACCGGAGCGCCGCTGCGCGGCCAGGTCGGACCGCGTCGGTCGCCGGCGAGGATCGCGGCAGGCTCCGTCGCCGGTGTCGGCGCGGTGGCCGCGATGCTGTTCGTGCTCGGCGAGCGACCCGACGTCGTGCCCGTGGGCAGCCCGGGAGCCGACCTGGAGGCGCTCGCCGACGCCTTCTCGACGAACCCGGGATCCGCCGTCTCCACGCGCTGGACCGCCGACGGGACGCCGGGAGCCGTGACCGGCGCGGTCGACGCCGAGACGCTCGGGTGGCTCCGGGCGCACGGATGGTCCGTCCCGCAGGCGCTTCCGGCCGGCTGGGGCATCTCCGCGGTGCGCTGGTCGGGTGACGACGCGACGATCCTCGAGGTCGACGTCTCGACCCCCACCGGGTCGTTCGTCGTGACCGAGCAGCAGGGTCGCCTGGACGCCGAGCAGCTCGCCGACGTGCCCGTCCAGCAGGTCAGGGGCCGTGACGTGTACGTCCTGGCGTTCGAGCCGTGGCACGTCGCATGGCAGGCCGACGCGACCGTCGTGCAGGTGATCGGGTCCGCGGAGGACGACGCGGACGTCGACGCGCTCGTGGGAGCCTTTCCCGGTGGCACCTTCGACGACGGGGTGCCGGCGCGGATGACGCGCGGCTGGGACACGGTGACAGGAGCGTTGCAGCACCCATGACGAGCCCCGACGACGCCGCGCACCCCGCGCCGCAGCCGGACCCGCAGGATCGACCGGCCTCCGCCGCGGAGCAGTCGGCGCCCGCGCCGGCCGACGGCGCGCCGGTGCCGTCCGCCCCCGCCGAGGCCGCACCGGTCCCGTCCGCCCCGGCCGAGGCCGCGGCGGGTGCGTCCGAGCCGGCGCCCCTGTTCGCCTCCCCGGGCCGGCCCAGCTGGTCCGCGCGACCCGCGGCCGCCGCCCCCGTCGGGCCCCCGGCGCCGGGTGCGGGAACGACCGCGCCGACACCGCTCGGCCACGTCGGGCCCGCGCAGCACGCCGAGCCCGGCACCCCCTTCTCGCCCGTCCCGCGGCCCGAGCCGGTCAACCCGTTCAGCCCGCCGCACCGGCCCACGGCGTACGGTCCCGCCGCGTCCGGACCTGCCGCGCACGTGCCCGCCCCACCGGCCGCGAGGACCGACCCGTACGGGCCCGTCCCGTACGGCCGGGCGCCCAGCTCCCACGCCGACGGCTCGCCCGGCAACGGCTCCCACGGCACCGGCTCACACGGCAACGGCTCCCACGGCACCGCGCCCTACGCCCCCGGCTCGCAGAGCCCCGGTCCGCATGCACCCGGCTCGCACGGTCCGGTCGCGGCCCCCGCCGGCCCGGCCCGGCCCGCGCGCCGCCGCCGTCGCGTCCTGTCCGTGGCCTGGGTCGTCCCGCTCGTCGCGCTGGCGCTGGTCGCCGGTGTGGTCGGCGGGGTCCTGGGTGCCCGGATCAACCCGGACACGCACCTCGCGGACGCGGGCCTCCCGGTCGCCGCGGTGGGTGCGGAGAACGTCGACCGTGCGCCGGAGTCGGTTGCGGGCATCGCGTCGCGCGTGCTGCCGAGCGTCGTGTCGATCCAGGTCGACGGCCCGTCGGGGACGGCGACCGGCTCGGGCTTCGTGCTGCGCCAGGACGGCTACATCGTGACGAACAACCACGTGGTCGCGGATGCGGCGGACGCCGTGTCGACGTCGGTGACCGTGACGTTCTCGGACGGGAGCGAGAAGCCCGCGACGATCGTCGGGCGCACGTCGGAGTACGACCTTGCCGTCGTGAAGGTCGCGGTCGAGGGCCTCACCCCGCTCCTGCTGGGCGACTCCGACACGGTGGTCGTGGGCGACCCGGTCGTCGCGATCGGTGCGCCGCTGGGGCTCGTGGGCACGGTGACGACGGGGATCGTCAGCGCCCTGAACCGGCCGGTCTCGGCGGGCGACGAGACGGACACCGCCTTCATCAACGCGATCCAGACGGACGCCGCGATCAACCCCGGCAACTCGGGCGGTCCGCTCGTCGACGGTGCGGGCGAGGTCATCGGCATCAACTCGGCGATCGCGCAGCCGCCGGGCTCGCTGAGCGAGGTCGGCGGCAGCATCGGGCTGGGCTTCGCGATCCCGTCGAACCAGGTGCGCCGCACGGCGGAGCAGCTGATCGAGACGGGCCACGCGACGTACCCGGTGATCGGCGTGCTGCTCGACCAGCGCTACGAGGGCGAGGGCGTGGCCGTCGCGGCGGTCGACCGGGACGGCACCCCGGCGATCACCCCGGACGGTCCCGCCGACCGCGCAGGCATCCACCGGGGAGACGTGATCCTCGCGATCGACGGCCGGCCCGTGACGGACCCCGACGAGCTCATCGTCGCGATCCGGGCCCGGACGCCCGGGGACACCGTCGTGCTGCACGTGCGCACGGGGTCGGACGAGCGTGACGTCCGGGTGCGGCTCGACGAGGGCCCGGCGAGCTGACCGTCCGCGGGACGCGGGGTCGGCGACGGCCCCCGGGGGCCCAGGAGCGGGGGGTACCCTGACCGGGTGTTCGGGATCAACGGCGGTGAGCTCGTGGTGCTCCTCGTCGTCGCGGCGCTCGTGATCGGTCCCGAGCGGCTCCCGGCATACGCCGAGCAGCTGGGCGTGTGGGTCCGCCGGGCCCGCCGGTTCGCGATGGACGCGAAGGCCCGGGTCGACGAGGAGCTGGGCGAGGAGGCCCGCGACATCGACTGGGCGTCGCTCGACCCCCGCCGGTACGACCCTCGTCGGATCGTGCGCGAGGCGCTGCTCGACGACGTCGTCCCGGCCCGCCCGGTCACCGTCCCGGCGACCACGCGCCCGACGGCCGGCCGTGTCCCGGGCGGGCTCGCCGCCGGTGCCACGTCGACGGCCGTGGGCGGGGAGCCGAGCTGGCGGGCCCCGTTCGACGACGAGGCGACCTGACGCCGCGTCACACGACCACCCGAGCGCCGGCACCGTCGGCGCTCGAGGCCCCGAGCCCGCCCCCGCACAGCCCCGCGGCGCCCCGCGCCGCGCCCGACAGAATGGTCTGATGGTCCGCATGGTCACGGCCCCGCACCGCGCGCGCATCTTCTCCGGGATGCAGCCCACGTCCGACTCGCTCCACCTCGGCAACTACCTGGGCGCCCTCACCCAGTGGGTCGCGCTGCAGGACGACCACGACGCGATCTACTGCGTGGTGGACCTGCACGCCCTCACGGTCGGGCCCGACCCGGCGGTCCTGCGCGAGCGCACGCGTCGCACGGCGGCGCAGTACCTCGCTGCGGGCGTCGACCCCGCGCGGTCGATCCTGTTCGTGCAGTCCCACGTGCCGGAGCACGCGGAGCTCGCCTGGCTGCTGTCGTGCCAGACGGGGTACGGCGAGGCCAGCCGCATGACGCAGTTCAAGGACAAGGCGGCCAAGCAGGGGACCGACGGCACCACGGTCGGGCTCTTCACGTACCCGGTCCTGATGGCGGCCGACATCCTGCTGTACGGCACGGACCTCGTGCCCGTCGGTGAGGACCAGCGCCAGCACCTCGAGCTCACGCGTGACCTCGCGCAGCGGCTGAACTCGCGGTACGGCAAGGGCACGGTCGTGGTGCCGGAGGCGCACATCGTCAAGGCCACCGCGAAGATCTACGACCTGCAGGAGCCCACGGCGAAGATGAGCAAGAGCGCCGAGAGCCCCAACGGCCTCATCGAGCTCCTCGACGACCCGAAGGTCGTCGCCAAGCGCATCCGGTCGGCGGTCACGGACACCGAGCGGGAGATCCGGTTCGACACGGCCGCGAAGCCCGGCATCTCGAACCTGCTGACCATCTACTCGGCGCTGTCGGGCAAGGACGTCCCGGCGCTCGAGCAGGAGTACGCGGGCAAGGGGTACGGCGACCTGAAGAAGGACCTGGCGGAGGTCGTCGTGGACTTCCTCACGCCGTTCCAGGCGCGGGTCAACGGCTATCTGGCGGACCCGGCGTCGCTCGACGCGGTCCTCGCCGACGGTGCGGACCGGGCGCGCGAGCTCGCCGCCCCGACCCTGGACCGCGTGTACGACGCCCTGGGGCTGCTGCCGCGCCGGGCGGCCCGCCGTGGCGTGCACGCCGCGGGCGGCTCGCCGCAGGTCGCGGACGTCGGGACGGACGCCGTCGGCGACACGGTCGCGGACACCGTCGGGGCCGGGGCGTGAGGTTGCCGGAGCGATCCGGCGACCAGGTCCGGATCGGCGTCGCGATCACCGTGCCGGAGCCCTACGGCTCCGAGCTGCAGGCCGCCCGGGCGCGGTTCGGCGACCCGTGGGCGGAGTACATCCCACCGCACATCACGCTCCTGCCGCCGACGGTCGTCGAGCACGACGCGATGCCGGCCGTCGACGAGCACCTCGCCGCAGTCGCCGCCCAGCACGCGCCGTTCGTCGTCCGGCTGCGCGGGACCGCGACGTTCCGCCCCGTGTCGCCGGTGGTGTTCATGCAGCTCGTCGAGGGCATCTCCGGGTGCGAGGGCCTCGAGGCCGACGTCCGTGGCGGCGTGCTCGCGCAGGAGCTGCGGTTCCCGTACCACCCGCACGTGACGATCGCGCACGAGGTGCCGGACGCCCAGCTCGACACGGCGTTCGACGGCATGGCGGACTTCGACGCGACCTTCGTCGTGACCCGCCTGCACTGCTACGCGCACGGCGACGACGGCGTGTGGCGCCCGTCGCGGGACTTCGTCCTGACGGGACGCGCACCGGAGGGCTCGGACGTGGGCGAGCCGGGCGGGGCGCACGACGGCGAGCAGCGGCCCGCAGATGCCGGGAGCATGACCTCGACCTAGGGTCGTCGCATGGCGGCAGGCGCCGCGCAGCGGCCGGACGAGCAGGTCGCCGGCCCTGCGGTCGGCGAGGGGTCGGCGCACGTCCGTGCGGCCGCGGCCGAACCGCCGGCGGAGCAGCCGTCGAGGAAGCGCCCGTCGCTCGTCGACCGCGCGAAGGCCCTGCTGGAGTGGTGGCAGCACTCCCGTCCCGGTCGGGCGAACGCGCGGTTCGGCGCCCGCGGCGGCGGTCTGCTCACGGGAGGCATCGCGTACGCGGCGCTGTTCTCGGTCTTCGCCGGGCTGACGATCGGGTACACCGTCCTGATGGCGGTCCTCGGCGGCAACGAGGAGCTCCGGGACAAGGTCCTCGACTCGCTGGCCGACTCGCTCCCCGGCCTGGTGGACAGCGGCGACGGCACGGGGCTGATCGACCCCGACGTGCTGGTGCTGAGCCCGGCGCTGACGGTCGCGGGGATCGTCGCGCTCGTCGTGCTGATCCTCAGCGCGCTGTCGGCGACGGCGGCCCTGCGGACCGGGGTGCGGGCGATGTTCGGCGTCGTCGGCGGCGAGAACGCGGTGATGGGCAAGGTGCGGGCGCTCCTCGGCTTCGTGGGGATGGCGTTCGCGGTGCTGCTGTCAGCCGTGCTCACGACGGCGGTGGGAGCGGCGGCGCAGTGGCTGCTGCAGGTCGTCGGCTGGACGGGTGCGTCGGGGGTCGCCGTCCGGGCGGTCGGCATCGGCGTGACGTTCGTCGTGGACGTCGCCACCTTCCTGCTGGTCGTCAAGGTCCTCGCGGGGAAGGACCCGCCCTGGCGCGACCTGTGGCTGGGATCGTTCATCGCCGCCGCCGGCATCGGCGTGGTCCGTCTCCTCGGCACGTCGGTCGTCGCGGGGAGCGCGAGCCGGAACCCGCTGCTCGCGTCGTTCGGGGTGCTCGTCACGCTGCTGGTGTGGATCAACCTCATCGCGCGGATCGTGCTGCTGGCGGCCGCCTGGACGGCGGACCCGCCGTACGAGGAGCCCGCGGGCGAGGACGCGACGCCGGCCGGGGAGGCGACGCCGCGACCGGCGTGAGCGTCCCGGGGCGGTCTGGGCTCACCCGTCCGGGGGAGCGTCCGGGCGACGTCCCGCGTGCCACGGTCCAGGGCGCTGACCACGGTCGTCGTGCTGGCTATGCTGACCGACGACCTACGCGGACCGGCCAGCGCCGACGCACCGAAGGACGCCGATGACCGACCCCTCGTGCCCGACCGTCGTCGGGTCGTGCCGCCGGGCGGGGGTGCTCGCCCGATGACCGTCGCCGACGTGCGCCTGGAGGTCGGGGTCGCCACCGACCGGGCCGGGCGCACGACCAACGAGGACACGGCCCTGGCACTGCGCGGCGTGTACGTGGTCGCGGACGGGATGGGCGGTCACGAGGCGGGCGACGTCGCGAGCAGCATGGCCATCGACACGGTGCGCGCGCTCGCGGGCACCACCCCGGACCTGGAGACGGTCCGTACGACGCTGCGTGACGCGCATAGCCGGCTGCGGGACCTTCCGTCGTCCACGGGCCGCCGGCCGGGCACGACCATGACCGGCGTGATCCTCACGGAGCACGAGGACCTGCCGTGCTGGATCGTGCTCAACGTCGGCGACTCGCGGACCTACCGGATGGCGGGCGGCGTGCTCGAGCAGGTCACGCGGGACCACTCCGAGGTGGCTGAGCTCGTGGCGAGCGGGGTCGTGGCCGCCGAGGAGGCGGCGCGGTACCCGCGGCGGCACGTCGTCACGCGGGTGCTGGGCGGCGGGGCGACCGAGGTCGACCCCGACCTGTGGATGTTCCCGGTGAGCCCGGGTGACCGCATGCTGGTGTGCTCCGACGGCCTGACCGACGAGCTGACGGACGCGCGCATCGAGGCGGCGCTGCGGGCGACGCCCGACCCGCAGGACGCGGCGGACCGGTTGGTGGGCGAGGCGCTCGCGGCCGGGGGGTCGGACAACATCACGGCCGTGGTGGTGGACGCGACGCTCGCCCGGGCGTGAGTGCGCTCAGGCGCCGACCTTCGCCCGTCGGGCGAGGGCGTTCGACCTGCTCGACCGCAGCCCGTCGACGGTGAGCACGAGGAGCGCCGTCCAGACGAGCCCGAACCCCCACCACCGGGCGGGTGGCATCTGCTCGTGCAGGACGACGACGCCGACGAGGAACTGCAGCACCGGGGTGATGTACTGCAGCAGGCCGATGACGGTGAGCGGCAGCCGTCGCGCCGCGGAGTTGAACAGCAGCAGCGGGATCGCGGTGACGACGCCCGACGACGCGAGCAGCAACGCGTGCCCGGCTCCTTCGGTGGCGAACGTCCCGGTGCCCTGGACGCCCCCGAGGACGAGGTAGCCGAGCGCGAGCGGCGCGAGGACGAGCGTCTCGGCGGCGAGGCCGGGGACGGCGCCGACGGACCGGCCGACGCGGTTCTTGATCAGCCCGTAGAACCCGAAGCTGAGCGCGACGGTGAGGGCGATCCACGGCAGCTGCCCGTAGCCGGCCGTGATGACGACGACGGCGGCGGCGCCGAACCCGAGCGCGACCCACTGGACGGGCCGGACGCGCTCGCGGAGCACGAGCACGGCCAGGGCGACGGTGACGAGCGGGTTGATGAAGTACCCGAGCGCGGCGTCGACGACCCGGTCGGTGAGCACGCCGATGACGAAGGCGAGCCAGTTGACGGCGAGCAGCACGCCCGCGACGGCCAGGAGCCGCATGGTGCGGCGGACGCGGAGGGTCGCGACGAACGTCCCCCACGTGCGGGTCGCGGCGAGCAGCACGAAGCAGAACAGCAGCGACCAGACGACCCGGTTGGCGATGATCTCGACGGCGCCGGCGGGCTGCAGCAGCGGGAAGTAGAGGGGGAGCGTGCCCCAGAGCACGTAGGCGCCGACGCCGGTGGCCAGGCCGACCCGGTCGGGCGTGGTGGGTGGAGCAGGGGCGGACGTGCGTGCGGGGGCGGGCGAGGGGTCGGGCACCTCACGAGCCTAGGTGGCGGTTGACGCCGCGACGGACCTCGCCTGCTGTCCGATTGCAGCACGTTTCACCGGGGTTGCAGCGATTCTGCAGGCCGCCCGGACACCGGATCAGCAACCGTGCGCCGGGGAACCCGTGGCCGGCACACCTCCTCCCGGGACCGCCGCTGACGGTCCCCACCGCCTCGCGACGCGCCGGACCCCGGGCGCACGCCACCCCGACACCCCGGTCGCGGCCGTCTCACGTGTGTCCAGATGCTGGCGACGGGCTGAGGGTCGCCTCACCCGCCGTCCTACACTGGGCCGAGCACAGCCCTGCCGTGCCGTCCGTCGCGCCCGGGAGAACCGGATCAGACGTGACGCACCCGCCAGCAGGGCTCCCTTGATCGGAAGGCACCGCGTCCCGTGAGCACCCCGACCTTGCGCGTCGCCGTCGTCGGCGCCGGACCGGCCGGCATCTACGCGGCCGACATCCTGTCGAAGACCGACCTCGACGTGAGCATCGACCTGTTCGAGCGCCTGCCCGCGCCGTTCGGCCTGGTCCGCTACGGGGTCGCACCCGACCACCCGCGCATCAAGCAGATCATCGTCGCGCTGCACAAGGTCCTGGAGCGCGGCGACATCCGCCTGCTCGCGAACGTGGACTACGGCACGGACCTCAAGCTCGACGACCTGCGCCAGTTCTACGACGCGGTCATCTTCTCGACCGGCTCGTTCCGCGACGCCGCCCTGCCCGTGCCCGGCATCGACCTCGACGGCTCCTACGGCGCCGCCGACTTCGTGTCCTGGTACGACGGGCACCCGGACGTGCCCCGCACCTGGCCGCTGGCGCACCGGCAGGTCGCCGTCCTCGGCGCCGGCAACGTCGCGCTCGACGTGGCGCGCATCCTCGCCAAGCACGCGGACGACCTGCTGCCGACCGACGTGCCCGCCAACGTCTACGACGTGCTCAAGCAGAACCCCGTCACCGACGTCCACGTGTTCGCGCGTCGTGGCCCGGCCCAGGTGAAGTTCTCACCGCTCGAGCTGCGCGAGCTCGGCCACGTGCCGGACGTCGACGTCATCGTGTACCCGGAGGACTTCGAGTTCGACGAGGGCTCGATGGCCGCCATCCACTCCTCGAACCAGACCAAGCAGGTCGTCAAGACCCTCACGGACTGGACGCTCAAGGAGCCCGAGGACCTCACGGCGAGCCGCCGCATCCACCTGCACTTCCTGCACAAGCCCGTCGAGGTGCTCGGGGAGGACGGCCAGGTCGTCGGCCTGCGCACCGAGCGCACCGCGCTCAACGGCGACGGCAACGTCACCGGTACCGGCCAGACGCAGGACTGGCCCGTCCAGGCCGTGTACCGCGCGGTCGGGTACTTCGGGTCGCCGCTCGTGGACATCCCGTTCGACGACGTCGCGGGCGTGATCCCCAACCGCGAGGGCCGCGTGGTCGACGTGGACGGCGAGCACATCCCCGGCGTGTACGCGACGGGCTGGATCAAGCGTGGGCCGGTCGGCCTCATCGGCCACACCAAGTCGGACGCCTCGGAGACCATCCGCCACCTCGGCGAGGACGTCGCGGCCGAAGGCGACGCGTTCTACACCGCCACCGACCGCGACCCGGCGGCCGTCACCGAGTTCCTCACCGCCCGCGGTGTCGAGGTCGTCCAGTGGTCCGGCTGGGAGCTGCTCGACGCGTACGAGCGCGAGCTCGGCGAGCCGCACGGCCGCGAGCGCGTGAAGGTCGTCCCGCGCGACGAGATGGTGTCGGTGGCCCTCGGACGCCAGGCCTGACCTGACCTGACGCTGACAGGAGCCCGCCCGGCGATCGTGCCGGGCGGGCTTCGTCGTCGCTGGGCGTCGTCCGGGTGTCGTCGTCCGGGGCTCAGCCCGTGATGCGGCGCAGGAACTCGCGGGTGCGCTCCTGCTGCGGGTCGCCGAGCACCTGCGCGGGAGTGCCGCGCTCGTGCACCCGCCCCTCGTGCAGGAAGCACACCTCGTCGGCGACCTCGCGCGCGAACCCCATCTCGTGGGTCGCGACGACCATCGTGAGCCCGGTCTGCTTCAGCTCGGCCAGCAGGGACAGCACCTCGCCGACGAGCTCGGGGTCGAGGGCGCTCGTCACCTCGTCGAGCAGCATCACGGCCGGCTTGCCGACGAGCGCGCGGGCGATCGCGACGCGCTGCTGCTGACCGCCGGAGAGCTCGTCGGGAAACGCCGTCGCCTTCCCGGCCAGCCCCACGCGGTCGAGCACCGCCATCGCCTCGGCCCGGGCCTGCTCACGGGCGGTCCGGTGCACGAGCCGCGGCGCGAGCGTGACGTTGTCGATCACGCGCAGGTGGGGGAAGAGGTTGTACGCCTGGAACACCATGCCGATGCGGGCGCGGACCTTGTTCGCGTCGAGGCGCGGGTCGGTGATGTCCTGCCCCTCGAGCTCGATCACACCGTCGTCCACGTCCTCGAGCAGGTCGATGCAGCGCAGCAGGGTGGACTTGCCGGAGCCCGACGCGCCGATGAGCACGACGACCTGGTGCGCGTGGACGTCGAGCGAGAGGTCGTCGAGCACGACGTGGTCGCCGAAGGCCTTGCGGACGCCACGGACGGACAGCAGAGGGGACCCGGCGGGCAGCGGTGCCCCGGGCGACGGGTCGCGCAGGCGTCCGGGTGTCATCGCATCGCTCCGCCGCCGGCGAGGGCACTCTGCGCCCCCAGCCAGCCGGACCGCCGGGCGAAGCGGTCCGTGAAGCGGGTCAGCGGGATGGTGAGCGCGATGAACAGCACGCCGGCGACGACGTACGGCGTGAAGTTGGCGTACCGCGCGGTCTCGATCTGCGCCGCCCGGACGGCGTCGATCGCGCCGAGGATCGAGATGAGGCCCGAGTCCTTGGACAGGGCCACCAGGTCGTTGAGCAGAGGCGGGACCACGCGCCGGGTGGCCTGCGGCAGGACGACGTGCCGCATCGCCTGCGCCCGCGTGAGGCCCAGCGAGCGGGCGGCGGCCACCTGCGACGGGTGCACGGACTCGATCCCGGCCCGGAACACCTCGGCCACGTACGCGGAGTACGTGAGCACGAGCGCCAGCCCGCCCAGCACGACTGCCGACGTGGGGATGCCCTGCAGCCGCAGGCCCGGCAGCCCGAAGCCGACCAGCAGCAGGACGAGGATCAGCGGCAGGCCCCTGAAGACGTCGACGTACCCGGTGGCGAGCGCCCGGAGGGGGAAGAACACCGGTCCGTGCAGGGTGCGCGCGAGCGCGAGGAGCAGGGCGAGGACGACGATGAAGACCGCGCTGACGGCCATCACCCGGATGTTGAGCCACAGCCCGTCGAGGATCGCCGGGAACGACGCCCTCGCGACGTCCCAGTCGAAGAAGGACGCCTTGACGCGCGGCCACCCGGGGGAGGACGTGAGCGCGAGCACCGCGACGGCGACCAGCGCGACCGTCGAGACGGCGGCGACGAGCGTCGACCGGTGCGCGCGGCTGCGGCGGTAGGCGTCCCGCTCCTGCTGGCGTTCCGAGGCCTCCCAGCTCACTGGAGGACCGGCGCACCCGCAGCGTCGGTGAGCCACGTCGCCTCGAGCTCCGCGAGCGTGCCGTCGGCGCGCAGCGCGTCGACGGCCTCCGTGACCGGCGCGGTGAGTGCGCTGCCCTTGTCGAGGACGAGTCCGAACTGGTCGCCGCCCGCGCTGTCCGGGAGCTGGCCGACGATGAGGCCGCCGTCCAGCTCGGCGCTCGTGATGTAGAGGGCCGTGGGCAGGTCGACGACGATCGCGTCGACGAGCCCCGACGTCAGGGCCTGCTTGACCTGGTCGTTGTCGTTGAACGCCTGCACGGGCGTGGTCGGGTCGACGGCCTCCTGCGCGGCCGTGAGGCTCGTGGTGCCGACCATCGCCCCGATCCTCAGGCCCGCGAGGTCGGCGAGCGTCTTCGCGGTCGCGCCGGCCGAGCCCTCGAGCGTCACGACCGCCTGCGTCGTCTCGTAGTACGGCGAGGAGAAGTCGAGGTTCGCCTTGCGCTCGTCGCTGATCGACACCTGGTTGACCGCGAGGTCGAACTTCTTCGCGCCGGGCGCGATGATCTGGTCGAAGCTCGCCACCTCCCAGGCGACGTGGTCCGCGTCGAAGCCCAGCTGCTTCGCGACGGCGTAGGCCACCGCCGACTCGAAGCCCTTCCCGTTGCTCGGGTCGTTGTCGACGACCCACGGCTCGTACGCGGGGTCGGACGTCGCGATCGTCAGCACGCCGGAGGTCACGGTGGTGAGCGAGCCGTCCGAGGCGGTGGCCTCGGAGCTCGCGTCGTCGGTCGGGGCGCACGCGGCGAGTGCCAGGGCGGCCAGTGCGGCGAGGGCGGTCCAGCGGGCAGTGCGCACGGCGGTCTCCGGGGGTCGTGAGGAAGTGGGGCAAGGATACGAGGGAACCGGTGCGCGACGGCGTGCGTTCCACCGGTGCACGACTGCGAGGAGAGAGAGCGACGATGGGTCACCAGCACTACAACGGCGTGAAGACGGCGGCGCTGTTCGGCGCCATGTGGGCGGTGCTGCTCGGCATCGGGTGGCTGCTGGGCGGCGGCACGCCCAAGTTCCTGCTGCTCTTCACGGGCCTCGGCCTGGTCATGACGGCGTACTCGTACTGGAACTCGGACAAGATCGCGATCCGCGCGATGCGGGCCCGGCCGGTCAGCGAGCTCGAGCAGCCGGCGATGTACCGCATCGTGCGCGAGCTCTCGACGGCCGCCCGTCAGCCGATGCCGCGCCTGTACGTCTCGCCGACGGCCGCGCCGAACGCGTTCGCGACCGGCCGCAACCCCCAGAACGCGGCCGTGTGCTGCACGGAGGGCATCCTCCAGCTGCTCGACGAGCGCGAGCTCCGGGGCGTCCTGGGCCACGAGCTCATGCACGTGTACAACCGCGACATCCTCACGTCGTCGGTCGCGGCGGCGGTCGCCGGCGTCATCACGTCGCTCGCGCAGTTCGCGCTGTTCTTCGGTGGCGGGAACGACCGGGACCGCGGCGGCAACCCGATCGCGGGCCTGCTGCTCGCGCTCCTGGCCCCGCTCGCGGCGACGCTCATCCAGCTCGCGATCAGCCGCACGCGGGAGTTCGACGCCGACGAGGACGGCGCACGGCTCACCAACGACCCGCTCGCGCTGGCGTCCGCGCTGCGCAAGCTCGAGGCGGGGACGAAGGCGCGTCCGCTGCCGCAGGACCGCGAGCTCGTCGACGTGTCGCACCTGATGATCGCGAACCCGTTCCGCGGCGCGGGCCTGGCGAAGATGTTCTCGACCCACCCGCCGATGCAGGAGCGGATCACGCGCCTCGAGGCCCAGGCGGGCCAGCAGGGCGGCATCACCCGGTACTGATCCCTGCGCGGATGAGGCAACTCTCACGCAAATGAGTGCGCTCAGGGGCTGAGATCGAACCATCACATACCGGGCGGAACCCTAGGCTGCTGGCCGCGGGGGGCGCGGTGCCTTCCTGCTGCGAGGAGGCGCTGTGGCCCAGGACCGGTACGACGTCGTGGTCGTCGGAGGCGGTGCCACGGGCTCCGCGACGGCGTGGGCGCTGGCCCGCAGCGGCCATCGCGTGGCGCTCGTCGAGGAGCGCACGTCGCTCGCCGAGACCGGGCTCGACCTCGTCAGGCTCGGGCACGCCGACCCCGACCGGACGCGACTCGCGCTGCTGGCGCACCAGTGGTGGCAGATCCTGGAGCAGGAGTCCGGCGCCGAGCTGCTCACTCTGACGGGCTGCGTCGAGCACGGCCCCGTCGAGGCGCTGCGACCGCTCGTCGAGACGCTCCTCGTCTCCGACATCCCGTTCGAGTACCTCACCGGCCCGGAGGCGTCCGCACGGTGGCCGTGGATGGCCTTCGACGACCGCGTCGTCGTCCAGCCGGTCGCGGGCGTCGCCGACGCCGCCAGAGCCGTCCTGACGCTGCAGGAGCAGGCCGCGCTGCACGGCGCCGAGCTCCGCCGGGGGACCCGGGCCGTGCGCGTCGAGCGGCTCGACGACGGCGTCCGCGTCCACGTCACGCACGCCGGCCCGCCTGACCCGCTCGCGTGGGGCGGCGACGCGGTCGCCGAGGTCTCCACGCTCGACGCCCAGGCGGTGGTCGTGACCGCCGGCGCGAGGTCCGCCGAGCTGCTCGACGACGTCGTCGTCCTGCCCCCGAGCAGGTCCGTCCGGGACCACCGGGTGGGCGGGACCAGCGCCGGCTCGGCCCCGCGGGACCAGGGCCCGGCCTTCGTGCACCGCGTCGACCCGGCGGCCCACGGCTCCGCCCGTGGCTCCCTCGGCCCGGACGACGGATACCCCGAGGTGGGCGTGCGCGGCTACCACGCGCCCGACGGCACGCTCGCGGTCGTGAGCCGGACGGACGCCGTGGACCGTGCGGCCCTCGACGGCTACGCGGCGGCCTGGCTCCCCGGCGTCACGCTCACCGCGGGTCCGGCCACGACGACCGCGCGCACCGACGGCCCGATCGTGCTCGACCGGCTGGGCCGGGTGGTCGTGGGCGTCGGCCTCGGGGTCCACGGCGTCGCCTTCGCGCCCGGCACCGGCCACGTGCTCGCGACGCTGGCCGAGGACGCCCTGGGCTTCGCCCGGCTCTACGACGACCCCGACCAGTTCGACCGCGGCCCGTTCGCCCTCACCACGTTGGTCGACGCCGTCTGAGCGCTGCGCCGGGTGTCGTCCCCGGCGCAGCGACGTCTCAGCGGTAGTTGACGAACTGCAGGGCCGCGTCGACGTCGGCCCCCTTGAGCAGCGCGATGGTGGTCTGGAGCTCGTCGCGGCTCTTCGCGGACACGCGCAGCTCGTCGCCCTGGATCTGCGTCTTGACGCCCTTGGGGCCCTCGTCGCGGACGATCTTGGCGAGCTTCTTGGCGATCTCGGTGCTCAGGCCCTCCTTGATGAGCGCCTCGAGCCGGTACTCCTTGCCGGACGGCTTCGGCTCCGGGCCGTCGTCGCCGCCGGTGTCGAGCGACTTGAGCGAGATGCCGCGCTTGATGAGCTTGGACTGGAACACGTCGAGCACGGCGAGCACCCGCTCGGACGAGTTGGCGACCATGAGGATCTTCTCGCCGCTCCAGGTGATCGACGCGCCGACCCCCTTGAAGTCGTACCGCTGAGCGATCTCCTTCGCGGCCTGGTTCAGGGCGTTGTCGACCTCCTGCCGGTCGACCTTGCTGACGACGTCGAACGACGACTCGCTCGCCATGTGCTCTCCTCCTGCCGCCCGGCTGTGCCGGGACATCTCCTGCGGTGTCACGCCCTCGCGGACCGCACCCCACCGTGCTGCATCTCGGGCCGTTTCGCGAGCAGTGCCCGCGGCTTGCTATCCTTCCACCCGCACGCCGCTCGCGGTGTCGGCCTCCGGGTCGACCGTGACGGTGCGCCGACCCTGGCGGGTTACCCGAGTGGCCAAAGGGGGCTGACTGTAAATCAGCTGGCAACGCCTACGGGGGTTCGAATCCCTCACCCGCCACACCGCACGACGAGAGCCCGGACCGCATCGGTCCGGGCTCTCGTGCGTCCCGCCCGGTTCGACGGCGCGTCCGGTCGCGCGACAGGCCTGGGGACGACGACGGCGGGGCACCCGTGGTGGGCGCCCCGCCGTCGGTGGGCGAGCGGTCAGGGGGTCAGGAGGCGGCCGCGCAGGTGTAGGTGCCTGTCGTCATCGAGATCGTGTTGCTGGCCTCGTAGAGGGTGTCGAACTTGCTGGCGTCCTCGGCGGTGGCGAACGCGACCCCGACGCCGAGCGGGTCGGCGTAGCCGGTGAGGGCCGAGAGCTGCTCCCCGGCGGTGCTCTGGCACGAGGGGGACCAGGGGAGGGTCTGGTAGCCGACCTCGTTGAGCTTCTCGATCTCGGGCTGGACCTGCTGGGTCGCGCCGTCGCCGTTCTCGACGACGGCGGTCCAGACGACGACGAACGGCTCCGTCGTGGCGGCGGGGTCGACGGCCTTCGGCCAGTCGATCGTCGTGCCGGCGGAGGCGTCGGTCGACGGGGCGGCGTCGGCGCCGTCGTCACCGCCTCCCGTGCACGCGGCGGTCCCGAGGACGAGGGCGGCGGAGAGCAGGAGGGCAGCAGCGGTGCTGCGTCTGTGCGAGCGCATGGGCGGGATCGTGACATGTCGGACACGGGACGAGCGACGAGACGAAACGATTAGGCAGACGCCTCTCACCGCCTCCTCACGCAGGCGGGTGGTGCAGGAACATCGGCATCGACCGCGTCGTCAGGGCCCGATTTCGCAGCGACCCCAGGGCCCGTGTAACCTTGCTCGCGCTGCCCCGATAGCTCAGTCGGCAGAGCGTCTCCATGGTAAGGAGAAGGTCAAGGGTTCGATTCCCTTTCGGGGCTCTGTGGTGTGACGTGGTTCCTGCTCCCTCCGGGGAGCGGGGCCTGCACACCGACAGTGGCGGGGTAGCTCAGGTGGTTAGAGCACACGGCTCATAATCGTGGTGTCGCGGGTTCGAGTCCCGCTCCCGCTACCGCCAGGTGAACACGGTGCGTCGGCCGGCGCGCTGCAACAAGATCGCAAGCGCCGCAACGGCGCGAGAGGTGGCAAGACCATGGCCAGCAAGAGCGCGGACGTCCGCCCGAAGATCACGCTCGCGTGCACGGAGTGCAAGGAGCGGAACTACATCACGAAGAAGAACCGTCGGAACGACCCCGACCGTCTCGAGATGAAGAAGTTCTGCCCGCGCGACGGTCGTCACACCCTGCACCGCGAGACCCGCTGACCTCGGTCAGCACGAGTCGTCCGGGATGCCCGTCGACACGAGCTACGCGGGTCGTCAGTACCCGCCGAACGCCGCCTACGACGTAGGTCGGGAGAAGCTCCGAGAGTTCGCGAGCGCCGTCGGCGCCACGCACCCGGCGCACCTCGACCCCGAGGCGGCCCGCTCGCTCGGGTACCCGGACGTCGTCGCGCCCCCCACGTTCGCCGTGGTGGTCGCCCAGCGTGCCGAGGCCCAGCTCTTCGAGGACCCGGCGGCGGGCATCGACTTCAGCCGCGTGGTCCACGCGGACGAGCGGTTCACGCACCACCGCCCGATCCACGCGGGCGACCGGCTCGTGACGGTGCTCCACGTCGACTCGATCGTCGAGCGCGCGGGTCTGGCGATGATCACCACCCGCGCGGAGATCGCGACGGACGACGGCGAGGCCGTCGCGACCGTCGTCTCCTCGCTGGCCGTCCGCCCCGAGGAGTCCTGATGGGCGACCGCCCGGTGCTGGCCGACGTCGAGGTCGGTCAGGAGGTCGGCCGCCGCGAGGTCACCGTCGACCGCGCGCGGCTCGTCCGGTACGCCGGGGCGAGCGGCGACTTCAACCCGATCCACTGGAACGACCGCGTCGCACGGTCGGTGGGTCTGCCCGACGTGATCGCGCACGGCATGTGGACCATGGGTGCAGCGGTGCCCGTCGTCGTCGACTGGGCGGGGGACCCCGGCGCGGTCGTCGACTACCAGGTCCGCTTCACGCGGCCCGTCCCGGTGCCCGACCCGGGCAGTGCCACCGTCGAGGTGGTGGCGGTCGTCGGCGCGGTCGACGCGGAGGCCGGTACGGTGCGCGTCGACCTCACGGTGACGCTTGACGGCGTCCGGGTGCTGGGCAAGGCGCAGGCCGTCGTCAGGCTCGGCTGAGCCGGTCAGCCGAGCGCCGGCCGGCCCGCGCCGTCGCGGCTGACCGCCGACGTCGGTGCGTGGCCCGACCGAGGCGCGAGGCCGCAGCCGACCCCTATGCCGGGACCGGCCCGGTCGTGGTCCCGATGCGCAGGCTCACAGGCAGCTCGCGGTAGGGAGGCATCTCCCCGGCGAGCAGGTCCTCGACCGCGTGCGCCACGGCCGCTCCCTTCTCGGCGAGCGGCTGCGCGACGGTCGTGAGGACGTCGGGCGCCAGCCACGGCAGGTCGAGCCCGTCGAAGCCCAGCACGGACACGTCCTCCGGGACGCGCAGGCCGAGCTCGCGCGCGGCGAGGACCACGCCGCCGGCCAGCAGGTCGGACTGGCACACGACCGCCGTGGGCCGGTCGGGTGCCGACAGCAGGGCACGTCCCGCGTCGGCACCGTGCTCGACGAGCGAGGCGGGCGTCTCGTACACCGCGACGGGGGTGACACCCGCGTCGGCGAGACCGAGGAGGCGTCTGCGGGTGATCTGCCAGTCGAGCGTGCGCATGCGGTCCTCGTCGACGACGCCCTCCCCGCGCTCCCGGTTGAACGCGAGCGTGACGGTGGCGATCCGGGTGTGGCCGAGGTCGAGGAGGTGCCGCGTCGCGGTCGCGATGCCGCCGCGGTCGTCGATGCCGACGTTCGCGACGTCGGGGAGCAGCTCGCCCTCGACGAGGACGGTCGGGATGCCGCGGCGGCGCAGGGCGGTGACGACGGGGTCGTCGGTGGTGCCGCCCCAGAGCAGCACGGCGACGTCCATGGCGGCGGACTCGACCAGCGGGTCGACGAGGGGCGACGACGCGTCCCGCGTGCCGGGGATGAGGAGCACGCCGAGGCCGAGCGGGCCGAGCGTGCCGACGAGCCCGTCGAGCACCTGGACGGCCACGGGGTCACGGAACGACCGCTTGAGGGCGTCGCCGACGACCACGCCGACGATGCCCGAGCGGCCCTGGCGCAGCTGGCGGCCGAGGGGGTTCGGACCGGAGTAGTCGAGCTCGGTCGCGGCGTCGAGCACGCGCTGCCGGGTGGCGGCGGCGATGGGTCCCGCGCCGGAGAAGGCCAGGGAGGCCGTCGAGACGGAGACCTTCGCGGCGGCGGCGACGTCCGCGAGGGTCGGGCGCTGGTTCGACAGGGTGCACCTCCGGGTCGGCGCTCCCGGCGGCGGGTGGTCGCTCGGGGCGACCACGGCCGGGTGCGGCGGACTTGCTCTCGGTCGTCGTGACGCGGTCGCGCTGCCGGGGCGCGACGAGGTTCGCGTGTTGACGCGACGGCCAGCGTACCCGCAGTATTGACACCTCCCTCAAATCGATTCGACCATCCGCACGAACCGTGCTCGAATCGATTCGACCGCACTTGTCACCCTTCGTCCGACCCGGAGTCCCCGTTGTCCCACCCCGCCCTCGACGGGCACACCCACGCCATCAGCCGCGCCCGCTGGCTCCTCATGGGCCTGTTCGCCCTCACCGGCATCACGTTCTCGAGCTGGCTCGCGCGCATCCCGACGGTCCGCGACGCCCTCGACCTGTCCACGGCCGAGCTCGGCGGCATCCTCCTGATCGGCTCCCTCGGCGCACTCGTCACCGTGACGTTCTCCGGGATCATCGTGCAGCGGTGGGGGAGCCGGACCGGCATGCTCGCGGCGACGTTCGCCCTGGCCGCCGGCTACGTCCTCATGGGCGTCGGGCCGACCGTCGGGTCCGTCGCCCTGCTCGCCGTCGGCATCTTCCTCAACGGCGTCGCCGTGGCCCTCGGCAACGTGCCGCTGAACGTCGAGTCGTCGCGCATCGAGCGGGCCATGGGTCGCACCGTGATCCCGCAGTTCCACGCCGGCTTCTCGATCGGCGCTGTCGTCGGGTCGGGCCTGGGCGCCGCCGCGTCGCACGCGGACGTCTCCGTCGCGCTGCAGTTCAGCGTGGTCGCCGCCGTCGCCGTGGTGTGGCGTCTCGCGTCGCTGCGCGGGGTCGTGCTCGACGACGCGATCACCCCGCGCCCGGTGCGGCGCGTGCCGGCACCCGGCGCGACCGTCGCGGCCCGTCCCGTCGGGCGCCGCCGGATCGCGACCGCCCTGGACTCCTGGCGCGAGCCCCGCACCCTGCTCATCGGCGTCGTCATCATGGCGGCCGCCCTGTCCGAGGGGTCCGCCAACGACTGGCTCTCGCTCGCGGTGGTCGACGGCTTCGACCAGACCGAGGCGGTCGGCGGTGCGGTCCTCGGCGTGTTCGTCGGCGCGATGACCGTCGTGCGCCTTCTCGGCACCCGCCTCATCGACCGGTTCGGCCGGGTCGCGGTGCTGCGCGTGTCCGGTGTGGTGTCGGTCGCCGGGCTGCTGCTGTTCGGGTTCGCGCCGTCGCTCACGCTGGCCGGGGTCGGTGTGGTCGCGTGGGGCTTCGGTGCGGCGCTCGCCGTGCCGATCGGGATCGCCGCGGCGTCGGACGACCCGCTGCGCGCGGCCGGGCGGGTCGCCGTCGTGTCGTCGTTCGCGTCCGTCGCCTCGATCGCCGCGCCGCCGCTGCTCGGGATCGCCGCCGAGGTGACCGGTGCCCGGCACGCCCTCGTCCTCATCGTCGTGGCGATGCTCGCGAGCGTGCTGCTCTCGCGGACCGTCGCGCACCAGGGCTCCGGTGCGGCGGCCGACCGCGGCCCGGCCCCGGTGGCCGCCCCTGAGCCCGCGCGCGAGCTCGCGCTCGCGTCGACGGACCTCGCGGCGGCCGACGCCGACCCGCTCGCGGCCCTCGTTGCCCGGCACGCCGCCGAGCACGCCGACGAGCACGCCGACGCGGCCGTTCCGGCGGCCCGGCCGCAGCCCGCGCACGCCTGCTGACCTGACCCGTACGCCCCAACCCTGACATCCTCGAGGGGAAAGACCGATGACCGAGCCGTACGCCGGAGGGCCGATGACGACCGACGACCGGTCCGCACCCGGCGTTGACCCGTCGCGACTGGTGCAGCGTGCGTCGCTCGCCGTGTTCGTGGTGTTCATCCTCAACGGGTTCAACTTCGCGAGCTGGGCCTCCCGGCTGCCCGCCATCCGCGACGGCCTGGAGTTCAGCCCCGAGCAGATGGGGGTGCTGCTGCTCGTCGCGTCGATCGGGTCGCTGCTGTCCCTGCCGGTGTCGGGCCTCGTCGTCGAACGGCTGGGCGCCCGCCGGACGGTGCTCGGGTTCGCCGTGCTCAACGCGACCGGCCTGGTCGTGGCGTCGTTCGGAGTCGCCGCCGACCAGGTGGTCGTCGTCGGCCTCGGGCTCGTCCTGTTCGGCGTGGGGACAGGCGTGTGGGACGCCGCGATGAACCTCGAGGGAGCCGCCGTCGAGCAGCGCCTCGGCCGTACCGTCATGCCGCGGTACCACGCGGGCTTCTCGTTCGGCACGGTCGCGGCCGCCGCGATCGCCGCCGTCGCCGCCGGGCTGCACGTGCCGGTGGTCGTGCACATCCCGATCGTCGTCGTGCTGTCCGTCATCGGCGTCGCGTTCGCCGTGCGGGCCTTCCTGCCGACCGACGACGAGCACCCCCACGCGGTCCAGGCGACGAGCACGGGCACCACCGCCGACCCGTCCACCACGAGCCCGCGCGGTGCGCGCGGGGCGCTGGCGGCCTGGGTCGAGCCCCGCACGCTGCTCATCGGCCTGGTGGTCCTCGCGGCGGCGCTGACCGAGGGCGCCGCGAACGACTGGGTGAGCCTCGCGGTCGTCGACGGGTTCGACACGGGCCACGCGCTCGGCGCGCTCGCCTTCGGCATCTTCGTCGCCGCGATGACGGCGATGCGCTGGTTCGGCACCGCACTGCTCGACCGGTTCGGACGGGTCGCCGTGCTGCGGCTGTGCGCCGTGCTCGCGATCGTCGGCCTGCTGGTCTTCGGCCTGTCGGGGCAGCTGTGGGTCGCCCTGCTCGGGATCGTCGCCTGGGGTGCGGGGGCCGCCCTCGGGTTCCCCGTCGGGATGAGCGCCGCGTCCGACGACCCGGCGCGTGCCGCGGCGCGGGTCAGCGTGGTGTCGACCATCGGGTACAGCGCGTTCCTCGCCGGGCCCCCGCTGCTCGGGCTGCTCGCGCAGCACGTCGGGTACCGGAACGCCCTGCTCGCGATCCTCGTGCCGATCGTGCTCGGGCTGCTCGTGGTCAACGCGGCGGCGCCGCTGCAGCGCCCGGGCGCGACAGGGGCGCCGCAGGCGGCGTCCGAGGACGACGAGCCCGCGGTCTAGCCTGGTCGGGTGCAGCCCTCGGTGACGACCACGCCCGCGACGAGCCCCGCGACGAGCTCCGCGACGAGCCCTGCGACGGACCCCGCGACGCCCCCGGGCTCGACCGTCCCGGCGCTCGCGGACCTGACCACGCTGCGCGTGGGCGGCCCCGCGACGCAGTACGTGGAGACGACGACCGAGCGCGAGCTGATCGACGCCGTGCGCGCGGCCGACGACGCCGGGGAGCCGCTCCTCGTCGTCGGCGGCGGGTCGAACCTGCTCGTCGCGGACGCCGGTTTCGACGGCGTGGTGGTCCGCGACGTCCGCACCGGCATCGACGTCCCTGACCACTCGGCGTGCGCCGGCGTCACGTACACGGTCCCGGCCGGGACCCCGTGGGACGAGGTCGTCGAGGAGGCGGTGACGCACCGGCTCGTCGGCCTGGAGGCCCTGTCCGGGATCCCGGGCTCCACGGGCGCGACGCCGGTGCAGAACGTCGGTGCCTACGGCCAGGAGGTCGCCCAGACCATCTCGACGGTGCGCGTGTGGGACCGCGGGCGCGGCCGGGTCCGCACCCTCCCGCTCGTCGACCTGAGGTTCGGGTACCGCACGTCGCTGCTGAAGCGCTCGATGCGTGCGGTGGACCCCGACGACCCGCGCTCGCCGTGGCACCCGACCCCGCGGTACGTGGTGCTGGACGTGACGTTCCAGCTCCGTCAGGGCACCACCACCCGGTCGGTCGACTACCCGGAGCTCGCCCGGGTGCTGGGCGTCGGCGTGGGGGAGCGTGCCCCGATCCTCGACGTGCGGGCCGCCGTGCTGGAGCTGCGCGGGCGCAAGGGCATGGTGCTCGACGCCTCCGACCACGACACGTGGAGCGCAGGCTCGTTCTTCACGAACCCCGTGCTCGCCGAGGGCGAGGTCCCGGAGGGTGCGCCGCGGTTCCCCGCGCCGGACGGCCTGGTCAAGACGAGCGCCGCCTGGCTGATCGAGCACTCGGGCTTCTCGCGCGGCTTCGGCGCCCCGGGGCCGGCGGCCCTCTCGGACAAGCACACCCTCGCGCTGACCAACCGCGGGGGCGCGTCGGCGTCGGACCTGGTCGCGCTGGCGCGTCAGGTGCGCGACGGCGTCGCCGCGCGGTTCGGCGTGACGCTCGAGCCCGAGCCGGTCCTGGTGGGCGTCTCGCTCTGACCCCCGAGCAGGGCGCCGCGGACGAGCGCGACCGCCTCGGCGTCGTCGAGCCCGGCGGCTCGCACGGCCGCGACGTACACCTGCGCCGCCCGGCGGGCGACGTCGGTCGGCACGGACGCTCCCGCTGCGACGACGGTGCCCGCGCGGCGACGCGTCTCGACGACGCCCTCGGCCTCCAGCTCGTGGAACGCGCGGGCGACCGTGCCGGGGGCGAGACCGAGGTCGGTGGCGAGCGCCCGGATGGTGGGCAGCCGATCTCCCGCGACGAGCCGTCCCGCGGCCACGTGGGCGACGACCTGGGTCCGGATCTGCTCGTAGGCAGGGACGCCGGACGTGAGGTCGACCTCGAGCTGGGCGGTCATGCGGCCGGGCGGGCCAGCGGGCGCGCGGTGCCGCCGGCCAGGGCGTCGGGGGCCCCGCGCCGGACGGTCCGGGTGCCCAGCACGGCGACCACGACCGACCCGACAGCAATGGCGACCGACAGCAGCGCCCCGGCGACGACGACCGACGGGTTCGTGGCCCAGTCCGGCTCCGCCGAGTGGACCGCGTTCGCCGCGACGAACAGGCAGCCCGCCAGGGACCACGCGAGCACGAGCTGCGCGCCGGCGAGCACCCGGCGCGCGGACGTGCGGCGCAGCTCCAGGTCGTCGTCGGGGGCGGTGTCCGCGACGGCGGCCCGCCGGGCGACGAGCGCGAGGACCGCCAGGCACAGCACGACGACCACCGCGGCTGCGGGCAGGACGAGGCGGCCGTAGTACCAGCCGGGGAACGGGCCGGCCGTCGAGGTGGAGCCGTCGGCCTGCGCGGCCGTCAGCGACCGCCCGTCCGCACCGGCCGCCGACCCGCACACGACGAGCAGCGCCGTCAGCAGCGCGGCCCAGGTGGCGGTGAGCAGGCTCAGCGCACGCGGCGCGACGTCGCGGACGCCGCGACGGACGAGCGGTGCCCGGCGGACCGGGCCGGCCGGGCGTGGCCACGTCAGCTCGCCGCCGAGGTGGACGACGAGGAACGCGACGCCGCCGACCGCCGGTGCGACCGCGAGGTCGGTGCCCATGGGCGCCGGGACGTCGACCGCACCGGCGAGCAGCCACGGGACGAGCAGCAGCAGCGCCCAGGCGCCGAGGGTGACGCGCCGGGCATGGCGCTCGGCGGCCAGCCACGCCTCCGAGGCCGAGACGGGTCCGGCGGTCCGCACCGGGCGCAGGGCCAGGCCGACGCCGCCGACGAGCAGCAGCACGAGCAGGAGGGGCAAGGTGCCGGCCACGACGCTCCTTGTGTCAATGAATCAAGAGATTGACACAATGGCGCGTCGGGGTGCCGCCGTCAAGAGGCGAGCCAGTCGTCCACCCCCGCGAGCAGCCTCGACCGCACGTCGTCCGACGCACGGCTCGCCCGGACGGACGACCGTGCAAGGTCGGCGAGCTCGCCGTCGGAGAACCCGTGCACGTCGCGGGCGCTCTCGTACTGCGCGAGCAGCCGCGACCGGAACAGCAGCGGGTCGTCCGCGCCGAGCGCCACCCGGGCACCGGCGTCGACGAGCGCCCGCAGCGGCACCTCCTGCGCCGACCGGTAGACCCCCAGCGACACGTTCGACGCCGGGCAGACCTCGAGCGCCACCCCCTCGTCCACCACCCGCTCGAGCACCCGCGGGTCCTCCGCCGACCGCACGCCGTGCCCCAGCCGGTCGGGGTGCAGGTGCTCGACGACGTCCTCGACGTGGGCCGGTCCGAGGAGCTCGCCGCCGTGCGGCACCGACGCCAGGCCCGCGCGCCGGGCGATCGCGAACGCCGGCGCGAACTCGCTGGTCTCGCCGCGGCGCTCGTCGTTCGACAGGCCGAAGCCGACCACCTGACCCGGGCCGTCGCCCGCGTGGTGCGCCGCCAGCCTCGCGAGCGTCCGCGCCTCGAGCGGGTGCCGCATGCGCGACGCGGCCACGATCACGCCGACGTCGACCCCGGTCGCGACCGACGCCTCCCGTGCGGCGTCCAGGACGATCTCGATCGCGGGCGTCAGCCCGCCGACGAACGGCGCGTACGACGTCGGGTCCACCTGGATCTCCAGCCGCCCGGACCCCTCCGCGGCGTCGTCCTCCGCCGCCTCGGCGACGATCCGGCGCATGTCCGCCTCCGACCGGACGCACGCCCGCGCCGCGTCGTACAGCCGCTGGAACCGGAACCACCCGCGCTCGTCGGCCGGGACGTGCAGCGGGTCGTCGTCGAGCAGCGCCGCGGGGAGCCGGATGCCGTGCTCGGCGGCGAGCTCCCCGAGGGTCGCCGTGCGCATCGACCCCGTGAAGTGAAGGTGCAGGTGGGCCTTCGGGAGCAGGGCCAGGTCGCGCATCGGCACAGTGTGCCAGCGGAGCGTGCCCGTCCCCGTCAGGCGTCCCCGTCAGGCGGTCGCGTCAGGCCGTCGCGTCGACGAGCCGGTAGCCCACCCCGCGCACCGTGTCGAAGTGCTCGGGCCCGACCTTGCGCCGCAGGTACCGCACGTACACGTCGACGACGTTGCTGCCCGGGTCGAAGTCGTAGCCCCACACCTCGGAGAGCAGGCGCTCGCGGGTCAGCACGTCGCCCGGGTGCCGCAGGAACGTCTCGGCCAGCGCGAACTCCCGGGCGGACAGGTCGACCTCCTGACCGCCCACCCGGATCCGCCGGGTGCGCAGGTCGAGCTGCAACGGGCCGTGCGAGAGCACCGTGGGCTCCCCGGCCGCCGGCGCCGGCTGGGCGCGCAGCCGCAGCCGCACCCGCGCCAGCAGCTCCTCGAACCGGAACGGCTTGGCCATGTAGTCGTCGGCGCCCGACTCGAGGCCGGTGACCGTGTCCGTCACCGAGGAGCGGGCGGTCAGCACGATCACCGGGATCGTCCGGCCGGTCTCGCGCAGCCGCCGCAGCACCTCGAAGCCGTCCATGTCGACGAGCCCGAGGTCGAGGACGAGCAGGTGCACGCCACCCGCCTCGACGCGGGCGATCGCCTCCGCGCCCGACGTGACCGCCGTGGCCTCGTAGCCGGCGGCACGCAGGCCCTTGGCGACGAACGAGGCGATCCGCTCCTCGTCCTCCGCGATCAGGATGTGGGTCATCTGTTCTCCACGAGCTGGGGGACGGACGGGGTGTCGCCGTCGACGAGGTCGACGGCCGGGAGGTCGAGCACGAAGACCGCACCCGGGCCGGCGTGCGGCGGCGGGTGCTCGAGGAACACCCGACCGTGGTGGGCGCGGGCGATGGCCGCGACGATCGGCAGGCCGAGGCCGGCACCGTGCGGGTTGCGGTCCGCCTGGCCCCGGTGGAAGCGCTCGAACACCCGCTCCTCCTCCTGGGCCGGCACGCCGGGGCCCTCGTCGCGGACCCACAGCAGCAGGCGGTCGGCGGCGACCTCGCTGCCGAGCCGGACGGTGGAGCCCGGAGCCGAGAACCGGTGTGCGTTCGCGAGCAGCTGCAGCCAGGCCTGCGTGATCCGCTGCGCGTCGAGCTGGACCGTCACGTCGGCCCGGGCGACGACGACCCACTGCCGGTCACCGAGACCCCGGGCCTTGTCGTGCACGTCGTCGGTGAGCCTGCCCACGTCCGTCGGGGCCAGGCGCACGAAGTCGGGACGGTCCGCCGTCGCGAGCGTCATCAGGTCGTCGACCAGGCGGTGCATCCGGTCCAGCTCGTCGAGCGTGAGGGCCTGCGTGGCACGGACGTCGGCGGCGTCCTCGGGGTCCATGAGCTCGAGGTGCCCGCGCACGATGGTCAACGGCGTGCGCAGCTCGTGCCCGACGTCGTCGAGCAGCTCGCGCTGCGACCCGAAGGCCCGCTGGAGGCGGTCGAGCATCGCGTTGACGGTGCGCGCCAGGTCGGACAGGTCGTCCTTGCCGGTCACGTCGATCCGCTCGGACAGGTCGGACTCGGTGACCCGCCGCGCGGTGTTCCGCAGCAGCCGCACAGGTCGCAGCAGACGACCGACCACGAACCAGGCGACGACCGTGATGACGGCCAGCGACCCCAGCCCGACCTCGAGGTACGAGACGTACGTGTCCCGCAGGGCCCGCATCTCGGCGCCACGGTCGAACGCGACGACGAACAGCCCCCGGCCCGGCGAGTGCGAGACGTGCACCGGCACCGCGACGAGCCGGTACTCGGCGGTCGAGGTGCGCAGCGTGAGGGGTGCGACGCGCGGGCCGAACCAGCGGTGCGCCAGGTAGTCGACGAGCTCCTCGTCCTCGCCGAGGGGCAGCGCGTGCGTCTCGGGCGCCGCCGCCCAGGCGGGTCCGTCGTCGAGCAGCGTGACGACCCCCTCGTTCCGTCCCGGCACGCGCGTGCGGACCGACTCCTTGAGGAGCGCGTTGAGGTCCATGGTCGGATGGTCGGTGCTCGACCCGGTCGCGGTCTCCAGGGCGCGCAGCGCGGCGACGGCGCGGGCCAGCGAGTTGTCGATGCGGGCGTCGATCTGCCGGACCTGGAGGCCGTACGCGGTGCCACCCGCGATGAGGACGGCGAGCCCGGCCAGGGCCACCACAGCGGTGAGGATGCGGGCCCGGACGGTGAGGTGCGGGCGCGGGTTCGCCGGCACCGAGGCGTCCCCGGTGCGGGGTTCCCCCTCGACGTCCGCGCGCACGGGGGACAGTATGGCCCGCGCGTTTCACCCGGTGAAGGTCGACGTGTGCCGCACCCGGAGACGTTCGCCCGGTCGGCCCTCGGTCGTCCCGGCGTGCGGCACGACGGCTACCCGGCCTCCGACAGCAGCTTCTGGATGCGCCCGACGCCCTCGACGAGGTCCTCGTCGGCCAGCGCGTACGACAGCCGCAGGTAGCCGCTCGGCCCGAACGCCTCGCCGGGCACCACGGCGACCTCGACCTCGTCGAGGATCAGGGCCGCGAGCTCGGCCGACGTCCGCGGCGTGACACCGCGGATGGTCCGCCCCAGCACCCCCTCGACCGAGGGGTACACGTAGAACGCCCCCTGCGGTGCGGGGCACGTCACGCCGTCGATCTGGCCGAGCATCTCGACGATGGTCCGGCGGCGTCGGTCGAACGCGATCCGCATCTCCTCGACGGCCGTGAGGTCCCCGGATACGGCGGCGATCGCGGCCCGCTGGGACACGTTCGCGACGTTGGACGTGAGGTGCGACTGGAGGTTGGTCGCGGCGTCGACGACGTCCTTCGGCCCGATCATCCAGCCGACGCGCCAGCCGGTCATCGCGTACGTCTTGGCGACGCCGTTGAGGACGATCGTCGTGTCGGCGAGCTCGGGCACCACGCGGACGATCGGGGTGAACACCGAGTGGTCGTAGGTGAGGTGCTCGTAGATCTCGTCGGTGAGCACCCAGATGCCGTGCTCGAGGGCCCAGCGGCCGATCGCGGCGGTCTGCTCGGGGGAGTAGACCGACCCGGTCGGGTTGGACGGCGAGCAGAACAGCAGCACCTTGGTGCGCGGGGTGCGGGCCGCCTCGAGCTGCTCGACCGTGACGAGGTAGTCCTGCTCGACGCCCGCGAACACCTCGACCGGGACGCCGCCGGCCAGCCGCACCGCCTCGGGGTACGTGGTCCAGTACGGCGCGGGCAGCAGCACCTCGTCGCCCGGGTCCACGACCGCGGCGAAGGCCTGGTAGACCGCCTGCTTGCCGCCGTTCGTGACGAGCACCGACGACGGCGCGACCTCGTAGCCGGAGTCACGCAGCGTCTTCGCGGCGATCGCCTCGCGCAGCGCGGGCAGCCCGGCCGCGGGCGTGTACCGGTGGTTGGCGGGGTCCTTCGCGGCCGCCACGGCGGCGTCGACGATGTACCCGGGCGTCGGGAAGTCCGGCTCGCCGGCCCCGAAGCCGATGACCGGCCGGCCGGCGGCCTTGAGCGCCTTCGCCTTCGCGTCGACCGCGAGCGTCGCCGACGGGGCGATCGCGGCGACGCGTGCGGAGACGCGGGGACGGGGGGCGGACGGCTCGGTCTGGGCGCTCACGGCGTCCATAGTGGCAGAGGTCACGTGTGGTCGTGGCTGCCGTCCCGACCGCCGGGCAGTCGCCGATCGGTCGCCGGGCGAGCGACGGGCGGGCGGCGGGCGAGCGCCGGACGGGCAGACGGCGGCTCGGAGGTGCTGTCGTGGGCGCGGTCGGGCGACGACGAGGTGTCGCGGGGCGTGTTCCTGCGGGTCCCGGGCGGCCGCCGGACGGCGGTTCGACCGAGACGCGCTCGTCGCGTACAGTGGTCCCCCGGCGGTTGACGTCCGCCATGATGAGCCGTGCCCGAGCAAGGTCGTATAGACGTTGGGGCAACGTGTGTCGGGTCCCTACGGGTGCACTCCGACGCCGTGCGCACGGTCCGTCGTGGAGGTCAGGACCGTCGTAGGGCAGTGGCGCAATTGGTAGCGCAGCGGTCTCCAAAACCGCAGGTTGCAGGTTCGAGTCCTGTCTGCCCTGCGCACGCCGTCCGACCCGCTGGGGTCGGCAGCGAGCAGGATCGCCGGACGGTCCGGCGCGACGCGTCGGCCGTCCGTCCGTCGGGTCCCGCACGGGGCCGGGCGGTCACCACGAGACGTAGGGGCCTGACGTGAGCGAAACAGCACCGGCTGCGGCGTCCGACGCCGAAGGTTCGGCGTCGCGCACCCGCGCGCCCAAGGCGGCCGGCAAGGGCAAGGAGCGCGGGCTGTTCGCGCGCATCGGCCTGTTCGTCCGCCAGGTGGTCGCGGAGCTCAAGAAGGTCGTGCGCCCCACGCGCTCCGAGCTCATCACCTACACGACCGTCGTGCTCGTGTTCGTCGCGGTCATCATGGCGTTCGTCACCGTGGTCGACCTGGGCGTCGGCAAGCTGACCTTCTGGGTCTTCGGAGCCTGACGCCGTCGCGGCCCACCGGGCCGCCGGGCAGCGGGGTGTCTCGCCGCGCCGCCCACCGAGCGCACAACGCTGGAGAAAGCAGGTTTGCACGTGTCGCAGGAGTCGCAGGAGCCCACCACGGGTGCCGAGACAGAGCTCGAGGACGCCCTCGCGTCGGTCGAGGCGGTCGAGGCGTCCGCAGGTGACAGCGACGACGTCGCCGTCGCCACCGACGAGGTGGACGCCGACGACGCTGCCGACGACGCCGACGCTGCCGAGGAGGCGGACGACGCCGAGCAGGCGGACGCCGCCGACGACGCCGAGGTCCTCGAGGACCCCGACGAGGACCCGGTCGTCGCGTTCAAGACCCAGCTCCGTCGCCTGCCGGGCGAGTGGTACGTCATCCACTCGTACGCGGGCTACGAGAACCGCGTGAAGGCGAACCTCGAGAACCGCACGCAGAGCCTCAACATGGAGGACTTCATCTACCAGGTGGAGGTCCCCATGGAGGAGGTCGTGGAGATCAAGAACGCGCAGCGCAAGGTCGTCAAGCGCGTCCGGATCCCCGGCTACGTCCTGGTCCGCATGGACATGACCGACGAGTCGTGGGGCGCCGTCCGCCACACGCCGGGCGTCACCTCGTTCGTGGGCCACACCCACCAGCCCGTCCCGCTGACGCTCGACGAGGTCTTCTCGATGCTCGCGCCGGTGCTGGCGCCGAAGACCCCCGCGGCCGCCGCCACGCAGAAGGCCGCGTCGCAGATCCAGGTCGACTTCACGGTCGGCGAGTCCGTCACGGTCACCGACGGCCCGTTCGACACGCTGCCCGCGACGATCTCCGAGATCAACGCCGAGAACCAGAAGCTCAAGGTCCTCGTCTCCATCTTCGGCCGGGAGACCCCGGTCGAGCTGTCGTTCAGCCAGGTCGCCAAGATCTGACCGGACACCCCCGCGTCCGCGGGGGAGCCGTTGCAACCGGGTCATCGCCCACGGCGTCGGCCCACGAAACGAAGAACGGAAGGCATCATGCCCCCGAAGAAGAAGGTCACCGGCCTGATCAAGCTCCAGATCAAGGCCGGCGCCGCCACCCCCGCGCCGCCGATCGGTCCGGCGCTGGGTCAGCACGGCGTCAACATCATGGAGTTCTGCAAGGCGTACAACGCGGCGACCGAGGCCCAGCGCGGCAACGTCATCCCCGTCGAGATCACGGTGTACGAGGACCGCTCGTTCACCTTCATCACGAAGACGCCGCCCGCCGCGGAGCTCATCAAGAAGGCCGCGGGCGTCGCCAAGGGCTCGCCCACGCCGCACACCGTCAAGGTCGCCACCCTGACCAAGGCGCAGGTCAGCGAGATCGCGAGCACCAAGCTCGAGGACCTCAACGCGAACGACCTCGCCGCGGCCGAGAAGATCATCGCGGGCACCGCCCGCTCGATGGGCATCAAGGTCGAGGGCTGAGCCCGACGAATCACCCCCGGTCCGAGCAGTGCTCGGACCGGGGTGCACGACCCGGGCTGACCTCCAGCCCGGACCAGTGGCAGGGCCATGTGCGGCCCGCTGACCACGACTGCTGACAAGGAGAGACACGCAGATGGCCAAGCACAGCAAGGCGTACCGCAACGCCGCCGAGAAGATCGAGCCGGGCAAGCTCTACGCCCCGCTCGAGGCCGTCCGACTGGCCCAGGCCACGTCGACGACCAAGTACGACGCGACCGTCGAGGTGGCCTTCCGCCTCGGTGTCGACCCCCGCAAGGCCGACCAGATGGTCCGCGGCACGGTCAACCTGCCGCACGGCACGGGCAAGACCGCGCGAGTCATCGTGTTCGCCACGGGCGAGCGTGCCGAGCAGGCCCGCGCGGCCGGTGCCGACGAGGTCGGTGGCGACGAGCTGATCGAGAAGGTGGCCGCCGGCTACACCGACTTCGACTCCGCCGTCGCGACGCCCGACCTCATGGGCAAGGTCGGTCGACTGGGCAAGGTCCTGGGCCCGCGTGGTCTCATGCCGAACCCGAAGACCGGCACCGTGACGATGGACGTGGCCAAGGCCGTGTCCGACATCAAGGGCGGCAAGATCGAGTTCCGCGTGGACCGTCACGCGAACCTGCACTTCATCATCGGCAAGACGTCGTTCTCCGACGTCAGCCTGGTGGAGAACTACGCCGCGGCGCTCGACGAGATCCTGCGTCTGAAGCCGTCCGCCTCGAAGGGTCGCTACATCGCCAAGGCGACGATCTCGACCACGAACGGCCCCGGCATCCTGCTGGACCAGAACAAGACCCGGAACCTCACGTCCGAGGACGAGGCGGCCTGACGCTGCGTCTCCCCGGCGCGTGACGCGCCGGACCATCCGGTCGACGAAGGCCCGATCCCCCCTGCGGATCGGGCCTTCGTCGTTCGTCGGCACGGGTCAGGACCGGGGTCCTCGGCGCCGGGCCCGGGTCAGGACGGCGACCGCCGAGCCGCGAGCTCCAGCGGCCGGGTCCACAGGCCCGCCAGCCAGGCACGCTCCTCGGGCCCGTCCGGACCCGCGAGCGCGAGCTGCGCGCTCCACTCGACGGCAGTCGCGACGGTGCGTGCCACCGCCATCGCCCGCGTGGGCACGGCGGTGCCGCCGAGCGCCTGGTACTCGTCGAGGAACATCACGACGGGGTCGACGCGCCACGCCGGGTCGAGGGTGGGCCCGAGCGCGATCGCCAGCCAGTCGAGGGCCGTGGCGACGTCCCAGCGAGGGTCGCCCGTGCCGCTGCGAGGCTGCCCGGCAGGCGGGTCCTGCTCGACCTCGTCGTGGTGGGCGGCGCCCAGGAGCGTCGCGCGCGTGGTGCCGCGGCGGCGCGTCACGACGACCTCGTCGCCGGTGGGGTCGCCGTGCGTCCACTGCGCAGCGGTCCAGTCGCCCCGGGTGCGGCGCAGGGCCCGGAGGACGCCCGGGTGGGCCCGGACGGCCCAGACGGGACCGGTCTCGGTGGGCAGGTCGTCGAGCCAGTCGGGCAGCGGCTCGGTGAGGACCCACGGGACGTCGGCCACCGGCGTGGTGGCGGTCACCGGCGTGCGGTGCAGCCGGACGAGGGCCGCCGCCCAGGCGCCGAGCAGGGCGCGCAGGTCCGACTGCAGCGCGAGCATCGGGCCGTAGGCCGACATCCGGTCGACGACCGCCTCGAGCTCGCGCACGAGGGGCAGCGGCTGGGCCACGTCCGGCGCGGCGTCGTCGAGGGCGTGCCGGGCCTGGTGCTCGCGGGGGTCGCCGCCCGGACACGTCAGCACGTCGGTCCCACCGACGAGGCCCGCACGGGTCGCAGGGGTGCCGGTCGCGCCGGTACGAGCCGCGCCGGTACGAGCCGTGCCGGTACGGGCTGTGCCGGCACGCGTCGTGCCGGCACGGTTCCCGCCGGCATCGTTCGCGTGGGCACTGCTCGCACCCGGCACGCCGACGAGGGCGACGACCTCCGGCGACGGTCCGGCGGCGGCGTGCCGGCCGACCGCGGGCTCGAGCGCCTCGACGCGCGCGGGCCGACGACGGTCCACCCACGGCCCTTCGACGACGACGGTCATCATGCACCTCCTTGGTGGTTCTCCCGCCGGCGCCCGGGTCGCGGGCGCCGGCGGGGCTGGTCAGTGTCGTCGGCCGCGGGTCAGCGCGGTGACGTACCCGGCCCAGAAGGCCTCCCGAGCGCGACGGGCCGCCGCGGCCCGGGCATGCTGGACGGCCGCCGCACGGGCCCGCGCGGCGTAGACCGCACGGGCTCGGGCGACGTACGCCTGGACGTACTGCTGGGTGAAGGGCTCGGTGAAGGGCTCCGTGAAGGGCTCTGTGAAGGGTTCCGTGAACGGCTCGGTGAAGGGCTCGGTGAACGGGTTCGCGCCGAGGGCCTCGGTGAACGGCTCCGTGAACGGTTCCGTGAACGGTTCGGTGAACGGCTCCGTGAACGGGTCGACGCCGAGGGCCTCGGTGAAGGGCTCGGTGAACGGTTCCGTGAACGGCTCGGTGAACGGCTCCGTGAACGGTTCCGTGAACGGGTTGACGCCGAGGGCCTCGGTGAACGGTTCGGTGAAGGGCTCCGTGAAGGGCTCCGTGAACGGCTCGGTGAAGGGCTCGGTGAACGGGTTGACGCCGAGGGCCTCGGTGAACGGCTCCGTGAACGGCTCGGTGAACGGCTCCGTGAACGGCTCGGTGAACGGTTCCGTGAACGGCTCGATCGACGCCCGCTCCGCCCCGCCGGAGGCCCTGCGCCCGGCCGCCGCGGGCCGCGTGCCCGACCTGGCGGAGGCGGACCCGTTGCCGGCAGCCCGCGGGCCGGCCCCGGTGGCCCGGTCGGCGGCGGAAGGGAGACGGCCTCCGCCGAACGCGATGCTCACCGGCGGGAAGGGCCCGGCCCAGCCGGCGGTGTGCGCGGCGAGGCGTCGACGTGCGACGGCCCGGGCGCGGTCCCGCCGGGCCGCGGCGAGCCGTCGCGCCGCGGCGGCACGGGCGCTGGCGACGGTCGCGACGTCGACCCCGAGCGTGTCGAGCACCACGGAGATCGGGCTCGCGACGGCGTAGGACCCGTCGTCCTCGCCGGCCCAGAGCAGACCGACGACCCGGCCGTCCTCGTCGACCACGGCCGAGCCGGAGTCGCCCTCGTCGGAGAACGCCTCCGCGCCCTCGCCGGGCTCGATGCGGATCTGGTCGCGCAGCGTCTGCCAGCCCGTGCCGGGACCGAAGTCCACCGACGTCGTGTAGTCGGTCGAGACGACGCGACCGGTGCGCAGCCCCGTGGTCCTGCCGTACTTGCGCACGACGCCGTCCTCGACGGCGGCTCCGGCACCGGCCACTGGGCCGATGCCGAGGATGCCGGGCACCCACGGGGCTCCGGGGGCGAGCGCGACGACGGCGGCGTCGACCTTGTCGGTCAGGACGCCGCGCACGAGCGCGCCGACGCGGTCGCGGCGGGGGTCGCCGCCGTCGGCCAGCCCGGGCTGGATCCAGGTGCTGCCGGTGTCCTCGAGCCCGTCGCCGGCCGCGACGTGCCAGTTCGTGAGGCCGAGCGCGCGCCCGCTGAGGCGGTCGGTCACGACGACCCCGAGCGTCCCGTTCACGGAGCGCCGCTGCGCGTGCCCCTCGACGGGCACGGTCACGGGGTCCGCGGGGCCGACGCTGATCCCGCCGGCGAGCGGCCGGACCCGACCGCGCACCACCTCGGACTCGTCGACCTTCGAGGAGGTCTGGCTGAGCAGCCGGACCCGGTGCTCCACCACGTCGGTCGGGACGCCGTCGATGGTCGCCGGGATCCGGTCGTGCTCGGGGACCTCACCGTCGGCGAGCTTGCGCTCGACGTGCACCACGATCGCCTGCCGGCCGGTGGGACGGCCGTCGGACCACTTCTCGCCGATGTCCACCCCGACCACGCCGCTGCGCGCGATGAGGGCGTTCTCGATGTTTCGCTTGGTCGGGCGGATCTGCTCGCGCGTGAGGTCCTGCGGCGTGCGGTCCTGCTCGGTCATGTCGCGTGTCTCCTCGGATCGGTCATTTCGAGTCGTCGAACAGCATTTCGGGCGGGTCGACCGACAGCCTTCCGGCGGCCCCCGCGCAGCGGAAGGACGAAGTCGGGTGCTGGGCAGGAGCGGTCCGGACCAGCCCTGATACACGGACGCGGGGGAAATCTCGGCGCGGACGTATCTGGTCGGGGGCGCGCGGCTCCTGACGGTCGATCCCGAAGGTCGGGGATCACGCGCGGGTGCGTGAGGACGTCGTCCTGGACAGGTGCCCGACGTGTGGTTCGTCCTTCTTGTCGGGGTTGTCCGGGCCGCCTACTGTGACAGGGGCGGCCGCCCGACGAGGCCGCCTGTGAGGGGTCCATGATGAGTGACGACCTGGTGGAGCCGGTGGACACCGCGCTCCGCGACCAGGGTGAGGGGCTGGCCGACCGGGCAGCCCGAGCCGTGGTCGCGTACCGCGACGGGGACAGGGAGCCCCTCGCGGCGCTGGTGCAGGTGATGACGCCGCTGCTGTGGCACACGGTGCGGGCCCAGGGGGCCGACACCGAGACCGCGCAGGACGTGGTGCAGAACGTGTGGCTCACGCTGGTGCGTGACATCGACACGATCCGCGACCCGCGCGCGACGCTGCAGTGGATGCTGGTGACCGCCAAGCGGGCCGCCTGGCGGTCGGTGCGCAGGTCGCGGGAGGACCTGGTGCGCCACGAGCAGGACGAGCACGTGACCGACTGGCTCGCGGCCCCGGCCGACGACCGGCCGGACACGATGGCCGTCCGCTCGGAGCGCGACCAGATCCTGTGGGAGCACGTGTCGTCGCTGCCGGACCGCTGCCGGCGCCTGCTCGGCCTGGTGGCGCTGGTCGACCGGCCCGACTACACCGTGGTGTCCCGGGCGCTGGGGATGCCGGTCGGGAGCATCGGGCCCACGCGCGGTCGGTGCCTCGCCAAGCTCCGTATCGCCCTCTCCTCCGACCCCGCCTGGAGCGTGTCATGACCACCGACGAGAGCACGCTCGCCCTGGTCGCCGCCGGCGGCCTGGACACCGACGACCGGGAGATCCTGCGCCGGATCGCCCTGCTGGTCGACTCCCTCGACCCGATGCCTCCGGGCCTCGTGGACAGCATCGGGATGGCCCTGACGATCGAGGCGCTGCACGCCGAGCTCGCCGAGCTCCACCTCGTGGGGGAGCCCGAGCTCGCCCGGCGCGCCGACGAGACGAGCATCGAGGCCGGCACGATCACGTTCACCACGGACGTCCTGACGGTGATGATCTCGGTGCATCCCGAGGCCGGCCGGGTACGTGTGGACGGGTGGGCGGCCCCCGCGGGCGAGCTGTCCGTCGAGCTGCACCAGTCCGGCGACGTGACGACGACGTCGTCCGACGTGGACGGCCGGTTCTCGTTCGCCGACGTGGAGCACGGGCCGGCTCGGCTCGTCCTGCGGCGCCCGTCGGACCCGACGGTGCCGATCGTGACCCCACAGATCGAGCTCTAGGGAACATGTCGGACCAGGGCGGCCCGGCGGCGACCGGGCCGCCCTCCTTCGACAGCCTCGTCGAGGCGGTCCAGCGGGCGGAGACCGAGAACGCGGAGGGTCGGCCGACCCGTGCCCGCCGGCGGCTGCGTCCCGTGCTGCGCGAGCTCGCGACCCTCGACCCGTCGCCGGGTGTCGTCCGGCTGCGCGGGCGTTCGCTGATCGAGCTCGCGAAGGCGGACTTCGAGACGCGCGGCGGCCCGCGGGCGGCGCTCGACGAGCTCGACGCGATGCTCGTCGCGCAGGACGCGGAGCCGCAGCTGCGCTGGCGTGGGCTCCGGCCCGCGGTCTCCGGCGTCCGGGGCCTGCTGGCCCTGCGGGCGGGCCGGCACGACGAGGCCCTGCACTGGCTCGACGAGGCGGTGGCGTCGATCGACGAGGCCGAGCCGATCGACGGCTGCCGGGCCCTGCTCAACCGCGGTGTGCTCCACTCGGAGCTCCACCACGTCGCCCAGTCGCGTGCCGACTACGCCGAGTGCGCGCGCCGGTCGAGGCAGGCGGGGTTCGCGCGGCTGACGTTCAAGGCGGAGCACAACCTCGGCTACCTGGCGTTCGTCGAGGGCAAGCTGCCCGACGCGCTCGCGCGGATGGAGGTCGCGGCCCGCAGCCTGCAGGGGCCGCCGCTTCCGACCCAGATGCTCGACCGGGCGCGGGTGCTCCTCGAGGCGGGGCTGGTCGGGGTGGCGGACACGACGTTCGCGGAGGCCGCGGAGCAGTTCGAGTCGCAGCACCTGCCGAGGGACGTCGCCGAGTGCGAGCTCGGCCGGGCGGAGTGCGCGATGCTGCGCGGCGACGTCGCGGCGGCGCGCCGGTTCGTGGCGTCCTCGGAGCGGCGGTTCCGGCGACGTGGCGACGAGGCGTGGGTGGTCCGCACGTCGCTGCTCGCTCTGCAGGCCGACGCGGTGGTGTACGCGAGCGCGCTGGACGACGACCCGCGCACGCGGGTGCTGTGGGCCGGGCTGTCCCGCCGGGCGGCGAAGCTCGAGCGGCTGTGCCGGGCGACGGGTCGGACGAGCTGGGAGAGCGCCGCCGCGTACGTGCGGATCGAGGCCGACCTGTCGCGGGGCGCCCTCGACGACCCGGCGGGGGTGCTGGAGGAGCTCGGCACGGTCCGGGGGAGCGACCCGGTGTCCGTCCGGCTGCACGGCCGGTGGATCCGGGCGATGCTCGCGCTCGCGGCGGGTGACCGGGCGCGCGCCGGACGCTACGTCCGCGCAGGTCAGCGGGACCTCGCGCTGCACCGGTCACGGTTCGGCTCGCTGGACCTGCGCACGGCCGGTGCCGTCCACGGGCGGGCGCTCGCGGACCTCGACGTCCGCCTGGCGCTCGCGGCCGACCGCCCGTCGGCCGTGCTGGACGCGGCCGAGCGCGTGCGAGCCGTGATCGGCGGCACCCCCCGGGTCAACCCGCCCGACGACCCGCAGTCGGCCGAGCTGCTCACCGAGCTGCGGCGCCTGCTGGACGAGAACCGCGGGGTCCCGCAGCGCGCGGGCGCCGACCCGACGCGGATCCGGATGATCCGCGAGGCCCAGCGCCTCAAGCACGAGATCCTCGCCCGGTCCTGGCACGAGCGCGGGCGGGTGGGGGACGACCGGCCGGGCCGGTCGGTCGAGGTCCGGCGGATGCTCGACCAGCGCCCGGGGAGCACCGTGCTCGACGTGCTGAGCCACCGCGGCGAGATCCTCGCCGTCGAGATGGGGCACGGCCACAGCACGCTGCACCACCTGGGCGACTCCGCGGCGACGGCCGAGCTCGTGCGCCGCGTCCACGCCGACCTCGAGGTCACGTCGAACACGCTCGTGCCGGCGGACCTGCGCGAGGTCGCCCAGCGGTCGCTGCTGCACGGCATGACGGACCTCGAGAAGCGCCTCGCACCCGCGCTGGGTGCGCCGGGCGAGCTGGTCGTCGTCGCGACGGGCTGGCTCGGCGTCCTGCCGTGGTCGATGCTGTCGTCGCGCATCGGCCGGCCGACCGTCGTCGCGCCGTCGGTGCACCACTGGATGACGTTCGCGGGCACGGCGGCCGCCACGCCGGTCCGCGTCAGCGCGGCCGCCGGTCCGGGGCTGCAGCACGCCGACGACGAGGCGCGGGAGATCGCGGGGCTGTGGCCCGGCGGCGAGGCCGTGGTGGGGGAGGAGGCGACCGTCGCCCGGATGATCGAGCTGCTCGGCTCGCCCGGTGTGGTCCACCTCGCCGCGCACGGACGGCACGAGCCGGACAACCCGCTGTTCTCGTCGGTCCGGATGGCCGACGGCCCCCTGTTCGCCCACGAGCTGGACGCCGGCGGCCGGTCGCCGGACCTCGTCGTCCTCTCGAGCTGCGAGGTCGGCCGGGCGAGCATCCGCGCCGGCGGCGAGGCGCTCGGCATGGCGAGCGTCCTGCTGCGACGCGGCGTGGGCTGCGTGGTGGCGGCCGTGGCCCCGTTGCGCGACGACACGGCGCTGCGGGTCATGACGCGCACGCACGCGCTGCTGCGCTCCGGCCGGCCGGTGGCCGACGCGGTCGCGACGGCCGTCGCGGAGGACGCGCAGGTCACCGGGGTCGTGGCGCCGCTGATGTGCTTCGGCGCGCCGGTCTGACCCCAGGTCCGGCACGGAAGGGGAGGCGCCGGGATTTGGACCGACGCGGCGGGTGCCGTAGTCTCATGGGGCCCAAGACCGCCGGTCGTCGGAGTCACCCTGAGTGCCTCCGCCCGAAGTCCCGCAGCAGCGGAGGCCAGCGCAGGTGAGAGTTCCCGGACGGACCGGCATGCCGTGTCCCGACGCCGAGCCCCGCGCCTGCGCGGGGCTCTTGTCATTTCTGATGACGCACCTGCGGTGCTGACGACCGGTGGCACCACCATCGGAAGGATTGCCATGGCGAGGCCGGACAAGGCAGCCGCTGTCGCAGAGCTCACGGACCTGTTCCGTGAGTCGAACGCGGCCGTGCTGACCGAGTACCGCGGGCTCACCGTCGCGCAGCTCAAGCGGCTGCGCAAGGCGCTCGGCGGTAACGCAACCTACGCCGTGGTGAAGAACACGCTGACCGCGATCGCGGCCAAGGACGCCGGACTGACTGGCCTCGACGACGCGCTCGCGGGCCCGTCGGCGATCGCCTTCGTCACCGGCGACCCGGTCGAGGCCGCGAAGGGTCTGCGTGACTTCGCCAAGGCGAACCCCGCACTGGTCATCAAGGGGGGCGTCCTCGACGGCCGCACCCTGACCGCTGCGGACGTCACCAAGCTCGCGGACCTCGAGTCCCGCGAGGTGCTGCTGGCCAAGGCGGCCGGCGCGATGAAGGCCAAGCTCTACCAGGCTGCGTACGTCTTCACCGCGAACACCGCCCAGGCCGCCCGTGTCATCGATGCCCTGCGCCAGAAGCAGGAATCGGAAGGCGCAGCCGCCTGACCCTGTCCTGACGGGCAGAGCAGTCGACGCGCACAACCCACACCCTGCTCCGGCGCTCGGGGACGACACCCCCGCCGGGCACCAACGAAAGGAACGCCGATCATGGCGAAGCTCAGCACCGACGAGCTCATCGAGCAGTTCAAGGGCCTCACCCTCATCGAGCTCTCCGAGTTCGTGAAGGCGTTCGAGGACGTCTTCGAGGTCACCGCCGCCGCTCCCGTCGCCGTCGCGGCCCCCGCCGCCGGTGGCGCGGGCGCCGAGGTCGAGGCCGAGGAGGAGAAGGACTCGTTCGACGTCGTCCTCGAGGCCGCTGGTGACAAGAAGATCCAGGTCATCAAGGAGGTGCGCGCGCTCACCTCGCTCGGCCTCAAGGAGGCCAAGGACCTCGTGGACGAGGCCCCCAAGGCCGTCCTGGAGGGCGTGAACAAGGAGGCGGCCGAGAAGGCGAAGGCCGCTCTCGAGGGCGCCGGCGCCACGGTCACCCTCAAGTGATCCGACCTCCGGCGCGGTCCTGACCGCCGGGGGGATGCCTGACGCACGGAGGCCCGTGCCCCGAGAGGGGTGCGGGCCTTCGTCGTCCGAGGGGCCGTCCGCCGCGTGATCGCGCGGGTCCCGGGCCGTCCGTCCGGGTGGTCGTGACGTGCGGTCGGGGGTGGCGGACTTTCACAGGAGGCGTGACGTGTGCCACCATGGCGCCCGGCGACAACGTGGTCGCCCGCCGGGCGTCACCGTCCGGTCGAGCCGGACATCCGGGTCTCGGCACCGCCAGTCGGTGTCGAAAGGCGCGGATGTCGTCACCGGGTAGACTTCCCTGCCCGAGGCGGGTATGCTAGCGCTTTGCGCTGGCCTGTGCCCGCGATCCCGTATAACCCGAGCAGTGGACGTCGTACGTGCGCGACGTCCCTGGTTCCGAGGCCGGGGGGTCGCGCCTAGCCGGGTCCTAGCGCAGCGTGCACTCGATCCGCAGGGAAGGACCCCTCTTGGCTGCCTCGCGCACCCCTTCTGCACCCTCCGCCGACGCCATCGCGAACCGCACCGCCTCTCGCCGCATCTCCTTCGCCAAGATCCACGAGCCCCTCGAGGTCCCGGACCTGCTCGGTCTGCAGACCGAGAGCTTCGACTGGCTGCTCGGGAACGAGCGCTGGCAGGGCCGCGTCGCGAAGGCCCTCGAGGCCGGTCGCCAGGACGTCCCGGAGACCGCTGGTCTCGAGGAGATCTTCGAGGAGATCTCCCCGATCGAGGACTTCGGCGGCTCCATGTCGCTGTCCTTCCGCGAGCACCGCTTCGAGCCGCCGAAGTACACGGCCGAGGAGTGCAAGGAGAAGGACTTCACGTTCGCCGCGCCGCTGTTCGTCACGGCGGAGTTCGTCAACTACACGACCGGTGAGATCAAGAGCCAGACGGTCTTCATGGGCGACTTCCCGCTCATGACCGAGCGCGGCACGTTCATCATCAACGGCACCGAGCGCGTCGTCGTCTCGCAGCTGGTCCGTTCCCCGGGCGTCTACTTCGAGCGCATCGCCGACAAGACGTCGGACAAGGACATCCTCACGGCGAAGGTCATCCCGAGCCGTGGCGCGTGGCTCGAGTTCGAGATCGACAAGCGCGACAACGTCGGCGTGCGCGTCGACCGCAAGCGCAAGCAGAACGCCACGGTGCTGCTCAAGGCGCTCGGCATGACGGAGTCGGAGATCCGCGAGGAGTTCGCGGCGTACCCGGCCGTCATCGACACGCTCGAGAAGGACCACGTCCAGACGCAGGACGAGGCGCTGCTCGACCTGTACCGCAAGATCCGCCCGGGCGAGCCGCCCACGGTCGAGGCCGGCCGTGCGCTCATCGAGAACTTCTACTTCAACCCCAAGCGCTACGACCTCGCGAAGGTCGGCCGCTACAAGCTGAACAAGAAGCTCGGCCTGGACGTCCCGCTCGCGGACTCGGTGCTGTCCAAGGACGACGTCGTCGCGACGATCAAGTACCTCGCGTCGCTGCACATCGACCTGCCCCAGCTGCCCGGCACGCGGGCCGGCGAGGCGATCGAGATCCGCGTCGAGACCGACGACATCGACCACTTCGGCAACCGCCGCATCCGTGCGGTCGGCGAGCTCATCCAGAACCAGGTCCGCACGGGCCTGTCCCGGATGGAGCGCGTCGTGCGCGAGCGCATGACGACGCAGGACGTCGAGGCGATCACGCCGCAGACGCTCATCAACATCCGTCCCGTCGTGGCCTCCATCAAGGAGTTCTTCGGGACGAGCCAGCTGTCGCAGTTCATGGACCAGAACAACCCGCTCGCGGGCCTGACGCACAAGCGGCGTCTGTCGGCCCTCGGCCCGGGTGGTCTGTCCCGCGACCGCGCCGGCATGGAGGTCCGTGACGTCCACCCGTCGCACTACGGCCGCATGTGCCCGATCGAGACCCCTGAGGGCCCGAACATCGGCCTCATCGGCTCGCTCGCGACGTACGGGCGGATCAACCCGTTCGGCTTCGTCGAGACCCCGTACCGCAAGGTCGAGGCCGGCCGCGTGACGGACGAGGTCCACTACCTCACGGCCGACGACGAGGACCGCCACGTCATCGCCCAGGCCAACGCGCCGCTCAAGGCGAACGGCGTCTTCGAGGAGGACCGCGTCCTGGTCCGCGTCAAGGGCGGCGAGATCGAGTACGTCGCCGGCGAGAACGTCGACTACATGGACGTCTCCCCGCGCCAGATGGTGTCGGTCGCGACGGCCCTCATCCCGTTCCTCGAGCACGACGACGCCAACCGTGCCCTCATGGGCGCGAACATGCAGCGCCAGGCCGTGCCGCTCGTCCGCTCCGAGGCGCCGCTCGTCGGCACCGGCATGGAGCGCCGTGCGGCCGTCGACGCCGGCGATGTCATCGTCGCGGCGAAGCCGGGTGTCGTCACCGAGGTCTCCGCGGACCTCATCACGATCGCGAACGACGACGCGACCACCACGACGTACCGCGTCGCGAAGTTCCGTCGCTCCAACCAGGGCACGAGCTACAACCAGCGCGTGCTCGTCGACCAGGGCGCCCGCGTCGAGGTCGGCTCGGTGCTGGCCGACGGCCCGGCGACGGACGAGGGCGAACTCGCGCTCGGCCGTAACCTGCTCGTCGCGTTCATGTCGTGGGAGGGCCACAACTACGAGGACGCGATCATCCTGTCGCAGCGCCTCGTGCAGGACGACGTCCTGTCCTCGATCCACATCGAGGAGCACGAGGTCGACGCGCGTGACACCAAGCTCGGCCCCGAGGAGATCACGCGGGACATCCCGAACGTCTCCGAGGAGGTCCTGGCCGACCTCGACGAGCGCGGCATCATCCGCATCGGCGCCGAGGTCGCGGCGGGCGACATCCTCGTCGGCAAGGTCACGCCCAAGGGCGAGACCGAGCTGACCCCGGAGGAGCGCCTGCTCCGCGCGATCTTCGGCGAGAAGGCGCGCGAGGTCCGCGACACGTCGCTCAAGGTCCCGCACGGCGAGTCGGGCACGGTCATCGAGGTCCGCACGTTCAGCCGCGACGACGGCGACGAGCTGCCGGCCGGCGTCAACGAGCTGGTCCGCGTCTACATCGCGCAGCGCCGCAAGATCACGGACGGCGACAAGCTCGCCGGCCGTCACGGCAACAAGGGCGTCATCTCGAAGATCCTCCCCGTCGAGGACATGCCGTTCCTCGCGGACGGCACCCCGGTCGACGTCGTGCTCAACCCGCTGGGTGTGCCCGGTCGTATGAACGTCGGGCAGGTCCTCGAGACGCACCTCGGGTGGGTCGCGAAGCAGGGCTGGGACATCTCGCTCGCCGAGGGCGACGTGTCGTGGCGCGACGGGGTCCCGGCGATCGCCGCGTCCTCGCCGGCCGGCAACCCGGTCGCCACGCCCGTGTTCGACGGTGTGCCGGAGGAGACCCTCACCGGTCTGCTCGGCAGCACGCTGCTCAACCGCGACGGCGTCCGCACGGTCGGTGGCGACGGCAAGGGCCGCCTGTTCGACGGGCGCTCCGGCGAGCCGTTCCCGGACCCGGTCGCGGTCGGCTACATGTACATCCTCAAGCTGCACCACCTGGTCGACGACAAGATCCACGCCCGTTCGACCGGCCCGTACTCGATGATCACGCAGCAGCCGCTGGGTGGTAAGGCGCAGTTCGGTGGTCAGCGGTTCGGCGAGATGGAGGTGTGGGCCCTCGAGGCGTACGGCGCCGCCTACACGCTGCAGGAGCTCCTCACCATCAAGTCGGACGACGTCCCCGGGCGCGTGAAGGTGTACGAGGCGATCGTCAAGGGCGAGAACATCCCCGACTCGGGCATCCCGGAGTCGTTCAAGGTTCTGCTCAAGGAGATGCAGTCGCTCTGCCTGAACGTCGAGGTGCTGTCCTCGGACGGCGTCTCCATCGACATGAAGGAGAACGACGACGAGGTCTACCGCGCCGCGGAGGAGCTCGGCATCGACCTGTCGCGTCGTCCCAACGCCAGCAGCGTCGAAGAGATCTGACGTCGAGCCCCGGTCCGGCTGCCCGTGAGGGATGCCGGACCGGGTCGCCCGCACCCTTACGCAACATTTCCGTCCGCCGGTCGCTGACCGGCAAGCGAAGGAAGTAGGACCCCCCTTGCTCGACGTCAACGTCTTCGACGAGCTGCGCATCGGCCTGGCCACGGCCGACGACATCCGTGCCTGGTCGCACGGCGAGGTGAAGAAGCCCGAGACCATCAACTACCGGACGCTGAAGCCGGAGAAGGATGGCCTGTTCTGCGAGAAGATCTTCGGTCCCACCCGGGACTGGGAGTGCTACTGCGGCAAGTACAAGCGCGTCCGCTTCAAGGGCATCATCTGCGAGCGCTGCGGTGTCGAGGTCACGCGCTCCAAGGTGCGTCGTGAGCGCATGGGCCACATCGAGCTGGCCGCGCCCGTCACGCACATCTGGTTCTTCAAGGGCGTCCCGTCGCGCCTCGGCTACCTGCTCGACCTGGCCCCGAAGGACCTCGAGAAGGTCATCTACTTCGCGGCCTACATGATCACGTGGGTGGACGTGGACGGTCGCCAGGAGGACCTCCCGAACCTCCAGAACGAGATCGACCTGGAGAAGAAGGAGATCTCGGACCGCCGCGACAACGACATCAACACCCGCGCCCAGAAGCTCGAGGCCGACCTGGCCGAGCTCGAGGCCGAGGGTGCCAAGGCCGACGCGCGCCGCAAGGTCCGCGACTCGGCCGAGCGCGAGATGGCGCAGATCCGCAAGCGCTCGGACCTCGAGCTCGAGCGCCTCGAGAACGTGTGGGACCGGTTCAAGAACCTCAAGGTCGCCGACCTCGAGGGCGACGAGCTGCTCTACCGCGCGCTGCAGGACCGCTACGGCAACTACTTCGAGGGCTCGATGGGCGCCGCGGCGATCCAGAAGCGCCTCGAGGCGTTCGACCTGGAGGCGGAGTCCGACAACCTGCGCGAGATCATCAAGACGGGCAAGGGCCAGCGCAAGACACGTGCCCTCAAGCGTCTGAAGGTCGTCAACGCGTTCCTCACGACGAGCAACTCGCCGACCGGCATGGTGCTCGACGCCGTCCCGGTCATCCCGCCGGACCTGCGTCCGATGGTCCAGCTCGACGGTGGCCGCTTCGCCACCTCGGACCTGAACGACCTGTACCGCCGCGTCATCAACCGGAACAACCGCCTCAAGCGGCTCCTGGACCTGGGCGCGCCGGAGATCATCGTCAACAACGAGAAGCGGATGCTCCAGGAGGCCGTCGACTCGCTGTTCGACAACGGCCGCCGTGGCCGTCCGGTGACGGGTCCGGGCAACCGCCCGCTCAAGTCGATCTCGGACATGCTCAAGGGCAAGCAGGGCCGGTTCCGCCAGAACCTGCTCGGCAAGCGCGTCGACTACTCGGGCCGTTCGGTCATCGTCGTCGGCCCGCAGCTCAAGCTGCACCAGTGCGGTCTGCCCAAGCAGATGGCGCTCGAGCTGTTCAAGCCGTTCGTGATGAAGCGCCTGGTCGACCTGAACCACGCGCAGAACATCAAGTCGGCCAAGCGCATGGTCGAGCGCGCGCGCCCGGTCGTGTGGGACGTGCTCGAGGAGGTCATCACCGAGCACCCGGTGCTGCTGAACCGTGCACCCACGCTGCACCGTCTGGGCATCCAGGCGTTCGAGCCCCAGCTCGTCGAGGGCAAGGCGATCCACCTGCACCCGCTCGTCTGCGCCGCGTTCAACGCGGACTTCGACGGTGACCAGATGGCCGTCCACCTGCCCCTGAGCGCGGAGGCGCAGGCCGAGGCCCGCATCCTCATGCTCTCGAGCAACAACATCCTCAAGCCGTCGGACGGCCGTCCGGTGACCATGCCCTCGCAGGACATGATCATCGGCCTGTTCCACCTGACGTCGGACCGGCTCGAGGGCGCCGAGGGTGCCGGCCGTGCGTTCAGCTCGGTCTCCGAGGCGATCATGGCGTTCGACCAGGGCAGCCTGGACCTCAACGCCGTCGTGAAGATCCGCTTCGACGACCTGGTGCTCGCCGAGCAGGACGCGCCCGAGGGCTGGTCGGAGGGCGACACGCTGCTCTTCGAGACGACCCTGGGCCGTGCGCTGTTCAACGAGCTGCTGCCGGTCGACTACCCGTACGAGAACGGCGTCGTCGACAAGAAGCGTCTCTCGGTCATCGTCAACGACCTCGCCGAGCGCTACCCGAAGGTCGCCGTCGCGGCGTCCCTCGACGCGCTCAAGGAGGCCGGCTTCCGGTGGGCCACGCGGTCCGGCGTGACCATCTCGATCTCCGACGTCGCGACCCCGGCCGCGAAGAAGGGGATCCTCGAGGAGCACGAGGCGCGTGCCGCCAAGGTGCAGGGCCAGTACGAGAAGGGCCTCATCACCGACGACGAGCGTCGCCAGGAGCTCATCGAGATCTGGACGCAGGCCACCGACAAGGTCGCCAAGGCGATGCAGGAGAACTTCCCTGCGCGCAACACGGTGTACCGCATGGTCGGCTCGGGTGCTCGTGGTAACTGGATGCAGGTCCGGCAGATCGCCGGCATGCGTGGTCTGGTCGCCAACCCGAAGGGCGAGATCATCCCTCGCCCGATCAAGGCGAACTACCGCGAGGGCCTGTCCGTCCTCGAGTACTTCATCGCGACGCACGGTGCCCGCAAGGGTCTGGCGGACACCGCTCTGCGGACCGCCGACTCGGGCTACCTGACCCGTCGTCTGGTGGACGTCTCGCAGGACGTCATCGTCCGCGAGGACGACTGCGGCACCGAGCGCGGCCTGACGATGCCGATCGGCGTCCCGACGGCCGACGGCACGCTGCGTCGCCACGACAAGGTCGAGACCAGCGTCTTCTCGCGGACCCTCGCGACGGACGCCGAGATCGACGGCGAGGTCATCGGCCGTTCGGGCGACGACATCGGCGACGTGCTGCTCGACCGTCTCCTCGAGGCGGGTGTCACGGAGCTCAAGGTCCGTTCGGTCCTCACGTGCGAGTCGCGCGTCGGTACGTGCGCCCGCTGCTACGGCCGTTCGCTGGCCACCGGCAAGCTCGTCGACATCGGCGAGGCCGTCGGCATCATCGCGGCCCAGTCGATCGGTGAGCCCGGCACGCAGCTGACGATGCGTACCTTCCACACCGGTGGTGTGGCGTCGGCCGACGACATCACGCAGGGTCTGCCGCGTGTCCAGGAGCTCTTCGAGGCCCGTACCCCCAAGGGTGAGGCGCCGATCGCGGAGTTCTCGGGCCGGATCGTCATCGAGGAGGGTGACCGTTCGCGGCGCATCGTCCTGACGCCGGACGACGGCTCGGAGGAGATCGCCTACCCGATCACCAAGCGGTCGCGCCTCGTCGTGTCCGACGGTGACCACGTCCAGGTCGGCACCCAGCTCGTCCAGGGCGCCGTCGACCCGAAGAAGGTGCTGCGCATCCTCGGCCCGCGGGCCACGCAGAAGCACCTGGTCGACGAGGTGCAGGAGGTCTACCGCTCCCAGGGCGTGGACATCCACGACAAGCACATCGAGGTCATCGTGCGGCAGATGCTGCGTCGTGTGACGGTCCTCGACTCCGGCACCACGGACCTGCTGCCCGGCGAGCTCGCCGAGCGTGGCCGGTTCGAGGACGCCAACCGCGGCGCGATGTCCGAGGGCGGCCAGCCGGCCTCGGGCCGTCCGGAGCTGATGGGCATCACGAAGGCGTCGCTCGCGACGGACTCGTGGCTGTCGGCGGCCTCCTTCCAGGAGACCACCCGGGTGCTCACCGAGGCTGCGATGTCGGGTCGGTCCGACCCGCTGCTCGGCCTCAAGGAGAACGTCATCCTCGGCAAGCTCATCCCCGCGGGGACGGGCCTGCCGCGCTACGGCAACATCGCCGTGGAGCCGACGGAGGAGGCCAAGGCCGAGCTGTACCCGACCTTCGGCTACGACGAGATCGACTTCCCCGCCCTGGGCCTCGGCTCGGGCGAGGCGATCCCGCTCGAGGACATCGACTTCGGCGACTACCGCTGAGGTCCGACGTCACGGCACCGAGGGGGTCCACCGTCCTGGTGGGCCCCCTCGGGCGTGCGGGGACCTTCGTCCGTGTGCGCGACCGTGCCGCAGGGAGCATCCTGGTGAGCGTGTGCACCGTCTCTTTGACGGTCCTACGGGACGCCAGGTAACGTAGGACACCGTGCCCGCGCCGTCGGGCTCTCGCGCATGCACTCGACGTGGCTCTCCGCAGGGGGAGGACGACGAGCACGCCAGGTGGTCCCCCCCACTGCGTCGCCATCCGTCTCAGGTCTTCCTGGGCGGGGAAGCGCCGCGGAACTCCGGGGCGACACGCCCGGGCGCGGGGGTCGGTTCGGGACTCAAGTGAACGAGGCAGTCGCGCGACGGGCGACGATCCTCGACCATGCCGGCCGTCCTGGGTGACGGGGTCCGGTCGACCAGAGCTCAACTATCAGACGGAGACGTAGTGCCTACGATCCAGCAGTTGGTCCGCAAGGGCCGGCAGGCGAAGACGAACAAGTCGAAGACGCCTGCCCTCAAGGGCAGCCCCCAGCGGCGCGGTGTGTGCACCCGCGTCTACACCACGACCCCGAAGAAGCCGAACTCCGCCCTCCGCAAGGTGGCGCGCGTCCGTCTCTCGAGCCAGGTCGAGGTCACCGCGTACATCCCCGGTGTCGGCCACAACCTGCAGGAGCACTCGATCGTGCTCGTGCGCGGCGGTCGTGTGAAGGACCTCCCGGGTGTCCGGTACAAGATCGTCCGCGGCGCTCTCGACACGCAGGGCGTCAAGAACCGCAAGCAGGCGCGCAGCCGCTACGGCGCGAAGAAGGTGGGCTGATGCCTCGCAAGGGTCCGGCCCCGAAGCGGCCGCTCATCGTCGACCCGGTCTACGGGTCCCCGGTCGTCACGCAGCTGATCAACAAGGTCCTGCTCGACGGCAAGAAGTCCGTCGCCGAGGCGATCGTCTACGGCGCCCTCGAGGGTGTCCGTGAGAAGACGCAGGGCGACCCGGTCGTCGTGCTCAAGCGCGCGCTGGACAACGTCCGCCCCTCGCTCGAGGTGCGTTCGCGCCGTGTCGGTGGTGCGACCTACCAGGTCCCCGTCGAGGTGCGTCCGGTCCGCCAGACCACGCTCGCGCTGCGCTGGCTCACCGACTACTCGCGCGCTCGTCGCGAGAAGACGATGACCGAGCGCCTCATGAACGAGATCCTCGACGCGTCCAACGGCCTCGGTGCCGCGGTCAAGCGTCGCGAGGACATGCACAAGATGGCCGAGTCCAACAAGGCCTTCGCGCACTACCGCTGGTAATCCCGGCACCCACGGGCGCTGCGCCGCCGGTCCGATCCTCGGACCGGACCGGTGGCGCCACCCAAGCCAACCGACAAGGGGCAACTCACGTGGCACTGGACGTGCTGACGGACCTCACGAAGGTCCGCAACATCGGCATCATGGCGCACATCGATGCCGGCAAGACGACGACCACCGAGCGGATCCTGTTCTACACCGGGGTCAACTACAAGATCGGTGAGACGCACGACGGTGCGTCGACGATGGACTGGATGGAGCAGGAGCAGGAGCGCGGCATCACGATCACGTCCGCCGCGACGACCTGCTACTGGAAGAACAACCAGATCAACATCATCGACACCCCGGGCCACGTGGACTTCACGGTCGAGGTGGAGCGCTCGCTGCGCGTCCTCGACGGTGCTGTCGCGGTGTTCGACGGCAAGGAGGGTGTCGAGCCCCAGTCCGAGACGGTGTGGCGCCAGGCCGACAAGTACGACGTGCCGCGCATCTGCTTCGTCAACAAGATGGACAAGCTCGGCGCCGACTTCTACTTCACGGTGGACACGATCGTGAACCGCCTGAAGGCCAAGCCGCTCGTCATCCAGATCCCGATCGGCTCCGAGAACGACTTCATCGGCGTCGTGGACCTGGTCGAGATGCGTGCGCTCGTGTGGCGCGGCGAGACCGCCCTCGGCGAGAAGTACGAGATCGAGGACATCCCGGCCGACCTCGTCGAGAAGGCGGAGCAGTACCGCGCCGAGCTCCTCGAGGCCGTCGCCGAGACGGACGACGAGCTGCTCGAGAAGTTCCTCGGCGGCGAGGAGCTGACGGTCGCCGAGATCAAGACCGGCATCCGCAAGCTCACGGTCGCCTCGCAGGCCTACCCGGTCCTGTGCGGCTCGGCGTTCAAGAACAAGGGCGTGCAGCCCATGCTCGACGCCGTCATCGACTACCTGCCGACGCCGCTGGACGTCCCGGCCGTCGAGGGCCACGACATGAAGGACCCCGAGCTCGTCGTCGAGCGTCACCCCGACGCCACGGAGCCGTTCTCGGCGCTGGCCTTCAAGGTCGCCTCGCACCCGTTCTTCGGCAAGCTGACCTACGTCCGGGTGTACTCGGGCAAGGTCGCGCAGGGCGCCCAGGTGCTCAACTCGACGAAGAACAAGAAGGAGCGCATCGGGAAGCTCTTCCAGATGCACTCCAACAAGGAGAACCCCGTCGAGGACGCCACGGCCGGTCACATCTACGCGTTCATCGGCCTGAAGGACGTCACCACCGGTGACACCCTGACGGACCCGAGCGCGCCGGTCGTGCTCGAGTCGATGACGTTCCCCGAGCCGGTCATCGACGTCGCGATCGAGCCGAAGACGAAGGGTGACCAGGAGAAGCTCTCCACGGCCATCCAGAAGCTCGCCGAGGAGGACCCGACCTTCCGGGTCAAGCTCGACGAGGAGACCGGCCAGACCGTCATCGGCGGCATGGGCGAGCTCCACCTCGACATCCTCGTCGACCGCATGCGCCGTGAGTTCAAGGTCGAGGCCAACGTCGGCAAGCCGCAGGTCGCGTACCGCGAGACGATCCGTCGCTCGGTCGAGAAGATCGACTACACGCACAAGAAGCAGACCGGTGGCTCCGGCCAGTACGCCAAGGTCCAGATGACCTTCGAGCCGCTGGACCCCGCCGAGGGCGAGCTGTACGAGTTCGAGAACAAGGTCACCGGTGGCCGCATCCCGCGCGAGTACATCCCGTCGGTCGACGCCGGTATCCAGAGCGCGATGCAGCTGGGCGTCCTCGCGGGCTTCCCGCTCGTGGGCGTCAAGGCGATCCTGCTCGACGGTGCGGCGCACGACGTCGACTCCTCGGAGATGGCGTTCAAGATCGCCGGCTCGATGATCCTCAAGGAAGCGGTCCGCAAGGCCGACCCGGTTCTGCTGGAGCCGGTCATGGCCGTCGAGGTCCGCACCCCCGAGGACTACATGGGCGACGTCATCGGCGACATCAACTCGCGTCGCGGCATGATCCAGTCCATGGAGGACGCGACGGGCGTGAAGGTCATCCGCGCCCAGGTGCCGCTCTCCGAGATGTTCGGGTACGTCGGGGACCTGCGGTCGAAGACCCAGGGCCGCGCCGTGTACTCGATGCAGTTCGACAGCTACGCCGAGGTTCCTCGCAACGTGGCCGAAGAGATCATCAAGAAGACCCGGGGCGAGTAGTCCCACAGGTCGACACCTGTAGTTCCATCACACAAACCGACCCGTAGGACCGCACGCCTGGCAGGTACCGTCCGGTACCGGCAGACGGGCAATCTCTACCAAGTCCTGAGGAGGACACCCAGTGGGCAAGGCGAAGTTCGAGCGGACGAAGCCGCACGTCAACATCGGGACCATCGGTCACGTCGACCACGGCAAGACGACGCTGACCGCTGCGATCTCGAAGGTCCTGCACGACAAGTACCCGGACCTGAACCCCTTCACGCCGTTCGACGAGATCGACAAGGCGCCTGAGGAGAAGCAGCGCGGTATCACGATCAACATCGCGCACGTCGAGTACCAGACGGAGAAGCGTCACTACGCTCACGTCGACGCTCCGGGTCACGCGGACTACATCAAGAACATGATCACGGGTGCGGCGCAGATGGACGGCGCCATCCTCGTGGTGGCGGCGACCGACGGCCCGATGGCCCAGACGCGTGAGCACGTCCTGCTCGCCCGTCAGGTCGGCGTGCCGTACCTGCTCGTCGCGCTGAACAAGACCGACATGGTCGACGACGAGGAGATCCTGGACCTCGTCGAGATGGAGGTCCGCGAGCTCCTCTCCGCGCAGGGCTTCGCCGGCGACGACGTTCCCGTCGTGCGCGTGTCGGGCCTCAAGGCGCTCGAGGGCGACCCGGTCTGGGTCAAGTCCGTCGAGGACCTGCTGGACGCCGTCGACGAGAACGTGCCGGACCCGGTGCGCGACATCGACAAGCCGTTCCTCATGCCGATCGAGGACGTCTTCACGATCACCGGTCGTGGCACCGTCGTCACCGGTCGTGTCGAGCGTGGCCGCCTCAAGGTGAACGAGGAGGTGGAGATCGTCGGTATCAAGGAGAAGGCGATCAAGACCACGGTCACCGGCGTCGAGATGTTCCGCAAGCTGCTCGACTACGCCGAGGCCGGCGAGAACGTCGGTCTGCTCCTGCGTGGCACGAAGCGCGAGGAGGTCGAGCGCGGCCAGGTCGTCGTCAAGCCCGGCTCGATCACGCCGCACACGGAGTTCGAGGGCCAGGTCTACATCCTGGCCAAGGACGAGGGTGGCCGTCACAACCCGTTCTACGGGAACTACCGCCCCCAGTTCTACTTCCGTACCACCGACGTCACCGGCGTCATCACGCTGCCCGAGGGCACCGAGATGGTCATGCCCGGTGACAACACGGAGATCCACGTCAACCTCATCCAGCCCATCGCGATGGAGGAGGGCCTCGGCTTCGCCATCCGCGAGGGTGGCCGCACCGTCGGCTCGGGCCGGGTCGTGAAGATCCTCAAGTGATCACCGCCCCTCGGGGCTGATCGTTCGACGCAGGGCCCGGATGCTTCGGCATCCGGGCCCTGCGTCGTCGTCGGTCCCGGGCAGTGGCGCCCGGCGGGCGGCCCGTGACGCCCGGCGCGCGGCTCGCGACGCCCGTCGGTACCCTCGCGGCCATGCCGACCGATCCTTCGCGCCGCTCGCTGCGCACCCCGCCCGAGCGCCACGACGACGCCGTCGCCACGACGACGACCACCACCACCAGCACGAGCACGAGCGCCCGGACGTGGTGGCTGGTCGTGGCCGGCGCCCTGGTCGTCGCGACGGTCGCGGTCCTCACGCAGCAGGGTGCCTGGGACGGTCCCGGGGGTGCGCCCGGCACGGTCGACCCGGACCGGGCGGTCGAGGTCGACCGTGGCGTCGCGGACGCCGGCACGCTGACGCTCACGGGTGACGCCGACTCCGTGCGCATCCGGACCGACGCCCCGTCCGGGGCCCTCGTCCGGGTCGAGCCGACGGGTGCCGACCGTGCCGTCGCGGTGGAGGCCGACGGCGCGGACCCGGTGGTCGCGCTCGGGGGTGGGTCGGTCGACGTCCGGCTCGCGGGCGACGTCCGGTGGACGCTCGACCTCCAGGTGGGTGCGGGCGCGGTGGAGGCCCGCCTGGCCGGCGTGCCCGTGGACGGGGTGGTGCTCTCGTCGGGGGTGCAGACGCTCGAGCTCGCCCTGCCGCGGCCCGACGGGCGGGTCGTCGTCGACCAGCGGGCGGGTGCCGGGACGCTGGTGCTGCACGTGCCCGAGGACGTCGGCGTGCACGCCACCGTGACGTCGGGCGCAGGGAGCGCGACGGTCGACGGCGAGACGACCGGCGGGCTCGGGGCGGGGGCAGAGGTCGAGACGCTCGGGTTCGACCCCGACGCCGACCACTACGAGGTGACGGTCGGCGGCGGCCTCGGTTCGCTCGTGATCGACCGCGGGTGACGTCCCACGGCTGCGGGGTCCGGGTCGCCGAAGCCAGGTGCGTCCATCGGGCTGATCGTCGTGCCCGCCGAGGCCGCGGCGACTCCGACCCGGCCCGAGTGGCGATCGGGTGAGGTGCAGGCAGATCCACGCCACCTCGGGCCGACGATCCGTACGCTCCGGGGATGTCCCGAGCCTCGGACGCCCTGCACGGCGTGGTGGGTGCGGTGCGCGCCGCCGCCGACGACGTGGTGGCCGACCACGTCCGGCCGCTCACCGCCCCGGCTGACCGCGACACCGTCGCCGACCGCGCCCGACCGTGGCCGTTCACCATGGCCGACCCCCGGTGCGTCGTCCGCGTCGCGTGCGCCCCCGCTGTCGCCCTCGCGGTGTGGCGTGACGCGGTCGGCGCCACTCGCATCCGCGTGCGGCAGCACCGGGACGGGTGGGGGATGGATCTCCTGGCCGACGCGTGGCTGGACGCGGTGCCCTCGTTGCCGATCGACGGCGACCCGTCGTCGACGACGCTCGTGTGGGACGCGCAGGGACCCGTGTCCGTGCGGGTCTACTCGGCGGCGGCGCCGGCGGTACCAGCGGTCCAGTCTGTGCCGCCCCTGCCGTCCGTCCCGGAGTCGACGGCGGTGGTCGAGCTGGTCGTGGACAGGGACGGCACGAGCCTGTCGGGCCGGGAGATCGCACGCCTGCTCGAGCGGTACGTGCAGCTGCTCGAGGCCCGGGGGATCGACGCAGTGCTCGGCGCGTGGCACGCCAGCGCCACGAGGTCTCGCTCGAGCGGTGGCCTCAGCGAGCTCGTCATCGGCTGACCTCCGCCCGCCGGTCGAGCGCGGGTCGGTGTGGGAGACCCCACAGCCGGGGCGGATTGGAGTATCTCGGCCAGGTCTGGCACACTGTTCAGGTTGCCCTTTCCGGGGTGGTGCGCACACGCGCGCTGTGCACGGAAGGGCGGGAAACGTGTGGAGAGCCTCCGGACCTCGGGGAACACCTGGTGGTGGCGGCTCGACAACAACCAACGGCCCTCGTACCGACAAGGTACGCAGCGGGGTGGTGCGTCGCGAAGAGCGACACGCCCGAGCGCGGGGGTCGGATGGACCGGTTCGAGAGAGAGAAGTAGACGACGCCATGGCGGGACAGAAGATCCGCATCAGGCTCAAGTCCTACGACCACGAAGTCATCGACAGCTCGGCGCGCAAGATCGTCGACACGGTGACTCGCGCTGGTGCGTCGGTCGTGGGTCCGGTGCCGCTGCCGACGGAGAAGAACGTCTTCTGCGTCATCCGGTCGCCCCACAAGTACAAGGACAGCCGCGAGCACTTCGAGATGCGTACTCACAAGCGGCTCATCGACATCATCGATCCCACGCCGAAGGCCGTCGACTCGCTCATGCGTCTCGACCTGCCCGCGGACGTGAACATCGAGATCAAGCTCTGACGCTGGGAAGGAACTGATCTTCATGGTTACCCAGCAGAACGCGCGCCCCGTCACGGCGCTGCTCGGCACGAAGCTCGGCATGACGCAGGTCTGGGACGACAACGGTCGTCTCGTGCCCGTCACCGTGGTCGCTGTCGGCACCAACGTCGTGACCCAGGTCCGCTCCGCTGAGACCGACGGCTACGCCGCTGTGCAGCTCGCCTACGGCGAGATCAAGCCGACCAAGGTCACCAAGCCGCTCAAGGGCCACTTCGAGAAGGCCGGCGTCACGCCGCGCCGGCACGTGGCCGAGATCCGCACGCCCGACGCCTCCGAGTTCACGCTCGGCCAGGAGCTCACCGCCGCCGCCTTCGAGGCCGGCTCGGTCGTCGACGTGATCGGTACGACCAAGGGCAAGGGCACCGCCGGTGTGATGAAGCGTCACGGCTTCCACGGCGTCGGCGCCTCCCACGGTGCGCACCGCAACCACCGCAAGCCCGGCTCGATCGGTGGGGCCTCCACCCCGTCGCGCGTGTTCAAGGGCATCAAGATGGCCGGTCGGATGGGTGTCGCCCGTCAGACCACCCAGAACCTGACCGTGCACGCGGTCGACGCCGAGCGGGGTCTCATCCTCGTCAAGGGTGCCGTCCCCGGCCCCAAGGGCGGCGTCGTCGTCGTGCGATCCGCTGCGAAGGGTGCGTGACCGCATGAGCGACACGCTGACTGTCGACGTCGTCGACGCCCAGGGCAAGAAGGCCGGCCAGGCCGAGCTGCCCGCGGACGTCTTCGACGTGCAGACCAACATCCCGCTGATCCACCAGGTCGTCGTCGCGCAGCTTGCTGCGGCGCGCCAGGGCACCCACGACACGAAGTCTCGTGGCGAGGTGCGCGGTGGTGGGCGCAAGCCGTACAAGCAGAAGGGCACCGGTCGCGCCCGCCAGGGTTCGACGCGTGCTCCGCAGTTCGCCGGTGGTGGCGTCGTCCACGGCCCCACGCCGCGTGACTACTCCCAGCGCACCCCCAAGAAGATGAAGGCCGCGGCGCTCCGCGGTGCTCTCTCGGACCGCGCTCGTGCCGGCCGCGTGCACGTCGTCTCGGGCTTCGCCCCGGGCACCGCGCCGTCGACCAAGTCCGCTCTCGCGGTGCTGGACAACCTGTCCGGCCGCAAGAACGTCCTGGTCGTCGTCGAGCGCTCGGACGAGATCACGTGGAAGTCGCTGCGGAACGTCGAGCGGGTGCACCTGCTGGTCTCCGACCAGCTCAACACCTACGACGTCCTGATCTCGGACGACGTCGTGTTCACGCAGGGCGCGCTCGACGCGTTCCTCGCGGGCCCTCCCAAGGGTGCGTCCGCCGTGGCCACGTCCTCCGAGGCTGAGCTGGAGGACACCAAGTGAGCGACATCGGCAAGAACCCGCGCGACATCCTCGTCGCGCCCGTCGTCTCCGAGAAGAGCTACGGCCTGCTCGACGAGGGGAAGTACACCTTCCTCGTCGACCCGCGCGCCAACAAGACCGAGATCAAGATTGCCGTCGAGCAGGTGTTCGGCGTCAAGGTCGAGTCGGTCAACACGGCGAACCGCAAGGGCAAGGCTCGTCGGACCCGTTTCGGCATCGGCCGCCGCAAGGACACGAAGCGTGCGATCGTCACCCTCCGCGAGGGAACGATCGACATCTTCGGCGGTCCGGTCGGCTGAGCGAAGGACTGAGAACTCATGGGCATTCGTAAGTACAAGCCGACCACGCCGGGCCGTCGTGGCTCGAGCGTCGCCGACTTCGTCGAGATCACGCGCTCCACGCCGGAGAAGGCGCTGGTCCGCCCGCTGCACAAGACGGGTGGCCGCAACTCCACCGGTCGCGTGACGACCCGCCACCAGGGTGGCGGTCACAAGCGTGCGTACCGCGTCATCGACTTCCGTCGCCACGACAAGGACGGCGTGCCGGCCAAGGTCGCTCACATCGAGTACGACCCGAACCGCACGGCGCGCATCGCGCTCCTGCACTACGCGGACGGCGAGAAGCGCTACATCATCGCGCCGAACAAGCTGTCGCAGGGCGACGTCATCGAGAACGGCCCCGGCGCCGACATCAAGCCCGGCAACAACCTGCCGCTGCGGAACATCCCGACCGGTACGGTCATCCACGCCATCGAGCTCCGGCCCGGTGGTGGCGCGAAGATCGCCCGCTCGGCTGGTTCGTCGGTGCAGCTCGTCGCCAAGGACGGCCCGTACGCGCAGCTCCGGCTGCCGTCCGGCGAGATCCGCAACGTCGACCTGCGCTGCCGCGCGACGGTCGGCGAGGTCGGCAACGCCGAGCAGTCGAACATCAACTGGGGCAAGGCCGGCCGCATGCGCTGGAAGGGCAAGCGCCCGACCGTCCGTGGTGTCGCCATGAACCCGATCGACCACCCGCACGGTGGTGGCGAGGGCAAGACGTCCGGTGGACGTCACCCCGTCAGCCCGTGGGGTCAGCCGGAGGGTCGTACCCGTCGTCCGAACAAGCCGAGCGACAAGCTCATCGTGCGCCGTCGGCGCACCGGCAAGAACAAGCGCTGATAGGAGCCTGAGATGCCACGTAGCCTGAAGAAGGGCCCGTTCGTCGACGGTCACCTGCAGAAGAAGGTCGACGTCCAGAACACCGCCGGCACGAAGAACGTCATCAAGACGTGGTCGCGCCGTTCGGTCATCACGCCGGACTTCCTCGGCCACACGTTCGCTGTGCACGACGGACGCAAGCACACCCCGGTGTTCGTGACGGAGTCGATGGTCGGGCACAAGCTCGGCGAGTTCGCTCCGACGCGGACGTTCCGCGGCCACGAGAAGGACGACCGGAAGGGTCGTCGCCGCTGACCCCCGGGTCAGCCAGGCGACGCCCTCACCGGCAGAGACAGAAGGCAGGACAGCAATGGAAGCCAAGGCGAAGGCGCGGTTCGTCCGCGTCACGCCCCAGAAGGCCCGGCGCGTCGTGGACCTCATCCGTGGCAAGCAGGCCGGGGAGGCCGTGGCGGTGCTGAAGTTCGCGCCGCAGGCGGCCGCGGAGCCCGTCCTCAAGACGGTGCAGTCCGCGATCGCGAACGCGGTCGAGGGAGCGAAGCGCAACAGCGAGCGCCTGGACGAGGCGGACCTCTACATCTCCGAGGTCTTCGTCGACGAGGGCCCCACGCTCAAGCGGTTCCGTCCGCGGGCGCAGGGCCGTGCCAGCCAGATCCTCAAGCGGACGAGCCACATCACCGTGGTCGTCGCTGAGCGTGAGAGCACGAAGGGACGGGCCCGATAGTGGGACAGAAGGTCAACCCGCTCGGGTATCGCCTGGGCATCACGACCGACCACCGCTCGCGTTGGTTCGCCGACTCGACCAAGCCGGGTCAGCGCTACCGCGACTACGTCCGCGAGGACGTGCAGATCCGCAAGCTCATGAGCACGGGTCTCGAGCGCGCCGGTATCGCGAAGGTCGAGATCGAGCGCACGCGTGACCGCGTCCGCGTCGACATCCACACCGCCCGCCCGGGCATCGTCATCGGGCGTCGTGGCGCGGAGGCCGACCGCATCCGCGGCGAGCTCGAGAAGCTCACGGGCAAGCAGGTGCAGCTGAACATCCTCGAGGTCAAGAACGCCGAGATCGAGGCTCAGCTCGTCGCCCAGGGCATCGCCGAGCAGCTGGCGAGCCGTGTCTCGTTCCGCCGCGCGATGCGCAAGGGCATCCAGTCGGCGCAGCGCGCCGGCGCCAAGGGCATCCGCGTGCAGGTCTCCGGCCGCCTCGGTGGCGCGGAGATGAGCCGCACGGAGTTCTACCGCGAGGGTCGTGTGCCGCTGCACACGCTCCGCGCGAACATCGACTACGGCTTCTTCGAGGCCCGCACGACCTTCGGGCGCATCGGCGTCAAGGTGTGGGTCTACAAGGGCGACATGACCGAGAAGGAGTTCGCCCGCGACCAGGCGACCCAGGCCCCGCGCCCGGCTCGTGGTCCGCGTGGCGAGGGCGGTCGTGGAGACCGCGGCGACCGTGGCCCCCGTACGGGTGCCCCGCGTCGTGAGCGCTCGGACGCCCCCGTCGAGGCCACCGAGGCACCGGCCGCCGAGGCCGCTGCACCTGAGACCGGAACGGAGGCCTGAGCCGTGCTGATCCCGCGCAGGCTGAAGCACCGCAAGCAGCACCACCCGGGGCGCTCCGGCGCCGCGACCGGTGGTACGTCGATCTCGTTCGGTGAGTACGGCATCCAGGCTCTCGAGCCCGCCTACGTCACGAACCGGCAGATCGAGGCTGCTCGTATCGCCATGACCCGCCACATCAAGCGTGGAGGGAAGGTCTGGATCAACATCTACCCGGACCGTCCCCTCACGAAGAAGCCCGCCGAGACCCGCATGGGTTCCGGCAAGGGCTCGCCCGAGTGGTGGATCGCCAACGTCAAGCCGGGCCGAGTGATGTTCGAGCTCGCCGGCGTCCCGGAGCCCCTTGCTCGCGAGGCCATGCGCCGCGCGCAGCACAAGCTCCCGATGAAGACCCGTTTCGTGGTTCGCGAGGGTGGTAACTGATGGCTATCGGAACCAAGGACCTGGCTCCCACCGAGCTGGACACCTTCGACGACGAGAAGCTGGTCGCCGAGCTGAAGAAGTCCAAGGAGGAGCTGTTCAACCTCCGCTTCCAGTCCGCGACCGGCCAGCTCGAGAGCCACGGGCGTCTCAAGGCCGTTCGCCGTGACATCGCGCGGATCTACACGATCCTGCGCGAGCGCGAGCTCGGCATCCGTACCGCCCCGAGCGCGAGCGAGTGAGGTCGACCATGAGCGACGAGAAGAACGAGAGCACCACGGCAGTGGCGGAAGCCCGCCCCTACCGCAAGACGCGCCGCGGCTACGTCGTGAGCGACAAGATGGACAAGACCGTCGTGGTCGAGGTCGAGGACCGGGTCAAGCACCCGCTCTACGGCAAGGTCATCCGGCGGACGAGCAAGGTCAAGGCGCACGACGAGCAGGGCTCGGCGGGCATCGGTGACCTGGTCCTGATCATGGAGACGCGGCCGCTGTCGGCCACCAAGCGGTGGCGTCTGGTCGAGGTCCTCGAGAAGGCCAAGTAAGCAGCACCACCCCAGTTGCCCACGGGCGGCGGGTGCGCTCGCGAGAGACACCCGCCGCGACGTGTGCATCACGGCAACTACGTGCGGCCAGGCTCGCCCCAGTCCGGGGCGAGAACCCGCCGGACGACAGGAGTAGGCAATGATCCAGCAGGAGTCGCGACTGCGTGTCGCTGACAACACGGGTGCCAAGGAGATCCTCTGCATCCGTGTGCTCGGCGGCTCCGGCCGCCGGTACGCCGGCATCGGCGACGTCATCGTCGCCACCGTCAAGGACGCCATCCCCGGCGGGAACGTCAAGAAGGGCGACGTCGTCAAGGCTGTCGTCGTGCGCACCCGCAAGGAGCGCCGCCGTCCGGACGGTTCTTACATCAAGTTCGACGAGAACGCCGCCGTGATCCTCAAGAACGACGGGGAGCCCCGTGGCACGCGCATCTTCGGCCCGGTGGGCCGCGAGCTGCGCGACAAGAAGTTCATGAAGATCATCTCGCTGGCGCCGGAGGTGCTCTGACCATGGCGAAGATCAAGAAGGGCGACCTCGTCCTCGTCATCTCGGGCCGCGACAAGGGCCGTCAGGGCCGTGTCCTCGAGGTGCTCACCGAGACGCAGCGTGTCGTCGTCGAGGGCGTGCAGCGCGTGCAGAAGCACGTGAAGGCCGGCCAGACGGCCCGCGGCACCCGCACCGGCGGCATCGAGACCGTCGAGGCCCCCATCCACATCAGCAACGTGATGCTCGTGGACCCGGAGACCAAGAAGGGCACCCGGGTCGGCTACCGCACCGAGCAGGTCGAGCGCGACGGCCGTACCCGCACCGTCCGGGTCCGCGTCGCCAAGCGCTCCGGTAAGGACATCTGATGACCGAGATCACCGCTCCGGCGCAGCCCCGGCTCAAGACTCGTTACAACGACGAGATCAAGCCGGCTCTCTTCGAGCAGTTCAGCCACGCGAACATCAACCAGACCGCGCGTCTGGTGAAGATCGTCGTGAACATGGGTGTGGGCGAGGCCGCCAAGGACTCCAAGCTCATCGACGGCGCGATCCGCGACCTGACCCAGATCACGGGCCAGAAGCCGCAGGTCACCAAGGCTCGCAAGTCCATCGCGCAGTTCAAGCTGCGCGAGGGCATGCCGATCGGCGCCCACGTGACGCTGCGCGGCGACCGTGCCTGGGAGTTCCTGGACCGCCTGCTGTCGACCGCGCTGCCGCGCATCCGCGACTTCCGCGGACTGTCGCCCAAGCAGTTCGACGGCCACGGCAACTACACCTTCGGTCTCACGGAGCAGTCGATGTTCCACGAGATCGACCAGGACAAGATCGATCGCGTCCGCGGCATGGACATCACGATCGTGACGACGGCCGACACCGACGACGAGGGTCGCGCTTTCCTCAAGCTCCTCGGCTTCCCGTTCAAGGAGAACTGACATGGCGAAGACCGCCCTCAAGAACAAGGCCGCTGCGAAGCCGAAGTTCGCGGTGCGTGGCTACACGCGCTGCCAGCGCTGCGGCCGGCCCCACTCGGTGTACCGCAAGTTCGGCCTGTGCCGGATCTGCGTGCGGGAGATGGCCCACCGTGGCGAGCTCCCCGGCGTCACCAAGAGCAGCTGGTAACCAAGCAACACGAACGTCGGTAGGTCTGCGCCGTCCGCCCCGGTGGGCGGCGCAGATACCCCGGCGAGGAAGGGCTGAAGCCCCATGACCATGACTGACCCCATCGCAGACCTGCTGACGCGGCTGCGTAACGCGAACTCGGCGCACCACGACTCGGTGTCGATCCCGTTCTCGAAGCTGAAGTCCCACATCGCGGAGATCCTCCAGGCGGAGGGCTACATCACGGGCTGGAAGGTCGAGGACGCCGTCGTCGGCAAGAACCTCATCATCGAGCTCAAGTACGGCCCCAACCGTGAGCGTGCGCTCGCCGGTGTGAAGCGCGTGTCCAAGCCGGGCCTGCGCGTGTACGCGAAGTCGACCAACCTGCCCAAGGTGCTCGGCGGCCTCGGCGTGGCGATCCTGTCCACGTCCTCCGGCCTCCTGACCGACAAGCAGGCCGCCAAGAAGGGCGTGGGTGGGGAAGTCCTCGCCTACGTCTGGTAAGTCCGAGACGGAAAGGAGCAAGCCATGTCTCGAATCGGCAGAATCCCCGTCCCGGTCCCGGCCGGCGTGGACGTCAGCATCGACGGTGCCGTGGTGTACGTGAAGGGCCCGAAGGGTTCCCTCCAGCACACGGTCGCCGCCCCCATCGAGGTCGCGCGTGACGAGGCAGGTGCCCTCGTGGTCACCCGCCCGAACGACGAGCGCCTGTCGCGCTCGCTGCACGGCCTCACCCGCACGCTCCTGGCGAACCTCGTCACGGGCGTGACGGAGGGCTACACCAAGAAGCTCGAGATCGTCGGCACCGGTTACCGCGTGACCGCCAAGGGCTCGGACCTCGAGTTCGCCCTCGGCTTCAGCCACCCGGTCGTCGTCACGCCGCCCGAGGGCATCACGTTCGTCGTGGAGGCCCCGACGCGCTTCTCGGTGCAGGGCATCGACAAGCAGCAGGTCGGCGAGGTCGCCGCGAACATCCGCAAGATCCGCAAGCCTGAGCCGTACAAGGGCAAGGGCGTGCGGTACGCGGGCGAGAACGTGCGCCGCAAGGTCGGAAAGGCTGGGAAGTAAGCCATGGCTCTCAAGATCATCGGCAAGGGCAAGCGCATTGCCCGCCAGCGCCGTCACGTTCGCCTTCGCAAGAAGGTCTCGGGCTCGGCTGCTCGTCCCCGCCTCGTCGTGACCCGGTCCGCCCGGCACATCACGGCCCAGGTCGTCGACGACGGGATCGGCCAGACGCTCGCGTCCGCGTCGACCCTCGAGGCGGACCTGCGTTCGGCGAACGGCGACAAGACCGCCAAGGCCCGCAAGGTCGGCGAGCTCGTCGCCGAGCGCGCCAAGGCTGCCGGCGTCTCCGCCGTCGTGTTCGACCGCGGCGGCAACAAGTACCACGGCCGGGTGGCAGCTGTCGCCGACGGGGCCCGCGAGGGCGGACTCTCCCTGTGACGACCACGACCATCCCCGCATCGAAGAAGAGGACTCACTGATGGCTGCTCCTCAGCGCAGCAACACCGGGGCGCCCGCGGGCGGCACCGGCGGCGGCGACCGCCGCGACGGCGGTCGTGGCCGTGACGGCGGCGGCCGCGGTCGCGACGCCGCAGAGAAGAGCGCGTTCCTCGAGCGCGTCGTCACGATCAACCGCGTGGCCAAGGTCGTCAAGGGCGGCCGCCGCTTCAGCTTCACCGCGCTCGTCGTGGTGGGCGACGGCGACGGCACCGTCGGTGTCGGCTACGGGAAGGCCAAGGAGGTGCCCGCGGCGATCGCCAAGGGTGTCGAGGAGGCCAAGAAGAACTTCTTCAAGGTCCCGCGCATCCAGGGCACCATCCCGCACCCCATCCAGGGTGAGGCCGCTGCCGGCGTCGTCTTCCTGCGTCCGGCCTCGCCGGGTACCGGTGTGATCGCCGGTGGTCCGGTCCGCGCCGTGCTCGAGTGCGCCGGCATCCACGACGTGCTGAGCAAGTCGCTCGGTTCGTCGAACGCGATCAACATCGTCCACGCGACGGTCGCGGCCCTCCGTGGCCTCGAGCGTCCGGAGGCCGTGGCCGCGCGCCGTGGGCTCCCGGTCGAGCACGTGGTCCCGGCTGCGCTCCTGCGGGCGCAGGCCGCCGGCCTCGCCGCCGCGGCGGGCACGAAGGCAGGTGCCTGATGGCTCGTCTCAAGGTGACGCAGAAGCGTTCCGGCATCGGTGGCAAGCAGAACCAGCGCGACACGCTGCGCACCCTGGGCCTGAAGCGGATCGGCGACGTCGTCGTCAAGGAGGACCGTCCTGAGATCCGCGGCATGGTCAAGACGGTGCAGCACCTGGTCGCGGTCGAGGAGGTCGAGTGACCATGGCTGACGACAAGAAGGCCGACGCGACGGCCGAGGAGGTGACGGCCCCGAAGAAGGCCGCCGCCAAGAAGGCTCCCGCGAAGAAGGCCGAGGCCACGGAGGCCGCCCCGAAGACGACCAAGGCGAAGGCCGCGGCGTCGGAGAAGGCAGCCCCCAAGGCTGACAAGGCCGAGAAGGCTGAGAAGGCCGAGACGAAGGCCGCCCCGGCGAAGGCCAAGGCGGCTCCCGCGAAGAAGGCTGCCCCGGCGAAGTCCGAGGCTGCCGTCAAGGCGGCCGAGGCCGCTGCCCAGCCCGGCGCCGGTGGCACCCTCAAGGTGCACCACCTGCGTCCGGCCCCCGGCGCCAAGACCGCCAAGACCCGCGTGGGTCGTGGTGAGGCGTCGAAGGGCAAAACGGCCGGTCGTGGCACCAAGGGCACGAAGGCCCGCTACCAGGTGCCGGACCGCTTCGAGGGTGGGCAGATGCCGCTGCACATGCGGCTGCCCAAGCTCCGTGGCTTCAAGAACCCGTTCCGTGTCGAGTACCAGGTCGTCAACCTGGACAAGCTCTCGGCGCTGTACCCGGACGGTGGCGACGTGACGGTCGCCGACCTGGTCGCGAAGGGTGCGGTCCGCAAGGGCCAGCCCGTCAAGGTGCTCGGCACCGGCGACCTCACGGTCAAGGTCGCTGTCGCGGTGGACGCCTACTCGGCCTCCGCCAAGGAGAAGATCGTGGCCGCCGGCGGAAGCGTCGCGCAGGACTGATTCACGGACGGGGCCGGTGGGGCCGACAGGACTCCCACCGGTCCCGTTCCGCATGCTGGTGGGCATCGGTTAGGGTGCCCCGTTGCCTGCGATGATTCGCGGGCGTTCACGGCCGGAACGGACCGGTCGTACGAGATGCCGCTCAGGCGGCCCAGGAGGACCAGGTGCTCAGCGCATTCGTCAGGGCGTTCAGGACGCCCGACCTGCGGCGCAAGCTGCTCTTCACGATCGGCATCATGGTCGTGTTCCGCATCGGTTCGTTCCTGCCGACGCCGGGTGTGTCGTACCCCAACGTGCAGACCTGCATCGAAGGGGCGGAAGGCAACGACCTGCTGGGTCTGGTGAACCTGTTCAGCGGCGGGGCGCTGCTGCAGCTCTCGGTGTTCGCGCTCGGGATCATGCCGTACATCACCGCGAGCATCATCATCCAGCTGCTCCGCGTGGTGATCCCCAAGTTCGAGGAGCTGCACCGCGAGGGCCAGTCCGGCACCGCGAAGCTCACGCAGTACACGCGGTACCTGACCATCGGCCTCGCCGTGCTGCAGTCGACCACGATCATCACGGTCGCGCGCAGCGGTCAGCTGTTCTCCGGGTGTGCGGTCCCCGTGATCCCCAACGACGACTGGATCACGCTCCTCATCATGGTCATCACCATGACCGCGGGCACCGGCCTCATCATGTGGCTCGGCGAGCTGATCACGGAGCGCGGCGTCGGCAACGGCATGTCGCTGCTCATCTTCACGTCGATCGCCGCGAGCTTCCCGACGGCCCTGTGGTCGATCGCCGGTGGCGACAACGGCGCGACGAAGTTCGTCGTGGTCCTCGCCATCATCGTGCTCGTCATCGCGCTGGTCGTGTTCGTCGAGCAGTCGCAGCGCCGGATCCCGGTCCAGTACGCGAAGCGCATGGTCGGCCGGCGCATGTACGGCGGCTCCAGCACGTACATCCCGATCAAGATCAACATGGCCGGCGTCATCCCGATCATCTTCGCGTCGTCGCTGCTCGCGATCCCGGGCCTCATCGCCCAGTTCGGCGACCCGACGGCGGGATGGGTCCAGTGGGTCAGCCGGCACCTCGCGCAGCAGAGCGCGCCGCTGCACCTCGCGCTGTACGTCGTCCTGATCATCTTCTTCTGCTACTTCTACACGGCCATCACGTTCAACCCGGACGAGGTCGCCGACAACATGAAGAAGTACGGCGGGTTCATCCCCGGCATCCGTGCCGGCCGTCCCACCGCCGAGTACCTCGACTACGTGATCACGCGCATCACGGCACCGGGCTCCATCTACCTGGCGATCGTGGCGCTCATCCCGACGCTCGCGTTCATCGTGCTCAACGTCGGGAGCAACATCCCGTTCGGTGGCTCGTCGATCCTCATCGTGGTGGGCGTCGGCCTCGAGACCGTCAAGCAGATCGAGTCGCAGCTGCAGCAGCGGCACTACGAAGGGTTCCTCCGATGAGCGCACGTCTGGTCCTGCTCGGTCCTCCGGGAGCCGGCAAGGGGACGCAGGCGGCTCGGCTGGCCGAGCAGCTCGGCGTGCCGGCGATCTCGACCGGTGACATCTTCCGCGCCAACATCAAGGGCGGCACCGAGCTCGGCCGCACGGCGCAGGAGTACTCGGCCCGTGGCGCGCTCGTGCCGGACTCGGTGACGAACGCGATGGTGCGGGACCGGCTCGCGCAGGACGACGCCGCGGAGGGCTTCCTCCTCGACGGCTACCCGCGCAACGCCGCCCAGGTCGAGGAGCTCGAGGCGATCCTCGCGGACCAGGGTCGCGCGCTGGACCTGGCCGTGGAGATCACCGCCGACCCCGAGGTGGTCGTCGAGCGGCTGCTCAAGCGGGCCGAGATCGAGGGCCGCGAGGACGACACCGAGGACGTGGTCCGCCACCGCCTCGACGTGTACGCGGAGCAGACCGCCCCGATCTCGCGGGTGTACGCCGACCGCGGCCTGCTCGCGCAGGTCGACGGCATCGGCGACGTCGACGACGTCACGCAGCGGCTGCTCGCCGCGATCGGGACCCTCGCGCGCTGAGCGCGCCGGTCGGGTGACCGAGATGTTCGGCCGAGAGCGCATCGAGTACAAGACCCCGGAGCAGGTCGCCGTCATGCGGCGGGCCGGCCTGGTCGTCGCCGACGCGCTCGCGGCGGTGCGTGAGCAGGTCGTGGCAGGCGCGACGACGGCCGACCTCGACGCGGTCGCGGCGCGCGTCATCCTCGAGCGCGGTGCGACCCCGTCGTTCCTCGGCTACCACGGGTACCCGGCGACGCTGTGCGTGTCCGTCAACGACGAGGTCGTGCACGGCATCCCCGGTGCGCGGGTCCTCGAGGACGGCGACGTGGTGTCGATCGACTGCGGCGCGATCGTCGACGGGTGGCACGGCGACTCGGCGATCACGGTGCTCGTGGGCGACGGCGACCCGGAGGACGCGGCGCTCGTCGCCACCACGGAGCGCGCGATGTGGGCCGGCATCGCGGCGCTCGCCCGCAGCGACCGGCTCGGTGCGGTGGGGGAGGCCGTCGAGGACGTCGTCGACGCGGCCGTCGAGGCGGGGCTCAACGGCGGCCGGCGGTACGGCGTCGTGCAGGAGTACGTGGGGCACGGCATCGGCACCTCGATGCACCAGCCGCCGGACGTCCTCAACTACCGCGCCCGGGACCGCGGACCCAAGGTGCGCGCGGGGCTGTGCGTCGCCGTGGAGCCGATGGTCGTGCGCGGCTCCCGGATGACCGAGGTGCTGGACGACGACTGGACCGTCGTCACGGAGGACGGCTCGCGCGCGTCCCACTGGGAGCACACCGTGGCGATCCTCGAGGACGGGATCTGGGTGCTCACCGCAGCCGACGGCGGTGCTGCGGCGCTCGCCGAGCTCGGCGTCGAGGTCGCACCGCTCGCCTGAGACGGCCCGTCGCGGACGTCTCGTGGACGGTTGTCCGGTTCGTCCGATCCGCTGTTCAGGTGAACATCCGTCCAGTTTTTGTCCGAATCGCGCTCATCTGCGCAAACGCGCCTCGTCCGCCGTATTTGTCCGATAGTGTGCGGCGCGGCGGGGCCGGGTTCCCGCCGACCCCGGAGGTGCGCGGCGTGTCGCGGTGCGCCCGAGGGGGCCCGCAGGCGCGCCCCCCGTCGTGCCTGCCACGTATCGACGATGGGTGGCCCATGCAGCGCAGCGTTCGTCCCGAGTCCTCGTCCCGAGCGGCCCGTACCGCCCGTGCGTTCACCCCTCTGGCGGTCGCCACGGTCGTCGCAGCAGTGGCCCTCACCGCCAGCGCGGGAGCAGCCCAGGCGACCGGCGGCTCCCACCACGGGGGAGGTCGCCCCGGGCACCACTCCTCGGGGGCGCCGAAGCCGTCGGTCTCGCCCGGCAAGGCCACCGGCGCGTACGTCTACCTCAAGCGGGACGCGTCCAAGGAGGCGTCCTGGGAGAACTCGACCCAGCAGTACCTCGTCGCGACGTGGCCGGGTGCTGAGTACCGCGCCCTGACGCTCGAGGAGATCCGCGCCGCCGTCCCGGCGGACGTCACCGTCTGTGGACCCGGCTGGGGTGTGCAGGAGGACCAGGCGTACGGCGACGAGTCCCTGTTCACGGACTCCCCGGCGCCGAGCTACCCGAACGCCGAGATCGGCTGGCCGCCGATCTTCGCAGCCCAGCACTGGAGCCTCGAGAAGTTCGTCGGCACGGTTCCGGAGTGCGAGGTGGTGACCCCGCCGCCGAGCACGACGCCGACGCCGACGGTCACGCCGACCGTGACGCCGACGCCGACGGAGACCCCGACGCCCACGCCGACGCCGTCCGAGACCGCGACCGCCACGCCGACGCCGACGGTGACGCCGACGCCTGAGGTCCAGGCGACGCAGACAGCGGTCCCGACCGTGAGCGCGACGCCGACCCCCACGGCAACGAGCGAGGTCCTGCCGGCCCCGGACGCGACCCAGCGTCCGGCGCCGAGCGCGTCGCCAGGGTTCGTGTCGGAGGTGCTGGCCGCGGACGGCTCCACGCTGGCGACGACCGGCTCGTCCGTGACGGCCCCGCTCGTCGCGGCGGTCGTGCTGCTGCTCGGTGGCGCAGGGCTGGTCGTGCTGCGGCGTCGTGGCCGCACCAGCGGTGCGGGCGAGGACGTCTGAGCCCAGGTCTGACCTGAACGGGCCCCGGTGCACGAGCTGCACCGGGGCCCGTTCGTGCCCGTCGCAGGGGGCCGGAGGCCGGTGGGTGTCGATGAGACCAGGGCCACCGTCCCGCCGGTTTCGTCCTGCAGGGCCGATGCCGTAAGATCGTCCGTTGGGTGTGTGCGCCCGTTTCACCTTCCGACGCTTCCCGGGTTCCGCTCGGGTTCCGCTCGGACCGGTGCGGACGTGCCCGCTCTCCACGGGAACCGAACCTGGGCCTGCACGACGCGGGGCCGAGGGCTGGTCGACGTGGGTTGATCAATGAGACCGACAGTTAGCGGAGGACATGGCGAAGAAGGACGGTGTCATCGAGATCGAGGGCAGCGTCGTGGAGGCTCTGCCGAACGCGATGTTCCGCGTGGAGCTCACCAACGGCCACAAGGTGCTCGCCCATATCTCGGGCAAGATGCGTCAGCACTACATCCGGATCCTCCCCGAGGACCGCGTGGTCGTGGAGCTGAGCCCGTACGACCTGTCCCGCGGCCGGATCGTCTACCGCTACAAGTAATCACCACTCGAACACGCCGTCACGCCGCCGGTCCCCGGAGGCTCATGCGGCGGCGGAGGAACACGCGATGAAGGTCAAGCCCAGCGTCAAGAAGATCTGCGACAAGTGCAAGGTGATCCGCCGGCACGGTCGCGTCCAGGTGATCTGCGAGAACCTGCGTCACAAGCAGCGTCAGGGCTGATGCCCTGACGCGGGACGCATCTCCCGCAGCAGCACCACTGGCAGCCGCCCGCGGCTGTCGCAGCACGACGGTCCCGTCACCGGGACCGGCAAGCGCACCGCCACTCCGGTCGGTGCCGGGCGAGAGCCCGGTCCACCGGCGAACCCCCGGTCGGAGGCCGGGGCCCGCAGCACGCGGGAAGGTGGTGCGGCAGACCTCCGACGCAGTACAGGAGCCACCAGGCACATGGCACGTCTTATCGGCGTCGACCTCCCCCGCGAGAAGCGGCTCGAGATCGCGCTCACCTACATCTACGGGGTCGGCCGCACGCGCGCGCTGCAGACCCTCGCCGCCACCGGGATCAGTGGCGACATCCGCGTGAAGGACCTCGGCGACGCCGAGCTCGTCGCGCTCCGTGACTACCTCGAGGGCAACTACAAGCTCGAGGGCGACCTTCGCCGTGAGGTCGCTGCGGACATCCGCCGCAAGGTCGAGATCGGCTGCTACGAGGGCCTGCGTCACCGCCGTGGCCTTCCCGTGCGCGGTCAGCGCACGAAGACCAACGCGCGTACCCGCAAGGGCCCGAAGCGCACCGTGGCCGGCAAGAAGAAGGCCGGGCGCAAGTAGCCCGTCGCCCCGGGACCACGACGCGCCGCGCGCGGTCGGCCCCGGGTTGCCGGTCCAGCGACCTGTAGATCACGAGAGAAGAAGCAGATGCCTCCCAAGACCCGTTCCGCCGTGCGCAAGCCGCGCCGCAAGGAGAAGAAGAACGTCTCCCACGGCCAGGCGCACATCAAGAGCACGTTCAACAACACCATCGTCTCCATCACCGACCCGTCCGGCGCCGTGATCGCCTGGGCGTCGTCCGGTCAGGTGGGCTTCAAGGGCTCGCGCAAGTCGACCCCGTTCGCCGCGCAGCTCGCCGCCGAGGCCGCCGCGCGTCGTGCGCAGGAGCACGGCATGCGCAAGGTCGACGTCTTCGTCAAGGGCCCGGGCTCGGGTCGCGAGACGGCGATCCGCTCGCTGCAGGCCACCGGCCTCGAGGTCGGCTCGATCCAGGACGTGACGCCGCAGGCCCACAACGGCTGCCGTCCGCCCAAGCGTCGCCGCGTCTGACCTTCGGTTGGGCCGGTGCGTCGCCCCAGGGCGCGCACCGGCCCGCTCGTCCGACTTCGCTGGCCATGCGGACCGAGGCATGCCAGCTCGTAGTACCTGCGGAGCGTCATATGGCGGACGCCCGCTGAGAGGAATCACACCGTGCTGATCGCACAGCGCCCCACCCTGACCGAAGAGGTCATCTCGGAGAACCGCTCGCGGTTCTCCATCGAGCCGCTGGAGCCGGGCTTCGGCTACACGCTCGGCAACTCGCTCCGCCGGACGCTGCTGTCCTCCATCCCCGGTGCCGCCGTCACGTCCATCCGGATCGACGGCGTGCTGCACGAGTTCTCCACCGTGCCGGGCGTCAAGGAGGACGTCACCGAGATCATCCTCAACATCAAGCAGCTCGTCGTCTCCTCGGAGAACGACGAGCCCGTCGTGATGTACCTGCGCAAGCAGGGTGCGGGTGTGGTCACCGCCGCCGACATCGTGCCGCCGGCCGGTGTCGAGGTGCACAACTCCGACCTTCACCTGGCGACGCTCAACGACAAGGGCAAGCTCGAGATCGAGCTGACCGTCGAGCGTGGCCGTGGGTACGTGTCGGCGAACCAGAACAAGTCGTTCGACGCCGAGATCGGCCGGATCCCGGTCGACTCGATCTACTCGCCGGTCCTCAAGGTGACCTACAAGGTCGAGGCGACGCGTGTCGAGCAGCGCACGGACTTCGACAAGCTGGTCGTCGACGTGGAGACGAAGGCCGCGATCAGCCCGCGCGACGCGCTGGCCTCGGCCGGCAAGACGCTCGTCGAGCTGTTCGGCCTGGCCCGTGAGCTCAACGTCGAGGCCGAGGGCATCGAGATCGGCCCGTCGCCGACGGACGCGGCTCTCGCCGCGGACCTGGCGCTGCCGATCGAGGACCTGCAGCTGACGATCCGCTCCTACAACTGCCTCAAGCGTGAGGGCATCCACTCGGTGGGCGAGCTCGTCGCGCGCAGCGAGGCCGACCTCCTGGACATCCGCAACTTCGGTGCGAAGTCCATCACGGAGGTCAAGGAGAAGCTCGCCGAGCTCGGCCTGACCCTCAAGGACAGCCCGCTCGACTTCGACCCGACCGCCAGCGCCTACTACGGCGACGACGAGGGCGACTTCGTCGAGGACGAGCAGTACTGACGCCGGGGACACCACGGACCGGTTCACGCCGGTCCGTCGGTAGCCCATCACTGGAACTCAAGGAGTAAAGACCATGCCTACGCCCACCAAGGGTCCCCGGCTCGGTGGCGGACCGGCGCACGAGCGGCTGATCCTCGCGAACCTGGCGACGTCGCTGTTCGAGCACAAGCGGATCACGACGACCGAGGCCAAGGCCAAGCGCCTTCGCCCGCTCGCCGAGCGCCTCATCACGTTCGCCAAGCGCGGTGACCTGCACGCCCGCCGTCGCGTCCTGACCGTCGTCAAGGACAAGGGTGTCGTGCACGAGCTGTTCACCGAGATCGCGCCGGCCGTGGCCGACCGTCAGGGTGGCTACACGCGCATCACCAAGATCGGCCCGCGCAAGGGCGACAACGCCCCCATGGCGGTGATCGAACTCGTCCTCGAGCCGCTCTCGCCGAAGCAGGCCGTCGTCAAGGAGGCCACGAAGGCCGCCGCCAAGGCTGCCCCGAAGGCGAAGGCCGAGCCCGAGGCTCCCGCCGCCGTCGAGGACGAGCCGACCGAGGCCGCCGCCGAGGAGACGCCGGCCGACGCCGTCGCCGACGACGCGACGACCGACGAGGCTTCCGCCGAGGGCGACGCCAAGGCCTGACGCACCACCGCCTGACCGAGAGGCCCGGACCCCTGAGGGGGTCCGGGCCTCTCGTCGTCCGGCCTTCTCAGCCCGGCCCGACCTGGCCCGGCACGGTCCCGCCCGGTCCGGCGTGGCCCTCCGAGGTCCGCGCCGCGCCCGTCGTGCACGGGACCGTTCGTCTCGTGACGTGCGGGTCGCGATCGTAGGGTCGGACCATGCGACCCCCGGTCGTCCTGGTGCACGGGCTGCGAGCGTCCCGGACGATGTGGCGCGCGCAGGTGGAGGCACTGGAGCGTGCGGGTGTCCCGGCGCTGGCGGTCGATCTGCCGGGGCACGGCCGGCGGCTCGACGAGCGGTTCACGCTGGACGGGTCGGTGGCGACGGTGGAGCGGGCGGTCGACGAGCTGGGGGGTCGGGCGCTCGTGGTCGGGCTCTCGCTCGGCGGGTACGTGGGCATCACCCATGCGGCGCGTCGGCCGGACCAGGTGCTGGGTCTGGTCGCGGCGTCGTGCTGCACGCAGCCGCGTCGGCTCGTGCTGTCGGGGTGGGCGCTGGCCGGCCGGTTCATCGCGCGTCTGCCCGACGAGGGGGCGTCGCTCAACCGGTTCATGGTCGCGCGGACGGTGCCTGCGGCGGGGGCGCGGGACCTGGAGGACGGGGGGTTCGCGCTGAGCGTCACGGGTGACGTGATGCGAGAGATGGCGCAGGCGGCGCCGGTGGACGACCTGGCCCGGGTAGAGGCGCCGGTGTGGCTGGTGAACGGCCGATACGACCACTTCCGCGGTGAGGAGCGCACGTTCCTGCGGGCGGCCCGCGACGGCCGGCTGGTGGTGGTGCCGCACGCCACCCACCTGGTGAACCTCGTCGCGCCGGACCGGTTCAACCGCGTCCTGCTGGAGGTCCTCCAGGAGGTCGAGGGCAGGGCAGGTGAGGTCGGGGTCACCCTGTCGCGCCGACGGCCAGCAGGGCCTCCGCGAACGCCCCCTCGGCCCGGACACTGACGGTGCCGTCGGATTCCGAAGAGGTCGTCGGTGCCGAAACGGTGCCCGGACCGGACGTCACCCGCACGGAGAGCGCGGACGGGTGACGTCCGGTGCCGGTCGTCGGCAGCCCCCGGCAGCGGCCTCAGGATGCGGCGCGTCGCCCTCGGGCCCGCCACCATGTCCCGACGCACAGGGCGCCGAGGGCGAGCTCGACCGCACCCGCGACCAGCAGGCCAGTGCCCGGTGAGCCGTCGACGACCAGGCCGACGACCCGGGCGCCGCCGTAGGCCAGGTACAGCCCGCCGCCGACGAGCAGCGCCGTGCCGGTGAGGCGGGGACGCGCGACCGCCGCGACGAGGAGCGCCCCGACGGCGAGCACGCCCGCACCCGCCGCGCGCAGCTCGCTGAGCACGGTGACGTCGGCCACGGGTGCGCCGCCGTTCGCGGTGTGGAAGGCCTCGGGTGCGACGAGCCCTGCCGTCCCGACGGCCACGGCGACCGCACCGGCGACGAGGAGGGTCGCCCGTGTGGCGACGGTGTCGGGCGGTTCGGCCTCGCGCGCGGGGGGTGGCGGGACGACGGTGCGCGTCCCGGTGGTCACGACCACGCCCCGGCGAGGGCGGCCTCGCGGCACACGTCGGCGAAGTCGCGCGCCGGCCGCCCGAGGACGTCCTGCACGCCGGTGCCGAGCGACGCGTTGCGCCCGTCGAACACCTCGTCGCACAGGTCGGTGAGCAGGTCGGCCCGGGCGGCTCCGATCTCGGGGACGAGGGCGGACCGGAACGTCTCGGCGTCGATCGGCACGTACTGCAGGGGTCGGCCGGTGAGTGCGGCGATCTCGTCGGCGGCGGTGCCGAACGACAGGAGCCGCGGGCCGGTCACCTCGTACTCGCGGCCGGAGTGGTCAGGCTCGAGGAGGGCGGCGACGGCGACGTCGGCGATGTCGTCGGCGTCGACGAACGGCTCGCGCACGTCGCCGGCGGGCAGGGCGAGCAGGCCGCCGACGACGGCGGGCTGCAGGAGCCCTTCGACGAAGTTCTGCGTGAACCAGCTGGCGCGGACGAGGGTGTGGTCGACGCGGCTGGCGCGGACGATGTCCTCGCACCGCCGGGCACCGCTCTCGCCGCGTCCCGAGAGCAGGACGATCCGCTGCACGCCCAGGTCCTCGGCGAGCGAGGTGAGCGTGGCGATGCGGGCGGGGGCCTCGGGGGAGGCGAGGTCCGGGTAGTAGGAGACGTAGAGGACGGGGCAGCCGTCGAGGGCGGCGCGCCAGGTCGACTCGTCGTCCCAGTCGAAGCGCGGGTCGGTCCGCCGGGACAGCGGGCGGGTGGCGTGCCCGGCCGCGTCGAGCCGTTCGACGATGCGACGGCCGACGGTGCCGGTCGCGCCGATCACGGCGACGGGTGCGGTGCTCATGGTGGTCCTCCCGGAGGTCGATGTGCTGGCTCGACCACTCTGGGAGGGCCCGGTGGGACGCACCATCACCACGAGTCCGCCCCTCCGTGCCGATCGTCCTGCACCGTGGACGAACGGCACATCGCCCTGGGAGGGTCGTGCGCATGACGACCACCGCACGGCCCGCCCCCGCCGACGACCCCTTGGGGGAGGCGCTGCACCTGCTGCGCCTCACGGGCAGCCTGTACTGCCGGGCGGAGCTGACGGCGCCGTGGGGCGTGGCCGTGCCGCCGCTGGACGGGTGCATGGCGCTGCTCGTCGTGACCGCCGGTCGTGCCGAGCTGGAGCTGGACGACGGGACGACGACCGTCCTCGAGCCGGGGTCGGTCGCGCTGGTCACGCACGGGACGTCGCACCGCGTGCGGAGCGTGCCGGGCGCGCCGGTCACACCGCTGTTCGACATCCCCGTCGACCAGGTCAGCGAGCGGTACGAGGTCCTGCGCTTCGGGGGTGGCGGCGACCTCACGCGGATCGCGTACGCGGTGATGTCCGTGGAGGCCGAGGCGACGCGCCGGCTCGTCGCGCAGCTCCCCGAGGCGCTGCTCGTGGACGCGTGGGACGACGACGCGGCGGGCGCGTTCCACAGCGTCCTGCGGCTCGTCGCGGCCGAGGCGGCCGGCAGCAGGCCGGGTGGCGAGACCGTCATGACGCGCCTGGCGGACGTGCTCGTCGTCCAGGTGGTGCGGTCGTGGCTCGAGCGAGCGCCCGAGGCGCGTCAGGGCTGGCTGGCCGCCCTGCGGGACCCGCACCTCGGGCGGGTGCTCACGGCGGTCCACCGTGAGCCCGCGCACCCCTGGTCGCTGGTGACGCTCGCGTCGGAGGCGCGGATGTCGCGCTCGGCGTTCGCCGCCCGGTTCACCGAGGTCGTCGGCGAGCCGCCCATGCGCTACGTCACGACGTGGCGCCTCCGGACGGCCCGCGACCACCTGGCCGGCAGCGACGTGCCCGTCGCGACGGTCGCGCGCCGGGTGGGGTACCTGTCCGAGGCGTCGTTCTGCCGGGCGTTCAAGCGCGAGTACGGCGTGCCGCCCGGTCGGGTGCGGCACGAGCGGGCACCGGTGCTCGTCGGGGCGTGAACCCTGGCGTGGCGGTCAGCCGCGCAGGGTCCACGCGCGGACCCCGCCGACGATCCCGGCCTGGTTCGGGACGACGACGACGTCGTCGCCAAGCCTGTCGAGCACCTGCGGCGTCACCTGACGGGCGTTCCCGCCCCCGAGGTAGAGGCGGTCCCACAGGAAGACGGGCCGCAGCCCCTCGACGACCCGCCGGACGCGCCTCGACCACAGCCCGTCACCGAGCCGGGCGCGCTCGACCTGGCCGATGTACTGGTCGTACGAGGTGCCCCAGCGGACGGGGGCGTGCGACAGCTCGAGGTGCGGCGCGAGCGACCCGCCGTCGAACAGGGCGGACCCCAGGCCGGTGCCGAGGGTGAGCACCAGCTCGACACCCGTGCCGGAGACGACCCCGGCACCGTGCACCTCGGCGTCGTTGAGCACGAGCGCCGGCAGGCCGAGGCGTGCCTCGACGGCGGCCCGGACGTCGCAGCCGTTCCAGGCCGCGAGCAGGTCGGGGTCGACCGCCGTGCGCGGGCCGGCGCGGGTCACGTAGTGCGGCGTCGCGACGACGACGCCGTGCCGGATCATGCCCGGCATCCCGACGGTCACCCGGTCGGCGCGGGGCAGGCCCGCCGCGATGCCGGCGATGGTGTCGACGAGCCGGGAGGGGGGCAGCGGGTACGGCGTGGGCACCCGGACGGCGGGCGCGTGCAGCGTGCCGGCGGCGTCGAGCACCGACGCCTTGATGCCGCCGCCGCCGCAGTCGACGGCCAGCGTGAAGGGGTCGGGTGCGGCGCTCGGCACGTGCCCACGGTATGCCCGCGCCTGGTCGGGTGCGCCGCGGGTCACGACTACCGTGGTGGCCCGTGAGCACGACGACCGACGCGCACGCCGGCCCCGGGGCGCAGGACGGCGGGGGACACAGCGGTGGACTCAGCGGTGGACTCAGCGGTGCGGACGCCGTGCGGCTGCGCCTGGACCTCGCCTACGACGGCACCGGCTTCGCCGGTTGGGCCCGCCAGCCGGGGCTGCGCACCGTGCAGGGCGTCCTCGAGGACGGGCTCGCGACCGTGCTCCGCGCGGCTCCGCTCGGGCGTGCTGCGCCACGGGTGACCGTGGCGGGCCGGACCGATGCGGGCGTGCACGCGCGCGGGCAGGTCGCGCACGTGGACGTGGAACCGGAGCTGCTCGAGGCCGCGCGCGGCCGGTCGGGCCGGTCCGCGACGGAGTCGCTGCTGTCCCGCCTGGCGGGCATCCTGCCGCCGGACCTCGTCGTGCACCGGGTCGCCCCCGCGCCCGCCGGGTTCGACGCGCGGTTCTCGGCCCTGCGCCGCCGGTACGCGTACCGGGTCTGCGACGACTCGGCGCACCGTGACCCGCTGACCCGCACGCACGTGCTCTGGCACCGGCGCCCGCTGGACGCGGCGGCGATGGACGCGGCCGCACGGACGCTGCTGGGCCGGCACGACTTCGCGGCCTACTGCAAGCCGCGCGAGGGCGCGACGACGATCCGCACGCTCGAGGTGTTCCGCTGGGACCGCCCGGCCGACGGCCCCGACGCCGGCCTGGTCGTGGCGGACGTGCAGGCGGACGCGTTCTGCCACTCGATGGTCCGGGCGCTCGTCGGCGCGAGCCTGGCCGTGGGGGAGGGCCGACGGCCTGTCGCGTGGCCGGCGGACCTGCTCGTCGGGCGGCGCCGGGAGGGCGGTGCGACGGTCGCCGCGGCGCACGGGCTCACCCTCGAGGCCGTCGGGTACCCGACGGACGACGAGCTCGCGGACCGCGCGGAGCAGACGCGCGCACGCCGGCAGGCGGACGACGTCGACGCCGCACCGGGCTGCTGCGGCTGACTACACCTCGTCGTCGTCGTCGTGGTACCGGCGGTCGTCGACGTACTCCTCCTCGATGAGGTGGACCGCGGCCTCCTCGGCGGACGCCGCGCCCCCGGAGATGCCGGCGTCGATCGCGAACTCGTCGGTGCCCCCTGCGTCGACGGCGTCGGAGTCCGCCACGAGCCGCCCGGCGCGGAGCGGCTCGCGCTCGCGGCTGACGTGCGCGGACACCTCCCACACCTCGGGCTCCTCCTGGCCGACGCGCTGGTCGATCGTCTCGCGGTGCTGCTCCTCCCACGACGTCTCGCCGTAGTGGTTGGAGCGCGGCCGCTCCGGCGGGGAGTAGCCCTCGTCGAGCAGGTCGTCGACCCCGCGGTCGACGAGGGTGTCCTCGCGGGGCAGCTGGTCGGTGTCGCCCTCGCTGCCGAGCTCGGGGTCAGGGCTGGTGGCGGAGGTGTCTGTCATGCTCTCGACCTTCGCACCGCCGCCGCACCGGCGCCAGGGGACGAATGCGGTTCGTCCTCGCCCGGGCAGCAGGGACACTGGGCGCATGGGTCATCTCGACATCGGCGGCATCGGCTACGTGCTCCCCGACGGCCGTCCGCTCCTCGACGACGTGACGTTCCGCGTCGGTGACGGCGCGCGGGTGGCGCTCGTCGGGCCCAACGGCGTCGGCAAGTCGACGCTGCTGCGGATCGTGGCGGGCGACGAGCAGCCGCACGCCGGGTCGGTCGGCCGCAGCGGCGGGCTCGGGGTGATGCGGCAGGACGTGGGCCGCATCGACGACGACCGGTCGATCCGGGACCTGCTGGCGTCCCTGGCACCTGCGGCGGTCCGGGACGCGGCCGTCGAGCTGGCCGCGGCGGAGCTCGGGATCATGGAGGTCGACGACGAGCCCGCGCAGATGCGGTACGCGCAGTCGCTCGTCGACTGGGCGGACGTGGGTGGCTACGAGGCGGAGGCCGGCTGGGACCGCGTGACCGACGCCGTGCTCTCGATCCCGTTCGAGCAGGCGCAGCACCGGGAGGTGCGCACCCTGTCCGGCGGTGAGCAGAAGCGGCTCGTGCTGGAGGCGCTGCTGCGCGGGCCCGACGAGGTCCTGCTGCTCGACGAGCCCGACAACGCCCTCGACGTGCCGACCAAGCGGTGGCTCGAGCAGCGGCTCGTCGCGTCGCCGAAGACGGTGCTGCTGGTCAGCCACGACCGCGAGCTGCTCTCGAACGTCGCCACGCACGTCGCGACGCTGGAGCCGACGGTCGTGGGGGCGTCCGTCTGGGTGCACGGCGGGAGCTTCGCCACCTACCACCAGGCCCGGGAGGACCGGCGCTCGCGGGCGGAGGAGCTGCTGCGGCGCTGGGACGAGGAGCACGCCAAGCTCAAGGAGCTCGTGCTCACCCTGAAGACGAAGGCGGCGTTCAACGACGGCCTCGCGTCGCGCTACCAGGCGGCGCAGACGCGGCTGCGGAAGTTCGAGGAGGCGGGCCCGCCGACGGTCCTCGTGCGGGAGCAGGCGGTGAAGGTGCGGCTGCGCGGCGGCCGGACGGCGAAGCGTGCGGTCGTGGCGACCGGGCTCGAGCTCACCGGGCTCATGCACCCGTTCGACCTCGAGGTGTGGTTCGGCGAGCGGGTGGCGGTGCTGGGGTCGAACGGCTCGGGCAAGTCGCACTTCCTGCGGCTGCTCGCGGCCGGCGGCAGCGACCCCGGCCCGGAGCACCAGCCCGCCGACGACACCCCCGTGAAGCCCGTCGCGCACACCGGCCGGGTCGTGCTCGGCTCCCGCGTGCGGCCGGGGTGGTTCGCGCAGAACCACGCCCACCCGGAGCTCCTCGGTCGCACGCTGCTCGAGATCCTGCACCGGGGCGACGCGCACCGGTCGGGGCTCGGCCGGGAGCAGGCGAGCAAGGCGCTCGACCGGTACGAGCTCGTGGCCCAGGCGGAGCAGACCTACGAGACCCTCTCGGGCGGCCAGCAGGCGCGGCTCCAGATCCTCCTGCTGGAGCTGGGCGGGGCCACGCTCCTGCTGCTCGACGAGCCGACCGACAACCTCGACCTGCACTCCGCGGAGGCGCTCGAGACCGGGCTCGCGGCGTTCGAGGGGACGGTCCTCGCGGTGACGCACGACCGGTGGTTCACCCGGACGTTCGACCGCTACCTGGTGTTCGGCGCGGACGGGCGGGTCGTCGAGACCCCCACGCCCGTGTGGGACGTCGCCCGGGTGGAGCGCGCGCGCTGAGGCTCAGACCACGAGCAGCACCGCGAGCGTGACCATCACGGCCGCGACCACGAGGTCGAGCACCTGCCAGGCGCGCGGCCGGGCGAACAGCGGGCGCAGCCGGGTCGCCCCGAGGCCGAGCGCGGTGAACCACGCGGCACTCGCGACCGCTGCCCCGGCCGCGAAGCCCCACGGGGCGTCGTGCTGCCCGGCCAGGCTGCCGAGCAGCACCACGGTGTCCAGGTAGACGTGCGGGTTGAGGAACGTCAGGGCGAGGCACGTCGTGAGGACGGCCCCCAGGCCCGCGGGCCCCGACGAGGCGGGGTCGAGCCGTCCGGGGGTGCGGGCGCGCCGGACGGCCGCCAGGGCGAGCACCACGAGGAACGCCGCGCCGCCGTACCGCGCGGCGGCGAGGGCGGCGGGATGGCTGTCGACGAGGGCACCCAGACCGCCGACGCCGGCCGCGATGAGCAGGACGTCGGCCGCCACGCAGACGGCGACGACGGCGCCGACGTGCTCGCGGCGGATGCCTTGGCGGAGCACGAACGCGTTCTGGGCGCCGATGGCGACGATGAGGGACAGGCCGGACAGGAACCCGGCGACGGCTGAGGTCACGCCGTCGACCGTAGGCCGGTGGCATGATGAAGACCAGCGAATGTTCCGCGGGTACCTGTAGCGTTGCTTCATGTCGTTCGACCCCGACCAGCTGGCGGCGCTCGCGGCCGTCGTCGAGGAGGGCACGTTCGACGGGGCTGCCCGCCGGCTCCAGGTCACCCCGTCCGCCGTCAGCCAGCGCATCCGCGCGCTCGAGCAGACCGTCGGGCAGGTGCTCGTGCGCCGGTCGCGCCCCGTCGCGGCGACACCGGCGGGCGCCGAGGTCGTCCGGCTGGCCGGGCAGGTGGCCCTGCTGACCGCCGACACGTGGACGGCGCTGCGGTCGGCCGCCGGGCCCGACGCGCCCGGCCCGCGCCGGCTCGCCGTCGCCGTCAACGCGGACTCGCTGTCCACGTGGTTCCCGGCCGCGCTGCGCGACCTGCCGGACGGGCTCGCCGTCGACATCCGGCGGGCGGACCAGGACGACACCGCCGCGATGCTGCGCGACGGCACCGTGCTCGCCGCGGTCACGGGCGACAGCACCCCGGTGCAGGGCTGCCGGGTCCGGCCGCTCGGGGCGATGCGCTACCGGGCGATGGCCGCGCCCCGGTTCCGCGACCGCTGGTTCGGGGACGGCGTGGGCGCCCGGGAGCTGGCCGTCGCACCGGTCGTGGCCTTCGGGCCCGACGACGCGCTGCAGCACCGGTACGCGGAGCAGGTGGTCCCGACGGTGGCCCCGCCCGTCCTCGCCCGGGCGCCCGTGCACCACGTGCCCTCGACCGCCGGCTTCGTCGCGGTGCTCGTCGGCGGGGTGGGGTGGGGCATGGTCCCGGAGGCCGAGGCGGACCTGCACGTCGCCGCGGGCACGCTCGTCGACCTGGCGCCCCGTGCGTGGCTGGACGTGCCGCTGTTCTGGCAGCGGTGGTCCGTCCGGACCCCGACGCTCGACGACCTGACGGCGCGCGTCGTCCGGGCCGCGCGGGTGCTGCGGCCGGTGGGCTGACGGGAGGGCCTGGGCGTCGATCATGCGAGGGTGCCGGTGACCGGGCCGATGTCACAGGCGGCCCATTTTGACCCCGTCTCCGGGCGCCAGGTAGTCTGTTGTCTCGTTGTGCGTCCCCTGTCGCGCGCGCCGGGCTTCTCACCTGGCTGCCGCGGTGGCGTCCCGGTGCGTTCCCACTCGCCGGACGGGATGCTCCGACAGCCATCCTCGGGTGCTCGCCGCAGTGCAAGACCGCAGTGCTTCGTCGCTGCAGCGCGTGCGGGCGCCCATGACACGCAACACGAAACGAAGGCTACGACCGTGCGCACGTACACCCCGAAGCCCGGCGACGTCGAGCGGAACTGGTACGTCATCGACGCGACCGATGTCGTCCTGGGCCGCCTGGCCACTCACGTGGCCACGTTGCTGCGCGGCAAGCACAAGGCAACCTTTGCCCCGCACGTCGACGGTGGCGACTTCGTCATCGTCATCAACGCGGAGAAGATCGCCCTCACCGGCAACAAGCGCGAGAACAAGCTCGCGTACCGCCACTCCGGCTACCCGGGCGGCCTGCGGGCCACCGCGTACTCGGAGCTGCTGGAGAAGCACCCCGAGCGCGCCATCGAGAAGGCCGTCCGCGGCATGCTCCCCAAGAGCTCGCTCGCGCGTCAGCAGCTCACCAAGCTCAAGGTCTATGCCGGCAGCGAGCACCCGCACGCCGCCCAGCAGCCGAAGCCCTTCGAGATCACCCAGGTCGCGCAGCAGGCCTGAGGCCGCCGCGCGTAGAGACACAGGAACCGAGGACACCAGTGGCAGAGACCACGGTCGACATCGACCTCGAGGGCGACGACACGCCCACGACGTACACCTCTGAGACGGTCGCCCCGACGGGCCGTGGACAGAGCATCACGGCCCCCGGCCAGGCCCTGGGCCGCCGCAAGGAGGCCATCGCCCGCGTTCGCCTGGTGCCCGGCACCGGGCAGTGGAAGGTCAACGGGCGCACGCTCGAGGACTACTTCCCGAACAAGGTGCACCAGCAGCTCGTCAACTCGCCGCTGAAGCTCGTGGACGTCGAGGGTCGCTTCGACGTCGTCGCGCGCATCACCGGCGGCGGCGTCTCCGGCCAGGCCGGCGCGCTGCGCCTGGGCATCGCCCGTGCGCTCAACGCGATCGACGCCGAGCACAACCGTCCGGCCCTCAAGAAGGCCGGCTTCCTGACTCGTGACGCCCGCGTCGTCGAGCGCAAGAAGGCCGGTCTCAAGAAGGCCCGCAAGGCCCCGCAGTACTCGAAGCGCTGATCCGTCGCGCTTCTCCGATGGCCCCGTCGGTCCTGTGACCTTCGGGGCCATCGGCATCTGCGGAACCAGCCGCGCCGCAGCAAGCGGCACCCGGCGGTGCGGCGCCCCGGACGTGCACGACGACGAAGGAGTCTGAGATGGGTCGACTGTTCGGGACCGACGGGGTCCGTGGGCTGGCCAACCGGGACGTGACGGCCGAGCTGGCCGTCGACCTGTCGGTGGCCGCCGCGCACATCCTGGGGGCACGGGGCGAGTTCGCCGGCCACCGGCCGCGCGCCGTCGTGGGCCGCGACTCGCGCGTCTCGGGCGAGTTCCTCTCCGCCGCCGTCGCCGCCGGGCTCGCCTCGGCCGGCGTCGACGTCAACAACGTCGGCGTGCTGCCGACCCCCGCCGTGGCGTACCTGACGGCGCACCTCGGCGTCGACATCGGCGTGGTCCTGTCGGCGTCGCACAACCCCATGCCGGACAACGGCATCAAGTTCCTGGCCCGTGGCGGGCACAAGCTCGACGACGACGTGGAGGCGGCCATCGAGGCCCGCCTCGGCGAGGACTGGGACCGCCCGCTGGGCGGCGACGTGGGCCGGATCCGGCTCGACACGGGCGGTGCGGGCGACCTGTACGTGCAGCACCTCGTCTCCACGATCGGCGCCCGGCTCGACGGTCTGCGCATCGCGGTGGACTGCGCGAACGGTGCCGCCAGCGAGGTCGGGCCCGCGGCGCTGCGGGAGGCCGGCGCGGACGTCGTCGTCATCAACGCGTCGCCCGACGGCCGCAACATCAACGAGAAGTGCGGGTCGACCCACCCCGAGCAGCTGCAGGCGGCGGTCGTCGCCTCCGAGGCCGACCTCGGGGTCGCGTTCGACGGCGACGCCGACCGCTGCCTGGCGGTCGACGCCCGCGGTGCGCTCGTCGACGGCGACCAGATCATGGGCGTGCTCGCGCTCACCCTGCGGGACGCGGGCAGGCTCGCGCACGACACGCTCGTGGCGACCGTGATGAGCAACCTCGGTCTGCGGCTGGCGATGACGGCGGCCGGCATCGAGACCGTCGTGACGTCGGTCGGCGACCGGTACGTCCTCGAGGCGATGCGGGCCGGCGGCTACTCGCTGGGCGGGGAGCAGTCGGGCCACATCATCATGGCCGAGCACGCCACCACCGGCGACGGCCTCCTCACGGCGCTGCAGCTCGCCGCCCGGGTCGCGACCACGGGACAGACGCTCGAGCAGCTCGCGGGCGTGGTGCAGCGCCTGCCGCAGACACTGGTGAACGTGCCCGGCGTGGACAAGTCACGGACCGACGAGGACGTCGTCCTGCTCGACGCGGTGCGCGCCGCCGAGGCGTCGCTGGGGGAGACGGGCCGCGTGCTGCTGCGCTCGTCCGGCACGGAGGACCTGGTCCGGGTCATGGTCGAGGCCGCGACGCAGACGGACGCCGACCGGGTGGCGCACGAGCTCGCCGACGTGGTCGCGGCGCGCCTGGGCCTGTGAGCGGTCCGGTGAGCGGGGCGGCGAGCGGTTCCGTGGGTGGACCGGGCGGCGGGACGGACGCCGCCCGCCGGCGGGACGTCGCGCTGCGCGACGTGGTCCTGCGCCTGCTCGACGACGCCGGCCGCACCGGCACCGCGACGATCGTGCAGGCCGGCCATCCCGCCCTGCGAGGCGTCGCCGTCCCGTACGACGGCCAGCTGAGCGCCGACGAGCTCGGCGACCTGGTCGCGCTGATGCGCCGGACGATGCACGCGGCGCCCGGCGTCGGGCTCGCCGCACCGCAGATCGGGCTGCCCGTCGCGATCGCGGTGCTCGAGGACGCCGGCCTGGGCGACGGCGAGGTCGCGGCCGCGCGCGAGCGGGCGCCGCTGCCGTTCCGCGTGCTCGTCAACCCGCGCTACGTGCCGCTCGACGCCGAGCGGGTCTCGTTCTACGAGGGGTGCCTGAGCGTCGAGGGGTACCAGGCGGTCGTCGCGCGTGCCCGCCGGGTGCACCTCGTGGGGTACGACGAGGGCGCGCGGCCGGTCGACGAGGTCGTCACGGGCTGGTCGGCGCGGATCGTCCAGCACGAGACGGACCACCTCGGCGGCATCCTCTACCTCGACCGGGCCGAGCTGCGGTCGCTCGCCGCCGCGAACGAGCTGGGCTACCGCTGGGCGAGCGAGCTGCGGCCCGAGGCGGCCGCGAAGGCGTTGCGGTTCCCCCTGGCGCCGTGAGCCACCCCGGGTCCGGGTGGGGGTCGCCCCAGGGATGAGCCGGGGGTTCCCCCTATGTCGCCCGTGCGACGAGGAACCTACGGTGGAGGTACGACGCCGGACCGGCGGCGCCCCCGACCGCAGGAGCTGATGACACGTGCTGGAGGCCTGGGCCCTCGCCCTCGCCGGCTCCCCGTGGGTCTTCGTCGCGCTCTACCTGTTCGCGGCGGTCGACGGGTTCTTCCCGCCGGTGCCGAGCGAGTCGATCGTCATCGCGCTGGCGACGCTCGCGATGTCGACGGGGTCGCCGAACCTCGCGCTCGTGATGCTCGTCGCCGCCGCCGGGGCGTTCACCGGAGACCAGATCGCGTACCAGATCGGCAGCAAGGTCAGGGTCCGCGAGCTGCGCTTCATGAAGGGTCCCCGCGGTCAGGCCTCGCTCGACTGGGCGGAGCGGGCGCTCGCGGAGCGCGGTGCGTCGTTCATCATCGCCGCCCGCTACATCCCCGTCGGCCGCGTCGCCGTGAACATGACCGCGGGCACGCTGCACTACCCGCGCCGCCGGTTCGTCGGGCTGACCGCGCTGGCCGCCGTGACGTGGGCGCTGTACTCGACGGCCATCGGCATCGGGGCAGGTGCGTGGCTCGGGGACCACACGTGGGTCGCCATCGGCGTCGGCGTGGTCGGGGGGATCCTCATGGGTCTCGCCGTGGACTGGGTGCTGCGTCACGGTCGCCCGGTGCTGGACCGGCTGAGGGGGCGGCGCGACGGTCGGGGCGCTGAGCGCCCGGGACCGCGCGTCGTCGAGAGCCTGCCTTCCGGCCCGACGGCCACGCTGCGTCCCGAGGTCACAGAGCGCTCACGATCCGAGCCCGCGGCCTAACGATCCGGTCACAGCGGGGGTGACTGCCCCGAAGCATGCCTATTCTCGAAGCGGGTCGACGTCGGTGTCGGCACTCCCGCACCCGTGCCGGCCCCTCAGGGGGTTGCGTCGCCGTGCGGTTCGGCGACACAGGGGGCGACGATGGTGGTGCGTGCGTGGGCGGGGGGTGAACGTCGGACGGCGTCCGGCGCGCGCCCTGGCTCCGCGCCGCGCGCGGCACTGGTCGGCGCGGCCGTCGTCGTGACCGCGTCGGCCCTGCTCGCCGCGTGCAGCGGAAGCCCGCAGCCGGCCGCACCGGTCGCCCGGGTCGCCGCGCAGGCCGACTGCCTCGCACCGCAGGTGCTCTCCGCGCTCGAGCTGGTCCCCGCGAGCGACGGGCGGGCCCGGCGCACGGCGCACCCGGACGTCCCCGCCCCGGGCAGGGTCCCCGACGACTTCGTGCCCGAGAGCGTCGTCACGTGCACCACGGGCGGCCGGCTTCGTGACTCGTCGGGCACCTGGGCGGCCGTCACCCGGGCCCGGCTGGAGGGCGACCTCGAGCCGCTGCTCGCGCTGCTGGACACCACCAGCACCGACGAGGCCGCGGCGTGCGACGACGGCGACGGCGCTCGCACGGTCGTGTGGCTCGTCGACGCCCTCGGCCGCGGGGTGCGCCCCCTGCTGCCGGTCGACGAGTGCGGCGGTCCGTCGCAGGCCGTGGTGCGGGCCCTCGGCGACCTGGACGGCACGGACAGCAACGACTACCCGGTGGAGCTGCTCGTCCCGCGGGGGACCCCGCAGCACTGACCGTGGGCGCACCCGGACCGGCCGACCGGCGCCGGCCTACAGCTTGCGCAGCCGCACCCGCTCGACGGAGTGGTCCGACCCCTTGGTGAGGACGAGCGTGGCGCGGCTCCGGGTCGGCAGGATGTTCTGCACGAGGTTCGGGGCGTTGATCGAGTCCCAGATCTGCTCGGCCCGCTCGACCGCCTCGTCGTCCGAGAGGGACGCGTACCGGTGGAAGAACGACTCGGGCTTGCTGAACGCGGTCTTGCGCAGCGCCAGGAACCGGTCGACGTACCACTGCCGCACGTCCGACGTGCGGGCGTCGACGTAGATGGAGAAGTCGAAGAAGTCGCTCACGGCCAGGTTCGACGACCCCTCGGCGGTGGGCCGGGCGGGCTGCAGGACGTTGAGGCCCTCGACGATCAGCACGTCGGGCCGGTTCACGACGGTCTCGCGTCCCGGGACGATGTCGTACGTGAGGTGGTCGTACACGGGTGCGCGGACCTCGGGGCGGCCGGCCTTCACCTTCGAGACGAACCGCAGCAGCGCCCGGCGGTCGTAGGACTCGGGGAACCCCTTGCGCTCCATCAGGCCGCGCCGCTCGAGCTCCGCGTTCGGGTAGAGGAAGCCGTCGGTGGTGATGAGCTGCACGCGGGGGGTCGCGGGCCAGCGGGCGAGGAGCTCGCGCAGGAGCCGGGCCGTCGTGGACTTGCCGACGGCGACCGACCCGGCGACGCCGATCACGAAGGGTGTGCCGCCGACGTCCTCGCGCAGGAACGTGCTGGAGGCGGCGTGCAGCGCGTGGGTGGCCTCGATGTGCAGGTCGAGGAGGCGGGAGATGGGGCGGTAGATCGCGTCGACCTCGGCGAGGTCGATCGGGTCTCCGAGACCGGCGAGGCGCTCGACGTCCGCGTCCGTGAGGGGCAGCGGCGTGGAGGCCGACAGCCGGGTCCACGCGTCGCGGTCCAGGTCGACGTACGGCGTGGCCGGGGTGAGCGACAGTGGCACGGGTCCGATTGTGCCGGACGTCGCGCCCGGCACCGTCATGACGTGCGCCGTGACGACGGGCACACGCCGTGGACCGGCAGGAATGCGGCGGGAGGGCGGCCGGTAGACTCCCCGGCATGTGTGGAATCGTCGGCTACGTCGGTAACCAGGTGCCCAGCGAACGTCCCCTCGACGTGGTGATCGAGGGCCTGCGGCGGCTCGAGTACCGCGGCTACGACTCGGCCGGTGTCGCGCTCGTCAGCACGGACGGGAGCCTGGCGACCGCCAAGAAGGCCGGCAAGCTCGCGAACCTCGTCGAGGAGATCGACCTCCACCCGTTGCCGGCCGCCACCGCCGCGATCGGGCACACCCGCTGGGCGACCCACGGCGCGCCGAACGACCTCAACGCGCACCCCCACGTCGCCGGGCGGCTCGCGGTCATCCACAACGGCATCGTCGAGAACTTCGCGGCCCTCAAGGCCGGCCTCGTGGCGCAGGGTGTCGAGTTCACGTCCGAGACGGACACCGAGGTCGCGGCGCAGCTCATCTCCCGCGCGTACGACGACACGAAGGACCTCACGACCGCGATGGCGCAGGTCGCGCGGACCCTGCACGGCACGTTCACGCTGCTGGCCGTCCACGCCGACGCCCCGGACGTCGTGGTCGGCGCCCGGCACGACTCGCCGCTCGTGGTCGGGCTCGGCGACGGCGAGAACTTCCTCGGGTCGGACGTGTCGGCGTTCATCGCCCACACGCGGGCCGCGCTCGAGCTCGGCCAGGACCAGGTCGTCACGATCACGCCCACCTCCGTCGAGGTGACGGACTTCGACGGCGCGCCGGCACAGGGACGCGAGTACACGGTGGACTGGGACGCGGCCGCCGCGGAGAAGGGCGGCTTCAAGTCCTTCATGGACAAGGAGATCCACGACCAGCCCCACGCGGTCGCGGACACGCTCCTGGGCCGCACGGACGCGCAGGGCCGGCTCGTGCTGGACGAGGTCCGCATCGACGAGTCCGTGCTGCGCGCCATCGACAAGATCGTCGTCATCGCGTGCGGCACCTCCGCCTACGCCGGGCACGTCGCCAAGTACGCGATCGAGCACTGGTGCCGCATCCCGGTCGAGGTCGAGCTGTCGCACGAGTTCCGGTACCGGGACCCCGTCGTGAACGAGCGCACCCTCGTGGTCGCCGTGTCGCAGTCCGGCGAGACCATGGACACGCTCATGGCCGCGCGGCACGCCCGCGAGCAGGGCGCGAGGGTGCTCGCGATCGTGAACGCGCACGGCTCGACCATCCCGCGCGAGTCCGACGCCGTGCTCTACACGCACGCCGGCCCCGAGATCGCCGTCGCGTCGACCAAGGCGTTCCTCGCGCAGATCACGGCCGCGTACCTGCTCGGCCTGTACCTGGCGCAGCTGCGCGGCAACAAGTTCTCCGACGAGGTCACCGCGATCCTCGACGAGCTCCGCGCGATGCCCGACAAGATCCAGCAGGTCATCGACCGGGCGGGCCGGGTCCGCGAGATCGCGCGGTGGATGGCGGACACCCAGTCGGTGCTGTTCCTCGGCCGGCACGTCGGGTTCCCCGTCGCGATGGAGGGGGCGCTCAAGCTCAAGGAGCTCGCGTACATCCACGCCGAGGGCTTCGCCGCCGGTGAGCTCAAGCACGGTCCGATCGCGCTCATCGAGCCGGGCCAGCCCGTGTTCGTCGTCGTGCCCTCGCCGCGCGGCCGCGACTCGCTGCACTCGAAGGTCGTCTCGAACATCCAGGAGATCCGCGCGCGCGGCGCCCGCACCCTGGTGATCGCGGAGGACGGCGACGACGCGGTCCGCCCGTACGCGGACGAGGTGTTCTACGTGCCGAAGGCCCCGACGCTGCTCGCCCCGCTCCTCACGGTCGTGCCGCTGCAGGTCTTCGCGTGCGAGCTGGCCACCGCCAAGGGGCTCGACGTGGACCAGCCGCGCAACCTGGCCAAGTCCGTCACGGTCGAGTGAGCCGCCGGGTCGGGCGCCGGGGTCCCGCCCGTGGGGCCGGCGCATGATCGTCGGCGTCGGGATCGACGTCGTCGACGTCGCACGCTTCGTCGCGACGCTGCACCGCGTGCCCGCGCTGCGGGACCGGCTGTTCACGCCCGACGAGCGGGAGATGCCCGAGACGTCGCTGGCCGCGCGGTTCGCCGCGAAGGAGGCCATCGCGAAGGCGCTGGGCGCACCGCCGGGGATGAGCTGGCAGGACGCGACGGTCCGCCGCGTCGCGGGGGCGCAGCCGGACGTCGAGGTGGTCGGCACGGTGCTCGCCCGCGCCACCGAGCTCGGCGTGAGCCGGTTCCACCTGTCGATCTCGCACGACGCCGGCATCGCGTCGGCCGTCGTCGTCGCGGAACGGGACTGACGGGCATGACGTACACCGTCTCCGCCGACCGGGACCGCGTCGACCGGGACGCCGTGTGGCGGCTGCTGTCGACCGAGGCGTACTGGGCACGCTGGCGCGAGCGTGCGCACGTCGAGCGGCAGATCGACTCGGCGTGGCGCGTCGTCGGCGTGTGGGACGACGCCACGGGGGAGACCGTCGGGTTCGCTCGGGCGATCTCGGACGGCGTGGACTTCGCGTACCTCGCCGACGTGATCGTGGACCCGGCGCACCGCGGTCGCGGGCTGGGCAAGCGGATCGTGACGACCATGGTCGACGACGGTCCGGGGGCCGCGTTCCGGTGGGTGCTGTTCACCGCCGACGCGCACGGGCTGTACCAGGGGTACGGGTTCGCCGAGCCGGGGGACACGGCGCTGGTCCGCCCCAGCAGGAACGGCTGACGGGCCGCTCGTCGGGCGCGGGCCGCGGTCTGCCCTGAGGGCGCCGGGGCGGTCAGCGGCCGTACGGCTGCGGCACGGCCGTCGGCAGGTGCGCCGGCGCCGGTGGGCGTCCGCTCAGGGCGAGCCGCCGGCCACCTGCGCCGACGGGTCCGGTCAGCCACAGCGTCCCCGTGCCCGGGCAGCGCTGCAGCGTCGCACCGGGCGCGGGAGCGGCGACCCCCGGCACCGTGACGAGGTGCAGCTCGGCGTAGTCCGACGCCAGCGGGTCCTCGAGCCAGCGGTCCGTGGTGCAGCGGCACGTCGAGCCTGCCTGCGCGCGGGCCGACGCCTCCGCGGCCGTCCGCCGTGCGCGCCGCCGGCGCACCGTGGCGCGGACCAGGACGCGGGTCGCCAGGACGCCGGCCACCGCGCCCAGCACCACGATCGCGGCGAACACGCCGAGCGCGGCATCCGTGGTCGCCCACGCCGCGTCGCCGCTCAGCGCACGCCCGACGCTCGCGACGACCGTCGCGTCCGCGATGCCCGCAAGCGCCGCACCCGCGATCCCCGCGACGGTGTACCACCCGGAGGTGCGGAGCTCGCGCGACGTGGTCCGGCCTCGTTCCGCGTCGTAGACCTTGCCGCGCAGCTCCCGCCACACCGAGGACTCGGCGCGTGTCAGACCAGGGATCCGGACGACCGAGAGGAACCCGAGCAGCACGAGCGGTGTGGCGAACCGCATGACCCCGACGTCGCCGTGCAGCGCGGCCACCGCGCCGAGTCCGGCGAGGAGCGTCACGACGACGGCCCCGGCGACCCAGTACCCGACCTGCGACGGGGTGAGCCGCTTGATCGCGCCGCGCACCGCGGCGCTCGCGGGCACCCGGACGTCCACCGCGTGCAGCAGGAGCCGCGCTCCCGCACGGTCGTCCCGGGCCGCCAGCGCCTCGGCGACCGCCAGCGCGGTCGCGACGTCGGGCTCGTGCCGTCGTCCGAGCGTGCGCCAGGCGACACCCGCGACCAGCGGCCCGAGCGCCTCCGTGCGGTCCCGAGGGCGCGTCGCGAGCGCGGCGACCGACGACCGGACGAGCGACGCCCCGGTGGTCAGCGCCGGCCCTGCCGCGACCCAGGCGTGGTCGGCGGTGGCGCGGTCCCCGCGTGCGTCCGCCGCCGCGGCGACGAGCGGGGCCACGGTCGCCGCGGGCCAGGCGGGCGCCGCCGAGCCGACGAGCCACGACCACGCGTGGTGGTCGCCGCGCGCCGCCCGGACGGCGGCGGAGACGAGCTGCGGGTACCCGGCGTGACCGACGGGCGAGGTCGCCCCGGCGCGGTCGAGCGTCACGTCCGCCTCCTCGACGCGACCGACGAGCAGCAGGTCACGGGCGCGCAGCACGGCCGGCACCGCCGGGTCGGGACCGGCGTACGGCGCGCCGGGCCGGCGGTCGTCGAGCGCCAGGGCGAGCGTCGGCTCGTCGGCCGCCCTCGCGGCCTCCGTCCACCACCACCAGGAGCCGAGGACGTCGGCGGTGGCGGCCGGCATGACGGCGTCCGTCCGTGTGCTCACGCGTCGAGCATCGACATCCGCGGCGGAGCACTTGAACGCCGCCGTGTCACCGCAGCTCGGGAACCACCTGCTGCTCGAAGAGGTCGATGCTCGACCGGTCGTACGCGGCGTCCGCGAAGTAGGTGATCGCGTACGTCATGCCGAGCTGCTCCAAGGCCCGCAGCCGCTCCACGATCACCTCCGGGGTGCCCACGAGCGTCCCGTTGCGGAACTGCTCGGCCTCGGAGGGCGCCTTCGCGGGCACCGTCAGTGCGTAGTGCTCCTCGACCCAGGCGATCTTGTCGTCCACGTCCGCCTGCGTCTCGCCGATCACCACGTTGTAGTTGGCCGAGCGCGTGATCTCCTCGAACGGGCGGCCGATCGCCTCGCAGTGACCGCGCAGGACCTCCGACTTGTGGGCGAACCCCTCGGGGGTGCCGTCGAAGTTCGTGTACTGCGCGTGCTCGGCGGCGATGCGCAGCGTCTTCTTCTCGCCGCCGCCCGCGATCCACAGCGGCGGACCGTCGACCTGCAGGGGCAGCGGCGAGAGCTGCGCGCCGTCGACCTGGTAGTGCCGGCCGTCGAGCGTCGCGACGCCGTTGGTCCAGAGCTGCTTGAAGATCTGCACGCCCTCGTCGAGCATCGCGATCCGCTCGCCGGCCGTCGGGAACCCGTAGCCGTACGCCCGCCACTCGTGCTCGTACCAGCCGGCACCGATGCCCATCTGCACGCGGCCTCCGGAGATGACGTCGGCGGTCGCGGCGACCTTCGCCAGGTAGGCGGGGTTGCGGTACGCCATGCAGGTGCACATCTGGCCCAACGCCACCCGGGAGGTGGTCGCGGCAAAGGCGCTGATGAGGCTCCAGGCCTCGTGCGTGGCCTCGCCGTTGGGCTCCGGCACCGCGTGGAAGTGGTCGTAGACCCAGATCGAGTCGAACGCGTCGCCGTCGTCGGCGTGCTGCGCCAGCCCGTTCATGACGGCCCAGTGCTCGCGCGTCTCGATGCCGGTGAGATCCTGCCGCCAGCCCTGCGGGATGAAGAGTCCGAATCGCATGCCAGGCACGTTACCTGCGCAACCGGGAGGATGGGCGTCGTGAAGGTCGCATGGACGTCGGAGCAGGTCCGGGCCGTGGAGGAGCCGCTGCTGGCGGCGGGGGTGCCGCTCATGGAGCGGGCCTCGTTCGCGCTCGCCGTACGGGTCGCCGGGGTGCTGCGCGAGCGGCGCGGGCGGGTCGGCGGTGCGCGCGTGGTGGTGCTCGTCGGGGGCGGGAACAACGGCGGCGACGCGCTGCACGCCGGGGCGTACCTGGCGGGGCGCGGTGTCGACGTGCGGGCCGTGACGACGTCGTCGCGCGTGCACGCGGCCGGGCTGGCGGCGCTGCGGGCGGCGGGCGGCCGGGTCGTGAGCGTCACGGCCGTGCCGGACGTCGCGCTCGTGGACGTGGACGAGGCCGCCGCGCTGGCCGGCACCGCGGACGTGCTGCTCGACGGGCTGCTCGGCATCGGGTCGCGCGGCGGCGGCGTCGACGGCGCGGCCGGAGCGCTCGTCGTGGCCGTCGGTGCGCTCCCGAGGCGCCCGTTCGTCGTCGCGGTCGACGTGCCGTCGGGCATCGGCGTGGACGACGGCACCTGGTCCGGCCCGGTCCTCGACGCGGACGTCACCGTGACGTTCGGGGCGGCCAAGCCGGGCCTCCTCCTGCCGCCCGCCGCACGCGCGGCAGGGCGGGTCGAAGTCGTCGACATCGGCCTCGGCGGCCTGCCCGAGGGGAGCCGGCCCCACACCGTCCGGCTCGAGCCCGCCGACGCGGCCGCGCTGTGGCCGGCCCCGGTCGCCGAGTCGCACAAGTACACCCGCGGCGTGGTCGGCGTGGTCGCCGGCACCCGGTCCTACCCGGGCGCGGCGGTGCTCACCACCACGGCGGCCGTGCGCAGCGGCGCGGGGATGGTGCGCTACCTCGGCGACGTCGGCGAGACCGTCGTCGCGCACCGGCCCGAGGTCGTGGTCGGGCCCGGGCGGGTGCAGTCGTGGGTGTTCGGGCCGGGGGTGTCACCCGACGACGCCGGCCAGCGCCGGCGGATCGAGTTCGCGTTCGAGGGGGTGCTGCAGCGAGGGGAGGCGGCCGTCGTGGACGCGGGGGCGCTCGAGCTGCTGCCGTCGCACGTCGGGCCGCACGTGGTCCTCACGCCGCACGCGGGTGAGCTCGCGCGTCTGCTCACGAGGCTGGGTGCCGACGTGGACCGGGCGGGCGTCGAGGCCGAGCCGGTGCGGTGGGCCCGCCTCGCGCACGAGCGCACCGGCGCCACCGTGCTCCTCAAGGGCGGCGTGACCGTGGTCGTCGGGCGCGGCGGTGCGGTGTACGCGCAGGCCGACGCACCGGCCTGGCTCGCCACCGCGGGCGCCGGGGACGTGCTCGCGGGCGTGCTCGGCGCGCTCCTCGCGGGCCGGGTCGACGACCTGCACGACGACGCGAGCCTCGTCGCGGCGCTCGCGGCCACGGCGGCGCTGGTGCACGGCCGGGCGGCGCACCGCGCGAACCCCGGGGGACCGATCGACGCGGCTTCGGTGGCGGACGCGCTGCCCGGGACGATCGCCGAGCTGCTCCGCGAGACGGCCTCCTGAGGGCCCGCAGGCCGGGCCGGGCTCGTGAGCGAGGTCGAGCCGGCCCGCTGAGCCGGCCCGCCGGGCCGGGCACACTGGCCCCGTGACGCTCACGCCCGACCTGCACCGCCGCATCGACGACCTCCTCGCCGGCGGCGGCCGCCGGCTCCTCGGCATCGCCGGCTCGCCCGGAGCGGGCAAGTCGACCCTCGCCGTGCAGGTCCGGCAGGCGTACCCGCACGTCGCCGTGGTCCCCATGGACGGGTTCCACCTCGCCCAGACCGAGCTGGAGCGGCTCGGCCGCGCCGACCGCAAGGGCGCCCCGGACACGTTCGACGCCGCCGGCTTCGTCGCGCTGCTGCGCCGCCTGCGGGACCCGCACCCGGGCGAGACCGTGTACGCGCCCGAGTACCGCCGTGACCTGCGCAACGGGGTCGCAGGGGCGATCGCCGTGCCCGCCGACGTGCCGCTCGTGGTCGTGGAGGGGAACTACCTGCTGCTGGGCACGCACGGGTTCGGGCCGGTCGCGGACCTGCTCGACGAGCGCTGGTTCGTGGCGCCCGACGACGCAGTTCGCCTCGAGCGGCTCGTCGCCCGGCACGAGGCGTTCGGCAAGGCCCCTGACGCGGCGCGCGCCTGGGCGCACGGGTCCGACGAGCGCAACGCCGTGCTCGTCGCGCCGACCGCCGCCCGGGCGGACGTGGTCGTCCGGCCGTCCTGAGCCCGCCCACGGACCCGCGCCGCGGCCGGCCGCGCCCGTGATGCGACCGCCGGGGCGGCCGTCCCGAGCAGGAGTGCGACACTGGGCGCCGTGAGTCAGTACCCCGCCCGTGCCGTCGTCGATCTCGCGGCCGTCCGCGGCAACGTGCGCAGCCTGGCCGCGCACGCGCCGACCGCCCAGGTCATGGCCGTCGTCAAGGCCGACGCGTACGGGCACGGGCTCGTGCCCAGCGCCCGCGCCGCCGCGGACGCCGGTGCCACGTGGCTCGGCGTCGCCCAGGTCCCCGAGGCGCTCGAGCTGCGGCGTGCCGGGGTCGTGGGGCCGCGAGTCCTCACCTGGCTGTACGCCCCGGGCGCACCGCTGCGCGAGGCCGTCGAGGCGGACGTCGACGTGTCCGTGAGCGCCGCCTGGGCGCTCGACGAGATCACCGCCGCCGCCCGCGCCGCCGGCCGGACGGCGCGCGTGCACCTCAAGGTCGACACGGGCCTGGGTCGCAACGGGCTGACGCCCGCCCAGCTCGACGACGTGCTCCCCGCGGCGCTCGCCGCGCAGGCGGAGGGTGCGGTCGAGCTCGTCGGGGTCTGGTCGCACCTCGCGTTCGCCGACGAGCCCGCGCACCCGACCGTGCGGGCGCAGGCCGTCGTGTTCGCCGAGGCCGTGCACCGGCTGGAGACCGCGGGCGCCCACCTGGAGGTCCGGCACCTGGCCAACTCCGCCGCGACGCTGACCGACCCCGCCGTGCACTACGACCTCGTGCGCCCGGGGATCGCCGTGTACGGGATCTCGCCCGTGCCGCAGGTCGGCGGGCCGGAGCGGTTCGGGCTGGTCCCGGCCATGACGCTCGAGGCGGAGCTCGCGACCGTCAAGCCGGTCCCCGGCGGGCACGGCGTGTCCTACGCCCACCAGTACGTGACGACGCAGGACACCGTGCTGGGTGTCGTGCCCCTCGGGTACGCGGACGGGGTGCCGCGGCACGCGTCCGGCACGCAGGACCGCCCGGGTGGTCCCGTGCGGGTCGGCGGGCGGACCGTCGGGGTCACCGGACGGGTCTGCATGGACCAGGTGGTGCTCGACCTCGGCCCTGGCGCCACCGACCGGGCGGGCGACCGCGTCGAGCTGTTCGGCACCGGCGCGGACGGCGGCCCGACGGCGCAGGACTGGGCCGACGCCGCCGGCACGATCGCGTACGAGATCGTCACCCGCGTCGGCGCACGTGTGCCGCGCGTGCACGTGGACAGCGAGGCGGCGCTGCTCGAGGCCGCAGTCACCGGCGTCACCGAGGTGGTCCGGTGAGCGACCTGACCTCGGGGCTGGTGGTCCGCCTGCCCGACGCCGACGCGACCCGGTCGTTCGGGCGCTCGCTCGCCCGGGTGCTGCGGGCGGGCGACCTCGTGGTCCTGACCGGCGACCTCGGGGCGGGCAAGACGACGCTCACGCAGGGCATCGGCGCCGGCCTGCACATCCGCGGCCAGGTCGCGTCGCCGACGTTCATCATCGCCCGCGAGCACCCGCCGCTGCCGCGCGACGACGGGTCGCGCGGGCCGGCGCTCGTGCACGTCGACGCCTACCGCCTCGGTTCGCTCGACGAGGTGGACGCGCTCGACCTCGACTCGAGCCTCGACGAGGCCGTGACGGTCGTCGAGTGGGGCGAGGGATGGGTCGAGGCGATCGCGTCCGACCGCCTGGAGGTCACGCTGCAGCGGCCGCGCGGCGACCACGACCCGTCCGGGCACGCGCCCACCGACCACGAGGCGCTCGACGCCGCCGCGGGGGAGCGGACCGTCACCGTCCGGGCCGTCGGCGACCGGTGGGCGGGCGTCGTGCTGCCCGACCCCGACACCACCACCAGCTCAGGAGGCTGACGCGATGCCCGTCCTGGCCCTCGACACCTCGTCGTCCGTCGCGGTCGCCGTGGTCGACGACGACGGCACGCTGCTCGCCGCCCGCTCCGACGACCAGCCGAGGCACCACGCCGAGCTGCTCGCCCCGATGGTCGAGGCGGCGCTCGCGGCGGCCGGCGTCGACCGGCACGCCCTCACGGCGATCGTGGTCGGCACCGGCCCGGCGCCGTTCACCGGGCTCCGCGTGGGCCTCGTCACCGCCCGCACGCTCGGCCTGGCGCTCGGCATCCCGGTGCACGGCGTGCCCAGCCTGGACGCCGTGGCGGCGACGGCCTCGCGGAGGCTCCCGGCGGGCACCGACGTGCTCGTCGCGACGGACGCCCGTCGGCGTGAGGTCTACTGGTCGCTCTACCGGCTCGGCGGCCCGGGGACGGTCGAGGTGCTCGTCGCACCCGAGGTCGCGGCTCCTGCGGACGTCGCGGCCGACCCGCGGGCAGCCGGTGCGCTCGTCGTCGGGCGTGGTGCCGCGCTGTACCCCGTGCTGACCGGAGCCGGTGCGCCGGTGGAGCAGCTGCCCGTCCCCGGCGTGACGGGGGCACCCGGGATCCTCGGCATGCCGGGCGTGGGCCAGGAGCCCGCCGTGGTGGCGCCCCCGGTGCTCGACGTCGACGTGGACCCGGCGGAGCTCGCCCGGCTGGCGCTCGACCGGACGGCGGCGGGTCAGGTCCTCGACAGCGAGCCCCTGTACCTGCGCCGCCCGGACGCGGTGCCCTCGGCGGGCGGGAAGCGCGTCCTCGGATGACCGCGCTCGTCGTCCGGTCGCTGTGCCCGCTGGACGTGCCGGCGGTCGTCCGGATGGAGGGCGAGCTGTTCGGCGCCGGCGCGTGGTCGCGCGAGTCGATCGTCGAGGAGCTGTCCGGCCCCGGGCGCTGGTACGTCGGGGCGGTCGACGGCGACACGGGTGAGCTCGTGGGGTACGCCGGGCTCTGGTTCGACGGGTTCGACGCCCAGGTCATGACGATCGGCACGGACGTCGCCCACCAGCGCCGCGGCGTCGGCCGCCGCCTGCTCGCCGAGCTGCTGGACCGGGCCCGGACCCTGGGCGCCGGGGCCGTGCTGCTCGAGGTGCGGGTCGACAACGAGCCCGCGCTGCGCCTGTACGAGAGCGTCGGCTTCGAGCGGATGGGCCTGCGCCGCGGGTACTACCAGCCGGAGAACACCGACGCGTGGACGATGCGGCTGGACCTGAGAGACGACAGGCCTGAACAGGGGGACGGATGACGACGAGGTCCGACGTGCTGGTGGACGCGCCGACGCTGGCGGCGGCGCTCGCGGGCGACGAGCCACCGGTGGTGCTCGACGTGCGGTGGGCGCTCGGCCGGACCGACGGTCTCGAGGGGTACCTCGCGGCGCACGTGCCCGGCGCGGTGTACGTCGACCTGGAGACGGAGCTCGCCGCGCCGCCGAGCCCGCAGGAGGGACGGCACCCGTTGCCCCAGGTCGGGAGGCTCGAGGCCGCGGCCCGGAGGTGGGGGGTGCGCGACGACCGCGCGGTCGTCGTCTACGACGCCGTCGGCGGGATGTCCGCTGCGCGCGCCTGGTGGCTGCTGCGGTGGGCCGGGGTGGACGACGTGCGGCTGCTCGACGGCGGCATCGACGGCTGGGTCGCCGCCGGCCTCGGCGTCGAGGCGGGCGACGTGGTCCCCGAGCCGGGCGACGTGGTGCTGGTCCCCGGTGCGCTCGCGACCGTGACGGCCGACGAGGCGGCGGCCTGGGACGGTGCGCTGCTCGACGCCCGCGCCGCCGAGCGGTACGCGGGGGAGGTCGAGCCGGTCGACCCGCAGGCGGGCCACATCCCCGGCGCGGTGAGCGTGCCGACCGCGGGCAACCTCTCGGCGGACGGGTCGTTCCTGCCGGACGAGGCGCTGCGGGCGCGGTTCCGGGACGTGACCGGTCCGGTCGCCGTCTACTGCGGCTCCGGCGTCACGGCCGCGCACCAGGTGGCGGCGCTCGCGGCCGTCGGTGTCGAGGCGGCGTTGTACCCCGGGTCGTGGTCGCAGTGGTCGAACGACCCGGACCGTCCGGTGGCGACGGGACGCTGACCCGTCCGGGACACCGAGGGCCGCGACCCCAGGTCGGGATCGCGGCCCTCGTCGGCGCTGCGCAGGGTCAGACGGTCTGCGACGCGTCCGCGTACGTGTGGCGCGGTGCGCGCGGGTGGTGCGTCCCTGCACCCTCGCGGTGGCCCACGTTGACGACGAGCAGCGACTGCCAGCCGTTCTCGGCGAAGAACTCCTCGTCGATGCCCTGGGTGTCCATGCCGCCCATCGGGCCGACGTCGAGGCCGGCGGCGCGCAGGCCGACGAGGAGGTAGCCGGTCTGGATGAGCGCGTTGGTGCGGGCCATCTGCTGGCGCTGCTCCAGCTGCGGGTCGAGCGCGTCGGACAGCGCGGCCATGTGCGGCGCGAGCGTCGGGATGTGCTTGTGGAAGCCGGGGTCGGCGGCGAGCACGAGCGTGACGGGCGCGGCGAGCACGCGCTCGCGGTTGCCCTCGTTCATGTGCGCGGCGAGGCGGGCGCGCGCCTCGGGGGTCCGGACGACGAGGAGCCGCAGCGGGATCGTGTTGAGGGCGGTCGGCCCCCACTTGACGAGGTCGTAGACGGCGGCGAGCTGCTCGTCCGAGACGTCCTCGGGGGTGAAGGCGCCGACGGAGCGGGCCTCGCGGAACAGAAGGTCGGCGACGTCGTCGGAGACGGCGAGGTCGGGCGTCGGGAAGTCGAGCCCGTCGAGGACAGTCACGTCAGTGGTCATGTGTGGTTGAAGCGTCAACTACCGCCGGGGATTCCGGAGAGCGGGCGTGACGCTGGTCACACGTCGGGCCCACCTATCCTGGACGGCATGGCAGACCCCCTCGTCCTCGGCATCGAGACCTCGTGCGACGAGACCGGCGTCGCGCTCGTGCGCGGCCACGACCTGCTGGTCGACGCGGTCGCGAGCTCGGTCGACGAGCACGCGCGCTTCGGCGGCATCATCCCCGAGATCGCCTCGCGCGCGCACCTCGAGGCCATGGTGCCGACCATCGAGCGCGCGCTCGCGACCGCCGACGTCTCCCTCGGAGAGGTGGACGCGATCGCGGTCACCGCCGGCCCGGGCCTCGTCGGCCCGCTCACGGTCGGTGCGTCGGCCGCGAAGGCGCTGGCCCTCGGGCTCGGCAAGCCCCTCTACGGCGTCAACCACGTCATCGGGCACGCCGTCGTCGACGAGCTCGTCGACGGGCCGTTCCCCGAGCGGGTCATGGCCCTGGTCGTCTCCGGCGGGCACTCCTCGCTGCTGCTCGTCGACGACACCGTGAACGTCACCGAGCTCGGCTCCACGCTCGACGACGCGGCGGGGGAGGCGTTCGACAAGGTCGGCCGCCTGCTGGGCCTGCCGTACCCCGGCGGCCCGCACATCGACCGGCTGGCCCGCGACGGCGACCCGACGGCGATCCGTTTCCCCCGTGGCCTGACCGCCCCCAAGGACCAGGCGGACCATGCCGCGAACTTCTCGTTCTCGGGCCTCAAGACGGCCGTCGCCCGCTGGGTCGAGACGCAGCAGGACGCCGGTCGCGAGATCCCGCTGAACGACGTCGCGGCGTCGTTCGCCGAGGCCGTCGCGGACGTGCTCACCGCGAAGACGATCGCGGCGTGCCGACGGCACGACGTGACCACGCTCGTCGTCGGCGGCGGGTTCTCCGCCAACTCCCAGCTGCGCGACATGGCCGCCAAGCGCTGCGCCGAGGCCGGCATCGAGCTGCGGATCCCGCCGATCCGGTACTGCACGGACAACGGCGCGATGATCGCGGCCCTCGGGTCGGCCGTGGTGCGCCGGGGGCTGCCGCCCTCGTCGCTCGACATCCCGGTCGACTCGTCGATGCCGCTGACGCGGGTGCTCGTCTAGCTCAGACGCGTGCCACGTCCCGGTCGCGTGCCGGCCGGGCCCAGGCCCGCCACACGCGCGCGCCGAGCAGGTACGGCACGAGGAACACGACGAGGTACAGCACGAGCAGGCGCCACGTCGCCTCGGTGCCGACCGAGATGGCGTCGGCCGTGGACGTGTACGTGGTCACGGCGCCGAAGGTCGTGTGCTCGACCGTCCCGCCGCCCATCGCCTCCAGCGTGTCGAGCGTGCCGGCCGCGTACGCGAGGCTGAGGAACAGCAGCGCCGCGACGGCGAGCCCGCCCCACACGCCCCCGGTGCCCCAGCGCGGCACGGGCCGGCCGAGCTCCGCGAGGTACCCGTCCGCGAGCACGCGGGGACGGCCGAGGTCGGCGACGGCCCGGGCCATGCCGACCTCGGCCGCGGTCGCGGTCAGCTCGGTGCGCAGCTCGCGCGTGACGCGCGCGTTCTTCGGGTAGTCCTGCATGGCCCAGGAGAAGCGCTGCAGGTAGCGCTCGCGGACGATCCGGTCGCGCAGCGACAGGCGCGGGCTGGCGGTCATGACGCCTCCTCGGCGGGGGTGGTCTCGGGGCTTGCCGTGGTGAGGGTGCCGGCGCGGCCCAGCAGGGCGGCCGCCGTGCGTCCGAGCGCCGCCCAGGCCTGCGCGGCGCGGGCGAGCTCGGCAGTGCCGTCGGGCGTCGGGACGTAGTACTTGCGGGCCGGTCCGGCGCTCGAGGCGACGAGCCGGCTCGCGACGAGGCCGTCGCGCTCGAGCCGGTTGAGCACGGGGTAGACCGTGCCCGCCGACATGTCGTCGAGGCCCGCGTCCTGCAGCCGGGTGACGAGCTCGTAGCCGTAGGACTCGCGCTCGGTGAGCACGGCGAGGACCAGCATGGGCAGGACGCCCTTGAGGAGCTGGGTGTCGGACATATGAGGACGGTATGACCCGCTAGTAGGTAATGGCAAGTACCAATCCATGCCGATGTCATGTTTGTGGGTGATTGACAGGGTTTGTCCCGAGGGGTGCACTGGGGGCGTCCCGAGGAGACGCCGATGTCGCCACGCCCCCGCCCCGCCCAGCACCGCCCCGCAGCCCCCGTCCCGGAGCGGCCACACGCAGCACCCCGATCGACCGCCCGGTGCCGCCGGTGGTGGGCAGCGGCGGCCACCCTGACGGTCGGCGCGCTCCTCGCCGCCGTGCCCGTGGCACCGGCCGCCGCCGACGACCCCGCCCCCTTCACGTTCCTCGTCGTCCCGGACACCCAGAACTACGTCAGCAGCGTGGCGAACGACCCGGTCATGGCCGCGCAGACGCAGTGGATCGTGGACCACCGAGCGGAGCTGAACCTGGCATTCGTCGCCGGGCTCGGGGACATCGTCGGCGTCGAGACGTCGACCCTGCAGTGGCAGCGTGCGTCCGACCACCTCGCCGTCCTCGACGCCGCGGGCGTGCCGAACAGCGTGATCCCCGGCAACCACGACATCGACCTCGCGACCGGTCAGGCCCTGCGCTACCAGCAGTTCTTCCCGCCGAGCCGGTACTCGGGCGCGTCGTGGAACTCGCCGGCGGCGTCCTACGGCGGGTACCTCGGGCAGAACCAGTTCGGCCCCGACGAGGTCGACCGGCAGAACCTCGACAGCTACTCGCTGTTCAGCGCGAGCGGGCTCGACTTCCTCGTCCTCAACCTCGAGTACAACCCGCCCGACGCGGCCCTGGCGTGGGCCCGACGGGTGCTCGCCGCCTACCCGCAGCGCCGCGCGATCCTCGTCACGCACTCCTACGTGGACGTCTCGGGCGCGCTCAGCACGCAGGTGCTCCGCGCCGACGGCGGCAACAGCGGCCAGGACCTGTGGGACGACCTGGTCTCGACGAGCTGCTCGATCTTCCTGGTGGTCAACGGCCACTTCTACGACGACGACGAGTCCGAGGCTCGCCGCACCGACACCAACTCCTGCGGGCAGCCCGTCCAGGCGGTCCTCAGCGACTACCAGGGGCGCGCGCACGGCGGCGACGGGTGGCTGCGGTACTACACGTTCGACCCCGCGGCGAACCAGATCCGCGCGACCACGTACTCGCCGACCCTCGGGCAGCTCGAGACCGACGACGACAGCGCGTTCGTCCTGCCCTACGACATGGGCGGGACCACGCCACCCCCGCCGACACCGCCCCTCGCGGCGGACACGTTCGGCCGCACGCTCACGGGCGCCTGGGGCGCGGCCGACCCCGGCGGCACGTGGACGCTCACGGGGGGGAACGCGCGCTTCACGGTGGCGGGCGGGACCGGCCGCCAGGCGCCCCTGCCGGGCGGCACGGTGACGGCGAACCTCACGGCCGTGTCGTCGGCCGCGACGGACCTCACGACGACGTTCGCGCTCGACCGCGTCCCCGACCAGGCGGTGTACACGACGGTCGCCGGCCGGCTCGTCGGGACCGGCGCGTACGGCGCGCGGCTCAAGGTGCTGCCCGGGGGAGCGGTCCAGCTGCACGCCGAGCGGTCGGGGACGGTGCTGGCGGGCGGGACGCTGCCCGGCGTCGTGCTCACGGGCGGCCAGCGGCTGCGCGTGCGGGTGCAGGTGCAGGGCACGGCCCCCACGACGGTCCGCGTGAGGGCGTGGCTCGACGGCGCACCGGAGCCGACCACCTGGCACGCCACGGCCACCGACGCGACGGCCGCGCTGCAGGGGCCCGGCGGCATCCGGATCTCCACCTACGTCAGCGGCGGAACGACGGGCGGTGCGGTCACGGCCTCGTTCGACGACGTCCTGGCCACGACCGTCGGCGCGCCGCCCCCGCCTCCGGTCAACCAGCCGCCGCAGGCCGTCGTGGGCGCCACCGTCACCGGCCTGTCGGTCGCGGTGGACTCGTCGGGGTCGACCGACGCCGACGGCACCGTGGTGACCCGCTCGTGGGCGTTCGGCGACGGCGGCACCGCGACCGGCCTCACCGCGTCGCACACCTACGCGACCGCGGGGACGTACACCGTGACGCTCACCGTGACGGACGACGACGGCGCCACCGGCACCGCGACGCGCGCCGTCACCGTGACCGCGCCGCCGCCGCCCGGGAACACCCTCGCCGCCGACACGTTCACGCGCACCGCGACGCGCACCTGGGGCGCGGCCGACACCGGCGGCACCTGGACGGCCGGCGGCGGCACGGCGGCGTTCTCCGTGGCGTCCGGGTCGGGTGTCCTGCAGGTCGCGCCCGGGGCCACGCTCACCGGCACGCTCGCGGCCGTGTCGTCGACCGCGACCGACGCGCAGGCCACCGTCTCGCTGTCCGCGATCCCCGACAACACCCTGTACGCGGCGGTCTCCGGCCGGGTCGTCGGTACCGCCGACTACGCGGCACGGGTCAAGGTGCTCGCCGGCGGGGGAGTGCAGCTGCACCTCGTGCGCGGCGGCACGGCGCTCGCGGGCGGCACGCTCGCCGGTCTGACGCTGACCCCCGGGGCGGTGCTGCACGTCCGCACGCAGGCGGTCGGCACGTCGCCCACCACGCTGCGGGCCCGCGCCTGGCTGGACGGCACGGCCGAGCCGTCGACGTGGCAGTACACCGCCAGCGACGCCACGGCGGCACTCCAGGCCGCGGGCTCGGTCCGGCTGATGACCTACCTGTCCGGCGCCACGACGACGGGCGCGGTCACGGTCCGGTGGGACGACCTCGCGGCGACGACGGTGCCGTGACGGGCGCCGACGCCGTGACGAGCGCCGGTGCGGTGACGGGTGCCGCTCAGAGCGGGCGGCCCGCCTTCATCTCCGCGACGAGCGAGCGCACCACGGCGTCGAGCTCGCCCGCGTTGCGCCGGGCGACGGCCCGCTGCCGCTGGTAGGACGCGCCCCGCCGCAGGATCACGCGCACCTGGTCGAGCTCGGCGCTGCACCCGAGCCGCTCGGCGACGGGCGCGAGCTCGACGAGCCACCTGCCCACCGAGTCCGTGACGAGCTCCTCGTCACCGGCGGCGTTGGTGATGATGATCGCGTCCATGCCGTAGCGCGCCGAGCGCCACTTGTTCTCCTGCGTGAACCACGGCGGGAGAGTCGGCAGGGTCTCGCCGCGGTCGAGCATCGAGGAGAAGTGCTCGACGAAGCAGTGGGTGAGCGCCGAGATCGCCGTGACCTCGAGCAGGTTCGCCGCGCCGTCGGCGACCCGCATCTCGAGCGTCCCGAACCGGGGCGACGGGCGGATGTCCCACCGGATCTCGTCGAACTGGTCGATGACGCCGGTGTGCAGCATGTCGCCCACGTATTGCTCGAGCTGCTCCCACTGCTCGAACCCGAACGGCAGCCCGGCGGTCGGGAGCTGCTGGAAGAGCAGGGCCCGGTTCGACGCGTACCCGGTGTCCTTGCCGGCCCAGAACGGCGACGACGCCGACAGCGACTGGATGTGCGCGAACACCGTGAGCATCGCGCGGCTCAGCGGCAGCACCTTGTCCCGGTCCTCGATGCCCACGTGCACGTGCACGCCGTAGATGAGCATCTGCCGCCCCCACCACTGGGTGCGGTCGATGAGCGTGGCGTAGCGCTCCTTGTCGGTGACCTTCTGCTGCGCCCAGTTGGCGAACGGGTGCGTGCCACCGCCCATGAGCTCGATCCGCAGGGGAGCGGCGGCCGCGGCGACCTCGTCGAGCGAGCGCCGCAGGTCCGCCCCGGCGTCGGCGACGGTCCGGCACTTGCCCGACGCGATCTCGACGGTGTTGAGCAGCAGCTCCTGCTTGATGTGCGGGTGGTCGGTGCCGTCCTCGGGCCGTACGGCGGCGAGCACGGCCTCGGCGGCCTGCCGCAGGTCGCCCGAGTCGGCGTCGACGAGCGCGACCTCCCACTCGATGCCCACGGTCGACCGCTCCGACCGGGCGAACGGCAGCGTGACGGGCGCGGCCATCAGACGGGCTCCACCACGAGGACCTCCTGGTGCCCGGCGACCCGTGTGAGGACCACCGTCGACTCGGCGTCGCCGCGCAGGTCGAGCTGCTTGCGCAGCTGCTCGGGCACCACGGCGGTGCCGCGCTTCTTGATGGTGAGCCGTCCGACGCCCCGTTCGCGCAGGTAGGTGCGCAGCCGCTTGAGCCCGAACGGCATGACGTCGAGCACCCGGTAGCCGCGCAGCACCGGGTCGTGGACCAGCTCGTCGGACGTCACATAGGCGATGGTGGGGTCGACGAGCGTCCCGCGCACCCGCTCGGCGGCCTCCGCGACGAGACCTGCCCGGATCACCGCGCCGTCCGGCTCGTACAGGTACGCGGCGACAGGACCGACGGACGCCTGCGCACGGGTGCCGTGCACGGCGTGCGACTGGTCGCCGGCGAGCACGAGCGCCGAGCGCCCGGGGCCTTCCGGGGCGAGCGAGCCGAACCACAGGCCCAGCTCGACGACGTCCCCGTCGACCGACACCCACTGCGCGCGGGCGTCGTCGGGCAGGGCCGAGTGCGGCACGCCGGGGCCGAGCTTGAGCCCGAGCTGCGGGACCGCCGAGCGGAGGGCGAGCACCGCGTCCAGCGGCGGCGCGTACGCGGCCGGGTCGAACAACCGGCTGCCTGACGAGGTCCGGCGGGCCGGGTCCGCGTACACGCCGTCGACCCCCTCCGCGGCCAGGTCGAGCGCGAGCCCGTCGCCGTGCCGCACCACGGCCTCGGGGAAGTGGCGCAGGTTCACCGTCGCGACGGCCGCGGTCGCCTCGTCGACGTCCGTGGCCAGCACGCGCAGGCCGACGGCCGCGAAGGCCATCGCGTCTGCGCCGATGCCGCACGTGAGGTCCGCCACGTGGGTGCATCCTGCGTCGCGGTACCGGCGGGCGTGGTGGGCGGCGACCGTGAGGCGGGTGGCCTGCTCGAGGCCCGCGGGCGTGAAGAGCATGCCGTCCGCGAACTCGCCGAGCTTGGCCCGGGCCTTGGCGCGCAGGCGGGACTGCGTGAGGGCCGCCGCCACCAGGCCGGGGTCCAGGCCTTCGTCGCGCAGCCGGGTGGACAGCGTCATGGCGAGAGCCTCGTCGTACGGCGGCAGGGCGGAGAGCAGGGCCCACCCGTCCGGGCTGAGCAGCGAGGCGAGACCGGCGGCGTCCATCCCGTGATCCTCGCACCTGGACGGCCGCCGACGGCGTCCATCGGCTGCTCGTTGGCACTCGCCTTGACCGAGTGCTAACGCATTCCTAGAGTGGGCAACTGGCACTCTCCCGGTGAGAATGCCAACGGCGCACCGGCCGCGGCACCCGCGACGACGTGGACGGCACGCCATACGGACATCAGTGAACGACTCACATGCGAAGGGGAGGTCCGCTGTGTCGGTCTCCATCAAGCCCCTCGAGGACCGGATCGTCGTCAAGACGCTCGACGCCGAGACGACGACCGCCTCGGGTCTGGTCATCCCCGACAGTGCCAAGGAGAAGCCCCAGGAGGGCGAGGTCCTGGCCGTGGGCCCCGGCCGTGTCGACGACAACGGCAACCGTGTGCCGCTCGACGTCGCGGTCGGCGACAAGGTCATCTACTCGAAGTACGGCGGCACCGAGGTCAAGTACGCCGGCGAGGAGTACCTGATCCTCTCGGCGCGCGACATCCTCGCGGTCGTCGTCAAGTGACTGATCGGGCGCCGGGCCGCTGACAGCAGATGTCGCGGCCGGCGCCCGGCGCACGAGAGCCCCCTCCCGGTTCGGGAGGGGGCTCTCGTCGTCTTCGGCTGCGGTGCGCCAGGCGGAGCGTCAGTTGGCGACGCGACGTGCGCTGCGCTGCGCGAGCACCGCTGCCCGCTCGTCCTCCGAGAGGCCGCCCCACACGCCGTACGGCTCGCGGACGGCGAGCGACTGCTCGCGGCACTGCTTGAGGACGGGGCACGTGGCGCAGATGGCCTTGGCCGCCTCGGCCCGACGGCGGCGGGCGGATCCCCGCTCGCCCTCCGGGTGGAAGAACAGGTCCTGGTCGGCGTCGCGGCAGGCGCCGTCGAACTGCCACTCCCAGAGGTCCATCACCGGACCGGGCAACCGCGAGATCTCGGCCATGCGTTCCTCCTCGGTCATCGCGACCGCCCAGCGGTGGGCGGCGCTCATGTCGTGCTCGTGTCGTGCGTGGTGCTGTGCGACCCGCAGCTCGAGCCGCGGGTGAAGCGATGTGCCGCCAACCTACAACCGCGCCAGAAGTTGTTCAAGAGTGTGTCGCCCATTGGAGTGATGACGCGATTCTGACCGTCTGCCCAGGTCGCGGCGGTGCCGTTCGCCCGTCTGCCGCGCGCGACCCGACGGGTGCTCCTGGCCAGTCCTGGCAGAATCGCGTCATGGTCCCCGAGCGTGACGAGGAGTCGGCCACGACGGCGACGGACGAGTCGACCCTGGGCGCGCCCGCTCCGGCCCTCGCCGTCGCCGCGGTCGCACGCCGCCTCGGCGTCGCCCCCGCCACCCTGCGGACCTGGGACCGGCGGTACGGGCTGGGCCCGTCCGAGCACTCGGCGGGTGCCCACCGGCGCTACAGCGCGGTCGACGTCGAGCGGCTGCTCGTCATGCGCCGGCTCACCCTCGACGGCGTCGCGCCGGGCGAGGCGGCACGCGTCGCGCTCGCGACCGACGTCCGCGTGACCGGCGCGACCGCGGACGTGCCCCGCCAGGCCGAGGCCCCGGGTCGCACCCCCGTGGTGGTGACGCCGACCGACCTCGTCGACGCCGCCCTCGCCGGCGACGGCGACCGGTGCACCCGTCTGCTGCGGCTCGACCACACCGGCGACCCCGGCCGCGGCGGGGTGGCCGCCTGGTGGACCCTGCTCGTCGAGCCTGCCCTCGCCGACCTCGCCCGGCGCACCGTCGTGGACACCCCCGGCGTCGACGCGGAGCTGACCCTGCGCGCCGCCGCGCTCGGGGCGCTGCGCGTGCACGCCGGCCGACCGCCGGCCGTCGGCGCCGCCGTGGTGCTGGTCCTCGTCCCACCCGGCGAGGCGCGTCCCCTCGGCGTCCACGCGCTCGCCGCCGCGCTCGCGGCGGACGGGGTCGACGCCCGGATCGTCGGGGGACCCGTCGGGCCGCACCACGCCGTCGAGCTCGTGGTGATGACCCGGGCCGCCGCCGTCGTCACCGTCGGGCGACGGGTCGACCCCGACCTCGCCGTCGTGACCCGGCTCGCGCACGACCGGCCGGACGTCCCGCAGTTCGTCATGCTGCCCCCGGCGGCGGCGGACGCGGTGCCGTTCGAGAGGTCGGTCCACGTCGCGCGGTCGTTCACCGGGCTGCTGCACGAGGTGCTCGCGGTGGTGGGGCACGCGACCGTGCGGTGAGCTGCGCGAGCGTCGTCGTCGCCTGACCGGCGGTCGACATTCCCCGACAGGCCGCGCAACGCCGGACGAACCACCGTGACGCATGCGTGACAATTCAGGCTGCACCTAACGTCCCGGGTCACCCCGGCCGATAACTAAGCACGTGGCCGCCATGCGGACACCACACACAGCGGCAGCGTCGACGATCCGACGCCTGCCGGTCACCGACGACGAGGGGAGCACCCATGGCAGGAGTCGTGGTCTGTCACGGCTCGGCAGTGGTGCGCGAGCGTCTGGTCGTCACGTCGATCGGAGTGCCCGCGCTGACCCCCGTGCGCGCCGCCGCCGGCGTGGACGAGCTCATCGCGCTCGCCCGGCGCATCCCGCCGACGATCGTGCTGCTCGACGCCCACCTGCCTGCCCCCGGCTCGACCGAGGCGATCCGGCGGCTGCGTGCCGTCGCGCCCGGCGCCGCGGTCGTGCTGCTCGCCTCGCCCGACGACGGCCCGGCGCTCGACCGGGCCCTCGCGCTCGGTGCGCGGGGCTTCCTCGCGCCCGACGTCGGCCGGCCCGAGCTGTCCGCCGTCGCGGCGCACATCCTGGCCAGCCCCGTCCTGGCGGCGTCGAACGGCCGGGCCCCCGGCGTCGACGTGCCCAGCCCCGTGGTCGCCCACGAGAGCGACGCGAACGGCCGCCCCGGCGCCGTACGTGCCCTGTCGCCCGTGGCCGTCGACGATGCCCGTGCCCCGCAGGAGCTCCCGGCCCCCGTCCCGACGGGCGTCGCCACCGGCGCCGCCCTCACGAAGCGGGAGATCGAGGTCCTGGTCGGCATGAGCAACGGGCGCTCCAACGCCCAGATCGGCGCCGAGCTGTTCCTGTCCGAGGACACGGTCAAGACGCACGCGCGGCGGCTCTTCCGCAAGCTCGGCGCCAAGGACCGTGCCCAGGCCGTCGCGATCGGGCTGCGCCGCGGGCTCATCCGCTGACCCGTCCGCCCCCCGGGACCGTCGGCGGAAGTGCCGCCGAGCCGACGTATCCTGAGGGGATGACGGAGCTGGGACACTCGCCCGCCGACCCCTTCGCGCGGATCGGCCTCACCTACGACGACGTGCTCCTGCTCCCGGGGGAGACCGACGTCATCCCGAGCGAGGTCGACACGACCTCCCGCCTGACGCGCGAGATCTCCGTGCGCGTCCCGCTGCTGTCGGCGGCCATGGACACCGTGACCGAGTCGCGGATGGCCATCGCGATGGCCCGTCAGGGCGGCATCGGCATCCTGCACCGCAACCTGTCGATCGCCGACCAGGCCCACCAGGTGGACCTGGTGAAGCGCTCGGAGTCCGGGATGATCACGGACCCCGTCACCACGTCGCCCGAGGCGACGCTCGCCGAGCTCGACCGGCTGTGCGGCACCTACCGGGTGTCCGGGCTGCCCGTGGTCGGCGAGGGCGGGCTGCTGCTCGGCATCATCACCAACCGCGACCTGCGGTTCGTCCCGTCGCACGAGTTCGAGACGCGGCGCGTCCGCGAGATCATGACCGCGATGCCGCTGATCACGGCCCCCGTCGGGATCGCGCGCGACGACGCGGCCGCGCTGCTCGCCAAGCACAAGATCGAGAAGCTGCCGCTGGTCGACGACGCCGGCATCCTGCGCGGCCTCATCACGGTGAAGGACTTCGTGAAGTCGGAGCAGTACCCCGACGCGACGAAGGACGGCGAAGGGCGCCTCGTGGTCGGCGCCGCGATCGGGTTCTTCGGCGACGCCTGGGAGCGGGCCACCGCGCTCGTCGAGGCCGGTGTGGACGTGCTCGTGGTCGACACCGCCAACGGGCACGCCCGCCTGATGCTCGACATGGTGCGCCGCCTCAAGTCCGACCCCGGCACCCGCCACGTGCAGGTCATCGGCGGCAACGTCGCCACCCGGCCCGGGGCGCAGGCCCTCGTCGACGCCGGTGCGGACGCCGTCAAGGTCGGCGTCGGCCCGGGCTCCATCTGCACCACCCGCGTGGTCGCCGGCGTCGGCGTCCCGCAGGTCACGGCCATCCACGACGCCGCGCAGGCGTGCAAGCCCGCCGGCGTGCCGGTCATCGGCGACGGCGGCCTGCAGTACTCGGGCGACATCGCCAAGGCGCTCGTCGCCGGCGCGGACACCGTGATGCTCGGCTCGCTGCTCGCCGGCTGCGACGAGTCGCCCGGCGACCTCGTCTTCGTCAACGGCAAGCAGTACAAGCACTACCGCGGCATGGGGTCGCTCGGGGCGATGGCGTCCCGCGGGCGCGTGTCGTACTCCAAGGACCGGTACTTCCAGGCCGACGTCACGACGGACGAGAAGATCGTGCCCGAGGGCATCGAGGGGCAGGTGCCCTACCGCGGGCCGCTCGGCGCCGTCGCGCACCAGCTGATCGGCGGCCTGCACCAGTCGATGTTCTACGTCGGCGCGCACACGATCCCCGAGCTCCAGGAGCGCGGGCAGTTCATCCGGATCACGCCCGCCGGACTCAAGGAGTCCCACCCGCACGACATCCAGATGACGGTCGAGGCCCCGAACTACACGTCCGGCCGCTGACGTCGCCGGACGGGCCGGCCGCTGACGCCGCCGGACGGGCCGGGCGTTGACGCCGCCGGACGGGCCGGGCGTTGACGTCGCCGGACGGGCCGGCCGCTGACGTCGCCGGACGGATCGGCCGCTGCGTCCCCGGGCGGATCAGCCCTGCCGGGCTCGCGCGAGTCGGGACCGAACGACCGGTGCCGGCTGGCCTGACGGGTCGCGTTCCGGCGTCGACCGCTACCAGAGCGTGCCGACCGGCTCCCGGACGGGCCACACGCCCTCGGCACCGGGGCCGTCGAGGCCCTTCTCGGCCCGCCACGCGTTGAAGCCCTCGGCCCAGGCGTGGTGCGCGGTGACCTGGTACTCGTGCAGGGTGTCGAGGTCGAGGTCCGCGAGGTGCGGGAACCGGCCGACGATCCGCTCCAGCACGTCGAGCGTCGCCACCACGTCGACGTCCGCGCTGTGCAGCGCGCCCTGCTCGACCACCCGGTAGTACCCGCACAGGTCGACGAGCTTGCGCTTGCCCTGCCGGTAGCGGTCCTCGGCGCGGTCGAGGACGAGCGGGTCGATCACGGGGCGGGCGGCGCCCAGGAGGCGGTCGGGGAGCGTCGGGAGCTTGTGGCGGCGCAGCTCGGCGTCGAGCAGGCACAGGTCGAACGCGGCGTTGTACGCGACGACCGGAACGCCCTCGCGGAACGCGTCGGCGAGGATCGTCGCGATCTCGTCCAGCGCAGGCTTGGCCGGTCCGCCGTGCTCGCGCGCGTGCTGCGTGGTGACCCCGTGGATCGCGGCGGCCGCCTCGGGGATCTCGACGCCCGGGTCGACCAGCCACGTCCGCACGTGCGTGCCGGCGGCGTCGCGGCGCACCAGCGCCGCGGTGACGATCCGGTCGTGGTCGACGTCGACGCCCGTGGTCTCCGTGTCGAACCCCAGCAACGGCCCGTCGCTCCAGCTCATCGCACCTCGTCCCTCTCGTCCCCTTGCGGCGGTCCGTCCCGGCCCCGCTGCGCCCAGGTTCGCACCGACCGCCCACACACCCGCGCACCTGCCCACGGCGTGCCGCGGGTTCGCCGACCCCCGCGGGCCGCGGCCCGAGCCCGACCTCGTGAGTTCGAGTCGAGATCGGCACCTCGAACTGCCGATCTCGACTGGGACTCACGAGCTCGCCGTCGTGAGGAGAGGTGGGGGTGGGGGCGGGCCGGGCGCGTCGGCGGGGGCGTGGGGCGGGGGTGGGCGCCGGTAGCCTGGGGCGGTGAGCAACGAGATCGAGATCGGGCGCGGCAAG
>Ga0160440_100030_pt1 | contig 229418 bp, 209 predicted proteins | sample HID1971I_E1MG_FD_108277 | JGI IMG/M metagenome (GOLD analysis project Ga0160440, IMG submission 108277) | Enriched millipede-associated microbial communities from UW Madison campus, WI, USA - HID1971I_E1 MG | ecosystem: Host-associated > Arthropoda: Insects > Digestive system > Unclassified ... | reverse complement strand
TTCTTCGACAGCGATCTCGTCGAAGGGGTTCATGCTCATCTTGACGTTGGCAATGTCCACCCCGGTGCCGTCGCTCTTGACGCGCACCTTCACGTTGTAATCGACGACCCGTTTGACAGGCACCAGAACTTTCATGGCTGTTCCTCTTGAATGACAAAAATGGGAAAAGGGGTTACTCGAGCTTGGCGCCCGATTGCTTGATCAGGCGCTCCCACACGGGGCGCTCCTGCTTCCAGGCCGCGGCAAAGAGCTCGGGCGAGCTGTCCTTGATCTCGAAGCCCATGGCCGCCACGCGCTCGCGCACGTCGGGCTGCTGCGTGGCCTTGCGCACTTCGTCGGCGATGCGGTCGACGATGGCCTTGGGCGTCTTGGCGGGCGCGGCAATGGCGAGCCAGCCGGTCACGCGGTAGGCCTCGTCCTTCAGGCCTTGCTCGGCCAGCGTGGGCACGTTGGGCAGCGTGCTCATGCGGCGCTCGCCGGTCACGCCGACGGCCTTGAGCTTGCCCGCGTCGATGTGCGGCTTGGCCGCGAGCGCGCTGGCGTAGGCCATCTGGATCTGGCCGCCGATCAGGTCTTGCACCATCGGTGCCTCGCCCTTGTAGGCGACGTGGTTCATGTCGGCCTGCTGCGTGAGGCTCATGTGCGCGCCGGCCAGGTGCGGGTAGGCGCCCACGCCGTACGAACCGTAGGCGACCTTGCCCTTGTTCGCGGCCACGTACTTCAGCAGCTCGGGGCCGGTCTTGGCCGGCACGCTGGGGTGCACCACCAGCACCAGCGGCGCCATCGCGATCTGGTAGACCAGCGTGAGGTCGCGCTGCGTGTCGTAGGGCAGCTTCTCGTACAAGAACTCGTTGGTCATGAGCGAGTTGCTCAGCGACAGCACGATCGTGTAGCCGTCGGGCGCGGCCTTGGCGACCGTGTCGGTGCCGATGATGCCGGCCGCGCCGGGCTTGTTGTCCACCACGAGGGGCTGGCCCATGCTGGCCGCCATCTTCTGGCCCAGCACGCGCGCCAGCACGTCGGTCGCACCGCCGGCCTGGAAAGGCACGACGAGGCGGATCGGCTTGTTCGGGTAGGGCGCCTGCGCATGCGCGGGGGCCAGCGCGAACAGCGCGGCGGTCGATGCTGCCGCGCACAGCAGGGCGCGGCGGGTCGAGGGTTGATGGGTCATGGTTTGTCTCCCGTTCGGTTTCAGAAAATCGTTGTGAAGAAGCAGATCAAGATCACTTCAGCGCGATGCGCGTCTTGAAGGGCAGCGGCTCCAGGGCCTTCTGCAGCCGCTCCTGCAGCGCAGCGGCCTGTGCGCCCGCTGCGGCGGCGTCGATCTGCACATGCACGAGGCTTTCGCCTTCGGTGGTCACCGCAGGTTGAGCCGCATCGCCCACGCCGAGCGCGGCGCAGACCTCGGCGACCGTGGCCGCCACCACCTGCCGCGCGGCCATGGCGCGCAGCTCGGGCTTGTAGATCTTGCCGACGTTGGTCATCGGCATCGTGGCGATCACCGACACCCACTTGGGGCGGGCGGGCGCTTCGTCGACGCGTGCTGAAGTGAAGGCCAGCAGTTCCTCTTCGGTGGCCGAGGCACCGGGCACCAGCGTCGCGAAGATCACGGGCAGCTCGCCCGCGTAGGCGTCGGGGGCGCCCACGGCGGCGCACAGCTGCACGGCCGGGTGCGCGCCCAGCGCGTCCTCGATGGTCTTGGGGTCGATGTTGTGGCCGCTGCGGATGATCAGGTCCTTCGAGCGGCCCGTGAGGTGCAGCCGCTCCTCGGCGTCCATCCAGCCCAGGTCGCCGGTGGCGAGCCAGCCGTCGGCCGTGAAGGCCTTGGCGTTGTCGGCCGGATCGACAAAACCCGAGAACACGTTGGGCGACTTGAACAGCACCATGCCGGTCTCGCCCTGCGCCACTTCGCGGTCGCTGGCGTTGCCGTCCTCGTCGAGCGCCACGATGCGCACCTGCGCATAGGGCAGGCGAAAGCCGACGCAGCCCGCGGGCCCGTTCACGCCGGGTGGCGTGATGGTCGAGATGCCGGCCATCTCGGTCATGCCCAGGCTCTCGTGCACATGCAGGCCGAACAGGCGCTCGAAGCGCGCGGCCAGCTCGGGCGCGAGCACGGCGGCGCCGGTGCGGCAGTAGGTGATGGAGGAGATGTCGGCGCCGTCCAGCGGCACGTTGGCCAGCGCGGCCAGCACCGTGGGCACGGCGGACAGCGAGGTCGGGCGGTACTTCGCGACTAGCTTCCAGTAGTTGGCCAGCACCTCTTTGTTGCGCAGCAGCGAAGGCGTCGGAATGATCACCTCCACGCCCGCCGACAGCGACGACAGCGAGGCCGGCAGCACGCCCGCCACATGGAACAGCGGGTAGCCGTTGATCGAGATGCCCTGCTCGTTCATGCCCGCCAGCTGCACGCTGGCCCAGGCGGTGAACACCTGCGCGCCGTGGCTGTGGCGCGCGAGCTTGGGCGCGCCCGTGGTGCCGCCGGTGTGGAAGTAGGCGGCGATGTCGGTGGGGGCGATGTCGCGGCCGCTCACGAGACGGTCCGAAGGTTGCGCGGCGCGCAGCACGTCGAACTCGGCCACGCCTTCGGGCAGCGTGCCGGCCGCGCCGGGCGCTTCGTCGTGCGGCGCCACGCGCAGCACGGTGGTGAGCGTGGGCACCTGGCCGCGCAGGCGCATCGCCTTCGACCACATGCCCGATTCGGTGTCCGAGCCGTAGGCGATGAGCACCTTGGCGCGGCCCGCGGTCATGAGCGCGACCAGCTTCTCATCGGTGAGCAGCGGGTTCAGCGGCTGCACGATGCCGGCCGCTTCGCCGCCCCAGAGTGCGAGGTGGTACTCGAGGCAGCCGGGCAGCAGCACCGCCACCGCATCGTCGGGCCCCACGCCCAGCGTGTGCAGCAGGTTGGCGGTCTGGTGGATGCCTGCGAGCAGCTGCGCATACGACCAGCGGATGGGTTCATCCGCCGGGTTGCCGCTGCGCAAAAAGGTCAGCGCGGTCTTGTCGCCGAAGGCCGCGCCGGAATTGCGGAAGAGCTCGTAGGTGCTGCGCACCGTGAGCGCTTCTTCGAGCGGCGTCTCCTCCAGCCGCCGGATGTCGGCGAGACCGCGCACCGGGAACAGGGGGCGGAACGGCGCGCTGGCCGTTCCCGTGGGGTTGTTCTTGTCGTTGCCTGTTGTCATGTTGTCTCCTTGAGGTCGTCTTGCCGGCTGCGGACGGAGGCCGTGTCTTACTGGTTCGTGATCTTGTTGTCGCGAATGACCTTGCCCCAGCGCTCGAAGTCCTGGCGCATGCGCGTGGCGGTCTGCTCCGGCGTGCCGTAGGCCGCGAAGGAGCCCACGCTCTGCAGCTTCTCGCCCACTTCCTTGTCGGCCAGCGCCTTCTTCAGCTCGGCGCTCATGCGGTCGACCACGGCCTGCGGCGTGCCGGCCGGGGCCAGCAGCCCGCCCCACGAGGTGGCGTCGAAGCCGGGGAAGCCCTGCTCGGCCACGGTCTTCACGTCGGGCAGCAGGCTCACGCGCTTGCCGGAGCCCACGGCGATCGGGCGCAGCGTGCCGGCGCGGATGTGCGGGATCACGGCCACGAGGTCGGAGAACATCGCGGGCACCTGGCCGCCGATGAGGTCGGTCACGGCCGGGGCGCTGCCGCGGTAGGGCACGTGCTGCATCTCGAACTTGCCGATGTTCTTCAGCTGCTCGGTCGTCAGGTGGCCGAAGCTGCCGGCGCCGGCGGTCGTATAGTTGAGCTTGCCGCCGTCGGCCTTGGCCTTGGCGATCAGGTCCTGCAGGCCGTTCACGCCAGGCAGCGCCTTCGGGTTCACCACCATCACGATCGGCAGGTCGTACACGGTGCCCACGGGCGTGAAGTTCTTGAAGATGTCGTAGGGCACGGTGCCGTACAGGTGCGAGGCCAGCAGCGTCGGCGTGGCCAGCATCACGAAGGTGTAGCCGTCGGGTGCGGCCTTGGCCGCAAAGGCCGCGCCGATGGTGCCCGAGGCGCCGCTGCGGTTGTCGACCAGGATGTTCTGCTTGAGCGCGAGCGACATCTTCTGCGCCACGATGCGCGAAGCCACGTCGGTCGGGCCGCCGGGCGGGAAGGGCACGACCAGCGTGATGGGCTTGGTCGGCCAGGCCTGGGCGAAGGCGCTGCCTGCGAGAAGGGGAAGGGCCAGCGCGAGCAGGGCGCGGCGAACAGGACTACGGGGATTGCGGAGGGACGGGAAGGCCATGGATTTCTCTTCAGGGATGCGGGCGCTGCCTACTTAGACAACACCATTCGTTTTCAGCGCTGCCAGCTTTTCATCCGACAGGCCGAGCAGGGACTTCAGCACGTCGTGCGTGCCTTCGCCCAAAGTGGGCGGCGCGCTGCGCACGGGCAGGCGCTCGCCATCGAAACGGTAGGGCGGCGCCAGCACATTGACCTCGCCGGCCACCGGGTGCGGCTGCTTGGTGACCAGGCCGGCATCGGTCGCGCGCGGGGAGTTCAGTGCCTCCAGCAGGCCCAGCACCTCGCCGCAGGGAATGCCCGAGGCGTTGAGCTTTTCGAGCAGCGCGGCGCGCGGGCGCTTCGCGAGTTCGGCGGTCAGCTCGGGCAGCAGCGCCGCGCGGTTGGCCGAACGCAGGATGTTGGTCTTGAAGCGCTCGTCGGCCGCGAGGTCGGGGCGCTCGATCACCTCGGTGCAGAAGCGCATGAACTGCGCGTTGTTGCCCACGGTGATCACCAGCGGGCCGTCGGCCGCGTCGAACACGCCGTAGGGCACGATCGACGGGTGCGAGTTGCCGTAGCGCGGCGGGTCTTCGCCCATCAGCAGCGCTTCGAGGCCGTAGTAGGCGGTGATCATCAGGCCGCAGTCGAACAGCGCCATCTCGATGTGGCGGCCGGTGCCGGTCTTCTCGCGCTGGTAGAGCGCGGCCAGCACGGCCTGCGCCGAGTACATGCCGGTGAACAGGTCGACGGCGGCCACGCCGAACTTCAGCGGCGGCTGGTTGGCTTCGCCGTTCAGCGCCATCAGGCCGGCCTCGCCCTGCACCACGAGGTCGTAGCCGGGGCGCGCGGCCTCGGGGCCGGTGCGGTCGTAGCCCGAGATCGAGCAGTAGATGAGGCCCGGGTTCTCCTTGCGCAGCTGCTCGTAGCCCAGGCCCAGCTTGTCGATGCCGCCGAACTTGAAGTTCTGGATCACCACGTCGCATTGCTTGGCGAGGTCGCGCGCGATCTGCTGGCCTTCGGGCGTCTGCAGGTCGAGCGTGACGGAGCGCTTGTTGCGGTTCACGCTGTTGAAGTAGGCGGTCTCGGTCTTGCCCACGCGCAGGCCCCAGTCGCGTGTGTCGTCGCCGCGTCCCGGGTGTTCGACCTTGATCACCTCGGCGCCCATGTCGGCCAGCACCATGCCGCACCAGGGGCCGGCGAGGATGCGGGACAGATCGAGGACGCGCACGCCGGCGAGCGGCAGCGAGGAATTCAGCGAGGGCATGGGAACAACTCCAGGAAAACGAAAGACCCCCGCATCTGCATCGGCATGCACACGCGGGGAGGGGCGCGGCGCGTCAGGACGCGTCGGGCTGGGGTGCGTGGCGCAACGCGACGAAGTCGGCCTTGCGCTTGCCGAGGAAGGCGCCGATGCCTTCGGCGGCTTCGGCATCGGCCTGCGACGCCACCATGTAGACCGCTTCGGCCTCGAGTTGTTCCTCGAGCGTTGCACGATGGGCCTGTCGGCACAGCGTCTTGATGCGTGCGCTCGCGCGCTGCGGGCCGTTGGCCACCTTGGCGGCGAGGGCGATGGCCTCGGCCAGTGCGCCGCCCTTGTCGGTCAGGCGGTTCACCGCGCCCATCGCGTGCAGGCGCTCGGCCGTGAGGCGGTCGCCGGTGAGGCACAGCTCGGTGAGCAGCTGGCGCGAGACGAACTCCGCGAGGAAGGCCGTGGCGCCGCCGTCGGGCGTGAGGCCGACCTTGACGTAGGCCACCGTGTAGAACGCATCGCGCGCCGACACGAGCATGTCGCAGGCCAGCGCCATCGACAGGCCGGCGCCGGCCGCGCCGCCTTCCACGGCCGAGATCACGGGCTTGCCGCAGTCGCGGAGCGCGCGGATCAGGTCGTGCAGGCCTTCGAGCTTCTCGCGGCGCTCGGCCTCGGGCAGTTCGCGGCGCTTGGCCAGCAGGTTCAGGTCGCCGCCCGAGCAGAAGAAGTCGCCCGCGCCGGTGAAGACGATGGCGCCCACTTCGGGGTCGTTCTGCGCGTCGGTGAGAGCGGCGGAGAGTTCGGCGTACAGCGTCGGCGTGATCGCGTTGCGCGCGGCCGGGTTGCTGTTGGTCAGGATGCGGACGGCGCCTTCCTGCGAGATGAGGACGGTCTTGTCCGTCATGCCGCGACCTCTTTGCCCAGAGCGATGTAGCGCTGCAGGTGGTGGTCTTCGTCGCCGAGCTGGTGGTCGATCATCACGAGGCGCTTGGCGTAGTGGGGCAGCGGCAGCTCCCAGGTCATGCCGATGCCGCCGTGCATCTGGATGCTCTCCTCGGCCACCAGCGCGCCGATGCGGCCGATGCTGAACTTGGCGGCCGACAGCGCGCGCTCGCGCGCCACGCGGTCGCTGCCGTCGATCGCGGCGGCGGCGTTGATCACGGCCGAGCGGGCCTGTTCGATCTCGAGCAGCAGGTCGGCCATGCGGTGCTGCAGGGCCTGGAAGCTGCCGATGAGGATGCCGAACTGCTTGCGCGTGCGCAGGTACTCGAGCGTGGCGGTCTTGGCGGCTTCCATCGCGCCCAGGGCTTCGGCGCACAGCGCGAGCACGCCGCGGCCGATGGCGCGTTCCAGCGTGGCGGCGCCCTGGCCTTCGGCACCCAGCAGCGCGTCGGCGTCGAGAGTCACGCCGTCGAGCGTGAGTTCGGCCACGCGGCCCCCGTCGATGGCGGGGCAGCCGCGCACGGTGAGGCCGGCGGTCTTGGCGGGCACGAGGAAGAGCGAGATGCCGGCTTCGTCGTCCACATGGCCCGAGGTGCGGGCCGAGACGAGGAACAGGTCGGCCTGCTCGCCTTGCGGCACCACGGCCTTGGCGCCCTTGAGCACCCAGCCGTCGCCGCTGCGTTCGGCGGTCGTGGCCACGCGCGTGCGTTCGTAGTGCGTGTCGGCCTCGTCGTGTGCAAAGGCTGCCACGGTCACGCCGTTGACGATGTCGCCGATCTTCTCTTTCTGCGCGTCGCTGCCGGCGGCGCTGATCGCCTCGCCGACCATCACGGCGCCCAGCAGCGGCTCGACCACGAGGCCGCGGCCCAGTGCTTCGAAGACCACGGCAATGTCGAAGCCGCTGCCGCCGAAGCCGCCGTCGGCTTCGCTGAACAGCGCGCCGATCACGCCGAGCTCGGCGAAGTTCTGGAAGATTTCCTTGCTGAAACCGTGTGCCGACTTCGCGATGCGGTCGCGCGCATCGAAGGCGTACTGCTCGGCGATGAAGCGGTTCAGGCTGTCGGCGAGCATGCGCCGGTCTTCGGTGTGTTCGAAGTTCATTGCATCTCTCCTTACAGGCCCAGGATCATCTTGGAGATGATGTTCTTCTGGATTTCATTGGAGCCGCCGAAGATCGACAGCTTGCGGTTGTTGAAGTAGCGCGCGGCTGCGGCCGATGCGTAGGCGGGGCCGAAGGTCTCGCCGTCGAAGCCGTCGTGCAGCGCTTCCTCGACGAAGGGACGTCCGTACACGCCCATCGCACGGCGCGCGAGCGACGAAATCTCCTGGCGGATCTCGGTGCCGCGAATCTTCAGCATCGAGCTTTCCGCTCCCGGCACGCCGCCGCCGGCCACCGCCGCGATCACGCGCAGGTTGGTGGTCTTCATGTTCTCCAGGTCGATCTCGACGCGCGCCAGGCGCGCGGCAAAGGCCGGGTCGTCCGCCAGCGGCTTGCCGTTCTTGGTCTGCGACGCGGCGATGCCGTTGAGCTGTTCGAGCGCGGCCACCGAGAAGCCCACGCCCGCGATGTTGGTGCGCTCGTAGGTCAGCAGGTACTTGGCGCAGGTCCAGCCCTTGTTCTCTTCGCCCACGAGGTTCTCGGCGGGCACGCGCACGTCGGAGAAGAACACCTCGTTGACTTCATGCTCGCCGTCCAGCGTGATGATCGGGCGCACTTCCACGCCGGGCGAGGTCATGTCGACCAAGAGGAAGCTGATGCCTTCCTGCTTCTTCGCCTCGCGGTTGGTGCGCACCAGGCAGAAGATCATGTTGGCGTGCTGGCCCAGCGTGGTCCAGGTCTTCTGGCCGTTCACGATGTAGTGGTCGCCCTGCGCGTCGATGCCGCGCACGGCCGTGGTCTTCACCGCGGCCAGGTCGGAGCCGGCGCCAGGTTCCGAGTAGCCCTGGCACCACCAGTCGGCGCCGCTCAGGATGCGCGGCAGCCAGTAGCTCTTTTGCGCTTCGTTGCCGTACTTGATGAGCACCGGGCCCAGCATGTTGACGCCGAAGGGCACGATGCGCGGCGCGAAGGCCAGGGCGCATTCGTTCTCGAAGATGAACTTCTCGACCGCGGTCCAACCCGGGCCGCCGTACTGCTCGGGCCAGTGGTTGGCGAGCCAGCCGCGCTCGTTCAGGATGGCGTGCCATTCCTGCATGTCGGCCTTTTCCAGGATCTTGCCGCTGCGCACCTTGTCGGACAGCCGCGCGGGCAGCTTGTTCGCCAGGAAGGTGCGCACTTCGCTGCGGAAGGCTTCTTCTTCGGTCGTGAAGTTCAGGTCCATCGCGGACTCCTCAATGAATCAATAAATTTCGAACAGGCCCGCGGCGCCCATGCCGCCGGCGATGCACATCGTGACCACGGCGTACTTGGCGCCGCGGCGCTTGCCTTCGAGCAGCACGTGGCCCGTGAGGCGTGCGCCGGTCATGCCGAAGGGGTGGCCGATGGAGATCGCGCCGCCGTTCACGTTCAGGCGTTCCGACGGAATGCCCAGCTTCTCCTGGCAGTAGATCGACTGCGAGGCGAAGGCTTCGTTGAGTTCCCACAGGTCGATGTCCTGCACCTTCAGGCCGTGGCGCGCGAGCAGCTTGGGCACGGCGAAGACCGGGCCGATGCCCATCTCGTCGGGCTCGCAGCCGGCCAGTGCCAGGCCGCGGAAGGCGCCCAGCGGCTTCAGGTTGGCGCGCTCGGCGTCCTTGGCTTCCATCATCACGCAGGCCGAGGCGCCGTCGGACAGCTGTGAGGCGTTGCCGGCGGTGATGAACTTGTCGTCGCCCATCACGGGCTTGAGCTTGGCCAGCGCCTCGTAGGTGGTGCCGCGGCGGTTGCAGTTGTCTTCCGTGGCGGTGACTTCGCGATGGGTGACCTCCTTGGTCTCCTTGTCGGTCACGGCCATCGTGGTGGTGCAGGCCACGATCTCGTCCTTGTAGCGGCCGGCCAGTTGCGCTTCTTCGGTCTTGCGCTGGCTCTCGGCCGAGAAGCGGTCTTGCGCTTCGCGGCTGATGTTGTAGCGCTTGGCGACGATGTCGGCGGTGTCGATCATCGCCATGTACAGCTCGGGCTTGTGCTCGACGATCCACGGATCGAGGCTGAGGTCGCCACCGTCGCCGGGGCTGCGGCCGCGGATCTGCGAGATGCTTTCCACGCCGCCCGCGATCATGGCCGGCGCGCCGTCCACCACGATGCGGCCGGCGGCCATGGCGATCGCTTGCAGGCCCGAGGCGCAGAAGCGGTTCACGGTGGTGCCGGCGATGCTGATCGGCAGGCCCGAGCGGATGATCGACTGGCGCGCGATGTTGCGGCCGGTGGTGCCTTCGGGGTAGCCGCAGCCGAGGATCGCGTCCTCGATCAGGGCCGGGTCCAGGCCCGAGCGCTCGACCGCGGCCTTCACCGCGAACGAGGCCAGCGTGGCGCCGGAGGTGATGTTGAATTCGCCGCGGTGCGCCTTGGTGAGCGGGGTGCGGGCGGTAGAAACGATGACGGCTTCACGCATGGGGTTGTCTCCTGGACGGTGGGCTCTAACGGTTACTCGGATTGATTCAGGCTGGCGAAATCGGCGCCGCGTTCGACCAGCTCCACGAGCAGCGGCGACGGCTTCCAGAAGATCGGGTCGGCCTTGGCGAACTCGCGGATGTCGGCGAGCACCTTGGGCAGGCCCACGGTGTCGGCGTACTTCATGGGGCCGCCGCGGTGGCGCGGGAAGCCGTAGCCATAGAGGAAGGTCACGTCCACGTCGAGTGGGCGCAGCGCGATGCGCTGGAGCACGACATTGGCGCCTTCGTTGACCATGGCGGCCATGTAGCGGCGCATGATTTCTTCTTCGGTGAAGCTGCGCGGCGTGATGCCGGCGCGCACGCGCTCGGCGTCGATGATGGCCAGCACCTCGGGGTCGGGCACGCCGGTGCGCGCGCCTTCGGGGTACAGGTAGTAGCCGCGCTGCGTCTTCTGGCCGAACCAGCCGCGTTCGCAGATGCGGTCGGCCACCTGCACGTAGCGCGCCTGCGGATCGCGCGTGGCGGCCTTGCGCTTGCGCGTGGCCCAGCCGATGTCGCCGCCGGCCAGGTCGGACACCTGGAACGGGCCCATCGGGTAGCCGAAGTTGCGCACGGCCGCGTCGATGTCGTAGGGCGAGGCGCCGTCTTCCATCATGTGGTCGGCGGCCTGGCGGTACACGGCCAGGATGCGGTTGCCGATGAAGCCGTCGCACACGCCGGCGCGCACGGGCACCTTCTTGAGCTTCTTGGCGAGTTCGAAGCCGGTGGCGACCACGTCGGCGCTCACCTTGGCGGGCACCACGATCTCCAGCAGCTTCATGATGTTGGCGGGCGAGAAGAAGTGCAGGCCCACCACGTCCTGCGGGCGCGAGATGCTGGCGGCGATCTCGTCGATGTCCAAGTACGAGGTGTTGGTGGCGAGCACGGCGCCCTTCTTGCACACGCGGTCGAGTTCGGCGAACACGGCCTTCTTGACGCCCATCTCCTCGAACACGGCCTCGACCACGATGTCGACATTCGCGAAGGCGTCGTAGCTCGTCGAGCCCGAGAAGCGCGCCATCACGGCGGCCTTGGCTTCGGGCGTCATGCGGCCCTTGGCGATGAGGCCGTCGTACACCTTCTCGACGTGCGCACGGCCGCGCGCCAGGCTGGGCTCGTCGCGCTCGACCATGGTCACGGGCAGGCCCGCGTCGAGCATGGCCACGGCGATGCCCGCACCCATGGTGCCGCCGCCCACGATGCCGGCCGAGGTGAGCGGGCGCGGGCTGGCCGAGCGGGTCTCGGGCGCCTTCAGCACTTCGCGTTCGGCGAAGAAGGCGTGGATCAGGCCAGCGCGCTGCGGGCTGTCGATGCACTGCAGGAACAGCTTGCGCTCCAGCGCCATGCCTTCGTCGAAGGGCAGCGTGAGCGCGCCTTCGACCGCTTCGACGATCTTCATCGGCGAGAACAGGCCGCGGCTCTTCTTGGCGGTGTCGGCGCGCGCGGCCTCGAGGGCGGCGCGGGCGGCGTCGGTGTCGGCCAGGCCGGCGGCTTCGCGCGTGCGGCGCACCGGGGCGTTGGCGGCGACGAGTTCCTGCGCGTAGGCGAGGCCTTCGGCGCGTGCGTCGGCTTCGGTGCCGAGGCGGTCGACGAGGCCGAGCGTCAGCGCTTCCTTGGCGCCCGCATGGCGGCCGCTGAGCATCAGCTCGAGCGCGGGCTTCACGCCGATCAGGCGCGGCGCGCGCTGCGTGCCGCCCGAGCCGGGCAGCAGGCCCAGCGCCACTTCGGGCAGGCCCAGCTTGGCGGTGGGCGCGGCGAGGCGGTAGTGCGCCGACAGCGCGATTTCCAGCCCGCCGCCGAGCGCCGCGCCGTGAATGGCGGCGACCACCGGCTTGGTGCAGTTCTCGATCTTCAGGCAGACCTCGGGCAGCGAGGGTTGCTGCGGCGCCTGGCCGAACTCGCGGATGTCCGCGCCGGCGATGAAGTTGCGGCCCGCGCCGACGATCAGCACCGCCTTGGCGCCGCTGTCGGCCTCGGCCGCGTCGATGGCGGCGGCCAGGCCGCGACGCACGTCCACGCCCAGGGCGTTGACGGGCGGGTTGTCGATGGTCACCACGCACACGTCGCCTTGACGCTGGAAGGTGACGGGACCGTTGGACGTGGAAGGGCTGGGAGTGGGGGTGGCCATGTGCGTGTCGCTTGTCTCTTGCTTGCGTGGCAGGCCCTCGTGAAGTCTCGAGGGGTCCGGGGCTCTGGGGAGCCCTGCATTCTTGGCCGGCATCGCTGCTTTGACAATTGCATAGGTGGTTGACAGACTGTCAAAGAATTTTTGACACAATCCGCCCATGGACCTGCAATCGCTCACCCTGCTGGTGGAAATCCTTGACGCGGGCAACCTGAGCGCGGCGGCGCGCCGGCTCAAGATGACCCGGGCCAACGTCAGCTACCACCTGAACCAGCTGGAGCGCTCGGTGGGTGCGCAGCTGATCCGGCGCACCACCCGGCGCGCCGAGCCCACGGAGATCGGGCTGCGGCTGTACCAGCACGGCGTGGCCATCCAGGGCGAGCTGCTGGCGGCGCGCGAGTCGGTCACCGCGCTGGGCGAGGGCCTGCAGGGCCGCGTGCGCCTGAGCGTGCCCAGCGGCTACGGCCAGCTCGTGATGGCCGACTGGCTCATCGACTTCAAGCGCCAGTACCCCGGCATCGTGCTCGACGTGGTGTTCGAGAACCGCATCGAAGACCTGCTGCGCGACGAGGTCGACATCGCCATCCGCGTGATCCCCGAGCCGCCGCAGAACCTCGTGGCGCGCGAGATGGGCCCGGTGCGCTACGTGGCCTGCGCCACGCGCGCCTACGCCGAGCGCCACCCGCTGCCCGTGCAGTTGGACGCGCTGCGTGCGACGCCGGTGGTCACGGCCGCCGTCATCGGTCGGCAGCTGCGCATCTCGGCCTACCAGGGCGAGACGCGGCGCGAGGTGATCCTGGAGCCGACGCTGATCTCGGAAAACTTTTTATTCCTGCGCCAGGCCATCCTCGCGGGCCTGGGCGTCGGCCTCGTGCCCGACTACGTGGTGCAGGAAGACGTGCGCCGCGGCGACGTGGTGACCACGCTGGACGACTGGCGCCTGTCGATCTTCGGCACCCAGATGTTCATGCTCTACATGCCGAACCGCCAGCACACGCGGGCGATCCGGACGTTCATCGATTTCATCCTGGCGCGGGTGCGGCCGGAAGAAGCCGAAGAAGCTCAGTCGCAGCGGTAGACGACTTCGCCTGCCGGCACGCCCTCTGCCGGCACCTCCGACAGCGTGCTGCTCAGAAAGCGCATCGGCGCGCCGAAGTTGCGGCAGTAGTTCTCGGCGTCCTGCGCCGTGGGCGACTTGAACACGCCGTCGGCCAGGAAGGTGACGCGCGGCGCGGGTCGCGAGACGCAGCCCGCGCCGATGAGCAGGGCCGGAACGAGGACGGAGAAAGCAGCGAATCGGCGCATGGGGCAGGGCGGAAAGAAGAGCTCGCGACTGTAGCCGCCCGGCAGGGTCAGTCGGCCAGCCACACGCTGCCGTCCGCCGCCTCGCGCAGCGCCAGCGGCGTGAGGCGCGCGCCGCGGCAGGGGCCGCCGACGCAGCGCCCGGTGTCGGGCTCGAAGATCGCGCCGTGCCGCGCGCACATCAGGTAGCGCCCGGAGCTTTCGAGGATCTGGCCTTCGAAATCGAGCGGGCCGCCGGCGTGCGGGCACTGGTTCAGGTAGCCATGCACGGCGCCCTGCCAGCGCACCGCGAAGGCCGGCGCGCCGCCGGGCGCGGTGAACAGGGCCGCAAGGCCGCCGTCAGCGAGGGCGGTGGCGATGGGGTGTGCGGTCGGGGCGGGCGCGGTCATGGGGAGCGAGCCTACCAAGGTCCGCCGCCGTGCTGGCGCCCCGGGGGACACCCCCGCGTCATCACATGTTTCGGCTATGTCATCCGACCAATAGACGCAGGGGCGTGCCGTTTTCACAATGCATCCGCTCGCTTTCATTCGTCCGTGCATCCTTGTGTCAAGGGGGATTCCCACCGATGAGCACGCTGAAACAGGGCTGGCGCGGGGCCGATGTCCGTCGCCTGCAGGAGGCCCTGAACCGCAAATTGCAGCCCAGCCCCGGCCTCGCGCCCGACGGCGACTACGGCCCCGTCACCCGGGCGGCCGTGCTGCGCTTGCAGGCCGCGCACTGGCTGTGCGAGGACGGCGAGGCCGGACCCTGCACCCGCAACGTGGCCTTCGACCACGAAACCCACGCGCCGCTGCTGCACCCCGTGGCGCTGATCCCGCAGCCCACGCCCGCGCTGTGCTGGGCGGCAGCCACCGCGATGCTCACGCGCGCCACCGTGCAGACCGTGGTCGCGCGCACGCCCTCGGAGCTGATGGGCGCCGACAGCGCCTTGCGCCGCCGCGTGGACAGCGACCGCCATGCGCAGGGCAGCGACCCCGATGACGACGACAACCGCCGCTTCGCCGCCGCGCACGGCCTCACGCTGCGGCCCCACGGCCCGTGGACCGTCGCCGCGCTGCGCACCGCGCTGCACGCCGGCCCGCTGATGTTCGACCTGCGCTGGGGCGCCAAGGGCGGCGCGCCCGCCGGCCAACCGGGCCACATGGTCGTGCTCGCGGGCATCCGCGGCGACAACGACCCCGGCGGGGGCGGCACCACGCTGCGCCTGTTCGACCCCTGGCCGCCGGGCCGGGGCGCGCGCAGCTCGACCAGCCATGTGCGCTGGATGCAGGCCGTGGCCGACCGCATCTGCGGGGTGTTCCAGCGGTAGCTGTGCTTCGTGCGGGTGGGCATTGCCGCGACGGCATGAAAAAATCCTGACTTTCCGCGAACCGTTTCGGCAGGTGGCCGCCTCTTTCCATGCGGGAGGGGCGTTCTGCTCCCCCGCATTCACACGTCACGGATCGAAGGAAACCACCATGCTCTACGTCAAGAATGTTCCCGGCTGGGAACGCGCCCTGCGCATCGCCCTGGGCCTCATCGGCCTCGCCTTCGCCGCCATGAACTGGCCGGCGGACGTCCTGGCCGTCGCGGTCGGCCTCATGGGCGCGATGCTGGCCCTCACCGGGCTGGTCGGCTTCTGCCCGATGTGCGCGATGGTCGGGCGCACCCTCGACAAGGGCCGCTGACCCATGGCCACCGCAGTGATCGACCGCACCTGCCTGATCCTGGCCGCGCAGACCGGCGACCCCGTCGCCCTCGAGGGCCTGCTCGCCGCCTGCCAGACCGACGCGCGCCGCTACGCCCGCCGGCACTGCCAGGCCAGCGACGTGGACGACGCCGTGCAGGAGTCGCTGCTCGTGGTCGCACGCCGCGTGCGCGGGCTGCAGGCGGCCGCGGCGTTCTCGTCGTGGCTGTTCACCGTCATCCGGCGCGAATGCCTGCGCCTGCAGCGCGCGATGTTCCGCCACGGCCCGCTCGACGAAGACACCGTCGAGCGCCAGCTCGCGGCCCGCAGCGACCACGCGCTGCGCATCGACCTGGCCCACGCACTCGAATCGCTGCCGGCGCACTACCGTGAGGTCGTGCTGCTGCGCGACTTCGAGGAACTCACCATCGCCGAGATTGCCGAGCGCCTGGGCGAGCCGCCGGGCGCCGTGAAGAGCCGGCTGCACCGGGCGCGCCTGCTGGTGCGCGAGTACCTGCTGGGGTAGCCGGGGGTGCTCCGGTCGAGGGGCGATGCGACAATCTCGCCGCAATGACAGACACCCTCACGATCACCCGCCCAGACGACTGGCACCTGCACGTGCGCGATGGCGCCGCCCTTGAAGCCGTCGTGCCCCACAGCGCCCGCCAGTTCGGCCGCGCGCTGATCATGCCGAATCTGCGTCCGCCCGTGACCACCGCCGCCCAGGCCGTGGCCTACCGCGACCGCATCCGCGCCGCCGTGCCCGCGGGCACGTCCTTCGAGCCCGTGATGTCGCTCTACCTGACCGACAAGCTGCCGCCCGAAGAAATCGCGCTGGCCGCCGAAGCCGGCGTGCGCGCGCTCAAGCTCTACCCGGCCGGCGCCACCACCAACAGCGATGCCGGCGTGACCGACATCCGCAAGACCTACAAGACGCTCGAGGCTATGCAGAAGCACGACCTGCTGCTGCTGGTGCACGGCGAGGTGACCGACCCGGCCATCGACCTGTTCGACCGCGAAGCCGTGTTCGTCGACCGCGTGATGATCCCGCTGCGCCGCGATTTCCCCGAACTGAAGGTGGTGTTCGAGCACCTGACCACCAAGGAAGGCGCCCACTACGTGCGCGACGCCGACCGCTTCACGGCCGCCACCATCACGGCACACCACCTGCTGTACAACCGCAACGCCATCTTCACCGGCGGCATCCGCCCGCACTACTACTGCCTGCCCGTGCTCAAGCGCGAGACGCACCGCGTCGCGCTGGTCGAGGCGGCCACCAGCGGCAGCGACCGCTTCTTCCTGGGCACCGACAGCGCGCCGCACCCCGCGCACCTGAAGGAACATGCACTGGGCTGCGCCGGCTGCTACACCGCGCTCACCGCCATCGAGCTGTACGCCGAGGCCTTCGACAGCGTGAACGCGCTCGACAAGCTCGAAGGCTTCGCCAGCTTCCACGGCCCCGACTTCTACGACCTGCCGCGCCACACCGACACCATCACGCTGAAGCGCGAAACCTGGACCCTGCCCGAGACCGTGCCCTACGGCGAAGCCACGCTCAAGCCGCTGCGCGGCGGCGAGACGGTGAACTGGAAGCTCGCATGACGGCGCCGGTGCCCCTGTCGTCGCTGCGCGTGATGCTGCTGATCGACGCCGACAACGTCTCGGCCGACGTGATCGAGCAGGCCGTGCAGCGCACGATGGAGGACTACGGCGCCATCCACGTGCGCCGCGCCTACTGCAACGCAGAGATGGCCGTGAACCGCCAGGGGCTGTTCAAGCGGCTGTCGGTGCGGCCCATGGTGAACCTGTCGGCGGGCAAGAACAGCACCGACATCGCGCTGGCCGTCGACGCCATCGACCTTGTGATCGCCGAGCGGCCCGACGTGGTGGTGCTGGTGTCGTCCGACTCCGACTTCGCGCCGCTGGTGATCCGCCTGCGCGAAAAGGGCTGCCGCGTCTGCGGCATCGGCCAGCAGGGCAAGACCGGCGAAGAGACCGTCGGCATCTACGACAGCTTCATCGACCTCGCGCACCACGGCATCAAGCCGGCCGTGCGCACCGCGCCGGCCAAGAAGGTGGCGGCTGCGAAGAAGACGCCGGCCGCGAAGACCGCCCCCGCGAAGAAGGCGGCGGCCAAGACCGCGCGCAAGACGGCGGCAAAGACGGCCAAGCCCGTGGCACCGCCACCGCCGCAGCAGCCTGAAATTTCCGAAGCCGCCGAGTTCATCCTGCAGGCCGTGCCCGCACTGCGCCGCGGCACCGACGTGCCGCTCAACGACGTGGCCAAGGCCCTGCGCACCGCTGGCCTGCTCAGCAAGAGCGGCAGCTCGCTCAAGCTGTTCGACAAGCTCACGGGCGAGTTCGCGGTGATGCAGCACCCCGACCGCATCCGATGGACGGGGGCGCCCGCGCCTTGAGCCCGGGCCTGCCGGCGGTCGCGGCCATCGATTGGGCCGCACCCTGGCTGGCCCCGTACCGTGATCCCGGCGAAGCCGTGGCGCGGGCCGCCGCACAGACCGGCACCGTCGCCGCCGCGCTGCAAAGCGCCAAGCCACCCGGCGTGCCCGACTTCGTCACGCAGGACGCGCTGCCCGAGGGCCAGGCCTACGAGGCCCACATCTTCCGCACGCGCACCGTGCCCACGCGCGACAACCTGCACGACTTCTTCAACGGCCTCGTCTGGCTGGCTTTCCCTGAAACCAAGCGCCGGCTCAACGAACTGCAAGCCGCCGAGATCGCACGCGCCGGCGTCGGCGCCACGCGCGGGCCGCTGCGCGATGCGCTCACGCTGTTCGACGAGAACGGCGCGGTGCTCGATGCACCGCCCGCGCTGTGGGAAGCGCTGGTGGCGCGCGACTGGCAGGCGTTGTTCGTCACGCGGCGCAGCCTGTGGCATGAGGCGCGCCTGCTGCTCTTCGGTCATGCGCTGCTTGAAAAGCTGGTGGTGCCGCGCAAGCCGATCACCGCGCATGTGCTGCTGACGCACCGTGCGACCGGCGCCGCAGCCCTCGACGATGCGGCAATCGCGAGAAATATCGATGCGAAACAGCTCGAAGCGAAGCCTTTCGTTCCTATTCCGGTGCTCGGTGTGCCCGGCTGGTGCGTCGAAAATACATCGGCTTCGTTCTATGCCGACCCGCAGGTCTTTCGACCCTTGCCGGGCGCGTTGTCAGAGCTGAAGTCGCGTTAGCGTTCATGGGCCCGGGAGGGGCCTTTGCCCAGCGCTTGCATCGCGCGCCACGCGCGCGTCATACGTTCACATGCCAGGGGAGAGGTCAAAAAGATGGACACCATCATCATCGTGCTCAAGGTGGGGCTGATTCTTTACGGGATCTACAGCTTCATCGTCTACATGTCGCGACGCTCCGACAACCGGAGTGCCCTGAAGGACTTCCGAACCGCGCCGGTGCTGCGTCGCATCACCGACGAAGAAAAATCGGCGCTGCAACCCTTCCTGATGGGGCAGAAACTCACGGTCGACGACAACGTGCGCGAGCTCAGTGGTGCCTTCCTGCGCCATGGCCTGGCAGCGCAGGGCTCGTCCACCGAGCACGACACCATCGGCGATGTCGATGTGCTGCTGCCCTACGACGCCATCGACTACGTCGAGCCGCACAACCAGGCGCTGGTGGTGTTGGCGGGGAAATGCGCGGTGGTGATCCGCCTGAACGGTTTCGACCTGCTCGAAGGCCGGCAGCGCGCGCAACGCCAGCAGGCGCAGGACCGGCAATGGATGCGCGGCGAGATCGGCGCGCTTCCGTCCCTCGACGAGACCGGCGCGGACGCCGGAGTAGCCCTGCCCGAAGCCGTGGCCGCCTCGGTCGCGACCGACCCGAACGCGCGCTACCGGCGCGGCGAGGTTGACATCCTGAATCAGCGCGTTGAAACGCCCGAGGAGGTCGAGAGCCGCGTGGGGCGCGGCGGCTGGATCTCGGCCTTCGCCTGGGTGCTCGCCTTCGTTCTGTTGTGGGCCGCCACCTGGGACGCCACGCAAGCGGTGAGCGTTTACCTGTCGGGCGCTGGCCTGCTCGCGGGCCTGTGGGCCGCGTGGCAGTTCGTGCGCAAGCCGTCGGCGACGGCGCCTGTGCGGCAACCGCAGCCGGTGAACCGCGTGCGCGGCATGCTCAACCAGATCGCGGTGGTCAACGCCGGCAACGCGTCGATCCAGAACGTGGGGCTGTTCATCGGCGACAAGCTGAGCCTGGTGCTGCCTTCGCATTGGCGCAAGACCGCGTCGGTCCCTTACGGCGAGGTGATCGAAGCTGAGCTGCGCACCAGCGACTACAGCGCCGTGAGCTTCGGCGACAAGTGGTCGGTGGCCGACGAATGGCGGCGTTTCCGGCCCGCGTACTGGGGACGGCACCTGCTGCACCTGGTCATCGGCCTGCTGGCCATCGGTGCGGTCGCGCTGTCGGCGCCGGACCCGCGCGGCGAGGCCGCAATGGCCGTGCAATGGCTCACGAATGGCGGTGCCACGGCCACCTATGGCGATGCCGGGCAGCTCGCCGACAAGCCGCCCCGTTGGGGCAGCCGCGCGCGCATGGAAGGCGAAGGTCGGTGCGAGATCGACATGAGCGGCCGTGCCGAAGAACACCATAGCGGCGTGCCCGCCATCGATTGCAGTTTCGTGCGCTGGAACGGCACCGCGCCCGTCATCCCCGCGCTCGACATCCCGTCGAGCGTGCTGGCGCTCGCCGAGCCCGGCTTTCTTCGCGCCACCGAGAACCACGCGATGGCCAGCCTGATCGCGATGCTGCGCATGCAGCAGATGGGCGGACAGGCCTCCGACCCGCTCGCGGCCTACCGTGCGCGCGAGAGCGTGCCGTTGACCGTGCGCGGCTTCGACCGCTCGGTGGCGATGATCGACGCCGCCTGCAAGGACGCCGCCGGCCTGTCGCCCGCCGCCTGCGAGCGCCTGCAGCGCGAGCTCGTGCGCGCCATCGACGCCACGGTCGACAAGGACGGCGTCGAGACGCCGGTGAACACCTGGCAGGCGCTGGCGACCAGCGCGGCAGCGGGGAAGGAGAACGCCGACCTCGTGCTGTCGCGTCAGCAGCTGGCGTCCGTGCAGCGTGCGCTGGCGCAAGCGGTCGACAGCGTGGTGGCCGCGAAGATCGAGTCCGCGCTCTCTGCCATCGTGCCCGCCCAGGGCGGCGTGCTGTTGGCATCTCCCACCCGCATCGGCAACGCGCGGGTGCAGGCGCCCGGCGAAGGAAGTGACGATGTGTCGGCCGCAGGCGCGCCCGTGGCCGATGTCGCCGAAGACGACACCGACAGTTCCCTGCTCGCCCGCTGGGCCCGCCTGCAGCGTAATGCCACCGCGGAAGGCCTGAAGCCCTTCACCCTCGAAGGCCTTGTCACCGCCAGCGGCAAGGACACCACCGGCACGCCGTGGGTGCGCGTCGACCCGAGCCTCGATGCCTCGCGCATGACCGCGGCGGGTGCGCATGTGCTCTGGTGGCTGTTCGCCGTGGGGCTGGTGCTGGTCAACGGCGTGCTGTTCGGGCTGCGCTGGACGCAGGACAGCCGCCGACGCGACCGGCTCGAGGCTGACATCGCCACCCGCCCCGTGCCGGGCACCAGCGGCCTTTTCTGACAGGCCTCGACTCCGGCGGGGAATATCGGGGCGCCAGAACTTTTGCTCCTATCATGGCTCCACCGGAAGCAACACCGAGGGCCTCCCCGTCGCGCGCGGCTTGAAGAGGGCCCCGGGGCTCTTATCTAAGGGGGCAGATTTCCCCACGGAGAATTCAACTTGAAACGTATCCTTCTGTTCGTCCTGACCAACGTGATGGTCGTCGCGGTGCTCGGCGTGGTCGCCAGCCTGCTCGGCGTCAACCGCTTTCTCACGGCCAACGGGCTCAACTTGACGGCGCTGCTCGGCTTTGCGCTGGTCATGGGTTTCGGCGGCGCGATCATCTCGCTGCTCATCAGCAAGCCCATGGCCAAGTGGACGGCCGGCCTGCGCATGATCGACAACCCCCAGTCGCCCGACGAGGCCTGGATTGTCGGCACCGTGCGCAAGTTCGCCGACAAGGCCGGCATCGGCATGCCCGAGGTCGGCATCTTCGAAGGCGAGCCCAATGCCTTCGCCACCGGCGCGTTCAAGAACTCGTCGCTCGTGGCTGTGTCCACCGGCCTGCTGCAGGGCATGACGCGCGAAGAGGTCGAGGCCGTCATCGGCCACGAAGTCGCGCACATCGCCAACGGCGACATGGTCACGATGACGCTGATCCAGGGCGTGATGAACACCTTCGTCGTGTTCCTCTCGCGCGTGATCGGCTACGCGGTCGACAGCTTCCTGCGCCGCGGCGACGACCGCTCGTCGGGCCCCGGCATCGGCTACTACGTGAGCACCATCGTGCTCGACATCGTGCTCGGCTTCGCTGCCGCGATGGTGGTGGCCTGGTTCTCGCGCCAGCGCGAGTTCCGCGCCGACGCCGGCGCCGCCGCACTCATGGGCAACCGCCAGCCGATGATGAACGCACTCGCCCGCCTGGGCGGCCTGCCGGCCGGCGAGCTGCCCAAGGCCGTCGAAGCCATGGGCATCACGGGCGCGATGGGCAAGCTGTTTGCCACGCACCCGCCGATCGAAGAGCGCATCGCGGCGCTGCAGAACGCGCGCTGAGCAAGTTGCAGGCACGGCGGCCAACGCCGTCGCCCATGAAAAAAGCCGCCACAGTGATGTGGCGGCTTTTTTCGTTGGAGCGGGCGTGTTGCGTCAGTCCGCAGCGGGTGCTTCGGGGGCGGCCGGGGCGGCTTCTGCGTCGGGCGCCGCCTGCACTTCAGGCGCTGCGGCTGCCGCCGCTTCAGCGGCCACCGCTGCGGCAGCGGCTGCAGCCTCGGCCCGCTTCTTGTCGTCCCGCACGCGTTGCAGTGTGCGCGTCACGTCGCCGGGCTTCATGCCGTACATGTCGGCGAACTCCTGTTCGCTGCGGCCGCTGGCTTCGAAGGCGCGCAGCAGGGCTTCGCGCTTGGCGGCCTGCTGGGCGAGTTCGGCCAGGGCTTCGTCGACGACGGCGTTGTTGTTGGCATCGCGCGAGCGCACCAGCACGGCATAGGCCTCGTGGTCGAGGCCCGAGGCTTCGATGGCCTTGGCGATGCGCGTCACCAGCTGCGGACGCAGGTCTTCGCCGGGGTTGCGGTGCGAGCGGCGGCGGTGCAGCTCAAGAATGGCGTGGTGCACGTGCTCGGGTGCGACCGGGTCGAGCGCGTTGCCGTCCAGGTCGTGGCGCGCATGGCCGGCGGCCACGCTCTCGAGGTAGCGCGTGGAGCGCGCATGCTGGCCCATCGCGATCTTCAGGTCTTCGGCCTTGAAGTCTTCGGGGTGGCGCGCGATCAGCTCTTCGTACACGCCGAGCTTCAGCGGCACGAAGCGTGCGCCGAAGAGCTGCGGGTACAGCTCGAACAGGCGCTCGAGCACCGGGTTGACCTTGCGCGGTGCGCGCTGGGCTTCGGGCTGTTGTTGCTGTTGCGGCTGCTGTCCGCGCGGCTTGCGCCCTTGCTGCGGCTGCTGCTGCCCATGCGGGCGCTGTTGCTTCGCGCGCGGCGGGCGTTGTTGCTGCTGCTGCTGTTGTGCGGGAGCGGGCTGCGTTGCCGACGCGTCAGCGCCTGCGTCGGTGCCCGCGCCGGCCTTCAGCTGCTGCAGCTGCTCGGCCATGTCCGGGCGCTGGCGCCGTGCGTTGCGCGAGTTCGTGTTCGGGGCGGCGGTGGATGCGTCGGTCATACGGAAGGCTCGGCGATGGGCGCGAGGGATGGAAAGAGAAGAAAAAGAACAACCGGTCCCGCGCGGTCAGCGCGGCCGGAACATCCTGCGGGTATTGTCAGGGCGGATCGTCATGCGCGTGCAGCGCCTCGGTCACCTCGGTCAGGGACCTGCCGCCCGATCAGCAGCCGGAACGGCAGCAGCATCAGCACGCCGACACCGAGCTTCACGCCCAGGTCGCCGAGCGCCCAGGTGAGCCAGGGGCCGTCGGTGCCTGCGAAGGCGATGCCCCAGAAGACGATGCTGTCGAGCACGGCCGCGATCACCGTGGCCACCAGCGGCGCGCGCCACCACCGGCCCCGGCGCAGGCGGTCGAACACGCGGATGTCGAGCAGCTGCGAAGCGATGAAGGCCAGGCCCGAGGCGGCGGCGATGCGCGCCGGCGCGAGAAGCAGCGACACCGCCACGGCGACCGCGAAGCCGACCCAGGCCACGCGCCGCGCCATGCCGGGGCCGAAGCGCCGGTTGACGAGGTCGCTCACGAGGTAGGCCACCGGGTAGGTGAAGGCGCCCCAGGTGAGCCAGTCGTTGATGGCGAACTGCACGAGGATGTTGGACGCGAGCACCACGGCGGCCATCGCCAGCGTGGCGACGGCCAGCTGGCCGGTGGTAGGGCGGTGGAAGTGCATCGTCAAACGACGCTGCCGAGCACGCTGCGCGCCACGGCCTCGGCCACCTTGATGCCGTCCACGCCGGCCGACAGGATGCCGCCCGCGTAGCTCGCGCCTTCGCCGGCAGGGTAGAGGCCGCGCACGTTGAGGCTCTGGAAGTCGTCGCCGCGCGTGATGCGGATGGGCGACGAGGTGCGCGTTTCCACGCCGGTGAGCACGGCGTCGTGCGTGTCGAAGCCCTTGATCTTGCGGCCGAAGGCCGGGAAGGCTTCGCGCATCGCCTCGATGGCGTAGGCGGGCAGGGCCTGGTGCAGGTCGGTCGGTGTCACGCCGGGCTTGTACGACGGCGTGACGCTGCCGAGCGCCGTCGACGGCTTGCCGGCGATGAAGTCGCCCACCAGTTGGCCGGGCGCGTGGTAGTTGCTGCCGCCGAGCACGTAGGCGTTGCTTTCGAGCTGGCGCTGCAGCGCGATGCCCGCGAGCGCATCGCCCGGGAAGTCGCGCGGGTCGATGCCCACGACGATGCCCGCGTTGGCGTTGCGCTCGTTGCGCGAGTACTGGCTCATGCCGTTCGTGACCACGCGGCCCGGCTCGCTGGTGGCCGCGACCACGGTGCCGCCGGGGCACATGCAGAAGCTGTAGACCGAGCGGCCGTTGCTGGCGTGGTGCACCAGCTTGTAGTCGGCCGCGCCCAGCAGCGGGTGGCCCGCGTGGCGGCCCCAGCGGGCGCGGTCGATCAGGCCCTGCGGGTGCTCGACGCGGAAGCCGATCGAGAAGGGCTTGGCCTCGATGTACACGCCGCGGGCGTGCAGCATCTCGAAGGTGTCGCGCGAGCTGTGGCCCAGCGCCATCACGACATGGTCGGCGCGCAGCTCGCTGCTCTGGCCGGTGGTCTGGTCGAGCACAGTGAGGCCACGCAGATGGCCGTCTTCGATGTGCACGTCGGTGACGCGCTGCTCGAAGCGGATCTCGCCGCCGAGCGCGACGATCTGCTCGCGGATGTTCTCCACCACCTTCACCAGCTTGAAGGTGCCGATGTGCGGGTGCGCGACATAAAGGATTTCGGGTGGCGCGCCGGCCTTCACGAACTCTTCCATCACCTTGCGGCCGAGGAAGCGCGGGTCCTTGATCTGGCTGTAGAGCTTGCCGTCTGAAAAAGTGCCGGCGCCGCCTTCGCCGAACTGCACGTTCGACTCGGGGTTGAGCACGCTCTTGCGCCACAGGCCCCAGGTGTCGCGGGTGCGCTGGCGCACGGTCTTGCCGCGTTCGAGCACGATGGGCTTGAAGCCCATCTTCGCGAGCATCAGCGCCGCGAAGATGCCGCAGGGGCCGAAGCCGATCACCACGGGCCGCGTGGCATCCGCAGGCGCCTGGCCCGGCGGCGTGTAGCGCATGTCGGGCGCGGGCTGGATGTGCGGGTGGCCGGCGTGCTTGGCCAGCAGCGCGGCTTCGAGCGCGGCGTCGGCCAGCTGCACGTCGCAGATGTAGACCGTGAGCAGGTCGACCTTGCGGGCGTCGAAGCTGCGCTTGTAGACGGTGTGGGAGGCGATCGCTTCAGTCGGAACGTCGAGCGTTCGGGCGATCAGGGTGGCCAGCGCCTCTGGGGCGTGGTCGAGCGGGAGTTTGAGTTCGGAGATTCGCAGCATGTCGTGGGGCTTGTGGTTATCAAGCAGACCGACGATTTTAAGCGCCCGAGGCGCTATGAAACTTGTAGCTGGATCAGGCGGGCAGGAAGCCCTCGACCGACAGGTAGCGCTCGCCGGTGTCGTAGTTGAAGCCCAGCACCACCGCATCGGGCGCCAGCGAGGGCAGCTTCTGCGCAATGGCCGCGAGCGTCGCGCCCGACGAGATGCCGACCAGGATGCCTTCCTCGACCGCGCAGCGGCGCGCCATTTCGCGCGCCGGCTCTGCGTCGACCTGCAGCACGCCGTCCAGCAGCGAGGTGTCCAGGTTCTTCGGAATGAAGCCCGCGCCGATGCCCTGGATGGGGTGGGGCGCCGGCGCGCCGCCCGAGATCACGGGCGAGGCCACGGGCTCCACCGCGAACACCTGCAGCTTCGGCCACTTCTTCTTGAGCACCTTCGCCACGCCGGTGATGTGACCGCCCGTGCCCACGCCGGTGATGAGCACGTCGATGCCCTCGGGAAAGTCGGCCGCGATCTCCTCGGCCGTGGTGCGCACGTGCACGTCGACGTTGGCGGGGTTGTTGAACTGCTGCGGCATCCACGCGCCCGGCGTGCCGGCCACGATTTCCTCGGCGCGGGCGATGGAGCCCTTCATGCCGTTGGCGCGCGGCGTGAGGTCGAAGGTGGCGCCGTAGGCCAGCATGAGGCGGCGGCGCTCCACCGACATGCTGTCGGGCATCACCAGGATCAGCTTGTAGCCCTTGACGGCCGCGACCATCGCCAGGCCGATGCCGGTGTTGCCCGAGGTGGGCTCGACGATGGTGCCGCCGGGCTTGAGCGCGCCGCTCTTCTCGGCGTCTTCCACCATCGACAGCGCGATGCGGTCCTTGATCGAGCCGCCGGGGTTGGCGCGCTCCGACTTGATCCAGACCTGCTGCTTCGCATGGCCGAACAGGCGGTTGATGCGGATGTGCGGCGTGTTGCCGATGGTCTGGAGGATGTTCTGGGCCTTCATGGAATCTCCTTGGGTGCGAGGGTCGGATGGTCAGCGCGCATTGTGGCGCCCCCTGGGCCGGGTTGCACCCGGCCCGCGACCGTTTCAGCACGAGGGGATGGCAGGCCGTTGCGGTTCAGGCCTCCAGGGCTTCCAGCGGCCCGAAGAACTCGTAGCGAAGCTGCTGCTTCGGCACGCCGAGCGCCAGCCCGTTCGCATACACCGCCTGCATGAAGGGCTTCGGTCCCAGAAAGTACAGGTCGACGTCGCGGTCTTCCGGCAGCAGCCCGGCCAGCAGCTCGCGGGTGACGAAGCCGGTCGCGTGCGGCGTGTCGGTATCGCGCGGCGCGTCGTAGACATACAGCGGCTTCACGTTCGCATGCCGCTGCGCGAGCGCGTCGACGCGGGCGCGGAAGGCGTGCGCGCCGCCGTGCCGCGCCGCATGGACGAAGTGCACCGGCCGGCCCGTGTGCGCCACCGACTCGAGCATGCTCATCGCGGGCGTGATGCCCACGCCGCCCGTCACCAGCACGAGGGGACGCGCCTGTTCGCCCGCGGGCTGCAGCACGAAGTCGCCGCACGGCGCCTGCACCTGCAGCCGCGTGCCGACCGCGGCGGCCTCGTGCAGCCAGTTCGAGGCGCGGCCGCCTTCTTCCTTCTTCACGCTGATGCGGTACCACGGCTTGCCCGGCGCGTCGGACAGCGAGTAGTTGCGCCGCACCGGCTGGCCGTCGATCTCCAGCACCAGCGTGAGGTACTGCCCCGGCGAGAACGCCAGCAGCGCGCCGCCGTCCACGGGCTCCAGGTAGAACGAGGTGATGACTTCGCTCTCGTCCTCGCGCCGGGCCACGCGGAACTCGCGCGTGCCGCGCCACCCGCCGGGTTGCGCCGCATTGGCGCTGTAGACGGCTTCTTCCGCGGCGATGAGCAGGCCCGCCAGCGACTCGTAGGCTTCGCCCCAGGCGGCGATCACTTCGTCGGTGGCGGCATCGCCGAGCACCTCCTTCACGGCGCGCAGCAGGTAGTGGCCGACGATCGGATAGTGCTCCGGCAGCACGCCCAGCGCGGCGTGCTTCTGGATGATGCGGGGCAGGGCGCCGGCGATCGCTTCGAGCCGGTCGATGTGCGCGCCATAGGCGATGACCGCCCCCGCCAGCGCGCGCGCCTGCGTGCCGGCCGCCTGGTGCGCCTCGTTGAAGAAGGCCTTCACCTGCGGATGGCCCTCGAACATGATCTTGTAGAAGTGGCTGGTGATGGCCTCGCCGTGGGCCTGGAGCGCGGGCACGGTGGACTTGACGATGGCGATGGTTTGCGGGTTCATGGTCTGGCGCTTCCTCTGTTGAGATGCCTTTGTCTTCTCACGATCCGTGCCAGCCGGAAGGCCTCTGCAAGTGCTTGACGCCATTGGGGATTTATTGGGCGTGGTCAAATTAACAACAACTTCAGCGTTGTACTTATGACCACATTGCGTGTCGATTCGACCACCGAGGCCTCACCACCCGAGCCCGAGCCCGAAGCCGAGGCTGCCCGCTACCGATCGCTGCTCGCCGCCGCGCGCGGACTGGTCCGCTGCGATGCCGCCGCGCTGCTGCAGCTCGATGTCGACGTGCTGAAGCCCGTCGCGGTCGACGGCCTGAGCGACGAAACCCTGGGGCGCCAGTTTCCCGTGGCCGCCCATCCGCGCTTCGCGCGCCTGCTCGACAGCGAACGGGGCCTGCGCTTCGCCCACGACAGCAACCTGCCCGACCCGTACGACGGCCTCGTCGCCGGCCAGCCGGGCATCCTGCCGGTGCACGACTGCATGGGCGCACCGCTGCGCCTGCGCGGTGCCGTCTGGGGCCTGCTCACGCTGGATGCGCTGGAGCCGCACGCCTTCGATGCCGTGGGCCCGGCGCAGATGGAAGCACTGATCGCCCTCGTCGAAACCGGCATCGAGGCCGCCCACACGATCCGCGAGATGCAGGCGCGCGCGATGCGCGAGCAGGCCGTCGCGCAGGCCCTGCGCGCAGGGCGTGGCGCGCCGCGCGAGCTGCTGGGCAGCAGCCCGGCGATGAAGCAGCTGTGCCACGAGATCGACACCGTCGCCGTGTCCGACCTCACGGTGCTGCTGCTCGGCGAAACCGGCGTGGGCAAGGACCTGGTCGCGCAGCGCCTGCACGCGCGTTCGCGCCGCAGCGAGCAGCCGCTGGTGCAGGTCAACTGCGCGGCGCTGCCCGAGTCGCTGGCCGACAGCGAGCTCTTCGGCCACAAGCGCGGCGCGTTCACCGGCGCCGTGCAGGACCGCGACGGCAAGTTCGAGATCGCCGACGGCGGCACGCTCTTTCTCGACGAGGTCGGCGAACTGCCGCTGAGCGTGCAGGCCAAGCTGCTGCGCGTGCTGCAAAGCGGCGAGGTGCAGCGCCCCGGCAGCGACCGCATGCGCAAGGTCGACGTGCGCGTGATCGCGGCCACCAACCGCGACCTGCCCGCGGCGATCGCGCAGGGGCGTTTTCGCGCCGACCTGTACCACCGGCTGTCGGTCTATCCGCTCGTGGTCGCGCCGCTGCGCGAACGGGGGCGCGACGTGCTCGTGCTGGCCGGCAGCTTCCTCGAGGAGAACCAGCACCGGCTGGGCGCGCGCAACCTGCGGCTCTCGCCGGCGTCGAAGGCCGCCATGCTCGCGCACGGCTGGCCGGGCAATGTGCGCGAGCTCGAGCATGTGATCAGCCGCGCCTCGCTGCGGGCGTTCAGGGAGCAGCCGCGCGGTTCGCGCTGGACGGCCATCGAACCGCATCACCTGGCGCTGGACAGCGCCGCCGTCGTGGGAAGCGCCGTGGCAGTGCCCGTGCAGGCCCCGGCGAACGAACACGCGGGGCCTGTCATCGCTGGCGGCACACTGCGCGACGCGACCGAGGCCTTCCAGCGGGCCTGGCTCTCGGAACTGCTCGCCCGTCACGGCGGCCGCGTGGCCAGCGCCGCGCGCGAGGCCGGCATCGACCGCAGCAACTTCCATCGAACGCTGCGCAAACTGGGCCTGGTGCAGGCCGGTGACAGCGAAACGCCCGGTTGAAGGTCGGCGCGCGACACCGCTTGAAGGGTCATTGATGGGGCGGGCGATAATCGAGAGGTGAAGCACGCCAGACCGCCGCTGGTGCAAGCCCGAAAGGGACGATGCTCTGCCTTCGGGCAACAGCATCGGGTCGAAAGATCGCACTGGAGGAACGTCCGGACTGCACAGGACAGCGCAGGAGTTAACGACTCTCCACCGTGAGGTGAGGATCAGAGCAACAGAGACGAGCCGATTCAGTTCGGGTGAAACGGGCAATCTCTGCGCGCAGCAACACCAAGTAGGCCAGTATTGAGGTGGTTCCGCTGAGCTGGCGGGTAGGTGGCATCGAGCCGTTTGGCGACAAACGGCCCAGAGTAATGGCGGTCACGCCGGGGTCTTCGCAAGAGGGCTCCGGTGCACAGAATCCGGCTTATCGGCGAGCTTCACACTTTTCTTTCCCTTCCCCCTTTTCCCTGGGCCGCGCGCTGACGACGTGCGCGGCCGCGTGCAAGACTCGGTAGAAACCCGTACAATTGTTAGCAAGCTAACTAATTGATAACGCCGTGGCCGATACCGAACCCATCTCCCCGTTGCGCGAACACGCGCTGATGCGGCTCGGCACCTCGCTGTCGGTGCTCCAGCGCGGCTACCGCGCGGCGGCCGACAAGGCGGTGGCGCACGTGGGCCTGTCGCAGACGCTGGCCTGGCCGGTTGTGGTGCTCGGGCGCATGGAAGACGGCGTGCGCCAGGGCACGGTGGCCGAGGCGCTGGGCATCGAGGGGCCGTCGCTGGTGCGCTCGCTCGACCAGCTGGTCGAGGCCGGCTTCGTCGAGCGCCGCGAAGACCCGGCCGACCGCCGCGCCAAGACGCTGCACCTCACGCCCGCCGGCCGCGCCGTCTGCGAGCCCATCGAGGCGGCGCTGCGCCAGATGCGCGCCGCGCTGTTCGACGGCATTCCCGACGAGGACATCGCCGCCACCTTGCGCGTCTTCGGCGCGCTCGAGGCCAAGCTCGGCCGCAGTGCCGCCGGCATGCAGAGCCTGCAGCAGGAAGGGCGCGGCTCGTAAATGGCGATGTCGATGGCGCTGCCGCGCTTCACCCGCGCGGAAGTTCTCTTTTCCGTCAAGAGCTTCGCCGCCGCGATGCTGGCGATGTACCTGGCCAGCCGCGCCGGCCTGCCGCGCCCGTTCTGGGCGCTCATGACCACCTACGTCGTCGCCCATCCGCTGGCCGGCGCCGTGCGCTCCAAGGCGGTGTTCCGCTTCTGCGGCACGCTCATCGGCAGCGTCGCCACCGTGCTCATGGTGCCCGCGCTGTCCAATGCGCCCGAGCTGCTCACGCTGGTGCTCGCGCTGTGGGTCGGGCTGTGCCTGTATGTGTCGCTGCTCGACCGCACGCCGCGCTCGTACGTCTTCATGCTCGCCGGCTACACGGCGGCGCTGATCGGCTTTCCGTCGGTGCAGACGCCGCTCGTGCTGTTCGACACCGCCGTGGCGCGCGTGGAAGAGATCGGCCTGGGCATCTTCTGCGCCACGCTGGTCCACAGCCTCGTGCTGCCCGCGGGGCTCGCGCCCACCGTGCTGGGCCTGCTCGACCGCACGCTGAAAGACGCGCGCCAGTGGATCGGCGACCTGTTCCAGCCCGGCGACCGCAGCACCCCCAAGGACGCCGACCCCAAGCGCCTGGACGACGACCGCCGCCGCCTCGCCGGCGACATCACGCAACTGCGCCTGCTCTCGACCCACGTGCCCTTCGACACCACGCACCTGCGCTGGACCGCCGGTGCGATCCGCGCCATGCAGGACCGCGTGGCGGCGCTCACGCCCGCGCTGTCGGCCGTCGAAGACCGGCTGCAGGCGCTGGCGCAGGCCGAAGGCCGCCTTGCGCCCGACGTCACCGCCGTGCTGGCGCTGGCCGCGCAATGGCTGCGCGACGAAAGCGACCCGGCCGTCGACGCGTCGGCCCGCCTGCAGGCGCTGCGCCAGGCGATCGCCGCGCTGGGCAGCGCGCAGGACGCGGGGTTGACGCCCTGGGCCCGTGCGCTGCGCATCGGCCTCGCAGGCCGGCTCGAAGAACTGGTCGACGGCTGGACCGCCTGTGCCCGGCTGCGCCGCGACATCGACGAAGGCTTGAAGGGCGGCGCGCCGCTGCGCCGCACGGCCGCGCTCGGCCAGCGCGCGATGCACCGCGACCACGGCATGGCGCTGCTGTCGGCGCTGGCCGCCGTCATCGCCATCTGCGTGTGCGGCGCGTTCTGGATCCTCACGGGCTGGACCATGGGCTCGGCCGCCACCATGATGGCCGCCGTCTTCTGCTGCTTCTTCGCCACCATGGACGACCCCGTGCCCGCGATGCACGGCTTCCTGAAGTGGACGCTGTGGTCCATTCCCATCTCGGCCGTCTACGTGCTCGTGCTCATGCCCACGGTGCAGGACTTCGGCATGCTCGCGCTGGTCTGCGCGCCGCTGTTCCTGGTGCTGGGCCTGTACCTGCCGCGCCCGACGCACTTCATGGCCGCGATGGCGCTGGTGTTCGGCGTGTCGGGCACGCTGGCGATGCACGACACCGCCAGCGCCGACCTCGTGAGCTTCATCAACAGCATGACCGGCCAGATCGTCGGCGTGGTGATGGCCGCGCGCGTCACGCGGCTGGTGCGTTCGGTGGGCGCCGACTGGAGCGCGCGCCGCATCCAGCGCGCCACCTGGCGCGAGCTCGGCGACATGGCCGCTTCCTCCCAGCCGCAGTACGCGCAGAGCGACGCCTACGCCGTGCGCATGCTCGACCGCATCGGCCTGCTGGCGCCGCGCATCGCGCAGGCCGGCGGCACCGTCGAGGGCGTGGCCGCGAACGACGCGCTGCGCGACCTGCGCATGGGCGCCGACATCGCCGTGCTGCAGCGTGTGCGCGCGCAGCTGCCGATGGCCACTTCGGCCGCGCTGCTCGGCGGCATCGCGCGCTTCTTCCGCCAGCGCGGCGAAGGCCGCATGGCGCCGCGTCCGGCGGCACTGCTGCCGCAGATCGATGAAGCATTGGCCGCCGTGCTCGCTGCACGCGACATCACCACCGCATCGCGTGCCGCCGTCACCGCACTGGTCGGCCTGCGCCGCAACCTGTTCCCCGACGCGCCGCCTTCGCTCGCGGCTGTGTCTTCTTCTTCACCGCAAGGAGCTTCCGCATGATCGGCGAAGCCAGTTTCTACGGGCTCTACGTGCCCTGGCTCATGCTGCTGGCCGGCGCCGCGCTGCTCGCCCTGTGGGGCGTGCGCCGGCTGCTCGCCGCCACCGGCCTGTACCGCTGGGTGTGGCACCCGGCGCTGTTCGACATGGCGCTGTACCTGCTGCTGCTGTACGGCCTGAGCCGCCTCACGGCGCACCTGCAATGACGTCCGCACCGACAACTCAAACAACACAGAGATTCCCATGAAAGCCAACCCCTTCGCAGACAACCCCCGGGCCCAGAGCCTGCTGCGCGTTCTCCTCACCGTGGCCGTGGTGGCCGCCGCCGTCTGGGCGGGCTTTCGCCTGTGGGACCACTACGAGCTCGCGCCGTGGACGCGCGACGGTCGCGTGCGCGCCAACGTGGTCCAGATCGCGCCCGACGTCTCGGGACTCGTCACGGCCGTGCCGATCCGCGACAACCAGCCGGTCGCCGCCGGCACGCTGCTGTTCGAGGTGGACCGCGCGCGCTACGACCTGGCCGTGCGCCAGGCGCAGGCCGCGCTCGCCGCGCAGCGCGCCGTGAGCGCCCAGGCCCAGCGCGAGAACGCGCGCAACACGGGGCTCGACGAGCTGGTGTCGAAGGAGTCGCGCGAACAGACCCGCGCCCGCGTCGAGCAGGCCCAGGCCGCCGTCGCGCAGGCCGAGGTGGCGCTCGATTCGGCGCGCCTGAACCTGCAGCGCGCCGAAGTGCGCGCACCGGCCGACGGCCTCGTCACCAACCTCGACCTGCGCCAGGGCAGCTACGCCGCCGCGGGCCGGCCGGTGCTCGCGCTGGTCGATGCGCAGTCGTTCTACGTCGAGGGCTATTTCGAAGAAACCAAGCTGCCGCGCATCCACCTGGGCGACCGCGTGCGCGTGACGCCGATGGGCGGCGGCGCGGTGCTCGAAGGCGCGGTCGACAGCGTGGCCGCCGGCATCGCCGACCGCGACCGCTCCACCAGCGCCAACCTGCTGCCCAGCGTGAACCCGACCTTCAACTGGGTGCGGCTGGCGCAGCGCATCCCGGTGCGCGTGAAGCTCGACCCGCTGCCCGAAGGCGCGCGCCTCGTGGCCGGCCAGACCGTCACGGTGCAGGTCCTCGAACACGACGCGGCCCACGCGGCCGCCGCACCGAAGAAGGGATGACCGCCATGACCCGCTTCGCCTTTCGCATGGCTTCGCTCGCGGTCGCGGCCGGGCTCGCGGCCTGCGCGGCGGTCGGCCCCGACTACCGGCAACCGCCCGAGGCGCTGGCCAGCCAGCCCGCTGCCGGCAAGCCTTTCGCCGAAGCACCGGCCAACGCCGCGCCGCTGCCCGCGCACTGGTGGCGCCTGTACCACGACCCGCTGCTCGACCGCCTCGTCACCCAGGCGCTCGCGCACAACACCGACCTGCGCCAGGCCGTGGCCAACCTCGAGCGCGAACGTGCCATCGAAACCGAAGTGGCCGGCGCCAAGTACCCCTCCATCGGCGTGAACGCCGGGCCCTCGTTCGGCCACGTCTCGGGCCTGTCGCTGCTGCAGAAGGGCTACGAGCCGCCGAACACCTTCAACTACAGCGCGGGCGCGTCGCTGTCGTACCAGGTCGACCTGTTCGGCCAGATCCGCCGCGCCATCGAGGCCTCGGCCGCCAGCAGCCAGGCGGCCGAGGCTGCGCTCGACCTCGTGCGCGTGAACGTCGCGGCCGGCACCGCGCGCGCCTACGCCGAAGCCTGCTCGGCCGGCCTGCGGCTGCAGATCGCGCAGAAGTCGGTCGCGCTGCAACAAGACGCCGTGAACGTCACCGAGCGCCTGCAGCGTGCGGGCCGCGCCGGCGCCATCGACGCCGGCCGCGCGCGCGCCCAGCTCGCGCAGCTCGACGCCGCGCTGCCGCCGCTGAAGGCCCAGCGCCAGGGCGCGCTCTACCGCCTGGCCACGCTCACCGGCGCGCTGCCGCAAGACTTTCCGCGCGAGGTGGCCGACTGCACCACGCCGCCGCGCGTGGCCGGCGCGCTGCCGGTGGGCGACGGCGCCGCGCTGCTGCGCCGCCGGCCCGACATCCGCCAGGCCGAGCGCAGCCTCGCGGCCTCCACTGCGCGCATCGGCGTGGCCACGGCCGACCTCTATCCGAAGGTCACGCTGGGCCTGTCGGGCTCGTCGGCCGGCCATGCCACCGGCTTCGGCCGCCAGGACACGCTGGCCTGGAGCGTCGGCCCGCTGATCTCGTGGACCGTGCCCAACACCGGCGCCGCGCAGGCCCGCATCGCACAGGCCGAGGCCGGCACGCGCGCCGCGCTCGCCAAGTTCGACGGCACCGTGCTCACGGCGCTGCGCGAGACCGAGACCGCGCTCGGCACCTACGCCCGCGAGCTCGACCGCCGCGCCGCCCTGCAGGCCTCGCGCGACGAAAGCGCCAAGGTCGCCGCGCAGGCGCGCCAGCTGTACCGCAACGGCCGCACCGCCTACCTCGACGCGCTCGACGCTGAACGCGCACTGGCCGGCGCCGACGCCGCATTGGCCGCCAGCGAGGCGCAACTGGCCGACGACCAGGTCGTGCTGTTCATGGCGCTCGGCGGCGGCTGGGAGCCGGTCGATGACGCGGTCGCACAAAGCCAACAAGGCAAGCCCGCCACGACCGTCCGCTGAGCGGCACGTGCCGCTCGCCGGCCGCAACGCTCAGCGCGTGAACAGCCAGCCGCCCTTGGGCTGGCGCGTCAGCTCGTGGCGCTTGATGGCGCGCTCCTCGCCGTCGTCGCCCACGTAGACCACGTCGAAGCGCAGCAGCCGGGGCGACACCAGCTTCCAGTTCTGGATGCGCTGCACCGTCACGCAGGCGGTCTTGTCGTGGTACTGCATCTCGGCCATCGGCCCGCCCTGGAAACCCGTGCCGTCGAACAGCCGGCCGGGCGCCGCGAAGGGGTTGAGCACCGCGCCGTTGCGCGCCGTGATGCAGCCTTCGGTACGCAGGAAGGATTCGATGGTCGGCGACGCGCTTCCCACCACCTTGCCCACCGCGGGGCTCGGGGGCTTGCCGCCGACGGCTTCGCGGATGCGTTCCACCTGCACGGCGGTGATCGGCGCGAGGCCGTCCTTGGAAACCACGGCGGGCGGGGCGGCTGTCGTCGCTTCGGGCGGTGAACCGACCGGCGCGTCGGGGAACAGCAAGGCCGTGAGGTAGCTGCAGCCCGCCAGCAGCGTCAGGGGCAGGGTGCAGGCCAGGGTGCGGATCGGTGTGCCGAACTTCATGGTGCTGGTATCTCCCGTGTGCGGCGCGGGGCCGCTGTCTTCAGGTGGCAGTTTGCGGTGCTGCCTCGTCGTCCTCAAGCCGCTTTCAAAAACGCTCGTTCGGCGCCAGGTAGCGCCACTGGCCCGGCTGCAGCCCGGCCAGCGAGACGCGGCCCACGCGCAGGCGCCGCATGGCGACGATGCGCAGGTTCACGCCGTCGCAGATGTGCGCGATCTGCCCGGGCCGCGCGCCCTTGAGAGCAAAGCGAAGGCCGGTCTGCTCGGGCGACTGCCGGCCGATGCTCACGCGCGCGGGCGAACGCTCCAGCCGCGCCAGCACCTCGGGGCTCACCGGGCCGGCCACGTCGACCATCACTTCGTGCTCGAGGATGCCCGCGTCTTCCTGCAGTTTGCGCTCGATGCGCCATTCCTGCGTGTAGGCCACGAGGCCGCTGGCGCCGGTTTCGAGCGGCGTCATGCAGCGCTGGCCGCGCGCATGCGCCGGCAGGAAGCGCTGGCCCTCGCGCTCGGGCTCGTGGTGGTTGGCGGCCACCAGCAGCTGGTGGGCGTTGTCGGTCGGCATGCCGGCGGGCTTGTAGAGCACCATCGTCACCGGCACCACGGGCTCGGGCCGCGCACCGGCGGCGATCTCGACCTGCTGGTGCGGCTGCACGCGCGACTGCGGCAGCAGGGCGGGCACGCCGTCCACGCGCACGGCGCCGTTCTCGATCAGCAGCTCGGCCTCGCGGCGCGACACCTGGGCCAGCGCGGCCACGCGCTTGGCCAGGCGCACGCCTTCGTCGTCGGGCGCAGAGGGGCGGTTCGAGCGGTTCATCGCGCGTCAGCCAGTTGACGGATGCGCGCCACGTGCGCCGCCAGCGAACGCGCCGCCACCGGCCACATGCGCTCGGGCACGTCGTCGTAGGCGAGCGGCAGCCACTGCTCGGGCGTGCCGTCGGGCAGCCGCTGCATCGCGGCGGCGATCTTGGCCTCGCGCTTGAGGCGGTGCGCCTTCAGGTGCGCGATGGCAGTGCGCGCAAAGCCGATCACGTAGCCGTGCGCCGGCAGGATGAAATCGATGCCGCCGGCCGCGCAGGCCGCGTCGAGCTTGTCGAGCGAATCGAGGTAGGCCGTCATGTCGCCGTCCGGCGGGTCGACCACCGTCGTGCTGCCATTGAGGATGTGGTCGCCCGAGAACAGCAGGCCGTCTTCTTCGAGCACCAGGCACAGGTGGTTGGCCGCATGGCCGGGCGTGTGGATGGCGCGCAGCGTGTGCACGAGCGGCGCGCCGTCGGGCGCGGTGCCCGAGAGCACCAGCCGTTCGCCGTCGGCCAGCTCGCGCTCGGCGCTGAAGCGTGCGGTGGAACGTGCCGTGGGCGCGGACGACAGCCCGAGGATCGGCGGCTTGCGCCCCGCCGCGCACAGCGCCTGCAGCGGCGCGGCGCCCGGCGAGTGGTCGGCGTGCGAGTGCGTGCAGACGATCAGGCGGATGTCGCCCTGCGTGGCTTCCATCAGCCGTGCGAGGTGCGTCGCGTCGTTCGGGCCCGGATCGATCACGAGGTAGCCGGTGGCCGCGTCGCCCACGAGATACGTGTTGGTGCCCGGGCCGGTCATGGCGCTGGGGTTCGGCGCGGTGAGGCGTTGCACGTTCTTCAGCAGCGCCACGGGCTGCGTGCTCTGCCAGTCGAGCGCATGCGCGATCTGGCCGTCGGGGCACACCAGCGCGAGCTCGCCGAAGGGCGACTCGTGTTCCATGTAGCGTGCGTCCTCGCCCTTGAGCAGGCCGGCGCGCGGGCAGCTGGTCCACAGCGGCTTCTCCTGGCCGTCGGCCCCGGGCGCGCAGGCCGCGAGCACCGCATCGACCGTCGCGTAGGCCGCCATGCGCTGCAGCGTGCGGATGGTCGGGAAGATCATGAAGAAGCGGCCCGCCTCGTGGCGCGCCAGCGCGTCGGCCGGGCGCACCCAGCAGGGCTCGAACTGTTCGCTCTCGTCGGCCGTGGGCTCCTGGCCCTCGGGCATGCGCGCCACCAGGAAGGGCACGTCGAAACGCTTGGGCAGGTCGCGGTCGGTGATCCAGTGCGCGAAGGTGAAGACCTCGTCGGCCGACAGCACCAGGCCGCGCGCGGCGCACTGGTCGGCGAAGGCCGTGCCGGCGGTGGCGTTGCGGTCCATGGCGGCGACCTCGCCGGCGCTCACCGCGCGACCGTCGGCGTGGCGGGCCAGCAGGAGGCCGAGTTCTTCGAAGGCCTCGCGGATCGCGGCGATGGCCTGCGTGTGCTGCGTGTCGCTCTGCGTGGCGCGGCGTGCCGCGATGCGTGCGGCGGCGGCGTCGGCCGCGTCGATGTGGCCCCCCGGAAAGACGTAGGCACCGGGTGCGAAGCTCGCGGTGGCCGAGCGGCGGGTCATGAGGACCTCCAGGCCGGCGTCGGTGTCGCGCAGCAGCAGGACGGTGGCGGCGGCGCGCACGGGCACCGGTTCGCGATGGGTGTGGAGTTGTTGTGTGGGGCGGACCATGGAGCGATTATGGAGAGGCAAGGGGCGCGGTGCATAAGCACATGTGCAAACAGATATCAGCCGCGCGCCACAATCGGCGCCTGCACCGTCCGCCTCGAAGAAAGACCGACATGGCCCATTCTCCCTTCCCGCGTCGCGCCCTGCTGGCCGCTGGCGCCTTGCTCTGCACCGCTGCCGCATCGACCCTGGCGCTGGCCCAGCCCGACTGGCCGCAACAACCCGTCACACTGATCATGGGCTTCCCGGCCGGCTCGGGCGTCGACGTGGTGGCCCGCGCCATCCAGGAGCCGCTGTCGCGCCAGCTCGGCAAGCCCGTGATCATCGACTACAAGTCGGGCGCGGCCGGCAACATCGCCAGCGAGTACGTCGCCCATGCCAAGCCCGACGGCTACACGCTCTCGTTCGGCACCGCCGCCACGCACGGCAGCAATGCGGCGCTCTACAAGAAGCTGCCCTTCGACGTGGAGGCCGACTTCGTGCCCGTGGCGCCCGTGCTCGACGTGTCGAACGTGCTCACCATCAACCCCGACGTGATCAACGTGCGCACGCTCAAGGAGTTCGTCGAGCTGGTGAAGGCCAACCCCGGCAAGTACAACTACGCCTCCACCGGCAACGGCGCGGGCACGCACATGGCCTTTGCCGAGTTCAACTCGCGCCTGGGCCTGAACATGGTCCACGTGCCCTACAAGGGCGGCCCCGAGGCCATCACCTCGGTGGTGCGCGGCGAAACCTGCTGCATCATGAATCAGGTGCAGACCGTGCTGCCGCACTACAAGGCCGGCAAGGTGCGCCTGCTGGGCGTGACCACCGCCACGGCGGTGCCGGCCGTGAAGGAGGTGCCGACCATCGCCTCCAGCGGCCTGCCCGGCACCAAGGGCTTCGACAGCGCCATCTGGTTCGGCATCTTCGCGCCCAAGGGCACCGACGCCCACATCGTCGACAAGCTCAACGCCGCCGTGAAGACCGTGCTCGAGCAGCCCGAGATCCGCGAGCGTTTCGAGAGCCAGGGCAACACCGTGCGCATCGAGTCGCCCGCGCAATTCAAGAAGACCGTGCACGCCAACCGCGTGAAGTGGGCCGAGGTCGCCAAGGCGGCGAACATCAGCATCGACTGATCACAAGGTCTTGGTCAGCGTGAGGATGAAACGGGCCTTGTTCGGCGAGTAGGTCGTCTGGCCGACGGTGCCGAAACCGTAGTCGTAGCCCGGGTTGGCCACTGAAACGTACGAACTCTTCTTGTTCGCGCCCTGCACCGAGCCCGTGAGCGTGAGGCCGCTGCCGAAGTCGTAGGTCGCGCCGACGTTGTAGTCGACGTAGCTCCTGTAGCCCAGGCCGCGGATGTCGCTGGACATGTTCGTGTAGCCGACAGCCGCCTTCAGCGTGACCTTGGGCACGATCTCCTTGCTGTAGGCCAGGTTCAGGTAGCCGGTGTTGCGGCCCGTGCGGCCCGAGCCGGTCTTGGCGCCGGCGTAACCGAAGTAGTCCTTCGACACCGTGTGCGAGTACTTCAGCGTGAACGAGCCGAGCGTGGCGTCGGTGTAGCCCGCGCTGGCGTACAGCTCCGTCGTGTTGCCCGTCGAATTGCCCGGGTACAGGTAGGTGAGGGCGCCCACGTCCATGTCGAGCGGGCCGGCCTTGAACTTGTAGCCGCCGTACAGGTCGCTCTCGAGGCTGTTGCCCTTGAGCCAGTTGACGCTCGAATTCCAGTTGCCGATGTAGAAGCCGCTGTCGCCGAAGGCGTAGTCGAAGCCGCCCTGCACGGCGGGCTTGAAGCCGCGGGTCTTGGCGTAGTCGTTCTTGCCCAGCATGTCCTGGTCCTGGCCGCGGAACTTGTAGTTCGTGGTCAGCGCCACGTTGCCCGTGAGCTGCGCGTTCGCGAGCATCGGCAGGGCGAACAGGGTGGGAAGAACGAGCACCGGCAAGGCGGTGCGGAGAAGGTGTTTCATCGAAAGAATTCGCTAACGGATGGAGGAGCCGGCAGCGTAGAAGCGCGGGTCTAAAAGCCGCGTAAAAAACGAAGGCCCCGGCGCAAAAGTTGTGTGTCGGGCATCGTCATCGCGACCACGCCCACCACCACGCAGGCCAGCCCGACCCACGCCGTGGCCGCCAGCGTCTCGCCCAGGCACACCACGCCGATCGTCACGCCGATGGGCACGCGCAGATAAGCCTGCGCCGAGGTCGACATCGGCCCCAGCGTCCTGATGAGCCGGAAGTAGATCGTGAAGGCCAGCGCCGTGGAGAGCACCGCCAGCGCCAGCACGGCGAGCATCGAGGCGGTGGAGGGGGCGAGCGTCCAGGGCCTGTCGATCACCAGGCTCGCGGGCACGAGCAGGGCCGCGCCGCTCAGCAGCGAACCGGCCGCGGGCACCATCGGGTCCAGGCCCTTGAACACGCGGCCGAACATCGCGGCGCAGCCGTAGCAGACGGCGGCCACCACCAGCGCCAGCTGTGCCAGCAGCGAATGCCCCAGCCCGTGCAAGGCCTCGAAGCCCACGATCAGGCAGATGCCGGCCAGCCCTGCCCCCACGCCGAAGAGGCGCTGCAGCGTGGGCTTGCCCGCCCCGCCCAGGCCCCACCCCAGCAGGAAGATGAAGATCGGCGAGGTCGAGTTGAGGATGGTCGCCAGCCCCGCATCCACGCTGCGTTCGGCCCACGCGATCAGCGTGAACGGCAGCACGCTGTTCAGACAAGCCTGCAGCGCGAAGCGCCGCCACGTCGCGCCATCTTTGGGCAAGCGCACGCCGCGCACGCGCAGCACCGCGAGCAGCAGCAACCCGGCGATCAGGGTGCGTGCCGCGATCAGCGTGACCGGCGGAATCGTCGCCACGCCGATCTTGATGAAGGTGTACGAGGCGCCCCAGCAGGTCGCGAGCACCGCGAGCAGCGCCCATTCGAAGGCAGGGGCGTGGGGACGGACTGAAGCGGCGAGCGGGGTCGTTGGCATGGTGCGCCGATCTTCGCGAGACCGGCCCCTCGACACTTCGCTGGTGGGCGAAATGTGGGCGAAACGTGCGCGCGAAGCCTCAGTGATCGTGCCCGTGGCTTCGCGCCGGCGCGGCGCCGTTCAGCAGCGCCGCCAGGTCGACCTCCTGCTCCGCCGCCGCCCCGGCGATCACGCGCTGCTCCAGCTCGTCCAGGTGTTCCAGCGCCACGGCCAATGCGGCGTCGAGCGAGTCGCCCATGAGCGCTTCGATGATCTGTTCATGCTCGCGCGGCGCGCAGCTCGCGGCCTCGGCCGAGTCGTACAGCGCCTTGTACAGCTCGGTGTTCGCAATCAGTCGCCGGATGTACGACAGCAGCTCGTCGCTGCCCGCCATCTGTGCCAGCAGCAGGTGAAAGTCGCCGGCCAGGCGGATCGCGTCCTCGCGCCGGCCTTCCTTGAACGCCTTCTGCTCCGCCTGCACGTGCTTGCGCAGCGCGGCGACCTGGTCGCGCGCCAGCCGGCCGAACAGCGTGGCGACCAGCCCGGCCTCCACGATGCGGCGCGCGCGGTAGATGCCGCGCATGTCGTCGATCGACGGGTTGGGCACGAAGGCGCCGCGGTTGTGCTCCAGCACCAGCCGCTTTTCGGAGCCCAGCCGCGCCAGCACCTTGCGCACCGCGCCGCGCGTGCAGGCCAGCGCCTCGGCCAGCGCGCGCTCGCGCAGCGGCGTGCCGGGGCGCAGCTTGCCGCTGAGCAGTGCCTTGGACACGGCGGCGTAGACGCGCTCGTCCACGTTCGCGTCATCGGCGGACTCGATGGGTTCGGTCGAAGGGGCGGGCGCGGCGGATCGGCGGGTGGCGGCAGGCATGGGCCTGCGGATTATTGCCTGCACCCCGCCGCCTCCGGGAAAGCCCCCGGATTGACGCGGCCCGCCCGGCTCCGTACCATTCGCGCCGTTTGGTTAACCAAAATATTTAAAATGGTTAACCAAAAGAAGATCGAATTTCCAACCACCCGAACACACAGAGACATCCCATGAAACTCGCCAAATGGCTGGCCCTGCTGCCGGTCGCCGCCTTCTTCAGCGGGGGATGGCTGTCGTCCGTCGCGCCCACCTTCGTGCTCGGCATGCCCTTCCTGATGGTCTGGAACGTGAGCTGGCTGGTGCTGACCTCGCTCATCATGGTGGTCATCGACCGCGCCGAAGGCGACCTCGACGCGCAAGATGCCCAGGCTGCCCAGGCCGCAGGAGACGCGCGATGAACGCCGCACTCGGCGTGATCGCGCTGTTCGTGGCCGGCGCGCTCGGCCTGGCCGTGCTCGCGCGGCGCGGGCGCACCATGAGCCTGGAGCAATGGGCGCTGGGCGGGCGCGGGCTGGGCACGATCATGGTGTTCCTGCTCATGGCGGGCGAGTCGTTCTCGACCTTCACCTTCCTGGGCGCCAGCGGCTGGTCGTACAGCAAGGGCTCGCCGGCCTTCTACATCCTGGCCTACGGCGGCCTGGCCTACCTCATGGCCTTCTGGATGCTGCCGGCCATCTGGCGCTACGCCACCGCGCACAAGCTGGTGTCGTTCTCCGATTTCTTCGCCCACAAGTACGACAGCCGACCGCTCGGCGTGCTGGTGTCCGTCGTGGCGCTCATGGGCATGGTGGCGCTGCTCACCATTCAGCTGCGCGGGCTGGGCATCATCGTGTCGGAGGCCTCGTACGGCTCCATCGCGCCGCAGGTGGCGATCTGGATCGGCACGCTCGTGATGGTCAGCTACATCCTGTTCTCGGGCATCCACGGCTCGGCCAGCATCGCCATCGTGAAGGACATCCTGATCCTCGTGCTCGCCGTGTTCCTGGGCGTGTACCTGCCGTGGCACTACTACGGCGGCGTCACGCCGATGTTCAGCGCCATCCACGCGGCCAACCCCAGCTTCTTCGAGTTTCCGAAAGAGGGCCTGAACCTCACCTGGTACAACTCGACCATCCTGCTCACGGCGCTGGGCTACTACCTGTACCCGTTCAACCTGACCTCGGTGTATGCCGCGCGCAGCGCGAGCGCGGTGCGCCGCAACACCATCCTGATGCCGCTGTACCAGGTGGTCATCGCCTTCCTGTTCCTGGTGGGCTTCGCGGCCATCCTGCAGGTGCCGGGGCTCAAGGGCTCCGAGGTCGACCTGGCCCTGTTCGGCCTCGTGAAGCACACCTTCGACCCGTGGTTCGTGGGCGTCATCGGCGGCACGGGCGTGCTCACCGCGCTGGTGCCGGGCTCGATGATCCTGCTCACCGCTTCCACCGTGATCGGCAAGAACGTCTACAAGGAAGGCTTCGCGCCCCACGCCACCGACAAGCAGGTCTCGCGCGTGGCGCGTGGCGTGCTGCCCGTGTTCGCGCTGGTGGCTGTGTACTTCGTGCTGCGCGGCGGCACCACCATCGTGGCCGTGGCCATCTTCGCGTCGAGCCTGCTCACGCAGCTGCTGCCCTCGCTGCTGTTCAGCCTGATGAAGAAACCCTTCGGCAGCAAGCACGCCGCCTTTGCGGGCATCCTCGCGGGCGGTGCGGTGCTGGCCTTCACGATGACCACCGGCGCGAACCTCGGCACGCTGTTCCCGGCGGCGCCCGTGGTCTTCAAGTCGCTCAACACCGGGCTGGTGGCGCTGGCGGTCAACGCGCTGGTCTTCGTGGCGGTGGCGCTCGTCACGCCGCGCGTGCTGCCGCGCACCGTGGCGGCGCAACCCGCCTGACCGGTCTTCCTTTGCCTCTGACTCACGAACGAAATCGAATGACCCAGCTCCTGATCCGCAACGTGCGCCCCCTGGGTGCGTCTCCTGTCGATGTGCGCGTGCACGACGGCCGCATTGCCGAGATCGGCGCGGCGCTGGCCGCGCCGGCCGGCGCCACCGTCGAAGACGGCGAGGGCGCCTTGCTGCTGCCCGGCCTCGTCGAAGGCCACACCCACCTCGACAAGACGATGTGGGGCATGGACTGGTACCGCAACGAGGTCGGCACGAACCTCACCGACAAGATCGAGAACGAGCGCGCCTTCCGCCACGCCAGCGGGCACGACGCCGCCGCGCAGTCGCTCGTGCTGGCCAAGGCCTTTCTCGCGCTCGGCACCACGCGCCTGCGCACGCACGTCGACGTCGACACCCAGGCCGGTCTGCGCCACCTCGAAGGCACGCTGCGCACGCGCGAGACGCTGCGCGAGGTGCAGCAGATCCAGGTCGTCGCGTTTCCGCAGTCGGGCCTGCTCGGGCGCGCCGGCACCGCCGAGCTGCTCGACCAGTCGCTGGCCCTGGGCGCCGACGTGCTCGGCGGCCTCGACCCCTGTGCCATCGACGGCGACCCCGTGAAGTCGCTCGACGTGCTCTTCGGCATCGCCCACAAGCACCAGCGCCCCGTCGACATCCACCTGCACGAGCCCGGCGCCATGGGCGCCTTCTCGCTCGAGCTGATCCTGCAGCGCACCGAAGCGCTCGGCATGCAGGGCCAGGTCGCGATCAGCCACGGCTTCTGCCTGGGCGACGTGAGCGAACGCGAGCGCGACGCGTTGCTCGCGCGCATGGCCAAGTTGGGCGTGGTGCTCATCACCAGCGCGCCGGCCTCGCGCAACGTGCCGCCGCTCATGGCGTGCCGCGCCGCCGGCGTCACTGTGCTGGGCGGAAACGACGGCATCCGCGACACCTGGTCGCCCTACGGCAACCCCGACATGCTCGAGCGCGCCATGCTCATCGGCCTGCGCTACAACCTGCGCCGCGACGACGAGCTCGAAGTGGCGCTCGACACCGTCACCCACGCCGGCGCGCGCGGCTGCGGCTTCGCGGCCTACGGGCTCGACGTGAGCTGCCGCGCCGACCTCGTGCTGGTCGACGCGCAAACGCCCGCGCAGGCCGTGGTGGGTCGCCCCGTGCGCAAGCTCGTGGTGTCGGGCGGCCGCGTGGTCGCGCGCCACGGCACGCTCGTGCCCGGCGCCGTGCCCGCGTGAGCCGCGCCGCCTCTTCCGCCTCCGACAACCCGCGCGCCGGCGCGGGCCCGGTCTTCTTCGCCTGCGTGGTCGTGCTGGTGGCGCTCAACCTGCGCGCCTTTCTCACGTCGAGCAGCCCCTTGCTCGAACCGATCCGCGCCGCGACCGGCATCGGCTTCCACGCCGTCGCGCTGCTCACCGTGCTGCCGATGTTCGCGATGGGCGCCGTGTCGCTGTCGGGCGCGGCCGTGGGCCAGCGCCTGGGCGCGCGCGGCGGCATCGCGCTCGGGCTCGGCGCCATCGCGCTGGCTTGCGCCGGCCGCTACGTGGCCGGCGGCGCCGCCGCGCTGCTGTGGAGCGCCGCGCTCGCGGGCGCGGGCGTGGGGCTGGTGCAGGCGCTCATGCCCGGCGTGGTCAAGCAGGCCTACCCCGCGCGGCTCGGCCTCATGACCGGGCTCTATTCGGCCGCCATCATGGGCGGCGGCGGGCTCGGCGCCATGGCCAGCCCGTGGCTCGCGCGCGCCGTGGGCGGCGATGCGCAACTCGACTGGCACGCCGGCCTTGCCATGTGGGCAGTGCTCGCGGTGGTGGCGCTGGTGGCGTGGCTGTACGGTGCGCGGCAGCTGCCGTCTGCGTCGTCATCCGTGCGCACCGCCGATCCGTCGCTCGACCGCGCCTGGCTGCGCTGCTTCGGCCACCGCCGCGCGTGGCTGCTGGCGCTGTGCTTCGGCCTCATCAACGGCGGCTACACCAGCCTTGTCGCGTGGCTGCCGCATTACTTCCATGCCGAGCGCGGCTGGACGGCGCAGCAGGGCGGCGCCGTGCTCGCGCTCATGACGCTGGCGCAGGTCGTCGGCGCGCTCACGCTGCCGGCGCTCGCGCGGCGCGGCGGCCAGCGCGACCTGCGGCGCTGGCTGGTCGGCGCGCTGCTGGCGCAGCTGTCGGGCTTTGCCGCGCTCGGGCTCGCGCTGCCCGTGCCGGCGGCCGTCATCGCCGTCGTGCTCGGCGCCGGCCTGGGCGGTGCGTTCTCGCTGTGCATGGTGCTCGCGCTCGACCACCGGCCCGACCCCGCGCAGGCCGGCGCGCTCGCCGGCTTCATGCAGGGCGTGGGCTTCATGATCGCGGCGCTCGCGCCCTTCGTCACCGGCTGGGTGCGCGAGCAGACCGGCGGCTTCACCATGGCCTGGGCCTACCTGGCCGCCGTCACCGTGCTGCTGCTGCCCGCCGTGCTGCGCTTCGATCCGCGCCGCTACGCCAGTGCCACCGCTGGCCTGTTCGGCGTGCAGGCCGCGCCGGCGCCGTCCCCCATCGAGCAGGCCCGCAAGGCTTGAGACAAACGGAGATCCGACCCATGTACAACGAACACTTCATGCAGCGCGCCCTGGCCCTCTCAGCCCGGGCACTCCAGGAGCCCGGCACCGAGCCCTTCGGCGCCGTCGTCGTCAAGAATGGCGAGGTGGTGGGCGAGGGCTTCAACCACTCCGTCGCGCACCACGACCCCACCTCGCACGGCGAGGTCGAGGCCATTCGCGATGCCTGCCGCCGGCTGGGCACCGTCGACCTGTCGGGCTGCGAGCTCTACACCTCGTGCGAGCCCTGCGCCATGTGCGTGGCGGCCATGCACATCGCGGGCATCGGCCAGCTGTACTACGCGGCCACGCTCGCGCAGTCGGGCGAGGCATTCAAAGGCGTGACCGTGGCGGCGCGTCACCCCATCGACGTCGACGTGCTGCGCACCGAAGCCGGCGCACCGCTGGCCGCGCGTGTGCAACCGGCCGAGCAGAAGATGGACGCCGAAGCCGTGCGCATCCTGTCGGCGTGGGCCGAGCCGCGACGCGGCAACTGAAACAACGCTACGCGGCGGCAGCGTCGCCGCGCGTTGCGGCTTCGAACTCGGCGCGGTTAAGCAGGCCGAAGTACAGCACGTCGTACCACTGCAGCCCCAGCGGATATTCCGTGGCGCGGCTGCGCGTGCTGTCGCAGTCGTCGTCGAAGCGCAGCCCGAAGAACGCATCGAGCGGGGCCGCCTGCTTTTTCGCACCGGCTTCGCGCAGCACCTGCGCCGCCGCCGCGATGTCTTGCGGCAGCGCATCGAGCGCGGCGCCGGCCTGCTGGCAGCGGGCAAGCTCCTTCTCGACGCAGGCCCGCAGCGGGGCTTCTTCCGATTCGGTCATGGTGTCGAGCTCGACCGTCTCCAGCAGCAGGTGCTCGTTGCGGTGGGCTTCGAGAAACGCCAGGGTCTCGTCCAGCCAGCCCGGCAGCTGCGTCGAGCCCGTCGCGGGTGTGGCCGCTGCGGGCGCGACAGCTGCAGGCGGTGCCTTCGGTGCAGCGGGCGGCGAGAACCAGCCCTTGAGTCGGTCGACGAACGACGTGGCCTTTGGCGCAGCCACGACGGGCGGGGCAGCGGGTGCGGGCGCGGGCACCGGCGCCTGCGCCGCCAGGTACCGCATGATGTCGATGAGCCGCTTCACCCGCGCAAAGCCCGGCTCGAAGCGGCCGCTGATCGCGTACAGCCGGACCTTCTCATCCCCCTCGTCGCTGTCGAGGCCGTCGGAGATCAGCGACGCGCACAACTGCGGATCGCCCGACATCAGCAGCCGGTACATGAACGGAATGTCGTAGTTCCATTCGGAGATGCCCGAGATCGTTTCGGGCCGGTCCGTGTACGCCGTGGGCCGGTTGGTGAGGCTGTAGAGGTAAGAGCGATTGGCCATGGATTGATGAAGTGTGAACGGCGGCTGCACTCTGAACGCGCCGCGGTGAACCAACAAAAAATGAAGAAGAGCCACCCCTCGCGAAGCGGCCTTCGGCCTGGTCGGCAGATTCTGCCTTCGCCAGATTTACACTCCGCCCCATGCAAGGAAAGCAAGGCAACGGCGACGTTCAGAGAGGTCTGCAGCCCGTGGTGGAGCTGCGGTCTGAAGGCGCGTCGTACCTGTATTCCGTGCGCGCGCCGCGCTCCAAGGGCGTGATCCCGCCCAGCTCGTACAGCCACACCGGCTTTGCCAGCGTGGCCGATTGCCTGCGCGACATTGCACGCGCGCTCGGGGGCAACTTCACTCGCATCTACGTGCGCCTCGAAGGCCATTGCGTCGGCGAGCGCGACATTGCCGAGCTGCGCAAGGCGCCCGACATCGTCGCGGCCGAACTGCAGGCCCTGTGCCGCGCGGTGATCGCCGAGCAGCAGAAGCAGCAGCAACAACAAGAACAGAGCGAAGCCACCACGCCGCGCTGCTAGCCGCGCGAGGCGGGGTGCCGTCCGCTCACTGCGGCACGTTCACGATGGTCGCCTGCATCATCGCCACCACCTTGTAGTCCGCGTCGCCCGCCTTCGCGAAGGCACGCACTTCGCCCGTGCACACCGCGAGCAGCTTGCCCGAACTCTGCACCCGGCCCACCGCCAGGAAGCGCTCGCCCAGCGCGGGCCGCATGAAGTTGATCTTGAACTCCGCCGTCACCACGTCGCAGCCCTGCGGCGCCTTCGTGAGCCCCGCGTAGCCGCAGGCGCTGTCGACGATGCTCGTCACCGCGCCCGCATGCACATAGCCGCGCTGCTGCGACAGCGCTTTTGAAAACGGCATCTCGATGTGCACCTCGCCGTCGCCCACATGCACCAGCCGCGCGCCGAGCGTGGCCATCAGGCCCTGTGCGTTGAAGCTGTCGGAGATGCGGGTGTGGAGGTCGGTCATGGCTGGCAAGCGAAAAGAAGCAGAAGAAAAAGGGCGCCCATGAGGGCGCCCCGAGGGGTCACTGCATTCTGCCGCGCGGCGCTACGCCCGGTGCCAGCGCCTCAGTCCCACGCCGGCGACAGCCCTTGCGGATCGGTCAGCCGCTCGCCCCGGTCGAGCGCGGCGATCTGCGCCATCTCGGCCTCGGTCAGCGTGAGTTGCTGCGCCTTCAGGTTGCTTTCGAGGTTCGCGCGCTTGGTCGACGACGGGATCACCGCGTAGCCCAGCTGCATCGCCCAGGCCAGCACCACTTGCGCGGGCGTGGCGCCGTGCGCCGTGGCAATGGCGCCGATCACCGGATCGTTCAGCACCTTGCCGTAGGCCAGCGTCATGTACGAGGTGATGCGGATGCCCTGGCTCTGCGCGAAGGCCGCCACCTTGCGGTTCTGCAGGTAGGGGTGCAGCTCGATCTGGTTCGTGGCGATGGCCGGTGCGCCCACGGCGGCAATGGCCTCCTGCATCAGCGCGATGTTGAAGTTCGACACGCCGATCTGCTTCGTGAGCCCCAGCGCCTTGGCCTCGGCCAGCGCGCCCATGAACTCCGCCACCGGCACCGCGTTGGCGGGCGAGGGCCAGTGGATCAGCGTCAGGTCCACATGGTCTGTGCGCAGCTTGGCGAGGCTGTCTTTCAGGCTGGGCACCAGCTTGCTCTTCGCGTAGTGGTCGGTCCAGATCTTGGTGGTGATGAAGAGCTCGCTGCGGGCCACACCGCTCTCGGCAATCGCCTGGCCCACTTCGGCTTCGTTGCCGTAGATCTGCGCCGTGTCGATCGTGCGGTAGCCCAGGTCGAGGCCGTTCTTCACCGAGTCGATCACCACCTGGCCCTGCAGGCGGAAGGTGCCGAGGCCGAAGGCGGGAATGGGGGTGTTGTTGTTCGTGGTCATGGCGTGTGTGTTCCTTGTGTTCAAAGAAAGAAAAAGAAGAGAAGAGGAAAGAGGACTCAGTGCCCGACCGGCACCGGCCCCGAGGCGCGCACCGGAATGCCAGCACGGCGGTCGAGCGAGCCACTCCACTGCGTGAGGGCGAGCGACACCAGCACGACGAGTGCGCCGATCCATGGCGTGTGCATCAGCCCGAGGTGCGTCACGATCAGGCCGCCGGCCCAGGCCGCGCCGGCAATGCCCAGGTTGAAGGCCGCGATGTTCAGGCCCGAGGCCACGTCCACCGCCTGCGGCGTGAAGCGTTCGGCCTGCTTCACCACGTACACCTGCAGCCCCGGCACGTTGCCGAACGCCACTGCGCCCCACATCAGCACCGCCACCAGCGCCAGCCACTTGTGCGGCGCCGCGAAGTTGAAGACCAGCAGCACCGCCGCCAGCAGCGCAAAGATGATCTTCAGCGCCGGAATCGGGCCCATGCGGTCGGCCAGCTTGCCGCCCCAGATGTTGCCTACCGCCACCGAGATGCCGTACACCAGCATCACCCAGCCCACCGCGCCGGCGCTGAAGCCCGACACCTCCGTGAGGATCGGCGCCAGGAACGTGAACGGAATGAACGAGCCGCCGTAGCCGATGGCCGTCTTGGCATACACCAGCAGCAGGCGCGGCTCGGCCAGCACCTTGGCCTGTTGCGCCAGCGAGGCCGGCGGCGTGTGGCGGATGTTGCCCGGCACGAAGATCCAGCTGCCGATGAAGGCGACCACGCCCAGCGCCGACACGGCCAGGAAAGTCTCGCGCCAGCCGAAGTGCTGCCCGATGAACGTGCCCAGCGGCACGCCCGTGACCAGCGCCACCGTGAGGCCCGTGAACATGATCGCGATGGCGCTCGCCGCCTTTTCCTTCGGCACCAAGCCGGTGGCAATCGTCGAGCCGATCGAGAAGAACACCCCGTGCGCCAGCCCCGTGAGCACGCGGGCGGCAATCAGCGATTCATAGCTGGGCGCCTGCCACGCCAGCAGGTTGCCGACCGTGAACAGCGCCATCAGCCCGAGCAGCAGCGCCTTGCGCGGCAGCTTGCCCGTGAGGGCCGTGAGCACCGGCGCGCCAATGGCAACGCCCAGCGCGTAGAGGCTGACCAGCAGGCCGGCCGAGGGAAGGCCGATGCCGAGGTCGGCAGCGACGGTGGGAATAAGGCCAACGATGACGAACTCGGTCGTTCCGATGGCGAAGGCGCTGAGGGTCAGCGCGAGTAAGGCGATTGGCATGAGAGCACTCCTTCTGGGATGAGGAGGAGTGTCTTGCGGTTACCTTTGCAGATTAAGAGGGTATGGGGAAGAAGATAGTTGCGATAAAGTCAACAGTCAGTTTGGACTTCGCTCTCGTTCGACCGCGCGGATGAGTCGAGAAAGATGAAAGCTAGCCAGGTTGACGTCCTCGGGGGAGAGGCGGGCAGGCTCGCTCTGCAGGAACGACGGTAGCGCTTTGGGTTCGAGGACCCATAAATCGCGAAAGCCGCCTGAATTGGCCACGAACCATCCAGGGAAGACAATCACTGGCCGTGTCTCGAACTTTCGCCCCGTGCTCTGCGATAGCAACTGCTTCAACCAGCTTGCCTGAGCTTTTGCCTGAACGATGGGGTCACGATCTGGAGCGAACGATCCAATTTTGAGAGTTTGTCCATCGAAGACCACCTCAGCTTTACCAGACGCTGGCTTGCTCCAGGTCTTTGTCTCGACGGTGAAAATTCCCGGTGGACCAATTAGTACGTGGTCAAGGTTGAAGCCATCGCCCACTACGTCGTGGAAGACCTGGAATCCGTCTTGGCGCAAGCGCTCCAGAAACTGCCCAACAACTTTTTCTCCTTCTATCGCTTGTCGTAAGTTTCGAAGCTTTGGCAAGTTTCTATAGATTCGGAAGACTGCGTATGCAACTCCGAAGCCCGCGCTGATGGAGAAAATAACTGGGCTCGGAGCCATATCGAAGTAGAGCCGATACCACTCCAGTCCTGCAATGATTGTCAGGAACAGTGCCAGCATCAGCGGCTGTGAAACCGCGTTCTCGAGTAGTTCCTCTCGTTCCTCCGCAACGGATTGCCCTGGAGCACGTAATGGCTTGTCTTTGAGTGGCGAGCGCGTTTTGGATTTCATTCTGGGACGTTCGCCTCTAGCTAGTGATTGGCCCCACGGATCAGGGCTTGATGCTGCGTGGTGGGCCCAAAGTTACCTTGAGCTCTATTTCCTAAAAATAGACACCACGGCCGCTCGTTCACCATCGAGCTTCTGTACTGGCTGGGCCGGTGCTCTCGATGCTCGCAACGTTGCCAACTCCACTACTTCCGCTGAGGTGCTGAAGTAGTTGTCACGCAGGCCGCAGAGTTTCTCCACATCGCCTGCAGAAAAACCTAGATAACGTGGAACTCCCTCAGCAGGCAAGACGCCTTCGCTGATGAGCAACTCCACCGTCCGACGAAGCAGCCTCGGCACCTCAGGCTCCCATTTGTCGTCTCCGGGTTCGGCCTTTGATCCCCAGCGAGCAGAGCGACGCTTGAAAAGAATGAGTTTTTCGTCGTCGCTAAGTAGGCCTAAGGCGTGTAGGCGCATCATCATTGCAGCAACGGACGCTCCCCAGCGCTGCTTGAGGATGAGCAGGTTGTCCAAGTTGGGCGGAACGCGCACCTCGGTCGCGAAGGTTTTTGCGGGAAGTAGCAACGCGCCGGCAAAGCGGTGAGCTTGCTTTTCCATTTGGTTATAGCGATCGCGTTCGTCTGCTCTAGGTATGTGCTTGTGCAGGACGAGATGCCCAATTTCGTGAGCTAGGTCAAAGCGGCTGCGGAATGCATTGGCCTTGTCAGCCGACAGCAACACGATTGGATTGCCTAGCAAGGAACTCCAGCTGGAAAGGCCTTCGATGGCAGAAATCTCAGTTTCCTCGCGTACGACGATGATGCCTGCGCTCTCTGCAGCCAAAGCTAGATCATGGATGGGGCCACTACCTAGTTGCCATAGTTGGCGACACTCTTCTGCGGCGGCCTCAATATCGGTGTCATTAATTTGCTCGGGGTCTTGAAAACTGCGTTGAGGCAAGTTGACCTTCGGATAGTCCACATGCTCGGAGAGCAGTACTGCGATTTCCTGCGTCCACTCGGTCCGCGCTTCTAGTTTGGCGCGAGCAGCTTTAAGAGCCGATGCGTTGCTGCGATAAAGCGGCGTCGATACAGGCTGCAGCATCGGACGGGTAAGCCATTCCGTCCGCAGGTTGAGAGCGGATGCCACACGCTCAAAGGTTTCCGCTTCAGGAGCTTGATCGCCCTTGCACCACTTTGTGACTGTGGACGCCGCTACGTCGACAAGGCTTGCGAGTTGGCCTTTGGTGAGGCCTCGTGCGGAAAGCGCTTGCTCAAGCCGTGCGGGTTGCAGTTCATTGATTCCCTTGGTCATCGCCGGTTTTCTTCTTTGGCTGCGCCTTGAGTTTGGGCACTGCCTTGTCAGGTTGGACCGCTGTATCGGTCTGATCGTAGAGTTTGATGAAGTCAGTCATGGTGTTGATATAGAGCCAAGACTTCATGTCGGGGGCTGGGATAGACACCATCACTTCCGTCAACTGGGCGATTCCGTTGCTGTCAGCACCATCCATTACCCCGAGGATGAAGATAGTGCCGGCCGATACTTCCCGTGGTTGCGCGAAAAGATCAGCTTGAACGTATTTTCGGTTGATGTTGTCGTTGACTTCTGCCAGCTTGATGCGCGTTGCGCTGCGTCGCAGATTGATCCACTTGTGCCCGGGAACATTCAGTCGAACGATGTTAAAGATGCCCAGTCGTCCCACCACTAGTCGTGTGCCGCATAGTGGGGTGGGTTCAGCGCCGTGGGCCAGCAGCGCCTCGTGGAACGTTTCGTTTGTGAAGAAGTGCTTGTTTTGCCCAGCAATGGATGGCTTATGTCCTGGCGCAAAAGCGGCAGAGTGCTGACGCCCCTGGTGGTCGCCCGCGTAGTAAGCGTCCTCGAAAGCCATGAGGGCATCACGAGGAATATTCTTGACAACGAGCTGTTCGAGCTTTTTGGTGCCTGCGGACGGAGTGGGCATGCGTTTATCCCGATGAATTGTTTCGAGTGGCGGGAATAGTACATCAAAAAGTTTCGTGTGAAGGGTATTTTTTCCTCCTGGGTTCCGTTCGAATTCGCATTGGAGGAGGCCTTTCCCGCTGAAGTGTCGCGATGCGCCCGCGCTTTAGATACACTGCGCCGCGTCGCGCTGGGTGGTGCGGCCGGGTTTGGAAGCCTGATGAACCTCTGCGCAACTTGGAGTCCATCTCATGGCTGAATCCGCTCGCGCCTGCGCGCAATCTCGCATTCCTTCCGCTTCCCTCGACGACCTCGCCCTGCAAGCCTGCGACGACGCCGACAACCTCAACGCGGTAATGCGTGCCTACACCGCCCTAGAAAAGCTCGTAGACACCAGCGCTCTGAACGACAGCGAAGAGCTCGCCCCCACCCGCACTGAACTGAGCGCCTTGCTGCGCCTGCTCAACGAAGCGTTGATGACCCGCATCGCCACCGTCAACGTAACGGCCGAGGCCGTACGCGATGCGCTGCAAGCGCAACCCTCGCTCAAGCCGGCCTAGCCCCCGGCGGCCGGCGTGAAGCCTCCGCATCACGCCCGGCCCGCAACCCTCAAGCCGCCTTCGTCTCCGGCAACACCGCCGTCAACGCAAAGTCCACCAGCATCAGCCAGGTCTCTTCGAGCCCGGTGATGTTGTGGTGGTCCGAGTTCGACACGGTCTGCACGCTCACGGGCGTGGGCCAGGCGGCGATGAGTTTTTCGGAGCGTTCGTGAGGCACCACGTCGTCCTTCGCGGCGAGCAGCACCTGGGTCTTGGCGGCGACTTCCTTGCTGTGCTCGATGGAGTTGAAGCGGTGTCGCAGCAACAGCGACAGCGGCACGAGCGGAAAGCGCTTCTTGGCGACTTCGAGCAGCGAGTCGTAGGGCGTGATGAGCTGCAGGCTCGCAAACTCCTGCCGCGCCACGAGCTGGATGGCCACGCCGGTGCCCAGGCTGCGGCCCACCACGTGCAGCCGTGCCTGCGGAAAGGCGCGGCGCAGGTGGCTGGCGAACTGGGCGGCGTCGGCCACGGAGGCAATTTCAGACGGCGCGCCCTGCGAGTCGGCCACGCCCCGGTAGTTGAGGGCGGCAAAGCCGAAGCCCTCGGGCAGCCAGTGCAGCATCTGCGCGGTGGCGCGCACGTCTTCGCCGCGGCCGGCGAAGTAGATGAACAGGTCTTGCAGCGCGTCTTCGCCCTGCGGGTGGTACACGTAGCCGCGCACCATGCCGCCGGGCACGGGGTGCGAGTAGGTCGAGAAGTCGTCCGACAGATGCACCACGGGCAGCTTGCGGGCGTTGAACAAGATGTGGCCCTGTCGCGTGGCGAGCAGGGTCCAGTAGGCGGCCAGGCTGCCAATGGCGGCGGCCGAGGCCGACAGGGCAATGCGGGCAATCTTGGCTTGGGTGTTCTTCTGCAAATCAGGGCTCCCGAGAAAGTGGCGGCGTGGCATCGCAAGGGCGGGGCCCGGCCGGTGCACAACGCGCAAGGGGCGTAGTTTCACCGCGTTCGCGAGGCGGTGCGTTGCGAGGTGTATGGCCGGGGCGCGCGGCGCGCCGGCCGGGGGCTGAAGATAATCCCCGCATGATCGCCATCGACTGCTACTACAGCCTTTCCTCGCCCTGGGCCTACCTCGGCGGCCCGCAACTGCAAGACATCGTGCGCCGCCACCATGTGCAGCTCACGCTCAAGCCCTACGACTTCCAGGCGGTGGTGCCGCAGACCGGCGGCATTCCGCTGAAGACGCGCCCCGAGCCGCGCCGCACGTACCACGCGCTGGAGCTGTCGCGCTGGCGCGATTACCTCGGCATGCCGATGAACCTGGAGCCCGCGCATTACCCGAAGGGCGCACCGACCGACCCGAACTGGAACAAGTACCCCGGCTGGATGGTGATCGCCGCCCAGCTGCAGGGCCTCGACGCGCAGCCGCTGTCGCACGCGCTGCTGCGCGCGCTGTGGGCCGAGGAGCGCGACACGGCGCAGGCCGCGGTGCGCATCGCGATCGCCGACGAGAACGGCTACGACGGCGCGGCGCTGCAGGCGCTGGAGCAGTCGGCTGAGGTGCTGGCGGTGTACCGCGCCAACAGCGCCGACGCGGTGGAAGCGGGCGTGTTCGGCGCGCCCACGTTCATCCTGAACGGCGAGCGCTTCTGGGGGCAAGACCGGTTGGCGTTTCTCGACCGGGCGCTCGACAAGCTGCGCGCCGGCGGCTGAGCGACAAGCTCTCTTTTTTCTTCAGAGGAACGAACGCGGCAGCAGCGCGGGCACGAGCGTGCGGTGCAGCCGCTCGCGCCACCAGCGCAGCGCCTGACCCTGCGCGCCGGTCTTCCACGCGAGCCAGAAGGCTTCGGGCGCGCGCGGTTCCTCGGTCGGCAGTTCGACCAGCGTGCCGCGCGCCAGCTCGTCGGTGATGCAGGCGCGCGGCAAGAAGCCGTGGCCCAGCCCGGCGACCTGGCAGGCGACCTTGGCGGCCATCGACGGCACGGTGATGCGCGGCTGGCCGGCCATGAGGCCGACGGTGCGGTCCGACAGGGTGCGCGCGGTGTCGCCGACCACGATGGCGTTGCAGTCGATGAGGTCGCCGCGCTGCACGGGGCGCTTCAGCCGCGTGAGCGGGTGGGTGGGCGCGACGCAGAAGGCGAACTCGAGGCTGCCCACGGCCACGGCCTGGTGGCCGCCGCCGGCCGGGCCTTCGCCCGCGGCCACGACGATGTCGGCGCGGCCCTCGCGCAGCGCCTCCCAGCTGCCGGTGAGTGCCTCGCAGCCGATGCGCAGCCGCGTGCCGCAGCGCAGGTCTTCGAAGGCGCGGATGTCGTCCATGAAGGCCTGCGTGGGAATGAGCGAGTCGTGCACCAGCCGCAGCTCTGATTCATAGCCGGTGGCAATCTGCCGCATGCGCGATTCGAGGTCGCTCGCGGCGCCGAGCAGCCAGCGGCCTTCCTTGAGCATTTCTTCGCCGGCGGCGGTGAGGGTCACGCGCGGGCCGTTGCGCTCGAACAGCAGCATGCCCAGCTGCTCTTCGAGCTTGCCCACGGCGTAGGAGATGGTGGAGGGCACCTTGTTCAGCCGCGCGGCGGCGGCGGCAAAGGAGCCGTGGCGCGCGATGGCGTCGACGACCTCGATGGCTTCCAGGGTGAGCTTGAGCACGGGGCGTTCCTCGCAGCAAAAAGGGATGATCGAAAACTTCGATCATTGATGGTGAAAAGTTTCGTCGATAGAGGCCTGCGTGCACCGGATGATTCAGCCCACGCCAAGGAGATTCCCTCCGAAAGCGATTGTGAACCGAATCGAATATCCACGCACCCAACTTTGCCGAAGGAGCCTTTCATGACCGTCCAAGCCACCCCCACCGCCGGCGCCAAGCTGCTCACCCCCACCGACCACACGCTGGTGATGATCGACTTCCAGTCGCAGATGGCCTTTGCCACGCACTCGATCGACGCCGTGAACCTGCGCAACAACGCCGCGCTGGTGGCGCAGGCGGCGGCCGGCTTCAAGGTGTCGACCATCCTGACGACCGTGGCCGAGAAGAGCTTTTCGGGCCCGATGTTCAGCGAGATCACCGACGCCTTCCCGGGCCAGAAGATGCTCGACCGCACCTCGATGAACACCTGGGAAGACGCCGCCGTGATCGAGCGCGTGAACGCCATCGGCAAGCCGCGCATCGTGCTGGCCGGCCTGTGGACCAGCGTGTGCATCGTGGGCCCGGCGCTGTCGGCGCTCGACCAGGGCTTCGAGGTGTACGTGATTGCCGACGCCTGCGGCGACGTGTCCACCGAGGCGCACAACCGCGCGATGGAGCGCATGGTGCAGGCCGGCGCGCAGCCGATGACCTCGCTGCAGTACCTGCTCGAGCTGCAGCGCGACTGGGCGCGTGGCGACACCTACGAGTTGACGACCGGTATTGCGAAGAAGGTGGGCGGCGCCTACGGTCTGGGCGTGACGTACGCCAAGACCATGTTCGGCGCCCACGAGGGTTGAGCGCAGCGCACCCGCAAGGCCGACCGACCATGAAGACCTATGTCGTTTCCCTCGCGCTCGGCCTGCTGGTCGGCGTGATCTACGCGCTCTTCCAGGTGCGCTCGCCGGCGCCGCCGGTGATCGCCCTGGTGGGCCTGCTGGGCATCCTGCTCGGCGAGCAGATCCCGCCGCTGGTGCGGCAGGTGTTCGACCGGCCGGCCGCCACCTCGTGGCTGCATGACCAGGTCAAGCCGCATGTGTTCGGCGAGCTGCCGACCTGCGCGCAGCCCGGGGCGGTGAAGACCGCCGCCGCCGGCCGCCCGTCCGAGCGGAGCGACGCATGAACGCCACCGACCCGCAACGCCGCCACTTCCTGGGCGCCCTCGGCGCCTTTGCAGCCACCTCCCTCGCACCCGCATCCACCATGGCCACCACCCAGACCCCCGACCTCATTCTGCGCAACGGCCGCTTCACCACGCTGGACCGTGCCAACCCCACGGCCGACGCGGTGGCCATCAAGGACGGCCGCTTCACCCGCGTGGGCCGCGCCGAAGACGTGCTGCCGCTGGCCGGCAGCCAGACCCGCGTGATCGACCTGCAGGGCCAGCGCGTGCTGCCGGGCCTGATCGACAACCACCTGCACATCATTCGCGGCGGCCTGAACTACAACATGGAGCTGCGCTGGGACGGCGTGAAGAGCCTGGCCGACGCCATGGGCATGCTCAAGCGCCAGGTGGCGATCACGCCCGCGCCGCAGTGGGTGCGCGTGGTGGGCGGCTTCACCGAGCACCAGTTCGTCGAGAAGCGCCTGCCGACCCTGGCCGAGCTGAACGCGGTGGCGCCCGACACGCCGGTGTTCATCCTGCACCTGTACGACCGCGCGCTGCTCAACGGCGCCGCGCTGCGCGCCGTGGGCTACACCAAGGACACGCCCGCGCCGCCCGGCGGCGAGATCGTGCGCGACAGCGCCGGCAACCCCACGGGCCTGCTGCTGGCCAAGCCGAACGCGGCCATCCTGTACGCCACGCTGGCCAAGGGGCCGAAGCTGCCGTTCGACTACCAGCTCAATTCCACGCGCCACTTCATGCGCGAGCTCAACCGCCTGGGCGTGACCGGCGCCATCGACGCGGGCGGCGGCAACCAGAACTACCCCGACGACTACGAGGTGATCCAGAAGCTGCACGACGACGGGCAGCTCACGATCCGCCTGGCCTACAACCTCTTCACGCAGAAGCCCAAGGCCGAGAAGGACGACTTCCTGAACTGGACGGCCAACTCCAGGTACAAGCAGGGCGACGACTACTTCCGCCACAACGGCGCGGGCGAGATGCTGGTGTTCTCGGCGGCCGACTTCGAAGACTTCCGCCAGCCGCGCCCCGACATGGCGCCCGAGATGGAAGGCGACCTCGAAGGCGTGGTGCGCATCCTGGCGCAGAACCGCTGGCCCTGGCGCATGCACGCGACCTACGACGAAACCATCAGCCGCTCGCTCGACGTGTTCGAGAAGGTCAACAAGGACACGCCGCTGGCCGGCCTGAACTGGTTCTTCGACCATGCCGAGACGATTTCCGAGAAGTCGATGGACCGCATCGCCGCGCTCGGCGGCGGCGTGGCGGTGCAGCACCGCATGGCCTACCAGGGCGAGTATTTCGTCGAGCGCTACGGCCCCGGCGCGGCCGAGGCCACGCCGCCGGTCAAGAAGATGCTGGAGCGCGGCCTGAAGGTGTCGGCCGGCACCGACGCGACGCGCGTGGCCTCGTACAACCCGTGGGTGTCGCTGTCGTGGCTGGTCACGGGCAAGACGGTGGGCGGCATGCAGCTGTACCCGCAGCGCAACTGCCTGGACCGCGAGGCCGCGCTGCGCATGTGGACCGAGAACGTCACCTGGTTTTCGAACGAAGAGGGCAAGAAGGGCCGCATCCAGGAAGGCCAGCTGGCCGACCTCGTGGTGCCCGACCGCGATTTCTTCGCCTGCGCCGAATCGGAGATTGCCGACACCACGGCGCTGCTCACGATGGTGGGCGGCAAGGTGGTCTTCGGCGCCGGCCCGTTCGCCGCGCACGACGAAGGCGGCCTGCCGCCCGCCATGCCCGACTGGTCGCCCGCGCGCACCTTCGGCGGCTATGCCGGCTGGGCCGACACGGCAGAGGGCGCACCGCTGCAGAAGGTGATGCGCAACGCCGCGATGTCGTGCGCCTGCGCCAACGACTGCAACGTGCACGGCCACAGCCACGCGACGGCCTGGAGCAGCAAGCTGCCCATCGCCGACCTGAAGAGCTTCTGGGGCGCGCTGGGTTGCGCCTGCTGGGCGGTGTGATGAAGGCCCTGCACTGGACCCTGTCGCCCGCCGTGCGCTGGATCGCCTTGCTGCTGCTGTGCGCGGCCTACCTGCAGGGCGGCCTGAACAAGGCGCTGGACTTCAACGCCGCCATTGCCGAGATGAACCACTTCGGCCTGTCGCCGGCCGGCCCGCTGGCCGTGGCGGTGATCGTGCTGGAGCTGGGCGCCGCGGCGCTCATCCTCACCGGCTTCTGGCGCTGGCTCGGCGCGCTCGCGCTGGGCGGCTTCACGCTCATGGCGACTTTCGTCGCGCTGCGTTTCTGGGAGATGCCGCTGGGGCAGGAGCGCTTCATGGCGGCCAACTCCTTCTTCGAACACCTGGGCCTGGTCGGCGGCTTCCTGCTCGTCGCCTGGCTCGACCTCAAGGAGCGCCACGATGACTGAGCCCCAAGCCAAAGCCGCCGGCGCGTTCGCGCCGCTGCGCCAGCCGGTCTTCGCCGTGCTGTGGGCCGCCACGGTGCTGGGCAACATCGGCAGCTTCATGCGCGACGTGGCCAGCTCGTGGCTGGTGACCGACCTGTCGGCCAGCCCGACGGCGGTGGCGCTGATCCAGACGGCGGCGACGCTGCCGATCTTCCTGCTGGCGATTCCGGCCGGCGTGCTGTCGGACATCCTCGACCGGCGGCGCTTCCTGATCTTCGTGCAGGTGCTGCTGGCCGCGGTGAGCGGCACGCTGCTGGTGCTGTCGCACACGGGCGCGCTCACGGTCGAGTACCTGATTGCGCTGACCTTCGTGGGCGGCATCGGTGCGGCGCTCATGGGGCCGACCTGGCAGTCGATCGTGCCAGAGCTGGTGCCGCGCAGCGAGCTCAAGGGCGCGGTGGCGCTGAACTCGCTGGGCATTAACATCGCGCGCTCCATCGGGCCCGCGGCGGGCGGGCTGATCCTGGCGAGCTTCGGCGCGGCCGCCACCTACGGGCTGGACGTGCTGAGTTATGTGTTCGTGATCGCGGCGCTCTTGTGGTGGAAGCGCCCGGCGGCGGTGGACAGCGGGCTGTCCGAGAACTTCTTCGGCGCCTTCCGCGCCGGCCTGCGCTACACGCGGGCCAGCAAGGAGCTGCACGTGGTGCTGCTGCGCGCGGCGGTGTTCTTTTTGTTCGCCAGTTCGGTGTGGGCGCTGCTGCCGCTGGTGGCGCGCCAGATGCTGGGCGGCACGGCGAGCTTCTACGGCATCCTGCTCGGCGCCGTGGGCGCGGGCGCCATCGGCGGCGCGCTGGTGATGCCGCGGCTGCGTGCGCGGCTCGATGCCGACGGCATGCTGTTGCTGGCCTCGCTGCTCACGGCGGCGGTGATGGGCGCGCTGGTGTTCGCGCCGCCGCAATGGCTGGCGGTGCCGATGCTGGGCGTGCTCGGGCTGGGCTGGATCATTGCGCTGACCACGCTCAACGGGGTGGCGCAGTCGATCCTGCCGAACTGGGTGCGCGGGCGCGGGCTGGCCGTGTACCTCACGGTGTTCAACGGCGCCATGGCCGCCGGCAGCCTGGGCTGGGGCCTGGTCGCGCAGCAGATCGGCGTGCCGGCCACGCTGGTGGCGGGCGCGGTGGGGCTGGTGGTGATGGGGCTGGTGTTCCATCGCGTGCGGCTGCCCGCCGGCGAGGCCGACCTGCAGGCCTCGAACCACTGGCCCGAGCCGCTGCTGGCCGAGCCGGTGGCGCACGACCGCGGGCCCGTGATGATCCAGGTCGAGTACCGCATCCGCAAGGAAGACCGGCCGGCGTTCCTCGATGCGATGAAGCGCCTGTCGCTGGAGCGCCGCCGCGACGGCGCCTACGCCTGGGGCGTGCACGAGCACACGGCCGACGCCGAGCGCGTGATGGAGTGGTTCCTCGTGGAGTCGTGGGCCGAGCACCTGCGCCAGCACCACCGCGTGTCGCACGCCGACGCCGACCTGCAGGCCGAGGCGCTGCGCTTTCACATCGGCCCGGGCAAGCCCGAGGTGCATCACTTCCTGGCGCTCTGAGCGGCGCGGATTCTTCTTTCTCTTTCCCTTTCACCCTTTCGTCCATCTCAAGGAAAAACCATGACCACACTGACCCTTCGCGACGGCACCGAGCTCTATTACAAGGACTGGGGCAGCGGCCAGCCCATCGTCTTCAGCCACGGTTGGCCGCTGAGCGCCGACATGTGGGACGCCCAGATGCTGTTCTTCGCCGAGCGCGGCTACCGCGTCATCGCGTTCGACCGCCGCGGTTTCGGCCGTTCCAGCCAGCCCTGGACCGGCTACGACTACGACACCTTCGCCGACGACATCGCCGAGCTGATCGAAACGCTCGACCTGAAGGACGTGATCCTGGTGGGCTTCTCGATGGGCGGCGGCGACGTCACGCGCTACATCGCCCGCAAGGGCAGCGCGCGCGTGGCCAAGCTGGCGCTCATCAGCGCGGTGACGCCGCTGTTCATGAAGACGCCCGACCATCCCGTGGGCCCCGAGGCGTCGCTGTTCGCGGGCATCCGCGCAGGGCTGGCCGCCGACCGGGCGCAGTTCATCGACGACTTCAGCACGCTGTTCTACGGCACCAACCGCCCGGGCGCGAAGGTGTCGCAGGGCGTGTTCAAGCAGACGCTGCAGATCGCGCTGCAGGCCTCGATCAAGGCCACCATCGACTGCGTGACGGCGTTCTCCGAGACCGACTTCCGCCCCGACATGGCGAAGATCGACGTGCCCACGCTGGTGATCCACGGCGACGACGACCAGGTCGTGCCCTTCGAGGCCACCGGCAAGCTGGCGGCCGAAATGATCAAGGGCAGCCAGCTCAAGCTGTACGCCGGCGCGCCGCACGCCACCTGCACCACGCACGCGGCGCAGGTGAACGCCGACCTGCTGGCGTTCATCCAGGGCTGAGGCCGGGTGTGTCGAAAGGGCCGCGCCCTGCGGCCCTTCCGGCGCGAAGGGCGGCGCCGGTGGCGATAATCCGGCGATGCGAATCCGCTTTACCAAGATGCAGGGAGCCGGCAACGATTTCGTCGTGCTCGACGAAACGCGCGGCACGCTGGGCCTCACGGCCGCGCAGTACCGCTTCCTGGCCGACCGCCATTTCGGCGTCGGCGCCGACCAGATCCTCACCGTGCGCCCGTCGCCCGCTGCAGGCATCGATTTCCAGTACGTGATCCACAACGCCGACGGCGGCGAGGTGGAGCAGTGCGGCAACGGGGCGCGCTGCTTCATGCGCTTCGTGAGCGAGCACGGCCTGACCGAGAAGAAAGACGTGCGCGTGCAGACGCTGGCCGGCGTGATCGAACCCCGCATGGGCGACGACGGCCGCGTGACGGTCGACATGGGCGCCCCGGTCTTCGAACCGGCGCGCGTGCCCTTCGACACGGCCGGGCTCGACCCGCAGCCCGAAGGCGCGTGGCAGACCTGGCACCTGGCGCTGGGCACCCGGGCCGGCAGCGCTATCGTTTCGGTAGCGGTGCTGTCCATGGGCAACCCGCACGCGGTGCAGGTGGTCGACAACGTCGACACCGCGCCCGTGGCCGAGCAGGGCCCGCAGATCGAGCACCACCCGCGTTTTCCGCAGCGCGTGAACGCCGGCTTCATGCAGGTGGTCGACCGCACGAACATCAAGCTGCGGGTGTTCGAGCGCGGCGCCGGCGAAACGCTGGCCTGCGGCACGGGCGCCTGCGCGGCGGTGGTGGCGGGCATCCGCCTGGGGCTGCTGGACACCCGCGTCGACGTGCAGACGCACGGCGGCATTCTCACGATCGAGTGGCAGGGCGACGGCCGGCCGGTGCTCATGACAGGACCGGCCACGACGGTGTTCGAGGGCGAGATCGACGTGCCCGACATTTCGGAACAGCCATGACCCAATTCACCCACGACAACAACGCCATGAACCCGATCACCGAAGACGACATCGCGAACTACCTGTCGAACACCCCCGACTTCTTCGAACGCCACGCCCAGTTGCTGGCGCAGGTGCAGCTCACCAGCCCGCACGGCAACCGCGCCGTGAGCTTGCAGGAGCGCCAGGCCGAAATGCTGCGCGAGAAGATCAAGGCGCTGGAGCACCGCCTGATGGACATGGTGCGCCACGGCACCGAAAACGTCGTCATCGCCGACCGCCTGCAGCGCTGGACCAAGGGCCTGCTGACCACGCGCGACCCGCGCAGCCTGCCGTACCGCATCGCGGTCGACCTGCAGTCGCTGTTCCTGGTGCCGCAAACGGCCATCAAGGTGTGGGACTGCGGCACCGAGTACCTCAACGAAGCCTATGCCCAGTGGGTGAGCGACGACGTGAAGGCGCTGGCCACCTCGCTCACCTCGCCGTATTGCGGGCTCAACGCGGGCTTCGAGGCGGCCAACTGGCTGCCCGAGCCGCAGGGCGCCGCGTCGATCGCGCTGATTCCGCTGCGCCCCGACGCCGAGTCGCCAGCCTTCGGCCTGCTGGTGCTGGCCTCGCCGGACGCGCAGCGCTTCAACGCCGAAATGGGCACGGACTTTCTCGAGCGCATCGCCGAGCTGTCGTCGGGCGCGCTGTCGCGGCTGCGCCCTTGAGCCGTTCCGCGCGAAGCGGGTGGCGCCGCCGGCCTTGGCTGACCGGCCTGTGCGTGGTCTTGCTGGCCGGCGTGCTCACCTATGCCGCCATCGCGGGCGTGATCTGGCAGCGTGCCGAGGCCGCCCTGGCCGGCCCGATGCCGCGCGCGGCCGACGTGGCGCTGGTGCTGGGCAACCGCGCCTACCTCGACGGCAAGCCCAACCCCTGCCTCACGGGCCGGGTCGACCAGGGCATCGTGCTGGCGCGCGCCGGTCGCGTGCAGACGCTGGTGTTCTCGGGCGGTGTCGACGTGGAAGACGGCCGCATCGAGGCCGAGGTGATGCGCGACCACGCCACGGCCGAGGGCTACACGGGGCCGATGGTGCTGGAGTCGGTGTCGTCGTCCACGCGCGCCAACCTGTCGCTGTCGCGCACGGTGCTCGAAGCCAATGGCGTGCGCAGCGTGATCATCGTGTCGGAGCCGTACCACCTGTGGCGCATCGAGCGTCTGGTGCGTGCCAGCGGCTTCGACCAGGCTTTCGACGTGCAGTACGCCGCCGCGCCCACCTCGTGCTGGCGCCGCTGGGGCATGCTGTTCAAGGGCGCATTGCGCGAGCCGGCGGCCATCGTGAACAATGCGTCGCTCGGTTATCTGTTCTAGCTAGCGCGGCCCCGCGCAGCGCACGGAGCACGACGACACCATGGAATGGATCGACAAATACCTCGAACACGTACGCGTGGAGCGTCGGCTCGCGCCGCGCACGGTCGAGCTGTATGCCTTCCACCTGCGCGCGCTGACCGACCATGCCGCCGAGGCCAACCTGCCGCTGGACCGCGTGCAGACCGCCCACATCCGCCGCTGGATGGCGCAGTTGCACAGCGCCGGGCGCGAGCCGCGCGGCATTGCGCTGGTGCTGTCGTGCTGGCGCAGCTTCTACCGCTGGCTCGGCCATGAAGGGCTGATCGGCTTCAACCCGGTGCAGGACGTGCACGCGCCCAAGGCGGGCCGGCCGCTGCCGAAGGCGCTGGGCGTGGACGACGCGGTGCGCCTGGCCGAGCTGTACGACCCCGAGGCCGATCCCTGGACCGAAGCGCGCGACGGCGCCATCGTCGAAATGCTCTATGGCTGCGGCTTGCGAGTGAGCGAGCTCACGGGGCTCGACGCCCAGGCCAGCGCCTCGGCGCTCGGCTGGGTCGACCTCGACGCCATGGAAGCCCACGTGCTCGGCAAGGGCAGCAAGCGGCGCAGCGTGCCCGTGGGCAGCAAGGCGGCCGAGGCGCTGCGCGACTGGCTCGCGGTGCGCGGCGAGCGCCAGGAGCCGGCGCTGTTCGTCAGTGCACGCGGTGCGCGCATGTCGTCGCAGGCGGTGTGGAAGCTGCTGCGCGAGCGCAGCCTGAAGGCGGGCCTGGCCGCGCCGGTGCATCCGCACATGCTGCGCCACTCGTTCGCGAGCCACGTGCTGCAGTCGAGCAGCGACCTGCGCGCGGTGCAGGAGCTGCTGGGCCATGCCAACATCGCGACCACGCAGGTCTACACGCGGCTGGACTTCCAGCACCTGGCCAAGGTCTACGACGCGGCGCATCCGCGCGCCAAGGCCCGGCCGGACAAGGACGGCAAGTAGCCACGGCCCGTCGCCTGCATCGTTTTCTTTCGTTTTTCATTTCTTCTTTCATTCATCTCCCATGAAAACCCTCCGCCTCAAGCCGGGCAAGGAGCGCTCGCTCCAACGCCGCCATCCCTGGGTCTTCGAATCCGCCATTGCGCGCGGCGGCGCGGACTCGGGGGAAACGGTGCGCGTGGAGTCGCACGACGGCTACTTTCTCGCGTGGGCGGCTTTCGGCCCCACCTCCAAGATCCGGGCGCGGGCCTGGAGCTTTGACGAGAAGCAGCGCATCGACGCTGCTTTTTTTTCCACGGTCTGCACGCGCGCGGTGCATGCGCGGGGCCTCTTCGACCTGCAGAGCGACGGCGTGCGGCTGGTGCACGGCGAGGCCGACGGCCTGCCGGGGCTGATCGTCGACCGCTATGGCGACACGCTGGTGGCGCAGTTTTTGTCGGCCGGCGTGGAGCGCTGGAAAGACGTGCTGGCCGATGCGCTGCTCAAGGCCACGGGGCTCACCAAGCTCTATGAGCGCTCCGACGCCAGCGGCCGCGAGCGCGAGGGCCTGAAGCCCGTCACGGGCTGGCTGCGCGGCGAAGGCTCCACCCAGATCACCATCCGCGAGCACGGCTGGCAGCTGTCGCTGGACATCGCGACCGGCCACAAGACCGGCTTCTACCTCGACCAGCGCGACAGCCGCCAGCGCTTTGCCGAGCTGGCGCAGCACCGGCGCTTCCGGCGCGTGCTCAACTGTTTTTGCTACACGGGCGGCTTCACCGTGGCGGCGCTCGCGGGCCTGAAGGCGGCTGGCGCGCTCGAGGGCGCCTCGCTGGTGTCGGTCGATTCGTCGCAGCCCGCGCTCGAGCGGGCGCGCGCGCACCTGGCGCTCAACGGCTTCGAAGGGCAGGGCATCGCCACGGAGTTTCTCGACGCCAACGTGAACACGGTGCTGCGCGAGTTCATCGACCAGGGCCGCACCTTCGACGCCATCGTGCTCGACCCGCCGAAGTTCGCGCCCACGGTGGCGCACGCCGAGCGCGCCGCGCGCGCCTACAAGGACATCAACCGCCTGGCGCTCAAGCTGCTGGAGCCGGGCGGCGTGCTGCTCACCTTTTCCTGCTCGGGCGGCATCAGCGCCGACCTGTTCCACAAGATCGTGGCCTCGGCCGGGCTCGACGCCGGCGTGGACGGCTACATCGCCGAACGCCTGGGCGCCGCGCCCGACCACCCGATGACCATCGAGTTCCCGGAAGGGGAGTACCTGAAGGGGCTGGTGGTGGTGAGAAAGCCCCTGTGAACGAGGGCTTGACCCCGTCGGCAACGCAACTCAGTGGCATTGGCTAAACTGCCCGCCAATCCCCCGCCTTTTTCTGTTTTCCGTTTCCGGAGCACTTTTCCATGGCCCTCATTCCCGCGACCATCCTGACCGGCTTTCTCGGCTCGGGCAAAACCACGCTGCTCAAGCGCATCCTGACCGAGGCCCATGGCCAGAAGATCGCGGTCATCGAGAACGAGTTCGGCGAGGAGAACATCGACAGCGACATCCTCGTGACCGAGTCGAAGGAGCAGATCGTGCAGATGAGCAACGGCTGCGTCTGCTGCACCATCCGCGAAGACCTGCGCGAAGCACTGCAACTGCTGGCCGCCAAGAAGCGCCAGGGCCTGCTCGATTTCGACCGCGTGGTGATCGAGACCACCGGCCTGGCCGACCCCGGCCCGGTGGCGCAGACCTTCTTCATGGACGACGAGATCGCCGAGAGCTACCTGCTCGACTCGATCTTGACGCTGGTCGATGCCAAGCACGCGCCGCAGCAGCTGAACGACCGCCAGGAAGCGCGCCGCCAGGTGGGCTTTGCCGACCAGATCTTCATCAGCAAGAGTGAGCTGGTGTCGGCCGAAGAGACCGATGCGCTCATTCACCGCCTGAAGCACATGAACCCGCGCGCGCCGCAGCAGAAGGCGCACTTCGGCGACGTGCCGCTGAAGGACATCTTCGACCTGCGCGGTTTCAACCTGAACGCCAAGCTGGACATCGATCCCGACTTCCTGAAGGAAGACGACCACGACCATCACGACCATGACCACGCGCATGGCGAGGCCTGCGACCACCCCTCGCACAAGCACGAAGGCCACGGCCACCATCACCACACGGACGACGACGTGAAGAGCTTCGTCTACAAGGCCGACCGCGCCTTCGATCCGGCCAAGTTGGAAGACTTCCTGGGCGCCATCGTGAACATCTACGGCCCGCGCATGCTGCGCTACAAGGGCGTGCTGAACATGAAGGGCACCGAGCGCAAGGTGATCTTCCAGGGCGTGCACCAGCTCATGGGCAGCGACCTGGGCCCGGAGTGGGGCAAGGACGAGGCGCGCCAGAGCCGCATGGTGTTCATCGGCATCGAGCTGCCGCGCGAGATCCTGGAGCAGGGGCTGGAGCAGTGCCTGGTCTGAACACGTTCGCCTGAGCTGACGAAATAAAAACGGCGCTGGCCTTGCGGTCAGCGCCGTTTTTCATGGGGCGGGCCGTGCTTACTTGCCGAAATTCCCCATCGGCTTGCCCAGGAGCTTGAGCTGGCCTTCGCTGAACTCGACCTGGCTGACCAGGTCGTCGCCCGTGCGCTTCACGTAGCCGTTGGCTTCGCCCTGTTCGATCAGGCCCGCGAGCATTTCAGGCGGCGGCGTGCGGCCGCTCTCGGCGCCGGTCTCGGCCAGCTTCTCGATCCACTTCACGGGCACGCGCGCGTTGGCCTTGAGCACGCCGCGCTTGAGCACCAGCGCGTTGCCGGGCAGTTGCAGGTCTTCGTCGGTCACGCCGGCGAGGGCCACTGAGTAGCTGAGCTCGGCGCTGTGGCCGCCGATCTCGACGAGCAGGCGATCCAGGCCGGCTTCGGGGCTGTGCTTGGCCATGGCCTTGAGGTCGGGCGCGAGCTGTTCGATGAGCGCCTGCATCGCGTCCTTCTGGGCCTTGCTGCGCTGGCCGCAGCCGGCACCGGCGGTCGATTGCAGCCAGGCGTCGGCCAGCTTCTTGTAGCCGGCCGCCTGGATGCGGCGTGCGCTGCTGGCGATCTCGAACTTGTCGATGGCGGTCTCGTTGACCTTGCCCTTGCCCTTGAAGGCGCCTTCGGAGGCGTACAGGCCGTCCTTGATGGTGGCTTCGCCGGTCAGGTCGATGCTTTGCAGCAGCACCTTGATCGCCTTGGCGGGGGCGGCCTCGGTGCCTGCGCCCAGGCCCAGGCCCTTGGGCGCGTTCAGCTCGAAGCTGTCGAGGCGGCCTTCGGACTTGCCGGTGGCAAGCATCCAGCCGGCGCTGCCGTCCATGTCGGCCTTGGCGGTGAACTTGCCCATCTTCAGCTGCACGCCCTTGGAGGCGGTGCTGACGTCCAGGCCGGGCATCGTCATGTCGTAGCGCACGTGGGTGCGGGCCGCGTTCATGTCCAGGCGGGCTTGTGCACCTTGCCAGGCGAACTCGCCCTTGCCTTCTTCGGCCAGCTTGGCGGGCGCGACGGTGAAGTCGCTGGTGAAGCCGCCGCCGAAGCCGACCTGGGTGCGCGCGGTCAGCGGCTTGGCCTTGCCGAACAGCTTCTCGGCCTCGGCCTGCGCCTTGGCGTCGAGCACCAGTTCGCTGTCGATGACGGCCGCGGCCAGCGCGGCGCCGGCGATCGGGCCGTGGCGGATGGTGTCGCGGATGGTGATGCGCACGGGCTTGGGCGGGGTGGCCGCGGCGTCGCTGTCGTCTTCGGCGGGTTCTTCTTCGTCGCCTTCGGTCGCGGCCTCGGCGACATCGGTCGTGGCGGCAGCCGGTGCGGCGGCGGCTTCGGCTTCGGCCGGGCAACCCAGTTCGAGCGTCACGGTGCTCACGGCGCCGAAGAAGTTGCGTTCGTAGCTGCGCTCGATCACGCGCACCAGCGCGGTCTGCTTGGGCAGTTCGCCCAGGGCGACGTCGTAGCTCGATTTGATTTGCGTGCCGGCCCACCAGGTGCTGCCGCCGTAGGCGACGGCGATGGCCGCGGCCAGGACTCCCAATACTGCTTTTTTGCTCAAGATTATTTTCCGATCGGTTGTTTGAAGGGCCGCCGCGGTGTCTCCCCGACCCGCGGCGTGCCTGCGCCACCCCCTGTGGCGGCGCCGGGCGATGCTACCGGAGCAGGGCAGTGCGTCACCCGATGGCCTTGCGTTTCGAGTTCTCTATACAATCGCGCGCCTGTTCCGGGAGCCATGCTTCGTCCACAGGGGCGAGATATGACTTACGGCACGGGGCGCCAAGGGTTTTTGGCGGGCTTTCGGGGGTATAACCCCGGGGTTCACCACTTGAGGACGCCCCCGACAACGTGAGCCGACGCGGCCTGACACCCGCAACGGTTCCCTTGGGAGGAGACACCCAGTGAAAGCGCGTTCCAGTTCGTACAAGGAGCCAGTCACCGTGAAGAAACCCGCCGCCAAGGCCACGCCAGCCACCAAGCCCGCCGCAAAGAAGGCGACGGCTGTGAAGGCTGTACCCGCGACGAAGAAGGTTTCTGCCACCGCTGCTGCTGCCTCTGCCGCGAAAGAGAAAAGCGCTGCCAAGAAGCCTGCGGCAACCCCGGCCAAGATCGGGACCGCGGCTGCCAAGAAGTCCGCCAAGCCCGCAACCAAGTCCGCGGGCGCGGCGCCTACGTCATCCCAACCGGTCGGCCGTCCTGCGGCCGTCCTTTCTGCTCCCCCGACCCCCATGAAAAAAACGGCTGCCGCCTCTTCTTCCGCCCCGGCGACACCCTCGATCCCCGCTACGCCCGCTCCCGCTGCGCGTGGTGGCCGCGTGTCCCGGCTGTCGCAACTGACCGTGCCCTCGATGCCGCAATCCGTGGCCTCGACCGCCGCCAAATCCAGCTTCTCGCAGGCGCCTTCCACCGCGCTGGTGCCGCCGCCGCCCCTAGCCGTCAAGAAAGACCCGAAGCTGGCCAACAACTGGAAGACCAAGACGCCCGCCGAGCTGAGCGACGCCGAGGTCATCGCGATGCCCGACGACGAGTACATGAACGACAAGCAGATGGCGTTCTTCCGCCTGAAGCTCGAAGAACTCAAGCGCGGCATCCTCGAGAACGCCGGTGAGACCACCGAGCACCTGCGCGAAGACACCGTGGTCGTGCCCGACCCGGCCGACCGCGCCACCATCGAGGAAGAGCACGCACTCGAACTGCGCACGCGCGACCGCGAACGCAAGCTGCTCAAGAAGATCGAGCAGTCGATCCAGCGCATCGACGCCGGCGACTACGGCTACTGCGACGAGACCGGCGAGCCCATCGGCGTCGGCCGCCTGCTGGCCCGCCCGACCGCCACGCTCTCGCTCGAAGCGCAGCAGCGCCGCGAGCTGAAGCAGAAAATGTTCGGGGATTGAACGGCAGCAAGGTAGAACGGAACCCGCGCTTTCGATAACCTTCTCTGAATGCCAAAGGAAGAGTCAGGCCGCCTTTTCTCGAAGGTGGCCAAGTTCGTTCGAAATCCCCTGAAAGACTGGTCGGAGCTGGACACGCCGTCCTCCGACTCGTCGCTGCCCGAGCAGACCTACAGCCGCGAGATGCTGAAGGAAATGATCGAGCGGCGCCAGCGCAACGACTTCGTGCGCCGCCGCGAGTTCGACATGCTGCGCAAGCTGCGCCAACGCGAGGCGGCGGCCCATGCCTTCGAGGCAACGGTCACGCCGTCGTCGTTCAACCTCAACAGCACCTCCGAAAAATCCGAAGGCCGCGCACTCACGCTCAAGAAGATCGACGAGATCGAAGAGCAGATGTCGCAGCAGTGGTGGAAGGGCCGCGGGCCGAACGGCGAGACGCTGGTCAACCCGCCGCCCGACGCGGGCGCGGAAACGCTGCCGCCGGTCGACAGCGGCGGCGACCAGCTGTCGGTCGGGCAGGGCGCACCGGCCGCTTCCGAACCCGTGGGCGCAGCGCCAGCGGTTGCTGCTGCGGCAGCCGCCCCGGCACCGCAGCCGTCGCGCCTCGCGCATGACGGCGCGCTCGAAGAGGCGGTGATCCGCTTCGCGCACGGCGACGACACCGGCGCCGAAGCCATCCTGCTCCAGGCACTGGCCGCCGAAAGTGCGTTCTCCGCCGACGATGCGACCGCCGCCGCCACGCTGGAGCGCGACGACGCCCGCTGGCGCGCGCTGTTCGACCTGTACCGCGCCACCGGCGACGCCGCCAAGTTCGCGGCCGCCCGCATGCGCTACGCGCAGCGCATGAAGCGCATGGGGCCCGACTGGGTCTCGCTCGACGAACTCGCGCGCAGCGTGAAGGCCGTCACCGCCAGCGAGGACGCCGAGGCGGCCTCCGACACCACTGGCGCCGCCGACTGGGCCAGCCCCGCGCACCTGACGCGCGAGGGGCTCATGGCGCTCACGCGCGCGCTCTCGCAGGCCGGCATGGTCTGGACGCTCGACTGGCGCGCGCTCACCGAGATCGATCCGCCCGCCGCCGCGCCGCTGCGCATCCTGTTCGCGCACTGGTCCGATTCGCCGGTGCAGCTGCGCTTCTTCGGCGCCTCGCAACTCATGGCCGTGCTGGCCGCGGCCACGCCCAACAACGAGCGCCATCCCGACGACGCCTGGTGGCAGCTGCGCCTTGCAGCGCTGCGCATGATGCACCTGCCCGACGACTTCGAGCTGGTGGCGCTCAACTACTGCATCACCTACGAGGTGTCGCCGCCGTCCTGGCAGGACCCGAAGGGCGAGTGCACCTCGCTGGCCGCGCCGGCGGCGAGCCGGCCGAGCTCGGTGTGGTCGCTGCTGTCGGTCGGGGGCGATTCCGAGAGCTTCCCGTCCACCGACAGCGGCTTTGCCGCGCTGGCGGGCGACCTGCGCGGCGATTCGCTGTCGTGCTGGCAGCGCCTGGATCACGATCTGCGTCACACGACGGCGCCGGTCATCTCGTGCGCAGCCCTGCTGCGCATGGACCTGACGGCGGCTGGCACGCTGCTGAGCTGGGTCCGCGAGCGCGATGCGAACGGCGAACGGGTGCAGTTCGTCGACGCCCATCGGCTGATCGCTGCGCTGTTCGGGCTGATCGGCATCACCGACCACGCCACGGTCGCTGTCCGCAAGAACTGACCCCGTCACAGGGGTTCCACGGCCCCGGCGGGGCCGTGTTTTCCGCCAGCAGCTTGTCCGACCTCAGGGGTTGCATTGCCTTGGCCCACCCCCAGATGGCTGCGATGGAACAGTTTCACGGCACCACCATCGTGAGCGTGCGCCGCAAGACCCCCCAAGGCGATCAGGTCGCCATCGGCGGGGACGGGCAGGTCACTCTCGGCAACATCGTCATCAAGGGCACGGCGCGCAAGGTGCGGCGGCTCTATCACGGCAAGGTCCTGGCGGGTTTTGCCGGCGCCACGGCCGATGCCTTCACGCTCTTCGAGCGTTTCGAGGCCAAGCTCGAGAAGCACCAGGGCCACCTGACCCGCGCGGCGGTCGAGCTCACCAAGGACTGGCGCACCGACCGCGTGCTGCGCAAGCTCGAAGCCATGCTGGCCGTGGCCGACGCCACGACTTCGCTCATCATCACCGGCAATGGCGACGTGTTGGAGCCTGAAGACGGCGTGATCGCCATCGGTTCGGGCGGCGCCTACGCCCAGTCGGCGGCCAAGGCGTTGATCGACAACACCGACCTTTCGGCCGAGCAGATCGTGCGCAAATCGCTGGCGATCGCCGGAGAAATCTGCATTTACACGAATATGAACCACACGGTGGAAGCGCTCTGACCATGTCCATGACCCCCCAGGAAATCGTCTCCGAGCTGGACAACCACATCGTCGGCCAGCCCGCCGCCAAGCGCGCCGTGGCCATTGCGCTGCGCAACCGCTGGCGCCGCCAGAAGGTCGACGACTCGCTGCGCCACGAGATCACGCCCAAGAACATCCTCATGATCGGCCCGACGGGCGTCGGCAAGACCGAGATCGCCCGCCGCCTGGCCCGCCTGGCCGATGCGCCGTTCATCAAGGTCGAGGCCACCAAGTTCACCGAGGTGGGCTACGTGGGCAAGGACGTCGACTCGATCATTCGCGACCTCGCCGAGATCGCCGTCAAGCAGACGCGCGAATCCGAAAGCGTGAAGGTGCGTGCCCGCGCCGAAGACGCGGCCGAGGAGCGCATCCTCGACGCGCTGCTGCCCCCGGCGCGCGGCGTCGATGGCGCTGCGCCTGCACTCGACAGCCCCAACCCGACGCGCCAGGCCTTCCGCAAGAAGCTGCGAGAGCACCAGCTCGACGACAAGGAGATCGAGCTCGACCTCGCCGAAACCCGTGCGCCGCTCGAGATCATGGGCCCCGCCGGCATGGAGGAAATGACCGAGCAACTGCGCGGCATGTTCGGCCAGCTCGGCGGCGGCAAGCGCAAGACGCGCAAGCTCAAGATCGCCGAGGCGATGCGCCTCTTGATCGACGAAGAGGCCGCCAAGCTGGTCAACGAGGACGAGATCCGAACGCAGGCCATCGCCAACGCCGAGCAGAACGGCATCGTGTTCATCGACGAGATCGACAAGGTCGCCACGCGCAGCGACGCGCAGGGCTCCGACGTGTCGCGCCAGGGCGTGCAGCGCGACCTGCTGCCGCTCGTGGAAGGCACGGCCGTGTCCACCAAGTACGGCGTTGTGCGCACCGACCACATGCTGTTCATTGCAAGCGGCGCCTTCCACCTGAGCAAGCCGAGCGACCTCATTCCCGAGCTGCAGGGGCGCTTTCCGATCCGCGTCGAGCTGCAATCGCTCTCGGTGTCGGACTTCGAGAGCATCCTCACGCAGACCCGCGCGTCGCTCGTGAAGCAGTACCAGGCGCTGCTGGCCACCGAAGGCGTGACGCTCGACTTCGCGCCCGACGGCATCACCCGGCTGGCGGCCATCGCCTTCGAGGTGAACGAGCGCACCGAGAACATCGGCGCACGCCGTCTCTCGACCGTGATGGAGCGCCTGCTCGATGAGGTAAGCTTCGATGCCACCCGCATTGAGGGCCAGACGGTCCGCATCGATGCCGCGTATGTCGACGAGCGCCTCGCGGCACTAAGTCACGACGAAGACCTTTCGCGCTTCATCCTCTGAAGCCGCCTCTCTCGGCCCCTGTAACGGGGTCGTCCTTCACGCATCACTTTCACTGCGTGAGCTAAGTACTTCATTTTCAACACAATTCGCCGATTTCCAGGTTTGGAAATCGGCGCTAAGTCGTTGATTCCATTACAAAAAATACCCCCGAGCCCCAGTTGCGTCGCAAGTGTTTCCTGCTACAGTGGAAAAAAGTGCAGTTAAGTGGGAAAAAGTGCGGGCAACGCCCCTTCCGGGTGTCGCGGCACCTCCCACCACAGGGGTTTCGTGGTCGTGTTTCAAGGCGCTTCATCGCTCAGTCTGGATGCCAAGGGGCGGCTCTCCGTGCCGACCCGGCATCGCGACGTCCTGAGCGCTACGGCAGGCGGCCAGCTCACGATCACCAAGCATCCGCACGGATGCCTGATGGTGTTCCCCCGTCCCGAATGGGAAAAATTCCGCGAACGCATTGCTGCGCTGCCGATGTCGGCGCAGTGGTGGAAGCGCGTCTTCCTCGGTAACGCGATGGACGTCGAGATGGACGGCACCGGCCGCGTGCTGGTGTCGCCCGAGCTGCGCGCCGCCACCGGCATCAACCGCGAGACGCTGCTGCTGGGCATGGGCAACCACTTCGAACTCTGGGACAAGGCGACCTACGAGGCCAAGGAGGCCGAGGCCACCCAGGGCGAGATGCCGGATGTGTTTCAGGACTTCGCGTTCTGAGGAGCCCCGTGAACACCCCCCTGACCCACACGACCGTCTTGTTGAACGAGGCGGTGGAAGCCCTTCTTTCCGGCAGCGCGGCAGCCACGGGCACGTACGTGGACGCCACCTTCGGTCGCGGAGGACATGCGCGCGCCATCCTCGCGCGGCTGGCGCCGGAAGGCAGGCTCATCGCATTCGACAAGGATGCAGAAGCGGTGGCCGAAGCAGCGCGCATCTCGGATGCGCGTTTTTCTATCCGCCACCAGGGATTCCGCTCGCTGGGCGAATTGCCCGACGCCAGCGTCAACGGCTTGCTGATGGACCTGGGCGTGAGTTCGCCGCAGATCGACAACCCGGTGCGCGGCTTCAGTTTCCGTTTCGACGGTCCGCTCGACATGCGCATGGACACCACGCGCGGCGAGAGCGTGGCCGAATGGCTGGCAACGGCCGAACTTCAACAAATTGCAGAGGTGATCCGTGACTATGGCGAAGAACGGTTTGCTGTTCAGATTGCAAAGGCGATTGTTGCTCGCAGACAAGAACGGGGCGCAATTTCAACCACCACCGAACTGGCCGAGCTCGTGGCTGGCACGGTCAAAACCCGCGAGCAGGGCCAGAACCCTGCAACGCGCACATTTCAGGCTTTTCGGATTTTCATCAACGCCGAGCTTGAGGAGCTGCAACAAGCGCTAGAAGCCAGCCTGTCGGTGCTCGCGCCCGGCGGCCGGCTCGCGGTGATCAGCTTCCATTCGCTCGAAGACCGCATCGTCAAGCAGTTCATCGCCAAGCACTCGAAGGAGGTCTACGACCGCCGCGCGCCCTTCGCTGCGCCCAAGGTGATGAAGCTGCACGCGCTCGAGCGCATCAAGCCGTCCGAAGAAGAGGTGCGCGGCAACCCGCGCTCGCGCAGCGCCATCCTTCGGGTGGCCGAACGCACGGAGGCCGGGTAGCCATGGCGCGCATCAACCTGCTTCTTCTGCTGGCCGTCATTGCGACGGCTTTGTACCTTGTGCACACCCAGTACCAGTCGCGCCAGCTCTACACGGAGTTCGACCGCGCCCTGCAGGAAACGCGCAAGCTCGAAACCGAGCATGACCGCCTGCAGGTCGAAAAGCGCGCCCAGGCCACGCCGCTGCGCGTGGAGAAGCTGGCCAAGGAACAGCTGCAGATGCGCACGGCCTCGCCGGCCATCACGCAGTACGTGCGCCCCGACGGCTCGGTGATCCCGGCTGTCGCGCCGCTGCCGCCGACCACGCCGCCCAAGCCCGGCACCACCGCGAGGCCCGCCCGATGAGCCGCGGCAACCGCAGCGTGCGCTACACCACCAGTCCCTTGCTCGCGAGCAAGACGCCGGTGTGGCGCAGCAAGTTCATCGTCGCCGGCATCGCCTTCGGCTTCGTCATGCTGGCGGGGCGGGCCGCGTACGTGCAGGTCTTCAACAACAGCTTCTTCCAGCGCCAGGGCGAGGTGCGTTTTGCGCGCACGCTGGAGCTGCCGGCCAACCGCGGCCGCATCCTCGACCGCAACGGGCTCATCCTGGCCTCGAGCGTGGTGGCGCCCAGCATCTGGGCCATTCCCGAAGACGTGGAGCGCGACGACCCCGAGGTGCGCGCCAAGCTCAAGCAGGTGGCCAAGCTGCTCGGCATGCCGCAAAAGGACTTCGACAAGAAGCTGGAAGACGAAGACAAGACCTTCGTCTGGATCAAGCGCCAGGTCGACGAGCCCATCGCCAAGCAGATCGCGGCGCTCAACCTCAAGGGCATCTACCAGCGCAAGGAATACAAGCGCCAGTACCCCGAGGGCGAGGCGGCGGCGCACGTGGTGGGCTTCACCAACGTGGAAGACAACGGCCAGGAAGGCATCGAGCTGGCGTTCAACAAGGAGCTGGCCGGCAAGGCCGGCTCGCGCCGCGTCATCAAGGACCGGCTGGGCCGCGTGGTCGAGGGCGTGGGCGAGCAGGTGCCGCCGGTCGAGGGCCGCGACATCCAGCTCAGCGTCGACAGCAAGGTGCAGTTCTTCGCCTACCAGAAGCTGCGCGACGCCGTCACTGCGCGCCGTGCCAAGGCCGGCAGCGTGGTGGTGCTCGACAGCACCACCGGCGAGGTGCTGGCGCTGGCCAACTACCCGAGCTACGTGCCCGACAAGCGCCAGAACCTCACCGGCGAGCAGCTGCGCAACCGCGCGCTCACCGACACCTTCGAGCCCGGCTCGACCATGAAGCCCATCACCGTGGCGATGGCGCTGGAGGCCGGCCGCGTCAAGCCCTCGACCATCATCGACACCGCGCCCGGGCGCTACCAGCTGGGCGGCTTCACCATCAGCGACACCCACAACTACGGCTCGCTGACGGTGGAGGGCGTGATCCAGAAGTCGAGCAACGTGGGCGCGCTCAAGATCGCCCAGAAGATGACGCCCCACGAGATGTGGGACACCTACACCGCGCTCGGCTACGGCCAGAAGCCGCAGATCCAGTTCCCCGGCGCCGTGACGGGCCGGCTGCGTCCGTGGAAGACCTGGAAGCCGGTCGAGCAGGCCACCATGGCCTACGGCTACGGCCTGTCGGCCTCGCTGTTCCAGATGGCGCATTCGTACACCTCGTTCGCGCACGACGGCTCCATCATTCCGGTCACCATCCTGAAGAACACCGAGCCGCCGGTCGGCGTGCGCGTGTTCTCGCCCTCCAACGCGCTTGCGGTGCGCAAGATGCTGCAGATGGCCGCCGGCCCGGGCGGCACCGGCACGCGCGCGCAGACGGTGGGCTACTCGGTCGGCGGCAAGTCGGGCACGGCCCACAAGCAGGTCGGCAAGGGCTACGCCAGCAACAAGTACCGCGCCTGGTTCACCGGCATGGCGCCCATCGAGAAGCCACGCATCATCGTCGCGGTGATGATCGACGAGCCGACCGACGGCCAGTATTTCGGCGGCCTCGCCGCGGCGCCGGTGTTCAGCGAAGTCGTGCAGCAGACCCTGCGCATGATGAACGTCCCGCCCGATCTGGCGGTCAAACCCCTCGTGCAGACGCAAGACGTCCCCGAGAGCTTCTGACATGCTGACACTTACTTCCCCCACCACCGCCGCGTTCTGGCTCAAGGAGCGCGTGCAGGGCGCGCTGCAGGCCGACAGCCGCGCGGTCGCCCCGGGCGATGCCTTCATCGCCTGGCCCGGTGCCGCGACCGACGGCCGCCAGCACGTGGCGGCCGCGCTGGCGCAGGGCGCCGTGGCCTGCCTCGTCGAGCACGAGGGCGTGGAGGCCTTCGGTTTCGACGGCGATGAACGCATCGTGAGCTACCCCGGCCTGAAGGCCGCCACCGGCCCGATCGCCGCCGCCTTCTACGACAACCCCTCGGCCCAGCTCGACCTGCTGGCCGTGACCGGCACCAACGGCAAGACCTCCACCGCGTGGTGGCTGGCCGAATCGCTGTCCACGCTGCGCGCGGCCGGCGGCGTGCGCGCCATGCGCCCCGACGGCACCACCGAGCGCGGCGCCCCGTCGCCCTGCGCCGTGGTTGGCACGCTGGGCATCGGCGTGCCGCCCGAGCTCACCTACACCGGCCTGACCACGCCCGACCCCGTGATGCTGCAGCGCGCGCTGCGCGACTTCGTCACCGACGGCTTCGGCGCCTGCGCGATCGAGGCTTCGTCGATCGGCATTGCCGAGCGCCGGCTCGACGGTTGCCGCATCGCGGTCGCCGTGTTCACCAATTTCACGCAGGACCACCTCGACTACCACGGCAGCATGGACGCCTACTGGCAGGCCAAGGCCGAGCTGTTCCGCTGGCCCGGCCTGCGCGCCGCGGTGATCAACATCGACGACATGCACGGCGCCAGCCTGTGCGCCAACCTGCTGGACGCCGGCATCGGCGCGCTCGACGTCTGGACCGTCTCGGCCGGCGGCAAGCCCGCGCGGCTGGTGGCGCGCGACATCGGCTACGACGCGCAGGGCCTGCAGTTCACCGTGGCCGAACACGGCAGCACGGCGCCGGCCGAACGGCTCGCCACCGGGCTCATTGGCCAGTACAACGTCGCCAACCTGCTCGGCGTGCTCGGCACCCTGCGCGCGCTGGGCCTGACGCTCGCCCAGGCCGTGGCCGCCTGCGCCCACCTCAGCAGCGTGCCGGGCCGCATGGACCGCGTGCAACCGACCGAGGGCGCGCCGCTGGCCGTGGTCGACTACGCCCACACGCCCGACGCGCTCGACAAGGCCCTCGCCGGCCTGCGCCCGCTGGCCAGGCAACGCGGCGGCGCGCTGTGGTGCGTGTTCGGCTGCGGCGGCAACCGCGACCCGATCAAGCGCCCGCTGATGGCGGCCGTCGCCGAACGGCAGGCCGACCACGTCGTGCTCACCAGCGACAACCCGCGCAACGAGAACCCCGACGCGATCATCAGTCAGGCGCTGCGCGGCTTCACGCGCGTCGAAGCGGCCCGCGTGCAGGTCGACCGTGCGCGCGCCATCGCCGAAACCATCGCTCAGGCGGCACCGCAAGACGTGGTGCTGATCGCCGGCAAGGGCCACGAAGAGTGGCAGGAGATCGCCGGCCAGCGCCTGCCGTTCTCCGACAAGACCCACGCGCTTGAAGCGCTCGCGAAGCGGGGTGCCGCATGACCGCCATGGCCACGCCCGTCTCCACGCCGCTCAACCTCACGCTGGCGCAGGCGCAGCAATGGGTGCCGGGTTCGCGCCTCGTGGGTGATCCGGCCACCGTGATCGCCCGCGTCCACACCGACACCCGCACCCTGGCCGCCGGCGACCTGTTCGTCGCGCTCAAGGGCGAGCGCTTCGATGCCAACGACTTCCTGGCCGACGCGAAGAAGCAGGGCGCCGTGGCCGCCATCGCCCACGGCGGCCTCGAAGCCGCGGGGCTCGCCGGCCTCGAGGTGCCCGATTCGCTCATCGCGCTCGGTGCGCTGGGCGCCGGTTGGCGCGCGCAGTTCAGCCTGCCGCTGATCGCCGTCACCGGCAGCAACGGCAAGACCACGGTCACGCAGATGATCGCGGCCGTGCTCGCCGCCTTCCGCGCCGACCGCGCGCTGGCCACGGCCGGCAACTTCAACAACGAGATCGGCGTGCCGCTCACGCTGATGCGCCTGCGCGCGCAGCACCAGCTGGCGGTGCTCGAACTGGGCATGAACCACCCGGGCGAGATCGCGCGGCTGGCCGCCATGTCGCGCCCGACCATCGCGCTGGTCAACAACGCGCAGCGCGAGCACCAGGAGTTCATGGCCAGCGTCGAGGCGGTTGCTATCGAGAACGCAGCCGTGTTCGCCGAACTGCCCGACGACGGCACCGCCGTGTTCCCCTACGGCGACACCTTCACCTCGCTGTGGACCGACCTGGCGCGCCAGAGCGGTTCGCGCCGCTGCCTGACCTTCGGCGAGCATGCCGACGCCGACATTGCGCTCGACAGCGCCGAATGGCAGCAGGGCGCCTGGCGCGTGCGCGTGCGCACGCCACTGGGCGCCTTCGACGCGCGCCTGCACATCGCGGGCCGCCACAACGTGGGCAACGCGCTCGCCGCCACCGCCTGCGCGCTGGCGGCCGGCGTGTCGCTCGACACCATCGCCGCGGGCCTGTCGGCCTTCGAGCCGGTCAAGGGCCGTTCGCGCGCCAGCGAGGTCGTGCTGCCCGGCGGGCACGCGCTCACGCTGGTCGACGACAGCTACAACGCCAACCCCGACTCCGTGATTGCCGCCATCGACGTGCTCACCGGCCTGCCCGCGCCGCGCCTGCTGGTGCTCGGCGAAATGGGCGAGGTCGGCGACCGCTCGCCGGAGTTCCACTCCGAGGTCGGCGCCTGGGCGCGCCAGCGCGGCCTCGACGCCGTCTACACGCTGGGCGGCGAGACCGTGCATGCGGCGACGGCTTTCAACAACAACGATGGTGTCGATGGACGCCATTTCGACGATTTCGACACGCTCCGCGCGGCCGTGCTCGCCCGCCTGCCGCAGCTGGGCAGCGTGCTGGTCAAGGGGTCGCGCTTCATGAAGATGGAGCGCGTGGTGCAGGCGATCGAAGCACAACAACAAAAGGAGGCCGGTCATGACGCATGAGCCGCGCAACACACCATGCTGATGTCCCTGGCCCAATGGCTGCAGACGCTGTCGCCCGAGTTCGGGTTCTTGCGCGTTTTCAACTACCTCACGTTCCGCGCGCTCATGGCCGCGCTGACCGCGCTCGTGGTCGGCCTGGTGGCCGGCCCGTACGTCATTCGTCGCCTCGCTGCGCTCAAGATCGGCCAGCCGATCCGCGGCTACGGCATGGAAACGCACCTGACCAAGAGCGGCACGCCCACCATGGGCGGCGTGCTGGTGCTGTTCGCCATCGCGTTCGCCACCTTGCTGTGGTTCGACCTCTCGAACCGCTTCGTGTGGATCGTGCTGTGGGTCACGATGGGCTTCGGCGCCATCGGCTGGGTGGACGACTGGCGCAAGGTGGTGCGCAAGGACCCCGAAGGCATGCGCTCGCGTGAGAAATATTTCTGGCAATCGCTGGTCGGCCTGCTCGCGGGCTTCTACCTGCTGTTCAGCATTTCCGAGAGCTCCAACTGGCGCGTGCTCGAGCTGTTCTACGCCTGGGTGCGCTCGGGCTTCGACCTCGACTTTCCGCCCAAGATCAACCTGCTGGTGCCTTTCTTCAAGGAAGTCAGCTACCCGCTGGGCGGCATCGGCTTCGTGATCCTCACGTACCTGGTGATCGTGGGCGCGAGCAATGCCGTGAACCTCACGGACGGCCTGGACGGCCTGGCGATCATGCCGGTGGTGATGGTGGGCTCGGCACTGGGCGTGTTCGCCTACGTCACGGGCAGCGCGGTGTACTCCAAGTACCTGCTGTTCCCCAACATCCCGGGCTCGGGCGAGCTGCTGGTGTTCTGCTCGGCCATGGCCGGCGCGGGCCTCGCGTTCCTCTGGTTCAACACCCATCCGGCGCAGGTCTTCATGGGCGACGTGGGCGCGCTGGCGCTGGGCGGCGCGCTGGGCACCATCGCGGTCATCGTGCGCCAGGAGATCGTGTTCTTCATCATGGGCGGCATCTTCGTGGTCGAGGCGATCTCGGTGATGGCCCAGGTCACGTACTTCAAGTACACGAAGAAGCGCTTCGGCGAGGGTCGGCGCGTGCTCAAGATGGCGCCGCTGCACCACCACTTCGAGAAGAGTGGCTGGCGCGAGACGCAGGTCGTCGTGCGCTTCTGGATCATCACGATGCTGCTGTGCCTCATCGGCCTGTCGACGCTGAAGCTGCGGTAACAAGAAAACCATGTGGCACCTGAAAGACCTCCCCGTTCTCATCCTCGGCCTCGGCGCGTCCGGGCTGGCGATGGCGCGCTGGTGCGCGCGCCACGGCGCGGTCGTGACCGTGGCCGACACGCGTGAGGCGCCCGCCTCGCTCGCGACGCTGCAGGCCGAGCTGCCCGATGCCACCTTCATCGGCGGGCCGTTCACGGCCGCGTTGGTCGAAGGCACGCCGATCCGCGCCGTCTACCGCTCGCCGGGCCTGTCGCCCGCGACGCTGGCGCCGGTCGTCGATGCCGCCAAGGCCGTGGGCCTCGTGGTCGGCGGCGAGCTGGACCTGTTCGCGCGCGCGCTGCTCGATCTGCAGACGGTCGAGGTGCCGGTGGTGGAAGTCGAGGCTGAAGTGCCGGTCGAAACCGCCGTGGCCGAGCCGGTCGTTGAAACGCCGGCCCAGGCCGAGCTGGCCCTGAGCGAAGAGGTTCCTGTGGCGGAGGCTGCGGTGGTCGAGACGCCGGAAGTGACCGCACCGATGGCTGAGGGTGAGGCCGAAACGGCTGCGCCTGCTGAAGCTGTTGAAGCGACCGACGCTGTGACGCCCGAGCCGACGGCAGAGCCGACCGAGGCCGTACTGCCGGTCGATGCGACCGCAGCAGAAGCCGAGCCCGCCGCTCCCGTCGAACCAATCGAGGCCGCCGACGCCACACCGCCCGCTATGGCCGAAGCCATGCCGCGCGATGCATCGCTGAGCGTGCCGGTGACGCCGCCCACCGAAGACGTCGTCGCCGAAGGCGCCATGACGGAAGACGCCGCCACGGAAGATGGCGCCGCACCAGCCGCTGCCGAGACGCCCGCCGTGTTGCCCGCACCCGCCGCCACCGTCTCCCGGCTCCCGACCCCCGGCAAGCCCTACGTGCCCACCGCGGCGCGCGAGGCCGCCGAGTTCGTCGCCAAGATCGCCGAGCTGTCCGCCACCAACCCGGCGTCGGCCGCGGTCGAGGAAGAGGCCACGCCGCAGCTCGAACTCGTGCCCGAACCCGAGCCCGAGCCCGAAGCGCCCAAGGGCTACACGCCCGCCGTGCTCGCGGTCACCGGCACCAACGGCAAGACCACCGTCACCTCGCTCACCGGCCAGCTGGTCGAACGCGCGGGCAAGACCGTGGCCGTGGCCGGCAACATCGGCCCGACGCTGCTCGACACGCTGGCCGGGCACCTCGACGCCGGCACGCTGCCCGACGTGTGGGTGCTCGAACTCTCGAGCTTCCAGCTCGACGGCGTGCAGGGCTTCGAGCCCACGGCCGCAACCGTGCTCAACCTCACGCAGGATCACCTCGACTGGCACGGCGACATGCCGGCCTACGCGGCCGCGAAGGCGCGCATCTTCGGCGCCAAGGGCCTGATGATCCTGAACCGCGACGACGCCGGCGTGATGGCCATGCTGCCGCCGCCGGTCAAGGTGCGGCTGCAGCGTCCGCAGATCCGCACCCACGTCACCTTCGGCGGCGCGATGCCGCTGCGCCCGGGTGACTACGGCATCGAGCGCATCAACGGCGTAGCCTGGCTGGTGCGCGCGCTGGAAGCCGACGAAACGCAAAAGCGCAAGCGCGGCGCGGTGGTGGAAGAAGAGCTCTTCTTCCAGCGCCTGATGCCCGCCGACGCGCTGCGCATCCGCGGCCGCCACAACGCCATGAACGCGCTGGCCGCGCTCGCGCTTGCCAGTGCTGCCGACTGCCCGCTGGGCCCGATGCTCTACGGCCTGCGCGAGTACCGCGGCGAGCCGCACCGCGTCGAGCCGATCGCCATCGTGGACGAGGTCGAGTTCTTCGACGACAGCAAGGGCACCAACGTCGGCGCCACCGTGGCCGCACTGAGCGGCCTCGGCGAGGAGCGCCGCGTGGTCGTGATCCTCGGCGGCGAAGGCAAGGGCCAGGACTTCGAGCCGCTGGCCGACCCCGTGCGCGAGTACGCGCGCGCCGTCGTGCTCATCGGCCGCGACGCGCCGCTCATCGAGGCCGCGCTGGCTTCCACCGGCGTCTCGCTGAAGCACGCGGGCTCGATGGAAGAGGCCGTGAAGCTCGCCGCCGCGCGCGCCCACCCCGGCGATGCCGTGCTGTTGTCACCGGCCTGTGCGAGCTTCGACATGTTCAAGGACTACGCGCACCGCGCCGAAGTGTTCTGCGAGGCCGTGGAGGCTTACGCCGACAGCCCGCGCGAGGCCGTGGGTGGCGACGACGCGGTGGTGTCGTACGTGCCTGGCGCGTCGCTGTCCACCGCCGGATCGATGGAGGACCCGATTTGAACTCCGCAGCCGCAGGCCAGGAAACCAGCACCGGCAGCCGTTTCGGCGGCTGGTTCCGGCGCGCCCGCAGCGGCATGGATTCGCTGCCCGTGCACCTGCCCGTGCGGCTGGGCGGCGCCGGTGTCGCGCAGACCAAGGCCACGCCGATGCGCGTGCTGGGCTTCGACCAGGCGCTGGTCTGGGTCACGGTCGCGCTGATGACCTGGGGCCTGATCATGGTGTATTCGGCCTCGATCGCGCTGCCCGACAACCCGCGCTTTGCACGCGCCGGCTACAGCGCCTCGTACTTCCTCACGCGGCATGCGGCCTCGCTGGTCATCGCCTTCATCGCCGCGCTGCTGACCTTCCAGGTCCCGATGAAGACCTGGGAGCGCGCCGCGCCCTGGCTCTTCGTGGCTTCGCTGCTGCTGCTGGTGGCGGTGCTCATTCCGCACATCGGCATCAACGTGAACGGCGCGCGCCGCTGGCTGCCGATGGGCTTCATGCGCTTCCAGCCGTCGGAGCTGGCCAAGTTCGCGATGGTGCTCTATGCCGCCAGCTACATGGTGCGCAAGATGGAGATCAAGGAGCGGTTCTTCCGCGCCGTGCTGCCGATGGGCATTGCGGTGGTGGTGGTCGGCATGCTGGTGATGGCCGAGCCCGACATGGGCGCCTTCATGGTGATCGCCGTGATCGCCATGGGCATCCTGTTCCTGGGCGGCGTGAACGCGCGCATGTTCTTCGTGATCGCGACGCTGGTGGTGGTGGCCTTCGGCTCCATCGTGGCGAGCAGCCCGTGGCGCCGCGAGCGCATCTTTGCGTACCTCGATCCGTGGAGCGAAGAGCACGCGCTGGGCAAGGGCTACCAGCTGTCGCACTCGCTGATCGCCATCGGCCGCGGCGAGGTCTTCGGCGTGGGCCTGGGCGGCAGCGTCGAGAAGCTGCACTGGCTGCCCGAGGCGCACACCGACTTCCTGTTGGCCGTGATCGGCGAAGAGTTCGGCCTGATCGGCGTGCTGCTGATCATCGGCCTGTTCCTGTGGCTCACGCGCCGCATCATGCACATCGGCCGCCAGGCGATCGCGCTGGACCGCGTGTTCTCGGGCCTCGTGGCCCAGGGCGTGGGCGTGTGGATCGGCTTCCAGGCCTTCATCAACATGGGCGTGAACCTGGGCGCACTGCCGACCAAGGGCCTGACCTTGCCGCTGATGAGCTTCGGCGGCTCGGCGATCCTGATGAACCTCGTGGCGCTCGCCGTCGTGCTGCGCATCGATTACGAGAACCGCGTGCTCATGCGGGGAGGTCGCGTATGACGCGTACTGCGCTGGTCATGGCAGGCGGCACGGGCGGCCACATCTTCCCGGGCCTGGCCGTGGCCGAGGCCCTGCGCGAGCGCGGCTGGCGCGTGCACTGGCTGGGCGCGCCCGGCAGCATGGAAGAAAAACTCGTGCCCCCGCGCGGCTTCGCCTTCGAGCCCGTGCAGTTCGGCGGCGTGCGCGGCAAGGGGCCGCTCACGCTGTTCCTGTTGCCGCTGAAGCTGCTGCGCGCCTTCTGGCAGAGCCTGGCCGTGGTGCGCCGCGTGAAGCCCGACGTGCTGGTGGGCCTGGGCGGCTACATCACCTTCCCGGGCGGGATGATGGGCGTGCTGATGGGCAAGCCGCTGGTGCTGCACGAGCAGAACTCGGTCGCCGGCCTCGCCAACAAGGTGCTGGCGGGCGTGGCCGACCGCGTGTTTACGGCCTTCCCGAACGTGCTGAAGAAGGCGCAGTGGGTGGGCAATCCGCTGCGCGCGGCGTTCACCTCGCAGCCCGATCCGGCCACGCGCTTCGCGGGCCGCACGGGGCCGCTCAAGTTGCTGGTGGTCGGCGGCAGCCTGGGCGCGCGTGCGCTCAACGCCGTCGTGCCGCAGGCGCTGGCGCGCATCGCGCCCGACGCCCGCCCGCAGGTGCTGCACCAGAGCGGCGCCAAGCAGATCGACGAGCTGCGCGCCAACTATGCGGCGGCCGGCGTCGAGGGCGAACTCACGCCTTTCATCGACGACACCGCGCAGGCGTACGCCGAGGCCGACCTCATCGTCGCGCGCGCCGGCGCCAGCACCGTCACCGAAATCGCGGCCGTCGGCGCAGCAGCGCTGTTCGTGCCTTTCCCCTCGGCGGTCGACGACCACCAGACCACCAACGCGCGCTTCCTCGTGGACGCGGGCGGCGGCTGGCTGGTGCAACAGACCGACCTCACCCCTGAATTGCTGGCTGATTTGCTACAGAAAACCGAACGCGCGACCTTGATCGACCGGGCCACCAAGGCCAAGACCCTGCAGAAGACCGAAGCAGTGGACGCGGTTGTCCGCGCCTGCGAGGAGCTTGCGAAATGAAGCACGCGATCCGTCACATCCACTTCGTCGGCGTCGGCGGCTCGGGCATGAGCGGCATCGCCGAGGTGCTGCTCAACCTGGGCTACAAGATCACCGGCTCTGACCTGTCCGACAGCGCCACGCTGCGCCGTCTCGCGGGCCTGGGCATCGGCACCTTCGTGGGGCATGCCGCCGCGCACATCGACGGCGCGGACGCGGTCGTCACCTCCACCGCCGTGCAGTCGGACAACCCCGAGGTGCTGGCCGCGCGCGAAAAGCGCATTCCGGTCGTGCCGCGCGCGCTGATGCTCGCGGAGCTGATGCGCCTGAAGCAGGGCATCGCCATCGCCGGCACGCACGGCAAGACCACCACCACCAGCCTGGCCGCCAGCGTGCTCGAGGCCGCCGGGCTCGACCCGACCTTCGTGATCGGCGGGCGCCTGAACAGCGCCGGCGCCAACGCGCAGCTGGGCAGCGGCGACTACATCGTGGTCGAGGCCGACGAATCGGACGCCTCGTTCCTGAACCTGCTGCCCGTGATGGCGGTGGTCACGAACATCGACGCCGACCACATGGAGACCTACGGGCACGACTTCGCGAAGCTGAAGAAGGCCTTCGTCGATTTCCTGCACCGCATGCCGTTCTACGGCGTGGCCATCCTGTGCACCGACGATCCGGCGGTGCGCGAGATCGTGGCCGACGTGACCTGCCCGGTCACCAGCTACGGCTTCGGCGAAGACGCCCAGGTGCGCGCCATCGACGTGCGCGCCGTCGGCGGCCAGATGCATTTCACTGCGCAGCGCCGCAACGGCGTGACGCTGCCCGACCTGCCCATCGTGCTGAACCTGCCGGGCGAGCACAACGTGCGCAACGCGCTGTCGGTGATCGCCATGGCGGTCGAGCTCGGCATTGCCGACGAAGCGGTGCAGCGCGGCCTGGCCGGCTTCAAGGGCGTGGGCCGCCGCTTCCAGAGCTACGGCGACGTGGCCGTGCCGAACGACACGGCCGGCGGGCGCTTCACCGTCATCGACGACTACGGCCACCACCCGGTCGAGATGGCGGCCACCATCGCGGCCGCGCGCGGCGCCTTCCCGGGGCGTCGGCTGGTGCTGGCCTTCCAGCCGCACCGCTACACCCGCACGCGCGACTGCTTCGAGGACTTCGTGAAGGTCATCGGCACGGCCGATTCGGTCTTGCTGGGCGAGGTCTATGCCGCGGGCGAGGCGCCCATCGTGGCCGCCGACGGCCGCACGCTGGCGCGCGCGCTGCGCGTGGCCGGCAAGGTCGAGCCGGTGTTCGTGGACGACATCGTCGCCATGCCGCAAGCCATCCTGGACAACGCCCGCGCGGGCGACGTGGTGCTGTGCATGGGCGCGGGCTCCATCGGCGCGGTGCCGGGCAAGGTGGTCGAACTCGGCACGCCGCCCGCACCCTCATCAACAACTTCAGAGCGCACTGCGCGCAAGGGGAGGGCCGCGTGAGCCTTCAGGATCCACAACTTTTCGGCAAGGTCGCCGTGCTGTTCGGCGGCAGTTCCGCCGAACGCGAGGTGTCGCTGATGTCCGGTGCCGGCGTGCTGCAGGCCCTGCGTTCGCGCGGCGTCGACGCGCATGCCTTCGACCCGTCGGAGCGTGAGCTGACCGACCTGAAGCGCGAAGGCTTCGCGCGCTGCTTCGTCGCGCTGCATGGCCGCCATGGCGAAGACGGCACCGTGCAGGGCGCGCTCGAGCTGCTCGGCATTCCCTACACCGGCTCGGGCGTGATGGCCTCGAGCGTGGCCATGGACAAGGTCATGACCAAGCGCATCTGGCAGGCCGACGGCCTGCCGACGCCCAAGTACGTGCGCCTGGCCTTCGACCAGCAAAGCCGCGAGCAGATCATGGTGGTGCCCGACGTGCTCGGCCTGCCGCTGATCGTGAAGCCGCCGCGCGAGGGCTCGTCCATCGGCGTGACCAAGGTCGAGGGCTACTCGCAGATGCAGGACGCCGTCGCGCTGTCGGCCAAGTTCGACGCCGACGTGCTGTGCGAAGAGTTCATCGACGGCGAGGAAGTCACCTGCGCCGTGCTCGGCCAGGGCCTGGACGCGCGCGCGCTGCCGGTGGTGCGTATCGCCGCGCCCGAGGGCGCCTACGACTACCAGAACAAGTACTTCACCGACGACGTGAAATACCAGTGCCCGAGCGGCCTGCCCGAAGCCGAGGAACGCGAGATCCAGCGCATCACGCTGGCCGCGTACCACACGCTCGGCTGCCGCGGCTGGGGCCGCGCCGACGTGATGATCCGCGCCAGCGACCGCAAACCCTTCCTGCTCGAGATGAACACCTCGCCCGGCATGACCAGCCATTCGCTGGTGCCGATGTCGGCGCGCGCGGCGGGCATTCCCTACGAAGAGCTGTGCGTGCGCGTGCTCGCGTCCGCATCGCTCGATGCCAAGGGAGGCGCGAACTAAGCCATGGCCGACAGCATCCCCGCTCCCTTCGACGTCAAGCTGATGAACATCGTCGCGAACGTTGCGTTCGTGCTGGTGGCGCTCATCCTGCTGGCGGCGAGCGCGTGGTGGGTGCTGCGCCAGCCTTTCTTCCCGATCTCGGGCATCAAGGTGGACGGCGAGGTCACGCACAACAACGCGGTCACGCTGCGCGCCAACGTGGCGCCGCAGCTCAAGGGCAACTTCTTCACCATCGACCTGGCGCGTGCGCGCACCGCCTTCGAGACGGTGCCGTGGGTGCGCAGCGCGGTGGTGCGGCGCGAGTTCCCGAACAAGCTGCGCGTGACGCTGACCGAGCAGGTGCCGGTGGCGGTGTGGGGCGACGAGGCCGGCTCCAAGCTGATCAACGGCTTCGGCGACGTGTTCGAGGCCAACGTGGCCGAGGTCGACGCCGACCTGCCGCGCCTGGACGGCCCGATCGAGCAGGCCGGGCAGGTGCTGGGCATGTACCGCGTGCTCGCGCCGATGTTCGAGCCCTACGACTTCGACATCGCCGAACTGCGGCTGTCCAGCCGCGGCAGCTGGAAGGTGCTGCTCGACAGCGGGGCCGAGATCGAGCTCGGCCGCGGCCAGAGCGACGAGGTGTCGGCGCGCCTGCAGCGGTTCCTGAAGACCGTGACGCAGGTCGCGGGCCAGTACCGCCGCACGGTGGCCGACGTCGAACGCGCCGATCTGCGCCACAACGACGCGTATGCCCTGCGGCTGCGCGGCGTCACCACGGTCTCGCCCGAGGCCCCAAGAAAAATCAAGTAGCGAATACCGAGGACATCTACATGCCCAAAGAATACAAAGACCTGGTCGTAGGCCTGGACATCGGAACCGCCAAGGTGATGGTGGTCGTGGCCGAGGTGCTGCAAGGCGGCGAGCTCAAGCTGGCCGGCCTGGGCATCGCGCCCAGCAACGGCCTCAAGCGCGGCGTCGTGGTGAACATCGACGCCACCGTGCAGAGCATCCAGCAGGCGCTGAAAGAAGCCGAGCTGATGGCCGACTGCAAGATCAGCCGCGTCTACACCGGCATCACCGGCAGCCACATCCGCGGCATCAATTCGAGCGGCATGGTGGCGGTGAAGGACAAGGAAGTCACGCCCGCCGACGTGGCCCGCGTGGTCGAGACGGCGCGCGCCATCAACATCTCGAGCGACCAGCGCCTGCTGCTGGTGGAGCCGCAGGAGTTCGTGATCGACGGCCAGGACGTGAAGGAGCCGATCGGCATGAGCGGCATGCGCCTGGAAGCCAAGGTGCACATCGTGACCGGCGCGCAGAGCGCGGCCGAGAACATCATCAAGTGCGTGCGCCGCTGCGGCCTGGAGGTCGACCAGCTGATGCTGAACCCGCTGGCCTCGAGCCAGGCGGTGCTCACCGAAGACGAGCGCGAACTGGGCGTGGTGCTGGTCGACATCGGCGCGGGCACCACCGACGTGGCGATCTTCACCAACGGTGCGATCCGCCACACGGCCGTGATCCCGATCGCGGGTGACCTCATCACGAGCGACATCGCGATGGCCCTGCGCACGCCCACCAAGGACGCGGAGGACATCAAGGTCGAGCACGGCTATGCCAAGCAGCTGCTGGCCGACCCTGAATCGCAGGTCGAAGTCCCCGGCCTTGGCGATCGCGGCCCGCGCATGTTGAGCAAGCAGGCGCTTGCCGGCGTGATCGAGCCGCGCATCGAAGAAATCTTCTCGCTGGTGCAGCAGGTGGTGCGCGAGTCGGGCTACGAGGAAGTGCTGTCGTCGGGCGTGGTGCTCACGGGCGGCAGCGCCGTCATGCCCGGCATGGTCGAGCTGGGCGAAGACATCTTCCTCAAGCCCGTGCGCCGCGGCATTCCGAAGTACTCGAGCGCGCTCTCGGACATGGTGGCGCAGCCGCGCGCGGCCACCGTGATGGGCCTGCTCGAGGAGGCACGTTTTGCACGCATGCGTGGCTTCAAGGTCGCACAGAAGAACGGGTCCGTAAAGACTGCGTTCGGACGTTTCAAGGACTTCATCGTGGGGAACTTCTGACCATGAACCACTCCCCACTCTGGCTCGCACGCGCGGGCCCTCCGCTGCATTTCAACGAGCGATGGCGACGCACCGGTCCACCATCGCGACGGCGATCCCGTTGATCACGTCACGGCAAAAGAAATATTCATAGACACATAACGGCAACTGCAATATTCAAGGAGTTAGAAATGACCATCGAAATGATCGAAGTCGAAGAATTCAACCAGGGCACGCAGATCAAGGTGATCGGTGTCGGCGGCGGCGGTGGCAATGCGGTCGCCCACATGATGGAGCGTGGTGTGCAAGGCGTGCAGTTCGTTTGCGCCAACACCGACGCGCAAGCCCTGCAACGCAGCAACGCGCACAAGAACATCCAGCTGGGCATCAGCGGCCTGGGCGCCGGCAGCAAGCCCGAGAAGGGCCGTGACGCGGCCGAAGCCGCAGTGGACGACATCCGCGCCGCCATCGACGGCGCGCACATGCTGTTCATCACGGCCGGCATGGGCGGCGGCACCGGCACCGGCGCGGCGCCCGTGATCGCGCGCGTGGCCAAGGAAATGGGCATCCTGACGGTGGGCGTGGTGACCAAGCCCTTCGACTGGGAAGGCGGCCGTCGCATGACCAACGCCGACGCCGGCCTGGCCGAGCTCGAAGCCAACGTCGACTCGCTGATCGTCGTGCTCAACGAGAAGCTGCTGGACGTGCTCGGTGAAGACATCACGCAAGACGAAGCCTTCGCGCACGCCAACGACGTGCTGAAGAACGCCGTGGGCGGCATCTCGGAAATCATCAACGAGTACGGCGGCGTGAACGTCGACTTCGAAGACGTGCGCACCGTGATGGGCGAACCCGGCAAGGCCATGATGGGCACCGCTGCCGCAGCAGGCCCCGACCGCGCGCGCATCGCCGCCGAACAGGCCGTGGCCTGCCCGCTGCTCGAAGGCATCGACCTCTCGGGCGCCAAGGGCGTGCTGGTGCTGGTGACGGCATCGAAGGGCTCGCTGAAGCTGAACGAGTCGAAGCTCGCGATGAACACCATCCGCGCCTACGCCTCGCCGGACGCGCACGTGATCTACGGCGCCGCCTACGACGAAAGCCTGGGCGACCAGATGCGCGTCACGGTGGTGGCCACGGGCCTGTCGCGCGCCGACGCACGCCGCCAGGCCCCGACGCTCGAAGTGATCCGCACCGGCACCGACAACATCCCGTTCACCGTGCCGACGCTCGGCGGCGTGGGCCACGCGGGTGGCGGTTCGGGCAGCCAGCCCAACTACGACGGCATGGCCGTGCCCAGCGTGTGGCGCACCAACCGCACGATGGCCGCCGCCAAGGTCGACGCACTGTCGTCGGGTGGCATGGACGACTTCGAGATCCCCGCATTCCTGCGCCGTCAGGCAGACTGACCGCAGGCCACCGAACGCAGAGGGCACGAGGGTTCGCAAGGGGACGGGGAAGACCTGAAAGGGACTGACCCCCGGCTCTAGGCGCTGCGTCCACCTCGTGCCCCTTGCGTCCACCGCCGGGGGCTCCCCGGCTTTTTTGTTCTTTCTTATCTGACCGGTCCATGTCTATCGCGGCCATAGCGAAGGGAATAGGGCGTCACGGTCGCCGCCCGCCTAAAATCTCGGGCGTGCTGCAACAACGAACCCTCAAGTCGATCAGCCGCGCCGTGGGCGTGGGGCTTCACAGCGGCCAACGCGTGGAGCTGACCCTGCGACCGGCCCCCGCCGACACGGGCATCGTGTTCCGTCGCGTCGACCTGCCCGAGCCGGTCGAGATCCGCATGACCGCCGAAGCGGTCACCGACACGCGCCTGGCGTCCACCGTCTCCACGGGCGGCGCCAAGGTGCAGACCGTCGAACACATCATGTCCGCCTGCGCGGGCCTGGGCATCGACAACCTCTACATCGACATCACGGCCGACGAAGTGCCGATCCTCGACGGGTCGGCTTCGTCCTTCGTGTTCCTGCTGCAAAGCGCGGGCATCGAGCTGCAGAAGGCGCCGCGCCGCTTCATCCGCGTGCTGCGCAAGGTCGAGGTGCGCGAAGGCGAGGGCGCCAACGAGAAGTGGGCGAGCCTGGAGCCGTACCACGGCTTCAAGCTGAGCTTCGAGATCGACTTCGACCACCGCGTCGTCAACTCCACCGGCCAGCGCGTGGATTTCGATTTGGGCGCCGACTCGTACAGCCGCGACATCGCGCGGGCGCGTACCTTCGGTTTCACCAAGGAACTCGAGTACATGCTCAGCAAGGGCCTGGCACGCGGAGGCGGCCTGGACAACGCCATCGTCATGGACGACACCAAGGTGCTCAATGCCGGCGGGCTGCGCTACGACGACGAGTTCGTGAAGCACAAGATCCTCGACGCCATGGGCGACCTGTACATCATCGGCAAGCCGCTGCTGGCCGCGTACACCGCGTTCCGCTCGGGCCATGCGCTCAACAACAAGCTGCTGCGCGAGCTGCTCTCGCACAGCGACGCCTACGAGGTCGTGACCTTCGAGGACGAGAAGCGCGCACCGCGCGGCTTCGGCGAAGTGGCGCGGGCCTGGTAAGCCCGGCGCACGCCTTTTCTTTCCGATGCTTCTCTTTCGCTGGGCCATCCTGCTGCTTCTGCTGGTGGCGGGCGTGTCCTTCGCGTTCTACGCGGGCACAGGGCAGGTCAAGTACCGCCGCGTCGGCTGGATCGTGTTCAAGTGGACGGTGCTGGCGGCGCTGGGCTTCTTCGCGGTCCTGATCGCCGAGCGCGTCGCGTAGCGCGCGAGCGGTTCAATCGACCAGGGCCTGCAGCGCCTGCACCTGCTGCGCAAGCAGCGGCCCCTTGCGGTGCGCGGGCACCAGCAACATCAGCGTGTCTCCCAGCGCCTTCGGCCGTCCCCAGGGCGCGTGCAGTCGGCCTTTCTCGAGCAGCGGTGCTACCAGCCGCTCGCGACCCATCAGCACCCCTTCGCCGTCGAGCGCGGCCTGCAGTGCGAGGCTGTAGAGCGAGAAATCCGGGCCCGCGGCCAGCGCATCGGCCTCGGCCGCCGTGGTGCCGGGGCGCACGGCCTGCAGCCAGCGCGACCAGTCGTCGCGCCACACCGTGTCGTGCAGGCCGCCGCAGCGCGCGAGCACGTCGATAAGGTCGTCGAGCGGGCGCGGGCGGGCGCTCTCCAGCGATGCGCGCACGCGCGGGCTGCACACGGGCACGAGGCGGTCGCGTGCGAGCGGGATGCCCGTGGCGCCGACGGCGGCTTCGGCGCCGTAGAACAGCCCGAGGTCGAAGGGCTCGCGCCGGAAGTTCGGCGGCTGCTCCAGCGCCGTCACCGACACCTGCACGCCGGGCAGCGCGGCCTTCAGCCGCGAGAGCCGCGGCGACAGCCACAGCTGCGCCATCGCCGGCAGGGCCGCCACCTGCAGCGTGCTGCGGCGCGCTGCGGTCTGCGTTTCCTGACGCAGCGCCTGCACCGCGAGGCCGAGCTGGTCGACCGCCGCGCTGAGTGCAGGCAGCGCGCGCCGGCCGTGCGCGCTGAGCCGGATGCCCTGGCTGTGCCGCTCGAACAGCGCACCGCCGGCCCAGGTCTCGAGCGCCTTGATCTGCTGCGCGACGGCGGCGGGCGTCACGAACAGCTCCTCGGCCGCGCGCGCGAAGCTGCCGTGGCGCGCCGCGGCCTCGAAGGCGCGCACGGCCGTGTGCGGCGGCAGGCGAGGGCGGGGTGGGGCGAGGGACATGGTGTGTAGGCCAAGTTTTTCTAGGGCTCGGGCCCAGTTTATCCGTGTTGCCGGCGCAGGCGCAGGGCGCGACCATGCGGTCATTCCCTTCCACCACTCCCAGCGAGACACCGCATGCCCGCAGCCCTTCACCGCCGTTCCTGGGTTCCCGCCGCCAGCGAGGACCACGTGCTCGCCATTGCCGCCGACGCCGCCGCGCGCGACGCGTCGGGCGTGGCCGCCGAGATCGAACGCTTGGTGGCCGACAGCCACCGCATCCACGACGTCGACGGGCTGAACCTCAACCCGGCCACCAACGTGATGAACCCCGCCGCCGAGGCGCTGCTGTCGCGCGGGCTGGGTTCGCGCCCGTCGCTGGGCTACCCGGGCGACAAGTACGAGATGGGGCTGGAAGCCATCGAGCGCATCGAGGTCGTCGCCGCCGAGCTGGCGGCCGAGGTGTTCGGCGCGCGCTTCGCCGAGGTGCGCGTGAGCTCGGGCGCGCTGTCGAACCTGTACGTGTTCATGGCGACCTGCCGGCCCGGCGACACGATCATCGCGCCGCCGCCCGCCATCGGCGGCCATGTGACGCACCACGCGGCAGGCGCGGCCGGGCTCCACGGCCTGAAGACCGTGCCGGCACCGGTCGATGCCGACGGCTACTCGGTCGACGTGGTGGCGCTGGCCAAGCTGGCGCGCGAGGTGAAGCCCAAGCTCATCACCATCGGCGGCAGCCTCAACCTGTTCCCGCACCCGGTGCCCGCGATCCGCGAGGTGGCCGACAGCGTGGGCGCGAAGCTGCTCTTCGATGCCGCGCACCTGTCGGGCATGGTGGCCGGCAAGGCCTGGCCGCAGCCGCTCGAAGAAGGCGCGCACGCGATCACCATGAGCACCTACAAGAGCCTGGGCGGCCCGGCCGGCGGGCTGATCGTGTCGAACGACGCGGCGCTGATGGAGCGCATCGACGCCATCGCCTACCCCGGCCTCACGGCCAACTCGGATGCGGGCCGCACCGCGGCGCTGGCGCGTGGCCTGCTCGACTGGAAGGTGCACGGCGCGGCCTATGCGGCGGCGATGCGCGACACCGCGCAGGCGCTGGCACGCGCGCTCGATGCGCAAGGCCTGCCGGTGTTCGCCAAGGCGCGCGGCTTCACGCAGTCGCACCAGTTCGCGCTCGAGGCCGCGCGCTGGGGCGGCGGGCAACGCGCCGCGAAGCAGCTGGCCCAGGGCGGCCTACTGGCCTGCGGCATCGGCCTGCCGATCGCGCCGGTCGACGGCGACATCAACGGCCTGCGCCTGGGCGTGCCCGAGATCGTGCGGCTGGGCTTCACGCCCGAGGACATGCCGCAGCTGGCCGGCTGGATCGCACGGGCGCTGGCAGGCGATGCGCCCGGCGTGGCCGTCGAGGTGCGCGAACGCCGCCGGCGCCTGGGCGACCTGCGCTACATCGTGCGCTGAATCGCCGTCAGCGCGAACGCCCTTGCCGGTAGGTGCCGGCGTGGGTCTTCGACAGCTCGGCCGCCTCCGCGAGCCGCGCCATCGAACGGCCGACCTGCGCGTGCGTGATGGCGATGCCCAGCGCGTCCGCCGCGTCGGCGCCCGGCAGGCCGGGCAGGTCGAGCAGGCGCTTGACCATCTCCTGCACCTGCGCCTTCGCGGCCTGGCCGTGGCCGGCCACGGCCTTCTTCATCTGCAGCGCCGTGTACTCGGCCACCGAGAGGTTGTGGCTCACCAGCGCCGTCACGCAGGCGCCGCGCGCCTGGCCCAGCAGCAGCGTCGACTGCGGGTTGACGTTGACGAAGATGATTTCGACCGCCGACGCCTCGGGCTGGTAGCGCGCCGTGATCTCGCCGATGCCGTCGAACAGCACCTTCAGGCGCGCCGGCAGGTTGCCGCTGCCCAGGTGCCGGGTGCTGATGGTGCCGCTGGCCACGTAGCGCAGCGCATGGCCGTCCGCATCGACCACGCCGAAGCCGGTGGTCTGCAAACCGGGGTCGATGCCGAGGATCCGCATGAAAAGGAAGCGTAAAGGCCTAAGCCTGGGTGAGGAAGGTTGAAGAAGGTGTGAATTCGCGCGCGATGCGTGGGGGATCGCGGGCAGAATCCGCCGTTCTTGCATTCCGCCCCGCTCCGCGCGGGGCGCGCCACACAAGGAAGCGAAGGTGAATGTAGTCGAGTCCTCCGCGCAGCAGCAACCGAAGCCATCGAACGACGCCCCGGCCTTGCCCGCGCACCTGCAGCAATCTCCCGCCGAACGTGCCGCCGCGAGCTTTCGCCAGGCGGAGCTGTTGAGCGACCTCGGCCGCCGTCGCGAGGCGATCGCCGCCTGCAGCCGGCTGATCGCCGAGTTCGGTGCGCTGCCCGACGCCGCCGTGGTCGTGCCCTGTTGCCAGGCGCTGCGGCTGCTCGCACACGTGCTGCGCCAGCTGCACCGCCCGGCCGACGCGCTGGCCACGCTCGACCGCCTGGTGGCCGCACACGGCGGGCGCAGCGAGCCCGAGATCCGCGCACACATCGCCCACGCGCTGTACCAGCGCACCTGGCTCATCGACGACGCGGCGGCGCGTTGCGAGGCCTGCGACTTCATGAGCGAGCAGCTCGACGCGCAGGCCGACGCCGCGCTCGATGCGTGGCGGCTCGACGCGCGCCTGCTGAAGGCCGAGATCGAACACCACCGCGGCCTGCCGCAGGACGCATTGGCCACGCTCGAAGCGGCCATCGAACGCTTCGAAGGCGCCGCCGAGGCCGGCGTGGCCCTGCGCGTGGCGCGGGCCCGGCTGGCCGCGGTGCTCAACCTGCGCGAGCTGGCGCAGCACACGCAGGCGCAGGTGCTGTGCCTGCAGGTGGCCGACCCGATCGAGACCGGGCTGGCCGAGGCTGCGCCCGAGCTGCGGCTGGAAGGCGTGCGCGCGCTGGCCCTGTTCTTCGACGGCCTCGGGCTCGACGAGGTCGCGCGCCGCGCCGAGCTGGTCGGCTGGCTGCTCGACCGCTACGGCCACGACGCCTCCGCGCAGGTGCGCCGCCTCGCGGCCGTGCGCGCCCACGAGTGGGCCGTGGGGCTGCGCGACCAGGGCGACGGCGATGCCGCGCTGGCCGCCTGCGAGCGCCTGCTCGGCACCTTCGCCCGCGACGGCGACGCCGTGGTGCAGCGCACCGTGGCCACCACCTTGCTGCACAAGGGTTTCGTGCTGCTCGACCTGCTGGGGCGGCCCGAGGCGGCGCTTGCGGTGTACGAGCCGCTCGTCGCGTTGTCGCGCGACGGCGCCACGCCCGAATTGCGAGAGCTGCGCGTGAAGGCGATGGCCGGGCGCGAGGCCTGCCTGAAGCGCCTGCGCAAGACCGGCGGGCTCGACGCCGGCGAGTTGCCGGCCGAGCTCTTCGATGCGGCATGTGACACCGTCCGCGAAGGCCGCAAGCTCGGCGACGCGGGCGCGTCGCGCGAGGCCATCGCGCTGTTCGACGAGGTGCTCGCGGCGCATGCCGCCTCGCCGCACCCGCTCATGCGCCGCCAGTGCGCCCGCGCCCTGTCGCACAAGACCTTCTGCCTGCTGGCGCTGGAGCACTTCGCCGAGGTCGTCGAGGCCGCCGACGCGATGGACGCGCGCTACGGCGCCGATGCATCCACCGAGATGCAGTCGCAGGTGGCGCTGTGCCTGCAATACAAGAGCACCGCGCTCGACCGCCTCGCGCGGCCCGCGGACGAGATGCGCGTGCACGACGAGATCGTTGCGCGCTGGGGCAACTCCGAGCTGCCCGACCTGCGCGCGCGCGTGGCCGGCGCGCTGTTCCGCAAAGGCGCCGTGCTGCGCCGCGCGGGCCGCTTCGCCGAGGCCGTGGCCAGCTACGACGAGGTGATCGCGCGCACGGCGATGGCGCGGGACAGCGCCCTGCAGCTGTGGGCCGCCAAGTCGATGATCAACAAGGCCAAGGCCTTCGACAAGATGGACGACGCAGCGGGCCAGGCCAAGGCCTACCGCGTGCTCATCGCGCGCTTCGGCGAGTCGGGCGACGCGGCCTTGCGCGAGCGTGTGGCCAATGCCTGCGAATGGCTGGCCGAGGCCGAAGGCCGGCAGGGCCGGGTGGCTGCGCAGCGCGAGGCGCTCGAACAGGCGCTCGGGCGTTTCGGCACGGCGCTCTCGGCCGAGCAGCGCACGCGGCTCAAGCGCGAGCTTCAGGCGCTGAAGACGAAGGCGTTGGGACGGCGCGCGAAGCAGGCCTTCGACCGGGTGGTGCGGCGCAAAGTCTGATCGCCCGCCGGCCGGTGCGTCAGACGTTGAAGTACCAGCGGATCGAGTGGAAGAAGATCGGCGCTGCGAAGCACAGCGCGTCGACGCGGTCGAGCAGGCCGTTGGCGCCAGTCACGCCCACGCCCTTCTGGCCCCAGTTCGGAATGCCGCGGTCGCGCTTGAGTGCCTTCATCACGAGGTGGCCCATCGAGCCCGCGACGCAGGCAATGATCGACACCGCGAGCGCCTGCCCGAACTTGAATGGCGTGATGAACGAGAACAGCGCGCCCACCAGGCTGGCCACGACGATGCCGACGCCCCAGCTGGTCCAGTTGAAGCTGCGGCTCACGTTCGGCGCGAACGGCGTGCGCTGCATGCGCCGCGAGATCAGGTGCTGCACCAGCACCGAGGTCTGCACGACGAACACCAGGAAGAACACGAGGAACGCGCTCTTGCCTTCGTAGCCCGGGAAGGTCAGCAGCAGCAGCGCGGGCACGTGGCTCATGCCGTAGACGCAGACCATGATGCCCCACTGCAGCTTTGCGTTGCGTTCGAGAAAGTGGCTCGGGTCGTTCGCCAGCGCACTCGCCACCGGGATGGCGAGGAACACGTAGACCGGGATGAACACCGTGAACAGGTCGAAGCGCGCCGTGGCCACCAGCCAGAACTGGATCGGCAGCACCACGAAGAACGCGAGGATCAGGCTGCGGTGGTCGCCGCGCCGCGTCGGCGAGAGCGTGATGAACTCGCGCAGCGCAAAGAACGCGATCAGCGCGAACAGCACGGTGGCCACCGTTTCGCCCAGCGCCCAGCCGATCCAGAACACGATCACCATGAACCAGGTGGTGCCCAGCAGCGCGCGGAAATGCGCCAGCTCGGCCTGCCACGACTCGTCGTGCACCGGGTTGCGCCGCTCCTTGAAGCTCAGGAAGAAGACGGCGGTGCTCACGATGAAGAGCAGGCCGAAGACGATCAGGAAGAGGGCCGCGACCTGCTGGGTCGGGCTGAGGCTGCGCAGGAACTGGTTCATACCTTCAGACGTCGCGCAATGCGATCACGGCGGCACGCGCACGGTCGAGGAAAGGGCGGCGCTCTTCGCCTGCTTCGACACGGATCGGCGCGCCGAAGGTGACGGAGCACAGGATGGGCACGGGCACGATCTCGCCCTTGGGCATGACGCGCTGCACGTTGTCGATCCAGGCCGGCACGAGCACCACGTCGGGGAACATCGTCGCCAGCGCGTACAGGCCCGACTTGAATTTCTGCGGCTCGCCAGTGTGGCCCCGCGTGCCTTCGGGAAAGATGATGATCGAGTCGCCGCTGCGCAGCGCGTCGATGAGTGGGGCGAGTGGGTCGGCGGCGGGCGGCTCGGGCGCGGCGGCTGGCGCTTCGGGCTCGATGACGGGCGGCGGTGCGACCGGTGGTGGAGGCGGCGGGGGCGCGGGAAGATCGAGCTGCCCCTGAATCTCCTGCGGACCTTCGGCGGCCGGTGCGTGAACCACCGTTTCGATCGGCAGCAGCGGCTCCATCGAGGGCTCGATGCGCTCCTTCGGGGCGATGGGCGCAGCGGGCGGAGGTGCCTGAGGCGGTGCTTCCGTCGGCGGAGCAACCGGTGCAGCCCCCGTGGCCGCCCGCTCCACATACACCGCGTTGAACACCTCCGTCGTGATCCAGCGCTTGACCGGCGTGTTGGCCCAGTAGTCGCGCGCCGCGATCGGCCGCGTGATGCTGCGCAGCTCCTCGGGCAGCGCGGCCCAGATCATCACGAGGTCCGCGTGGCTCTGGTGATTCGCGAAGTAGATGCGCTGCTCGGCTTTCGGTGGACAGCCGTACCAGCGCGCCTGCGCGCCGGTGAGCAATCGGACGATTCCCAGCAGCAACCAACCTGTGAGCTTTGCCAGCATATGGAGGCGATGATACGGGCCATGCGATGGCGGTTCGATCTTCTTTCCCTGGCGTGGGCGGTGGCCCTCTTCGTGTTGCTCGTGCTGCTGGCCACCGTCGGCGCGCGCTGGGGCTGGGTGCGAAGCTTCTTCGGCGACGTGCTGGCCGTGGCGTGGGTGTACGTGGTGTTCAAGACCTTCGTTGCCGCGCGCGTGCTGCCGCTCGCGCTGGCGGCCTTCGGCGTGGGGCTGCTGGTGGAACTGGGGCAGTTCCTTGCGTCGGCGTGGCACCTGCACATTCCGAACCGCGCGCTGCGCATCGTGCTCGGCGCCACCGCCGACTGGTGGGACGTGCTGGCCTACGCGATCGGCTTCGTCGCCGTGCTGGCGGTGGAAGGCGCGGTGCGCAAGCTCAGGGCAGGTCGACCGCTGGCATCCGCGCCACGATCGTCGATGCCCGTCCGTTGATGTACGACGAATTGGGCCGCCGCTCGAAGAACTTCGGGCTCGGCAGCATCACGGCCAGGCGCGCGGCCTCGTAAGAGCTGAGGCGCGCGGCCGGTTTCCTGAAGTAGTACTGCGCCGCAGCCTCGGCGCCGAACACGCCTTCGCCCCATTCGACGTTGTTCAGGTAGATCTCGAGGATGCGCCGCTTGTCGAGCAGCACCTCGAGCAGCGTGGCAAGCACCAGCTCCTGGCCCTTGCGCAGCATGGTGCGCTCGCCCGACAGCAGCAGGTTCTTCGCGAGCTGCTGCGTGATGGTGGAGCCGCCGCGCAGCGGGGCCGGTTGCGCCGGCTTGCCGCGTGCCGCCGCGCGCGCCATGCGCTTGGCGGCCAGCTGCTCGGCGCGGGCGTTGCGCTGGCGCGCACGTTCGATGGCTTCCCACTCGACGCCGTTGTGGTCGACGAAGCCGGCGTCTTCGCTGGCGATCACGGCGCGCTTGAGGGTGTCGTTGATCTGCGTGTAGGGCACCCAGTCCTGGCGCCATCCGCCGTCGCGGCCCTGCGAGAGGGCGACGCGCCAGGCCTCGGAGCGCTGGAAGGCCGTGCTCTGCGGATCGATCACCGCCATGGCCGCGATGCGCACCACGAAGAAGAGTTCGAGCGCCAGGCCCGCCACCACGAGGCAGGCGATCAGGCGCAGCAGGCCCTTCATGCGCCGGCGGCGAGCGAGGCGCGCAGCTCGGCCAGCACCTGGGCCGAGGGCGGGCGCACGCCGCGCCAGAATTCGAAGGCTTCGGCGGCCTGTTCCACCAGCATGCCGAGGCCGTCGCGTGCGACCGCGCCGTGCGCCTCGGCCCAGGCCATGAAGCCTGCGGCGGCGGGGCCGTACATCATGTCGACGGCCAGCGCGCCGGGACGCAGCACCTGCGCGCGCACGGGCACCGCGTCGCCCGCGAGGCTGGAGGCGGTGGCGTTGACCACCACGTCGAAGTCGCCCGGCACCTCGTCGAGCGCCCAGGCCTCGAGCGTGGCGCCGTGGCGCAGCGCGAGCGCGGCGTGGCGCTGCACCAGCGCGATGGCCTTGTCGAGCGTGCGGTTGGCCACCACGACGTGCGCTGCGCCCGCGTCGAGCAGCGGCCCGAGCACGCCCGCCGCGGCGCCGCCGGCGCCGATCAGCAGCAGCGACCGGCCCGCCAGCGGCACGCCGGCGTTGCGCACGATGTCGTTGACCAGGCCGATGCCGTCGGTGTTGTCGGCGTGGATGCTGCCGTCGGCCTCGAAGCGCAGCGTGTTCACCGCCTGCGCCAGCGTGGCGCGCTCGCTGGTGTGCTGTGCGAGCGCGGCGGCATCGAACTTGAAAGGCACGGTGACGTTGCAGCCGCGCGCGGTGTCGCCCTGCGCGGCCGCTTCGCTGCGGAAGGCGGCGATGCCTTCGGCGAAGGCGCCGATCGGCACCAGGCGCCGGCCGTAAGCCATGGGCTGGCCGCAGAGTTCCGCAAAGCGCGCGTGGATGCGGGGCGAGCGGCTGTGCTCGACGGGGTTGCCCATGACGCAGTACTGATCCATGGCCGATGCTCCGTGTTCTGCTGGGGGTGCTGTTGCTATTGGGACGACAGCTCGATGGTCTCGTCGCGCGTGAACTTGAAGCGCGACTGCAGCACGATCTGGTCGGTCTGCTTGCGCATCGCGTCGGTGAATTTGCCGAAGTTGCCGACACTGCGCACGATGGCCTGGGCACGGCGGTCGAGCGTGGTGTTGCCCGAGCTCTCGTCGACCACGGTGTCGAGCACGCGCCCGTCGTGGTTGATGGTGACGGTCATCTTGAGTTCGCCGTAGAGCTTCTTGCCGGCCGCGGTCGGGAAGTTCTCGGTGCCCTTGACCTCGATGCGGCGGCGCAGCGTGTCGACGTACAGCGCGTAGGCGGCCTCGCGCGTGGCGGGGCTCAGGTAGCGCTTCTTGGGGCGCGCGTTTTCCTCGTTCACGCGGCGCTCGATCTCGGCGAGCAGCGCGACCATCTGGCGGCGCTTTTCCTCGCGCGCGGCGGCCTCGGTCGGGTCGCCCGCCTGGCGCGGATCGGGCACGGGCATGGCGGCCAGCTCGCGCTTGAGCTGCGCCAGCATCTGCATCTGCTGGGCCTGCATGGCCTCGACCTGGCGGCGCGATTCCTCGAACGAGTCGCCCATGGTGGTGAAGCTCGAGGGCGGCAGCGGGCTGGTGGCCCGGCCCTTGTCGAGGTCGCCGCCGCCCGCGAGCGTGGTCTGCGCCATCACGCGGGCCGCGGGGTCGGGCTTGTCGTTGGTCTTGCTGTTGACCAGGATCACCTCGAGCGGGGTTTCGCTGAAGACCCGGTTGAACGATTCGGGATCGACGAAGCGCACCGCGAGCAACGCGGCATGCGCGATGACCGACACGCCCAGAGCGATCTGCAGCGTGCTGAGGTCCTTGAGATTCATTCTCGAAACTCCTACAGGGGTCGCGTGTCTCCGATCGTTCGACCGGGGGTCATGCAGGCGTGGTCGTCGCCGGGTCGGGTGCGGCCTCGGTGTCGCTCAGGTCGACCGCGATGGCGATCGGGCCGGCGACTTCTTCTTCGTCGTCCTCACCGCCCTCAGCGTCAGCGGCATCGGCCTGCGGCACGTCGAAGCGTTCGAGCACGGTGCCGCTCACGTCGAGCGCGATCTCGTCGATCTCGCCGAGCTTCACGCGCACGCGCGCGCCGCGCTCCTGCTGGCCGGCCACCGGGAACACCAGCGGCAGCGTGTCGGCACGCACCAGCGCGCCGTTGGGAATGTCCTTGATGACCGTGGCCTCGAGCTCGGTGATGCCCTGCTGCTGCAGGTACTTCAGCGTCCAGAAGCGCTCCATGCCGCCCTGGTAGGCGTTGTACGTAGCGTAGGCCGCATCGAAGCCCGACAGGATCGAGAACAGGTCGGCGTCTTTCGGCTTGAACGGCGCGGCCAGTGCGGCGGTCTTGCCGTGGCGCGCGGCCGCGATGATCTGCCACTGGTTCACGAGGTCGGTGTAGCGGCGCAGCGGCGAGGTGCTCCAGGTGTAGCTCTTCACGCCCAGGCCCGCGTGCGGCAGCGCGCGCGTGCCCATGCGCACCTTGATGCCGGGCGCCAGGCTGGCCTGGCTGCGGTACAGGCCCGGCACGCCGAGCTCGCCCAGCCAGCCGCCCCAGCTGCTGTTGGCCAGGATCATGGCCTCGGACACGATCAGGTCGAGCGGCGCGCCGCGCTGGCGCGTGCTGATCTGCACCTGCTCGTTGCCGGTGGGCTCGGCGCCGTCGTTGCCGACGAGGCGGAAGTTGTAGTCGGGCCGGCTGAAGTTCTCGGGCTTGCCGCGCACCACTTCACGCTGCGCCTTCAGGTGCTTGGCCAGGCGGAACAGGAAGGACAGCGGCGCGCGCAGCTTCGCGGCGGCGTCGGGCGTGTTGTCGGAGTTGAAGGTGGCGTCTTCGAGCCAGGGCTGCGTGACGACGGCGTCGAGCTGGTCGTGGCGCAGGTTGGCGACGATCGGCACGCGTTCGAGCTTGGTCTCGGTGCCCTGCAGCTCGAGCGTGGCTTCGTCGAAGCGCGCATAGAGCGACACGGCCGGGCGGTCGCCGCCTTCGAGCAGCGTGTAGGTGTCGACCACCTCGTCGGGCAGCATGGTGATCTTGTAGCCCGGCATGTACACGGTGGACATGCGTGCACGCGCCACGGCGTCGATGGCGCTGCCCGGCGTCAGCGCCAGGCCCGGCGCGGCGATGTGGATGCCGACCGTGATGGTGCCGCTGCCCATGCCCTGCACGGACAGCGCGTCGTCGATTTCGGTGGTCTGCGAGTCGTCGATCGAGAAGGCCCGCACGCCTTCGGCCAGCGGCAGGTCGTCGGCGACGGCCGGCGCCGCGAGCGCGGGAAAGCCGGTGCCCTTGGGGAAGTTCTCGAACAGGAAGCGCCGCCAGTGGAACTGGTAGGGCGAGTCGATGGCGCCGGCGCGCTCCAGCAGATCGAGCGGCGGGCGCTGCGTGGCGCGCGCGGCGTCGACCACGGCCTTGTATTCGGGTGCGTTCTTGTCGGGCTTGAACAGGATCTTGTAGAGCTGCTCGCGGATCGGCGGCGGGCACACGCCCTCGGCCAGCTGGCCGGCCCATTCGACGATCTGCGCCTGGATGGCCTTCTTCTTCTCGATGGCGGCCAGCGCCTGCTGCACGATCTCGGCCGGCGCCTTCTTGAAGCGCCCCTTGCCCGCGCGGCGGAAGTAGTGCGGCGCCTCGAACAGCGCGAACAGCGCGGCGGCCTGCTGCGCGAGCGAGGGCTTGTCGCTGAAATAGTCGGCCGCCAGGTCGGCAAAGCCGAACTCGCCTTCGGCTGCGAATTCCCAGGCGAGGTCGAGGTCCATGGCGGCGGCGAGCGTGCGCGCCTCGGCGATCAGCTCGGCCGGGGACGGTTTCTCGAAACGCAGAACGATGTTGGCGCCCTTGACCTTGACGCGCTTGCCGGTCTCGAGCTCGACCTGTGCCGAGGCTTCGGCTTCCGACAGGATGCGGCCGCCGAGGTATTTGCCGGCTTCTTCAAACAATACAAACATCCGGCGATTCTCCCACGCGGGATCGGGCGCGCTTCCGGGCCCGGGGCGAACGCTAGACAGGGTTGATGAAGGCCATCACGTCGTCGAGGTGCGCTTTTTCGAAATCGGACAGTGCATGGTCGCCGCCCTCGAGCAGCTTGATGCGGCTGTCGGGGTAGCGCGCCGACATCTCGTGCCAGTCGAGCGCCTCGTCGCCCTTGGCGATGATCGCGAACAGGCGCTCGGGCCGCGTGAGCGCGCCGATTTCCATGGCGCGCAGCTCCTGGATGAATTCGGGCTGGAAGTAGAAGTGCTCGGCCGGATCGTGCCAGGCGGTCTGGCTGCCGATGTAGCGCGTGAGGTCGCGCGCCGGGTGCACCGCGGGGTTGAGCAGCACGGCGCGGCAGCGCGTCATGCCGGCGACGTAGGTGGCGTAGAAACCGCCCAGCGACGAACCGATCACCGCCATCGACTTGCGCGGCCAGTGCGCGATGCCCTTCATCACCATGTCGATCGCATCGTGCGGCGACGGCGGCAGCTGCGGGCACCACCACTCCAGGTTCGGGTGCTCGCGCGCCACGTGCTTCGCCACCAGCCGCGCCTTGGTCGAGCGGGGCGACGAGCGGAAGCCGTGCAGATACAACAGATGGGTGGTTTGCGGTTCCATGGGAGGAGGTGACTGGGGTGCGCTGGTCGCGCCCCGTGGCCGGATTCAGACAATTTTGCATGAGGTCCGCGCCGCCCACGGCGCGGTGACCCCACAAATCCCTGCGAATCGGCCCATGAGAAGGCCGCGAGGGCGTGGCTGGAATTCGAAAGTATTCACGGTGCGGCCGCGCAGGGGGCGGCGGTGCGGCGCAAGGGCGGAAAGAAGAGACAAGTTTCGTGACGCATCTGGCAGGGGGCATCCCATGAACGAGGGAGGCAGGCCCCGCGTGGCGGTGGGTGCCCAGGCTTATGCTTCATCCCATGAACACCGAGGTACAGGATGACGGGATGCCACGCCGCTGGGGCGTGCTCGTGGTCGAGGACGACAGCCGCGCACGCGCCTTCTTCGAGGCCAGCGTGCAGCGCAGTCCGCGCCTGTTCTGGCTCGGCAGCGCCGGCACTGTGCAGGAAGCGCGCACCTGGTTGGCCGCGACTGCGACCATCCCCGACGTGCTGCTGGTCGACCTCGGCATGCCCGACGGCACCGGCCTGGACGTGATCCGCGACGCCGTCGCGCGCTTTCCGGGCTGCGAGCCGCTGGTGGTGTCGGTCTTCGGCGACGAGGAGAACGTGCTGGCCAGCATCGAGGCCGGTGCCGTCGGCTACATCCACAAGGACGCCGCGCCCGAAGACATCGCGCAGACCATCGTCGAGATGAAGGCCGGCGCCTCGCCGATCTCGCCCATGATCGCGCGCCGCGTGCTCGCCAAGTACCGCAGCCTGCAGGCCGCCGTGCCGGGCACCACTGGCGCGGCGCCGGCGGAGACGGCGCTCGACGAGGCCGACCGCGGCCTGCTCTCGGCGCGCGAGCACGAGGTGCTGACGCTGATCGCGCGCGGCTTCTCGTACGCCGAGATCGCGCGCCTCAAGGGCCTGAGCGTGCACACGGTGCAGACCCACATCAAGAACCTCTACGGCAAGCTCGCGGTGCATTCCAAGAGCGAAGCGGTGTTCGAGGCCACGCGCCTCGGCCTGCTGTCCCACCCGGGCTGAGGGCGGATGCTGCGGCGGCTGGCGTTCCTGTGCCTGCTCGGGCTGGCGGCGCTGCTTGCCGCGGGGGGCGCCGCCGCAGGGGAGACGCAGGGGCCGATCGAACTGCGCCACGCCAGGGTGACCACCACCATCGACGGTGTCGTGCAGACCGAAGCGGTCGACCTGTCCTACCACTGGGACCGCCGGCACCGCGGCCGCACCGGCTTCGCGAGCTTCGAGCTGCCGTTCCGGGTCGAGGCCCTGCCCGAGGTGCCCTGGGGCGTCTTCATTCCCCGCGCCGGCAGCGTCTTCGAGGTACAGCTCAATGGCGCGCTGCTGCAGTCCTATGGTGACCTCGGCCAGGGCAACCGCGCCGACTACGCCAAGGCGCCCGTCTACGTGCCGGTGCCCGGGCGGCTGCTGAAAGAGGGCGAGAACCTGCTGCAGATCCGCATCCGCGCCGACAGCGAACGGCGCGCCGGCCTGTCGCGCGTCACCATCGGGCCGGCGACGCCGGTGCGCACCGCCCTGTTCGAAGGCGCCTACGCCTGGCGCTTCACGGGGTCGGTGCTGCTGACCGCGTTCAGCCTCATCGTCGGCAGCATCGCGCTGGCGCTGTGGTTCACCCAGGTCGACACCGGCGCGACCGGCCGCCGCCAGCGCGACGCCCTCTACTTCTGGGCCGCGGTCGCCGAGTTCTGCTGGGCGCTGCGCGTGGCCGACGCCATGATTCCCGAGCCGCCGCTGCCGTGGCAGCTGTGGGGCGTGCTGATGGCCGGTTGCTACGCGGGCTGGGCCGCGTCCGCCATGATGTTCTGCTACCACCTTGCGGACTGGGCGCAGAGCCCGCGCACGCGCTGGGTGCGCTGGCCGACGGCGGCCGTGGTGGCCGGCACCGTGGTGTTCACCTGGCTGGCGCTGAACCGCGAGGAGCCGCGCTGGCTCACGGCCTGGCTGGCGGTCGAGATCACGATCGTCGTCGGCTTCGTGATCGCCTTTGCCGTCGCCACGGTGCGCCGGCCCAGCGTCGAGCGGCTGCTGGTGGCCGGCGCCGCGCTGGTCACGGTGGCCTTCGGCACGCGCGACTGGCTGGTGATCCGCCTGAGCGACGCCTACGGCGAGACCACCTGGGTGCGCTATTCCTCGGTGATGTTCGGGGTGGCGCTGCTGCTGATCGTGCTGCGGCGCTTCCACTTCGCGAGCGTGCAGGCGCGCGGCTGGGTCAAGACGCTGGCCGACCGGGTGGCGCAGCGCGAACGCGAACTGGCCTCCACCTACGCCGAGCTGGAGGAGGTGGCCCGCGACCAGGCGCGCACCCACGAGCGCGAGCGCATCCTGCGCGACATGCACGACGGCGTGGGCTCGCACATCAGCTCGGCGATCCGCCAGCTGCAGTCGGGCCAGACCAGCCCCGAGGAATTGCTGCGCACCCTGCGCGACTCGCTCGACCAGCTGAAGCTGTCGATCGACTCCATCCACCTGCCGCCCGGCGACATCGGCGCGCTGCTGGCGGCGCTGCGCTACCGGCTGGAGCCTCGGCTGGCCGCCGCGGACATCGCCTTCGAGTGGGGCGTGGACGAACTGCCCCCGGTGACGCAGCTCGACGCCCACGCCACGCGGCAGCTGCAGTTCCTGCTGTTCGAGGCTATCTCGAACGTGCTGCAGCACGCCCACGCGAGCGCGCTGCGCATCGAGGCCGACGCGCGCGACGGCGCCGTGCGCCTGCGGGTGATCGACAACGGCGTGGGCTTCGACGCCACCGAGGTGCCGGAGGCGCTGTCGAAGCGCGCCGCGGCCATCGGGGCCCGGCTGGCGATCGAAAGCCGACCGGGGCGCACGGTCGTTCAGCTCGTTTTCGACTGAAGGGGCGGGCGGGGCGGGGATAATCCGCCCCCATCATGTCTGCCGTGTTCAACCAGCCCTCCCTGGCGCGTCGCATTGCGCCCATCTTCCAGGGCTTCGACGGCTTCCTGGCCTTTGCCGTGATGCTGCTCGCCTTTGCCGGGCTGCTCACCATGTATTCCTCCGGCTACGACCATGGCACGCGCTTTCTCGACCATGGCCGCAACATGCTGCTGGCCGGCGGCATCATGTTCGTGGTGGCGCAGGTGCCGCCGCAGCGGCTCATGGCCTTCGCCGTGCCGCTGTATGCGGCCGGGGTGGCGCTGCTGATCGCGGTGGCGCTGTTCGGCATCACCAAGAAGGGCGCCCAGCGCTGGATCAACGTGGGCGTGGTGATCCAGCCCAGCGAAATCCTCAAGATCGCGATGCCGCTGATGCTGGCCTGGTGGTTCCAGCGCCGAGAAGGCCAGTTGCGCCCGCTCGACTTCGTGGTGGCGACGCTGCTGCTGGCGGTGCCGGTCGGGCTCATCATGAAGCAGCCGGACCTGGGCACCTCGCTGCTGGTGCTGGCGGCCGGGCTGGCGGTGATCTTCTTTGCCGGGCTGCCGTGGAAGCTGATCGTGCCGCCGGTGGTGCTCGGCGCGGTGGCCATCACGCTGATCGTGGGTTTCGAGTCGCAGCTGTGCGTCGACGGCGTCGATTGGCGCGTGCTGCACGACTACCAGAAGCAGCGCGTGTGCACGCTGCTCGACCCCAGCAAGGACCCGCTGGGCAAGGGCTTCCACATCATCCAGGGGATGATCGCCATCGGCTCGGGCGGCGTGGGCGGCAAGGGCTTCATGCAGGGCACGCAGACGCACCTCGAATTCATTCCCGAGCGCACCACCGACTTCATCTTCGCGGCGTACTCCGAGGAGTTCGGCCTGATTGGCAACCTGGCGCTGATCGCGGCCTTCATCCTGCTGATCTTCCGCGGGCTGACCATCGCGCTGAACGCGCCCACGCTGTTCTCGCGCCTGCTGGCCGGGGCGGTGACCATGATCTTCTTCACCTACGCCTTCGTGAACATGGGCATGGTCAGTGGCATCCTGCCCGTGGTGGGTGTGCCGCTGCCGTTCATCAGCTACGGCGGCACCGCCATGGTCACGCTGGGGCTGGGGCTGGGCATCCTGATGTCGATCGCGCGGGCCCGCAAACTCGCCCAGAACTAGAGTCCCCCGGGGCGGCACGGACGGGGGTGGCTGCCTAGAATGGCAGCCATGATCTCCCGCGAACCCACCATCGAGCGCCTCGCCACGGCGCAACAGCTCCTGCTCACGCCGTTCGGCCTGGACGAATCGCACCTGAGCAAGGCCCTGGCCGAGATCACCGCGCACCGCGTGGACGATGCCGACCTGTACTTCCAGTACACCCGCAGCGAGGGCTGGAGCCTCGAGGAAGGCATCGTCAAGACGGGCAGCTTCAGCATCGACCAGGGCGTCGGCGTGCGCGCCGTGAGCGGCGAGAAGACCGCTTTTGCCTACTCGGACGACATCTCCGAGGCCTCGCTGCTCGACGCGGCGCGCACGGTGCGTTCCATTTCTTCCGCCGGGCGCACGGCGCGCGTGAAGACCGTGCCGCGCAAGATCGCCTCCAGCCGCTCGCTCTACGGCGGCATCGACCCCATCGCCACGCTCGACAGCACGGCCAAGGTGAAGCTGCTCGAGAAGGTCGAGCAGCTCGCCCGTTCGCGCGACCCGCGCGTGGCGCAGGTCATGGCCGGCCTGGCCAGCGAGTACGACGTGGTGATGGTGGCGCGCGCCGACGGCACGCTGGCCGCCGACGTGCGACCGCTGGTGCGGCTGTCGGTCACCGTGATCGCCGAGCAGAACGGGCGCCGCGAGGTCGGCTCGGGCGGCGGCGGCGGGCGCTTTGGTCTGGCCTACTTCACCGACGAACAGATCGCCGAGTATGTCGACCACGCCGTGAAGGCCGCGCTGACCAACCTCGACGCGCGCCCGGCCCCGGCCGGCGAGATGACCGTGGTGCTCGGCTCGGGCTGGCCCGGCATCCTGCTGCACGAAGCCATCGGCCACGGCCTGGAGGGCGACTTCAACCGCAAGGGCTCGAGCGCTTTCTCGGGCCGCATCGGCCAGCGCGTGGCGGCCAAGGGCGTCACGGTGCTCGACGACGGCACCATCGCCGACCGCCGCGGCTCGCTCAACGTGGACGACGAAGGCCACGCCAGCCAGCGCAACGTGCTGATCGAGGACGGCATCCTCAAGGGCTACATCCAGGACTCGATGAACGCCCGCCTCATGAAGGTCAAGCCCACCGGCAACGGCCGCCGCGAGAGCTACGCCCACGTGCCGATGCCGCGCATGACCAACACCTACATGCTCGGCGGCGACAAGGACCCGCAGGAAATCGTCGCCAGCATCAAGAAGGGCCTGTACGCCACCAACTTCGGCGGCGGACAGGTCGACATCACGAGCGGCAAGTTCGTGTTCTCGGCCAGCGAGGCCTTCTGGGTCGAGAACGGCAAGATCCAGTACCCGGTGAAGGGCGCGACCATCGTGGGCAACGGCCCCGACGCGCTCACCCGCGTGACCATGATCGGCAACGACATGGCGCTCGATTCGGGCGTCGGCACCTGCGGCAAGGAAGGCCAGAGCGTGCCCGTGGGCGTCGGCCAGCCGACCCTTCGCATCGACGGCCTGACGGTAGGTGGAACGGCTTAGGACTTTCGGCACTTGCCGGCTGTTTCATTCGGTTGCTAAGCTGCGCTCCTTTTTGCGAACGACGAATCAAGGAGCATTTCAATGGGGAACAGGATCAATTCGCCCGCCGTGCTGTGGGCCGCGACCGCCGTGGTCGCGTTGGCCACAGCTGGTTGCGCATCGCGCGGTGGTTCGGGCAGCCAGCCCGCCGCCGCACCGGCACCCGCCCCGGCCGCCGCCGCGCCTGCGGCGCCCAGCGGGTCGAAGGCCGGCATGGACGCACGCGGCAACGTGGTCGATTCTTCCAAGGTCGAAGCCGGCAGCGGCCGCACCGTCAAGGGCCTGAACGGTTTCGAAGGCGAGATCACCGGCAACCCGGCGCGCAACAGCAAGTTCACGCGCCTGCAGATCGGCATGAGCACCAAGCAGGTCACCGACCTCGCCGGCCAGCCCACCGACCAGGGCGCCTACATCACCGGCAAGGCCTGGATTCCGTTCTACTTCGGCAGTGATCGCCATCGCTTCGAGATGACCTACAAGGGCCAGGGCCGCCTGATCTTCGCGGGCGGCGGCATGGGCGATTTCAGCAGCGGCAACCTGATCTGGATCATCCACAACGCCAACGAATCGGGCTACAGGTAAAAACAACACCGACCCGGCCGCCTGGCCGGGTTTTTGTTTTCCGTGCTACATTCCGCCCACATGTCCGCCCTCCGCGCTTACTTTTTTGCCTACTTTTGGTTCCCGGTTTCCGGCGGACGAGAGGCGAGCGCGTAAAGCAAACGAACACCCTCCCAGAACCGCCGGTGGCTTCCAGCCCCCGGCGGTTTTTTTATGCCCTGACGATTTTTCATTCACACCAACAAGGAAGAGAACCATGAGCACGAACACCCCTCCCGCCGGCGACAGCTGGTATGCGAGCGTCGAAAAAACCAGCAAGACCGACGACGAACGCATCAAGGACATCAACGTGCTCCCCCCTCCTGAACATCTGATCCGCTTCTTCCCGATCCGCGGCACGCCGATCGAAACGCTGATCACCGGCACCCGCCGCGGCATCCACAACATCATGGCCGGCAAGGACGACCGGCTGCTGGTGATCATGGGCCCGTGTTCGATCCACGACCCGGCCGCGGCCCTCGAATACGCCCGCCGCCTCAAGGCCGAGCGCGACAAGTACGCCGGCACGCTGGAGATCGTGATGCGCGTGTACTTCGAGAAGCCGCGCACCACGGTCGGCTGGAAGGGGCTCATCAACGACCCGTACCTGGACGAGAGCTACCGCATCGACGAAGGCCTGCGCATCGCGCGCCAGCTCCTGATCGACATCAACCGCCTGGGCCTGCCGGCGGGCAGCGAGTTCCTCGACGTGATCTCGCCGCAGTACATCGGCGACCTGATCGCCTGGGGCGCCATCGGCGCGCGCACCACCGAAAGCCAGGTGCACCGCGAGCTGGCCTCGGGCCTGTCGGCGCCCATCGGCTTCAAGAACGGCACCGACGGCAACATCCGCATCGCCACCGACGCCATCCAGGCCGCGGCGCGCGGCCACCACTTCCTGTCGGTGCACAAGAACGGCCAGGTCGCGATCGTGCAGACCAACGGCAACCGCGACTGCCATGTGATCCTGCGCGGCGGCAAGACGCCGAACTACGACGCCGCCAGCGTCGAAGCGGCCTGCAAGGACCTCGAAGCCGCCAAGCTGCCGCCCACGCTCATGGTCGACTGCAGCCACGCCAACAGCTCCAAGCAGCACCAGAAGCAGATCGACGTGGCCAAGGACATCGCCGGCCAGATCGCCGGCGGTTCGAAGCGCGTGTTCGGCGTGATGATCGAAAGCCACCTGCAGGCGGGCGCCCAGAAGTTCACGCCGGGCAAGGACCAGTTGTCGGGCCTGGAGTACGGCAAGAGCATCACCGATGCGTGCATCGGCTGGGACGATTCGGTGCAGGTGCTCGAGACCTTGTCTCAAGCCGTCAAGCAGCGCCGGGGCTGAAGCGCTATTAGTTAGAGCATGCTGGCCAGGTCGGGCCAGTGGTGCCGCATCGACGCCGCTTCGTCGCTGCCCTGCGGCACCAGCGAGAAATCGGCGAAGTCGAAGCCCGGCCCGACCATGCAGGCGACCAGCGTGTAGTCGCCCGCCGCGTGGGCCTGGATCGGGCGCGCGGCCTGCCACTGGCCAGCGGGCACCACGTGCTGCGGCCGGGTGCCGTGCACATCGACCGGGCCCAGCTTCACGTGGGCCGGCGCGGTCCGCATCGCGGCGTCGCAGGTCCACAGCGCCAGCGGCACGCCTTCCAGGTGCACCCAGACTTCGTCGGACAGCACCCGGTGCCAGCGCGAATGCTGGTGGGCTTCGAGCAGGAAATAGATGCTGGTCAGCGCGCTGCGCGGCGCGCGGCCGTCGGCGGGCGTCACGCTCGCGGCCGACCGGAACACCTCGGCATACCAGCCGCCCTCGGGGTGGGGCTGGAGCTTCAGGGTGTCGATCAGCTCGCGCGCGCGCATGCCGTTCATGATCCGTGGGCGGCGCGCAGGGCGTCCAGCAGTTTCTCGTGCACGCCGCCGAAGCCGCCGTTGCTCATGCAGACGATGTGATCGCCGGGCCGCGCCGCGGCCACGACCTGCTGCACCAGCGGCTCGATGGCGCCGGCGACCCGGGCGCGTGCGCCCATCGGCGCCAGCGCGGCGGCCGCGTCCCAGTCGAGGCCGGCCGTGTGGCAGAACGACAGGTCGGCCGATTCCAGGCTCCACGGCAGCTGCGCGGCCATCACGCCCAGCTTCATCGTGTTGCTGCGCGGCTCGAAGGCCGCGAGGATGCGCTCACTTTGCTTGCCGGCGTCGTCGAGCTTCTTGCGCAGGCCGTCGAGCGTGGTGCGGATCGCGGTGGGGTGGTGGGCGAAGTCGTCGTAGACGGTGATCGCGCCGCCCTGGCCCTCGACCGTGCCGCGCAGCTCCATGCGGCGGCGCACGTTGCGAAAGCGCCCGAGCGCACGGGCCGCATCGGCCGGCGGCACGCCCACGTGGTCGGCCGCCGCGATGGCGGCCAGCGCGTTCATCTGGTTGTGCAGGCCCGAGAGTTCCCACTCGACCCGGCCGACCACCTCCCCGCGATGCAGCACGTCGAAGGCGTCGTGCGTGCCGCGCGCCTGCCATTCCGTGGCCGGGCCGCCGTCGCCGAAACGGGCGAGTTCGCTCCAGCAGCCCTGGGCCAGCACCCGCTGCAGGCTCTCTTCGGTGGCGTTCACCACCAGGCGCCCGGTGCCGGGCACGGTGCGCACGAGGTGATGGAACTGGCGCTCGATGGCGGCCAGATCGTCGAAGATGTCGGCGTGATCGAACTCCAGGTTGTTCAGCACCGCGGTGCGGGGCCGGTAATGAACGAACTTGCTGCGCTTGTCGAAGAAGGCGGTGTCGTACTCATCGGCCTCGATCACGAAGGCCGGGCCGTCGCCCAAGCGGGCCGACACGCCGAAGTCCAGCGGCACGCCGCCGACCAGGAAGCCGGGCGCCTTGCCGCCCTGTTCGAGCACCCAGGCCAGCATCGAGGTGGTGGTCGTCTTGCCGTGCGTACCCGCCACGGCCAGCACATGCCGGCCCTGCAGCACGTGCTCGGCCAGCCACTGCGGGCCGCTGGTGTAGGGCTTGCCGGCGTCCAGGATGGCTTCCATCAGCGGGAACTTGGGGCTGCCGTCGGGCAGCCGGGCCCGCGAGACGACGTTGCCGACCACGAACATGTCGGGGGCGAGGGCCAGCTGGTCGGCGCCGAAGCCTTCGATGAGATCGATGCCGAGCGCGCGCAGCTGGTCGCTCATCGGGGGGTACACGCCGGCGTCGCAGCCCGTGACCCGGTGGCCTGCTTCGCGTGCGAGGGCGGCCACGCCACCCATGAACGTGCCGCAGATACCCAGAATATGAATGTGCATCGGCCAATTCTAGGGAGGCGCTGCGGGTGCCCCGACGGCTTCGCCCCGGGCGCCGTACTGATGTTCATGTGAGGGACGTCCGCAGCGGGCAAAATGCCCCGATGGACACGTCCAAGCGTGAAATCGCCGCCGTTGCCGCCCGACTCGTCGTCGAGGAGGGGCTTGAGTACGGCCCGGCCAAGCGCCGGGCGCTGCGCGAACTCGGCCTCCCGACGCGCACCGCGCTGCCCAACAACGACGAGGTCGAAGCCGAGGTGCGCGACTACATCGCGGTCTTCTGCGCCGACACCCAGCCCCAGGAACTGCACGCGCTGCGCCTGCTCGCGCTCGAGTGGATGGAGCGCATGGCCGTGTTCCGGCCGCATGTGGGCGGCGCCGTCTGGCATGGCACGGCCACACGTTTGTCAGACATTTATATTCAATTGTTCTGCGATGATTCCAAGTCGGCCGAAATCGCCCTGATCGATCACCACGTGGACTACGAGCCGCGCATGGTGACCGGCTTCCATGGCGAGCAGGTCGAAGCCCTCAGCGTCCACGCGCCGAGCCGGGCGCTGGGCGAGGAAATCGGGGTGCATCTGCTGGTGTACGACCTCGACGACCTGCGCGGCGCCCTCAAGCCCGACGCCCAGGGGCGCGCGCCGCGCGGCGACCTGAACGCGCTGCGCCGACGCATTGAACAAGAAAAGGACCAGTAATGACTTCAACGCCCACACGACGCGGCATGCTGTATGCCGGCGTGGCGGCAGTCGCTGCCGCGGCCGGCATTGCCGGCGCCTGGTGGCGGGAGCGCAATGACAGCGGCGTCGCGGCCACCGGCGGCGAAAAGCTCGATGCCGCCATGTTCTGGGACCAGCACTTCGAGCGCCCCGAGGGCGGCGAGCTGGCCCTGTCGAGCCTGCGCGGCAAGCCCGTGCTGCTCAACTTCTGGGCGACGTGGTGCCCGCCCTGTGTCGAAGAAATGCCGATGATCGACGCCTTTTTCCGCGAACATGGCGCCAACGGCTGGCAAGTGGTGGGATTGGCCATCGACCAGCCCAGCGCCGTACGCAAATTCCTGCAACGCACGCCGGTCACCTACCCGACTGCGCTGGCCGGCTTGCAGGGCATGGAACTGGTGAAGAATCTGGGCAACACCGGGGGCGGTCTGCCGTTCACCTTGGTGCTCCATGCCGACGGTTCGGTGCTGGCTCGTAAAATGGGCAAGCTTGAAACGACCGACCTGGACGCTTGGCGACGCCAACTTGTTCACGGTTAGAATTTAAATACACAAGCTGGCGTTAGACGCCAAACGCCGAAAATCGACGGTTTTCGGTCAAGTTCTTTCCTAAAGACCGGCAAAGCTGGCACTGGAGTCCCATGGATCTGCGCAAACTCAAGACACTGATCGATCTGGTGTCCGAATCGAATATTTCCGAACTGGAAATCACCGAGACCGAAGGCAAGGTCCGCATCGTCAAGGGTGGCGGTGCCGCCCCCGTGCAGTACGTGCAGACCCTGGCCGCCGCGCCCGCTGTTGCGGCGCCCGCCGTGGCCGGTGCTGCTGCTCCGGCCGCCGCGGCTCCTGCCGTCGAGGCCGCACCGAGCGGCCATGCCGTGAAGTCGCCGATGGTCGGCACCTTCTACCGTTCGTCCAGCCCGGGCGCCGCGGCCTTCGTCGAAGTCGGCAGCAAGGTGAACGAGGGCGACACGCTCTGCATCATCGAGGCGATGAAGATCCTCAACGAAATCGAGGCCGACAAGGCCGGCACGGTCACGCAGATCCTCGGCGAAAACGGCCAGGCGGTCGAATACGGCCAGCCGCTGTTCATCATCGAGTAAGCATGTTCAAGAAGATTCTGGTTGCAAACCGGGGGGAGATCGCCCTTCGGATCCAGCGCGCTTGCAGCGAAATGGGCATCAAGGCCGTGATGGTCTATTCCGAAGCCGATCGCGAAGCCAAGTACGTCAAGCTGGCGCAGGAAGCCGTGTGCATCGGCCCGGCGCCTTCGGGCCTGAGCTACCTCAACATGCCGGCCATCATCTCGGCCGCCGAGGTGACGGACGCCGAAGCCATCCACCCCGGCTACGGTTTCCTGAGCGAGAACGCCAATTTCGCCGAACGCGTGGAGCAAAGCGGCTTCCAGTTCATCGGCCCGACGCCCGACAACATCCGCACGATGGGTGACAAGGTCTCGGCCAAGCAGGCCATGATCAAGGCCGGCGTGCCCTGCGTGCCCGGCTCGGAAGGCGAACTGTCCGACGACGCCGCCACCAACAAGCGCATCGCCCGTGCGATCGGCTACCCGGTGATCATCAAGGCGGCAGGCGGCGGCGGTGGCCGCGGCATGCGCGTGGTGCACACCGAGGCGGCGCTGGTCAACGCGATCCAGATGACCAAGGCGGAAGCCGCCGCGGCCTTCAACAATCCGGCCGTGTACATGGAGAAGTTTCTCCAGAACCCGCGCCACATCGAAATCCAGATCCTCGCAGACAAGCACAAGAACGCGGTCTACCTGGGCGAGCGCGACTGCTCCATGCAGCGCCGTCACCAGAAGGTGATCGAGGAATCGCCGGCCCCCGGCATTCCGCGCAAGCTGATCGAGAAGATCGGCGAGCGCTGCGCCACCGCCTGCAAGAAGATCGGCTACCGCGGCGCCGGCACCTTCGAGTTCCTGTACGAGAACGGCGAGTTCTACTTCATCGAGATGAACACGCGCGTGCAGGTGGAGCATCCGGTCACGGAGTTCACCACCGGCATCGACATCGTGAAGACGCAGATCATGGTCGCCGCCGGCGAGAAGCTGCCGTTCACGCAGCGCCAGATCGAGATGCGCGGCCACGCCATCGAGGTGCGCATCAACGCCGAAGACCCGTGGAAGTTCACGCCGTCGCCGGGCCGCATCACCATGTGGCACCCGCCGGGCGGCCCGGGCGTGCGCGTCGATTCGCACGTGTACACCAACTACTTCGTGCCCCCGAACTACGACTCGATGATCGGCAAGATCATCGTGTACGGCGACACCCGCGAACAGGCCATGGCGCGCATGCGCACGGCCCTGAACGAGACGGTGATCGAAGGCATCCAGACCAACATGCCGCTGCACCGCGAACTGATGGTCGACGCCAAGTTCATGAGCGGCGGCACGAACATCCACTACCTGGAAGAGTGGCTCGCAGCGCACAAGCGCTGAGTCCACGCGCAACGCCCTGTATGTTTGAACTCCGCCTCATGGCGCCGGAAGACCGGGTCGAAATGCTCGGCGATGCGCTCGACGCACTCGATGCGCTGAGCGTGTCGGTCGAAGACGCCGACGCGCAGACCGATGCCGAGCAGGCCCTGTTCGGCGAGCCCGGCATGCCGCCGCCCAAGGAGGGCTGGCAGCGTTCGCGCGTGATCGCGCTGTTCCCCGACGAAGCGGCCGCCCACGAGGCGGCCTCGGTGCTCGCGCTGCAGGACTTCTTCGAAGGCTGCGCGGTGCTCGGCGTGGCGCCGGTGCCCGACCAGGACTGGGTGCGGCTCACGCAATCGCAGTTCGCGCCGGTCGAAATCACGCCCGAGTTCTGGATCGTGCCGACCTGGCACGAACCGCCCGCGCAAGCCAAGCAGGTGATCCGGCTCGACCCGGGCCTGGCTTTCGGCACCGGCACGCACCCGACCACGCGCATGTGTCTGCGCTGGATTGCGACGCAAGGCGAGGGCGCCTTTGCCGATCAGCGCGTGCTCGACTACGGCTGCGGCTCCGGCATCCTGGCCATCGGCGCCGCCAAGTTCGGCGCGCGCACCATCGACGCTGTCGACATCGACGAGGCCGCGGTCTCCTCGACCCGCCTCAACGCCGAGGCCAACGGCGTGCAACTGAACGCCGGCCTGCCCGAAGCAGCCAAGGGCGAGTACCAGACGGTGCTCGCCAACATCCTCGCGACGCCGCTCAAGGTGCTGGCGCCGCTGCTGCGCAGCCATGTGGCCGCTGGCGGTTCGCTGGTGCTGGCCGGCATCCTCGAGCGCCAGGCCGACGAGCTCAAGGCGGCCTACGCGCCGTACGCCGCGCTCGAAGTCAGCGACACCGAGGACGGCTGGATCCTCATGACCGCGCGCTGCTGAAGCGCGCGGCCGGGCGCTCGCACCGCGGGCGCCCCGGGCACCTGCCTGCACGGCGAGGGCCCAACCCTACAATCGCCCGGTCATGAGCCTCGTCACGCGTTGCCCCGCCTGCACCACCACCTTCAAGGTGGTGCGCGACCAGCTTCGCATCTCGGACGGCTGGGTGCGCTGCGGCCGCTGCAGCCACGTGTTCGATGCCACGCTCGACCTGCAGGAGGCGCCCGATGGTGCGGTGTCCGCACCCGCCGCGCCGGCACCCGCGCCCACGCCGTCGCCTTCGCCGATGTCGTCGATGGCCGCACTGGTGGCGTCTTTCGACGACGCACGCCTCGACCTGGTGGCCGCACGGCCGGCGGTCGAGGAGGCCGACTTTCTCGACGACGAGTCCGAGCCGCAGGCGCCACCGCCTGCCCCGCAAGACGAAGCCGGGCTGTCGACCGCCGCCACCAATGTCGCGCCGGCTGCGTCCCCGCTGCCTTTCGAACTGACGCTGCCCGCGCACGGCCTCGCCGCGGACGAGCCCTGGTCCGACCTCGACGCCACCGAACCCGCATGGCGTCCGCCCGCGAGTTCGCTGCCGCCGTTTCCGAACATCGACCTGAACCTCGGCGCACCGCCGCCCGCATCGCCGCCGCCTGCGCCGCCCTTGCCCGACCTGCCGCGCGGCTCAGCGCTGCGCGGGCTGGTTGCCGCGACCGGTGAGAACGACGACGGCGCGGCCGCGGAGCGCGAGCAGGAAGAGAAGGACCACGACCAGCTCCTGATCCAGAAGGCGCTGCGCCGTGCGCGCGCCAAGTCGGCCAAGATCGCGAACGCCAAGGCCCGTGACGCGCAACACGAAGAGGCCGCCGCGCCGCTGCCGGGCCCTGGCATCCGTGCCGAAGGCGAGCCGGATTTCTCGCTCTCCGCGACCTTCGAGGCGCCTGAAGACCATCCCTTCGCCGAAGAAGACGAGCCCGCCGAAAAGGCCACCGGCTTCTGGCAACGCAAGGGCGTGCGCCGCCTGCTCGTGCTGCTGGCCGTGCTCGCGGCGTTGGTCCTCATCGTGCAGATCGTTCGCCACGAGCGCGACGGTATCGTGGCGCGCCAGCCGAACCTGCGACCCGCCCTGTCGGCGCTGTGCCAGTACACCGGTTGCGAGCTCGCGGCGCTGCGCCAGATCGGCGACATCGTGATCGAGGGCGCGGCCTTCGCGCGCGAGAAGAGCGGCGGCAACGACTACCGGTTGAGCTTCACCTTGCGCAATGCGGCGACCGTGCCGCTTGCCATGCCGGCGATCGAACTGTCGCTGCTCGACACGCAGGAGCAGGCCGTCGTGCGGCGCGTGCTGACGCCTGCCGACTACGGCGCGCCGGGCGTGCTGGCGGCGCGTGTCGACCGCGCGGCCTCGCTGCCGCTGACCCTGTCGGCCAGCGAGGCGGCCGCACTGCCGCCGATCGCGGGCTACCGCGTCGAAGCTTTCTATCCCTGAGCGGAGCGCCGACACGCGCGCCGCTCGTTCCCTTTCTCATCCAACCTACGGTCCACCCATGGCAGCAGTGATTTGCGGTTCCCTCGCGTTCGACACCATCATGACTTTCGAAGGCCGGTTCGCCGACCAGATCCTGCCGGACCAGCTGCACATCCTGAATGTGTCGTTCCTGGTGCCGGGCCTGCGCCGCGACTTCGGCGGCTGCGCCGGCAACATCGCCTACAGCCTCAACGCCCTGGGTGGCACGGCGCTGCCGATGGCCACGCTGGGCAGTGACGGCGCCGACTACGCCGAGCGCATGCGCACGCTGGGCATCAGCACGGAGTTCGTGCGTCAGCTCGACGACACCTTCACCGCGCAGGCGATGATCATGAACGACACGGACAACAACCAGATCACGGCGTTCCATCCCGGCGCGATGCAGCAGGCCCACATCACGAAGGTGGTGGCGCGCGAGGACATCAAGCTCGGCATCATCGCGCCCGACGGCCGGGAGGCGATGCTGCAGCACGCCGAGCAGTTCGCCGCCGCCGGCATTCCCTTCGTGTTCGATCCGGGCCAGGGCCTGCCAATGTTCGACGGCGACGCGCTGCGCCACTTCATCGAGCTCGCGAGCTGGGTCGTCGTCAACGACTACGAAGGCAAGATGCTGTCGCAGCGCACCGGCTGGAGCCTGGCCGAGATCTCGCAACGCGTGCGCGGCCTCGTGGTCACGCTGGCGGCCGAGGGCTGCGAGGTGTGGACCGGCGGCGAGCGCGAGCACGTGCCCGGCGTGACGCCCACGGCCGTGGTCGAGCCCACGGGCTGCGGCGACGCGTGGCGCGGCGGCCTGCTGTACGGCCTGGAAAAGGAATGGCCGCTGGCGCGCTGCGCAGCGCTTGGCAACCGCATCGGCGCGCTCAAGATCGCGCAGCGCGGACCGCAGAATTACCAGATCGACCGCGCGACGCTCGACCTGTGATTTGCTGACGACCCGCCCGCATCGCTTCGGCGATTCGGCGGCGGCGGGCGCCCATGAAAAAAGCCCGGCACCTTGCGGTGCCGGGCTTCGTGCCTTTCAAGGCCGCTGAGAATTCACTCAGGGCTTGCTGGCCGTCGGAAACGGCCAGGCTGCCTGGGGATTCAGCGTCGTTTGCGCCGCAGGGGCAGGCGCTACGGCAGCCTTCGCAGGCGCGGCGGCCTTCTTGGCAGCAGGCTTCTTGGCAGCAGCGGCAGGCTTGGCAGCGGGCTTTTTCGCGGCTTTCTTGGCCGCGGCCTTCTTGGCAGGGGCCTTCTTGGCGGCAGCCTTCTTCGCAGGGGCCTTCTTGGCAGCAGCCTTCTTGGCAGGCGCCTTCTTCGCTACGGCCTTCTTGGCAGGCGCCTTCTTGGCGGCGGCCTTCTTTGCCGGAGCCTTCTTGGCAGCGGCCTTCTTCGCCGGTGCAGCCTTCTTCGCTACGACCTTCTTGGCTGCAACCTTCTTGGCCGCGACCTTCTTTGCCGGAGCCTTCTTCGCTACGACCTTCTTGGCGACAGCCTTCTTAGCCGGAGCCTTCTTGGCAGCGACCTTCTTTGCCGGAGCCTTCTTCGCGGCGACAGCCTTCTTAGCCGGAGCCTTCTTTGCAGCGGCCTTCTTGGCCGGCGCTTTCTTTGCAGTTGCCATTTCTATTTCTCCTTGATCAAGTTGAAAAAATCAACCTATTGAAGCACTCCACGCGCGTTGGGAGCGTGAAGCGATTCATGGCGTTGGAATCTGAGCCCCAGCACCATGAACACCTGAGCCCTCGTCCATGCCGCGCTCTTTGGCGCAGTCGGTGGCAAGGGCAATTCTTGAATTCATGAATTGTTGTGTATCGAAAAATTCAATCCCAGGAGAGCGCACCACCCGACTGGTACTCGATCACGCGGGTTTCGAAAAAGTTGCGCTCTTTCTTCAGGTCAATCATTTCGCTCATCCAGGGGAACGGGTTTTCCTCGTTCGGGAAGAGCGTTTCGAGGCCGATCTGCTGCGCGCGCCGGTTGGCGATGTAGCGCAGGTAGCCCTTGAACATGGAGGCGTTCATGCCGAGCACGCCACGCGGCATGGTGTCTTCGGCGTATTTGTATTCGAGCTCGACGGCCTTCATGAAGAGGTCCTTGATCTCGGCCTTGAACTCTGCGGTCCACAGGCCGGGATTCTCGAGCTTGAGCTGGTTGATCAGGTCGATGCCGAAATTGCAGTGCATCGACTCGTCGCGCAGGATGTACTGGTACTGCTCGGCAGCGCCGGTCATCTTGTTCTGACGGCCCAGCGCAAGGATCTGCGTGAAGCCGACGTAGAAGAAGAGACCTTCCATCAGGCAGGCGAACACGATGAGCGACTTGAGCAGCGTCTGGTCGGTCTCGTGCGTGCCGGTCTTGAAGTTCGGGTCGCTGATGGCGTCGATGAACGGGATCAGGAACTGGTCCTTCTCGCGGATCGACGGCACTTCGTTGTAGGCGTTGAAGATCTCGCTCTCGTCCAGGCCGAGCGACTCGACGATGTACTGGTACGCGTGCGTGTGGATCGCTTCCTCGAAGGCCTGGCGCAGCAGGAACTGGCGGCACTCGGGGGCCGTGATGTGGCGGTAGGTGCCCAGCACGATGTTGTTGGCGGCCAGCGAGTCGGCGGTCACGAAGAAGCCGAGGTTGCGCTTGACGATGCGGCGCTCGTCTTCGGTCAGGCCGTTCGGGTCTTTCCACAACGCGATGTCGCGCGTCATGTTCACCTCTTGCGGCATCCAGTGGTTGGCGCAGGTGGCGAGGTACTTTTCCCAAGCCCACTTGTACTTGAACGGCACCAGCTGGTTGACGTCGGTCTGGCCGTTGATGATCCGCTTGTCGGAAGCCTTGACGCGCTGGCCTGCAGCGGCGGCCACCGGTGCGGTGGCAGTGGCGGGTTGTGCAAGCGACGAAGTCGGAGCGGCGACCGCGCGGCCAGCGGAAAGACCGCCGGTCGATGCGTGGTGCTGCTGCAATCCTTGTTGCATATCCTTTGGTAAGGAGGGCTTGACTTCTTCGTCCCAGGTCAACATAGAAAAATCCAATGCGCAATTATCGGAGCAACGATGTGAGTTGCAAAGTGCTCGTTCACATCGTGCGCCATTTATGGGGTTGTTATGTTGCTCGCATGCATCGCGCGACGTCAGTCAATGCCTTGATTGATTGAACGTCGCGCGCTTTTCACTTGTGCGAGCACCTCGCTGATCGATCGAAGCGTCTTGTGTGTTGACGCTTCACTTGCACATCACTGGCAGGCTTCGCAGGTCGGATCGTCGACACCGCAGAACGCGATGTCGGTGGCGGGCATCGCGCTCATCTGTGCCTTCGCTGCAGCAGCGGCGGCTTCGAGTGCGCTCATGCCCGAGGGTGCGTCGTTGCCCGACGACACCGCGTTGAGACGGCCCGATTGCACCGTCGACTTTTCAGCGTGCGTCGCGCTCTGCGTGCGCAGGTAGTACGTGGTCTTCAGGCCGCGCAGCCAGGCGAGCTTGTAGGTGTCGTCGAGCTTCTTGCCCGAGGCGCCGGCCATGTAGATGTTCAGCGACTGCGCCTGGTCGATCCACTTCTGGCGACGCGCGGCGGCTTCCACCAGCCACGTCGTCTCGACTTCGAACGCGGTGGCGTACAGCGCCTTCACGTCCTGCGGCACGCGGTCGATGGGACGCAGCGAACCGTCGAAGTGCTTCAGGTCCATGACCATCACGTCGTCCCACAGGCCCAGGCGCTTCAGGTCGCGCACCAGGTAGTGGTTGATCACGGTGAACTCGCCCGACAGGTTCGACTTGACCGACAGGTTGCCGAAGCAGGGTTCGATCGAGGCGTCCACGCCGATGATGTTCGAGATGGTTGCCGTGGGGGCGATGGCCACGCAGTTCGAATTGCGCATGCCGTCGGCCTTGATCTTGGCGCGCAGCGAATCCCAGTCGAGGGTGGCCGAGCGGTCCACTTCGACGTAGCCGCCGCGGGCCTTCTCGAGCAGGTCGAGCGAGTCGATCGGCAGGATGCCCTTGTCCCACAGCGAGCCCTTGTAGCTGGAGTACTTGCCGCGTTCCTTGGCCAGCTCGGTCGAGGCCCAGTAGGCGTGGTAGCAGATGGCTTCCATCGACTCGTCGGCGAACTGCACGGCTTCCTGCGAGGCGTAGGGAATGCGCAGTTCGTACAGCGCGTCCTGGAAGCCCATCAGGCCCAGGCCGACCGGACGGTGGCGCAGGTTCGAGTCGCGCGCCTTCTTCACGGCGTAGTAGTTGATGTCGATCACGTTGTCGAGCATGCGCATCGCGGTCGAGATGGTGCGCTTGAGCTTTTCCTGGTCGACCTTGCCGTCCTTCAGGTGCTGCAGCAGGTTCACGGAACCCAGGTTGCAGACGGCGGTTTCGGTGTCGCTGGTGTTCAGCGTGATCTCGGTGCACAGATTCGACGAGTGCACCACGCCGGCGTGCTGCTGCGGCGAGCGCACGTTGCAGGCGTCCTTGAACGTGATCCAGGGGTGGCCGGTCTCGAACAGCATCGTGAGCATCTTGCGCCACAGGTCCGAGGCCTGGAGGGTGCGCGCGGGCTTGATCTCGCCGCGGGCGGCCTTCTCTTCGTAGGCGACGTAGGCCTTTTCGAAGTCGGCGCCGAACAGGTCGTGCAGGTCAGGCACGTTGGAGGGCGAGAACAGCGTCCAGGTGCCCTTTTCCATCACGCGGCGCATGAACAGGTCGGGGATCCAGTTGGCGGTGTTCATGTCGTGCGTGCGGCGGCGGTCGTCGCCGGTGTTCTTGCGCAGCTCCAGGAACTCCTCGATGTCGAGGTGCCAGGTTTCCAGGTACGTGCAGACGGCGCCCTTGCGCTTGCCGCCCTGGTTCACGGCAACGGCCGTGTCGTTCACCACCTTCAGGAACGGCACCACGCCCTGCGATTCGCCGTTGGTGCCCTTGATGTGGCTGCCCAGTGCGCGCACGCGGGTCCAGTCGTTGCCCAGGCCGCCGGCGAACTTCGACAGCAGCGCGTTTTCCTTGATCGACTCGTAGATGCCGTCCAGGTCGTCGGGCACGGTGGTCAGGTAGCAGCTGGACAGCTGCGAGCGCAGCGTGCCGGCGTTGAACAGGGTGGGCGTGCTCGACATGAAGTCGAACGACGACAGCACTTCGTAGAACTCGATGGCGCGGGCTTCGCGGTCGATTTCGTTCAGCGACAGGCCCATGGCCACGCGCATGAAGAACGCCTGCGGCAGCTCGATGCGGGTCTTGCGCACGTGCAGGAAGTAGCGGTCGTACAGCGTCTGCAGGCCCAGGTAGTCGAACTGGTTGTCGCGCTCGGCCTTCAGGGCGGCGCCCAGGCGGGGCAGGTCGTACTGCAGCAGCTTCTCGTCGAGCAGCTCGTTCTCGACGCCCTTCTTGATGAACTGCGGGAAGTAGTCGGCGTAGGCGGTGGCGCGCTCGACCGGCATCACTTCGCGGCCGATGATTTCCTTGAAGATCGTGTGCAGCAGCAGGCGCGCGGTGGCGAAGGTGTAGTCGGGGTCCTTCTCGATCAGCGTGCGGGCGGCCAGGATGGAGGCCTTGTAGACCTCGTCCAGCGGCACGCCGTCGTACAGGTTGCGCATCGTCTCGGCGACGATGGGGGCAGCGGTGATGCTGTCGCCCAGGCCCTGGCAGGCCGATTCGATCAGGCCCTTGAGCTCGTTCAGGTCGAGTGCCACGCGCTCGCCGTTGTCGAGCACGTGCAGCGCCGGCGCGGCGGGCACGTCCTGCTCGCCTTGCTTCGAACGCTCCTGCGTGCGGCGTTCGCGGTACAGCACGTAGGCGCGCGCGATTTCATGGTGGCCGCCGCGCATCAGGCCGAGCTCGACCTGGTCCTGCACGTCTTCGATGTGGAAGGTGCCGCCGCCCGGACGCGAGCGCACCATGGCGCGGATCACGCCTTGCGTCAGCGTGTCGACGGTCTCGCGCACGCTGGCGGAAGCCGCGCCCTGGGTGCCGTGCACCGCCAGGAAGGCCTTCATCATCGCGATGGCGATCTTGTTCGGCTCGAAGGGAACGACGGCGCCGTTGCGGCGGATGATCTGGTAGTGCGCGAGGTTCTGACCGGTGGGCGAGCCCGCAGTGTCTTGTTGCTGCTGCGGCGTCGCGGGGACGGCGCGGGGGGTCGACGGGGTGTTCAGTGCAGTTTGCATTCGCTTCCTCTCGGTTGTGCAATTCTTGTTGGTTGGCAAGGCCTCGCGGGCCTTGCGTCGGCGTTGTTGCCGAACGGGAAGACACTATATCTAGGGTGTCTGTGCCCTACAAGCCACTACAGGTAGTGTTTTCCTATGGACGCAACCCTGACAGGAATTGCGCCGCATCCAGCGCATCGCCAGCGATGCCGCGTGAATACTGGCCCATGGTGGCGCAACCCGCACGGGGCGCGGCTTGCAAGGCGATTTGGGCCTGCAGGCCGCATGGTTGCTACGTCGCGTGCCTGCGCTTGCGAGATTGCTGCGCTGCGAGAGCGGCGCATCGCGGGCCACGGAGCGATTGAAAAAATTAGCGCGCGACCACCTGCTCGGGAAACATCTGTGGATTCCAGCCGAGCTGTTCGCGCAGCAGGCGCCAGTCGAAACCGGCGCCGGGGTCCTGCTTGCGGCCGGGCGCGATGTGCTCGTGGCCGGCGATGTGGGCGATGGCGTAGTGCTGCGCGAGCGCGGCGCACAGGCTGGCCAGCGTCTCGTACTGCGCCTCCTCGAAGCGCTCGCCCTCGAGGCCTTCGAGCTCGATGCCGACGGAGTCGTCGTTGCAGTTGGTGCGTCCGCGCCACGACGACACGCCGGCATGCCAGGCGCGGTCCTCGCAGCTCACGAACTGCCAGAGCTCGCCGTTGCGTCGCACATAGAAATGCGACGACACCTCGAGCCCGCGGATCGACTGGAAGTACGGGTGCGCGTCCCAGTCGAGCCGGTTGGTGAAGAGCTGCTGCACGGCGTCACCGCCGTATTCGCCCGGCGGCAGGCTGATGGAATGCAGCACGATCAGGTCGGTCTGCGCGCCGACGGGGCGCGGGCCGAAGTTGGGCGAGGGCAGGGCCTTGGCGAAGCGGTACCAGCCGGCGCGCCAGAGTCCGTCGTCGCCGGCCGGTGTCGTGGCGGGGTCGTCAGTCGTCGGCATGCGCGGTGGCACCGTCGTCGCCGTTGGGCGTGGAGATGCCCAGGCGCGCGATGCGGTAGCGGATCTGGCGCAGGCTCATGCCCAGCCGCGCGGCGGCGGCCGTGCGGTTGAAGCCGCTCTCGTGCAGCGCGCGCACGAGGATCTCGCGCTCCTGCTGGTCGAGCCAGGCTTGCAGATCGGAAGGCAGCGGCGGCGGCGCGGGCTTGGGTTCGGCCGCCGGCGCGGGGGCCGCAGCCACCGCAACGGCGGGCGGCGCTTCAGCGGATTCGCTGCGCGGCGCGGCCGGCATCGGCGTCATCGCGCCCATCAGGTCGATGTGCAGCTCGTCGCCGTCGTTCAGCGCCACGGCGCGGTGCAGCAGGTTCTCGAGCTCGCGCACGTTGCCGTCGAGCGGGTGCTGGGCCAGGCGCTGCAACAGCGCGTCGGACAGGCGCGGCACGGGCAGGCCGCCATCCTGCGCGATGCGCGCGAGCAGCGCGGTGCACAGCGCAGGCAGGTCTTCGCGGCGCTCGCGCAGCGCGGGCACGGCGATCTCGATCACGTTGAGGCGGTAGAACAGGTCCTGCCGGAAGCGGCCGGCCAGCACCTCGGCGTGCAGGTCTTTATGGGTGGCGCTCACGATGCGCACGTCGACCGCGTCTTCCTGCGTCGAGCCGATGGCGCGCACGCTGCGTTCCTGGATGGCGCGCAGCAGCTTCGACTGCATGGCCAGCGGCAGGTCGCCGATCTCGTCGAGGAACAGCGTGCCGTCGCGCGCGGCCTGGAAGTAGCCGTCGCGGTCTTGCGAGGAGCCGGTGTACGAGCCCTTCTTGGCGCCGAAGAACTCGGCCTCGAGCAGGTTCTCGGGGATCGCGCCGCAGTTCACCGCGACGAAGGGGCCTTCGCTGCGCTGGCTGCAGCCGTGCACGGCGCGCGCGACCAGTTCCTTGCCGGTGCCCGATTCGCCGCGCACCAGCACCGGCGCCATGCCGCGCGCCACCTTGGCGATGCGCGACTTCACGAGGCGCATCGGGTCGGAGTCGCCGACCAGCCGGTCGAGCGCGGTGGCGCCGCTGCGCGTCACGGCCAGTGCGTCGGGGCGTTCGCCGCCCTGGCCGGCGGCCTGCGGCGGCGCCTTCTGCGGCACGACCACCGCGGCGCGGTTGGCCTGCACGGCCGACGCCACCACGGCGCGGAACTGCTTCAGGTCGACCGGCTTCGTGAGGTAGTCGAAGGCGCCGGCCTTCAGCGCCTCGACCGCGTTCTCGGCCGAGCCGTAGGCGGTCATGACCACGCAGCGCTCGCTGCGCTGGTCTTTCTGGATGCGGTGGATGATCTCCATGCCTTCGCCGTCGGGCAGCCGCATGTCGGTGATCACGGCGTCGAAGCGGCCGGCCTCCAGGTGCTGCCAGGCTTCGGACACGCTGCCCGCGGCTTCCACCCGGTAGCCTTCACGCAGCAGCGTGAGTTCGTAGAGCGTGCGCAGGTCGGGTTCGTCGTCGATGACGAGGATCTGCGCGGGGCGCGGGGCGGCGGCGGAAGGCGGGAGGGAGCTCACGGCCGCTATTGTGTCAGCCGGTTTTCGCTCGGTGCGAAGCTGACGAAGAATTCATTGCCCTCGGGGCCGCCCGGCACCAGCGCGCGCCGTTCATAGCCGATGGTGGCGCCGTGGCGCCGGCACAGCTCGCGGCACAGGAACAGGCCCAGGCCGCTGGAGCGGCTCTCGGACGAGAAGAAGGGTTCGAACAGGTGGCGCTGCACCGCCGGCTCCAGCGGCGCGCCGTCGCTCCACACCAGCAACGCGGCGCGCTGCACGCCGGCGCGCTGCACCGTGGTGATGACCTGGATCGCGCCGTCGCGCTGGCTGGCGTAGCGCGCGGCGTTGTCCAGCAGGTTCACCAGCAGGCGGCGCAGGTGCTCGGCCTCGAAGCGCACCTCGCTGCCCTGCGCGTCGAGCGCCACGCGCACGCCCTTGCGCTGGGTCTGGCGTATCCATTCCTCGGCCAGGATCTGCGCCGCCGGGTCGAGCACCAGCTGTTCGCCCAGCGAGAGCACGCGCTGCTGGCGCGCGCGCGAGACGTCGAGCACGTCGTCCACGATGCGCGCCAGGCGCTGCGCGTTGTGCTGCACCATGTCGGTCAGCTTGCGGTGCGCGGGGTCGGTCAGGTCTTCGCTGAGCAGCGCGCTGGCCTGCGCGATGGCGGCCAGCGGGTTGCGGATTTCATGCGCCACCGCAGCCGACATGCGGCCCATCGCGGCGAGCTTTTCGGTGCGGATGCGGGCTTCGAGCTCGCGCAGGTCCTGCAGGAACATCACGCACAGGCTGTCGGCGCGCCGGTCGTCGGTGGGCGTGAGCCGGGTGCGCACGCGCACCTCGCGCGCCGCGCCGCGCGCCTGCGCCACCGGGATCTCTTCGGTCTGCGGCGCGCGGCGCGCGAAGGTCTGGCGCGCCAGCGCGGCCAGCGCATGCCAGGCCGGTTGGGTGTGCAGCGGGAACGGCAGTGGCAGCTGCGCCAGGCCCTGGCCGAGGATCGCGTCGGCCGCCGGGTTGGCTGCGTGCACCAGGCCGTCGGTGTCGATCACCAGCACGCCTTCGCTGAGGGTTTCGATCACCAGGTCGTTGACCTGCGCCTGCATCTGCGCATGGCTGCGGCTGCGCTGCGCCACCGCTTCTTCGCGCGCCAGCCGGCGCGCGAGTTCGTGCGCGAGCAGCGCCACCACGAACAGGCCGGTGCCGGTGAGGGCGGCCTGCACGAAGCGCGCCGAAGGATCGCCGGGTTGCTGCAGCCAGTGCCAGCCGGCGTCGGCCAGCAGCAGCAGCGTCACGGTGGCCGTGGTGCCCAGGCCCACGAGCAGCGTGCCGAGCACCGCGCTCATCAGCACGGGCAGCGCGAACAGCGGCGTGTAGTTGACGCTGCCGCCCTGCAGCACCTGCAGGGCGCTGAAGATGCCCAGGTCGACCCCGATGGTCAGCAGCCAGAGCGTCGAGAAGCCGCGGATCGGCGGTTCGAAGTGCGCATAGCGCATCTCCAGCCAGGCCAGGACGAGGTAGCCGCCCGACAGCACGATCGGCAGCGGCTGCACGGCCTGCCCGATGGCGAAGGCCACGCCCTGCAGCAGCACCAGCACCAGCGCCACGAAGCAGCGTGCCGCCATGAAGCCGCGCCACAGCCGCAGCAGCGCGGTGCTGTCGCCGGCGCCCAGGTCGAGCACGTCCCAGTCGGTGGCCGGCTCGCCGCGCGACCGGCGCAACGAACTCATGCGGAGGTGCCGGCCTGGCGATGGGCGGCGCTGCAGAACACCGCGCCGTCCGGCCCGGGGAGTGCGTCGGCCGCGGGCAGGTGCAGCCCGCAGTGGGCACAGCGCACCATCGCCTGCGGCGGGCCGACGGCCGGCGTGCGTTGCTGTGCCTTCTTGGCGCGTTCCTGCTGCGCGTCGCGCATCTCTTCGCGCCGGTTCTTGCGCCAGAGCCAGATCGCGACCCACACCACCGCGAGGACGAGCAGGTACTTCATGCGGGCAGGCGCGTCAGCACGACTTCGAGCACGAAGCGCGAGCCCACGTAGGCCAGCAGCAGCAGCGCCGCGCCCGCGTAGAGCACGCGCCGCGCCGTGCGCCCGCGCCAGCCGAAGCGCGCGCGCCCGGTCAGCAGGACCGCGAAGCTGAGCCAGGCGAGCACCGAGAAGATCGTCTTGTGGTCCCACTTCCAGGCACGGCCGGCGGCGCCGTAGAGCTGTTCGCTGAACAGCAGGCCGGCCAGCAGCGTGGCCGACAGCAGCACGAAGCCCGCCGTGACGAAGCGGAAGGTGAGCCGTTCCAATGTGAGCAGCGGCACGCCGGCCTGTGCGTCGGCACTGGCCAGGCGGATCTGCTTTTCGGCCCGCGTGATCAGCCAGGCGTGCACCACGGCGGCGCCGAACAGGCCGTACGAGGCGATGCCCAGTGCGAGGTGCAGCGGCAGCCAGGGCGAGGCGCTGACATGCAGCGGCGTGCCCGGGAACAGCAGCGCCAGCAGCACGGCCGCCGCGCCCAGCCAGGCCAGCGCGCGGCGTGCCTTCAGTTGCGGGTACAGGCGGCTTTCGACCGCGTAGACCGTGAGCACCAGCCACGCCGTGACCGACAGCGCCGGCGCAAAACCGAAGCGAGGGTCGCCGCCGATCAGCCCGTGGCCGAGCACCGCAGCGTGCAGCAGCCATGCGATGCCGAGCGCCCATTGGGTGGTCTGGCGGCTGAGCCGCGCACCGGCGGCAGCGGCAAAACCGTAGGCTGCCGCGGTGGCGATGCCCAGCGCCACGCCGAGTGGGGAGGGGATCGCTAAAATCATCGGTGGAGTGTATAGGCTCGTCCCCCGGCTTCGCGCACGTCGCGTCGCTTCGCCCACCCCCTCCCGGGGACACCCCCCGCGAGAGAGCGGGCCCACATACCGCTTCCAGGTTTTCACGACTTTCCATCGGTCCGCTGCCGCGGACAACAAGGTATTTCCTTCATGGCCACCGCCCTCACCGAAAAGTTCTCCCGCCTCGTCAAGACGATGAGCGGCCAGGCGCGCATCACCGAAAGCAACGTGCAGGATATGCTGCGCGAGGTGCGCATGGCGCTGCTGGAGGCCGACGTGGCGCTGCCCGTGGTGCGCGACTTCGTCGCCCGCGTGAAGGAGAAGGCGCTCGGCCAGGAAGTGCTGGGCTCGCTCAAGCCGGGCCAGGCGCTGGTGGGCATCGTCAACCGCGAACTCGCCGCCACCATGGGCGAGGGCGTGTCGGACATCAACCTCGCGGCCCAGCCGCCGGCCGTGATCCTCATGGCCGGCCTGCAGGGCGCCGGCAAGACCACCACCACCGCCAAGCTGGCCAAGCACCTGATCGAGAAGCGCAAGAAGAAGGTGCTCACCGTGTCGGGCGACGTGTACCGCCCGGCCGCCATCGAGCAGCTCAAGACCGTCACCAAGCAGGCCGGCGCCGAGTGGTTCCCGAGCACGCCCGACCAGAAGCCGCTGGACATCGCGCGCGCCGCGCTCGACCACGCCAGGCGCCACTACTTCGACGTGCTGCTGGTCGACACGGCCGGCCGCCTGGCGATCGACGAAGTGCTGATGACCGAGATCAAGCAGCTGCACGCCGAGCTCGATCCGGTCGAAACCCTGTTCGTGGTCGATGCCATGCAGGGCCAGGACGCGATCAACACCGCCAAGGCCTTCAAGGAGGCGCTGCCCCTCACCGGCATCATCCTGACCAAGACCGACGGCGACTCGCGCGGCGGCGCGGCGCTGTCGGTGCGCCAAGTGACGGGCGTGCCGATCAAGTTCGCCGGCGTGAGCGAGAAGATCGACGGCCTCGAGGTGTTCGATGCCGAGCGCCATGCGGGCCGCATCCTGGGCATGGGCGACATCGTCGCGCTGGTCGAGCAGGTCACGGCCGGCGTCGACGTGGCGGCGGCGCAGAAGCTGGCCGCCAAGGTCAAGAGCGGTGCGGGCTTCGACCTGAACGACTTCCTCGGCCAGCTGCAGCAGATGAAGCAGATGGGCGGCCTCTCCAGCCTGATGGACAAGCTGCCGCAGCAGATGGCCGCCAAGGCCACCGAGGCCGACATGACCCGCGCCGAGCGCGACATCCGCCGCAAGGAAGGGATCATCCAGAGCATGACGCCGCTGGAGCGCCGCAAGCCCGAGCTGCTCAAGGCCACGCGCAAGCGCCGCATCGCGGCCGGCGCGGGCGTGCAGGTTCAGGAAGTGAACCGCCTGCTCAACGAGTTCGAGCAGATGCAGGGCATGATGAAGAAGATGAAGGGCGGCGGCCTGATGAAGATGATGAAGAAGATGGGCGGCATGAAGGGCATGGGCGGAATGCCCGGCATGGGCGGAGGCGGCGGCAAGCTGCCGTTCTGACCCGGCCGCTCGACGCATGCATATATAGAGAGGCGCGCAGCTCCGCGATGTCCGCAGGCGATTGGAAAGAGCTCTACCAGGGCGCGCTGACCGGCGATCTCGACTTGGTGCGCTATCACATCGGTGCGGGCGTGAATCCGAACTACCAGCACCCCGAGATCCTGTGCACACCGCTGGTGGCCAGCCTGGTCCAGGGGCACGGCGAGATCGCCAGCTACCTGCTGGACCACGGTGCCGATCCGAACCTGCTGTCTGAATTCGACGGGCTGACACCGCTGCAGGCCGCCCGCAAGCACGGCCGCGAGGCGCTCGTCGCGGCGCTGGTGGCGCGCGGCGCCCGCGCATCCCGTCCGCCGTTCTGGCGCCGCTGGCTGCCCTTCTGACATATCGATGCGCATCGCGCACCGCCCAGCAAAAAGCCCGCCGAAGCGGGCTTTTTCTTTGGAGCGATCAGCCGCAGGGCTGAGATCGCATCAGGCCGTGGCCAGTGCCGCCGGGCGCGCCAGGCGCAGCGCATGCATCCAGGCGCGGCGCAGCACGGCGGGCGAGCGCGATTCCTCGGGAATCAGCAGGAAGCCGCGGTCGCGCAGCGTGGTGCCCAGCGCGATCTGGCTGGTCAGCACGGTCAGCGGGATCGCCAGGAGCAGCGGCAGGCCGACGGGCATGAGCCAGATCAGCGCGCTCGGGTCGATCATGGCGACGCCGACGGCCAGCATGGCGATCACCAGCGTCATGGGGGCCAGCTGCGAGGCAGCGACCTTCCACGGCACGGCGTTGGCTTCACGCGGGGGCGACTTCCAGTCGAGCTTGATGCCGGTGAGGGCGACCAGCACGAACAGCGAGTGGGCCAGCATGCGCACCGGGGCCTGCACGATGGCCAGGCCGGCTTCGAGCACCGAGCTCTTCACCAGGCCCCACACACCGCCGTACTGGCGTTGTTCGCCGCGCATCAGCACGGCGGCGATGCCCAGCACGCGCGGCAGGAACAGCAGGCACAGGGTCCAGACCCACAGGCCGGCCAGTTCGGCGGGCAGCACGTTCCAGCTCGACACGAGGCTTGAGCCGCTCAGCCACAGGGCGGTGCCCAGCGTCAGGAAAGCGAGCCACAGCGGGGCCGAGACATAAGCCATGGTGCCGGTCACGAACATCGCGCGGTGCACCGGGTGGATGCCGGGCTCGGCCATCAGGCGGGCGTTCTGCAGGTTGCCCTGGCACCAGCGGCGGTCGCGCTGGAGTTCGGCCAGCAGGTCCGGCGGTTGCTGCTCGTAGCTGCCGACCAGGTCGGACACCAGCCACACGTGGTAGCCGGCGCGGCGCATCAGCGCGGCTTCGACGAAGTCGTGCGACATGATGCCGCCCGACATGCCGCCGGTGCCCTTGATCGGGGCCAGCGCGCAGTGCTTCATGAAGGCTTCGACGCGGATGATCGCGTTGTGGCCCCAGTAGTGCGACTCGCCGAGCTGCCAGAACTGCATGCCCAGCGTGAACAGGCGACCCGTCACGCGCGAAGCGAACTGCTGGGCGCGGGCGTGCAGCGTGACGTGGCCGATGGCCTGCGTCGCGGTCTGGATGATGCCGGCGGTGGGGTTGGCTTCCATCAGCTTGACCATCGAGGCCAGGCAGTCGCCGCTCATCACGGAGTCGGCGTCGAGCACGACCATGTAGCGGTAGTCCTTGCCCCAGCGGCGGCAGAAGTCGGCGACGTTGCCGGCCTTGCGGTGCGTGCGGCGGGTGCGCAGGCGGTAGTACACCTCGACCTGCGGCTGGTTGGGGCTTTCGGCCAGCGCGGCGCGTAGGTCTTCCCAGGCGGCGCGCTCGGCGGCGGCGGTCTCGGGGTTGTAGCTGTCGGACAGCACGAACACGTCGAACTGCTTGGCGTGGCCCGTGGAGGCGACCGATTCGCAGGTGGCGCGCAGGCCGGCGAACACGGTGGCCACGTCCTCGTTGCAGATCGGCATGATGATCGCGGTGCGTGCCTCGGGGTTCATCGGGTGGTTGGCGACCTGCTTGGCCGACAGCGCGTGCTTGTCACCGCGCACCGAGACGTAGAAGCCCATGAGGGCGGTCACGAAACCGGTCACGACCCAGCCCGAGAGCAGGCCGTACAGGCCGATCTGGCCGTATTCGAGCCAGACGTTGTCGTAGTCGGGTTGCACGCTGGCGAACAGCGACGACGCGATCACGGTGCTCAGCAGCGTGAGCAGCATGAAGGCGAGGCGGCGCTGGCCGGCGGCGCGTTCCCAGGCCTGCGGGGCCGGGGCGGCCTGCTTGGCGGCGGGGGCGCTGTCGGCATTGCGGCCGGCGCCCAGGCGCACGAGCAGCGCGGTGCCGATGCTGTTCCAGAAACCACGCCAGGGGCGCGGGGCCATGGAACCGCGGTTCAGCGGCGGTGCGGTGACGGCGTTGGGGTGGCGTTCCTCGCGCAGCGCGCTGCGGCGTGCGAAATCGGATTCGGCGAGGACGTTGAGGTGGGAGAAGTCGTTCGGCTTCATCGGTTCATTCACCAACGTTGCTTGTCGAGGGGGGTGTCGCCAATGGCCGGAAGGCGCTTGAAGACGCAATCCGTGGCGGCGCCGCCGACGCCGGAGAGCGCGGTCAGCGAATGGCCCGCGGCACGGGGCCGCGAGGAGGAAAACTGCTTTTGACGCAGGCCGTCGCGCTGCGGACGCAGTGCGAAAGATGGGCTGGTAAGTGCTGTCATGCCAGTACAGGGGCAAACCCTGTGCCAGCCTGGAAAAACGCTTTCAAATCAACGACTTGGCGCGATCTGAAACCGTTTTCCGTGGGGGAGGGGCCTGCCGGGCCCCCGAAACCCCCGTTTTTGTCGCCGAATCCCGACAAGCCGGGGAGGCCCTCGGGAAACAGCCTTTCAAATCAACGACTTAGGCCTGTCGCTACTCGGCGACAGAGTCCCCGCCGGGAGCGACAACGTCGGCCTTGAAGTTGCCTGGCGTGAGTTCGTGCTTCTGCAGCAGGCGGTAGAACTCGGTGCGGTTGCGGTCGGCCAGGCGGGCGGCGTCGGCCACGTTGCCGTCGGTCAGCTTGAGCAGGCCGACGAGGTAATCGCGCTCGAAACGCTGCTTGGCCTCGGCGTAGGTGAGCACCTCCACGCTCGGCACGCGCAGCGCGCGCTGCACCAGCGCCAGCGGGATCAGCGGCGAGCCCGACAGCGCGCAGACCTGCTCCACCACGTTGTAGAGCTGGCGCACGTTGCCCGGCCACGCGGCAGTGGTCAGCGCCTTCAGCGCCTCGGGCGCGAAGCCCGACAGCCGCTTGCCGTACTTGGTCGACAGCTTCTGCAGGAAGTGGTTGGCCAGCAGCGGAATGTCCTCGCGCCGCGCCGACAGCGGCGGCAGCGTGAGCGTCACCACGTTCAGGCGGTAATAGAGGTCTTCGCGGAACTGGCCGGCTTCCATCGCGGCGTCCAGGTCGCGGTGGGTGGCCGAGACGATGCGCACGTCGACCTCGATCGACTGGCTCGCGCCCAGCGGGCGCACCGCGCGCTCCTGCAGCACGCGCAGCAGCTTGACCTGCAGCGCGGGCGGCATGTCCCCGATTTCGTCGAGCAGCAGCGTGCCGCCGTCGGCCTGCTGGAACAGGCCCTTGTGGTTGGCGTGGGCGTCGGTGAAGGCGCCCTTCATGTGGCCGAACAGCTCGGATTCGAGCAACGCTTCGGGAATGGCGCCGCAATTGACCGCCACGAAGGGCTTGTCGGCGCGCGCGCTGGCCTTGTGGATGGCGCGCGCCAGCAGCTCCTTGCCGGCGCCGGAGTCGCCGCGCAGCAGCACGGAGGCGTCCGACTTGGCGACCATGCGCGCCTCGGCCAGCAGCTCGGCCATGCGGTTGCTGCGGCTCACGATTTCCGAGCGCCAGCTGTCGTCGCCGGTCTTGCTCGGCGTGGCTGCGGGGGCGCCGAGCGCCAGCGCCTGCGCGATCTTCTCGAGCAGTTCGCGCGCGTCGTAGGGCTTGGTGAGGTAGGTGAACACGCCGCGCGCCGTGGCCTCGACCGCGTCGGGAATGGTGCCGTGCGCGGTCAGCAGGATCACCGGCAGCGTCGGGTGGCGCTTGCGGATCTCGTCGAACAGCTGCAGGCCGTCGCGCCCGGGCAGGCGCACGTCGCTGAGCACCAGCTGCGGGTGCTCGATCTCGAGCTGCGTGAGCGCGGTCTCGGCCGAAGTGACGGCCGTGACCTGGTAGCCCGCCGACACCAGCCGCATCGAGAGCAGCCGCAGCATGTCCGGGTCGTCGTCGACCACGAGGAGGCGGGCACCAGCTGTACTCATGGATTGGATCTGCTTCCGTTAGAGGAGGGCGTGGGTGCCGGCGTGTTCGGCCGGGCGAAGCTGCGCTCGATGGCGCGCAGCGCCTCGATGCGCTCGTTGAGCTGGTCGATGCGGCGCTGGCTGTCGCGCAGCTGCTGCACCTGCTTGTCGCGGTCGTCCTCGACGCGGCGCTGCTCCACATAGCGCGCCGCCAGCGCCCGCGCGAGCGGATGCAGCGGCTGCGCCTCGGGCGCCGGGTTGGCGATCACGCGCTGCAGCAGGCCCAGCGCGCGCGCCAGGTCGGCCGGCACGCGGGTCTGTGCGAGCAGGATCGCCAGCTGCATCTGCGCCGCGGGCGTTTCGCCCTGTTCGCCGACGCGCGCGATTTCCGCACTCAGGTCGGCGCCGCCCAGCGGGCGCACCTTGTCGGCGTAGGCCAGCATGGCCGTGAGAGGGCCTTGGGTGAGCTGCGTGAAGAGCGAGGCCGGCTGCGTGGCCGGCGCGCGGGGCTCGGCTTCGACCGGCACCACGCGCGGCGCGGCCACGGGCGGCGGCAGCGCGTCGGCTTCGGCCGGCGGCTTGGGCTGGGAGGCGCAGGCTGCCAGCAACAGGGCGCATGGCACGGCCATGGCCCTGGCGAAGGTGGATCTGCGGACGAACGAAAGGAACATGGGTCGAAAAAGCGCGGGGCGGTGTGGGTGGGGTGTCCGGGGTCAGGTCGTGCGCGGCAGTTCGATGCGAAAGCGTGCACCGGGGCCGTCCGGCAGCAGGGCGATGCGGCCCCCATGGGCTGCAATGTACTCCTGCACGATGGAAAGTCCGATGCCGGTGCCTTTCACCGTGTGCTCTGGCTGGCGCTCGCCGCGGAAGAAGGGTTCGAAGATGCGGTCGCGGTCGTTCACGGCAATGCCGGGGCCGGCGTCGCACACGTCGATGTGCACCGCCTCGGGCGTGCCCGACACGGCCAGCGTGATCACGCCGCCGGCGGCCGAGAACCGGATCGCGTTCGACAGCAGGTTGGCGATGGCGGTGCCGAGCTTGGTGCGGTCGACCGTGAGGGCGATCGGCTCGCCCTCGGCGCGCACGCGCAGGCCGTGCGCCTGCCACTGCAGGCGCTGGGCCTCGATCTGCTCCTCGATCAGCGGCAGCAGCTCGGTGCGTTCGCGGCGCAGCTCGCGCGCCTCGAAGGCGGCGGCGTTGAAGCGCAGCAGCGCCTCGATCTGGTTCTGCAGCGACACGGTGTTCTGCTGCAGGATCTGCGCGACCTCGAGCTGCGCCGGGTTCAGCGGACCGGTCACGCCGTCCTCGAGCAGCGACACGCCCTCGCGCAGCGCCGCCAGCGGCGTCTTCAGCTCGTGCGACACGTGGCGCAAAAAGCGCGCCTTGTCGGCGTCGAGCTCGGTCAGGCGCAAGCGCAGCCATTCGAGCTGCTGCGACACGCGCCGCACGTCGGCCGGGCCGCGAATGTCGATGGGCTCGTCGAGCCGGTTCTGCCCCAGGCCGACGATGGCGTTCTCGAGCCGCTTGAAGGGGCGCGCCAGCCAGATGCCGAAGGCCAGCGCCAGCGACACGGCCAGCACGCTGGCGGCCACCACCTCGCGCATCAGCCGGCGGCGCGCGTTCTCGATGCGCTTGGCCAGCGCGTCGTTCTGCGTTTCGATCAGGAACTGCGCCTGCTGGGCGATGTTGGTGTTCAGCGCGTCGAGTTCGCGGAACTGCATCGCCATCGTGCTTTCGCGCGCCAGGGCGCTGTCGGGGCTGCCGCCGAGCAGCCCTTCGATCACGCCGAGCTGGCTGCGCCACATGTCGATGCCGGCGGCGGGCAGGCCGTTGCGCTCCAGGCGCTCCAGCACCTGGTGGGCCTCGCGCGCCGCCTCGTCGAAGCGGCGGCGCAGCACGGCGTCGTTGAGCACCAGCGACTGGCGTCCCGCGCGCTCCATGGCCGCGCTGCGCTCGGCCAGCGACTGCGAGGCGCCCGACAGGCGCAGCGCGCGCGCGGCGGCGTCGCGGCTTTGCGTGACGAGCGCGTCGTACTGCAGCACCGAGCGCAGCGCCACGCCCACCAGCAGCGCGGTGATCAGCAGGAAGGCAAACAGCAGGAGCTGCTGGAACGAGCCCCGGACGGATGGACGTTTCGCCATCAGTGGGCGAGCGCCGTGGCGGCAGCCAGGGCCGATTCGCGCGTGACCACCTCGCCGCGCAGCGTGTAGGCCAGCGAGCGGGTGATGCGCAGGTCGGCCATCTGGCCCACGAGGCGGGCGTCGCCTTCGAAGTTGACGACGCGGTTGCAGGCGGTGCGGCCCATGAGTTCGTTGGCGTCCTTGCGCGACGCGCCCTCGACCAGCACGCGCTGCGTGCTGCCCACCAGCGCATCGCCGAAGCGGCGCACGTTGCCGTCGATCACGCGCTGCAGCGTCTGCAGGCGCGCCAGCTTCACCTCGTGCGGCGTGTCGTCCTGCAGCGTGGCGGCGGGCGTGCCGGGGCGCGGGCTGAAGATGAAGCTGAAGCTGTTGTCGAACTGGCAGTCGTCGATGAGCTTCATCATCTTGTCGAAGTCGGCATCGGTCTCGCCGGGGAAGCCGACGATGAAGTCGCTGGACAGGGCCAGGTCAGGGCGGATGGCGCGCAGCTTGCGCACCGTGCTCTTGTATTCCATGGCCGTGTAGCCGCGCTTCATGGCCATGAGGATGCGATCGCTGCCGTGCTGCACCGGCAGGTGCAAATGCGAGACGAGCTGCGGCACCTTGGCGTAGGCCTCGATGAGCCGGGGCGTGAACTCGTTCGGGTGGCTCGTGGTGTAGCGGATGCGCTCGATGCCGGGGATCTCGGCCACGTACTCGATGAGCAGCGCGAAGTCGGCGATTTCGGCCGTGTCGCCCATCTTGCCGCGGTAGGCGTTCACGTTCTGGCCCAGCAGCGTGATCTCGCGCACGCCCTGGTCGGCCAGGCCGGCGATCTCGACCAGCACGTCGTCCAGCGGGCGGTTCACTTCCTCGCCGCGGGTGTAGGGCACCACGCAGTAGCTGCAGTACTTGGAGCAGCCTTCCATGATCGACACGAAGGCCGTGGCGCCTTCGACGCGCGCGGGCGGCAGGTGGTCGAACTTCTCGATCTCGGGGAAGCTGATGTCCACCTGCGGGCGGTCCAGCCGCTCGCGGTCGTTCAGCATCTCGGGCAGGCGGTGCAGCGTCTGCGGGCCGAACACGATGTCGACGTAGGGCGCGCGCGCGATGATGGCCTGGCCTTCCTGGCTCGCCACGCAGCCGCCCACGCCGATCTTCACGCCCTTGGCCTTCAGGTGCTTCACGCGGCCGAGGTCGGAGAACACCTTCTCTTGCGCCTTCTCGCGCACCGAGCAGGTGTTGAACAGGATGAGGTCGGCCTCGTCCACGTTCTGCGTGGGCTCGTAGCCCTGCGCGGCGTGGAGCACGTCGGCCATCTTGTCCGAGTCGTACTCGTTCATCTGGCAGCCGAAGGTCTTGATGAATACTTTTTTCATGGGGAGCTCTCTGTGCCCTTCGCAAAGAGGAAGGGCTGCGAGGCGCGCGTGGCGCCCGCGGATTTTTGCTTGCTTGCGGCCCGGCCGCGTTACTGCGTGTTCAGCGTGTCGTTCGAGGTGAACGGCCAGATGTTCAGGAACGGCTTGTTCAGCGATTCGCGGCTGGCCATGGCCTCGTCGGGCGTCAGGATCCAGACCTCGCGCAGCAGCCCGGCGGCGTCGCGCGTGTAGTTCACGAGGTACTTCTGGCCGATGATGGCGCCGGGCATCACCAGCATGTTCTGCGGGCTGCGGATGCGCGCGCCGGCGCCCAGGCGGTCGGCCCGGCCGTCGAGCTCGACGTCGGGGGCGCTGGTCACCATGAACTTGCCGCGCAGCGTGCCGATGGGGAAGTTGCGCCCGCCGTTGAGCGACTCGTTCTGGGTCTGCGGACGGGGCACCTCGTCCTGGGCGCTGGCCTGGAGGGAGAAAAGACCGGCGGCGCCGGCAAGGGCGGCGCAGATAGCGAGGGAAGTGAGCGTTTTCGTGGGTGTCTTGCAGCGGTTCATGGGGTATATCCAGAGGCTGTGGACCGGCGATTTTAGCGAGGGGGTGTTTTCCCTCATACCGGGTGCAGCGGGTGGTGCGGGGGCTTTGCGTCGGCCTGCTTTACATTTCTTTACGGCGCCCGTGAACACCGTGCGTCGGCCACTGCTCCAATAGCTGCTGTCAGCCCAAAGTGCACAAGAACCCATGAAGAAATCTGCCGCCTTCGCCCTCGCGGGCGTGTTGATCGTAGCCGTCGCAGGCGGCTGGTGGCGCATGTCGGGCGATCGGTCGGCCGCGAAAGACGCCAAGTCCGCGAACGCCGGGCCTCCGGCCGCGCTGGTCACGCTGGCCACGGCCGAGAAGCAGGACGTGCCGGTCACGGTGCAGGTCAACGGCAGCGTGGTTTCGCTCAACAGCGTCGACCTGCGCCCGCAGGTCACCAACACCGTGAGCGCGGTGCACGTCAAGGAAGGCCAGTTCGTGAAAGCAGGGCAGTTGCTCTTCACGCTGGACGACCGCAACGACCAGGCCAATCTGGCGCGCGCCCGGGCCCAGCAGCAGAAGGACGAGGCCACCATGGCCGACCTGGAGCGCCAGTACAAGCGCAGCCAGGACCTGGTGGCACAGAACTTCATTGCCAAGAGCGCGGCCGACGCCACGCTGTCGCAGCTCCAGGCGCAGCGCGCCGCCGTGGCGGCCGACCGCGCGGCCGTGCAGTCGGCGCAGGTGGCGCTGGGCTACGCCACGCTGCGCGCGCCCATCGCGGGGCGCATCGGCGCCGTCAACATCTACCCGGGCACGCTGGTGCAGCCCACGCTGTCGCTGGTCACGATCACCCAGCTCGACCCCATCGCCGTGAGCTTCCCGGTGCCCGAAGGCAACCTGCAGGACCTGCTGGCCGCGGCGCGCACGCGCGCCAAGGTCGAGGCGCTGGTCACGGGCCGGCGCGAGCCGCTGTTCGGCACGCTCGACTTCGTCGACAACACGGTCGACCCGCAGATCGGCACCGTGCGCGCCAAGGCCGTGTTCGCCAACGCCGACCAGAGCCTGTGGCCCGGCCAGTTCGTCAACACGCGCATCACGGTGCGCATGCTCGACGGCGTCACCGTGGTGCCGGCCGCGGCGCTCATGATGCTGTCCGACGGCGCCACGCTGTACGTGGTCGATGCCGAGCGCAACGCGGCGCGCCGCCAGGTCAAGGTGCTGCACACCTTCGGCACCAAAGTGGCCGTGAGCGGCGTGACGCCCGGCGAGCAGGTCGTGATCGAAGGCAGCCAGAACGTGCGCCCGGGCGGCAAGGTGCGCATCGACGTGAAGGCGCCGGCCGGACCGGGCGGTGCACCCGCCAACGGCACCACGGGTGTCACGCCCGGTAGCGCCGCTTCGTCGGACGTCCAGCCTGCGCGAGAACGGGCATGAACATCTCCGAGCTCTGCATCCGCCGTCCGGCGATGACGGTGCTGCTTTCGGCGGCCGTCGTGGTCATCGGCATCTTTGCGTACTTCAGCATCCCGGTGGCGGCGCTGCCCAGCTACAACACGCCGGTCATCAACGTCAACGCGCAGCTGCCGGGCGCCAGCCCCGACACCATGGCGAGTTCGGTCGCGCTGCCGCTCGAAAAGCAGTTCTCGACCATCCCCGGCCTGCAGACCATCAGCTCGGTGAACACGCAGGGCGTGACCTCGCTCACGCTCGAATTCGTCAGCAGCCGCGACATCGACGCCGCCGCGGTCGACGTGCAGGCCGCGCTGCTGCGCGCCCAGCGCCAGCTGCCGCAGGAACTCACGCAGCTGCCTTCATACCGCAAGGTGAATCCGGCCGATGCGCCAGTGCTGTTCATCGCGCTGATCTCGCCGTCGATGAACCCGTCGGAGCTCAACGACTACGCCGAGAACCTCATTTCGCCCACGCTCTCGACCATCGACGGCGTGGCGCAGGTGGGCGTGTACGGGCGCAAGGCCTTCGCGGTGCGCATCAAGGCCAACGCCGACCTGCTCAACGCGCGCAACATCACGCTCGACGAGCTGGCCAAGGCGGTGAACTCGGCCAACGCCAACACGCCGGTCGGCACGCTCGACGGCCCGCGCCAGACGCTCACCATCCAGGCCAACCGCCAGCTCATGAAGGCGGCCGATTTCGCCAAGCTGATCATCGCGCAGCGCAACGGCGCGCCGGTGCGGCTGGACGAAGTGGCCACGCTCGAAGACAGCTTCGAGTCGGTCAAGACCGCCAGCAGCTTCAACGGGCAAGACTCCATCTCGCTGGCCGTGCAGCGCCAGCCCAATGCCAACACCGTGCAGGTGGTGGACGCCGTGCGCGCGCTCATCCCGCGCTTCAAGGCCGAGCTGCCGCAGTCGGTCGAGATCCAGATGGTCAACGACCGCTCGATCTCCATCCGCGAGGCGGTGCACGACGTGCAGCTCACGCTGCTGGGCACCATCGCGCTGGTGGTGCTGGTGATCTTCCTGTTCCTGCACCGGCTGGTGGCCACGCTGATTCCGGCGGCCACCATCCCGATCTCGCTGATCGGCGCGGTGGCCCTGCTGTACGCCTTCGGCTACAGCCTGGACAACGTCTCGCTGCTGGGCATCACGCTGGCCGTGGGCCTGGTGGTGGACGACGCCATCGTGGTGCTCGAAAACATCATGCGCTACGTCGAGAAGGGCATGGAGCCGATGGCCGCCGCCCTGCGCGGCGCGCGCGAGGTGGGTTTCACCATCGTGTCGATCTCGATCTCGCTGGTGGCCGTGTTCATCCCGATCTTCTTCATGCCGGGCGTGATCGGTCTCTTGTTCCACGAGTTCGCCGTGGTGGTGGCGCTGGCCGTGCTGGTGTCGGCCGTGGTGTCGCTCACGCTCGTGCCCATGCTCGCGAGCCGGCTGCTCAAGCATGTGCCGCGCAAGGCCGGCGCGCTCGACCACGAAGAAGAGCACCCCGAGCCCGGCACCGCCATCGGCCGTGCCTTCGAACGCGGCTACCGCGCGGTGCACGGCGGCTACATGCGCACGCTCGACTGGACGCTCGGGCACCGCGCGCTGATGCTGGTCATGGCGGGGCTGACCTTCGTGGTCACGGCCTGGCTCTTCATCAGCATTCCCAAGGGCTTCTTCCCCGAGGAAGACATCGGCCAGATCCAGATCACCACCGAGGCGGCCGAAGACATCTCGTTCACCGCCATGAAGGCGCTGCAGGACCGCGTGGCCGCCGCGCTCAAGGCCGATCCGAGCGTGGACTACGTGAGCTCCTTCGTCGGCGTGGGCGGCCCGACCGCCACGCAGAACTCGGGCCGGCTGTTCGCGGTGCTCAAGCCGCGCAGCGAGCGCCCCAAGATGGCCAAGGTGCTCGAGTCGCTGCGCCAGCGCTTCCGCGAGATTCCGGGCATTGCCGTGTACATGCAGCCGGTGCAGAACCTGCGCCTGGGCGGGCGCCAGAGCAAGGCGCGCTTCCAGTACACGCTGCAGAGCGTGAACGCCGGCGAGATGGTGCCGTGGTCGACCAAACTCATGGAGCGCATGCGCGCCGACCCCGACTTCCGCGACGTCACCAGCGACTCGCAGAACCGCGGCCTGCAGGCCACGCTGGAGATCGACCGCGACAAGGCCGGCGTGCTCGGCGTGGCCGTGGGCGACCTGCGCACCGCGCTGTACAACGCGTACGGCGACCGCCAGATCGGCAGCATCTACGGCGCCAGCAACACCTACCAGGTGATCCTGTCGGCGGCCGACAGCGACCGCCAGTTCGAGGAAGACGTGGCGCGCCTGTCGGTGCGCAGCACCACCGGCAAGCTGGTGCCGCTGTCGGCCTTCTCGACCGTCAAGCGCACCGTGGGGCCGACCTCGGTCAATCACCAGGGCCAGCTGCAGGCGGTGACGGTGTCGTTCAACCTCGGCCCCGACGTGCCGCTGGGCAACGCGACCGCGAAGATCGACCGCTTCAAGGACGAGCTGAAGATGCCGCAGTCGATCATCACGACCTACGGCGGCGACGCGGCGGTGTTCCAGAGCTCGCAGGGCAGTCAGGCCGTGCTGCTGGTGCTCGCGGTGCTGGTCATCTACGTGCTGCTGGGCGTGCTGTACGAGAGCTACATCCACCCCCTCACCATCCTGGCGGGCCTGCCCTCGGCGGCGGTGGGGGCGCTCATTTCGCTGAAGCTCTTCGGCTTCGACCTCACGCTGATCGCGACCATCGGCATCCTGCTCCTGATCGGCATCGTGAAGAAGAACGCGATCATGATGATCGACTTCGCGCTCGACGCGCAGCGCACCGAAGGCATGAAGCCGGTCGATGCGATCCGCGAGGCCTGCCGGCTGCGCTTCCGCCCGATTCTCATGACCACGCTGGCCGCGCTGATGGGCGCGCTGCCGCTCGCGCTGGGCCTGGGCGCCGGTGCCGAGCTGCGCCAGCCGCTGGGCGTGGCGGTGGTGGGCGGGCTGATCTTCTCGCAGGTGATCACGCTGTACATCACGCCCGCGATCTACCTGGCGCTCGACCGCTACAGCGGCAGCGGGCCGATGGTGGAACTGCCGGGCGAGGCGAAGGCCGAGGCTGCGGCGGGGCACGCGGCCTCACACGCCTGAGGGCGATTCAAAAGATGCCGGATGGCCATGAGCGTGAGCCACCCGGCCAGGAAGGACTTGTGCAGTCCCGCGTTGCGCCACACCCGGACCATCGCCCATTGAAGGCGCTCCGGCCTCTCTCCTCAGCGGCTCTCTCCATTCCCTCCGCCGCTGCTCTTCCCATGTGTGTGACGGGATGAATGATCGCGAGGGGGTGAGGGTGTCGACGGTATCCAGCGATACAGGAAGCGGGCTTTTTCCTTACGGTGTCGCGTCGCGGAAACGATGCAGGGCCGGCGCATTCGGAATGCTGACCTGCCGGGCCCGCGTTTCAATGAGCCCTTCTCTCGCCAGCGCATTCAACGTGCGCGTGACCGTGACGCGGCTCAAGGCCGTCATGGCGCCGATCTGCTCGTGCGTCAGATCCACGGTGAGTTGTTTCGGTGCCTGCGCCGATGGCGGGCGTGCCACCCGCAGCAGCAAGTCGATGACCCGCTCCTTGGGCGCCGCCGAGGCCACGCCGGCGAGCTTGGCAACGATCATGTGGTTCTTGAAGCCGAGCAGCTGGATCAACGAGGTCGCGAGCTCGGGCAACGCCGAAAACTGCTGCGCGACATCCGCGGGGCGGTAGCGGCTGAGAACGGCCGGCGCGACCGCCCGGGTCGTCGTCGGCCGGGGGCTGTCGGCAAACGCCGGGCCTTCGCCGAAGATCGCGCCCGGCCCGAAGATCTCGAGCAGGAACTCCGCGCCGTTGCTTCGGTGGATCGTGGAATGCACGAAGCCCGATCGCAAGAGATAGAAGTAGTCGTGCCGTTCGCCTTCGCGCGCAATGGTGTCGCCGGCCTCCAGGGTGACGAAGCTTCCCAGGTGCGTGGCGTCGATCCACGGTGCGGACAGCGACTGGGAGGCGTCCCAGCTGGCGTACGCCGAGGGCGTGGGATTCGTTTTTCTCATGGGAGCGTCTTGCCCGGGGCGAAGAGAGGCAAGCGGCTCACCTCACTAGGTCGTGGTCTCGTCCAGCGGCGTGTCCGTCGCCAGGTGCGCGATGTCGCTCCAGCCAACAAGGCTGAAGCCCTCGGGCGTCCACAGCATGCGGTTGATGGCCGCGTTGCCGAGCTGCCAGGTGCGCGGCGCCTGCAGCTCCTGGCGCGTGGCGGCGCGGTAGAGCACGTCCATCACGCCGCCGTGGGCCACCAGCACCACCAGCTGGCCCGGGTGGCGCGCGGCGATGGCCGAGGCCGTGCCCGTCACGCGGTCGCGAAAGGTCAGCAGGCTCTCGCCGCCGCCTTCGGGCTCGAACTCGGGGTCGCGCTCGCGCCAGCGGCGGGCGTCCTCGGGTAGCGTGGCCTCGATCTCGGCGAAGCTCATGCCCTCGAAGCGGCCGAAGGCGCGCTCGCGCAGGCCCAGGTCGGGCTGCACCTCGAGGCCGTGGGGCTCGGCGATGGCCTGGGCGGTCTGCCAGGCACGCGAGAGGTCGCTGGCATAGACCGCCGCGATCGGCTCGTCGGCCAGCGCCTGTCCGGCGCGCTGCGCCTGCCAGAGCCCGGTGGCATTGAGGCCGATGTCGAGGTGGCCCTGGATGCGGGTGTCGACGTTCCAGGCGGTCTCGCCGTGGCGCACGGCGATCAGGCGGGTGAGATTGGCTTCCATCCGTCCGAATTCTAGAAGTGCGTCATTTTTTGGCGGCCGGCGTGAGCTCGATGTTCACGCGGCGCTCGCCGGGCGGCGGGTTCGGAAAGCCCTGCAATGCGGCCTCGAACATCACCGGCAGGATCGCCGCGCTCGAGCTGTAGGGGCCGTCGTTGCGCGCGCGGGTCTCGTACACCACGCGGTGGCTGCCGCCCGCCTCGCGCAGCACGAGGCTCACCTCGCGCTGGTACCAGGGGTTGGCCGGCGGCGTGAACATCGGGCCGCCGTACCAGCCGCTGCCATACCAGCGGTGCCCGTAGTAGCCGCCGTAGCCGTAGCCCCAGGGGCCGGGCCCGTACAGCCACGGATCGGCCCAGGGCGACAGCGCCGCCGTGACGCGCGCGCCGATCTGCGCCGTGTACTGCGGCCTTGTGTCGTCGCGGCGCAGGCCGACCTTGTCGAGCGCGGCCGCGGCCATGGCCTCCAGGCCTTCCTGGCGCGCCGTGTCGGCCTGCTGCGAAGGCAGGCGCTCGAAGCGGTAGGTGGCGCCGGGCGGCACGGTCGTGCCCGGCGTGGCAAAGCTCTTGACGTTGCTGTCGACCACCCAGGAGGTGGCGCAGCCGCTCAGGGTTGCTACTAAAAATAGAGCTGAAAACGCACGATACATAAGGGTCTCCGGGCCAAGTGCCCTAAATTCCCCTGGGTTGCCCGAGTCAGCCCTGGACGATGCGCAGGGCTGAGGGTGCCTGGGAGAGCAGGTCGAAAGCGGGCGTGTCGAAGGCCTTGTCGCCGTTCTCGTCGGCCACGCCCGTCGCCTTCAGACCCTGGAAGTCGTGCAGCGTTCCGTCCAGCAGGTGCGAAGGCACGACGTTCTGCAGCGCGGTGAACATGTTTTCCACGCGGCCGGGGTACTTCTTGTCCCACTCGCGCAGCATTTCGCCGACCTGCTTGCGCTGCAGGTTTTCCTGGCTGCCGCACAGCGTGCAGGGAATGATCGGGAACTCGCGGTGCTGGGCCCAGCGCACGGTGTCCTTTTCGGCCACGTAGGCCAGCGGACGGATCACGATGTGCTTGCCGTCGTCGCTCACCAGCTTGGGCGGCATGCTCTTCAACTTGCCGCCGAAGAACATGTTGAGGAAGAAGGTCTGCAGCATGTCGTCGCGGTGGTGGCCCAGCGCGACCTTGGTGGCGCCCAGCTCGTCGGCCACGCGGTACAGGATGCCGCGGCGCAGCCTGCTGCACAGGCCGCAGGTGGTCTTGCCCTCGGGGATCACGCGCTTGACGATGCTGTAGGTGTCCTGGTTCTCGATGTGGAAGGCCACGCCGAGCTCGCTCAGGTACTTGGGCAGCACCTCTTCGGGAAAGCCGGGCTGCTTCTGGTCGAGGTTGACCGCGACGATGTCGAAATGGATGGGCGCGCGCGCCTTCATCTTGAGCAGGATGTCGAGCAGCGCGTAGCTGTCCTTGCCGCCCGAGACGCACACCATGACCTTGTCGCCTTCTTCGATCATGTTGTAGTCGACGATGGCCTGGCCGACCTGGCGGCACAGGCGCTTTTCGAGCTTGTGCGTCTCGCGTTCGATCTTCAGCGAGTTGGAGGGCGCACCGGCTTCGGGCGTATCGTCGATCCAGACGGCGTTCATTGGGGGGCTACTTCGGGCAAATCGGGGGAAAGAGCCCCGATTTTGCCTTGGATCACCATTCCCCGGCTTCGATGCGGATGGCGACTTCGCAGTCGTCGAAGATTTCGAGCTTGGCGATCTTCACGCGCACGCCCCGCACGCCGGGCAGTTGCAGCAGGCGCTGCGCGAGCTTGCCGATCAGGCTTTCGAGCAGGTTGACGTGCTCGGCGGTGCACTCGTCGATGATGATGCGGCGCACCTTGCGGTAGTCCAGCACGTGGAAGATGTCGTCGTCCTGCGGCAGCAGCGGCTGCGGGCCGAGGTTGAGCTCGGCGTCCACCAGGATCGGCTGAGGTGCGGTCTTTTCCTGCTCGAGGATGCCCAGGTTGGCGTCGAAGCGCAGGCCCTGGAGGGTGAGTGTCTGGTGGCCGTGCGGTGTGTTCGTGGACATGGTGGTGGTGCTCGTCACATGAGCGAGAAGTCGCGCTCGAATTTCATGAGGTGCTGGCCGCCGTCGACGAGCAGCGTGGTGCCGGTGATCGAGCTGTTCTCCAGCGCGAACTTCACGGTGGCGGTCACGTCGTCCGGCGTGGACGAGCGGCCCAGCGGCGACAGCTTGTGCAGCTGCGCGAACTTGTCGTCATCGAGCATGTGGCTCGCCAGCGTGAGGCCGGGCGCCACGCCCACCACGCGCACGCGCGGCGCGAGCGCCAGCGCCAGCATGGGGGTGGCGGCTTCGAGCGCGGCCTTGGAGAGCGTGTAGCTCAGGAAGTCGGGGTTCGGGTTCCACAGCTTCTGGTCGAGCAGGTGCACCACGGCGCCGCCGTGCGCGTCGCGCCGGGCCAGGTGGTCGTGCAGCGCCTGCGCCAGCAGGATGGCCGCGCCGGTGTTGCTGCGCGCGTGGCGTTCCATGAGCGCGTAGCTGAAGCTGGCGGCGTCGTCGTGTTCGAAGAGGGCGGCGCTGTGCACCACGGCATCGACGGCGCGAAAGCGCGCTGCCACGCGCGGCAGCAGGGCGCGCGTGGCCTGTTCGTCGGCCAGGTCGGCCTCGAACAGCGCCGAGTCGCCCGAGCGCGCGGCGCAGTCGGCCACGGTCTGCTCGGCTTCGGCGCGCGAGCTGCGGTAGTGCACCGCCACCTGCCAGCCGCCTGCCGCGAGCGCCAGCGCGATCTCGCGGCCCAGCCGGCGGCCTGCGCCCGTGACGAGGACGGTGCGGTGGCGATCGGGGGAGGAGGGTGGGATGGCGCTCATTCGGAGGAAGAAGACAGAAGACAGGAAGAGGACAATGGCGCCGTGACGACGCCAACGACAAACAGTTTACCCATCGCCCTCGACCATCTGATTGCCCGCTCCGTCGAGCGCGCGGGCGGATGGATCGGCTTCGACCGCTTCATGGCCCTGGCCCTGTATGCGCCGGGGCTGGGCTACTACGCCAACACCTCGGCCAAGTTCGGCCACATGCCCTCGTCCGGCAGCGACTTCGTGACCGCGCCCGAGCTGACGCCGATGTTCGGCCACACGCTCGCGGTGCAGGTGCTCGAGGCGCTGGAGAAGACCGGCACCGACACCGTGTGGGAGTTCGGCGCGGGCTCGGGGGCGCTGGCGGTGCAGCTGCTGCATGCGCTGGGCGAGATGGGGCGCGGCGACGTGCGCTATCGCATCGTCGATCTGTCGGGCACCTTGCGCGAACGGCAGCAGCAGGCGCTGGCGGGGTATGCGGGGCGGGTCGAATGGCTGGGGGAGCTGCCTGAGTCCATGCAGGGCGTGGTGGTCGGCAATGAAGTGCTCGATGCGATGCCGGTGCAGTTGCTGGCGCGGGTGAAGGGGGCCTGGTTCGAGCGGGGGGTGGTGAGGAATCCGGCGGGGGATGGGTGGACGTGGGCGGACCGGCCGACCGAGTTGCGGCCGCCGGTCGAGGTGCCTGGGGTGCACGACTACCTCACGGAGGTGCATCCGCAGGCGCAGGCGTTCATTGCGACGCTGGCGGATCGGCTTGGGAAGGGGGCGGCTTTTCTCATCGACTACGGGTTTCCCGAGGGCGAGTACTACCACCCGCAACGGCACATGGGGACGGTGATGTGCCACCGGGGGCACCAGGCGGATGGCGATCCTCTTTCGGAGGTGGGGTACAAGGACATCACGGCGCATGTGGACTTCACGGGGATTGCTGTGGCGGGGCAGGAGGCGGGGCTTGCTGTGCTTGGCTATACGAGTCAGGCGCGGTTTCTTTTGAACTGCGGGATCTTGGGGCGGATGGAGCGGGGGACTGTGGCGCAGCGGGGGATGGCGGCTCGGTTGATTCATGAGCATGAGATGGGGGAGTTGTTCAAGGTGGTGGGGTTTGCTGTCGGTGAACCCTGGGACGCGGTGGGTTTCTCTGAAGGGGATCGGAGTCACACCCTTTGAGGGTTTGCTTCCCGAGGCCGGGTCTCGCCCCGGCGGGCGACTCACTTTCTTTTGCTTCGCCAAAAGAAAGTAAGCAAAGAAAAGGCGACCCCACTGTCTGCGACCCCTTCGCTTCGCTACGGGGCAACCTGCGGTGCTCGCGTTTCGCGGGGTCTCGCAGAACTCGCTTCGCAAACAAGGGCGAGCCCTGATCCGCGAAACGCTGCGCTCCTCGGCGCAGCCAGAGGGGCTTGGATGCCGGGCGGGCCGTCGCTTCGCTCGGCCCGGGGCTTGTGCTTTCAACGGAAAGAGTTGGTCATAAGCAAGCAACAAAGACTTCGTTGGGGAATGGAGGGCGCGCTTCTACATTCGCGGCATGACTGCCGTTCTTTCCCGCGCTACCCCCGCCGCAGAGGCGCCCGCGCAGCACTTCGAGGTGCGGCCTTTCGATGCGCCTGTCGGTGCGGAGATCGTCGGGCTTGACATCGCTGAGCCGATCAACGCCGCCGACTTCCAACGCATCCACCGCGCGCACCTGGACCACCACGTGCTGGTCTTTCGCGACCAGCGCATCACGCCCGCACAGCACATCGACTTCAGCCGCCGCTTCGGGCCGCTCGAGATCCACGTGCTGCACCAGTTCCAGCTGAAGAACCACCCCGAGATCCTGATCGTCTCGAACATCAAGGAGAACGGCGAGCCGATCGGTCTCGGCGACGCGGGCGTGTACTGGCACTCCGACATTTCGTATAAGCCCCATCCCAGCCTGGGTTCGCTGCTGCACGCGCAGGAACTGCCGAGCGAAGGCGGCGACACGCTGTTCGCCGACCAGCACCTGGCATGGGAGGCGCTGCCTGCCGAGCTGCAGCAGCGCATCCTGCCGCTGAAGGCGGAGCACAGCTACCTCGCGAAGTACGAGGAGCTGCGTGCGAAGAACCCATGGCGGCCGAAGCTTTCACAAGCGCAGATCGATCAGGTCGCTCCCGCCGTGCAACCCGTGGTGCGCACGCACCCGGAAACGGGGCGCAAGGCGCTGTTCGTCAGCGAGCACTTCACGACGCGCATCGTCGGCCTGCCGCAAGACGAGAGCGACGCGCTGCTGGCCGAGCTGTTCGCGCACAGCGTGAAGCCCGAGTTCGTGTATCGCCACACGTGGGCACCGCACGACCTGGTGTTCTGGGACAACCGTTCGCTGATGCACCTCGCGGCAGGCACGCCCGACCACCTGCGCCGCCGGCTCAACCGCACCACCATCGTGGGCGACACGCCGTTCTGATTTCTTCCTTTTCTCTTTTCCGGACTTTCCAATGAACCGCTTCACCCGCCGCGCCGCCGCGCTCGTCACCGGCCTCGGCCTTCTCGCCGGCAGCCTGGCCGCGCACGCCGAAGGGCAGATCCGCATCGCCGAGCAGTTCGGCATCGTCTACCTGCTGCTCAACGTGGCGCAGGAGCAGAAGCTGATCGAGAAGCACGCGAAGGCCGCGGGGGTCGATGCGAAGGTGGAGTGGGTCAAGCTCTCGGGCGGCTCGGCGGTGAACGACGCCCTGCTGTCGGGGAACATCGAGATTGCGGGTGCGGGCGTGGGGCCGCTGCTCACGCTGTGGGACCGCACCAAGGGCAAGCAGAACGTGAAGGGCGTGGCCTCGCTGGGCAACTTTCCGTACTACCTGGTGAGCAACAACCCGAACGTGAAGTCGATCGCCGACTTCACGGACAAGGACCGCATCGCGTTGCCCGCCGTGGGCGTGTCGGTGCAGTCGCGGGTGCTGCAGATCGCGTCGGCCAAGCTGTGGGGCGACAAGGAATTCAACCGGCTCGACAAGATCAGCGTGGCGCTGCCGCACCCCGATGCGGCGGCGGCGATCATCAAGGGCGGCACGGAGATCACGGGGCACTTCGGCAACCCGCCATTCCAGGAGCAGGAGCTCGCGGGCAACCCGAACGCACGCATCGTGCTGAACTCGTACCAGGTGCTGGGCGGGCCGTCGTCGGCCACGGTGCTGTACGCGACCGAGAAATTCCGCAACGAGAACCCCAAGACCTACAAGGCGTTCGTCGACGCGCTCGACGAGGCGGCGAAGTTCGTCACGGCCAACCCCGAGAAGGCGGCCGACATCTACCTGAAGGTGAGCAACGCGAAGCTCGACCGCGAGCTGCTGCTCAAGATCATCAAGAACCCCGAGGTGCAGTTCAAGACCGCGCCGCAGAACACCTACGTGTTCGCGGAGTTCATGCACCGCGTGGGCGCGATCAAGAACAAGCCGGCGTCGGTGAAGGACTATTTCTTCGACGACGCGCACACGGCCTCGGGGAACTGACGCGATGCTGTCCCGGCTCGAGCGCCTGGCAGGGCCACCCGCCGCGGCCTTCCTCGGCGGCAGCGTGGCGCCGCAGCGGCCGGCCCGGCGGCGCGGCGTGGTGGCCACGGGTGACGCGGCGCCGCCGTACGTGCACGAGGCGCTGCTGCAGGTCGACAACGTCAGCCTCGAGTACCGCACGCCCGAGCGCGTGGTGCGCGCCACGCACCGCGTGAGTTTCGACGTGCATGCCGCCGACCGCTTCGTGCTGCTCGGGCCCTCGGGCTGCGGCAAGTCCACGCTGCTCAAGGCCGTGGCCGGGTTCATCCCGCCGGTCGAGGGCGAGATCCGGCTCGACGGCCGGCGCGTGTCGCAGCCGGGCCCCGACCGCATCGTCGTGTTCCAGGAGTTCGACCAGCTGCCGCCGTGGAAGACGGTGAAGCAGAACGTGATGTTCCCGCTGCTCGCCTCGCGCACGCTGGGGCGCAAGGAAGCAGCCGAGCGCGCGCTGCACTACCTGGACAAGGTGGGCCTGTCGAAATTCGCCGACGTGCACCCGCACCAGCTCTCGGGCGGCATGAAGCAGCGCGTGGCGATCGCGCGGGCGCTGGCGATGCAGCCGCGCGTGCTGCTGATGGACGAGCCCTTCGCCGCGCTCGACGCGCTCACGCGCCGCCGCATGCAGCAGGAGCTGCTCGAGCTGTGGGACGAGGTGCGCTTCACGCTGCTGTTCGTCACGCACTCGATCGAGGAGGCGCTGGTGGTGGGCAACCGCGTGGCGCTGTTGTCGCCGCACCCGGGGCGCATGCGCGCCGAGCTCAACAGCCACGGTTACTCGCTGGACAGCCTGGGCGGCGCGGACTTCCAGGCGACGGCGCGGCGCATCCACGACATGCTCTTCGAGGAAGAACAGGGCACCCCATGAGCACCCTGACGCCACCCATCCGCCCCGAGTACGAACACACGCTCGAACCCTTCACCGAACTGCCGGTGGAGCGCGCGCTGCCGCTGGCCACGCGCCTGGCCTCGCACACCTGGCTGCGCAAGGGGCTGATCCTCGCCGTCATCGCCGTGCTGTGGGAGCTGGCGGCGCGCTGGCAGGACAACGACCTGCTGCTGCCCACCTTCACCGCCACGGCCCGCGCGCTGGCCGAGGGGCTGGCCAGCGGCGAGCTGGTCGAGAAGGTGCGCATCTCGCTGGCCGTGCTGCTGCAGGGCTACCTCGCGGGCGTGCTGCTGGCCTTCGGGCTCACCACGCTGGCGGTGTCCACGCGCATCGGGCGCGACCTGCTGGACACGCTGACCTCGATGTTCAACCCGCTGCCCGCGATCGCGCTGCTGCCGCTGGCGCTGTTGTGGTTCGGGCTGGGCCGCGGCAGCCTGGTGTTCGTGCTGATCCATTCGGTGCTGTGGCCGCTGGCGCTCAACACCTATGCGGGCTTCCAGGGCGTGCCCGAGACGCTGCGCATGGCGGGGCGCAACTACGGGCTGAAGGGGCTGCTCTACGTGCTGCAGATCCTGGTGCCGGCCGCGCTGCCGTCGATTTTGTCGGGGCTGAAGATCGGCTGGGCCTTTGCCTGGCGCACGCTGATCGCGGCCGAGCTGGTGTTCGGCGCCTCGTCGGGCAAGGGCGGGCTGGGCTGGTACATCTTCCAGAACCGCAACGAGCTGTACACCGACCGCGTGTTCGCGGGCCTGGCGCTGGTGGTGCTGATCGGCCTGCTGGTGGAAAGCCTGGGCTTTCGCACGCTGGAGCGGCTCACGGTGCGGCGCTGGGGCCAGCAGCGCTAGCCCGCAGGTGAAGGGGCCGGGCGGACGAATGTCCCGGCGATGGCGCAAGGGCCGTGGGCTCGGGTCTAATCGCAGCTTTTGGCACGCGTTCTCCTTCCCATGAGCTCTTCCGCCCCCGACCTTTCCGCGATCGCCGGTGCGCTGGCCGATGCGGCCGCCGCCCAGTCGATGCGCTACTTCCGCACGCCGCTGGACATCATCACCAAGGCCGACGAAAGCCCGGTCACGCTGGCCGACCGCGCCGCCGAGACGGCGATGCGCGAGATCCTCGGCGCACGCGTGCCCACCGACGGCATCTTCGGCGAAGAGCACGGCCCCGAGCGGCTCGACGCCGACCGCATCTGGGTGCTCGACCCGATCGACGGCACGCGCAGCTTCATCACCGGCTCGCCGCTGTGGGGCACGCTCATCGGCGTGCTGCAGGGCGGTCGCGTGGTGCTGGGCATGGTCGACATGCCGGTGCTGAAAGAACGTTGGGTGGGCGAGGCCGGCAAGGGCGCCACGCGCGACGGCCAGCCCGTGCGCGTGAGCGGCTGCACCGAGATCGCCAAGGCCCGCATCGTGACCACCTCGCCCGACATCTTCTCGCCGGCCGACTGGAGTGCCTTCGACCGCCTGAGCCGCCAGTGCGCGATGCGCCGCTTCGGCGGCGACTGCTACGGCTACGCCCAACTCGCGGGCGGCACCATCGACCTCGTGGTCGAGACGGGCCTGCAGCCCTACGACTTCCTGGGCCCGGCGGGCCTGATCGAGGCCGCGGGCGGCGTCGTCACCGACTGGGAGGGCCGGCCGCTGGGGCTGAACGCCGACCAGCGCGTGATCGCTGCAGCCACACCCGAACTTCACCGACAAGCCCTGGCTGTACTGGCCGCCTAGACTGTCTGCATGTTCCGCTGGCTGATCGTCGTCGTCCTGGCGCTGGTGCTCATGAGCGGCCTGACCGCCTGGCTGCGCCGCTTCGGCTTCGGACGGCTGCCCGGCGATTTCGAGTTTCGCGCCTTCGGCCGCGACTGGCAGCTGCCGATCGCGAGCACGGTGGTGCTCAGCATGATCGCGGCGCTGGTCGCGCGGCTGCTCTGAGCACGGCGCGGCGACGACTGAGAAAGAAGAGAACCCCGCAATGAGAGCCTGCGTAGACATCGGCGGCACCAAGGTCGCCGTGAGCCTTTCCGCTTCGAGCGACGCGCCGCTGATCGGCCGCCGCAGCGAGCCCACCGCCAAGACCGGCAACAACGACGCCGTGGCGGTGCAGATCCTGCGGCTCATCGACGAGGTGTGCGCCGAGCAGGGCATCGACCCGGCCAGCATCGACCGCGTGGGCGTGTCGTCGACCGGGCCTTTCGAGCTGCACGACGGCATGGTCGAGCTGGCCACGCCCAACATCTGCGGCGGCATCGCCGGCCCCTCGCGCGGGCTGCCCAACAACTGGATGACGGCCATCGTCGAGGCGCCGCTGGCGCGCCGCTTCGCCCGCGTGCGCGTCGAGAACGACGCCGTGGCCGCGCTCGAGGCCGAGCGCCACTGGGGCGCGCTGAAGGGGCTCGACAACTGCGCCTACGCGACCTGGAGCACCGGCGTGGGCGTGGGCCTGTGCGTCGACGGCAAGGCGCTGCGCGGCAAGAACGGCAACGCCGGCCATGCGGGCCACAGCTTCGTGGTCGACGACGACAGCGGCGCGCTGTGCGGCTGCGGCAACCTGGGCGACGTGGAAGCGCTGGCGGGCGGCAATTCGATCGCGCACCGTTTCGGCCAGCCCGCGGCCGATCTGTTCACGGCCGCCGCGGCCGGTGACGCCGCCGCACTCGAGAAGGCCGACGCGCTGTGCCGCGTGATCGGCCGGATGCTCTACAACCTCGTCATCACGCTCGACCTGCAGCGCATCAGCCTGGGCGGCAGCGTGTTCTGGCACCACCGCGACTTCGTGCTGCCGCGGCTGCAGGCGCAGGTCGACGGCAAGCTGCCGCCGCTCACGCGCGGCGTGCTGCTGGTGCCCGCCGGGCTCGGCGACAAGGTGGGCGACTACGCGGCCCTGGCGCTGCTGGACTGAGCCGCGGCGCGCGGCGATCGCACCAGCGTCGCCGGCGGGTGCTTCTGCGCCGCGCAGCCTTCCTCGACGATCCGTCCCAACCGACGCAGCCCTGCGTCGACCGCTTCGCTGAAGGGCCAGCCGCAGTTGATGCGCAGGTAGTGGTCGAAGCGCGAGGCGTTCGAGAACTGCGCGCCCGGCGCCACCAGCATGTGCTCGCGCAGGGCCGCCTCGAACACGGCCACCGACGACAGCCGCTCGGGCAGTTCCACCCACAGCTGGAAGCCGCCGCGCGGCAGATTGAGCCGGGTGCCGGCCGGGAAGTAGCGGGCAATGGCGTCGGCCGTCTGGTCGCGCTGCGTGTGCAGGCGTTCGCGCAGCCGGCGCAGGTGGCGGTCGTAGCCGCCGCTGGCAATGATCTCGCCCGCGGCGATCTGCGCCAGCGCCTCGTTGTTGCGCGTCTGCGCGTACTTGAGCATCTCGACCTGCGCGTGCCAGCGCCCGGCCGTGATCCAGCCCAGCCGCAGGCCTGGCGCCAGCACCTTGTGCAACGAAGCGCAATACACCACGTTGCCCGTGCGGTCCCAGGACTTGATGGCGCGCGGCGGCACCTCGGTTTCCACCAGGTCGCTGTAGGTGTCGTCCTCGACCAGCGCGATGCCGTGGCTCTCGCACAGCTGCACCAGCCGCTGCTTGTGGGCGTCGGGCATCACGCTGCCGATGGGGTTCTGCAGGTGCGGCACCACCACCACGGCCTTGATGTCGTCGTAGGTGTGGATGGCCAGGTCGAGCGCCTCCAGCGAAATGCCGGTCTGCGGGCTGGTGGGAATCTCCAGCCCGCGCAGGCCCAGGCTCTCGAGCACCTGCAGCAGGCCGTAGAAGGTGGGCGATTCGACGGCCACGGTGTCGCCGGGCTTGGCGATGGCGCGCAGCGCGAGGTTCAGCGCCTCGATGCAGCCGTTGGTCACCAGCACGTCGTCGGGCGCCACGGTCATGCCCACGCGCAGGTTGCGCTGGGCCACCACCTGGCGGAACTGCTCGTGGCCCTTTTGCGAGGAGGCCGTGGTCAGCAGCTCGGGGCGCTGGCGCAGCGCGCGCGTCATCGCGTTGCGCAGCGCCTCGGCCGGGTAGAGCTCGGGGGCGGCGCGCGAGATCGCGAAGTTGAGCTTCACGTCGTTGAGGCGCCCGCGGGCCATGAAGTTGGCCATGCGCGTGCGCATGTTGACGAACTGCGCCGGGTCGGGCGGCAGGTCGGACACGGGTTCTTCCATGGCCGCGATGGCCAGCCGCTGCGGGCGGCGCACGAAGTAGCCCGAGCGGTCGCGCGCCTCGACCCAGCCTTCGCTTTCCATGGCGCGGCACACCTGCAGCGCGGTCGAGAGGCTGATGTCGTGCAGCCGCATCAGGCTGCGCAGCGAGGGGAGCTTGTCGCCGGCCTTGAGCGAACCGGCGTGGATCGCGTCCACGTAGTGCGCCGCGAGCTGGCGGTAGAGCGGTAGCGAGTCCATGGGTCGATGTTCCCCGCATCGGGCATCCGAAAACAGATGCAGTTGACTGGGAAAAAGACCATAACAGATGGCGTGGCGGCCCGGCTGTTCCGGTCGCAATAGCCATCGGGTGTGCCTGTTTTTCGGGCGACGGAATTCCTACGATGAAGCCCACATCCACCCGAGGTCCGCCATGATCACCACCCTGTCCGAAGCCCCCGATTCCATCGTCCTCGAACCCGGCCAGTCGCTGCGCACCGCCGTCGATGCGGGCGCCTGGCTTCAGCTGGCCGAGGGCCGCGCCCGCGTGGTGTCGCCGCCGGGCTGGCTGGGCGAGACGGTGTTCATGACCGAGACGCTGCTCGGCGAGGGCGACATGCACTGCGTGCCGCAGGGCGGGTGGATCGAGGTGTCGGCGGTGACGGCGGTGCACCTGCGGGTGCATGCGCCCCAGCGCACGGCCCGGGCCACGGCGCCGGTGGCGGCGCGGCCGGTGATGCGCTTCGTGCGCCTGCTGACGGGCTGGTGAGGTCCGGGGCAGGGCGCCTGCCCCGAACCAGAGCCCGAAGCCGCCGTCAGTTCTTCGGCAACTTCTGCGGCCGCTTCCAGTTCGCGAAGCTGACCTGCTTGCCCCGCGCCACGGTCAGCGCGCCGGGCTCGGTCGACTTGTTCACCGTCGAGCCGCCGCCGATGGTGCCGCCCGCGCCGATGGTCACGGGGGCCACGAGCACGCAGTTGCTGCCCACGTGCACGTCGGCCTCGATCACGGTGCGGTGCTTGTTGGCGCCGTCGTAGTTGGCCGTGATGCTGCCCGCGCCGTAGTTCACGCGCTCGCCCACCGTGGCGTCGCCCAGGTAGGCCAGGTGGTTGGCCTTGGCGCCGGCCGCCAGCGTGGAGTTCTTGACCTCGACGAAGTTGCCGATGTGCACCTCGGCGCCCAGCTGGGCACCGGGCCGCAGCCGCGCAAACGGCCCGACCAGCGCGCCTGCGCCCACCGTCACGCCGGCCTTCTCGCCATCGATGTGGGTGAAGGGGTGGATCACCGCGCCGGCCTCGATGCGCACGTTGGCGATGACGCAGTTCGCGCCGATGCGCACGCCTTCGCCCAGCGACACCGTGCCTTCGAACACGCAGTTGACGTCGATGTCGACGTCGGCGCCGCAGCTCAGCGTGCCGCGCAGGTCGAAGCGCGCCGGATCGGCCAGGCGCACGCCCTGTTCCATCAGTGCATTGGCCTGGCGCAGCTGCCAGGCACGTTCCAGGGCCGCGAGCTGGGCCGGGCTGTTGATGCCCGCCACCTGCAGCGCGTCGGTCGTGACATGCGCCACCACCGGCACGCGGTCGTCGGCCGCGAACTTCACGATGTCGGTCAGGTAGTACTCGCCCTGGGCGTTCTTGTTGTCCAGCCGCGCGAGCCAGCCCTTGAGCAGCCGCGCGGGCGCGGCCATCACGCCGCTGTTGATCTCGCGCACGGCGCGTTGCGCCTCGGTGGCGTCCTTGTGCTCGACGATGGCCGTCACCTCGCCACCGGCACGGGTGCGGATGATGCGGCCGTAGCCCGTGGGGTCGTCGAGTTCGATGGTCAGCAGCGCGAGCCGCTCGCCACCGCTGGCAGCGATGAGGGTGCGCAGCGTGTCCTCGGCGATCAGGGGCACGTCGCCCGAAAGGATCACCACGGTGCCGTCGTCCGGCAGCAGCGGCGTGGCCTGCTGCACGGCGTGGCCGGTGCCCAGCTGGGGCTCCTGGCGCGCGAAGCCGAGCGCGGCGGCGTTCACGGCGGTGGCCTTGATGGCGGCCTCGACCTGCTCGGCGCCGTGGCCTGTCACGACCACGACATGGCGCGCGCCGATGCGCGCGGCGGTGTCGGTCACGTGGGCCAGCAAGGCGCGGCCGGCCAAACGATGCAACACTTTGGGCAGCTTGCTCTTCATGCGCGTGCCCTTGCCGGCCGCCATGATGACGACGTCGACCGGTCCCTGGTTGCTCTGCTGCGGAGTCTGATTCATGCGCTTTTCTTCCCGGATTCGTTGTGCTGGACTGGCCCGAATTATCGGTGTGCTGCTGCTGGCCGCTGCCCTGGGGGCTTGCAGCGCGGTCAAGCTCGCCTACAACAACCTGCCCGAGCTGAGCTACTGGTGGCTCGACGGCTACTTCGACTTCGACGGCGCCCAGACCCCCAAGGTGCGCGACGAACTCGCCCAGCTGCTGGCCTGGCACCGCCAGAACGAGCTGCCGCGCATCATCGGCCTGCTGCAGGAGGCCCAGGGCTTGGCGAGCGCCGATGTGACGCCGGCCCAGGCCTGCCAGCTGGCCGACCGCGTGCGCGAGCGCCTGCTCGCCGTCACCGAGCGCGCCGAGGCCGCCAGCGCCGAATTCGTGCTGAGCCTGAGCGAGGCCCAACTGCAGCAGCTCGAGCGCAAGTACGCCAAGAACAACGCCGAGTACCGCAAGGACTGGCTCGACCGCAGCCCCGCGCAGGTGCAGGAAAAACGCTACGACCAGTTCCTCGAGCGCCAGGAAGATTTCTACGGCCGCCTGACGACCGAGCAGCGCGCGCTGCTGCGCCAGCAGGTGGCGCAGTCGGTGTTCAGCCCGAAGCTGGCGTACGAGGAGCGGCGCCAGCGCCAGCAGGAGGCGCTGGTGCTGCTGCGCGGCTTCCAGGGCGGCAACGGCGGCCCGCGCGCCTCGCCGGCCGAGGCCCGCGCCGCGCTGCATGCCTACATCCAGCGCATCGCCGATCCGCCGCCCGGCCCCTGGCGCGACCAGCAGCAGGCGCTGCTGCAGGAAGGCTGCCGCAACCTGGCGGCGCTGCACAACACCACCAGCGCCACGCAGCGCGAGCAGGCGGTGCGGCGGCTGCAGGCCTACCAGGGCGACCTGCGGCAGCTGGTGGCGGCGCGCTGAGGCGGCGCCTTCAGATCATCGGCATCGGCCGCAAGGGGCGCTCGAAGTAGTCGCCCAGCGTTTCGAGCGCATGCGGCTCCAGGATGCGCAGCCAGCCGCCGTCGAGCTTGTACAGGCCCAGGCGCTGCAGCCGCCGCATCGTCTTGTTGGTGTGCACCAGCGACAGCCCCAGCGCGTCGGCGATGTGCTGCTGGTTGAACGGAAACTCCACCCAGCCGTCGCGCACCATGCCCACGCGCTGGGCGCGCCGGTACAGGTGCATGAGCAGCATGGCCACGCGCTCGCCGGCGTTGCGGCGCCCGGCGGTGACGAGGTGGTCGTCCACCAGCTTTTCCTCGCGCGCGGCCAGCCAGGTGATGTCGTAGCCGAGCCGGGGCTGGGTCTGGAACAGCGCCCACAGCCGCTCGCGCGCGAAGGCGCACAGCGTGGCGTCGGTCACGGCCTCGACGCCGTGGGTCTGGCCGTCGGCGAACTCGTCCTGCAGGCCGATGAAGTCGCCGGGCAGCAGGAAACCCAGGATCTGCCGCCGGCCGTCGCTCAGGGTCTTGTAGCGGAAGGCCCAGCCTGCGTAGAGCGTGAACAGCTGCGGACTGGCGCGGTGCTCGTCGACGATGGTGCCGCCCGCCTCGACACGCCGGGTGCCGGTGCGAAAGGACTGGATCGCCTCCAGCTGCTGCGCCGTCACTGGCAGGAAGGCCTCCAGGCGCCGCAGCGCGCAGTGTTCGCAGGGGTTCGCACCCTGCGGCGGGGAGGCGGCAACGGGGTAGTCCTCGAACTTCACGCCGCACTATAGGCTGGCGGGGCTATGTCTTTTGACATTTCGAGGCGCAGGATGGCCCCCTAGACTCGAAACGATGTCCCCTTTTTGCACCGCATGACACCAGAACAAGCCTCTGCAGAGCTCCTGTACGAATTCCTCTATTGCAGCCTGCTCGCCCCCGACCTGCCGCCCGCCACCGTGGGCGCGATCGTCACCCAGGCCCGCGCGCGCAATGCCGAGGACGGCATCTCCGGCCTGCTGGTGTTCGACGGCCAGTGCTTCTGCCAGCATTTCGAGGGGCCGCGCGAGGCGGTGCAGGGGTTGATGGCGCGGCTGCAGCGCGATCCGCGCCACGTGGCGCTCGTGGTGGTCCACGACGGCCCGCTGGCCGCCCGGCGCTACAGCGGGTTTGCGATGGGCCTGGCCGAATGCGAGGGCCCGGACCCGGTCTCCGGCCTGCGGGCCCTGCGCGGCGAGGCGGCGCTGGCGCACTTCCTGGCGCTGCGCGCCAGCTTCGACATCAGCACCTGATTGACCGATTTGACCGATTGAAAACGACGGGCAAAGAAAAAGGCGACCGAAGCCGCCTTTGTTCAGAAGAGCCGGGAGTGCAGGCGGTCGGTCAGACCGGGTCCCACACGTAGGTGGCACCGTAGCCATCCCAGGCTTCCATGACGATGCGCTGGCCGGCGGCCACGGTGAGCGACTCGCCCGGGGCCAGCACGATGTCTTCGCTGGGGCCGTGGGCGGTGGCGTCGGGCGTGACCCACACGCGACCCTGCTTGACGCGCAGCACGCTCGCCGACCGCGCCTTCAGGCTCATCGCCTCGCCGGGCGCAATCTGCCAGGCGCCACGGCGCACGGCCGGCGGAATGGCCGCGGTGCGGGTGGAACGGGACAGGGAAGCGAGCGATTCGTTGGTGCAGACGGCGGTGGACATGATGAGGACTCCTTGGCTGATCCGAAGCGCCTTTGACAGACAGAGAGGTTGGCGCAGTTCGGGAATGAATGATCGTTTTTGCGGCCTTGGAGGTCCAATGAAAACGAGGTAGCCTACTGATGCGATTCCCGCATCAATCAACTGGGCGCCGGGAACGCACACCAAAGTCATACCCATGCAACATTCGCAAACCCACCTGCGCTCCCGGCCCATCTCCGCGGGGCACCTGCGGGCCTTCGAGGCAGTCGCGCGGCACCTGAATTTCCGCGCCGCGGCCGAGGAAATGGCGCTCACCCAGTCGGCCGTGAGCCGGCAGATCCAGTCGCTCGAAGAGGAAGTGGGCGTGTCGCTGTTCCTGCGCCACACGCGGGCCGTGGAGCTGACCAGCGCCGGGGCGCAGCTGCTGCTGTCGGTGCAGCAGGCGCTGCCGCGCATCGACATGGCGGTGCGGCAGATCCGCCAGAGCGCGGGGCGCAAGAGCGTGGCGCTCACCACTTTCGCCTCGTTCGCCTCGATGTGGCTGATTCCGCGGCTGGAGGCCTTCCAGCGCGACAACCCCGAGATCGACATCCGCATCGACGCCAGCGACATCGCGGTCGACCTCGACGTGGCCGACGTGGACATCGCGCTGCGCTACGGCCCGCCCGAAGGCATGCCGCCCGGCGCCGTGCGGCTGTTCGGCGAAACGTTGACGCCGGTGGCAAGCCCGTGGCTCATCAAGAGCAACCCGCCGATCAAGACGCCGGCCGACATCGCCCGCTTCACGCTCATCGAGGCGGGCGACGCGCACCGCACGCACCTGGAATGGCTCACGTGGCGGCGCTGGTTCGAGGTCAATGGGCTGGAGCGCGCGCAGCCCAAGCGCTGGCTCTATTTCAACTATGCGTACCAGATGGTGCAGGCCGCGCTCACGGGCCAGGGCCTGGTGCTGGCGCGCAGCTCGCTCATTGCCGAAAGCCTGGCCAACGGCGACCTGATCGAGGTGCTGCCGCAGCACCGGCTGGATTCGCCGATGGCCTACTGGCTCATCTCGGGGCCGCGCAATGCGCTGCGGCCCGAGATCAAGGCCTTTTCCGACTGGCTGGAGGCGCAGGCCGTGACCACGCGCCAGACCATCGGCGAGGTGCCCGACCCCGACACGGTGGACAACCTCGACTGAGCCGGCTCAGGAGGTCGGCCAGACCACGCCGTTGTCGTTCAAGATGGCGTCCAGCGGCAGGTCGTGCGCCTCGGGTTCGAAATCTTCCAGGAAGCCGTTCGTGAAGCCCAGCCCCACGGTGAACGGCCGCGGCTCGAGCGCCGCCAGCGTGCGGTCGTAGAAGCCGCCGCCATAGCCCAGCCGGTAGCCGCCCGCGCTGTAGCCCACGCAGGGCACGAACAGCAGGGTCGGCACGATCAGCTCGGTGTCCTTGGGCTTGGGAATGCCGTAGGCGTCTTCTTCCATCTGGCAGCCCGGGTACCAGGCATGGAAGGTGAGCGTCTTGTGAACTTTGTCGATCACCGGCAGTCCGATGCGGCGGCGCTGCGTTTCCTCCATGAGTTCGCCGTCTTCCTTCCAGCGATGCAGTGCGGGCAGCGGGTCGAACTCGCCCTTGATCGGCCAGTAGGCGCCGATCACGGTGTCGGGCCGGCCGACCAGCCAGATCCGCATCACGCGCTGCAGCAGGTCGGCCCGCGCGAGGCGGTCGGGCAGCGCCAGACGCTGCTCGATGAGTGCCTTTCGCAGTTGACCCTTCAGAAAACTCGCCGTGGCCGAGGTGTCGGCATCCTTTGACTTGTCCATAATCCCCCGATGCAGTTCCCAAGCATTTTGGCATCCGCGCGCGCTCGTCAGCGCCGCGGCGCGCCCGCCCTGGTTTTTTCCGCCGTTCTCGCACTCGCCGCGCTGCTGTCCCAACAGCCCGCCGCCGCGCAGAACAACACCAACGACGACGTGCTGGTCCAGATGAAGCAGGCCTTCCAGCGCGGCGACAAGGCCCGCCTCACGGCCTTGCTGCCGCAGGCCCGCGGCCATGCGCTCGAACCCTGGGCCGCCTACTGGGAACTCAAGGCCCGCCTGCAGGAAGCCGCGCCCAACGAGGTGCAGGACTTCTACGCGCGCTATCCCAACACCTACCAGGAAGACCGCCTGCGCAACGACTGGCTGCTGCTGCTCGGCCAGCGCCGCGACTGGGACGGTTTTGCCGCCAACATCGCCGGCTTCCGCATGGGCGACGACGCCCAGGTGCGCTGCTACGCGGTGCTGGTCGACACGCTGCGCACCGGCACGGCCACGCAGGCGCAGGCCGACGAGGTGCGCCGCAACTGGTTCGCCCAGAAAGACAGCGACGACGGCTGCCTCACCGCCGCCGACCGCATGGTCGCGGCCCGCCTGATGACGACCAACGACGCCTGGAGGAAGGCGCGCCTGGCCATCGAGGCCAACCGGCCCGCCGCCGCGCGCGGCGCGGTCACCATCGCCGCGCCCGATGCGCTGCCGCTGTTCGAAGAGGTCAACGCCAGCGCCGCCAAGTTCCTCACCGGCCGCGCCTTCGTCGCCGCCAAGTCGCGCAAGGAACTGGTGGTGCTCGCGCTCATCAAGATCGCGGTGGCCGACCCCGACCAGGGCGCCGCGCAGCTTGACGGCAAGTGGGGCCCGATGCTCTCCGCCGAGGAGCGCAACTGGGTCTGGGGCACCATCGGCCGCGCGGCCGCGAACAAGCTCTCGCCGATGGCCGTGAGCTACTTCGGCAACGTCACGAAGAACAGCGACCTGTCCGACGACATGCTCGGCTGGCGCGTGCGCGCCGCCCTGCGCGCCAGCCAGTGGAAGGACGTCGCGCCCGCCATCAACGCCATGAGCGACGCCGCCCAGCAAGACCCGACCTGGGTCTACTGGAAGGCCCGCGCGCTCAGCAGCGCCGGCGGCGACGAGCGCCGCGCCCAGGCCCGCGAGCTGTACACCAGCATCGCCGGCACGCGCGGCTTCTACGAAATGCTGGCGCTCGAAGAGCTGGGCCAGCGCGTCGTGGCCGCCACGCGGCCCGCGCCGCTCACGCCCGAAGAAAAGAACGCCGCGCGCACCAACCCGGGCCTGCAGCGCGGCCTGCAGGCCATCGGCATGGGCCTGCGTTCCGAAGGCACGCGCGAGTGGAACTACGCCACCAACCTGCACGACAAGGGCGGCATGGACGACCGCGCCCTGCTGGCTGCCGCCGACCTGGCCTGCCAGCGCGAGGTGTGGGACCGCTGCATCAACACCAGCGAGCGCACCAAGGGTGTGATCGACGTCGAGCAGCGCTTTCCCATGCCCTTCCACGACACGGTGCTGCGCAAGAGCCAGGACATCGGCCTGGACCCGGCCTACGTGTACGGCCTGATCCGCCAGGAAAGCCGCTTCATCATGGACGCGCGCTCGGGCGTCGGTGCCTCGGGCCTGATGCAGGTCATGCCCGCCACGGCGCGCTGGACCGCCCGCAAGATCGGCCTGACCGACTTCACGCCCGGCCAGATCAACGACCGCGAAACCAACATCACCATCGGCACCAACTACCTGAAGCTCGCGCTCGACGACTTCGATGGTTCGATGGCGCTGGCCGCCGCGGCCTACAACGCCGGCCCGGGCCGCCCGCGCAACTGGCGCAACGGCCCGGTGATCGACGCGGCCATCTGGGCCGAGAACGTGCCCTTCAACGAGACGCGCGACTACGTGAAGAAGGTGCTGGCCAACACCACCAACTACGCCGCCATCATCAGCGGCAAGCCGCAGTCGCTGAAGGAGCGCCTGGGCCGCGTGGGCCCGCGCAACGCCAACGAGCCCGAGCCCAACAAGGACCTGCCCTGACATGAGCTGGCGCGACGAGGTGCTCGACACCGTCGCGTCCGAATTCTCGGACGCGGGCGACGTCGCGCAGCTCACGCGCATCTCGGTGCGGCTGCTCTTGGCGGCCGTGCTGGGTTTCCTGCTCGGCTTCGAGCGCGAGCAGCAGGGCAAGGCGGCCGGCGTGCGCACGCACATGCTGGTGGCCATCGGCTCGGCGCTGTTCGTGCTGATCCCGCAGCAGACCGGCATCGTGCCCGCCGACATGAGCCGCGTGATCCAGGGGCTGGTGGCCGGCGTGGGCTTCCTGTGCGCCGGCACCATCCTCAAGCAGGGCAAGGACGAATCCCACGTGCAGGGCCTCACCACCGCCGCCGGGCTGTGGATGACGGCTGCCATCGGCATGGCCTGCGGGCTCGGCCGCGAGGTCACGGCCGTGTTCAGCGCGCTGCTGGCGCTCGCGGTGCTCTCGCTGGTGCCGCGCCTCGTGGGCCTGATCGAGCGCGTCGTGAAACCATCCGCAGATGCCTCCGCCCCGCGCGTGATCGTCCCGCCCGAATCCCGCCAGGACGGCGACCGCTGAAGCGGCCCGCATCAATTCGCGCCGCCTTCGTCATCAATCGCAGCGCGCCGCCTGGCTAGCATCGACGGCTTTGCCCCGCATTCCCGCACTGACCCGGAGACCCTGAAAGATGTCCAAGCTCTACATCGGCAACAAGAATTACTCGTCGTGGTCCATGCGCCCCTGGGTGCTCATGACCCAAGCCGGCATTCCCTTCGAAGAGGTGATGGTGCGCTTCGATTCGTTCGACGCCACCTCGCAGTTCAAGCACGTGATCGGCGCCATCAACCCCGTGGCCAAGGTGCCGGTGCTGGTCGACGGCGACCTGGCCGTGTGGGACACGCTGGCCATTGCCGAGTACCTGGCCGAGCGCTTCCCCGAGAAGCAGCTGTGGCCCCAGGGCGTGGCCGAGCGGGCCCGTGCGCGCAGCATCTGCGCCGAGATGCACTCGGGCTTCACCAACCTGCGCGGCAACTGCCCGATGAACATCGAGGCCTCGCTGCCCGAGGTGGGCGCACGGCTCCTGGCCGAGCAGCCCGGTGTGCAGGAAGACCTCGACCGCATCGTGCAGATGTGGACCGAGCTGCTCGACCGCCACGGCGGCCCGATGCTGTTCGGCGCCTTCACCATCGCCGACGCCTTCTTCGCGCCGGTGGGCATGCGCATCCGAGGCTACGGCCTGCCGGTGCCGCCGGCCATCGACGCGTACATCGCGCGCGTGGCGGCCCTGCCGGGCGTCGCCGCGTGGATCGACGGCGCCCTGGCCGAGAAGACCTTCGTGGCTTTCGACGAGCCTTACCGCACCTCGCGCGACTGAGGCCCGCCGGACCTCATCAGAACCGGTACGTCGCCGCCAGGTAGGTGACGATCGGGTTCAGCTTCAGGCTCGCCTCGCTGCGCGCCACCGGCAGGCCGGTGATGCTGGTCGTGGTGAGCTTGGCCTTGGTCTTCAGCGGGATGTAGGACACCGAGAACGACACACCCCAGTGCTTGTCGAACTGGTAGGCCACGCCGGCGTTGAGCACGGGCGCGAACGAGCTGTCGAGCTTGGCGGTGGTGTTCACCGAAGACGGACGCACGTGGAACTGGCTGGCCAACGCGCCCTGCAGGTTCGACGTGAGCTTCACGTCGCTGTACCAGACGTAGGTGGCACCCAGGCCCACGAACGGGCGGAAGGCGTCGTTGCCTTCGTTGAAGTAGTACTTGGCCAGCACGGTCGGGCTCCACTGGCGGGCCTGGCCGAGTTCGCCCACGCGCGCCAGCGTGCCGCTGCCGTTGAGCTTGAACTTGGGCGGCACGCCGAGCACGCCCTCGACGGCCCAGTGGGGGTCGATGAAGTACGCGACGTTCAGGCCCAGCGTGTCCGAGTTGGTGACGCTGGCGCCCGAGCCGGCCAGCACGCTGTGCACGGGCGAGGTCACGGTCAGCGGCTTGCTCGAATCCTGCGGCGACAGGTGGAACCAGCCGGTGCCGACGACCCAGTCGCCCGCGTTTTGCGCCAGGGCGCTGCCCGATGCCAGGACCCCGAGTGCCGCCAATGCCAACGATGCTGTTGTTGTGAGTTTCTTCATAGCTGTGAATGCTCCTTGGGTGTTGAAAACAGCCCCGCGCACGGGGGCACCGGCCAGCGACCGGTGCTTCGCGCGATGCGAATTTACGAACGGTCGTTCGCATCGCTCGTCGATTATCGAACGACCGTTCTTTTTGTGCAGGGAGAGTATCCCTACACTGCACTCATGAACATTTTTCTCGTCGGCGGTGCACTGCGCGACCGGCTGCTGGGCCGCCCCGTTTCCGACCACGACTGGCTGGTGGTGGGCGCCACGCCCGAGGCCATGGTGGCGCGCGGCTACCTGCCCGTGGGGCGCGATTTCCCCGTGTTTTTGCATCCGCGCACGCGCGAGGAGTACGCGCTGGCCCGCACCGAGCGCAAGAGCGCGCCGGGCTACCGCGGCTTCGTGGTGCATGCGGCGCCCGACGTCACGCTGGAGCAGGACCTGGCGCGGCGCGACCTGACCGTCAACGCCATCGCGCTGCCCGCCGAGCACGTGGCCGCCGACGGCAGCTTCGAGGCGCGCCCCGAAACCCTGGCCGATCCCTTCCACGGCCAGCGCGACCTGCGCGACAAGGTACTGCGCCACGTCACCGACGCCTTCCGCGAAGACCCGGTGCGCATCCTGCGCGTGGCGCGCTTTGCCGCGCGCTTCGACGACTTCACCGTCGCGTCCGAAACCATGGCGCTCATGCGCGAGATGGTCGCGGCCGGCGAGGTCGATGCGCTGGTGCCCGAGCGCGTGTGGCAGGAGCTCGCGCGCGGCCTGATGGAAACGCGGCCCTCGCGCATGTTCGAGGTGCTGCGCGACTGCGGCGCGCTTGCCGTGCTGCTGCCCGAGGTTGACCGGCTCTGGGGCGTGCCGCAACCGGCGCAGCACCACCCCGAGATCGACACCGGCGTGCACCTGATGATGGTGCTGGACACCAGCGCGCGGCTGGGCGCCACGCTGCCCGTGCGCTTCGCCTGCCTGATGCACGACCTCGGCAAGGGCACCACGCCGGCCGACATGCTGCCGCGCCACATCAACCACGAGCTGCGCAGCGTCGACCTGCTGCAGGTGGTGTGCGAGCGCTGGCGCGTGCCGGTGGAGCTGCGCGAGCTGGCCGAGGTGGTGGCGCGCGAGCACGGCAACATCCACCGCAGCGGCGCGCTCGACGCGACGCCGCTGGTGCGCCTGCTGGAGCGCTGCGACGCCTTCCGCAAGCCGGCGCGCTTCGCCGAGGCGCTGCTGGCCTGCGAATGCGACGCGCGCGGCCGGCTCGGCTTCGAGGACACGGCCTACCCGCAACGCCCGCGCCTGCTCGCGGTGCTCGCGGCCGCCCAGGCCGTGGCCACCGACGTGGTGGCGCGCGAGGCGCAGCAGGCCGGCGCCACGGGGCCGCGCATCGGCGAGGCGATCCACCGTGCGCGCATCGCGGCGGTGAAGGCCTCGTTGCCGGCCACGGCCGACTGAATCGCCGCCATCGGCGCACGCCGGGACTTTGGCCGACACGCGCCGCGTGCGAGCCGTGCTATGGTTTTTCCCAATGCCAAAGTCCTCCAGCAGCAACGCCCAGTTGCCACCTCCGCCGGGCCGGGACGCCGCCCTTTTTCTCGACTTCGACGGCACGCTGGTCGGCCTCGCCGCCACGCCTGAAGCCATCGAGGTGCCGCCCGCCCTCGTGCCCCTGCTGAGCGACCTGCGCGACCTGCTCGGTGGCGCGCTCGCCGTGGTGTCGGGGCGCCAGATCGATGCCATCGACCGTTTTCTCGCGCCGCTGCGGCTGCCCGCGGCCGGCGAGCATGGCGTGCAGCGCCGCGATGCCAAAGGCGGCATGCAGGAGCAGCGCCCGCCCGACCTCGTCCCGATCCTGGACGTGGCCAACGAACTCGCGCGCATCCACGAAGGCCTGCTGGTCGAGCGCAAGCACGGCGCCATCGCGCTGCACTACCGGCTCGCGCCGCAGCTGGAGGCCGTGTGCCGCGACGCGATGGCGCGCGCCATCGAAGGCCGTCCGCAGCTCGAGCTCATGCACGGCAAGTTCGTGTTCGAAGTGAAGCCTTCGGGCGTGAACAAGGGCCTCGCCATCGAAGCCTTCATGACCGAAGCGCCGTTCGCGGGCCGCACGCCGGTCTTTGCGGGCGACGACACCACCGACGAGAGCGGCTTCGCCGTCGTGCAGCCGCGCGGCGGCGTCGCGATCAAGGTCGGCGCCGGGCCGAGCCTGGCGCTGCACCGGCTCGAATCGCCGCGCGCGGTCTACGAATGGCTGGTGCAGGCCCGCGACCTGCTGGCCGCACCCGATCACCACAAAGCATCACGGAGGAGCCCCGCATGAGCGAACAACAACTGCCGGTGGCCCCCGAGGACCGCGCGGGCGACGCCCTGGCCGGCGCGGCAGGCCCCGACGACCAGGCGCCCGTCGACGCCGCGAAAGTGGCTGCGGCCCCGCCGCGCGGCTTCGCGCTGCCGGCCGAGCCCTCGCTCAATGTCGGCGTGATCGGCAACTGCGCCTACAGCGCGCTCATCGATGCCCGCGCCCGCGCCGTCTGGTGCTGCCTGCCGCGCTTCGACGGCGACCCGGTCTTCAACGCGCTGCTGCACCCCGGCGAGGAGGCCGGCGCCTGGGCCATCGAGATCGAGGACTTCGCCTCCAGCAAGCAGTGGTACGAGCCCAATACCGCCGTGCTGCGCACGCAGCTGTTCGACAGCGCGGGGCAGGGCATCGAGATCACCGACTTCGCGCCGCGCTTTCACAGCCGCTCGCGCTACTTCCGTCCGCTCATGATGGTGCGCCGCGTGCGCCCGATTGCCGGCGCGCCGCGCATCCGCGTGGCGCTCGACCCGCGCTTCCAGTGGGGCGCCTCGGCGCCGACCGAGGTCACGCGCGGCAGCAACCACATCCGCTATGTCGGGCCCGATGTGACCTTGCGGCTGAACACCGACGCGTCGATCTCGCACATCCTGTCGCGCCAGCCCTTCGTGATCTCGCGCGAGTACAACTTCATGTTCGGCGTGGACGAGACGCTGCTCGAAGGCATCGCCGACACCGCGCGCAAGTTCGAGCAGGAAACCATCGCCTACTGGCGCACCTGGAGCAAGCGCCTGGCCATTCCCTTCGAGTACCAGGACGCGGTGATCCGCGCGGCCATCACGCTCAAGCTCTCGCTGTACGAGGACACCGGCGCCATCGTGGCCGCCATGACCACCAGCATCCCCGAGGCGCCGGGCAGCCAGCGCAACTGGGACTACCGCTACTGCTGGCTGCGCGACGCCTTCTTCGTGGTGCGCGCGCTCAACTCGCTGAGCGAGGTGGGCACGATGGAAGACTATCTGCGCTGGCTCGGCAACGTGGTGATCGGCTCGCACGGCGAGCACATCCAGCCGCTGTACGGCATCGGGCTGGAGCGCGAGCTGCCCGAGTCCTTCGTCGAGGGCCTGCCCGGCTACCGCGGCATGGGCCCGGTGCGCGTGGGCAACCAGGCGCAGGAGCACTTCCAGCACGACGTGTACGGCAACATCGTGCTCGGCGCGGCACAGGCTTTTCATGACCACCGGTTGCTCAGCCGCGCGGGCGTGGCGGAGTTTCCGCACCTGGAGGCGGTGGGCGAGCAGGCCGTGCGCGTGTACGGCACGCCCGACGCCGGCATGTGGGAGCTGCGCACGCGCGCCCGCGTGCACACCAGCTCGGCCCTCATGAGCTGGGCCGCTTGCGACCGGCTCGCCAAGATCGCGCGCACGCTGGAGCTGCCCGAACGCGCCGCGTACTGGCACGGCCATGCGGCACGCATGAAGGAAGAAATCCTCGCCAAGTCGTGGTGCGAAGAGCGCCAGGCCTTTGCCGAAAGCTTCGGCGGGCACGAGCTCGACGCGAGCATCCTGCTGATGGTCGAGGTGGGCCTGATCGATGCGCGCGACCCGCGCTTCATCTCCACCGTCGACGCCATGGAAAAGTCGCTCTGCGACGGCCCCTACATGCGCCGCTACGAAGCGGCCGACGATTTCGGCAAGCCCGAGACCGCCTTCAACATCTGCACCTTCTGGCGCATCGACGCGCTGGCCAAGATCGGCCGCAAGGCCGAAGCGCGGCAGATTTTTGAAACCATGCTCGCCGCGCGCAACCCGCTGGGCCTGCTGTCGGAAGACACGCACCCGGTCACGGGCGAGATGTGGGGCAACTTTCCGCAGACCTATTCGATGGTCGGCATCATCAACGCGGCCGTGCGCCTGTCCGCTCCCTGGGATTCGTGCATATGAGTCGTCTCGTCGTTGTTTCGAACCGCGTGGCCGACCCGCGCAAGCCCGCCGCCGGCGGCCTGGCCGTGGCCCTGGGTGAGAGCCTGCAGCAAAGCGGCGGCCTGTGGTTCGGCTGGAGCGGGCAGATCGTCGAAGGCGGCCCCACGGGCGAAGGCGAGATGCACAAGCAGCAGGCCGGCAAGGTGACGCTGGCCACGCTCGACCTGAGCCGCGACGACCACGACAGCTACTACCTGGGCTACAGCAACGACGTGCTCTGGCCGGTGTTCCACAACCGCCTGGACCTGGCGCATTTCGATGCCGGCTTCATCGGCGGCTACCGCCGCGTGAACCAGCTGTTCGCGCGCAAGCTGATGCCGCTGCTGAAGGACGACGACATCATCTGGATCCACGACTACCACCTGATGCCGCTGGCCGCCGAGCTGCGCGCCATGGGCTGCAAGCAGCGCATCGGCTTCTTCCTGCACATTCCGCTGCCGCCGCAGATCATCATCGCGGCCATTCCGCAGCACGAATGGCTGATGCGCTCGCTGTTCTCGTATGATCTGATCGGCTTTCAGGCGCAGCAGGACGTGCAGCACTTCGAGCACTACGTGCGCAACGAGGCCCATGGCGAGTACCTGGGCAACGACATGTACCGCGCCTATGGGCAGACGGTGCGCTGCAACGCCTTCCCCATCGGCATCGACGTGGACGAGTTCGCGGCGCTCACGCACGCCAAGGAATCGCGCGACATGTACGAGACCATGAAGCGCGAGTACTCGAGCCGCCGGCTGCTGCTGGGCATCGACCGGCTCGACTACTCGAAGGGCATCCCGCAGCGCGTGCGCTCGTTCCGCGAGCTGTTGGCCAACTACCCCGAGAACCGCCGCAGCGCCACGCTGATCCAGATCGCCTCGCCCACGCGCGAGACGGTCGATGCCTACGCCGACATCCGCAAGGAGCTCGAGTCGCTGTGCGGCGCCATCAACGGCGACTACGGCGAGCTCGACTGGATGCCCGTGCGCTACATCCACCGCATGGTGGCGCGGCGCCGCGTGCCCGGCCTGTGCCGCGCGGCGGCCGTGGGGCTGGTGACGCCGCTGCGCGACGGCATGAACCTCGTGGCCAAGGAGTACATCGCGGCGCAGGACCCGGCCGACCCGGGCGTGCTGGTGCTGTCGCGCTTTGCCGGCGCGGCCGAGCAGCTGAAGGAAGCGCTGCTGGTGAATCCGTACGACACGCACGGCACCGCCGAGACGGTGCAGCAGGCGCTGCAGATGCCGCTGGAAGAGCGGCGCGAGCGGCACCAGAAGCTGCTGTCGCGCATCCGGGCGCAGGACATCCACTGGTGGCGGCGCACGTTCCTCGAAGCGTTGCGCGAGGCGGCGAGCGAGCGCTGATCGGGTCGGGAACCCGCGTCAGCCCAGCGGCACGCGGGCCCCGAACTTCGCGCGCTTGAGGCTGAAGAACGCCTTCACGTTGCGCACGTTGGCGTCGGCCGTGAACAGCCGCTGCGTCAGCGCGCCGTAGCCGGGCATGTCGCGCGCCACCACCACCAGCACGAAATCGGGCCCCGGCGACACGCGCCAGCACTGCTGCACGGCGTCGTCCGCGATCACGCGGGCCTCGAAGGCGTCGAGCGCGGCGGCGTCCTGCCGGTCGAGCGAAATCTCCACCACCGCCTGCAGGCCGTGGCCCAGCACCGTGGCGAGGCGGTCGGGCGAGAGCAGGGCGACCTGGCGCTCGATGAGCCCCTCCTGGCGCAGGCGCTGCACGCGGCGCAGGCAGGTCGGCGGCGAGATGCCCACCTCGGCGGCCAGGCGCTGGTTGGTCTGCGAGGCGTCGTTCTGGAGCGCGTCGAGCAGCTTGAGGTCGATGGCGTCGAGGGAGATTGATTCCATATGGATTGAAATTATGGAATAAAACTCCATCTATGGGTTTTTGTGAAATAAAAGTCCGAAATCTAGGAAATTTAGACGCCATATTTCTTGGGCGTCTCCCTACCATCGAGCCCTTCTGTTCTTCAAGACAAGGTACACCCCATGTGCGGCATCGTCGGCGCAGCCTCCCATCGCGACATCGTTCCGGTCCTGGTCCAGGGCCTTCAGCGGCTCGAATACCGCGGCTATGACTCCTGCGGCGTCGCGGTGCATGCCGGCGGCCTGAGCCGCGCACGCACCACCTCGCGCGTGGCCGACCTGCTAACGCAGGTGCGCGACGACAAGGTCGAAGGCCTCACCGGCATCGCCCACACGCGCTGGGCCACCCACGGCGCACCAGCCGTGCACAACGCCCATCCCCACTTCAGCCACGGCGTCGGCGCCGACGCGCCCGCCGCGCGCCCGGGCCGCATCGCGCTCGTGCACAACGGCATCATCGAGAACCACGAGCCGCTGCGCGCCGCGCTCGAGGCCAAGGGCTATGTGTTCGAGAGCCAGACCGACACCGAGGTCATCGCCCACCTCGTCGACAGCCTCTACAACGGCGACCTGTTCGAAGCCGTCAAGGCCGCCGTGCTGCAGCTGCACGGCGCCTACGCCATCGCCGTCATCTGCCGCGACGAACCGCAGCGCGTGATCGGCGCGCGCGCCGGCTCGCCGCTGATCCTGGGCGCCGGCAAGGACGGCACCGAGAACTTCCTGGCCAGCGACGCGATGGCGCTGGCCGGCGTGACCGACCAGATCGTGTACCTCGAAGAAGGCGACGTGGTCGACCTGCAGCCGGGCAAGTACTGGATCGTCGACAAGAACCACAAGCCCGTCACCCGCACCGTGCGCACCGTGCACGCCCACAGCGGCGCGGCCGAGCTGGGCCCTTACCGCCACTACATGCAGAAGGAAATCTTCGAGCAGCCGCGCGCCATCGGCGACACGCTCGAAGGCGTGGAAGGCATCGTGCCCGAGCTGTTCGACGGCATCGGCCAGGACGGCGCCACCGGCGCGAGCGCACACCGCGTGTTCCAGGACATCGACAAGATCCTCATCCTGGCCTGCGGCACCAGCTACTACAGCGGCTGCACCGCCAAGTACTGGCTCGAGAGCATCGCGAAGATCTCCACCCAGGTCGAAATCGCCAGCGAGTACCGCTACCGCGACTCCGTGCCCGACCCCAAGACGCTGGTCGTCACCATCAGCCAGTCGGGCGAAACCGCCGACACGCTGGCCGCGCTCAAACACGCGCGCTCGCTCGGCATGGAACAGACGCTGACCATCTGCAACGTCGCCACCAGCGCCATGGTGCGCGAGTGCAAGCTGGCCTACATCACGCGCGCCGGCGTCGAAATCGGCGTGGCCTCGACCAAGGCCTTCACCACCCAGCTCGCGGGCCTGTTCCTGCTCACGCTGGCCATCGCGCAGTCCAAGAACCGCCTGAGCGCGCTCGACGAGGCGCGCTACCTGAAGGAAATGCGCCACCTGCCCGTCGCGCTGCAGTCGGTGCTCGCGCTCGAGCCGCAGATCATCGGCTGGGCCGAAGACTTCGCGCGCAAGGACAACGCCCTGTTCCTGGGCCGCGGCCTGCACTACCCGATCGCGCTCGAAGGCGCGCTCAAGCTCAAGGAAGTGACCTACATCCACGCCGAGGCCTACGCCGCCGGCGAACTCAAGCACGGCCCGCTCGCGCTCGTCACGAGCGAGATGCCCGTGGTCGCCGTGGCGCCGAACGACGCCCTGCTCGAAAAGCTCAAGAGCAACCTGCAGGAAGTGCGCGCCCGCGGCGGCGTGCTCTACGTGCTGGCCGACGGCGACACGCAGATCGCGAGCGGCGAAGGCCTGCACGTGATCCGCATGCCCGAGCACTACGGCGCGCTGTCGCCGCTGCTGCACGTGGTGCCGCTGCAGCTGCTGGCGTATCACACGGCGTGTGCGCGCGGGACGGATGTGGACAAGCCGCGGAATCTGGCGAAGAGTGTGACGGTGGAGTGAGGGCCGAAAAAGGCTACTTCGCGTAGTCTTTCCCAGGCGTCGATGCCCGATTGATGTCGGCGTCCCGCAGCGTGAAGTTGCGTTGAACGATCTTCATGCCTTCTTCCCACTGCGAGGGCGCGTTCTGGGATGCGGCAGTGCATGCGAGCAGCTGCGCGCCGATCGACATGGGATGCAGGTCATCGATCTGCGCAGCGGCCAGATCGTGGGGGCGGCGGTCTGCCTTGCCGTGCTTGCCGCCGTCCTGCCCACGGTAGGTGTAGAAGCGCACGATGTCTCCCTTGTTCAGGACACCGGGTGTGCCGTCCTTGAACGGGTCGTTGGCCCGTTCCACATGGCTTGACGAGTACGAGTCCTGCACGGTGTGAAACAACGCGCCCAGCGCGGTCTGGCGCACGAGCTGCGGGTCGCCGTCGTCCAGGCCTGTGAACAACAGGGCGACGGTGCGTGGGCCGTAGCCACCGAATGCAAGCTCGAAGTCCTGCTGCATCTGCGTGCTGAGCAGCGCGCGTACATCTTTCAGCTTTGTGTTCGGCGGGATGGATCCGTCGGCCACCCGAAGGGCGAACTCAGCCCACATCAGGATGCGCTTGCGCGTCTGCCTTGCCGCCAGCGGCTTGGGATCGTTGCGGGCCGAAGGTGCCATGGCATGCAGGAACTGGTGCTCGTGGAAGTGGCTCGCATAGTTCGAGTTGTTGTATTCCATGTAGTTGTTCCCCGTCATCCAGAGAGCCCAGCTCACCCTGGACACGGCCTCGTGGGTCATGTGGCAAGGGTCGTCGTTCCAACGAACACCCGACTGCATCGGTGTGAGCACGTCGGCGAAGGCCTGGTTGCCTCCGAACATGCCTATCACCGAGCACGCTTTGGAAACTGCCCCCTTGTGGCAGCACATGCCGTGGCTGAGCCGGGGTTGCGCCGCTTGCCGGACGAAGGCCTCGACCTTCTCGCGACTGGTGGTGCATTGCATGCGGTCGGCGTTCGCTGCCGCCATCTCGATGGAGGCCTGGGTCATGTCCTCGTGGATGGGGTCACCGAACTGGAGTCGATGAGGCTCGTCGTCGAGCTTGGCGTTCAGGCTGCCCGATGCTTGTGCGCGAAGCTCATCGAGCTGGCCCTGGAATCCCATCTTGAATGCGTGCGCCTGCAAGGCGCAGAGCGCGAGGGTGCACGCGATCAGCGCGCGCTCGGTCGTCCTTCCCATAGGAACCTCCCTGTGTTGGTGGAGGCTCAACATCGCAGACAGCTTTTGCGCCCGCAATCAGATAAACGTGTGACGCGACCGCGCTGCGCAGGTCCGGCGTTCGCAGAGCAGGACCGCGCAGCCTTCATGGACAAACGGTAATGAAGCGCAGGCTTTTCCCGCTTCCACCTGGGCTAGGATTCATGTCGCAGCCCCTGCATCCCAGGGGCACAACCTGAGTCCAAGCGCACCGCCATCCATGGGTATTTCTTGCCGTGGCCGCACCGACTGACGTGCTCGGCCCCACCGTCATCTGGAACTGCCTCATCGTCGAGGACGATGCCGACAACGCGCGCTACATCGCCGAAGGCTTCCGTTCGCTCGGCCATGTGGCGGTGATCAGCCGCGATGGCGCGGATGCGTTCGCGCGCGCCACGGGCGAGACGTGGGACCTGGTCATCCTCGACCGCATGCTGCCCAACGACGTGGACGGCCTGTCGATCCTCACGACGATGCGCGCCCTCGGCAAGAAGACGCCGGTGCTGGTGCTCAGCGCATTGAGCGCGCTCGACGAGCGCGTGCGCGGGCTCAAGGCCGGCGGCGACGACTACCTGGCCAAGCCCTTTGCCTTCTCCGAACTCGCGGCGCGCGCCGAGGCGCTGGTGCGGCGCTCGCGCAGCGGGCCCGAGATCCGCACGCTGCAGCTGGCCGACCTCACGCTCGACCTGGCGCGCCGCCACGTGGAGCGCGGCGGCCGGCCGATCGCGCTGCAGCCGCGCGAGTTCAGGCTGCTGGCCTATCTCATGATGCATCCGGGCCAGGTGGTCACGCGCACCATGCTGCTCGAAGCCGTGTGGGACTACCAGTTCGACCCGCAGACCAACGTGATCGACGTGCAGGTGAGCCGCCTGCGCGGCAAGCTCGATGCGGGCGGCGCGCCGACGCTGATCCACACCGTGCGCGGCGTGGGCTACACGCTGGCCGCGCCGCAATGACCCGGGCCCTGCGCCAGCTGTGGCGCTCGGTCGGCTTCCGGCTCGCCTTCTACTACGGCCTGCTCGTGGCCATCACGATGCTGGCCGCACTGGCCATCGTCTACATGCAGACCGTCGGCGTGCTGCAGCAGCGCATGGTGCGGCAGGTGGCCGCCAGCGTGCAGCAGCTGGTGGTGCGCTACGAAGCGCGCGGCGCCGAAGGCGTGGCGGGCGAGATCGCCCATGCGCTTTCTGACGGCCGCAACTCCGACAACGAGATCTACCTGCTCACCGACCGCGACGGAAACAAGCGCGCGGGCAACCTCGACCAGATGCCCTCGCTGGCGCCCGATGCGGGCGACGGCGTGCACCGCCGTGTGGTGCGCGCGGGCCAGACCGTCATCGCCTACCTCGTGATGCGTCCGCTGCCCGACGGCGGCATGCTCGTGGTGGGGCACGACCTGCGCGACCAGGAGTCGATCGAATCGCTGGTGGCGAGCGCCAGCGCGGCGGCGGGCATCGTGGCGGTGCTGCTGCTCATCGGCGGCACCTTCGTCTTCCGCCAGGAGCTGGAGCGCAGTGTGGGCGCGGTGCGGCGCACGGCCGCGCGCATCGCGGCGGGCGAGCTGCAGGAGCGCGTGGCGCCTTCGGGCCAGGAAGACGAGTTCGCGCTGCTGGAGGGCGACATCAACGCGATGCTCGACCGCATCCAGTCGCTGATGGACGGCGTGCGCCATGTGTCCAACACCATCGCGCACGACCTGCGCACGCCGCTCACGCGCGTGCTGGTGCGCCTGCGTGCGGTGGAGGCGGGGCTCGGCGACGCCCACCACCCGCAGCGCGAGCCCGTGGCCACCGCCATCCGCGAGCTCGAGGAGCTGGCGGTGATGTTCGAGAAGCTGCTGCAGATCGCCGAGGTCGAGGCCGGCGCGCGGCGCCAGCAGTTCGCGCCGGTGGCGCTGCATGTCATTGCCGACGACGTAGCGGAGCTGTACGAGGCGGTGGCCGAGCTGCGGGGCATCGCGTTGTTGCGCGAGCCTGCCGACCGCGCCATCGCGCTCGGCGACCGCGACCTGCTCGCGGGCGCGGCGGCCAACCTGCTCGACAACGCGCTGAAGTACGGCGGGGCCGGTGCCACCGTGCGCATCGGCACGCACACGGTCGACGGGCGCGCGCAGCTGTTCGTGCAGGACGACGGCCCCGGCATTCCGAGCGCCGAGTACGAGCGCCTGGGCGTGCGCTTCCATCGGCTGGACCACAGCACGCCGGGCCATGGCCTGGGGCTCGCGAGCGTGCAGGCGGTGGTGGCGCTGCATGGCGGGCGCCTGCAGTTCGGCGATGCCCGTCCGGGCCTGCGCGCCTGCATCGACCTGCCGACGGCGGACGCCTGAGCGGCACCTTTTTCCGTCTTCTTGCGCCTCGAACATTGCCGAATGGCAATGCTTTGTTCATACACACCGCCGCGCTGAATTCCTAGGATCGCTGACGCACATCCTGTGCCGATCAACGCAGTTCCAGGAGACATCAACGGTGAGAATCAAGAGTCAGAGAGACTTCTGCTCGGGCGTGCTTTTCAGCGCCTTCGGCGTGGCCTTCGCATGGGGCGCCACGACCTACAACGTGGGCACCGGCGCCCGCATGGGCCCCGGCTACTTTCCGCTCATCGTGGGCATCCTCATCGCGTGCATGGGCGTGCTGATCACGTTCAAGGCCCTCACGGTCGAGACCGCCGACGGCGAACCGGTGGGCCGCATCGCATGGAAGCCGCTGCTGTTCATCATCGGCGCCAACCTGGTGTTCGGCGTGCTGCTCGGCGGGCTGCCGAGCATCGGCCTGCCGTCGATGGGGCTCATCGTCGCGATCTATGCGCTGACCTTCATCGCGAGCCTGGCGGGCGACAGCTTCGGCTGGAAGGGCGTGACCCTGCTCGCGACCGTGCTCGCGCTCGGCAGCTACCTGGCCTTCGTGGTGGCGCTGAAGCTGCAGTTCCAGGTGTGGCCCACCTTCATCGCCGGCTGACCCGCGCAGAACAACAAGAAATCCAAGAGAACAATGGACCTGATTACCAACCTCTCGATCGGCTTCGGCGTGGCCTTCACCGCGCAGAACCTTGTCTATGCCTTCGTCGGCTGCCTGCTGGGCACGCTGATCGGCGTGCTCCCGGGCATCGGCCCCGTGGCCACTATCGCGATGCTGCTGCCCGCCACCTACGCGCTGCCGCCCGTGTCGGCGCTGATCATGCTGGCCGGCATCTACTACGGCGCGCAGTACGGCGGCTCGACCACCGCCATTCTGGTGAACTTGCCCGGCGAGTCGTCGTCGGTGGTGACCGTGATCGACGGCTACCAGATGGCGCGCAAGGGGAGGGCCGGGCCGGCGCTCGCTGCAGCGGGCCTGGGCTCGTTCTTTGCGGGCTGCGTCGGCACACTCATCCTGGCCGCCTTCGCACCGCCGCTGACCGAGCTGGCCTTCAAGTTCGGCCCGGCCGAATACTTCTCACTGATGATCCTGGGCCTGATCGGCGCGGTGGTGCTGGCCTCGGGCTCGCTGCTCAAGGCCATCACGATGATCCTGCTCGGACTGGCACTGGGCCTTGTGGGCACCGACGTGAACTCGGGCGTGGCGCGCTACAGCTTCGACATTCCCGAGCTGACCGACGGCATCGGCTTCATCGCGATCGCGATGGGCGTGTTCGGCTACGGCGAGATCATCGCCAACCTGGCCGTGCCCGAGCATGAGCGCGAGGTGTTCACCGCCAAGGTCAAGGGCCTGTGGCCCACCGAGGAAGACTTCCGGCGCATGACGCCCGCGGTGCTGCGCGGCACCGCGCTGGGTTCTGCCCTGGGCATCCTGCCGGGCGGCGGCGCGCTGCTGTCGGCCTTCGCGGCCTACACCATCGAGAAGCGCATCAAGCTCAAGCAGGGCGAGGTGCCCTTCGGCAAGGGCAACATCCGCGGCGTGGCGGGACCGGAGTCGGCCAACAACGCCGGCGCGCAGACCTCGTTCATTCCGCTGCTGACGCTGGGCATTCCGCCCAACGCCGTGATGGCGCTGATGGTCGGTGCCATGACCATCCACAACATCCAGCCCGGCCCGCAGGTGATGACCAGCAACCCGGAACTCTTCTGGGGCCTCATCGCCTCGATGTGGATCGGCAACCTGATGCTGATCGTGCTGAACCTGCCGATGATCGGCATCTGGATCAAGCTGCTGACCATTCCCTACAAGTGGCTCTTTCCGTCGATCGTGCTGTTCTGCGCGGTGGGCGTGTACTCGGAGAACAACAACACCTTCGACGTGTGGATGGTCGCGATCTTCGGCATCGTGGGCTACCTGTTCCTGAAGCTCAAGTGCGAGCCCGCACCACTGCTGCTGGGCTTCATCCTCGGGCCGATGATGGAAGAGAACCTGCGCCGCGCGCTGCTGCTGTCGCGCGGCGACTGGAGCGTGTTCGTCATGCGCCCGCTGTCGGCGGGGCTGCTGGCGGCGGCGGCGCTGCTGCTCATCGTGGTGCTGCTGCCTTCGGTGAAGGCCAAGCGCGAAGAAGCCTTCGTCGAGGAGTGACGCGGCGGCCGTGGCGCGGCGTCAAAGCCGCATCAGCCGCCGAACAGGCGCCGCATCCACCCCATCTTGACCTGCCCCGCGGCGCCGCCTTGCTGCACCGCCTTGCGCACCTGCGCGTGGACCAGCACTTCCGCAGACGAATCCGTGGTGTGCAGATGCGCTTTCACGGTCGGCACGTAGGCGCCGTCTTCATGGCGGATGTGATTGAACAGCCAGCGCGAGAGCATGTCGTGCAGTTCGGCCAGCACCTCTTCGCCGTGCTCGAAGCGCGTGCGGAATTCGGTGACGCGGCGCACGAAGATCTCGTGCACCTTCCGGTGCGGGCCGGTGAAGGGGTAGCCCGCGTCCTCGATCATGGCCTCCTCGAACGCGAAGTGCGAGGCGGTGTAGTCGATGGTCTCTTCGATGATCCGGCCCACGACCTGGCGGTCGTTCGTGCGGCGGGCATCGTCCAGCGCATTGATGTACTGCACGATGCGCTGGTGCTGCGTGTCGATCTCATGGATCCCCGTATTGAGCTCGGTCTTCCATACAAGGTGGGCCATGGTCTTCAGAACTTTGCAGGTGGATGTAAAAGTCCAGTATCGGCAGCCGAAAGCGGCGCGCGGTTGATCTGAATCAAGCGCGTCGGTGCGGTGAAAGAGAAAGAAAGACAATCGGCCCGTGACGCCCGCCGAAGACCCCCAGAACCCGCCCGCTGCCGTGGAGCCCCGGCCGTTGCCGCTGCTCGTGCGCTGGCTGCTGATGGTCTTTGCCGCGCTGTGCCTGGTGCTGGCCGCGATCGGCGTGGTCGCGCCGGGCATGCCGACCACGGTCTTCGTGCTGATGGCCGCGTGGGCCGCGGCGCGCAGCTCGCCGCGGCTGCACCGCTGGCTGCTCAACCACCGGCTCTTCGGCCCGCTGCTGCGCAACTGGGAGAACGGCCGCACCGTGAGCCGGCGCGCCAAGTGGAGCGCCACCGCGGCGATGGCGTTCTGCGCAGTCGTCATCGTGTTGACGGCGCACAAGCCGTGGCTCGCGGGCGTCGCCATCGGCTCGATGGCGGTCGTGCTGACGTGGCTGTGGCGGCGGCCGGAGCCGCCGCAGGGCGGCTGATCAGCCCTTGGCCAGCTCGGCGCAGATCGCCGGGTTCCAGTGGAAGCTGCGCGCCTTGTAGGCCGTGTCGAAGATCACCTTGTAGCGGCAGCTCGTGGCGCCGCCGCCCGAGCGGAAGTGAAAGACGTAGTCCCACTCGCGCACGGCCGCCATGCCTTCGTCGAAGTGCGGGCGACCGATGAGCGCGTAGAGCTGGTCCTTGGTGGCGCCGGGGCCGATGGCGCGCAGGTTCTCGCGGTTGGGAAAGCTGCCTTCGGTCTGCCAGGTCTGCTGCTGGTCGGCGCCGGGCCAGACCAGTTCGGCGGCCTTGCCGTCGTTGTCGATGCCGCGGCTCACGTAGGAGGTGCAGCCGGTGATCGAGAGCAATGCCAGCAGCGTGGCGATGGGCAGGAAGGTGCGTGTCATGAAAGCAGAATCCCTGTGGCCTGGAGCGATGGCAGTGCGGTGATTCATGCGGCTCACCACTGGTAGCCCGCGCCGGCCGAGACGCCGACGTTGCCGCGCGAGTTGGCCGAGCCGGTGAACTTCATCACCCACTTGCCGTTGTCCGAGATGCTCGAGAAGCCGACCGCGAGCGCGCTCTGTCCCTCGTAGCCGGCGATGCCGGCCGCGATCATGTTCTTGCCCGGCATGTAGGCCTGCGGCATGCCGGCCATGGCCATCGCACCGGCGGTGCCGGCGTTGGCGTCGCGCTGGTTCACGCGGATGGCGTCGCGCCACTGCGCGCCCTGGGCGTTCAGCTGGTTGACGTTCACGGCGTCGGTGCCGGCCACGCCGGGCGCCACGTTGGACACGGTGGTGCCGTTGGGCGCCTGTCCGTTGCCCAGCACGATCTGGTTGTGGTTCACGCTGCCGTCCACGTTGGTCACGTAGTTGACCGCGCCGGCCTGCACGGCCTGCAGCTGGCGCACGTTGACCGCGTCGGTGGCCTGCGTGCCGCCCGCCACGTTCGTGATCTGCCGTTCGCCGCCCGCGCTGCCGACCGAGACCGCGCCCTGCGTGGAGCCCACGGCGACGTTCGAGAAGCGCTCTTGCTGGCCGTTCATGCCTGCGCGGTCGGCGGTGGCGCCGGCGCCGAGTGCCACGCCATTGACGGCGCTCGCTGTCGCGCCCGTGCCAATGGCCACGGCGGACGCGGCCGATGCGGTGCTCTGGCGACCCACGGCCACGGCCGACTCGGCGTTCGCGGTGGCGCGGTCGCCCACGGCCACGGCGCTGTCGGCCAGCGCCTGCGTGTTCGCGCCCAGAGCGGCGGCGTTGATGCCGTCGGCCATCGCCTTGTCGCCGGCCGCCAGGCTGCTCTTCTTGCGCGCCTGCGTGTTGGCGCCGAGCGCGGTCGAATTGATGTCGCTCGCGGTGGCGCGGTCGCCCACGGCGACGCTGCTGGTGGCCACGGCCGTGCTGTTGGCGCCGATGGCCGTGGCGTTGGTGCCGAAGGCCTGGGCCACGTTGCCCACCGCGGTGCTGCTGACGCCCGCGGCCACGGTGGTGGAGCCGATGGCGGTGGCGTAGGTTTCGGTGGCGCGCGTGTCGGAGCCCGCCGCCACGCTGCCGAAGCCGGTGGCCTTGGCGGCCGTGCCGCCGAGCAGCAGTGCGTCGCCGCCGAGGTTGCCGCTCACCATGCCTTGCAAGGCTGCGGCATCGGGGCCGCCGTTCACGGGGTCGGTCGGCACGCCGGTGATGAGCGCGAAGCCGCCGCTGGCGTTGGGCACCTGGCAGGCCCACGTGGGACCGGCGCCGCCTGAACTGCAGACCGCGCCCGAGCCGGTCGTGTAGCTGGTGCCGCCCAGGCTCACATCGGCCCAGGCCGACGGGCCGGCGAGGCCGGCGGCCAGTGCGAGCACGGCGCCCGCGATGCCTCGGGTTTTCTTCTTGCAGACGAATGCGGCGCGCGCACCGCCCCCCACGTGCTGTGTGACGTGTTCCATGGTTCTCTCTTCTCCCTGAGATGGCGCCTGATGGCGCGCTTGATGTGTGACGCTTCGACTGTATGAACCGCAGGGCGCGTGAACCTAGGACCTAATTCACAATAAATGTGAAGGTACCGAAAGCAAATGTTGCTTTGCATCGCACATTCACACTTCAGGAGATCGCATGAAACCCCAGCCCATCGAGCACGCCGCCGCTTCCGACGAGGTCCGCGCGGTGTTCGACGACATCAAGGCGTCGCGCAACGTGCCCGACGTCAACAATTTCTGGAAGTACCTGGCCAACGACCCGGCCACGCTGAAGCGCACCTGGGCCAGCCTCAAGGAGGTGATGGCGCCGGGCGCGCTCGACCCGGTGGTCAAGGAAATGATCTACCTCGCGGTGAGCGTCACCAACAACTGCGGCTACTGCATCGCGAGCCACCACGCGGGCGCGGAAAAGGCCGGCATGACGCCGGCCATGTTCGCCGAGCTGATGGCCGTGGTGGGCATGGCGAACGAGACGAACCGGCTGGTCAACGGCTACCGCGTGCCGATCGACCCGGCGTTCGACAAATAGGCCCGTTCACCCGATCGTCATCAGGCTCGCATTGCCGCCGGCCGCGGCCGTGTTGACGCTCAGCGCGCGCTCCAGCACCAGGCTTTCGAGCGGGATGCCGGTGTCGCCGGGCGCGAAGCCGCGCACGCCGACGATGGGGCCGGGCCGCGCCGCCACCTGCTGCAGCACGCTGGCAAGGTGGCCGGCATCGCCTTGGTGCAGCACGGCATCGAAGACCACGGTGGGCGCGCGCCAGTCGTTGGCGAGCACGACCGCGTGGCGCGCCTCGTCGGGCAGTGCGGCCAGCAGCGCGTGCGCGCCGGGCGCATCGGCGGGCCAGATGGCGGTGCTGCCGACCGACAGCACCGCCGCCAGCTGCACGAGCCGGTCGGCTTCCGCATCGGCGAGGCACAGCACGGCTTCGCGCGGCTGCAGCGTGTAGACGTTGCGCTCGCCGGTCGGGCCGGCCAGCGTGCGTGCCCGGCCCACGTGCGCCAGGCCGGCGAAGCGGCGGCATTGCGCGGCCAGCGCGTCGCGGCCCGTGTCGCGCGCCCAGCCTTCGAGCGCCGCGAGGCCGGCCGATGGTGAGACGGGTGCGTCGCCCGCCACGGCGCGCGCCAGCACGTCGTCGGGCCGCGCCGACAGCAGGCGCGCCATGTACAGCGGCCCGCCGGCCTTCGGCCCGGTGCCCGACAGCCCTTCGCCGCCGAAGGGCTGCACGCCCACCACGGCGCCGACCATGTTGCGGTTCACGTAGACGTTGCCGGCCTGCGCCTGCGCCACCACCTGCGCGATGGTCTCGTCGATGCGCGTGTGCACGCCCAGCGTGAGGCCGTAGCCGCTGCCGTTGATCTGGCCGATGAGCGCGCCCAGGTCGCGGCGGCGGTAGCGCAGCAGGTGCAGCACGGGGCCGAACACCTCGCGCTGCAGCTCGCCCAGGTGTTCCAGCTCGACCAGCGTGGGCAGCACGAAGGTGCCGTGGCGCGTGTCGTGGCCGAACTCGCGGCCCTGGCGGAACACGCGCCGGCCGCGCCCGCGCATGCCGGCGATGTGGCGCTCGATGCCGTCGCGCGCCTCGTCGTCGATGACGGGGCCCACGTCCACCGCGAGTCGCGCGGGGTTGCCGATGCAGCTCTCGGCCATCGCGCCCTGCAGCATCGCCACGAGACGGTCGGCCGCCTCTTCCTGCACGCACAGCACGCGCAGCGCCGAGCAGCGCTGGCCGGCGCTGTCGAAGGCCGAGGCCATCACGTCGGCCACCACCTGCTCCACCAGCGCAGACGAGTCCACGATCATCGCGTTCTGTCCGCCGGTCTCAGCGATCAGCGGCACCGGCGCACCGTGCGCGCCGAGCCGCGTCGACAACGTCTTCTGCAGCAGGCGCGCGACCTCGGTCGAGCCCGTGAACATCACGCCCTGCACGCGCGCGTCGCCGACCAGCGCGGCGCCGACGGTTTCGCCGCGCCCCGGCAGCAGCTGCACCGCCGCGCGCGGCACGCCGGCCTCCCACAGCACGCGCACCGCCTCGGCGGCGACCAGCGGCGTCTGCTCGGCCGGCTTGGCCAGCACCGGGTTGCCGGCCGCGAGCGCGGCGGCCACCTGGCCGGTGAAGATCGCGAGCGGAAAGTTCCACGGGCTGATGCACACCACCGGCCCGAGCGGGCGGTGCGTGGCGTTGGCGAAGTCGGTGCGCGCCTGCGCCGCGTAGTAGCGCAGGAAGTCGACCGCCTCGCGCACCTCGGCGATGGCGTTGGCGCCGCTCTTGCCGGCCTCGCGCATCAAGAGGCCGAGCAGGCGCGGTTGCTGCGCTTCGAGCAGGGCGGCGGCGCGCTCGAGCGCGGCGGCGCGTTCGGCGGGCGGCGTGGCGGCCCATGTGGCGGCGACGGCTTCGGCCTGTGCAATGGCCGAGGCCACGTCGCCCGGCACCGCGTCCTGCACCTGGCCGACGAGGTCGCGGCGGTCGGCGGGGTTGCGCACCTCGGCCCAGCTGCGGCCGGCTTCGTCTTCGGCGCGTGGCGCGGCGAGCATCGGCGCCGCGCGCCAGGGCTCGCTCGCGCTGGCCTGCAGCGTGGCGGCGAGCGCATGCAGCGTGGCTTCACTCGCGAGGTCCAGGCCCTGCGAGTTCGCGCGCTGCGCACCGTAAAGCGCGGCCGGCAACGGAATGGCCGCGTGCGGCAGGCCCATCGCACCTTCCTGCGCAGCTATGCGCTCGACGGTCGCGACCGGGTCTTCCACCAGCGTGTCGAGCGGGATCGACGCATCGGCGATGCGGTTCACGAACGAGGTGTTGGCGCCGTTCTCCAGCAGCCGCCGCACCAGGTAGGCCAGCAGCGTCTCGTGCGTGCCCACCGGCGCGTAGATGCGGCAGGGCCGCCCGAGCGGGCCCACCACCTGCTCGTACAGCGGCTCGCCCATGCCGTGCAGGCACTGGAATTCGTACTGGCCCGGCGTGTAGCGCGACGGGTCGGCCATCGTGTAGATCGCGGCCAGCGTGTGGGCGTTGTGCGTGGCGAACTGCGGGTACACGGCGTCGGGCGCATCGAGCAGGCGGCGCGCGCACGCGAGGTACGACACGTCGGTGTAGGCCTTGCGCGTGTAGACCGGGTAGCCCGCCAGCCCGTCGAGCTGCGCGCGCTTGATCTCGCTGTCCCAGTAGGCGCCCTTCACGAGGCGCACCATGAGCCGGTGGCCGCTGCGGCGCGCGAGGTCGATCACCCAGTCGATCACGAAGGGGCAGCGCTTCTGGTAGCCCTGCACCACGAAGCCGATGCCTTGCCAGCCCGCGAGCGCGGGCTCGAAGCACAGGCGCTCCAGCAGGTCGAGCGAGAGTTCGAGCCGGTCGGCTTCTTCGGCGTCGATGTTCAGTCCGATGTCGTAGTGCAGCGCCAGCAGCGCCAGGTCGCGCAGCACCGGGTACAGCTCGGCCATCACGCGCGTGTACTGCGCGCGGCTGTAGCGCGGGTGCAGCGCCGACAGCTTGATCGAGATGCCCGGCCCACCGTACACGCCGCGCCCGTTCGAGGCGCGGCCGATGGCGTGGATGGCGTCTTCGTACGCGGCGCGGTAGCGGCGCGCGTCGTCGGCCGTGAGCGCGGCCTCGCCGAGCATGTCGTACGAATAGCGAAAGCCCTGCGCCTCGAGCGTGCGCGCATGCGCCAGCGCCTGGGCGATGGTTTCGCCGGTGACGAACTGCTCGCCCATCATGCGCATCGCCATGTCCACGCCCTTGCGGATCAGCGGCTCGCCGCCCTTGCCGATCAGCCGCGTGAGCGTGGCCGACAGGCCCGTCTCGCTGTGCGTGGCCACCAGCTTGCCCGTGAGCAGCAGGCCCCAGGTGGCGGCGTTGACGAACACCGACGGGCTGTGCCCCGCGTGCGCCTGCCACTGGCCCTGCGCGATCTTGTCGCGGATGAGCGCGTCGCGCGTGTCGGCATCGGGAATGCGCAGCAGCGCCTCGGCCAGGCACATCAGCGCCACGCCTTCCTGCGACGACAGCGCGTACTCCTGCAGCAGGCCCTGCACGAGGCCCGAGCGGCCGCCGCCATTTTTGCGCTGGCGCAGCTGGTGGGCGATGCGGTGGGCGAGGGCGTGGGCTTCGGCGGCCTGGTCGGCCGGCAGCCGGGCCTGCGTGAGCAGCGGTGCCAGCGCTTCCGATTCGGGCGGCCGGCAGGCGGCCGTGATGCGGGCGCGCAGCGCGGACGGCGCGGCGGGGCCGTCGGCGAAGGTGGCGAAGGCCGAGGGCAGGGGGGCGGGATCGTTGGCGCTCATGGTGCGTCGGTGGTGGTGATGTGTTGGATGATTTCAGCGATGGGCATGAATATTTTTCCAAAAAACAGTCAATTCGACGAGTAAGTCTCTGTGCCAGAGACGAGCGGCTTCGACCCCGGGGTTGACTGAATTTCTATTTCATTGGATATTTCATCCAATATGAAAGAAGAATCAGCGTCACCCCCCAGCCTCAACGACCGCATCGCCCAGCGCGTGCGCGCCCTGCGCGCCGCGCGCGATCTCTCGCTCGACGCCCTGGCCACGCACTGCGGCGTCAGCCGCTCCATGATCTCTCTGATCGAGCGCGGCGAGAGCAGTCCGACGGCCGTGCTGCTCGAAAAACTCGCGACCGGCCTGGGCGTGCCGCTGGCCTCGCTGTTCGAGTCCGACGCGCCGGCCGCCAGCCCGGTGTCGCGCCGCGCCGACCAGCTCGAATGGCGCGATCCGCATTCGGGCTACCTGCGCCGCAACGTCTCGGCCGGCGGCGACGCCTCGCCGATCCAGATCGTCGAGGTGCTGTTTCCGCCCGGTGCGCGCGTGGCCTACGAAACCGGCGCGCGCGAGCCGCGCATCCACCAGCAGGTGTGGGTGCTCGAAGGCTGCATCGAACTCGCGGTCGGCGACCAGCAACACCGGCTCGAAGCGGGCGACTGCCTCGCGCTCGTGCTCGACCAGCCGACGAGCTACTTCAACCCCACCCGCGAGACGGCGCGCTACGCTGTCGTCATCACCAGCGCGCCTTCTCACGCCAACCGGAAATGACCATGATTGCTGCCACCACTCCGCGCCTGCGCGCCCTTTCTTCCGTGACCGAGGCCGAGCTGAACGCGCTGGGCGACGTGCTCATCGACTGCGTCGACGGCGGCGCCTCGGTGAGCTTCATGCAGCCGCTCACGCCCGAGCGTGCACGGGCCTTCTGGCGCCACGTGGCCGACGGCGTGGCGCGCGGCGAGCGCGAGCTGCTCGTGGCCGAGGACGACGCGGGCATCGTCGGCACCGTGCAGCTGGTGCTGGCGCAGCCCGAGAACCAGCCGCACCGCGGCGAGGTCGCGAAGATGCTGGTGCACCGTCGCGCGCGCCGCCACGGCCTCGGCGCGCTGCTGATGAAGGGCGCCGAACAGCGCGCGCGCGACCATGGCAAGACCCTGCTCGTGCTCGACACCTCCAGCCCCGAGGCCGAACGGCTGTACACCCGCTGCGGCTGGCTGCGCGTGGGCACCATCCCCGGCTATGCGCTGCTGCCCGACGGCACGCCGTGCGGCACCACCTACTTCTACCGCGCGCTCGGCGACTGACGGCCGTGCGGTCTACAGTCGGCCGGTCCGTTCATTTCTCATCGCCATGAAACACCCCTTCGCCGAACTGATCGACCTGCACTGCGAGGAAGCCACCGCCGGCGCCAGCACCATGACGCTGGTCGTCGCGCCGCAGCACCTGAACCCGCACGAGGTGGTGCACGGCGCCGTGCTGTATGCGCTGGCCGACACGGGCATGGGCACGGCGCTGTACCCCACGCTCGAGGCGGGCGAGATCTGCGCCACCATCGAGATCAAGATGAACTACTTCAAGCCCGTGTTCGAGGGCCAGGTCGTCTGCAGGACCACGCTGCTCAACCGCGGGCGCACCGTCGCCAACCTGGAGTCGCGGCTGTACGTGGGCGAGGTGCTCGTGGGCATGGCGAACGGCAACTACGCGATCTTCCGGCGCAGCCGCGCCGAGGGCTGAGCGCTGTTCAGGGCGTGACGCCGCAGGTGCGCTGACCCGGCGCCGGCACGCGAACCGGGGCCACCGGCGTCGCCGCCCGCTTCGCTGCCGCCACATGCAGCAGCAGCGCCACCACCACCATCGCCACGCCGACGATCTCGTGGGTGGCGGGCGGCTTGCCCAGCGCCAGACTCATCAGCAAGGCCGACACCGGCACGAAGTTCAGGAAGGCCGTGCCCGTGACCGCGCCGAGCGCGCGCACGCCGTGGTTGAAAGCCAGCACCGCGAGCGCCGACGGCACCAGCCCCACGTACAGCAGCACCTGCCACCACAGGCGCAACCCCTGCGCGTCGGGCGCGGGCGATGCGCCCAGCACGGTCATGCCCACCGCCACGGCCAGCAGCAGCGGCCACGAGGCCAGCACCGTGAGCGCGGTGTAGTCCACCGTGTCCAGCGTCGGAAAGCGCGCCGCGCCGCGCGTGTAGACCACCCAGCCCAGGGTGCCGACGAAGGCGATGGCGTCGCCGAGCAGCGTGTCGTGCGACAGGCCTGCGCCACCGGGCGACAGCAGCCCGGCCACCGTCGCCACGCCGGCCAGCGCCAGCGCGGCGGTCAGCAAGGTGGTGCGCGTCTGGCGCACGCCGTCGAGCCACCAGCGCAGCAGCTGCGTGGTGATCGGCGTGGTGGCGATCAGCACCGCACCGTGCGAAGGCACCGAGTGCGAGAGCCCGACGAACAGCAGGATGCTGAACACGCCGAAGCCCGCAAAGCCGTGCAGCGCCAGCGGCACCGCGTGCTGCCGCAGCTTGTGCCAGCCGCCGCTGCCGCGCAGGCCCAGCAGCGCGGCGAACACCAGCGCCGACAGGGTGTAGCGGATGAGCGTGAGCCACACCGGCGCCACGTGCTGCAGCACGCCCTTGCCGACGAGGAACAGGCTGCCCCAGCTGGCGGTGGCGAAGAGCAGGGCCGCGATGCCCGGCAGGCGTGAGGAAGGGGAGGACACGGGAAGGCCTTTCAAGAAAAAAGAGGGAGCGCGTGGCCTGAAGGATGGGGACGGGCCGCCGCGAAGGCCATTCGTTTCTTTGGACAGGGGCTTCCGAAAAAGCGAACGGACGACCGCGTCGCACGCGCTCACAATCCGCGGTCATGGAGCTGTACCAACTGAAGACCTTCGTCGCCATCGCGAAGGAGGGCAACCTGACCCGCGCCGCCGAACGCGTGTTCACCAGCGCCCCGGCCGCCAGCGCGCAGCTCAAGGCGCTGGAAGACGAACTCGGCGTGCGCCTGTTCGAGCGCACGCCGCGCGGCATGTCGCCCACCGCGGCCGGCCGGCGCCTGCTCGAGGAGGCCGAACGCACCCTGGCCTCGGCCATGCGCATGCAGTCGGCCGCCGACCAGCTGCGCGGCGCGGCGCAGGGCGTGGTGCGCTTCGGCACGGTGGTCGATCCGGTGGCGCTGCGCCTGGGCAGCGTGCTGGTCACGCTGGCGCAGCAGCACCCGCAGGTCACGCTGCAGCTCAAGCAGGGGCTGTCGTACGAAACCCTGGCGGCCGTGCAGCGCGGCGAACTCGACTGCGCCTACGTGCTCAGCGATGCCGAGCGGCTCGAAGGCTTCGAGCTGCGGCGCCTGGGCGTGGTCGACCTGGCCGTGGGCCTGCCGCTGGCGGTGGCGCAGGCGCACCCCGAGCTCACGCTCGAGCAGCTCACCGACCTGACCTGGGTCGGCACGCCGCCCTCGTGCATCCTGCGCGCGCACCTCGAAAAGCTGTTCGCCTCGGCCGGGCGCGACTACCGCCAGGGCGTCACCGCCGACGGCGAGAGCGCCATCCGCAGCATGGTCGCCAGCGGCATGGGCGCGGGCCTGATGCGGCTGGACCAGGCCGAGCAGGGCGAGCGCCAGGGCGAGCTCGTGGTCTGGAACGGTTGGCGCTCACACACGTGGCTGTGCTGGGTCGCGCCGGCCGGCGGCCAGCGCTCGGCGGCGGTCGAGGCCGTGCGCGGCGCGGTGTTCGACGCCTGGGCCTGACCCGGGTCCGACGCCGCCCCGGATTTCCGCAGTGGCAGGCCGCGCCCTGGCCTGTCATCATTCGCGGCGCATGACTCACCAAGCTCCCGTCCCCCTCGCCGATCTGTTGAACCGCGCCAGGCAGGCCCTGTCCACCCCGGACGGGGCGCTGCCCCCGGCCCCGCCCGCCACCGACGAGGCCGGCTGCGTGGTGTTCCTCGCGATGGGCGAGGGCGAAAGCCGCGCCCGCGTCGTCATGGGCCGCGGCCCCGACACCGAGGCCGCCTGGCAGGCCGCCGCCGAGGCGCTGGCGGTGAAGGCCCAGCGCGCCGAGCGGCCCGCGCAGCGGCTGCGCGCGGAGATCGTCGAGCACGCCACGCCCATGACCTGGGGCGAACTGAAGGCGCGGCTGGCGCAGACCAAGCGCAACTATTTCAACGAAGGCATCGCGCTCGACGCGCGCTTCGAGACCGCGTTGCTCGCGCAGGAGATGCACGGCAGCGCCGTGCTCTACAACGGCACGGTCGACCACGCGGAGCCCAACAGCGGCAACCTGCGCACGCACACGAAACGCCGCTTCGGCGACGAGCGCGACTTCCCCACCGACGACGCCGCGCCCGTGTGGTGCTTCACCACGCGCGCCGTGTACGTCGACGCCGAGGGCGCCTGGCCGCTCACCGCGCAAGGGCAGGCCGCGGGCTTTCGCACGCTCACCGACTGGAACGCGGCGCAGGTGCGCGCGCTGGTCGATTCGGCGAGCGACTACCTGGCCGAGCAGGTCAAGCCCACGGGCGAGTTCCACTACGGCTGGTTCCCTTGCTTCGACCGCGCGATTCCCACCTACAACACGCTGCGCCACGCCAGCTCCACCTACGCCATGCTCGAAGGCTGGGAGCTCACGCGCAGCGACACGCAGAAAGCCGCCATCGACCGCGCGCTGGCCTTCCTGAGCCAGCGGCTGATCCGCCGCGCCACGCTGGCCGACGGCACGCAGGCCGCCTTCCTGGTCGACATCGGCAACGAGATCAAGCTCGGCGGCAACGCCGTGTGCCTGCTGGCGCTGGTGAAGTACACCGAGCTCACCGGCGATGCGCAGTACCAGCCGCTGATGGAGCAGCTGGCGCTGGGCATCCGCTCCATGCAGGACCCCGAGACCGGGCGCTTCGTGCACGTGCTCAACCACCCGGGGCTCGACGTGAAGGAGCCCTACCGCATCATCTATTACGACGGCGAGGCGGCCTTCGGGCTGATGCGGCTGTACGGCCTCACGCGCGACGCGCGCTGGCTCGCGGTGGTCGAGAAGGCCTTCGAGCATTTCATCGCCGCGGGCCACTGGCGCGCGCACGACCACTGGCTGAGCTACTGCGTCAACGAACTCACGCGCTTCAAGCCCGAGACGCGCTACTACCAGTTCGGCCTGCAGAACATGGCGGGCCACCTGGACTTCGTGCTGGAGCGCATCACCACCTTCCCCACGCTGCTCGAGCTGATGATGGCCGCGCGCGAGATGGTGCTGCGGCTGGAAGCCGACCCTGCCCTGCGCTCGCTGCTCGCGGGCCTCGATCGCCACAAGTTCGACCGCGCGCTGGAGCACCGCGCGCGCTACCTCGCCAACGGCCACTTCTGGCCCGAGCTGGCGATGTTCTTCCGCCATCCCGACCGCATCGCGGGCTCGTTCTTCATCAAGCACCACAGCTTCCGCGTGCGCATCGACGACGTGGAGCACTACCTGTCGGGCTACGTGGCCTACCACCGGCTGCTCGAAGCGCGCGAGGCGCAGCAGCTGAGCGCGCAGCTCACGCTGGTCACGGCCGAGCCCACTGCGCCGCGCGGCGCCGAGGGCATCGTGCTGTGGGGCGGCGACGTCAACCTGGGCCGGCGCCAGCACTACCGCATGCACGACCTCGGCGGCCCGGCCCGCATGCTGGGCGACATCGCCGCGCTGCGCGAGGTCGACCTGCGCATCGTGAACCTCGAGTGCGTGGTCGCCACCACGGGCGAGCAGGGCGTCGAGAAGGACGAGGGCGGCCCTTATTACTACCGCGCGCGCCCCGAGATGCTGTCGGTGCTGACCGAGGCCGGCATCGACATGGTCGCCACGGCCAACAACCACAGCGGCGATTACGGCCCCGAGGCGCTGCTGGAGCAGCACGGGTTGCTCAACGCCGCCGCCATCGCGTTCGCTGGTACGGGGACCGACCTCGATTCGGCGCTGAGCCCCGCTTTCCGCCAGGCCGGCGGGCTGCGCGTGGCGCTGTTCTCGCTCGACGCCACGCAGCCGCGCTTTGCGGCCACCGCGAAGCTGCCTGGCGCCGCCTGGCTGTCGCTCGACGACCCCGCGGCCTGGCGCGCCACGCTCGCGCCGCGCATCGCCGCCGCGCGCCATGAAGCCGACGTGGTGCTGGTGGCCGTGCACTGGGGCGAGAACCTGGAGACCGCGCCCTCGCGCGCCGAGATCGCTGTCGGCCATGCCATCGTCGAAGCCGGCGCCGACGCGGTGCTGGGCACCTCGGCGCACGTGCTGCAGGGCATCGAGGTCCATCAGGGCCGGCCGATCCTGCACGACGCGGGCGACCTGCTGTTCGACGCCATCCGCAACGACCTCGCGGACTCCGGCGTGTTCTCGCTGCGCCTGGGGCCGCACGGCGTCGAAGAGGTGGTGTTCACGCCGGTGGGCGTGGGCTTCGGCTTCTCGCAGCAGCTCGCGGGTGAGGCGGCCGAAGCCGCCAGCGCGCGCTTCGCTGAACTGTGCCGCGCGCTCGGCACCGAGATGACGGCGCGGCCCGACGGGCGCTGCGCGCTGCAGCTGTCGCCGCCCGAACGCACCGCGCCGGCCGGCCGTCCACCGCTGGCGCCGCTGTCGGCCTCGCGCCCGCCCGCGCTGGTCGGCCCCGTGCTCGCGCCCCGGCCCGAGTGGTCGGTCGATGCCGTGCCCGAGGACGCCAGGATTCGCCCGCTGCAGTTCGGCCCGCTGCGCCTCGTGGGCATCCGCCTCGCGCCGACGCAGATCATCGGGCGGCGCCTGCTGTGGGTCGAGTCGTTCTGGACTGCCGATGCGCCCGTGAGCGCCGACCTGCGCGTGCAGTTCCGCGCGCTGCCGATGCGCAGCACCACCATGCCGGCCTGGGGCGAGGCCATGGACCACGACCCCTGCGACTGGATGTGGCCCACCAGCCGCTGGACGCCGGGACGCATCTACCGCGACCGCTACGGCCTGCGCGCGCCGCGCCTGGGCCTGCTCGAGAACGACGTGCTGCAGATCGAGGTGCGCGTGCGCGGCAGCATGCCCGACCTGCCGGGCGCGCGCCGGCTGCCCGTGTGGTGCGGCCTGCGCGTGCCGAAGTTTCCGACGCCGCTGCCCGAGCGCCCCGCGCCCGTGCTCGCGGCGCTGCGCCCCGGTGCCCCGCCGCAGCCGTCGCCCGTGTGGACCGCCGACGAGCTGCAGCGCGTCACCGGCGGGCAGTGGCTGGTGCCGCCGCCTTCGGGCTGGTTCGTGAACGCGGTGGTGCGCGGACCGACGCACATGGCGCGGCTGCCGAAGCCGGCGCTGTTCATCGCGTCCGACTACCGCACGCTCGCCAAGCACGAGAACTACAGCAAGCCGCGCGCCGACAACCCCGACCGCCACGAAGACGTGCCCGTGCTGCAGCACGCGCTCGCGGGCGCCGTGGTCGCGCACCCGGTGGACGGTCTCGACCCGTCGTTCCCGCTGCTGCAGGTGGACGACCCGATCCGCGCCATGATCGACCTGGGCGTGGCCGCGCGTGCGCGCTTCCAGGGCCGCGTGGTGGGCGTGACCGGCACGGTCGGCAAGTCCTCCACCATCGCCATGCTGCGCGACCTGCTGCCCGAGGCGGCGCGCGTGCACACCACCATCGACAACTACAACTCGCGCGTCGGCGTGCCGGCGATGCTGGCCAACCTCGCGGCCGACGCCGACGTGTGCGTGCTCGAGATGGCGCAGAGCGCGCTGTGGATGGACCGCGGCCCGATCTCGCTCCTGGCGCGCCCGCACGTGGCCATCCTCACCGAGATCGGCCTGTCGCAGACCCGCCAGACCGCCACGCTCGAACAGACGGCCGAGTTCAAGTCGCGCATCTTCCTCGGGCTGGAGCCCGGCGGCGTGGCCATCGTGCCCGACCACATCCCCTGCCTGATGCAGGTGGTGCGGGCGGCCGCGCGCACGGCGGGCGCCATCTGGGTGGTGGGCAGCAGCCCCGACGCCAACATCCGCATCGTCGACACGCGGCCCGAGCCCGACGGCGGCTGCCGCGTGCGCATCGCGCTGCCGGGGCGCACGGTCGAATACCTGTTTCCGATCGCGAGCGCGGGGCTGGTGCGCAATTCGGCGCTGGCCTTTGCGGCGCTGCTGGCGCTGGGCTTCGATGCCGAGGCCGCGTGCGCGCGCATGCCTTTCGTGCGCCTGCCGGCCTCGGTGATGCAGCTGCGCCCGCTGCGCACGCAGGGCGGCGTGCAGGCCACGCTCATCGACGACAGCTGGAACGCCGAGGTCATGTCGATGCGCAACGCGATGGAGTTCGTGCGCACCTGCCAGCATGCGGCGCACGGGCCGGTGACGCGCAAGATCGGCGTGCTCGGGCGCATCATCAACCTCGACAAGGAAGCCGAGGCGATGCACCGCAGCCTGGCCGCGCCGCTGCTGGCCTCGGGCATCCAGCACTTGGTGACGCACGGCGCCGAGATGCGCTGGCTGCGCGAGGAGGTGCCGGCCGAGCTGCTCGGCCCGCACTTCGAAGACGCCGCGCAGCTCACCGGCTACCTCGGCGAGTTCCTGCGCGATGGCGACCTGGTGCTGGTGAAGGGCGACCGCCAGCAGTCGGACTTCGGCCTCATCTCCGAACTGCTGCAGAAGCTATGAGCCCGCGCGCGCGCCTGGCCTGTGTGCTCCTTGCCCTCGTGCAGACGGCCTGCGCGCAGCGTGCCGATGCGCCGAAGGCCGCAGCGCCGCGCGAGCCCGCAGCCTCCGCGTCGGCCGAGGGCGCACTGCTGCACTGGAACCAGCCCGCCGTGCGCGCCAACTGCCCCGACCGCCCGGGCTTTCTCTGGGTGCAGGCGGTCGAGGGGCCGTCGTGCATCCGCTACTTCGCGAGCCGCGACATCGACGACGCGCGCATCGCCATCGTGCAGTTCTCGGGCGACCGCGACAGCGTGATGAACCTGTCGCCCACGCGCATCCCCGGCAACACCGAACCGCTGCGCACGCTTGACGCGCAGGCCGCGAGCGACCGCGCGGGCATGCCGTGGATCTTCATGGCGCGCCCCGGCACCTACGGCTCGTCGGGCGACCACCGCCAGCGGCGCGAGGCGGTGGAGTTCCATGCGCTCGATGCGGCGCTCGAAGCGCTGATGCAGCGCCACCGGCTGCAGCGCGTGGTGCTCTTCGGCCACAGCGGCGGCGCCACGGCCGGCGCCGCGCTGCTCACGCTCGGGCGCACGCGCGTGGCCTGCGCGGTGCTCACCTCGGGCGCCTTCGACCTGCTGGAGCGCGCGCGGCTGCTCGGCCGATCGAAGAACGGACGCACCGACACCACGGGCAGCGCGCAGGTCTACGACCCGCTGGACCATGTGGCCGGCATCCCGCGCGACCCGCAGCGGCGCATCGTGCTCATCGGCAACCCCGGCGACCGCAACACGCCGTTCGCGCTGCAGCAGCGCTTTGCCGACGCGGTGGGCAAGGCGGGCCACCGCGTCGAGGTGATGACGCACGACGCCGAGCCGCCGACCTTCCACGACCTGAAAGACCGCATCGGCCTGCGCACCGCATCGCAGTGCGCGCGCGAGGCGCTGCAGTCGCAAGCCCGATGATCGAACCCCTCACTTCGCGCCCCTTCGGCGCCATGCCCGACGGCCGGCCCGTCACCGAATACACGCTCGACAACGGCCACGGCCTGCGCCTGAGCGCCATCAACCTCGGCGGCATCGTCACCGCGCTGCACGTGCCTGATCGGCAAGGGCGCAGCGCCAACGTGGTGCTTGGGTTGCCCTCGCTCGATGACTACCTGAAGCCGCACCCGCACTTCGGCACCATCGTCGGCCGCTACGCGAACCGCATCGCGGCGGGCCGCTTCACGCTCGATGGCACCGCTCACCAGCTGGGCCTGAACGACGGCGTGAACACGCTGCATGGCGGCGCCACCGGCTTCGGCAAGCGCTACTGGGAGATCGTGCCGGTGCCTCACGAACTCGCCCTCGAGCTGCGCTACACCAGCGCCGACGGCGAAGAGGGCTACCCCGGCGAGGTGCAGCTGACGGTGCGCTACACCTTGAGTGCCACCGCCAACACCTGGCGCATCGACTACCGCGCCACCACCGACCGGCCCACGGTGCTCAACCTGAGCCACCACGACTACTTCAACCTCGCCGGCAGCGGTTCGGTGATGGACCATGTGCTGACGTTGCCCGCGAGCCGCTACTGCCCGGTCGATGCCACGCTCATTCCGCTCGGGCTGGGCGAGGTGGCCGGCACGCCTTTCGATTTCCGCACGCCGACGCGCATCGGCGCGCGCATCCGCGAAGGGCACGAACAGCTGCTGCGCGCGCATGGCTACGACCACAACTGGGTTCTCGACGGCGATCGCAGCGGTACCGGCGTGGCCCTGGCCGCGCGCCTCGCCCACGAGGCCTCGGGCCGCGTGATGGACGTGCACACCACCGAGCCCGGCGTGCAGTTCTATTCGGGCAACTTCCTCGACGGCAGCCTGCTCGGCAGCGCGGGCGCGAGCCTGCGCCAGGGCGACGGCCTGTGCCTGGAGACGCAGCACTTTCCCGATGCGCCGAACCAGCCGGCGTTTGCGTCGACCGTGCTGCGCCCCGGCGAGGTGTTCACCAGCACGACCGAGCACCGCTTCGGCATCGGCTGACCGCGGATCAGCGCTGCGGGCTCTGCACCGTCGCCGCGACGATCCGGCGCACCACCGGCAGCACCACGAGCAGCGAGGGAAACGCGGCCAGCCACGACACGCCCCATGCGGCCATCCACATCTGGAACAGGCCCGAGGCCAGCCCCACGCTCTTGAGCGTGGAGATGCCCGCCACGATGCACGACATGAAGATCGACAGCAGGAAGGGCATGGCGATGCCCGCATAACGGGCCGGCAGTTTTCGGGTGGTCATGATTGGGCAAGCTCCTGGATGTGGTTGTTGTTTAAGGTGCGCGGACGAGGTGGCAGCCCATCTGCGCCGTCGGCACCGTCGGCGCCGACCACCCGCACGGTGGGTCTGTGTCGTTGTTTCATGGAATGATTCCTTCGCTTTTTGGCAATGCGGCCTGCGACCGCGAGGCCTCGAAGATACGAACGGCAGGCGCCATCGGGAATCCACGCGCGCCGCCATAGACCTTCATCCAGACCGAGAGAATCCATGGACCAGATTCAGGACATCCGGGCCTTCGTGGCCATCGTCGACCACGGCAGCCAGAGCGCGGCGGCCCGGCAACTGGGGCGCTCGGTGCAGTCCATCAGCCGCTCGCTGAGCGTGCTGGAGCGCAGCCTGGGCGTGCAGCTCCTTCGCCGCACGACGCGGCAGTCGTCGGTCACCGAAGTGGGGTTGGCCTACCACCGGCGCGTGCGGGCCGCGCTGGCGGAGTTCGATGCGGCGGCCGTCGAGGCCAGCAGCCAGCTCGCGTCGCCGCGGGGCCTGCTGCGCGTGGCCGCGCCGGTGCAGTTCGCGCCGGCCTTCGTGGTGCCGCTGATCGGCGCGTTCATGCAGCGCTACCCGGACATGGAGGTCGAGCTCACGGCCTCCGACCGTTTCGTGGACCTGATCGAAGGCGAGCTGGACCTGGCCATCCGCATCGGCGAGCTGCCCGATTCCGAACTGGCGGCCAAGCCGCTCGGCGAGCTGCGGCTGGTGGTGTTCGGCTCGCCGGCGTACTTCGCGCGGCACGGGCGGCCGCAGCGGCCCGAAGACCTGGCTGACCACCAGTGCGTGGTGCGCACCACGCACGGCAGCGACGCGCACTGGCCCTTCACGGTCGACGGCACGCTGCAGCGCGTCAAGGTGACGGGGCGCTTCCGGGCCGACAACACCGCCGCGATCTATGCGGCCGTGCTGAGCGGGCTGGGCTTGTTCTTCACGCCGCTGTGGCAGATCCGCGACCTGCTCGACAGCGGGCAGGCCGAACTGGTGCTGACCGAGTTCGAGTCGCCGAGGATTCCGGTCCACGCGGTGTGGCCTTCATCCCGTGGCAGCTTCGCGCGGGCCCGGCTGTTCGCCGATTTCGCGGCGGCGCACCTGCCGTCGCTGCAGCCGCGCGAGGGCGCCTAGCCGGCGAACAGCGCCGCCGGCACGCCCGGGCTGTCGATGCGCACCGAGAAGAGCCCACCGGCCAGCGGCTCGCCCTGCAGCTGCTCTTCGGTGCGGCCGTTGCGCGCGGTCGTGATGTAGAGCGTCTGCATGTCGGCACCGCCGAAGGCGCAGTCGGTCACGTTGCTCGCGGGCAGCGCGATGCGGCACAGCTCGGCGGCGCTCACCGGGTCGTGGCAGGTGACGCAGGCGCCGTCCCAGTGCGCGATCCACAGGCGGCCGGCCGCGTCGGTGGTCATGCCGTCGGGCAGGCCGTCGCCCTTCGGGAAGCGGTGCCACAGGCGCTTGTTCGACACCGCGCCGGCGTCCATGTCGAAGTCGTAGGCGTACATCGTGTTGATCGCCGTGTTGTTGAAGTACATGGTGCGGCCGTCGCCCGACCATGTCGGCCCGTTGGTCACCTCGAAGCCGTCGTCGTGCCGGGTGCATTGGCCGTCGGCGTCGAAGCGGTAGAGCGCGCCGGTGGGCGCCTTGCAGTCGAAGTCCATGCTGCCGGCCCAGAAGCGGCCGCGGCTGTCGCACTTGCCGTCGTTGAAGCGGTTGTTGATGCGCTCGGGTTCGGGCTGGTGCAGGTAGCGCGGCTGCGTGGTGTCGCCGGGCGCGGTGGTGTCGAACAGCGCGAAGCCGCGGCGCAGCGTGAGGAACAGGCCCGGCGCCGACGCACGCTCGGAAATCGCGGTGATCTCTTCGTCGAAGTGCCAGGTGCGCTGCGCGCCCGTGGCCGGGTCGTAGCGGAACAGGCGCGGCTGCAGGATGTCGATCCAGTACAGCGCCTGCTCGCGCACCGACCACAGCGTGCCTTCGCCGAGGTCGGCGGCGGCGGGCCAGAGGCATTCGGGGGTGCCGAGCACGCGGGGCGCTGCGAGCGGCGAAGAAGGGGCGCTTGTCTCTTGCATGGTCATTTGTTCTTTCTGTAGGTCATGTCGCCTTGACGCGGCGGATCGTATCAAGGCATATTGATAATAGAAATTGAAAATAACTGAATCGATTGATATGTATTTTGCAATGTCACGAGATGCCCCCTGGAGACCTTTTCCTTGAATTCCCCCCAGCTTTCCATCCATCCCAGCCTGAAGGGCCGCACCGTGTTCGTCACCGGCGGCGGCAGCGGCAGCGGCGCGGCCATCGTCGCTGCTTTTGCGGCGCAGGGCGCGCGCGTGGCCTTTGTCGATATTGCAGAAGCTGCCAGCGCGGCGCTCGCCGCGCAGATCGCCGGGGCCGGCCACGCCGCGCCGTGGTGGCGCGCCTGCGACGTGCGCGACATCGGCGCGCTGCAGCAGGCCATGGCCGACGCGGCCGCCGAGCTCGGCGACTTCGCGGTGCTGGTCAACAACGTGGCCAGCGACGACCGCCACACGCTCGCATCGGTCACGCCCGACTACTACGACAACCGCATGGCCATCAACGAACGGCCCGCGCTGTTCGCGATCCAGTCGGTGGTGCCGGGCATGAAGCGCCTGGGCTTCGGCTCGGTGATCAACCTCGGCTCCACGGGCTGGCAGACCAAGGGCTCGGGCTACCCCTGCTACGCGATCGCCAAATCGTCGGTGAACGGTCTCACGCGCGGGCTCGCGGTGGAGCTGGGCCGCGATCGCATCCGCATCAACACCGTGTCGCCCGGCTGGGTGATGACCGAGCGGCAGGTGGCGCTGTGGCTCGACGAGGAGGGCGAGAAGGCGCTGCACCGCAACCAGTGCCTGCCCGACAAGCTGATGCCGGAAGACATCGCGCGCATGGTGCTGTTCCTCGCGTCGGACGACGCGAAGATGTGCACCGCGCAAGAGTTCACCGTGGACGCGGGTTGGACCTGATCAGTCCATCTCGAGCTTGCGTCCGTAGACGCTCATGCTCGCGGTCTTCAGCGCCTTCATCATCACCTTCGCGGCCGGCGACAGCAGCCGGTCGGTGCGCGTGATGATGCCGAAGGCGTCCATGTGGCAGGGCATGTCCAGCGGCAGCAGCGACACGATGCCGTGCGCCGCGTAGTAGCGCGCCACGTCGGTCGCCAGCACCGCGACCATGTCGCTTTGCTGCAGCATGCGCGTGATGAACAGCAGCGCCGGGCTCTCGATGATGTTGCCCGGCGGCGCCAGGCCTTCCTCCTGGAACATCAGCTCGAAGCGGTGGCGCAGCACGCTGCCCGCGGGCGGCACGATCCAGCCGGCGCCCACCACGTCGCGCAGCGTGAGCCCGCTCACGCCCAGCAGCGGATGGCCGGGGCGCACCAGCGCGCACACGGGCTCCTCGGTGAGTGCCTCGTAGCGCAGCTGCGACTTGTCGTGCTCGGCGAACAGCCGCGCCACGAGGATGTCGAGCTTGCCCTGCTCGAGCCGCTCGAGCAGCACCGGGCTGGTCTCGATCTCCAGTGACACGCGCAGGTCGGGCTGCTCGCGCTTGACCATCGCCACGGCCGGCGGCATCAGCGTGAGGCCCGGCGCGGTGATGGCGCCCACGTTCACCTGGCCGAGGCGCCCGGCCTTCAACGCGGTGAGCTCGTCGTGCGCCTGGTTCAGGCTGGCCAGTGCCACGCGGGCGTGGCGGATCATGGTCTCGCCGTACCAGGTCGGGCGCATGCCGCGCGGCAGGCGCTCGAACAGCGGCACCTCGAGCACGTCTTCCAGGTCCTTCAGCAATTTCGACGCGGCGGGCTGCGTCATGTTGAGCACCTGCGCCGCGCGGTGGATGTTGCCTTCCTCGGCCAGCGCCACCAGCAACAGCAGCTGGCGGGTCTTGAGGCGGGCGCGGATGAACCAGTGGTTGTAGGTGTTCATGAAGAGGCTGCGAACGAAGGTCTGACGGGGTTTTCCAGAATCCACCGATTGATATGAATTTTGTCTAAAAAACGATTGGATCGATATCGAAATCGTTTCTAGACTTCCGCCCCAGTCCCATAACAACAGAGACAAGGCAACGCCACGGTGATCCACGGCGAGCTTCGGCAGAGCGTGCGCCAGTACATCAACGGCCGCTGGGAAACCAGCGCGACCACCGGTGTCAGCGTCAATCCATCGGACACCAGCGAAGTGGTGGCCGAGTACGCACGTGCCGACCGGCGCCAGGTCGAGCTGGCGATCCGCGCGGCCAGCGAAGCCTTCGCGCACTGGAGCCACAGCACGCCGCAGCGGCGTGCCGACGTGCTCGACCGCATCGGCGCCGAACTGCTCGCACGCAAGGACGAGCTGGGCCTGCTGCTGGCGCGCGAGGTCGGCAAGACGCTGCCCGAGGCCGTGGCCGAGGTGGCGCGCGCGGGCCAGATCTTCAAGTTCTTCGCGGGCGAGGCCCTGCGCGGCGGCGGTGGCGAGAACGTGGCCTCGGTGCGCGCCGGCGTGCAGGTCGACGTGACGCGCGAGCCGGTCGGCGTGGTGGGCCTCATCACGCCGTGGAACACGCCCTTCGCGGTGCCGGCCTCCAAGATCGCCGCGGCGCTGGCGCACGGCAACAGCGTGGTCTTCAAGCCGGCCGAACTGGTGCCGGCCTGCGGCTGGGCGCTCGCCGACATCATCGGCCGCGCCACGCTGCCGGCCGGCGTGTTCAACCTCGTGATGGGCAGCGGGCGCGAAGCGGGCCAGGCGCTGGTCGACAGCCCGCTGGTCGATGCGCTGAGCTTCACCGGCTCGGCCGCCAACGGCGAACGCGTGCTGCAGGCCGCGGCCGCACGGCGCGCCAAGGTGCAGCTGGAGATGGGCGGCAAGAACGCGCTGGTGGTGCTGGCCGATGCCGACCTGGACCGCGCCGTCGACTGCGCGGTGCAGGGCGCCTACTTTTCCAACGGTCAGCGCTGCACCGCATCGAGCCGCCTCATCGTCGAGGCCGCCGTGCACGACGCCTTCGTGGCGCAGCTGCGCCAGCGCCTGAAGACACTGAAGATCGGCCACGCGCTGGAGCGCGGCATCGACATCGGCCCGGTGGCCGATGAAGAGCGGCTGGCGCAGAACCTCGCGTGGATCGACATCGCGCGCGAAGAGGGCGCGGAGCACGTGTGGGGCGGCGAAGCACTGCAGCGCGCCACCGCCGGCCACTACATGAGCCCCGCGCTCTTCCTGGCCCAACCCGAACACCGCATTGCGCGCGAAGAGATCTTCGGGCCGCTGGCCTGCGTGCTGCGCGCCGGCGATTACGACGAGGCGCTGGCGCTGTGCAACGACACGCCCTTTGGCCTGTGCGCGGGCATCTGCACCAATTCGCTGAAGCACGCGATGCACTTCAGGCGCCATGCCGTGGTCGGCATGACGATGGTCAATCTGCCGACCGCGGGGGTGGACTTTCATGTGCCCTTCGGCGGCCGCAAGGGGTCGGGCTACGGGCCGCGCGAACAAGGGCGCCACGCCGCGGAGTTCTACACGACGGTGAAGACCGGCTACATGCTGGCCTGACCGAACACATCACAGACTCATCAAGAAGGAGACAACCATGACCATGAATCGCCGCACCCTCAACACCGCGCTCGCCGCCGCAGCCCTGGGCAGCATGCTGCCCGTGTCCGCCCTCGCGCAGAAGAAACTCGTGCTCGGCTTCGCGCAGGTGGGCGCCGAGAGCGAATGGCGCACAGCCAACACCGAGTCGATCAAGTCCTCGGCCAAGGAGGCGGGCATCGAGCTCAAGTTCTCCGACGCGCAGCAGAAGCAGGAGAACCAGATCAAGGCCATCCGCTCGTACATCGCGCAGAAGGTGGACGTGATCGCGTTCTCGCCCGTGGTCGAGTCGGGCTGGGAGACCGTGCTGCGCGAAGCCAAGGCCGCGAAGATCCCGGTGGTGCTGACCGACCGCTCCGTGAACACCAAGGACGACTCGCTCTACGTGACCTTCATGGGCTCCGACTTCACCGAGGAAGGCCGCAAGGCCGGCCGCTGGCTGGTCGAGAAGATGAAGGACCAGAAGGGCGAGGTGAACATCGTCGAGCTGCAGGGCACCGTGGGCTCGGCGCCGGCCATCGACCGCAAGAAGGGCTTCGAGGAAATCATCAAGGCCGACCCGAAGTTCAAGATCACCCGCTCGCAGACCGGCGACTTCACGCGCGCCAAGGGCAAGGAGGTGATGGAAGCCTTCCTCAAGGCCGAGGGCAAGAAGATCAACGTGCTCTACGCGCACAACGACGACATGGCCATCGGCGCCATCCAGGCGATCGAAGAGGCCGGCATGAAGCCCGCGAAGGACATCACCATCATCTCGATCGACGGGGTGAAGGGCGCCTTCGAAGCCATGATCGCCGGCAAGCTCAACGTGTCGGTGGAATGCAGCCCGCTGCTCGGGCCGCAGCTCATGAGCGCGGTGAAGGACATCAAGGCCGGCAAGACGCTGCCCAAGCGCATCGTGACCGAAGAAGGCATCTTCCCGATGGAAGTGGCTGCCAAAGAGTTTCCCAATCGCAAGTACTGAGGACCGACCGACATGAAACGCAACTTCCTCAAGGCCTCGCTCGCGGGCCTGGCCCTCGCCGTCGTCGGCTTCACGCCGCTGGCCCACGCGCAGGACAAGGGCCTCATCGCCATCTCGATGCCCACCAAGTCGTCGGCCCGCTGGATCGCCGACGGCGCGAACATGGTCAAGTATTTCAAGGACAAGGGCTACAAGACCGACCTGCAGTACGCGGACGACGACATTCCGAACCAGCTCGCGCAGATCGAGAACATGGTGACGAAGGGCTCGAAGGTGCTGGTCATCGCGGCCATCGACGGCACCACGCTGTCCGACGTGCTGCAAAAGGCGGCTGACAAGGGCGTGAAGGTCATCGCGTACGACCGGCTCATCAAGGGCTCGAAGAATGTCGACTACTACGCCACCTTCGACAACTTCCAGGTCGGCGTGCTGCAGGCGCAATCCATCGAGGCGGCGCTGGGCCTGAAGAGCGGCAAGGGCCCGTTCAACATCGAGCTGTTCGGCGGCTCGCCCGACGACAACAACGCCTTCTTCTTCTACAACGGCGCGATGTCGGTGCTCGATCCGTACATCAAGAGCGGCAAGCTCGTGGTGCGCAGCAAGCAGATGGGCATGGACAAGGTCGGCACGCTGCGCTGGGACGGCGCGGTGGCGCAGGCCCGCATGGACAACCTGCTGTCGGCCTACTACACGAAGGAACGCGTCGATGCGGTGCTGTCGCCGTACGACGGCCTGTCGATCGGCATCCTGTCGTCGCTCAAGGGCGTGGGCTACGGCTCGGGCTCGCAGCCGATGCCGGTGGTGTCGGGGCAGGACGCGGAGATTCCCTCGGTCAAGTCGATCCTGCGCAAGGAGCAAAGCTCCACCGTGTTCAAGGACACGCGTGAGCTGGCCAAGGTGACGGTGGCCATGGTCGACGCCATGCTCTCGGGCAAGGCGCCCGAGGTGAACGACACCAAGACCTACAACAACGGCATCAAGGTCGTGCCCTCGTACCTGCTCAAGCCGGTGAGCGTGGACGGCTCCAACTGGAAGCAGGTGCTGGTGGACAGCGGCTACTACAAGGAAAGCCAGGTCAAGTGAGCCAGGCCGGCGAAGCGCGCACGATCCTCGCGATGCGCGGGATCACCAAGACGTTCCCGGGCGTGAAGGCCCTGAGCAACGTCAACCTCGCCGTGCGCGCGGGGGAGATCCACGCGGTGGTCGGCGAGAACGGCGCGGGCAAGTCGACGCTCATGAAGGTGCTGAGCGGCGTCTACCCGTGCGACTCGTACACCGGCGAGATCCATTTCGAGGGTGAGCTGCGCCGCTTCAAGACGATTGCCGACAGCGAAAAGCTGGGCATCATCATCATCCACCAGGAGCTCGCGCTGGTGCCGCTGCTGTCGATTGCCGAGAACATCTTCCTCGGCAACGAGATCGCCAGCGGCGGCGTCATCGACTGGTTCGCCGCGTATGCGAAGACGCGCGAGCTGCTCGCCAAGGTGGGCCTGAAGGAGCCGCCCACCACGCTAGTGACCGACCTGGGCGTGGGCAAGCAGCAGCTGGTGGAAATCGCCAAGGCGCTGGCGAAAGAGGTGAAGCTGCTGATCCTCGACGAGCCCACCGCGAGCCTGAACGAGAACGACAGCGATGCGCTGCTCGCGCTGCTGCTCGAACTGAAGCGCCAGGGCATCGCGTCGATCCTCATCTCGCACAAGCTCAACGAGATCGCCAAGGTGGCCGATTCGATCACCGTGCTGCGCGACGGCGCGACGGTGGAGACGATGGACTGCCGCGGTGCGCCGATCAGCGAAGACCGCATCATCCGCGGCATGGTGGGCCGCGACATGGAACACCGCTATCCGCAGCGCTCGCCGAAGATCGGCGAGACGGTGCTGGAGGTGCGCGACTGGCGCGTGCACCACGCGCTGCATGCCGACCGCGAACAGATCAAGGGCGTGAACCTGCAGGTGCGACAGGGCGAGATCGTCGGCATCGCAGGCCTCATGGGTGCGGGGCGCACCGAGCTCGCGATGAGCGTGTTCGGCAAGTCGTACGGCCAGCGCATCAGCGGCTCGGTGCTGATGCACGGCCAGCCCGTGGACGTGAGCACGGTGCGCAAGGCCATCGACCACGGCATCGCCTACGTCACCGAAGACCGCAAGGGCCTGGGGCTGGTGCTGGAGGAAGGCATCCGCAAGAACATCAGCCTCGCGAACCTCGATGCGATTGCCGAGCGCGCGGTGATCGACGACGGCCGCGAGTTCAAGGTGGCCAACGACTACAAGAAGGCGCTGAACATCCGCTGCTCGGGCGTCGAGCAGCTGGTGGTCAACCTGTCGGGCGGCAACCAGCAGAAGGTGGTGCTGAGCAAGTGGCTCTTCACGAAGCCCGAACTGCTGATATTGGACGAACCCACGCGCGGCATCGACGTGGGCGCCAAGTACGAGATCTACACCATCATCGACCAGCTCGCGAGCGAGGGCAAAGGCATTCTCATGATTTCTTCCGAACTGCCCGAGTTGCTCGGCATGTGCGACCGCATCTACGTGATGAACGAGGGCCGCTTCGTGGCCGAGTTCACGGCGGCCGAGGCGTCGCAGGAGCGCATCATGCATGCGATCGTGAGCGCAGGGAGTTCCGTTCATGTCCCTGCCTGAAGCCAACGCGGTGCAGGGCGCCGCACCTGCCGTCACGCCGAAGCTCCACGTGGGCTTCCTGAAGAACAACCTGCGCGAATACGGCATGCTGATCTCGCTGGTCGCGATCATGGTGCTGTTCCAGGTGCTGACCGACGGCACGCTGCTGCGCCCGCTCAACCTCACCAACCTGCTGCTGCAGAACAGCTACGTCGTCATCATGGCGCTGGGCATGCTGCTGGTGATCGTGGCGGGGCACATCGACCTGTCGGTGGGTTCGGTCTGCGGCTTCATCGGTGCGCTCGCGGCGGTGCTGATGGTGGAGTACGAATGGCACTTCGTGCCGACGGCGCTCATCAGCATCGCGGCGGGCGCCGTCATCGGCGCCGCGCAGGGCTGGTTCGTGGCGTTCCGCAAGATCCCTTCGTTCATCGTCACGCTCGCGGGCATGCTGGTGTTCAAGGGGCTCACGCTGGCGCTGCTGGCGGGGCAGTCGGTGGGGCCGTTTCCGGTCGAGTTCCAGCGCCTGAGTTCGGGCTTCATTCCCGATCCGCTCGGCGGCGACACCTTGCGCACCACCTCGCTGATCGTGGGCGTGCTGGCGGCCGCGGCGCTGGTGTTCTTCAAGCTGCGCGGGCGCGCCAAGCTCAAGGCGCATGGCATGGAGCAGGAGCCGTACGCTTTCTTCCTCGTGAAGAACCTGTTCTTCGCGGCGATCATTCTTTTCTTCAGCTACCTGCTCTCCACCTACAAGGGCCTGCCCAACGTGCTGGTGGTGATGGCGGTGCTGATCGTGGTGTACGACTTCGTCACCAACCGCACGACCATCGGCCGGCGCATCTATGCGCTGGGCGGCAACGAGAAGGCGGCGCGCCTGTCGGGCGTGAAGACGCAGCGGCTCGCTTTCCTCACCTTCGTGAACATGGGGGCGCTGGCGGCGCTCGCGGGACTCGTGTTCGCGGCGCGCCTGAACACGGCCACGCCCAAGGCGGGCCTGGGTTTCGAGCTCGACGTGATCGCGGCCTGCTTCATCGGCGGCGCCTCGGCCTCGGGCGGCGTGGGCCGCGTGATGGGCGCGGTGATCGGCGCCTTCATCATGGGCGTGATGAACAACGGCATGTCGATCCTGGGCATCGGCATCGACTACCAGCAGGTCATCAAGGGGCTGGTGCTGCTGGCGGCGGTGTTCATCGACGTCTACAACAAGAACAAGTGAAGGCATGACCGACAGCGGCATCACCCCCGTGCTGGAGTTGCGGGGCATCCACAAGCAGTTCGCCGGCATCCCGGTGCTCAACGGCGTGCAGCTCAAGCTCTACCCGGGCGAGATCCATGCGCTCATGGGGCAGAACGGGGCGGGCAAGTCCACGCTCATCAAGGTGCTCACGGGCGTGCTGCCTTCGAGCGGCGGCGAGATGTTCCTGGGTGGCGAGGCCATCCGGCCCGCCTCGCCGCTGGAAGCGCAGAAGCTGGGCATCAGCACGGTCTACCAGGAGGTGAACCTGTGCCCGAACCTCTCGGTGGCGGAGAACGTGTTCGCGGGGCGCTATCCGCGCTGTGGTGCGCTGCAGGCCTTTCGCATCGACTGGGCGGCGGTGAACCGCCGGGCCGTGGAGTTGCTGGCGCGCATCGGGCTCGACATCGACGTGACGCGGCTCCTGTCGAGCTATTCGGTCGCGGTGCAGCAGATGGTGGCGATCGCACGGGCGCTCGGTGTGTCGTCGAAGGTGCTGATCCTCGACGAGCCGACGTCGAGCCTCGATGACGACGAAGTGGAAAAGCTGTTCGAGGTGCTTCGGCGTTTGCGCGGCGAGGGACTTGCCATCGTCTTCGTGACGCACTTCCTGAACCAGATGTACGCGGTGTCCGACCGCATCACCGTGCTGCGCAACGGCAACTGGGTGGGCGAGTGGAAGGCGGCGGACCTCGGACCGCAAGCCTTGATCGCAGCGATGCTGGGGCGCGAGTTGGCGGCGCAATCGGCACGACCTGCCGCGCTGCCTGCATTCGATGAAGCGGCGCCCGCGCTGCTGCAATCCGAAGGGTTGGGTCAAGCCGGGCAGTTGCAGGCCACCGATCTGCGCGTGCGTGCCGGCGAGGTCGTCGGCATCGCCGGCCTGCTCGGCGCGGGCCGCACCGAACTTGCGCGCCTGCTGTTCGGGCTCGAATCGCCCGACCGTGGCGTGCTGAAGATCGACGGCCGCTCCGTCAGCTTTTCGAACCCGGCCGATGCGATCCGCGAAGGCCTCGCGCTGTGCCCCGAAGAGCGCAAGACCGACGGCATCGTGGCCGAGCTGTCGGTACGCGAGAACATCGCGCTCGCGCTGCAGGCCCGCCTGGGCACGCGGAAATTTCTTTCGCACGCGGAGCAGACCGCGATGGCCGAGCGCTTCGTCGCCTCGCTGGGCATCAAGACGGCCAGTGTCGAAACGCCCATCGGCCTGCTCTCGGGCGGCAACCAGCAGAAGGCCATGATCGCGCGCTGGCTCGCGACCGAGCCGCGCCTGCTGATCCTGGACGAACCCACGCGCGGTATCGACGTGGCTGCCAAGCAGGAAATCATGGAAGAGATCCTGCGGCTCGCGCGCGCTGGCATGGCGGTGATCTTCATCTCGTCGGAGATGAGCGAAGTGGTGCGCGTGGCGCACCGCATCGTGGTGCTGCGCGACCGGCAGAAGGTGGGCGAACTGCCGGGTGGTTCGACCGAAGACGAGGTCTACGAAATGATCGCAGCAGCATGAACCGCCTCTCGTCCCTCATGAGCCACCGGCTCGCCTGGCCTGTCATCACGCTGCTGCTCCTGCTCGCCATCAACACCGCGTTCAACGCGAGCTTCCTGCACCTCGAATGGCGCGAGGGCCATCTCTACGGCAGCCTCATCGACATCGTGAACCGCGCAGCGCCGCTGGTGCTGGTCTCGCTCGGCATGACGCTGGTGATCGCCACGCGCGGCATCGACATCTCGGTGGGCGCGGTGGTGGCCATCGCGGCGGCGGTCGCGGCCTGGATGATCGGCGGCTCGGTGTCCAGCGACGTGAGCCGCTTCCCGATGCCGCTCGCGATCCTTGCGGCGCTGGCTGTCGCGTTGCTGTGCGGGCTGTGGAACGGGTTGCTGGTCGCCAAGGTCGGCATGCAGCCGATCATCGCCACGCTGATCCTCATGGTGGCGGGGCGCGGCATCGCGCAGCTCATTGCGGACGGGCAGATCATCACGATCTACTACAAGCCCTTCTTCTTCCTCGGCAGCGGCTACCTGCTGGGGCTGCCGTTCTCGCTGTTCATCGTGGCGGCGGTGTTCGTGCTGCTGTACCTGGCGATCACGCGCACGGCGCTCGGCCTGTTCATCCAGGCGGTGGGCATCAACCCGACGGCCGCGCGCGTGGCGGGCATCCAGGCGCGGCGGCTGGTCGTCGGCGCGTATGCGTTCTGCGGCGTGTGCGCGGGCGTGGCGGGCCTGCTGATCAGCTCGAACGTGAAGAGCGCGGACGGCAACAACGCCGGCCAGCTGCTGGAGTTGGACGCAATCCTCGCGGTCACGCTCGGCGGCACGGCGCTCACGGGCGGTCGCTTCAGCCTCGTGGGCAGCGTGATCGGCGCGCTCATCATCCAGACGCTGACCTACGCGATCTATTCGCTGGGCGTGCCGCCGGAGATCAACCTCGTGGTGAAGGCGGTCGTGGTGTTCGTGGTGATGCTGATGCAGTCGCCGGAGTTCAGGGCGGAAGTTCGGTCGCTGGTGCAGCGGCCGGTGCATGACGGGAGCAGGGCATGAGCGCGGTGATCGAGGCGGCGCCTTCAGTTCAAACCGCGCCCGTGCGCGGGAGCAAGGCAAGGCTTAATCCGAAATACCTGCCGCTCACCGCGACCATCTCGCTGTTCTTGCTGATGGCCACGCTGGGCTCGGTGTTCTACGACGGCTTCTTCTCGGCGCAGGTGTTCCTCAACCTGCTGATCGACAACGCCTTCCTCATCGTCGTCGCGGTCGGCATGACCTTCGTGATCCTCTCGGGCGGCATCGACCTGTCGGTGGGCTCGGTGATCGCGCTCACGACGATGGTGTTGGCCTCGCTGGTCGAGAAGCACGGCTGGAGCCCGGCCATCGTGATTCCGCTGGTGCTGGCGATGGGCACGGCGTTCGGCGCATTCATGGGGCTGCTCATCGAGCGCTTCCGGCTGCAGCCCTTCATCGTCACGCTGGCGGGCATGTTCCTCGCGCGGGGGCTGTGCTACCTCATCAGCATCGACTCGATCAGCATCACGAACGCCTTCTACTCGGAGGTCTCGCAGATCCGCATTCCGATCTGGGGCGAGGCCTCGGTCTCGGTCAGCGCGGTGATCGCCATCGCCGTGCTGCTGGCTGCGATCTTCATTGCGCACTGCACGCCCTTCGGCCGCGCGGTGTACGCCATCGGCGGCAGCGAGCATTCGGCGATGCTCATGGGCCTGCCGGTGCGCCGCACGCTCGTGGGCGTGTACACGCTCTCGGGCTTCTGTTCGGCGCTGGCGGGCGTGATCTTCACCTTCTACATGCTCTCGGGCTACGGCCTGCATGCGCTCGGGCTGGAGCTCGACGCCATCGCAGCGGTGGTGATCGGCGGCACGCTGCTCACGGGCGGCGTGGGCTACGTGGCGGGCACGCTCTTCGGCGTGCTGATGCTCGGGAGCATCCAGACGCTGATTTCCTTCGACGGCACGCTGAGCTCGTGGTGGACGCGCATCGTGGTCGGCGCGCTGCTCTTCGTGTTCTGCCTGCTCCAACGCTTCTTCACCTCGCGCGCCCCGCGCCGCTGACCATTTCCCCATGACAAAGAAACTGCGCTCGACCGAATGGTTCGGCTCCGCCGACAAGAACGGCTTCATGTACCGCAGCTGGATGAAGAACCAGGGCATCCCCGACCACGAGTTCGACGGCCGCCCCATCGTCGGCATCTGCAACACCTGGTCGGAACTCACGCCGTGCAACGCGCACTTCCGCAAGCTCGCCGAGCACGTCAAGCGCGGCATCTCGGAGGCGGGCGGCTTCCCGGTCGAGTTCCCGGTGTTCTCGAACGGCGAATCGAACCTGCGGCCGACCGCGATGCTCACGCGCAACCTCGCGAGCATGGACGTCGAAGAAGCCATTCGCGGCAATCCGGTCGATGCGGTGGTGCTGCTCACGGGCTGCGACAAGACCACGCCCGCGCTGCTGATGGGCGCGGCCAGCTGCGACATCCCGGCCATCGTGGTCACGGGCGGGCCGATGCTCAACGGCAAGCTCGACGGCAAGGACATCGGCTCGGGCACGGCCGTGTGGCAGCTGCACGAATCGCTGAAGGCGGGCGAGATCAACCTGCACCAGTTCCTCTCGGCCGAGGGCGGCATGTCGCGCTCTGCGGGCACCTGCAACACCATGGGCACGGCTTCCACCATGGCCTGCATGGCCGAGGCGCTGGGCACCTCGCTGCCGCACAACGCGGCGATTCCGGCGGTCGATGCGCGGCGCTACGTGCTCGCGCAGATGTCGGGTGCGCGCGCGGTGCAGATGGCCAAGGAGGGGCTCACGCTGTCGAAGATCCTCACGCGCGAAGCCTTCGAGAACGCGATCCGCGTGAACGCGGCCATCGGCGGATCGACCAATGCGGTGATCCACCTGAAGGCGATCGCGGGGCGCATCGGCGTCGAGCTCGAACTGGAAGACTGGACACGCATCGGCAGCCACACGCCGACCATCGTGGACCTCATGCCCTCGGGGCGCTTCCTCATGGAAGAGTTCTATTACGCGGGCGGCCTGCCTGCCGTGCTGCGCCGCCTCGGCGAGCACGGGCTGCTGCCGCACCCCGGCGCGCTCACCGTCAACGGCCAGTCGCTCTGGGACAACGTGCGCGAGGCGCCGAGCCTGAACGACGAGGTGATCCGCCCGCTCGACAACCCGCTCATCGCCGACGGCGGCATCCGCATCCTGCGCGGCAACCTGTCGCCGCGCGGCGCGGTGCTCAAGCCCTCGGCCGCCACGCCCGAGCTGCTGAAGCACCGGGGCCGCGCCGTGGTGTTCGAGAACCTGGAGCACTACAAGGCACGCATCGTCGATGAAGACCTCGACATCGACGCGAGCTGCGTGATGGTGCTGAAGAACTGCGGCCCCAAGGGTTACCCCGGCATGGCCGAGGTCGGCAACATGGGCCTGCCGCCGAAGCTGCTGCGCCAGGGCGTGAAGGACATGGTGCGCATCTCCGACGCGCGCATGAGCGGCACGGCGTACGGCACGGTGGTGCTGCACGTCGCGCCCGAAGCGGCCGACGGCGGGCCGCTCGCGGCGGTGCGCGACGGCGACTGGATCGAGCTCGACTGCGATGCGGGGCGGCTGCACCTGGACATCAGCGACGAAGAGATGGCGTCGCGCCTGGCCTCGTTGTCCGCCTCCGATGCGCAGCCGATGAGCACGCGCGGCGGCGGCTACCAGAAGCTCTACGTGAACCACGTGCTGCAGGCCGACGAAGGCTGCGACTTCGATTTCCTGGTCGGCTGCAGAGGCTCGGCCGTTCCCCGCCATTCACACTGACCCCACACCATGACCCCCCGATACCGCGGCATCTTCCCGGTGGTGCCCACCACCTTCACCGAACAGGGCGCGCTCGACCTGGAGAGCCAGAAGCGCTGCGTCGATTTCATGATCGACGCGGGCTCCGACGGGCTGTGCATCCTCGCGAATTTCTCCGAGCAGTTCGTGCTGTCCGACGAGGAGCGCGAGGTGCTCACGCGCACGATCCTCGAGCACGTGAAGGGCCGCGTGCCGGTGATCGTGACCACCACGCACTACAGCACCCAGGTCTGCGCCGAGCGCAGCCGCCGCGCGCAGGACATGGGGGCGGCGATGCTGATGGTGATGCCGCCGTACCACGGCGCGACCTTCCGCGTGCCGGAGCCGCAGATTTACGAGTTCTACGCTCGTCTCTCGGATGCGGTGACGATTCCAATCATGATCCAGGACGCACCCGCCAGCGGCACGGTGCTGTCGGCACCGTTCCTCGCGGGCATGGCGAAAGAGATCGAGCAGGTCGCGTACTTCAAGATCGAGACCGCCGGCGCCGCGTCGAAGCTGCGCGAGCTGATCCGTTTGGGCGGCGATGCCATCGAAGGGCCGTGGGACGGCGAAGAAGCGATCACGTTGATGTCCGACCTCGACGCCGGCGCGACCGGTGCGATGACCGGCGGCGGCTACCCGGACGGCATCCGCCCGATCATCGAGGCGCACCGTTCAGGCGACCGCGACCAGGCCTTCGCGCTGTACCAGCGGTGGCTGCCGCTCATCAACTGCGAGAACCGCCAGGCGGGCCTGCTGGCCTGCAAGGCGCTCATGAAGGAAGGCGGCGTGATCGCCTGCGAAGCGCCGCGGCATCCGCTGCCTGCGCTGCATCCCGAGACGCGCGCCGGCCTCATCGAGACCGCGCGGCGACTCGATCCGTTGGTGTTGCGCTGGGGAAAATGAAACAGGCGGGCCCGGGTACGCCAGGTACCGGACCGCCATGGGACGGGCTCAGGAAGCGGCGCTGTTGCCCGCTTCGAGCTCGGTGACTTGCAGCGAGAGATCGAACAGCTTGGACTTGCTGGCGTAGTAGCGGTCCAGGCGCCACTCCTTCAGGATGTCCATCGCAAGCTGGAAGCTCTTGTAGTCGAGGCTGTAGAGCGTGATCAACTCGAAGCTGCGTTCGGCTTCGAGCGCCAGCACGAGTTGGGCAAGGATCTTGGCCGATTCGTTGGCCGGGTCCGTTTCGATGAATCGGCGAGCGACCTTGATGGCATTCATGGGAAAGTGTTCCTCGGTTGGCAGGGACCGGGAACTATAGCTAGCACATGCCTGTATTTTGTGACGATTTGATGACAAACGAGGGCATCGCCCGCGAACGTGTCGTCGGTGTTATCACCGAGGCGCATTCCGGGCGATGCGCACCGGGTCACTGCACCGGCACGGGGCGCGGCATGGGCATGGGCATCGGTTCCGCAGGCATCGGTGCCGGCATCGGGGCGGCCGTCGGCGGCGGCAGCGTGGCGGCCGGTATGTTCACCACGCGGGTCGAGACCGATTCGCGGATCACGCCGCCACCCATCACGCTGCCATCGACATTGCTGCGGATGTTGCCTGCGCTGCCCAGCACGCGGGCTTCGCAGTCGGCACGCTCGGCCGGCGGCTGCAGACCGCAGCGGGCCACGGCGTTGGCGCGGTAGTCGGGCGCGGAGGTGAGGCCGCCGCGCGCCGCGGCCTGGCGCGCGGCGCCGGCTTCGCGGATGCAGGCGGCACGGTCCTGCTGGTTGTGGCCGCAGACCGCAATCTCCTGCTGGTAGGTGCTGCCGCCGCCATCGCCACGGGCGGCCGTGGCGATGGTGGTGGTGGCCAGCCCGCTGAGTGCGAGCAGGGCAAAGATCATCGAACGCGCATTGTTTGGCATGGTGTGCTCCTTGTTGGCGTATCGGGGTGAAGGCCGGCCTCGCTCGGTCAGCGCGCCGGCTGCACGGGCTGCGGCGGCAGCGGGGTGACGGTTTCGCGGATCACGCCGCCGCCCATCACGCTGCCTTCGGTGGAGGTGCGCGCACCGCCGCGGATGCGCGCTTCGCAATCGGCGCGGTCGGCCACGGGTTGTTCGCGGCAGCGTGCGAGCGCGTTGGCGTCTTCGCGTTCCGCACCGGGGGTGGTCAGGCCGTGGCGACCGGCTTCCTGGCGCGCGGCGCCGGCTTCGCGCAGGCAGGCCGCGCGGTCCTGTTGCACGCCGTCGCAGGTGGCGCGCTCCTTTTGCATCCGCGCGTCGCTGCCGGGCGCCTGGGCCGAGGCCAGCGGCGCACAGGCCATGAAGAAGCCGCCGAACGCCACGAGGGCGGCGGTCGACACGGTGGAACGGAGGGAATGGGTCGTCATCGGGGCTCCTGGAAAGGCGCGCCGTGCGAGCGGACATGAGGAAGACAAAAGCACGCAGGGCGCGACCGGTCCCCAGTGTGGGCCGGGCGCCCGGGCCGAGCTGTGGGACAAGCCGCACGCCGTGGAGCGGGCCGGACGCGCCCCTGCGTGTGGGACATGTCCGTCAGCGCCAGGAGGGCGGGCCTCCTGCGCTGCGGGGCGGGCGGATCAGCCCTGCGCGATGCGCTGCGCGAGGTGGGCCAGCGCCTCTTCGACCTGGTCGACGAGGATGAGCGACAGGTCGCCCGGCTGCAGCCGCGCCAGCGCGGTATCGATGGCGACGAACTCGCCGCGGATCTCGTCGATCTGGCGCGTGCGCGAGGCGCCCTGCAGGCCCTGGCGCAGCAGCGCCATGACTTCGCCGTCGGCCCGGCCGCGCTGCGCCGCGTCCTGGTACAGGATCACGTCGTCGAAGGCCTGGCCGAGGATCGCGGTCTGGTCGCGGATGTCGGAGTCGCGCCGGTCGCCCGCGCCGCTGATGACCACCGAGCGTTTGTTGGCGGGCATGGTGTCCACGGCCGACACCAGCGCCTTCATGGCGTCGGTGTTGTGGCCGTAGTCGGCGATCACGGTGGCGCCGCGGTAGTCCATGACGTTGAAGCGCCCGGGCACGCCGGCCGCGTCGTTCATGAAGCTCGACAGGCCGCTGCGGATGGTGTCCCAGTCCAGGCCCACGGCCCACGCGGCGGCCACCGAGGCCATCACGTTGTCGACCTGGAAGCCGATGGTGCCGCCGCGCGTGATGGGCACGTCGCGCAGCGCGATGCGTTCGCGCCACGAGCCTTCGGCGGCCACCAGCGTGTCCTGGTCGACGTACACGGTGCGCTTGCCCTGCGCGCGGTGCGTGGCCATCACCGGGTGCATGCGGTCGGCGGTGAAGAAGATCACGTTGCCGGGGCAGCCGGCCGCCATGGCGGCAACGTTCACGTCGGCCGCGTTGAGCACCGCGTAGCCGTCGGGCGCCACGTTGCGCACGATCACGCGCTTGAGCACCGCCAGGTCTTCGACCGTGGTGATGTAGTTCAGGCCCAGGTGGTCGCCGCTGCCGATGTTGGTGACCACGGCCACCTCGCAGCGGTCGAAGCCCAGGCCCTCGCGCAGCACGCCGCCGCGGGCCACTTCGAACACGGCCGCGTCGACGTCGGGGTGCATCAGCACGTTGCGCGCGCTCTTGGGGCCGCTGCAGTCGCCGCTGTCGGTCTGGCGGCCGTTGACGTACACGCCGTCGGTGTTCGTCATGCCGGTGCGCAGGCCGCTGGAGGCAATGATGTGGTTGATCAGGCGCGCGGTGGTGGTCTTGCCGTTGGTGCCGGTGACGGCCACCACGGGAATGCGGCCGTCGTCGCCGGGGGCGAACAGCGTGTCCATCACCGCCTCGCCGACCGCGCGGCCGCGGCCGAACGAGGGCGAGATGTGCATGCGCAGGCCGGGCGCGGCGTTCACTTCGACCACGCCGCCGTGCTGTTCTTCGAGCGGGCGCAGCACGTTCTCGCAGACCATATCGACGCCGCAGATGTGCAGGCCGACCATCTGCGCCGCATCGACCGCGCGCGCGGCCACTTCGGGGTGCACGGTGTCGGTGACGTCGGTGGCGGTGCCGCCGGTCGAGAGGTTGGCGTTGTTGCGCAGCACCACGCGCTGGCCCAGCTCGGGCACGCTCTCGGGCGTGAGGCCCTGCGATTCGAGCCGGCCGATGGCGATGTCGTCCAGGCGGATCTTGGTGAGCGAAGTGGCGTGGCCCTCGCCGCGGCGCGGGTCGAGGTTCACGGTGTCGACCAGCTGGCGCACGGTGGAGCTGCCGTCGCCGATGACCTGCGGCGGGTCGCGCCGCGCGGCGGCCACGAGGCGGTCGCCCACCACCAGCAGGCGGAAGTCGAAGCCGGGCAAGAATTTCTCGACCATCACCTCGCCGTACACGGCGGCCGAGTCGTAGGCTGAAGTGAGTTGCTCGCGCGTGGTGATGTTCACCGTGACGCCCTTGCCCTGGTTGCCGTCCTGCGGCTTGACCACGACCGGCAGGCCGATTTCTTCCGCGGCGGCCCAGCCGTCGTCGGCGCTGGACACGGGGCGGCCCAGTGGCACCGGCACGCCGGCGGCGTTGAGCAGCTGCTTGGTGAGTTCCTTGTCCTGCGCGATCGATTCGGCCACGCCGCTGGTGCTGTCGATCTCGGCGGCCTGGATGCGGCGCTGCTTGGAGCCCCAGCCGAACTGCACCAGGCTGCCGCTGGTGAGGCGGCGGTACGGAATGCCGCGCGCCACGGCGGCGTCGACGATGGAGCCGGTGCTCGGGCCCAGGCGCTCCGATTCGTCGAGGTCGCGCAGCTCGGTGATGGCGGCGTCGGCGTCGAAGGCGGTGTCGGCCAGCGCGGCCTGGATCAGTTCCTCGGCCAGCGCGAGGGCGCGGCGGCCCACGTCTTCCTCGGTGTACTGCACGGTGACCTGGTACACGCCTTCTTCGGTCGTGGGCGCGGTGTTGCCGAAGTTGACGGCGCAGCCGGCCTGGGCCTGCAGCGCCACGGCGGCGTTCTCGAGCACATGGGCCAGCGCCAGCGGCTGGCCGAGCACCATCGGGTGCAGCTCGCCGATGGTCGGGAAGCGGGCGCGCAGGCGGGCTTCGAACCCGTCGAGCTTGCCGACGGCGTTCTCGTCGCCTTCGCAGGCCACGACGGCCTCGATGGTGGTGTGGCGGCTCCAGAGATTGGGGCCGCGCAGGGCGCGGATGCGGGTGACTTTCATGGGGCTACGGCACGGGGCGCGCGGTTGCGGTGATCTTGCGGTGTGACCAGGGCGCCGGCCCCGCGGGTGGCGGGGCGGCGCATCGTGTCATGCCAGTTGTAGTTGGGGCGAAAGGGGCGAGGCCTGCGACAGCTGCAGCGAGGCCAGGGCCGCCTGCAGGTCGGCTTCGAAAGCCTCGACGCCGGCGCCGATCAGGTTGAGCGGAATGCCCATGGCCCAGGCGGCGGCCACGGCGGCCAGCAGGCTTTCGAGGCTCACGCCGACGTGGGTCGCGCGCCAGATGGTCAGGCGGCCCAGGCCGGGCAGGAACGATTCGCTCGTGCCGTTGGCCAGCACCACGCGGTCCTGGCGCACCAGCACGGCCTTGCCGCCTTCGGCCTGGTGCGCGGCGAGCGCGGCGGCCTGCGGGTCGGCCGCATACAGGATGACGGCGCCATCGCACAGCGGCGCCAGCGCGGCGATGCGCGGCTCGTCGGCATTGAGCACGGCCGTGCCTTCGCCCAGCACCACGTCGACCTGGGTGCGCAGCACCTTGACCATCTGGTCGCTCTCGGTGATGTCGTAGTCGGCCAGGGCTTCGCAGCCTTCGAGGTCGGTCACGATGCCGACTTCGCAGCGGTCGTAGGCCAGGCCGTCGCGCAGGATGGTCTCGGCGCCGTTCTCGATCACCACGGCCTCGACGGCGCGGTTCACGAGCAGGCGGTGGCCTGCGTCCCAGTTGGCGCTGTCGCGTGCGTCGACGCGGCGGCGTTCCAGGAACAGGCCGTCACGGCAGGCCAGGCCGGTGTGGCGCCCGCCGAGGTTGATGAGCCAGGCCACCAGCCGTGCGAGCACGGCGGTGTCGCGCGAACCGGCCACGCCCACCACGGGGATGCGGCCGGGCGCGTCGTTCGGGAACAGGTGGTCGCAGATGGCGCGGCCCACGGGGCGTGGCGAGCCGATGGCCGGCTTCAGGTGCATCAGCAGGCCGGGGCCGGCGTTCACCTCGACGATCGCGCCGCCCTGCGGGCCCAGCGGCTTGGAAATATCTTGCGCGACCATGTCGATGCCCGCGATGTCCAGGCCGACCACGCGGGCGGCGAGCACGGCGGCGTGCGCCACCTCGGGGTGCACGAGGTCGGTGCAGTCGTAGGCCATGTTGCCGTTGCGCTGGATCGTCACCACGCGCCCGGCGGCGGGCACCGAGTTGCCGTCCAGTTCCTGGCGTTTGAGCTCCAGCTGCAGCTTGGCGTCGGTGGCCAGCACGATCACGTCGAGCGGGAATTCTTCTTCGGCGCCGCGGCGCGGGTCGCTGTTGAGCTGCTTGTCGATCAGCCCGGCCACGGTGTTCGTGCCGTCGCCGGTCACGGTGATGATCTCGCCGCGCGCGGCCGCCACCACCTCGCCGCCCACCACCAGCAGGCGGTGTTCGTGGCCGCGGATGAAGCGCTCGACCATCACGTCGCTGCCCTCGGGCTCGGCGACCGCGAAGGCGGCCATGACTTCCTCGCGCGTGGTCAGCTCAAGCGACACGCCGCGGCCATGGTTGGCGTCCGACGGCTTCACGACCACGGGCAGGCCGATGTCCTCGGCGGCTTCCCAGGCTTCCTCGGGCGACTCCACCACCTGGCCGTGCGGCACCGGCACGCCGCAGCTCGCGAGCAGCGACTTGGTCAGCTCCTTGTCGCTGGCGATCGATTCGCCGATGGCGCTGGTGTAGTCGGTCTCGGCGGTCCAGATGCGCTGCTGGTTGGCGCCGTAGCCCAGCTGCACCAGGTTGCCACTGTTCAGGCGCATGTGCGGAATGCCGCGGTCGGTGGCGGCGGACACGATGGCCGCGGTGCTCGGGCCGAGGTAGCAGTCTTCGACCTTGGCCTTGACGGCCTCGACGGCGGTCTGCACGTCGGCGGCGGTGAACGGGTCGTTGTTGATGGCCGCCATCAGCAGGCGGTGGCCTTCGGTGAGTGCCACGCGGGCGACCTGCTCGTCACGGGCCCGGAACACCATGCGGTACACGCCATGCTCCGAGGTGCTGCGGGTCTGGCCGAAGCCGGTCGGCATGCCGGCCAGGTTCAGGAGTTCGATCACGACGTGCTCGAGCACGTGGCCCGACCAGGTGCCTTCGGTCAGGCGCTGGATGAACCCGCCGCGCTCGCCCACGCCGCAGTGGTGCTCGATGAGCGCCGGCAGCAGGGTGGTCAGCCGGTCGGTGAAACCGTCGATCTTGTTGGAGGGGAAGTCTTCCAGTTGGCCCAGGTCGAGCCAGACTTCGAGCACCGGACGGTAGGTCCAGAGGTTGGGACCGCGCAAATAGTTGATGCGCAGCAATTGGATGTCGTCGAAACGGGTCATGCAAACGTTCGATGTGCTTTGGCCGAGCACCACGGCGCCTTCAAGCGCACCCATGGCGATCGGTCAGAATCGGCGCCCGACCAAGGACGCCATGACGCGGTCCCAGCGGCCCGCGACGGGCAAGAGTCAAATAAACACAATGCAACATCACGATCCAGTCGGCGCCCAGGCGGGCGAAACGGAGGCGGTCTCAGGCGTGCTGAAAAGCCGACTCGCAGGCGCTGAAAACGTTTCGGTAACACTTGCGGTTGACCTCGACGACCAACTTCGCTTCGCCACCGGCCTCGTCGCGCTGACCGACCGGCGGCTCATCGCCCTGGAACCCGGCGGCGAGTGGTGTGAGTGGCCACTCACCGATAAGGCCTTGGAAATGCGTCTTTCCGACCATGCAGGCGTCGGAACCCTCGACCTCATCGGCCCCGCCGGACAGCTCGCCCGCTGGCGCTACACCTTGGCCGGCCAGCCGGCGGCGCTCAAGCTGCTCAAGCTCTTCGGCCAGCGCGCCGCGCCCGCTGTCGCGAAGGCGACAGAAGAGGTGCCCGAACTTCTCGAAGTGGACGGCACCGACACCGAGCTGCAGACCCCGCCCTCGACCTGGGTGCTGCTGCGCCTGGGCCGCTTTGCCGGGCCGTACCGCAAGCAGCTGATCCTCGGGTTTGTCCTGACCCTGATCTCCACCGCCGCCACGCTGGTGCCGCCGTACCTGACCATCCCGCTGATGGACGACATCCTGATCCCGTTCCAGAACGGGCAGAAGATCGATTCCGGCCGGGTCGGCCTCTACCTGGGCGGGCTGCTGATCGCGGCGCTGGTCGGCTGGGGGCTGGGCTGGGCACGCACCTACCTGCTGGCGCTGGTGTCCGAGCGCATCGGCGCCGACCTGCGCACCACCACCTACGAGCACCTGCTGACCCTGCCGCTGGACTACTTCGGCGGCAAGCGCACCGGCGACCTCATGGCGCGCATCGGCTCGGAAACCGACCGCATCAACGTCTTCCTGTCGCTGCACGCGCTCGATTTCGCCAACGACGTGCTGATGATCGTCATGACGGCGGCCATCCTCATCTCGATCAACCCGCTGCTGGCCGTGGTCACGCTGGTGCCGCTGCCCTTCATCGCCTGGATGATCCACGTCGTGCGCGACCGCCTGCGCACCGGCTTCGAGAAGATCGACCGCGTCTGGTCCGAAGTGACCAACGTGCTGGCCGACACCATCCCCGGCATCCGCGTGGTGAAGGCCTTTGCGCAGGAGCGCCGCGAAGCCGAGCGCTTCCGCGTCGCCAACGCCTACAACCTGCAGGTCAACGACAAGCTCAACCGCACCTGGTCGCTGTTCACGCCGACCGTGTCGCTGCTGACCGAAATCGGCCTGCTCGTGGTCTGGGCCTTCGGCATCTGGCAGGTGGCGCGCGGCAGCATCACGGTGGGCGTGCTCACCGCCTTCATCGCCTACATCGGCCGCTTCTACACGCGGCTCGACTCGATGAGCCGCATCGTCTCGGTCACGCAGAAGGCCGCCGCCGGCGCCAAGCGCATCTTCGACATCCTCGACCACGTGAGCAACGTGCCCGAGCCGGCCAACCCGGTGAAGGTGGAGCGCGTGCAGGGCCGCATCGAGATGAGCGGCCTCGGTTTCCGCTACGGCTCGCGCGCCGTCATCCACGACCTCGACCTGACCATCGAGCCCGGCGAGATGATCGGCCTCGTGGGCCACAGCGGTTCGGGCAAGAGCACGCTGGTCAACCTGATCTGCCGCTTCTACGACGTGACCGACGGCGCCATCAAGGTCGACGGCACCGACATCCGCCGCTTCGCCGTGGCCGATTACCGCCGCCACGTCGGGCTGGTGCTGCAGGAGCCGTTCCTCTTCTTCGGCACCATCGCGCAGAACATCGCCTACGGCAAGCCCGACGCCACGCGCGAAGAGGTGGTGGCGGCGGCCCGCGCGGCCCATGCGCACGACTTCATCCTGCGCCTGCCGCACGGCTACGACTCGCTGGTGGGCGAGCGCGGGCAGGGCCTGTCGGGCGGCGAGCGCCAGCGCATCAGCATCGCGCGCGCACTGCTCATCGACCCGCGCATCCTGATCCTCGACGAGGCCACG